>Ga0207709_10000016_pt1 | contig 478406 bp, 447 predicted proteins | sample KBSM34metaG_FD_184397 | JGI IMG/M metagenome (GOLD analysis project Ga0207709, IMG submission 184397) | Miscanthus rhizosphere microbial communities from Kellogg Biological Station, Michigan, USA - KBS M3-4 metaG (SPAdes) (version 2) | ecosystem: Host-associated > Plants > Roots > Rhizosphere...
TCAAATTTATCACTTAAAGTAACCAACTCAATTCCAAGTAACTGTTTTTCAACAAGTTCTTATCTGCATCACCGCCGATGGATGTGCATTATAGAGGATTAATAACCCTTTGCAATACCTTTTTTAACATTAGTGAAACAACAGTTCACTTTTTAATCAAAAATGCTAAAATATAGTCATTTTTTATATAAACATGGCTGTAAAAGCATCAATTTATCTAATATTTTTTCGTCTTGGTTCTTTTCCTGCCACCTAAGTGGCCGACAATCAATATATTCACAATATCCACCTTCTCCTTGTAGACATTGTTCATTCCAACTTAATTGATATTGGAAGCTTCCCACATATCCAGCAGCCAATCCAAACTTGTAGTCGCCACGGCTTTGTGCATAAAGTTCAAAAATAATTTTTCCATTTTTTTTACACTGCCAAGAAAATTCTCTTGGCAAATACATCTCTTTATCATTGGGTGTTCTAACTTTTGGATAAACGCGATGGATATGTAAATTTACATCTTCAGTAAAGCTTTCAACAGGCTTACCAAATTCTTGAATATCTAACCTTGAACATAAGATGATATTCCACTGATTTCTTATTTGTGTAAATGTAAGCTGAGTCGTTTCATTTAAATTAATAATTTGGCATGTATAGAAACATAAAGATAAAAATGGTAAATGAAGAGCCCTTGCATGTTTAAAGCGTCCTAATCCTTCAACTTGATACTTTTGTCCTTTATAAAAAATTTCACCCTCACATAAACATAAGGTTGACCAATAGTCCGAGACTCCCCACTGCAATGCAGAGGTATTAGAGATATTTTCTGGAATCTGAAGAGTAAGATCACATCCCATTTCCGAGTCTAGTCGCTGAAGATGGATCTTTGGGATTTTCCACTCAATCAAATCTGTTTTATCAAACTGATATTGTTTTGAGTCAAACTGGCATTGCCGCCGAATAGAATAAGTTTTTAAATGTCCCACACTATGCTGGCTATTACTTACAAGTACAGTTGCAGTATCGATTGCCGAAGTCGTAATTGAGTGAGTGTTATAGCAAAGAGGAATGCGCGGCTGTCCAACCATACTAATGTAATTAAAATAGCGCAGTGGAGCCGGTAGATTTGGAAGGATTAAGCCTTGATAAACAATTTTAAAGAAGCCGCGAGAAGGTTGATAGACAACCCCCTCTTTGGCATTAAGGCCCAGCTGCTGTAATTGATTAATTTGATTCATCAACATAGGCATACCGAACCTCTTCTATTTTATGTTTTTATTGTTTCGTTACTCTTGCGTGCAAATAATGTCGTAACGAAACCAGATAGAGCATAGATTATTGAAACGGTCAAAATGCCCATTGGAATATTATAAGTGATTGCTGCAAAAATCAGTACTACTGGCAACATAACTACAAAAGGAACTCTTTTACGGTCCATCTGTTTGAAAGAGTAATATTTGATATTGGAGATCATAAGTAATCCCACAACAACCATAAGAACAGCATTAATGCTTTTAATCGCAATATCACGTAAATCAAAAATGAAAGGATAGTCGCGAGCAACCCACACTAATGAAATAATGATTATGGCAGCCAGTGGACTTGCAATTCCGATAAAATAACGCTTATCAACCACACCAATTTGCACATTAAAACGTGCTAAACGGAAAGCTGCACATGCTGTATAAACAAAACAACATGCCAAACCAATACGACCTAAATCATGCAAACTCCAGCTATACATAAGCATTGCTGGAGCTACACCAAAAGCCAATAAGTCTGAAAGTGAGTCATATTGCTCGCCAAAAGCACTTTGTGCACCAATAGCTCGAGCAACCCGGCCATCTAAACCATCGAGCAAAGCTGCAATAAAGATGGCATAAATAGCTTGGGTGAAATCCCCATTCATACTCGCAATGATGGAATAGAAACCAGACAACAAAGCGGCTGTCGTAATTAAGTTAGGCCAAAGATAAATTCCTCGGCGCTTCACTTTTTGTCCTTCCGGATTATCTTCTTCTTCAACCACTTCGAATGTAATCCCATCAAATGAATGTTCATTATGAGTTAAATCTTGCTCTGGTTTAGGCGCATTTGTCATTATTTTCTATTCCAAACATGTGCATTGATTTAAGTTAACTGTTATTCACCTACTAACCAGCGAACAGCAGCATGGCCACCAATTTCTTGCATACGTAGATGCGGGAATAACCACTGTAGGGCTTGGTCGGCTTGTTCAGAGAACTGCCAAGGTGGATTAATCACCAATAGACCACAACCATTTAAGCCTACAGGTGTATCATCTGGCCATACACAGATTTCACAAACCAATTGACGGCGAATACCTGTTTTGAACATTTTCTTTTCAAAACGCTCAATCATCGCTCGGTCTTTAATTGGATACCAAACTGCAAAAACACCTGTTGGCCATTTTTTATAAGCTTGTTGTAAAAGTTCAACTAATTGCGGAAAGTCTTTACGCTCTAATTCGTAAGGCGGGTCAATCATGACCAAACCACGTTTTTCTTTCGGTGGAATAACGCCGAGCAAGCCTTCGTATGCATCACGCTCATGTAAACCTGCACGTTTATCATAAATGTTATGTCGCAATTGCTCAAAAACATCACGTTGCATTTCAAACACGGTTGCTTTATCAATCTCACGCATACCTTGCAAAGCAAACCATGGTGACCCCGGATAACTACCCTTACCTTCTTCAGAACGTAACTGTTCTACTAACTTCAAATATTGCTGGATTGCTTCAGGTGCCTGACGTTTTTCCATTTCAGATATCTGAACTAGTCGATGAATGCCTGTAAGAAACTCTCCAGATTTTTGTGAAGGTGCCAGAGATAAATTATATTTTCCTGCACCTCCATGCGTATCGATATAACGATAAGGTTTATCTTTAGCATTTAAACGGTTGAGAAGCTGTAGCAAAAGCACATGCTTCATAACATCTGCAAAGTTGCCCGCATGGAAATGGTGACGGTAATTCATGTTGACTTTAATTCCTCAATTCAACAAATAGTTTAACATGAAAAAAATATTCTTTCGTAAGGTTGTGATCATCTAAAATAGAGCTGCTTGATATTTTTACGATCTACTCGAGGTTATATGCTCTCTCACCTGCTTCCGAACTCATGGGATCTGGATCAAATTCTGGATGACCTAAATACGCATGGCTTTGCTATTATTAATCAAGCCTATTCGGATCAATATCGCGCGCAAGTCGCCAAAGAGTGTAGCTATCATATTGATGAATTTAGAGAAGCTGGTATTCAAAATGGTGTGGTGAGCAATATTCGTAGTGACCATATTCTCTGGATTAATGATGAGCTCCCTATTGCTCAACGACATGTTGAAACTTTAACTTCATTTTCGCAAAGTCTAAATCAAGCATTCTATTTAGGAATTAAAGAAGTTGAAGCTCATTTTGCCCGTTATAATTTGGGTGAGTTTTATGCTTTACACCGAGACAATCCTCAACAAAAAAATGATCGGATTATCTCAACAGTCTATTATTTACATGCAGAATGGCAAGAAGATTGGGGTGGTCAATTACGACTGCAAGATAAAAATGAGAAATGGCATATTGTTGACCCAGAACCCAATCGACTGGTGATATTTCAAAGCAATTTATTGCATGAAGTATTAACTTCAAAGCAACAAAGGCTTTCGATTACAGCTTGGCTTCGTAGCGGAAATTCTATCTGGGTTTAAAAGCTACTCTTTAAATTTGGTAAATGAACCCGATATAAATGCTATTGATCAAGAAGGACTAGGGCGTATGTCTATTGAAAGTAAAACGATTGTGAACAGAATTGGTGAGACAGATCAACTTTATTTGACTGAAAATACGCCTGAACTTGCTTTGGAGCGTGCCGATTTACGCTTGCAACTTGTCATATTAAGTCATGTTCGCCAAGAGCAGCTTCATTTTTTACAAGAGGCGATTGTTTTACTTGAACAAGCTCGTATGGAATATGAAGAAATGCCATTGAGTTTATATCTGAATTTATCTTTGCAGTTGGCTAAGGCTTATATGCTTTATTTTGAATTAAATAAAGAAAAACGTTTTGCGTTGATTACTCAACAAATTTTAAAGCCATTAGCCCACTATGAACATGCAGATATATATTTCTTCTTGGCTTATGCATCAGCAGCGCGAGAAGAGTCAGCACTAACCAGACATTGGTTAACTAAATATTTATCAACAACCCAATGTGATCTTGAGTTGCTTCACGCACATCCTGTCTTTAATTCGGTTCGCCAAGAACCATGGTATAAAAATTTAGTAAAATCAAAAACGCACTAAATATTTAATTTGAATCGGCCTGTTCTATATCTTATGTAAAACAGGCCTTATTTTTAATTTATCTCTTTACACTATCTTCATGTAGTTGTTCATTCAGCTCATCAATAACCACAATCCATTCATCATCTTTTTCCCAATGGCTCTTTAAAAAATCGCTTTGGCCTTTTGACCAAAAAGAGGCTTCATGTAGTTTCTGATCAGCCGGCAATTGATGTGTTTTGATAAAGTTTTCGATACTTGCTTCATCCGAATCTAAACCCAGCTGATCAAATAAAAGTTCTAAAGTAGGTTGCTGCTCAAACATTGTTATTCTCCTGTAACTTGTTTTAAATCATCTATTAACTAATCTAACAATAAAACCTTTTTATATGCATGATAATGTTTATATTTTCTTGTTGTTTTTTGTGTTTTGTTTCAAATGATTGAATATAAAAAAGCACTCTAAAAAAGAGTGCTTTTTTTAACTTATCAAAAAGATAAATTATTTCAACATGTCAGCAATTGCTGCACGTTCTTCTTCAAGCTCATTTAACGTAAAGTTAATACGTTCACGGCTGAATTCATCAATTTCTAAACCTTGAACGATTTTGTATTCACCATTCTCAGTTGTTACAGGGAAACCGAACATAACGCCTTCTGGAATACCATAAGAACCATCAGATGGAATACCCATAGTTACCCATTTGCCGTTTGTACCAAGTGCCCAGTCGCGCATATGGTCAATTGCAGCGTTAGCAGCAGAAGCAGCAGAAGACAAACCACGTGCTTCGATAATCGCAGCACCACGTTTACCAACAGTTGGAAGGAACACATCTTTGTTCCATGCCGCATCGTTGATTTTGTCTTTTAAGCTTTCGCCATTTACAGTTGCAAAACGGTAATCAGCATACATTGTTGGAGAGTGGTTACCCCAAACTGTTAAGTGTTCGATATCAGCAACTGCAACACCAGCTTTTTGAGCAACTTGAGTCAACGCACGGTTGTGGTCAAGACGCAACATAGCAGTGAAGTTTTTTGCTGGAAGGTCGGGAGCAGAGTTCATAGCGATGTAAGCGTTAGTGTTTGCAGGGTTACCTACAACTAATACTTTAACGTCACGACTAGCAACTTCGTTTAATGCTTGACCTTGACCGATGAAAATTTCACCGTTAACTTTTAACAAGTCAGCACGTTCCATACCAGGACCACGTGGACGAGAACCTACCAATAAAGCGTAGTCAGCATCTTTAAATGCAACTTTCGGATCATCAGTCCCGATCATGCCAGCCAATAAAGGGAAAGCACAGTCATCAAGTTCCATCATTACGCCTTTAAGCGCTTGTTGAGCTTTTTCAACTGGAACTTCAAGCAATTGTAAAATAACAGGTTGATCTTTACCTAACATTTCACCGCTTGCGATACGGAATAATAAGCTGTAACCAATTTGACCTGCAGCGCCAGTCACGGCAACACGAACGGGTTGCTTCATGTAATTGTCTCCAATGAATGTCCTTAATCTAGCTAAATAGGAATTCCATCTAACTAAATCATCATAAACGGCAAAGATTGTACTCTAAAGATGTGGCAGATGCATGTAAAAGCGACTCATTTTCACCAAAAGTCTGATAGAAAATACAAATTAATATTTACAAAAAGATTCAATGCATGGTCAGCATTTTTTTACGAAATGACCGTCATCTTTAGTAACTACCTTTAATCGTGATTTCACCTGGGCAATTCGATACCACATGATTTGCACATTGTTTATATTGGCCTTTTACCGTGTAACACACCTTCACTTCAGTCAAAACAACATCTGAACGCGATAACTGACAACTTAAACGAATACCATTTTGAGGTAAGGTCGGATTAAGACGAGTAAATTGCTGTTTTAAAGCTGACTGCTGAATTTCAACATTCGTCGAACTTGTGAGGCTAGCTGGAATTTTTAGACGTTCAGCAAAGTTAATGACTGTCCGGAAATATTGACTTGCATTCATAGGAACGCACCCCCCTACACTTTTCCAAAGCTGCACACGGGCATTGTTGTCAGGCATGACCCGAGCTACGACTTTAGATTGCAATGGAGAGAGAGCGGCCGAACTTTCGGTTGAACAATCTGTTTGATTTGTTTCTGGCATGAGGCCTGTAATTGTCAAAGAATAGCCTTCAAGACATTTACGTTGTTTTTGTTTAGAGGGATCTAACGCACATGCAGCAGGTGTCATTTGTACATGCATAACATACCCCTGTAAATTAACAGGTTCGGCATGTAAAACGGAACTCATCAACCCTACGCCTGCACAGATAAGCCACCATGCAAGTTGAAAAATTGAACGAAGTTCCAAATATCTATATTTCATTTAATTAAAACTTGAATATGCCAATTAAAAGAAGATCCATCATCAACCACCTTAAACTTAAGGCGATGTACGCATTGGAATGACTTTCATACGTTGTGATAATGATTGAGCCCCTTGCCCCAATATCACCCCATAATGTGTTGCGTTAGTCATGACATGCTTGACATAGTCTCTGGTTTCTAACAATGGAATTGTCTCTGTATATTGGTCAGCCGAAATTGTTTGAAAGTCCGGTTGCCAACGTCTTGCCCGATTAGGCCCAGCATTATAACCTGCCGTTGCCAAAACTGGATTATTGCTTAACTGCCCTTGAATCATCGACAAATAAAATGTTCCATATCGAATATTGGTATTCATTTCATTTAAGGCCGCTGGATTATAGGTTTCGCCCATTTGACGTGCAATCAACTTCGCCGTATCAGGCATAATTTGCATAAGACCACCCGCTCCAACATGAGAACGTGCAGAAGTCACAAACCGACTTTCTTGTCGCATTAAACCATAAGCCCACGCTGGATCAATTCCTGCATTGTAACTATGACTTACAACATTAGTCTTATGAGGCGTCACATAGCGATAGGTGTCATTATGTTTATTTGTTGTACGATCTGCTGCATAAATTGCACGGTCATACCACCCCATGTCATGAGCACGCTTTGCCGCAGCTAACAACACACCATCATCATGTTGAAGATAAGCTTGTCGAACTGCCCAGTTCCATTCTCGGTTGGTATAGGTTGGATTTGCATTAATACGTCTTAAAGTAAAAGCACGATTAAAGTGAACATTCTGATCTAAGCGTCTTAAATCACTTGAAGTGGGCTGATCATCGTAAGGCTGATGATTATAACGTTCACCCAAACGATCTTTTGCTAAAAGGTTGTGATAGTCATCACCACTTTCAGCTAATTTTTTATAAATACGTTGTGCAGTATTTTTCGAACTACTATCACCGCGCTGCTCTGTTGCACGAGCAAGCCAATATTGCCAGCGGTCTTCTTGTTTTTGTGTCACGGTCATACTATCAATGGCACGGATTAAACTTTCCCACGCACCAAATCGAATTGCCTGACGCGCATAAATTTCAGCTTCTTCAGGACTTAGAGGATAACCGTAACTTGCATCAAAATATTGAAGAACTTCACGATTGAAATTATTTTTCATGACCGTGGTGCCACCAATATAAGCCACGGTTCGATATAAATACTTTTGTATATTCTCTGGTGTACCTTGAGCGACACGTTGAACATTCGAAAAAGCATTGCTTAAGTCATTATTAGCCAAACGACCTAATGCAAAAATCAAATACGCATAATCTGTATCATTTGTTTTAGGCGCACTCCACAAATAATTAAGAGGATTCGCCTGAATTTGATTAAGCTGAGCCAAAGACAAATTCATACCCAAAGTCTGTGCAGTAGCAAGGGCCTGCCCTGTTAAACCAGCACGTAACTGCACCCAAAGACGCTGTTGTTTATCTTGCTGACTCATTAATGGACTAGATAACATCAAGCGTCCTAGACCCACACAAGATTCAGGTTGCGATTCGGTGGCTAGCCATACATCTTTGTATTCAGCAAAAACTAATGCGTCACCGGTTTTCGCTCTCACCTGTGCCAATGCGCAATTTTCGGCCTGATCAGGATTAGTTACATAAGATAGTAAAGGTTGTGCAGATGCGAAGTCAGCTTGTTTAACTTTTTCTTCAACATAATCGGCGGCTAATTTCTCAGCCATTGCTGATTGAGGATAACGTTGAGCAAAACTTACAATCGAGGCTGAAGGTTGAAAGCCTAGATTGGTATTAAGTTTCCAATATTCTGGATAGTATCCCAATACATCATTTTGCATGGCAAGCTGATATTGGTCTAATAATGCTGTATTACCACTATTTGCAGCGTTTAATGCATCATTAAACTGCTCTTCGGCAGCATAGGTAAATGAACAACCAAGTAAACACATAGCTCCTAACCAGCTACGATGCATATATTTATTTTTCATTACACGACTATGGATTGATGAGCTCTTTCTACTTGGTCTCATAAATGTGTTAAACCCTGACTATTCACCTTCAGAGCATAGTTTAATTAGTCTTCGTGCTTTCTTTTGTTGTGTTATGTAACTCTCTGATTCAACATCATTAAAATTTACATAATTTACTTCAAAAAAACCGTGTCATGTTCTGAAGGTTTACTGTTATCGGTTCGGTCCAAATACTGCTATAATGAATGGTTTGACCCATTTTGGGCAAATTTATTCTTTTTTAGATCGATCTGTTAGGAGCCTGCATGACGGTTCAAACCTTCATTCCCAATGGTGCCAAAGCTGCCTCAGAAAACACTGTTACCCAGCCAACGCACACCACTGATGTTTCAATAAAAAAACTTTATATTGAAACTCAAGGGTGTCAGATGAATGAGTATGACAGTCACCGTATGGCAGACCTTTTAGGGGACTCTCACGGTTACATTTTAACGAGCAACCCTAGCGAAGCAGACATCCTGCTCATGAATACGTGTTCTATCCGTGAAAAAGCACAGGAAAAAGTATTTAGTGAATTAGGGCGCTGGCGCAAACTAAAAGACAAAAATCCTGATCTTGTGATTGGTGTTGGTGGGTGTGTTGCCTCTCAAGAAGGTGACAATATTCAAAAACGTGCGCCTTATGTAGACATGATTTTTGGCCCTCAAACATTACACCGTTTACCGCAAATGCTTGATCAACATAATGCTCAAGTAGAAAAACCTAAAAAAGATAAAATCAAACTGGTTGATATTTCTTTCCCAGATATTGAAAAGTTCGACTTTTTACCAGAACCACGTGTAGAAGGCTTTAAAGCATTTGTTTCTATTATGGAAGGCTGTTCTAAATACTGTTCTTTCTGTGTAGTTCCCTATACACGCGGTGAAGAAGTTTCTCGACCATTAGACGATGTACTTGCAGAAATTGCAGGGCTTGCTGAAAAAGGTGTCCGTGAAATTTCACTTCTTGGACAAAATGTAAATGGTTACCGCGGTGAAACCTTTGAAGGTGGCATCTGTACCTTCCCTGAATTGTTACGACTCGTTGCAGAAATTCCGGGTATTGGACGCTTACGCTATACGACATCGCACCCACTTGAGTTCTCTGATGAGCTTATTCAGTGTTATGAAGATTTACCTCAAATGGTGTCACATTTACACTTGCCGGTACAAAGTGGTTCGAATGATGTTTTAAAAGCAATGAAGCGAAATCACACGATTGATGTTTATATCGATAAAATTGCGAAGCTACGCAAAATTCGTCCAGATATGCACTTATCAAGTGACTTTATTATTGGCTTCCCTGGTGAAACCGATGAAAATTTTGCAGAAACATTGAAATTTATCAATGATTTAGACTTCGATCATTCGTATAGTTTTGTTTATTCAAAACGCCCAGGTACGCCAGCATCAGACTTGCCAGACACCACACCTGAGCAAGTTAAAAAAGAACGTCTAGCTCAAGTTCAAAAAGTAATTAAGCAGTCTAGTATTGAAAAAACAGATGCCATGTTAGGTAAAATTGAACGTGTACTTATTGAAAAAGTATCTGATCAAGACCCTAATATTTTAATTGGTACTGCTGACAATACACGTCTGGTCACTTTCGTTGGTGATGCGACTTGGGTTGGTCGTTTTGCAGAGATCGAGATTACTGAAATTAAAACTTTAAATTTTGTTTACGGTGAGCTCTTGAATCTTGAACCTGACGTGGCGTAATGTAGAGGTATTCTAAAGTCTACTGAAAGGTTTTCTCTTGACTGCAGCGATTCGACGTACCGTAACATTTCCTGAAATTTCAATGGAACGTTTAAAGAGCATTCTGGGTGCCTATAATGGGCACCTGAAGCAAATTGAACAGCGTTTAGATGTCAAAATTACTCATCGTGGAGATGTTTTTCACATAGATGGTGAAATTGATGCTGTTGGGAGAGCCGAAGCATTATTGCAACGACTCTACGAAGAGTCTGAGCTATCCCAGCAAATCAGTGCCGATCTATTACACCTCCTCATTCAATCTTCACAAACTGAACGCAATTTCGAGTTAGTCGGTGACGAAATGGATGAACATGATGCGCCGCTCGATGTCTATTTCCAGACACGAAAAGGCCGCATTAATCCACGTGGTGCCAATCAAAAACGTTATGTACAACGTATTTTACAAAGCGATATTTCTTTTGGTGTAGGCCCTGCTGGTACAGGTAAAACCTATTTAGCAGTTGCCGCCGCCGTAGATATGCTAGAACGTAACGAAATCCAGCGGATTTTACTTGTACGTCCTGCTGTAGAAGCTGGAGAAAAGCTAGGTTTCTTACCTGGTGATTTAACCCAGAAAATTGACCCATATCTACGCCCTCTTTACGATGCCCTTTACGAAATGCTTGGCTTTGAAAAAGTTGCCAAGTTAATTGAGCGTCAAGTAATTGAAGTTGCGCCTCTTGCATATATGCGTGGTCGCACACTTAACCATTCATTTGTAATTTTGGATGAAGCTCAAAACACAACACCTGAACAAATGAAAATGTTCTTGACCCGTTTAGGTTTCGGCTCTCGTGCAGTAATTACAGGTGACATTACTCAAGTCGATTTACCTAAAGGTCAACAATCTGGTCTGGCACACGCACTTCGTGTACTTGAAAATATTACCGAAATTCATATTACCCGTTTCCATTCCCGCGATGTTGTACGTCATCAACTGGTTCAAAAAATTGTTGAAGCGTATGAAGGTTGGGATGGAGAACAACATCGTCTTAATGCTGAAGCTCGTGCTGAACGTAAAGCACGTCAAGAAGCGTTAATGACTGAAAACGATACAGCAGCAGACTTGCAACACCAGGATGCTTAAGGATTCATTTTGAAAATCAGTTTAAGTTTACAACAAGACCTTCAATTACCTGAGTTAGAGCTCAAACGAGCTCAACTCAAAAAAATCATTGAAACAACCTTACGCCACATTGGTTATAAAGAAGATTGCGAAATTGGCGTCGCTTGTGTCGATTTAGCAGAAAGCCAACAACTTAATCTGCAATATCGAGAGAAAGATAAACCAACCAATGTTTTATCTTTTCCAAGTGATATTCCTGAAGAAGTTTTACCAATGCTCGATGCCTTTCCTCTGGGTGACTTAGTCATTTGTATTCCAGTTGTATTGCAAGAAGCGGTTGAACAAAAGAAAACAGCTCAAGAACACTTTGCACATTTATTAGTACATGGTGTTTTGCATTTACTCGGTTATGACCACGAAACTAGTGACGAAGAAGCTGAAGAAATGGAAGGGCTTGAAGTTGAAATTCTAGCAAAACTGAATATAGACAATCCCTACCAAGAACAGATCTAATCATTATTGATTAGATGAAAAACATAGTCTGCCTTCAGGTGAGATGTTGTTTAATGAACTAAAATCAATGTGGATAAGCCAAAACTTATCCACATTTTTTATTAATGCACTTCAAATTCTGCTTGAGCTGGATCGAAACGCCAAGTACGCACAATACGCAATTCAGAAATATCTTTCATATTGGTATCAAAATGTCCAAATGGTGCGCCGCGACGTACTGAAGACTTTGCAGCTTCATCTAATACCGAATGCCCTGAGCTCTCAAGCAACCGAATTGCACGAATCCCTCCTTGCGCATTTAAAATAACCATTAAACGAACTTCGCCTTTCAACTGTTGAACTTTGGCTTCTTCTGGATAATAGCGATTACCATACAACTCCACTTTTTCACGGAACTTATCTAAATAAGCAGCCGAGGCATCTTTTTTTGCCTGAATTCCATCTACTGTTTTTATTTTTTGTTGGCGGCTAAAATCCTGTTGGCGTTGTAAATACTGTGCTTCGAGACTTGCAACCATCGCAGCTTTTGCCTGAAATTGACTTTGTAATTGTTCTAATTCTTTTTTCCTTTGACTAGCATCAGCTTGTTTTTGCCAACTCAAAACAGTCATTAAGACTTTTTCTTCAAATTTAAGCTCTCTTTGTTGCTGAACCTTTTGCAAACTTTCTAACTGCGCATCTCCAGTTGAAGCATCATTAGGCATAGGATTTGGAGTATCACTAGAGGTACGGTGGGCTTCTCGAAATGCACCTGAACCTTGCTGGTCTGCTTGCGCCAAAAAGTCTGCCTGCTGAACTGGCTCATTGCTTGATCGAATTGAAATTGCAATTTCTTTAGTAGATTGCTCTGATGGGCTAGGCATCGCAAAGTGAATGAGCAACACAAAAATATGCAGTAAGACTGCCAATATTGTCGCAGCAATAAAGACTCGGTCTTGCCACCAATGATAAAAAGGCTCTATCGATAGACTTCTTTTGTTCAACATAATTTTAAAAGCATATAAATGCCTTATCCCCACGGTTTAATACCGAATAAAATATAAACTGATATTCAAATCTGGATAAAAATGTGATTCACTTCAAATATAGAGTTTTATCCATTTTCATTTTGTCAAAATGTATCAATTAAATTTGTTACACTGCAATATCAAAACTCGTTTTTTATCATAATAAAGATTGTGTTGGTTCTTAAGTAAATTATCTTCTGGAAGTTCTTTTATGCAAACGCTATTTTCCTCATTAGTCAGACGCCTTCAAAAAGTCTACCAAAAAGCTGAAGCATTCATTGAAGAAGAAAGAGATTTTACGCTATCACAAACCTTTCTGAATGCGACTTTACAGCGTTATGTCACCAATAATGTTGAGTTTTTAGACGACCTCCATGCCGATCTTTATCATGACTGGTTAAGGTTATATGCAACCATGCATGTAAAAGGCCTAGAGACGACATTATCTGTTGATTTAAAACTGATTCAGATGGAATTTAATAAAGAACAACAGCTTTTAGTTTTTGAACAAATTAGCAATACACAAATTATTGAAGCAAAATATAAAAACTTTTGGCAAAAAATTGCCGTAAAAGCTGCAGTTTTTTACTACCATAAAATTTTGAAAAAAGATCCCTTGGGAATGATTCTTCAACGTTTTAATGTAGCAGAAGAACGTGATGAACTCATATTTCTTGACCTCAACCGCTGGTTTGGAAAAAAAGCCAGTATCATCGAGACACTAGGTAAAGTACATGTAAATTACGCACGAGTTCGTGAAGCTGAGTTAGTCGTATTTGGAAACGTTAATTTAGCAGCTCTGCTTTATCGTGATCAGGACGATGATTATGAAGATGAATTAGAAGATTCTGAAATCACGCCAATCCAGCAAAAAGATGTATAAAGCTGTGATGAATAAAAATGAATTAACTGCCAAAAAACACAAATAGATTACACATTTAGCATAAATCCTGATTTTTTCTCCATGATCAACAGGCATAATATGTTTAAGTTATAGATGCATCAGCACTGACTTTTCAGTCTGTACAAGGATATTTACTTATGGCAACAAAATTTCTGAAATCGTTTGGCATCGCAACAGGTATTTCAACAACTTTGCTTTTTGCAGGCGTCTCAAGCCATGCACTTGCCATGAGCCCATTTCAGGCAAATTATCAGTTTACTTATAATAATAAAGGTATGGGTTCGGCGACACGTGCCTTAAGCCAACAAGGTAATAATTGGACTTATAATTTCACTGCAAAAGCAGGTGGAATTGCTTCTGCAAGTGAAACAAGTAAATTTAGTTTTGCTAATGGTAAAATTGGATCTCAAAGTTTTAGCCGTACCAGCAAAATTTTGATTCATAACAACACTATGAATATTAACTTCAATCCAAACAGCAAAACTATTTCTACCAAGAAAGATGATAAAGCTCGTTCATTTGCTTGGCAGGCCGGTGTACTTGACGAGTTAAATGCAGAATTACAAGTTCGTGAAGATTTAAAAAATGGTTCACTTAAAACTTCATACCCTCTTGCCGATGCAAAAGAAGTTGAAAATCGTCGTTTTGTAAAACAAGGCAATGAAAAAATTAAAACCTCTTATGGCACCTTTGATACCGTAAAAGTTGTTTTAGAACATGGTAAACCAGACCGTAATACTATTTTCTGGTTAGCACCTAAATTGGACTATTTACCAGTTAAAGTTAGCCATGTTGATGGTAAAACTTCTTATGGCCTGTTATTAACAAGTTATACGGGTAAAATGAATTAAAGCTTGCATTTTTTCGGATGCTTTTTAAAATACGCATTTGCTTTAAAAGCATCCGTCTAGAGGATTCTCCCGTGCACGCACTAGAACAGAAAATCTTAACAGAAGGTATCGTTCTATCTGATCAAGTCTTGAAAGTCGACGCTTTCTTAAACCACCAAATTGATCCTGTACTCATGCAGCAGATTGGTAAAGAATTTGCCGCTCGCTTTAAAGATGCAGGGATTACCAAGATTATTACCATTGAAGCATCAGGTATTGCACCTGCAATCATGGCAGGTTTGGAACTTGGTGTACCTGTAATTTTCGCTCGTAAATATCAGTCATTGACGTTAAAAGATGACTTATATCGCTCTAAAGTATTTAGTTTTACTAAACAAACTGAAAGCACAATTGCGATTTCAAACAAACACCTTCATTCAACTGATAAAGCATTAGTTATTGATGACTTCTTGGCGAATGGTCAAGCAGCATTAGGATTAATTGATTTAATTCACCAAGCCAATGCAGAAGTTGTTGGCGTAGGTATTGTGATTGAAAAATCATTCCAATCAGGTCGTGATTTATTGCTTGAAAAAGGCTACCGAGTTGAGTCATTAGCACGTGTTCTTTCGCTTACAGATGGCAAAGTTACCTTTGTAAAAGAATAAATTGTGCAAATAAAAAAGAGCGGATATCCGCTCTTTTTTATTTGTTTTTAAAGGACCCCTGAAAGCTTCTTAACAACCTCACCTAGACGCTTACCTTGTGCTTCACACAAAATCTTTTCATCCTGACTTAAGTTCTGGTCATGGCGGGGTCCGCTTACATGAGTTGCCCCATACGGTGTTCCACCTGTTTTAGTATTAGATAAAGCCGGAATTGCATTTGGTAATCCCAAAATCATCATCCCGTGATGAAATAACGGCGGCAGCATCGTGAGTAACGTGCTCTCCTGCCCACCATGCATCGATCCAGAAGAAGTAAAAACACAAGCAGGTTTATTATGTAATGCCCCATTGAGCCAAAGACTCGTCGTTTGGTCCCAAAAATATTTCATTTCACTTGCCATATTACCGAAGCGAGTTGGGGAACCTAATGCCAGACCCGCACAATTCGCTAGATCATCTAATGTACAGTAGATATCACCTTCTTCCGGAATGCTTGGCTCAGCTATTGTGACGACTGGAGCAATATTTGGCACTGTCCGAATTTTCACTGACATACCCGCAGACTCAACACCATTGGCAATTAAATGTGCCATTTCTTTTGTAGAGCCATATTTACTGTAATAGAGTACAAGAATGTAAGGTTGCATCGGTTTCATAAATTTTGTTAAAAAGAACACTATACGGTATTTTTTATTTTTTTGGCGAAACCAATCTTATGAAATTCTAGAGGTGATTGATTGTGTAGCATGAAAGGTAACACGAGCAAATTTCTCAAATTCGTTGGGTAAAAGGTTTATCAACTTTGATGAATTTTATGCTCAGACAACAGAAAGCCAACTTTTTTGAAAAAGATTAGGGCTACAATTTTTTCTATAGTACATAGTAAACTTACAGAACGACTTTAATTCTATAAGTTATTATTTTGCTTTAATCTATGATTTGAGTTGTTAAGCTCATATTTTGATAAACTATTAATCGCCCAACATGATGATTAAAAAAATCGGGATAGACGACGCATGTTACAACGTTTTTTAAGTAAGCTTCCTTTTTATAATAAAACCTGGTTTCAATTCGTTTTATATGTATTTAAGCGTTTTGAAGCTGATCGGTGCCGCGAACAAGCTGGCTCTCTCACTTACACAACTCTATTCGCAGTTGTGCCGATGTTAACGGTTTTTTTAGTAATTATTTCTTCAATTAAAGCGTTAGAACCTGCAAGACAACAGCTCCAACATTTAATTTATAGTAATTTTTTACCTAAGAGCACTATCGCATTTGATAAAGCGCTAAATGCTTTTACAGAAAAATCCAGCAACTTAACTGTTATCGGTGTGCTGTTTTTATTCGTCACAACCGTCTTAATGCTCACATCAATTGAAACTGTCTTTAATCGTATTTGGCGCGTAAAAGAAACTCGTAGTGGCATTATGGGCTTTATGCGTTATTGGACGATCATCTCTTTAGGTCCAATTATTTTAGGAAGTGCATTCGTCATTTCTTCGACTGTCGCTTCCATGAACATTCTCAGCAATAATTTTGCAGGATATCAACTTGATGGATCATTCATTCTCTGGATGATTTCGTTTGTATTGACTATTGTTGGCTTTTTTATTTTGTATTGGACTATTCCGAATCGAACAGTTCCAGTTTATGCAGCCGGTATAGCGGCCTGCTTAAGTGCTGCACTTTTTGAAATACTCAAAAACTTATTCAGCTTCGTAATGTCAAACTTCACCAGCTATGAACTGATCTACGGTGCATTTGCAGCAGTGCCTATTTTCCTGTTATGGATCTTTCTCTCATGGAATATTATTTTACTCGGAGTAGAAGTCAGTTTTGCTTTAACTGCTTTTCATTCAGGTAAAGAGCAAAAACGACACCCTGTGCTCATGTTATTAGATATTCTTGAATTGTTTTATAAAAAGCAAAAACTGGGTGAAAGTGTAAGTGACAAAGAAGCCTTAGAAATTTTAGGCCGAGGAGAAATTGGACGCTGGCCCTCTTATGTACTTTTACTTGAAGAGCAAAATTTGATTAAGCGTACAGATAAAGATGAATATGTCTTAGTTCGTAATTTGTCTCAAGTCGACTTCTGGAGCTTTTTTACGGCTCTTCCATATCCACTCCCTTTACGCCAAGATGTGCAAAATGTGCATGATGACGATGAATGGATGGAAAAAATTGGTCCAGCTTTAGTAGAATCTAATGACTATCTAGCTGCAAAACTTTCTATTCCCCTCTCCACAATTCTTGAAGAGAAATAAGTAGGTAGAAGCTTCTCATTTAATTAGTTGTACTCTAATTCTTAGCTCATAAAAAACCCTATTATTGAAAAATAATAGGGTTAAAAATATGTAGGATCGTAAATGGGATCACGCTTTTACAAAAGTTTCCCACACAAAATCTTGTGTTGCACCCTTTAATGTCATTTTTAACTGATCACCCGAGTGTAATGGCCCAACACCAGCAGGTGAGCCTGTCATAATCACATCACCTGGCTCTAATGAAAAAACCTGATTAATATCAGTTAAGAGATCACCAATAGTAAACATTAATAGTTCAGTATTCCCATCTTGACGTAACTCATCATTAATATGGAACGTGAATTTAGTTTCTTGCCAATTTGTAATTTCGCTCAAATCGACCCAGTCTGCCAAAACACAAGCACCATCAAAAGCTTTTGCACGCTCCCATGGGTGACCTTTAGTTTTCAGGTCATTCTGTAAATCACGCATTGTTAAATCAAGGCCTAAAGTCACTGCCCCAATCGCTTTCAATGCTTTTCCAGGGTCTGTTTCACCTTTTAAAGGCTGGTCAATACGTAAAACTAATTCACACTCAAAATGACAACTGCCCCAAGCTGGATTCCATGAAATACCGTCATTTAAACCAATCAAGCTACTAGGTGGTTTAATAAATAATATAGGCCTATCAGGCATAGCATTATTTAATTCTTTGACATGATCGGCATAACTTCTGCCTACGCAAACGATTTTTGAAGGACGTGTATTCATGAGGCTTCCTTTGTTGTTGCGGCTGATAATTCCAATAATTTATTTCTTAAATGTATTTTCAAATATTGTTTGATCTGAAACCTGTGCAAATGCTCGCTTTGGCACAATAATTACAGTTTTATTTTTTAGCTCAAGCATGTAAGTCAGCTTGCCTTTAGCAAAGGTTTGCACATCTGAATATTGCATCACTTGTTTACGACCGCTGGCATAAAGCTCAAAATAATCTTGATAGAGGTCGATTCCCTGCTCGCTCTTTCCAAACTGGTAACGAACAAATTGACGCTTGAACAACATAGGTAAAAGCCAATAACGCATCAGTCCTTGCATCACCAGAAAAAACACACCTAACCCGACATAATATCGACCTACCCCAGAGAAACCTAAATAAAGTCCCCAAATAATAATTGCGATACTAATCGCAGGTGTTAGAAAACGGGTAAATTGTTTTTTCCCAAATGTCACTAATGAAAATCCATCTTGTGACTCTTCTAAATTCAAATAGTAACGTAAAGATAAAGCTGTTTTTTGCTCAGTCATTGCACTGCATCGATACTCAATAAATCGGAACTATTAGAGCATATTCATTTCAGCTTTAAAATGAATCAAAGGCTATTTTTTGTTTTGCTCAAAAGTAGCCTTAGTAGCTAGATTAAAAATATTTTTCGTTGCATATATGGAACGTAGATTCATATTTATTGGGCTTATTTCACTTTTTAAAATTTCTACAATAAGAACCTCACCTTCTTAGTGGAATGTCTCATGTCTTTTTTTGCAAAATTATTTGGTTTAAATCAAAAAACAACAGTCTCAAAAGATGTGGTTACGCAAACCACTCAAGAGATGAATCCTTCCAATGAACCAAGCTTTTTAGAATTAATTAAAAAACGCCGTTCTATTTATTCAATAGGAAAAAACTTAAAACACTCTCCTACTGAAATTGAAAAACTGATTCAAGAGGCTGTAAAACATAGCCCATCTGCCTTTAACTCCCAATCTTCTCGCGTTGTGGTTTTATTTGACCAATCACATCAAAATTTCTGGAATATAGTTCTAGATGTATTAAAAACTATTATTCCGGCAGAAGCCCTAACTGGAACTGAACAGAAAATTCAAAGTTTTGCATCAGGTGCAGGCACAGTTTTATTTTTTGAAGACCAAGATGTGATTAAAGGTCTACAAGAGCAATTCGAGCTATATGCCGATAACTTTCCAATCTGGTCTGAGCATTCAACAGCAATTGCACAATTTGCAGTATGGAACGTCCTAGCTGAACAAGGCATTGGTGCTTCATTGCAACACTATAATCCAATCATTGATGAGAAAATTAATGCAGCTTTTAATATTCCTACTCACTGGAAATTAAGAGCTCAATTAGTATTTGGTTCAATCGAAGGCGAAGCAGGTGAAAAAGCTTTTATTGAAGATGAAAGCCGTTTTAAAACATTTGGTTAATCTTTTCCACCTTTAATTCTTTTCAAAGCTGGTTTCTATGAGCACCGGCTTTTAATAAAGATGATAAAAATCAGACACAAAAAAACCGCTATATAATAGCGGTTAATTCTTCAAGTGGTGCGCTCAGAGAGATTCGAACTCCCGACCCCTTAGTTCGTAGCCAAGTGCTCTATCCAGCTGAGCTATGAGCGCGTACTTGATGTTGCGCATTATACGCATTTTTCAACGCTTAGGAAGTCTTTTTTCATCTTTCTGTCATCAACCGTCTAGTTCTTAGCCACCCCCCTATTTTATAAAAAATGGGAGCTAAAATTATTGATGTTTTTCTCACCTAAGATGTATTTGAAATATTTTTTTTCAAATAAGTTCTATAGGTTTTTTGAAGCATTTGGCCATCTACCTACAAGATAAAGGCTACTGTTTTAGTCAACATTATATAAATAATATATTTCTATAGGAGCTTAAACATTATAGGCAAGAGTAGAACTTATCTAAGATAATGCTTCAAATGAGTGAAAATATGATGAAAAAAATAATTACTTAAAAAAATATTATATAAAAACCATTATTATTTTTACGTCTAAATTAAATGAATTATTATTTCATTAAATATTATTTAATATCAAAAAATGTGACTAAAAATACACATTGACAGCTTTTGAGATCTAACCAATACTAAATTTCAATTATTGAGATATATATCTCAATAATTACGTAGCGCAATAAATAATACTTACTTAAAAATACATAATTATATAGGAAATAGACCAACATGTTTTTACTAAAAAATCTCGTATCTTCGATATCAAAAGTTACTCAAGACTTGGGTAATGTTGTATCGGTAACTACCACTGTAAACACAGGTTCCTCTGTTGATGCGAATGTTTCAACATCAGGCTTACTTTCAAATGTACTTTCAACCGTAACTAATACCGTTACCCACACAGCAACAGGCTTAGTTTCTGATGTCCTTGGCACAGTAACAGGTACTGTCGGCTCTACAAATCCATTAGGAACCATCACCAATATAATAGGTGGCGTAACTGGTGGTGCTACTGGCGGCAACCCAGTTGGTATCGTGACTGACATTATTGGCGGTGTGACTGGCGGTATTGGCGGTGGGACATCTCCAATTTCTCCAGTCATTGATGTAGTTCAAGGCGGTATCGATATTCTTCAGGGTGTAGAAAGCCTAAAAACTGAAATTATCAACACTGGGATCGACACTGTTGCAGGGACAGTAATTGGAGTACTTCCACAAACTGAACATCCTGTTTCTGAAATTGCAGACCTTGGTACATTAACTTTCGAAACTTCCCGTGACACTGTAAATGGTGCACTTGAAGTTGTTTCTGATTTAGTTGGTGGTGACGTCCAAGGCGCAACTACTTCAGCAACAGGTATTGTTGATACACTTATCACTAATGGTACAACTGCTGCTGGTATTGTCACTGGCGTTGTTGGAAGTGTTACAGATGTAGTCAGTGGTGTAACTGGTGGTGTGGGAGGTAACCCTCTTGAGGTTGTGACTGACATTATCGGTGGCGTAACTGGCGGCGTTGGTGGTAACCCTCTTGAAGTCGTGACTGACATTATCGGTGGCGTAACTGGCGGCGTTGGCGGTGGCACATCTCCAATTTCTCCAGTCATTGATGTAGTTCAAGGCGGTATTGATATTCTTCAGGGCGTAGAAAGCTTAAAAACTGAAATTATTAATACAGGTATCAACACTGTTGCTGACACAATTATTAGCATCCTTCCACAAACCGAACATCCTGTTTCTGAAATTGCAGACCTTGGTACATTAACTTTCGAAACTTCTCGTGACACTGTAAATGGTGCTCTCGAAACTGTTTCTGACTTAGTCGGTGGCGACATTCAAGGTGCAACTGAATCAGCAACAGGTATTCTTGATACGCTTATCACTAATGGTACAACTGCTGCTGGTATTATCACTGGTGTTGCTGGAAGTGTTACAGATGTAGTCGGTGGTGTAACAGGTGGCGTTGGTGGCAACCCTCTTGAAGTCGTGACTGACATTATCGGTGGCGTAACTGGCGGCGTTGGTGGTAACCCTCTTGAAGTTGTTACTGATATTATCGGTGGCGTAACTGGCGGCGTTGGTGGTAACCCTCTTGAAGTCGTGACTGACATCATCGGTGGTGTAACAGGCGGCGTTGGTGGCAACCCTCTTGAAGTCGTGACTGACATCATCGGTGGTGTAACAGGCGGCGTTGGTGGTGGGACATCTCCAATCTCTCCAGTGATTGACGTAGTTCAAGGCGGTATTGATATTCTTCAGGGTGTAGAAAGCTTAAAAACTGAAATCATCAACACTGGTATTGATACAGTAGCAGATACAATTATCGGTATTCTTCCACAAGTAGAGCATCCTGTTTCTGAAATTGCAGACCTTGGTACATTAACTTTCGAAACTTCTCGTGACACGGTAAATGGTGCACTTGAAGTTGTATCTGATTTAGTCGGTGGTGATATTCAAGGTGCAACTGAATCCGCGACTGGCATTCTGGGTACACTTATTACTAATGGCTCTACTGCAACGGGGTTATTAACAGAAATCCTTGGAGGAGTGACAGGAACTATTGGTGGCGCAACTGGTAGCGTTGGTGGTGATAGCCCTCTTGGCGTAGTAACTGATCTTCTCGGTGGTTTAACTGGAGGAGTTACTGGCGGCGACAGTCCTCTTGGTGTAGTAACTGACCTTGTAGGTGGCTTAACTGGTGGGATTACCGGCGGTGTGGGTGGTGACAATCCAATTGGTATCGTAACAGATATCGTGGGTAGCTTAACTGGCGGGGTTACGGGTGGAAGTGGTTTAGATGTTATTTCTAATTTACTTGGTGGATTAACGAGTGGCGGATTACTCGGTGGAGTAACTTCTACAGTATCTAGCGTAACAAATACAACGCATACTATCGCACCTCAGTCATTACTTACTGATAACTTCTTAGATAATTCTTTCCATACTGTTTAATATTATTAAAAGAAAGCCACTTTTATAAGTGGCTTTCTGCCTTAATATAGTTTTAAATGTTAATTAATACTAATTAATCTCTTGCCATCTATAATATTTTTTATGTGCTAACTCTAACATTGCATAATCATTAGGTGTATCACCATAGGCATAAATTGTAGAATATTGGCTTAAATCATATTTATTTTTTATTCTATTTACTTTTTCTAAATAACCACAATCACCATCAATAAAATGACCCGTTAAAATACCATTATGTATTTCAAGTTGATTGCATATAACATCTAAACCTAAAGAATGGCACCAACTTTCTAAATAAACGCCTAATGATGCAGATACAACAACAATCTGATCACCTTGCTCTTTATGCCAGAGAATACGCTCCAAAGCATTTTCACGAACGCATGTAGGAAGCACCTTTTTAGCAAACTCTTGTCCCATATATTTTAGGGAATTCGCATCATAGCCTACATACCCCACCTGACAGAGCTTAGTCCGAATAGTTTTATCCGTTACCCAACCAAGTTTATAACCTGCTATATACGGTGCAAGTCGGATACCACCGACGATTTGAGTTTTTCTATTCAACGAAAACTTAAGAAATAAGCTAAATGTGTCGTTGTGAGTGATCGTGCCATCAAAATCAAATAAAGCTAGATTCATTTATGATTATCTCTAATATAATTAAAAAGTTATAAATTTAGATTTTTTTAAAATTACTAAAAAACAAGCACAAAAAAACCGCTATAAAAGCGGTTAATTCTTCAAGTTGGTGCGCTCAGAGAGATTCGAACTCCCGACCCCTTAGTTCGTAGCCAAGTGCTCTATCCAGCTGAGCTATGAGCGCGTAACTTGTGTGCCTTTCAGCGATTCGTTCTATTTTACTTGGTGCGCTCAGAGAGATTCGAACTCCCGACCCCTTAGTTCGTAGCCAAGTGCTCTATCCAGCTGAGCTATGAGCGCATTAAGTAATGGCGGTGAGAGAGGGATTCGAACCCTCGATACCAGTAATAGGTATGCTTCCTTAGCAGGGAAGTGATTTCAGCCACTCATCCACCTCACCGGAACGAGCCGCCATAATACAAACTAAAACCACATTGATCAAGTCATCATACTGAAATTTTCTTGTTTTTTAGTTCAATGAATTACTTTTTAAGCAATTTACTCATTATTTTCGTCTTTTTCGATCAAACGCTTGTTAAGATAGATATTATTTCTTCATCAAAATACTGTAGTGCATAACACATTATTGCAAACCTAAACGTGCAGTTCGGGTCTGCATGGCTTATGCTAAACTTATCTGCCAAGCGTGAAACCAAACGACATGACAAAAAACTGGGCTGACCCTGAAGCGAAAGCTGAAGCTGAACGTTATGACAATCCTATTCCAAGCCGTACTCTTATTTTAGATACATTGGAGCAGGTGCAAACACCACAATCTCATGCAGAGCTTGTCGATCATTTTAATATTCATGACCAAAAAAGTATCGAAGCGTTAAGTCATCGTTTAAGTGCTATGGTTCGTGATGGTCAAATCATGAAAGACGGTTTTAAATTTCAGTTGGTGGCAGATCAACCAACATATGAAGCAACTGTTTATATTAATAGTAAAGGTTTAGGTACAGCACATATTGATGGCCAAACTGACCTTTTACTTCCTGAACGTGAATTACGTTTAGTATTTAATGGCGACCGAGTTAGAGTCCGCCAGACTTCAGTAGACCGTAAAGGTAAACCTTGGGGTTTTATTACAGAAGTTTTACAACATCGCGTCAAACAAATGATCGGTAAATTGTCAGTTCATGATGGCGAATATTTTATTCAACCCAACAGTCCTAATCAGCACCAACCTATTCCTTTAGAAAAAGAACTCGTAAAACACGCTGAAGCAAATGTTGGCGATATGCTACGTGTTGCAATTGATAGCTATCCGACCCGCGAAGAGTTTTCAACGGCGCATATTATTCAGTCTATGGCCGATAAAGCTGATACAGAAATTATCATTCCACAAACTATTCTTGAATTTGGTTTGCCATATGAATTTCCAGATCAGGTATTAAAAGAAGCTGAAAGCTTTAAAGAGCCATCAGCTCAAGACCGTGAAGGCCGCATTGATTTAAGAGACTTGGCACTCGTTACGATTGATGGTGAAGATGCACGTGATTTTGACGATGCAGTTTATGCAGAAAAACGTCCGGGTGGTGGCTATCGTGTTGTAGTAGCTATTGCCGACGTAAGTCATTATGTACGTTTAGACTCAGCCCTCAATGAAGAAGCTGAGGAACGAGGTACTTCTGTATACTTCCCTCACTTTGTATTACCAATGCTACCAGAGGCATTGTCAAATGGTCTGTGCTCTTTGAATCCGCATGTAGACCGTTTATGTATGGTCTGTGACCTTAAACTATCGCGCACTGGACGTGTAACTGGATTTGAGTTTTATCCATCAGTCATGCACTCAAAAGCGCGTTTGACCTACACTCAAGTAGCGCAATATTTTGAAGGCGCAACAGATGCAATTCCAAAAGATCGTGATGTTCATAAATCCTTAAATACGCTTTTCCAGCTTTATCAAATTTTGAAAAACTTACGTGCCGACCGTCATGCAATGGAATTTGAAACCATTGAAACGTACATGACATTCGATGAGCTAGGCGGGATTAAAGAAATTTTGCCCCGTACACGTAATGAAGCACATAAACTCATTGAAGAGTGTATGTTACTTGCTAACGTAGCTGCGGCTGAATATGCATTAGAAAATGATATTCCAATGTTGTACCGCGTGCACGAAGCACCAGAGTTTTCACGTATTCAGAAAGTAAAAGACTTTGTGAAGTTACTTGGTCTACCCTTCCCTGACCAGCCAACTCAAGCAGATTATCAACGAGTAATTGAGGCAACCAAAGACCGTATTGATGCACCAAGCATTCATGCCGTTTTATTACGTTCAATGATGCAAGCTTATTATGGCGCAAAAAATGCGGGGCACTATGGTTTGGCTTATGAAGCCTATACGCATTTCACTTCGCCAATCCGTCGTTACCCAGATTTATTGTTACACCGTGCCATTAAAGCTCATCTAAAACAAAAACCTTCTCCACTTTCTGGCGCTGCACTAGATGATGCTGGTGAACATTTCTCTAAAACTGAACGCCGTGCAGATGAAGCATCTCGTAGTGTAACGACTTGGTTGAAATGTCACTATATGCAACAGCATTTAGGCGAGGAATTCATTGGTATCGTAAGTGCCGTAACTGAATTTGGTTTGTTCGTGACACTGAAAGACTTATATGTCGATGGCATGATTCATATTAGCCAACTCGGTGATGACTTCTTTATTTATGACCAAGCGAGTCAAAATCTTGTAGGCCAAAATAGAGGTCAAGTTTTTGGTTTAGGCGATGAAGTTAAAATTCAGGTTGCTGGTGTAAATCTTGAAGAACGTAAAATTGACTTCCAACTTCTTCAACAAGTCACACATGCAGGACGAGTAGTTCGTAGCCGAGCTCCACGCACAACCAAAACATCTTCACAGGCAACTGAAGAAGTTTTTAGCAAACCAACAAGTAGTGATGGCGAAAAGCCTGTTCACAAAAAGAAAGAAAAAGCCAAGCCTAGTTCTTATACTAAAAAACCTGGTAAAAAAACTTCTGCGAAAGCCGAAAGTAAACCAGAAAGAGTAAAGAAAAAGTCTAAGCCCAAAAAGAAAAAGGCGAATGCAAAATCAAAGGCTGAATAATTAAACAATAGATGTTGCCAATTTAGAAATAAGCTCCGATTTGGAGCTTATTTCTTTTTAAAAAGCTTATTTTGCAAATTAAACTTGATTTCCTACCTGACAGGACCTACATCTAATACCATGTTTAAAAAATAATGTGGCTAACAGCAATGACTTTTCAACAAGCGACCTTACCAACTCCGCGTTTTGATCAAATTGAATTAGAAAATTTAAAAGAAGACATCCAACAAGCGATTCAAGCAGGTCAAGAATTTTTAAATACGCTTACAGTTGTACCTAGCGATACCGTTCAACAACTTGCCGTACTTGAACAAGTCGATACACTTGAAAACAACCTCAGTGAATCATGGGGTGTTTTATCGCATTTAAACGCGGTGATGAACAATGCTGAAACCAGAGAAGTCTATCAATCGTTATTACCAGCTTTGAGCGAATACTATACTCAGCTTGGTCAACACACGGCGCTCTATCAAACGTATCAACATATCCATGATGGTCAGGGCTATACGTCTCTTAGTCCAGCCCAACAAAGTGCTATTCGCCTTGCATTACGTGATTTTAAACTTTCAGGTGTGGCTTTAGAGGGTGAAGAGAAAAAACGTTATGCAGAGATTTCTGCACGCTTGTCACAAATTTCTTCTGATTTTTCTAATCATGTACTTGATGCGACACAAGCTTACTTTAAACCCCTTACAGAAGCTGAGTTAAAAGGTCTTCCAGAAAGTAATGTTGAGCTATTAAAACAGTACGGTAAACAACGTGAATTAGATCAAGCTGTAGCGACTCTGGACTTCCCCGCTTATTTTGCCATTATGACCTATGCAGATGACCGTTCATTGCGTGAAGAGCTTTACAGAGCCTATGTCACTCGTGCTTCTGATCAGTCTGAGCAAGCTGAGTTTGATAACAGCAAAATTATGGAAGAAATTTTGAGTCTTCGTCAAGAAATGGCGAAGCTACTCGGTTTCAATAACTATGCTGAATATTCTCTTGCAAGCAAGATGGCACCAGATGTAAAAACAGTACATGAGTTTTTGGTTGATCTAGCCGAACATGCACGTGCCCCTGCTCTCCAAGAAGTTGCTGAGCTTCGAGATATTGCCAAACAAGATGGTGTCGATGAACTTCAACCTTGGGATACCACTTATTATTCTGAAAAGCTTAAACAACAACAGTTCAACTTATCTCAAGAAGCGTTAAAACCTTACTTCCCTGCGCCTAAAGTCATTCAAGGATTATTCCAGATCGTACAGCGCTTATATGGTATTAACATCATTGAGCGACAAGCACCTGTCTGGCACCCAGATGCACGTTATTTTGAGTTAGAAGACCAAGGCCAAGTAATTGGTGGATTCTTCTTTGACATCTACGCACGTACGGGCAAACGTGGTGGTGCATGGATGAATGGTTTCCGCTCACGCATGCAGACTCTTCACGGTCTGCAAAAACCAATTTGCTACATGGTATGTAACTTTACACCTCCAGTAGGTGATCAGCCTGCTTTACTGACTCATGATGAAGTCATCACCTTATTCCATGAGTTTGGACATGGTTTACATCACATGCTGACTGAAGTAGATAACATTTCGGTTGCAGGTACTCATGGTGTTGCTTGGGATGCGGTAGAACTTCCAAGTCAGTTCATGGAATTCTGGTCTTGGGATAAAGAAAGTCTAGATGTATTAAGTGAGCACATTGAGAGTAAACAGACCTTACCGCAAGAATTACTCGATGCTTTATTAAATGCCCGCTTCTTCCAATCTGGCATGCAGACTTTACGTCAACTTGAATTTGCCTTGTTTGATTTAACAATTCACACCAAAACACCAGCACTGAACAGTGAGCAAATTCAGCAGACTTTAAATGAAATACGTAGCCAATATGCTGTCGTTCCTACGGTCGGATACAACCGTTTCCAACATAGCTTCAGCCATATTTTTGCTGGTGGTTATGCGGCTGGTTATTACTCTTACAAATGGGCAGAAGTGTTAGCTAGCGATGCATTTGACCGTTTTGAACATGAAGGCATTTTCAATACTCAAACGGGTAAAGAATTCCGTCAGGCGATTTTAGCTGTAGGTGGAAAAGACACTGCTCTTGAAGCATTTGTTAATTTCCGTGGCCGTGAACCTAAAATTGATGCATTGTTACGTCATCAAGGTTGGACGAATGACAGCAAAACCGCTTAAACTATGGGCCTAAATTGATCGTGTGGTTAGGGTGATAAAGATGAAAAAACGTTTCATTGCTGGGGCTAAATGTCCAAAATGTGAAGCAACAGATCGGATTGTCATGCTAACCACCGCTGAAGACGAATGGATTGAATGTATCGAATGCAGTTATAGCGAAAATCGTCCGACTCATATTGATGAGCCTGAAGCACCTGCTATACCTGATGAAGTTGGAGTAATACAGTTCAAGCCTCGTCGTCCTGACTAAAGGTCTTAGAGATGCCACTACAAAGAAAACAAAACTCAAAACTATTGTGGATTTTAATTGGGGGCTTAAGCATTCTCGTAGTGCTTTTTTTCGCTGCACAATGGTTTTTCAAAAAAACCGAGTCAGCCGCACCAATGGTTGATCCTCATCCTGTTTCGACACCTGCGCCTGCTAAAACCACTGATCCATCATCAGCTTCTGAACCGACAGCAGAGGCTGCAAGTTCACAACAACTGGTGAATGAAGATGTGCTTAAACAGCCTGTACCAGCTCAAGAGTCTTTAGCAAAAGAAGAAGTGTCTAAACTCGATGACATCCATCGTCAGTTGCAAGATCAAGAAAGTTTATTAAAAGCTCAGCATGCAGATGCAGATCAATTAACGAAACTCAAAGAAGAACAAGTTAAATTGCTTGAAGCTCAGCTCAAACAGCAATAGTTTTTCAATGGGAACTTAAAAAGCTAAAGTTATTCATCTTTAGCTTTTTTATTTTAATTAAAATAATTCTAGTCATCTTTTTTCCAAAATTTACTGAATTCTACTACTAAAAAAAGCCCTCCTTTTAGGAGGGCTTTTTTGCATAACAGATACTTTAATTTAAGTTATTTATACCAATCGAATAACTTGAACACATACGGTACATAAGTAACCAATACCAATGATGAGAACAAGACAATAATTGGTAGTAACCAGCGCTCATAACGGTAGTAGAAGCTTGTATATTTCTCTTTCGCTTCAGCATCCGCCGCATTAACTTCATCATCTCCGACGGACAACCGCGTGAGTAGATGGTTCAAGGCAACTGGTGGAGTTACATAACCAAATTCGAATGCAACTAATACAATCATCCAGAAGTGAATTGGATGAATACCATTTTCGTATGCCACAGGCGCAATAGTTGCAGCAACTAAAATTACAGCACCAAATGGATCTGTACACATACCAATAATGGCAAGCAATAGTGCAATACATGCCAATGATATATAAATACTGCCTAAATGAGTCGGCAATAATTCAACCACTTCAGAGCGTTCAATTAAACCACCTACACTTGCAGACAATGCCATCAATATAATTAGTGCACCAATATGGCCTACAGTTTCTGAGGTTGCAAAACGAAGTGCTCCACCAAAACCAAGACGGAATTGAGAACTATGCGGATCATGTGACTGCAAGAATGGTGATTTTTTTTCATGTTCACGAACAATTGCTTCATGAATATTGATTGCAGGAGCTTCTTTTGTAGACACCAATTTGTCATACAAGATCATTGCGATCAGGACTAATGGCAAAATTACTGGTGCAGTAAATTCATTCATTCCTGTGTCTAGCGCATATTTATAGATTGCAAGAACAACAACAGTAATCAGAATGTATGGAATCACGGGTACAAAGGCACGTAACATACCCGGAATCGCTACTTTTGGTGAATTCACGCGGAATTTTTCTTCAGCCAATAGTAAGGAGACACCCAAGAAAATAAATGCTGTTAGCCAAAATACATAAATACCATGGCCAAACAATTCATCGGACGTTACATGACGGCTATCAAGCATGGCAATTAAAACGACCAATAGACATGGACGTACAACTACCCCTAAAGAACCCGACATTGCAGACACAGCCAAAGCATATTGACGGCGAGCACCCGCATTCCAGACTTCTTTATAAATAATTGCACCCGCGGCAATAACGAAGATACCTGATGCGCCTGTATAAGCCGTTGGTACAGCAGCTGCAATTAGAATTAGCCATGTTAGGGTTTCTGGTGCCAAATTCCATGGACGAAGCACATTAAGGAATAAATCCATAACACGGGTTTGAGTTAGGAGCATACCTGCCCAAATAAACAAGGCAAGGTTTAAGAAAATACCTGAAAACTCAACCAATAAACCAAGGTAAATCCCTTGCCCCATTGGATAATCCATAAAGAATGTGAATACGATACCCGTAATCAAACCCATATAAGCATATAAAGGCACGCTTAGTAAGGCTAAGCCAATATTACCGCCTTCACGTTTTGGTGGAGGTGAAAAAAATAATTGATAAAGACTAATTAAGGTCAGAACAACAAATAGAATCATCCATATCCAGTAAATAGTTACTGTTTCATAGGTAGGTATTACCCCAGAATTGATGACTGAACGATACTGGCTAATTACAGAGAAACTGAGTAGCGCATTAGCAACCACCATAAAGATGGAATAGACTTTGTAATCTATTTTTGTTGCCGGATTACGTAAGCCAATATGGTGAAATTTTAACGATGCTGTAATCGCAGAAATCAAAACCATAAAAATCAGTAAAATTGCACGATTTTCTGTACCAAACTTAAAAATACCAAAGAAACCTGTCTCAATAGCACGGTAAGTACGCACACCTGGGTTAGCTTCGATATATTTAATTGTCTTGTCATATGCCTGATATTTCTCGTCACATTGTTGCTGCGCAGCGAGTAGTGATGCACGGACATCACTTTCCGATGCTGCACCAAAGAAACTCGAGAAATCATCAGATGCATTCGCTTTCATTTGTTCTTTTACTTGAGCATCGATATTTGGATGTCGATCACAAGTTGGCTTTTCAGGTTCAGCACGCAAAAATGAATATTGCATACCTATAGCAGGGTCACCATAAAGACGCTCCCCGATACGTAATAATTGTCCGTGGATCATTTCCCCGGTACCAATTATTAAAGTCATTAATAGCAGAGTGAGGATGACGAATGTTGAGATCCATTCGTTCCAGATATAACCCAGCAGACCTAATCCAGATCTTTTTTCTTGATATTCTTGCATAAATATTCCAATTTTGTTCTCTCAAATCCTTAAAAAACAAAGACTTGAGTCATGCAATTTTCTTGGTCAGGGGTTAAATCCATACCCCTTCTACCAATCCCTTTATTCAACGATCAAATTTGCATCAAACTTTATTAATAAAGAATGACTAAAATCACTTTTTTAACAGTTCGTATTGTCAATATTTCTTTTTTAATCTCTGTACCAGCCAATAGCATCCCCCAAAAACTGCGCCACCAATCGCGCCATAGAGATGAGCTTCAGTTAAAACTGGGCTTCCTATTAACTGAGCCGTTCCTGTTTGCCCAAAGGTATTTTCCCATATCAGTTTTGCAATAATTAATCCTAAAACCAGAAAAGCAAAATTCCGTTCTTTACGATATTGCAAGTAAACTAAAGCAACTGCTGTATAGAGCCCATGTAACACACCAGACAGCCCCGCATACGCTTCGATATAAGGCAAATAGAAATAGAACACCAGACTAATGAACGGTGGCAAAAGCAGAAGCAGACTTAAAAGATGCCACGCTTTGGTATGCGGGAAGATAAAAGGCAAACAGGCGAATGCCATCATATTTAAAAGGAAATGAATCCACCCAACGTGTACCCAGTGCGCTGTCCACAAACGCCAGAATTCGCCAAGTAGGCTTTCACGCCAATAAATAAATGTATCAGGAAACACCTGTAGGCAGGCAGACACAGAAATGCACACTGCGACCAAAAGCACTTTATGATTCAGTACATGATCCTTCATGGCACACTCCTTGAAATTAAACTTCTTGCTACCATTGTAAAACTTAACAACAGTCTCGCAAGAAGTTAACCTTTCAAATATTTTTACTGCGCTGCTGGTGGAGCAGATGAGTCTGCAGAAGCTTCAGATGCAGCCCCTCCATCAAACAATTCATCTAACTCTGCTGCACCCTCATTCTTATCATCCCAGAAATGTGACATACCATCATCTCCGGTACGCACACCAGTATGCTCTGTCCAGTAACGGTCAGAAATACCACGTACAATAAGTCCAGCCATACTATCGATTAACTTAAAGTTCGGATTGACAGGCTTATCATCAGCTTGAGATGCGGCATATGATCTTAATGCATCACGGATTTTTGCATCATCACCACTTGCTTGGGCAGCTACCGCATACAAAGCATGGGACAGGCGAACACCCTTTTGTTCACCAATTTGAACTGACTGTTTTAAAGTTTGATATGGGTCAGGTTTCCCTTCATCAGCCCCAGGCAGTAAGGTCCAAATAACAGCACGTGTTGCATTAGGTGCGCCCCAGAATTTTTCATTATCTAGACAAACCATGCCGCGCTCTACAATAGCAGCGATATCTTTTGGAACATTGACTGCACCACCAGAGTTAATGTCGTTGGTTACAGCCTGAAGGCCACTAATCATTCCAAGTAAATAAACAGTTTGATCAGTATCACTGCGCATCGTTGGGCAAGAATCACCTAAATGATATTTATATTTAGATTCCCAACGGTCAGCGAACAATTTATAGCCCGTATATTGACGCTCAGCAGCAATTGCTGCCCAACGTTTCTGTGCAATACGAGCATCTTGAGCTTCGGTTACTTGACCCGCTTTTGATGCACGTAAATAACGTAATTCCTGTTCTAACGCTTGATTTTCCGCACATACACCTGATGCGGCATACATTAATACAGCAACACGAGTTGGATCTGCACCCATACCTTTGGTAGACATAATTGCAGGTGTTAATGCACTACCCGTATTACAAACCATTTCAGCATCTTGCATTGCTAAAATAGGTGGAACGACGTGCTTTTCCGTAAAACCTAAAGCAACATTTGCTCCGGTTTTCACGACGTATGAACAACCTGATAAAACTGAAGCTGCAAGCAAACTTACCGCCAAACCTTGGCTTATTTTTTGGACTTTAGACATCTTCCTGTCCTCTATGTAATTTGTTTTTTCCTTTTCAGATGTACATTAGCAGATGCATATCTTGAATAAAAGAGTAATTACTCTAATTGTCGCGCTTATACTTTGACATACTTCACAGTAGATAAAATTGACAGTTTTTTCAGAAAACAGAAATTTTAGGCAAAAAAAAGTAGCATTGCGACGGTTCAGCACATGCTACTTATTAACTGAGATAAGCTTTTAACGGCTTATATTATTTTTGTTCTAGATAATCCTTAAGTAAAGTTCCTGCTCTTCCTACTACCACAGCCATAAGCACTGCAATTAACAGAAACATCCACATTGAAATCTCCATGAGAGACCTCCTTACTACAATCGCACCCAGTTATAAACTGGACACTTGATGAAATTAATCGACTAACCAATTTAATAATTGACTGATCGACGACCTTGCATCCTCTGTCTCTTAACTTTGTTAAAATTAACTTTGTTAAGATGTTCCCTGAGTAAAGTTCCTGCTCTTCCGATCACCACTGCCAAAATGATGGCAATGACCAAGAACGACCATGTTGGCATCTCCATTTTGAGACCTCCGACACACTTTACGTTGGTGTTTGTACTTTAACCGATCAACTAGATACCCATAGGTGAAATTGTCAGACAATTGTATTTCCTTAGCTTTTTTCTAATTTTTAATTAGACAATCCTAAACTCAAGCAAAAAAATAAAGATTAAATTATTGTTTTTTATAATTTTTAAATAAATATACAAATGTAGAATTGTCTAACAATTAATGAAGTTTCTGTAAGACTTTTAGCTTTTTCCAATGCTGCAAAGGAAGTTGATCAAACCAAATTATGGCTACCTTTATAGGTACCCCCTCAAAATAAATAACCATAAACAACTGATAATCAATTATTTTAGAAATTTCAACACGAGAAATTGTCTTTTGTGAGGAGTATGCAATTGACCACGATTTTTGGTCTAAATATGCAATTTGAGAAATTCGTGATTGTCTTAAAAAAAATAGAAAACTAATAGATAAAAGGATGAAAGCAATCAACCACCAAATGGGTGATAACAATTGATACAGCAAGATTGCTAAACTCAAGCCAATAAAAAGCTGAAATATTATCGAGAAACGACTATATTTCAGCTCAAAATTAAATTCTTTTATCAAAACAGTTTAGCCATGAACGTACTGTTTTAATTTATAAATAAATTCACGTAACTCTGTGCGTGGAGGTTCAGAAACTTCCATGAACCAATCTAGTAAATCAGGATCTTCTTGTTCAACTAACTCTGCAAATAAGGCCTTCTCTGCCGAATCCGCTTTTAGATAATAGTTTTTTACATAAGGGTCAAAATAGACGTCAATTTCTTTTAAGCCGCGGCGTGCTCGATAAATTACTTTACGTTCTTCCAAGGTCATTTCGTCAGACATTTATTTCCCCATCTGCGTTGATAGTGCGCTTAGTTTACCTGATCACATTCCAAAGATCGCTAAAAATATCAAATTGACCAAATTTATCATCTTGTACTCATAATTGAGCATTCATCACATTGTTACATAAGCAAGGCTTCCGTATGTTTAAGTTCATAACATCACACCTGAACCAAGGAAGAAATACAAATGCAATCTGGTGCTATCCGTCCCATTCCAAATATGTTACCGAGAAAACTATTTAACGAAGAGCATGAGGCCTTCCGCGAAACAGTTCGTAAATTTTATGAAAAAGAAGTTGTTCCCAATATTGAAAAATATGAAAAACAGCAACATGTTGATCGCAACCTTTGGAATAAGGCTGGAGAATTAGGCCTGTTGTGTACCACAATGCCAGAGCAATATGGTGGTTCCGGAGTAGACCGCTTGTACAGTATGATCTTAATCGAAGAACAAGCCTATGCTATGGACTCTAGTACTGGCTTTTCTTTGCATTCAGATATTGTTGCCAATTACGTGAATAACTTTGGTAATGAAGAACAAAAACAAAAGTGGCTACCAAAGATGGCAACAGGAGAAGTGGTCACAGCTATTGCCATGACTGAGCCAGGCACTGGTTCTGATTTACAAGCAGTAAGAACCACAGCCGTTCTTGATGGTGATGATTATGTGATTAATGGTTCAAAGATTTTCATTACTAATGGTTATTTATGTGACATGGTCGTAGTCGTTTGTAAAACTGGCAATAACGACAAAGGTTCAGCGAATTTATCACTCATTATTGTTGAAGCAGACCAAGCTGGTTTTAGCAAAGGTAAGCCTCTTAATAAAATTGGAATGAAAGGCCAAGATACCTGCGAATTATTTTTCGATAATGTCCGTGTTCCTAAAGAAAATCTTTTAGGTATGGAAGGCATGGGCTTTATTATGCTCATGAAAGAGTTAGCTTGGGAACGAATGCTAGTTGCTATTATTTGTCAGGCAGGCGCTGAAGCAGCATTTGCACATACGGTTCAATACACAAAAGACCGTAAAGCATTTGGCAAACATATTGGTGCTTTTCAAAATACGCGTTTTAAACTTGCTGAACTGAGAACAGAAGTAGATTTCTGCCGTACTTATTTAGACCGTTGTATGGAATTACAACTTGAAGAAAAATTGAGTGTGGAAGCTGCTGCTGCTGCTAAATATAAAATTTCAGACATGTTCTCAAAAATTGTAGATGAGTGTCTTCAATTGCATGGTGGTTATGGCTATATGCTTGAATATCCAATTGCACGTGCATACATTGATCATCGAGCAAATCGAATTTATGCAGGTACCAATGAAATCATGAAAGAGTTAATTTCAAGAACACTTTAATACCTACATAAGAAAGGGGCATTACGCCCCTTTTCTTTATCTAATATCTATTAAGATACTAATTTTGGCTTACGCTCATTAGCTTCTGAACGTTTATGAAAATGTAGAACACCATCTTCAAATTTTGAATTTTTCAGCGACTTTCTATCTTCTAAATAGTTATTAGTCACTTGCCATGGAGCATGCTTACCCTGTTTTGGAAGTTCATGTGCCGCACGGCTAATATAACCTGAAGACAATTTACCCATTACAGTATCTTCTTCCATTTCAGTTTTATCACCAGATGGAATCACTTCATCATAGTGATTTTTATCCATATAATTTAACAAGCGACAAATATATTCCGCAGCGATATCAACTTTAAGGGTCCACGATGCATTTACATAACCAATAATCATAGCCATGTTTGGTACATCACTTAACATCACACCGTTATAAAGCATATGCTCAGATGAATTAATTGCTTTCCCATCAATAGTCGCCTGAACACCACCCATAATCTGAACTTGTAAGCCTGTTGCAGAAACAATAATATCAGCATCAAGGTGTTTACCGGATTTAAGTAAAATACCTTTTTCGGTAAATTTCTCAATCTGATCAGTTTCTACGCTTGCTTTACCTTCACGCAAAATTTTAAACAAATCGCCATCAGGTACCACACACAAACGTTGATCCCAAGGGTTATACGAAGGTGTAAAATGCTTCATATCTACCTTACCCTTCAACTGCACTTCAATTGCTTTTAAGAGTAAACGACGAACAGTCTTTGGATGTTTCTGCGATAATGCATAAATAGCGCGCTGCATACCAATATTACGTGCGCGGGTAAATTTATAAGCTGTTTCTTCAGACATAAATTTACGCGTTTTTTCATAAACGAAGTCGATAGACGGTACACTAGCAATATACGTTGGTGAACGCTGCAACATAGTGACATGACCAGCGCCACCTTTAGCCATAGCCGGCACTAAAGTAATTGCAGTAGCGCCACTACCAATAATAACGACTTTTTTACCTGTGTAATCTAAATTCTCAGGCCAATGCTGTGGGTGAATAAGCTGCCCTTTAAAAGCTTCTTGATTTGGGAAAGAAGGAGCATATCCCTGATCATAATTATAATAACCAGTACAACCTACAACGAAATTAGCAATCCAAGTCTGTTGTTTTTTCTTACCATCTTCAATTACAACCTGCCATTTCTTTGATTCAGAATCATAATTAGCAGAAAGCACACGATGACCAAAGTGAATTTTTTCTTTTAATTTATATTCATCAATGACTTCGCCTAAATACCCTTTAATAGAAGCACCATCAGCTAATACATTCGCTTTACACCATGGTTTAAAATTAAAACCAAATGTGGACATATCTGAATCTGAGCGAATGCCTGGATAACGGAAAAGATCCCATGTTCCACCAAAAGATTCACGACGCTCTAAAATTTCAAATTCGCGTTGTGGAGAATTTTTTGATAAATGGGCAGCAATTCCAATTCCTGAGATACCTGCGCCAATGATTAAAATATCAACTTGCTTTTCCATTTTATTTTTATACCCATTGTTGAGAATATAAGTTTATTAAAGCACAATTTTGACAATACACAATGTCAAGTTTGACCGTTTATCCGTTTTTTTATGTCACTTGGGGACATTTTTATAATTTTATTAATTAACAGAAATAAAAAAGACCGGTATAAAACCGGTCTTTTTTGAATAAAATCAATTATTCAGCTGAAGTGTTCACTTCACGATCTACAAGCTCAACGTAAGCCATCGGTGCTGCATCACCAGCACGGAAGCCCGCTTTAAGAACACGTAGATAACCGCCGTTACGTTCTTTGTAACGAGGGCCGAGTACGGTAAATAATTTACCTACAGTTGCAGCATTACGAGTACGAGCAAATGCTAAACGACGATTTGCTACAGTATCGTTTTTTGCTAGAGTGATTAAAGGCTCAGCAACACGACGTAATTCTTTAGCTTTAGGAACAGTTGTTTTGATCAACTCGTGTTCAAATAAAGAATTAGCCAAGTTTTGGAACATCGCTTTACGATGGCTGCTTGTACGGCCTAATTTCACACCACTATTACGATGACGCATGGTGATAGTCCTACTTAATTAACGGCTACGATAGGCAAAACGGTCGTCCATACGAAGACTAGCTGGTGGCCAGTTTTCAAGACGCATACCGAGTTGTAAGCCTTTCGATGCCAAAACATCTTTGATCTCTGTTAACGATTTTTTACCAAGGTTAGGAGTTTTTAACAACTCAACTTCAGTACGTTGAACAAGATCACCAATGTAGTAAATATTTTCTGCTTTCAAACAGTTAGCAGAACGAACAGTAAGCTCTAGATCATCTACTGGGCGAAGCAAGATTGGGTCAACTTCTTCACGAGGCTCTTGAGCAACTGGAGTTTGGTCTTTCTGAAGATCAACAAAAATTGCAATTTGTTGTTGCAAGATTGTTGCCGCTTTGCGGATTGCTTCTTCAGGATCAACCGTTCCATTTGTCTCGAGATCGATTACCAGTTTATCTAAATCGGTACGTTGTTCTACACGCGCATTTTCAACGGTGTAAGAAACACGCTTAATCGGGCTATAAGAAGCATCTAATTGCAAACGACCAACAGGACGTGTTTCACCTTCAGGGAAACGAGAATCAGATGTTTCATAACCACGACCTTGAGCAACCTTCAAGCGCATTTTTAATGAGCCTGAAGCACTCAAAGTACCTATTAAATGTTCTGGATTAACCACTTCAACATTATGAGGTAAACGAAGGTCAGCAGCAGTAATTTCGCCAGGACCTTGTTTCTCTAATGTTAAATATGCTTCATTTTGATCGAACAGCTTAATAGACAATCCTTTTAGGTTCAGCAAGAGCTCGACGATGTCCTGCTGCAAGCCTTCTAAAGTACTGTACTCGTGCTCGACACCTTCTATCTCAACTTCAACCACAGCAGCGCCAGGTAAAGAAGACAATAGAATGCGACGTAAAGCATTACCTAGAGTATGGCCAAAACCACGCTCTAAAGGTTCTAGAATCACTTTTGCCGAGGTCCCGCTAACCGCTTCGACCTTGATCGCTTGCGGAGTTAGAAACTCGTTTGCAGTACGCGTCATTATTGCTACCTCAAGGATTATTTAGAATACAATTCTACAATCAAGCTTTCATTGATTTCAGCAGGTAAATCAGCACGATCTGGTGCAGCTTTAAACGTACCTTCAAGCTTAGAATGATCAACATCCATCCAAGCTGGAATACCACGTTGTGCAGCTAACTCAATCGCGTTTTTAATACGCAATTGTTGTTTAGCACCTTCGTGAACCGCAATTACATCACCAGCTTTAACTTGAATAGATGCGATGTTTACACGACGACCATTCAAAGTAATGCTACGGTGACTTACTAACTGACGAGCTTCTGCACGTGTAGAACCAAAACCCATGCGATAAACAACGTTATCAAGACGGCTTTCAAGCAATTTCAACAAGTTCTCACCTGTTGCGCCTTTAACACGAGCTGCTTCTTTATAGTAGTTACTAAATTGACGTTCTAACACACCGTAAATACGACGGACTTTTTGTTTTTCACGTAATTGTAGTGAATACTCAGATTGCTTACCACCGCGTGCCTGACCATGTTGACCAGGTGCTTTGTTAGCTTTTTTAGTTTTGACGTCAAAAGGTTTAACGCCAGATTTAAGTTGCAGGTCTGTCCCTTCGCGGCGAGAGAGTTTGCATTTTGGACCAATATAACGAGCCATGAATGTTTCTCCTTACACGCGACGTTTTTTAGGTGGACGGCAACCGTTGTGAGGAATTGGCGTCACATCGGTAATGCTGTTAATTTTATAACCCACTGCGCCTAATGCACGAACCGCAGACTCACGACCTGGACCAGGACCTTTTACAAGGACATCCAGATTTTTCAAACCGTAATCTAAAGCTGCTTTACCAGCAACTTCAGCAGCTACCTGAGCAGCAAACGGAGTTGATTTACGTGAACCACGGAAGCCTTGTCCACCAGAGGTGGCCCAAGCCAATGCATTACCTTGACGATCAGTAATCGTAACAATGGTGTTATTAAAAGACGCGTGAATGTGTGCAACACCTTCAGAGACGGTACGGGTGACCTTCTTGCGTGTGCGAGTATCTTTAGCCATCTTTTAGCTTCCAGAAATCTTACTTTTTAATCGGTTTGCGCGGACCTTTACGGGTACGTGCGTTAGTTTTGGTGCGTTGACCACGGACAGGCAAGCTGCGACGATGGCGAAGGCCGCGATAGCAACCCAAATCCATTAAACGTTTAATGTTCATGGAAATTTCGCGACGTAAGTCACCTTCGGTAGGAACCTTAGCAACTTCTGCACGAATCGCATCAAGCTGAGCATCGTCCAACTCACGGATCTTAGTAGTTTCAGTAATACCAACTGCTGTTAAGATATTCTTAGCAGTATGGCGACCGACACCAAAGATGTAAGTGAGGGAGATAACAGCATGCTTGTTATCCGGAATGTTTACACCGGCAATACGAGCCATTCACTTTCTCCAAAAAGGCAGTAGAGATAATCAACCGCCCCACAAAATCTTGAGGGGCGGATATTAACCCAATTCGCCTACTGAAATCAACAGGTCTTGATTAGATTAACCTTGACGCTGCTTATGACGAGGTTCTGCGCTACAAATTACGCGAATAACCCCATTACGACGGATAACTTTACAGCTACCACAAATTTTCTTTACAGAAGCTTGTACTTTCATGATGAAACCTCTAAGTGCGCTTATCCCTTAGGATGAGCAGTCGTTTTTCTCATTAATGTTTGATTATCATATTGATGAGATGTTAAGTGCGCTTGTAGCTGAGCCATAAAGTCCATAACAACGACAACTACGATTAGTAATGATGTACCACCCAAAGAGAATGGGATCCCAAAAGAACTTTGTAGAATCATTGGCATTAAACAAATGACCGTAATATAAATCGCACCAATAAACGTCAAACGATTAAGAATATGATCTAAGTAACGAGCAGTTTGCTCACCTGGGCGAATACCAGGCACATAAGCTCCGCTGCGTTTTAGATTTTCTGATACTTCCTTAGGGCTAAATACTAAAGCCGTATAAAAGTAACAGAAAAAGATAATTAACGCACCAAAGAGCACCAAATACAAAGGCTGTCCAGGCGACAATACTAAAGCTAAATCTTGTAAGCTACGCTTAATTAATCCAGCATTTGCATCTGCACTTCCTACCCATTGACCAAGACTCGCTGGGAACAACAGTAAAGAACTTGCAAAAATCGCAGGAATCACACCAGCCATATTAATTTTCAATGGCAAATGTGTCTGCTGTGCCGTAAATATACGACGACCTTGCTGCTTTTGTGCATAGTTTACTGGAATACGACGTTGTGCTTTTTCAATAAACACAATGGCAGCCAACACACCTAAAGACAAAAGACCAAAGATCACAAGACCTATTAAGCTTGTCTGACCATTATCTACCGATGAAACTGATTGCATAATTAATTTAGGCAAACCAGAAACAATACCAGCAAAAATAATCATTGAGATACCGTTACCAATACCTCTTTCAGTGATTTGTTCACCTAGCCACATTAAGAACATAGTTCCAGCGACAAGTGATGTAACTGCTGGTATATAAAACTCAAGACCAACTGACAGAGTAATACCCTGACCAATCAAACCTGCGCACATACCAACTGCCTGAACCACTGCAAGCAATAATGTACCCTGACGCGTATATTGATTAATTTTACGCTTACCTTGCTCACCTTCCTTTTTCAAGGATTCTAGTGAAGGAATTACCGTAGACATTAACTGCACAATAATTGATGCAGAAATGTAAGGCATAATTCCTAAAGCAAGAATAGACATTCGCTCTAAAGCACCGCCAGAAAACATATTGAATAGCCCAAGAATAGTTCCTTGGTTCGCATGAAATAAATTTTCTAACGCAGCATTATTAATGCCTGGTACTGGAATATGCGCTCCTAGTCGAAAGACCAGCAATGCACCGATTAGAAAACTCATCCGGCGAATAATTTCACGATATTTCACATGAAATGGCTGACCTTTCATCATGTTGACATGACCTGAAGAACTAGGAGACATAGACACTCGAGATTACTCCTCGACTTTGCCGCCAGCTGCTTCAATCGCAGCTTTAGCGCCTTTAGTCAATGCAACACCTTGAACAGTGAATGCACGAGTGATTTCACCAGAAAGTACGATACGAGCACGAATTTGGTCACGACGAACAACATTCGCAGCTTTCAAAGTTTCTAGGCTAACAATGTCGCCTTCAACTTTGCTTAACTCAGATAAACGTACTTCAGCAGTTTTTAAAGCGATTTGGCTAGTGAAACCGAATTTAGGTAAACGACGATAAATCGCTGTTTGACCGCCTTCAAAGCCTGGACGAACGCCACCACTTTTACGTGATTTTTGACCTTTGACACCACGGCCACCGGTCTTACCAACGCCAGAACCGATACCACGGCCTAAACGACGGTTTTCACGTTTTGCACCTTCTGCAGGCGCAAGCTCATTTAAACGCAGAGTCATGGCTTATTCCTCTACACTAACCATATAGTAGACTTTGTTGATCATACCGCGGTTAGAAGGCGTATCTTGCACTTCTACAGTATGACCAATACGACGCAGACCTAAACCTTGTAAGCAAAGCTTGTGATTTTTCAAGCGATGTGAAGAAGATTTAGTCTGGGTAACTTTAATCGTTTTCATGATTGATTACCCTTGAATTTCTGCTACTGATTTACCACGTTTCGCAGCGACTTTCTCAGGAGAAGTCATATCACGCAAACCTTTGAAAGTTGCGTTTACTACGTTAGCAGCATTAGTAGAACCATAACATTTAGCAAGTACGTTATGCACGCCTGCAGCTTCTAGAACGGCACGCATTGCGCCACCAGCGATTACGCCAGTACCTTCAGAAGCAGGTTGCATGTATACACGGCTTGCACCATGACGAGCATTCACAGGGTGTTGTAAAGTAGTACCTGCAAGGTCTACAGTAATCATGTTGCGACGTGCAGCTTCAAGTGCTTTAGAAATAGCAGCTGGAACTTCACGCGCTTTACCACGACCAAAACCAACACGACCATTACCATCACCCACAACAGTTAATGCTGTGAAAGAGAAGATACGACCGCCCTTAACAACTTTGGCTACACGATCAACGGCAACCAGCTTTTCAACAAGACCTTCGTTTTGTTCAACTTTAGCCATGATTAGAACTCCAAGCCGTTTTCACGAGCAGCATCAGCCAAGGCTTTGATACGACCATGATATTTAAAACCAGAACGGTCAAATGCAACTTTAGTTACACCAGCTGCTTTCGCGCGCTCTGCGATTAAAGCACCTACTTTAGTAGCCGCATCTACATTACCTGTAGTACCGCTACGTAAAGATGCATCCAAAGTTGAAGCTTGAGCTAAAACTTTGCCACCATCTGCTGAAATAACTTGAGCATAGATGTGACGCGGAGTGCGGTTTACACACAAACGAGTCGCACCCAATGCACGGATGTGCAAGCGTGTGCTTTTCGCACGACGCAAACGGGTTTGTTTCTTTTCGTTCATAAGAACCTCGCGCCTTATTTCTTCTTAGCTTCTTTACGAAGAATGACTTCATCCGAATAACGAACACCTTTACCTTTATATGGTTCAGGAGAACGATACGCACGGATTTCTGCCGCTACTTGACCTAACAACTGCTTGTTTGCTGATTTCAAAATGATTTCAGTTGCAGTTGGAGTTTCCGCTGTTACACTTTCAGGTAAAGCGTAGTCAATTGGGTGTGAAAAACCAAGGTTAAGGTTTACAACAGTACCTTTAACCGCAGCTTTATAACCAACACCAACTAGCTGCAACTTACGTTCGAAGCCTTCACTAACCCCTTTTACAAGGTTATTCAATACAGCGCGAGCAGTACCAGCTTGCATCCAAGCATCTTTCGATTCTTTAACTGGAGCAAGTTGAAGTTTACCTTCTTCCTGTTTTAGCTCGACCAGCGCATGCAGGTTGAAAGACAACGTACCTTTGCTGCCTTTCACTTCGACCTGCCGGCCGTTCTGAGTAACTGTTACACCATTCGGTACAGTTACTGGGGCTTTAGCCACACGAGACATGAGGAATCACCTATTAAGAAACAAAAGCAATAACTTCACCACCAACGCCCGCAGCACGTGCAGCGCGATCAGTCATGATGCCTTTGCTTGTAGAAACAATTGCAATACCTAAACCTTGCTTAACGCTTGGAAGTTTATCTTTACCGCGGTATTGGCGAAGACCTGGACGGCTTACGCGCTTAACCACTTCGATAACTGGTTTGCCTTCGAAATATTTTAAAGTAATTGTCAAAGTAGATTTTGTCTCTTCTTGAGCAACTTCTACATTTGAAACATAACCTTCTTGTTGAAGAACGTTTGCAATTGCAACTTTCAACTTAGAAGAAGGCATAGAAACAGTTTGTTTCTTAGCCATTTGTGCGTTACGAACACGTGTTAGCATGTCGGCAACGGTATCTTGCATACTCATTTAGTCGCTCCTTACCAGCTTGCCTTAACAACGCCTGGTACATCACCCTGCATTACTGTGTCACGTAATTTGTTACGGCTTAAACCGAACTTACGGAAGTAACCATGAGGACGACCAGTTAAACCACAACGGTTACGAAGACGTACCGGAGATGCATTACGTGGCAATGCTTGTAACTTTAACGTCGCTTCGAAACGCTCTTCTTCAGTTGCGTTTACATTTGCAATCGTAGCTTTTAATTCAGCACGTTTTGCAGCGTATTTAGCAACTGTTTTTTCGCGTTTCAATTCGCGATTAATCATACCTTTCTTAGCCATATCGACCTCTTATTTGAACGGGAAGCCGAATGCACGCATAAGCGCACGGCCTTCGTCATCGGTGCGAGCAGTCGTAGTAATAGTAATATCCATACCACGAATACGATCAATCTTATCGAAATCGATTTCAGGGAAAACGATTTGCTCTTTCAAACCCATTGAATAGTTACCACGACCATCAAATGATTTCGAAGAGAAACCACGGAAGTCACGGATACGAGGGATTGCAATTGAGATCAAACGATCCAAGAATTCGTACATTTGGTCGCCACGTAAAGTAACTTTACAACCAATCGGCCACCCATCACGGATTTTAAAACCTGCGATAGATTTACGAGCAAGTGTAATTACTGGTTTTTGACCAGCAATTAATTGCATGTCGACTACAGCACCATCTAATAATTTCTTATCAGTTGCAGCTGCGCCTACACCCATGTTTAGGGTGATTTTTGTGATGCGTGGAATTTCCATCACGTTCTTAACGCTAAGTTCTTCTTTTAACTTGGCTTTAAGTTCATCATTGTAACGTGCTTTAAGTCTGGCCATCGCCTTTTCAACCTATTACTTCGCTACCGCCACTGATTCACCATTTGATTTATAAACGCGAGTTTTCACGCCATCAATCACTTGGTAACCAACACGGTCAGCCTTCTGGGTTGTAGCATTTAAAATTGCCACGTTTGAAATATGAAGCGAAGCTTCTTGAGTAACAATACCGCCTTCAGCGCCAGTTACACGATTCGGCTTTTGATGCTTCTTCACTAAGTTAAGGCCTTCAACCTTAACGCGGTCTTCAGAAATAGACAATACAGTACCCTGTTTGCCTTTTTCTTTACCTGCGATCACAATAACTTGATCGCCTTTTTTAATCTTAGCCATGATTGCCTCTTATAGAACTTCAGGAGCCAATGAAATGATTTTCATGAACTGTTCAGTACGAAGTTCACGAGTCACTGGTCCGAAGATACGAGTAGCAATCGGAGCTTTGTTGTTGTTCAGGATAACTGCAGCATTATCATCAAAACGGATCACAGAACCATCTGGACGACGAATGCCGAATTTAGTACGAACTACAACCGCATTCATCACGTCACCTTTTTTAACACGTGCGCGTGGGATTGCTTCTTTTACAGTAACTTTAATAATGTCGCCAACAGAAGCATAACGACGATGTGAACCACCAAGTACTTTAATACATTGTACGCGGCGAGCACCACTGTTGTCTGCTACGTCGAGCATAGTTTCGGTTTGAATCATTGCCCTACTCCAAAACCGAGCATCACCGGTCACAATTTCGAAAGGCTCAAAGAGTACTCGAAATTGACCGATGATGCAACAAGAACGTCGAATTACTCAGCAGCTGCTTCAACTACTTCCACTAAAGTCCAAGCTTTAGTTTTAGAAATTGGGCGGCTTTCTTTAATGGTCACAACATCACCAATTTTAGCGACGTTATTCTCATCATGAGCGTGTAACTTAGTTGAACGGCGAATTGACTTGCCATACAACGGGTGTTGAACGCGGCGTTCAATAAGAACAACAATAGATTTATCCATTTTGTCACTTACGACTTTGCCGGTTAACGTGCGGACTGTTTTTTCACTCATTGTCCGTTCCCCTGTTTTTCGGTAAGGAGTGTCTTAATACGAGCAATTGTCTTACGAGCAACTTGCACTTCGTGCGATTTACCCAACTGACCAGTTGCTTTCGCCATACGAAGACGGAATTGGTTAAGCTGTTGCTCATCAAGCAAAGCTTTCAACTCTTCTACCGACTTTTCACGTAAATCTTTAGTTTTCATTACATTACCGTCCGAGTCACGATAGTGGTTTTAAACGGAAGTTTAGCAGCAGCTAAAGCAAATGCTTCACGCGCTAATTCTTCGTTCACACCTTCAATTTCGTACAGGATCTTGCCTGGTTGGATCTGGCAAACCCAGTATTCCACGCTACCCTTACCTTTACCCATACGCACTTCAAGAGGCTTTTGAGTAATTGGCTTATCCGGGAATACGCGAATAAAGATTTTACCACCACGCTTAATACGGCGGCTAATAGTACGACGTGCAGCTTCAATCTGACGCGCAGTCATACGACCACGTTCAGTTGCTTTAATTGCAATCGAACCAAATGATACTGTACTACCACGATGCGCTAGACCAGTATTACGGCCTTTGTGCACCTTACGGAATTTGGTACGTTTAGGTTGCAACATGGATTATTCTCCCTTGTCAGCAGCACGGTCACCGCGACGACCACGACGCTCTTGACCTTCACCACGACCACGACCACGTTTAGCTGGACGATCTTCAGCAGGAGCAGGGTTCATGACTTGTTTCATGCCACCTAAAATCTCGCCACGGAAAATCCAAACTTTAACACCAATCGTACCGTAAGTTGTTTCTGCACGCACAGTTGCATAGTCAATGTCTGCACGCAATGTATGCAAAGGTACACGACCTTCACGATACCATTCAGTACGAGCAATCTCTGCACCACCTAAACGGCCAGACACTTCAACTTTGATACCTTTAGCACCAGCACGCATAGTGTTTTGAACCGCACGCTTCATAGCACGACGGAACATTACACGCTTTTCTAATTGAGAAGCAATTGCTTCAGCAACTAAACGCGCATCTAAGTCTGGGCGATCAATTTCGTTGATACTTACTTGCGCAGGAACACCCATAATGCTAGTAAGTTCGCGCTGTAATTTCTCAATATCTTCGCCTTTTTTACCGATTACGATACCAGGACGAGCTGTGCTAATTGTTACTTTAGCAGCGCCTGATGGACGTTCGATAAGAATGTTGCTGATCATCGCATTCTTAAGTTTTTTATTTAAAAACTCACGAACTTGAAGATCTTTAAGCAAGTATTCAGCGTATTGTTTCGGACTCGCATACCAGTTAGCGTTATGACGTTTCACAACACCTAGGCGGATACCGATTGGATGAACCTTCTGACCCATATCAAACCCCTACCTTAACGGTGATGTGACAAGTACGCTTAGTAATACGATCTGCACGGCCTTTAGCACGTGGCATAATACGTTTAAGGCTAACACCTTCATCAACGTAAATCGTAGAAACTTTAAGATCATCAACATCTAAACTGTTATTGTGTTCAGCGTTTGCAATCGCAGATTCCAATGCTTTTTTTACTAAAACAGCAGCTTTTTTATTGCTGAAGTTTAAAATATTTAAAGCATGCGCAACAGATTTGCCGCGAATAAGATCTGCAACCAAACGTGCCTTTTGTGCCGAGATAGCGGCACCGCGTAATTTAGCAGTTACTTCCATCATGACACCTATTAACGTTTAGACTTCTTGTCAACACCGTGACCACGATAGGTACGAGTTGGCGCGAATTCACCGAGTTTATGACCAACCATATGCTCAGTAACAATTACTGGAACGTGATTACGACCATTATGAACAGAAATTGTTAAACCAACAAAATCTGGAAGGATCATCGAACGACGAGACCAAGTTTTAATCGGCTTGCGAGAGTTACTAGCAACAGCCGCTTCAACCTTAGCGAACAAGTGCGCATCGACGAATGGGCCTTTTTTCAGAGAACGAGGCATTAGTCAGATTCCTTTACTTGACGCGACGGTCGCGAATAATCATCTTAGTCGTACGCTTATTGGTACGTGTCTTGTACCCTTTAGCTTTTTGACCCCATGGGCTTACAGGTTGAATACCTTTATTACGCCCTTCACCACCACCGTGCGGGTGATCAACTGGGTTCATCGCCATACCACGTACGGTAGGACGAACACCACGCCAGCGCGCAGCACCAGCTTTACCCAATGAACGAAGGTTGTTTTCTTGGTTAGAAACTTCACCAATTACAGCGCGGCATTCAACATGAATTTTACGCATTTCGCCTGAACGAAGACGAACAATTGCGTAAGAACCATCACGACCCAACAACTGAACAGAAGCACCAGCAGAACGCGCTAATTGCGCACCCTTACCGATTTTAAGTTCAACGTTATGAAGTGTAGAACCGATCGGCATGTTACGAAGTGGCAAGCAGTTACCTGGACGAATTGGAGCATCGTTACCAGATTGTACTTTATCGCCAGCACGTAAGCCTTTAGGTGCAATGATATAACGACGCTCACCATCAGCATATTTCAACAAAGCAATATGTGCTGTACGGTTAGGATCGTATTCAATGCGCTCTACAACAGCTGGGATGCTGTCTTTATTACGCTTAAAGTCAACGATACGATAGTGTTGCTTATGACCACCACCAACGTGACGAGTTGTAATGTGACCGTTATTATTACGACCACCAGTACGTTTTTTTGCTTCAACCAACGGTGAGTAAGGCGCGCCTTTGTGAAGGTGATCATGAACCACTTTCTCTACAAAGCGACGTCCTGGAGACGTTGGCTTACATTTTTGAATCGGCATAATTTTCGTCCTTATTCCGCTGCGCTTTCAGCGGTATCGCCCAAGTCAGCCATTTCAACATCTTGGCCGGCTTTCAGGGTGACGTATGCTTTTTTAACATCAGAACGACGTCCCAATGTTTTACCAAAGCGCTTAGTTTTACCTTTAGTAATAGTAGTGTTAACTTTAACAACTTCTACGCCAAAAAGTTTTTCAACTGCTTTTTTAACTTCAAGTTTAGTAGCATTAATATCTACTTTAAATACTTGAACGCCAACAGTATCACCTAAAACTTGTGCCTTTTCTGAGAAGACTGGTCCTTTAAGGACTTGATAGATACGTTCGTTGTTCATCCGAGTTCTACCTCAATTTTCTTAGCAGCAGCTACAGACATAACAACTTTATCAAACGCGATCAAGCTTACAGGATCGATTGCAGTTGCATCCACCACATCTACATGCGGAAGGTTGCGTGCTGCAAGATATAAGTTCTCATCTACAGCTTCAGTAACGATCAATGCACGAGCGGCATTTAAATCGCCAAGCTTAGCAAGCAATTCTTTAGTTTTTGGAGCTGCAATAGCAAACTCTTCAACTAATACAAGACGATCTTGGCGAACAAGTTCAGCTAAGATACATTGCATTGCACCGCGGTACATTTTGCGGTTTACTTTTTGAGACCAATCTTGTGGGCGAGCAGCAAAAGTTTTACCACCACCAACCCAGATAGGGCTACGAGTAGAACCCGCACGAGCACGACCAGTACCTTTTTGACGGAATGGTTTTTTACCACCGCCAGAAACGTCTGCACGTGACTTCTGAGCACGAGTACCTTGACGACCACCTGCTAAATAAGCAGTAACAACTTGGTGTACAAGAGCTTCGTTAAATTCACGTCCGAAAGCAACTTCAGACAATTCAACAGCAGAGCCGGAAACAGTTTTCAAATTCACGGTATTTCCCCTCAGGCCTTGATGGTAGGACGTACAATCACGTCACCGCCAGTTGAACCAGGAATTGCACCTTTAACAACTAAAACAGAACGTTCAGCGTCAATAGATACGATTTCAAGACCTTGTACTGTTACGCGTTCATCACCTAAGTGACCAGCCATTTTTTTGCCTTTGAACACGCGACCAGGAGTTTGGTTTTGACCTGTAGAACCTAATACACGGTGAGAAACTGAGTTACCGTGAGTAGCGTCTTGGGTACGGAAGTTCCAACGCTTAACACCACCTTGGAAACCTTTACCTTTTGATTGACCAGTTACGTCAACAACTTGACCAACTGTGAACAAATCAACACCAATAGTACCGCCAACTTCACGACCTTCAAGCTCAGCTTCAGTAACACGGAACTCTTTAACCAAACGACCAGCAGCAACACCAGCTTTCGCAAAGTGACCTTTCTGAGCGTTAGTTACGCGAGATTCGCGACGTTCACCAGTAGTTACTTGAACAGCTTGATAACCATCAGCTTCAAGTGTTTTGATTTGCGTAATGCGGTTTGGATCGACTTCGATGACTGTAACAGGTACAGAAACACCTGCATCTGTAAAGATGCGAGTCATACCACATTTGCGACCGACTAAACCAATAGCCATGTGCATAAACCTCTAAAAAAGCGGCCTAATTAACTTAAAAGTTAATCAACCGAAAGCCTTAACCCAAAGCGATCTGAACATCAACACCAGCCGCAAGATCTAATTTCATCAATGCATCAACAGTTTTATCTGTAGGTTGAACGATATCGATCAAACGTTTGTAGGTGCGGATTTCGTACTGGTCACGCGCATCTTTGTTAACGTGCGGTGAAGTAAGAACGTTGAAGCGTTCGATGCGAGTAGGCATCGGAATTGGACCACAAACTTGTGCGCCAGTACGCTTAGCGGTTTCTACGATCTCTTGAGCAGATTGATCAATCAGACGATGATCAAAAGACTTCAAACGGATACGAATTCTCTGGTTAGACATACCAGTAAACTCCAAGCCAAACATATAAAGAATCACCCTTGACGCATCTTACCCATTGGTAAGTGTCAAAGGCAGTGAAAATCACTAAGGTCATGATCGATGCCACGACTGTAATGCACATTTACCACTTTCTTCGCAGTAAATGCCCCTCCTATTGAGGGTCGCTCATTATAACGATTGTTTAAGTCTTATGCAATTCTCTTTTTCTATTTTCTCCACAAAACCTGCTTTGATCGAGCATTCAGAGTTCATCTAGGCATTTATTACAAACTCAATAGCTTTATTTAGGAGTTGATTACCTTGCTCAAATTTTTGTGCTTCTGAATACTGTAGTTCACGCGTAGATTGAACATATTCTCCGTCAAAAATAGACAACTCCTCTTCATCTTCAAGTAAGAGCGCTAAAGCTGCTGGTGTCATCTCTGGATGAAACTGAAAGCCAAGCACATTTTTTCCAATCTGATACATCTGATTGCGACAAGCTCTATTCTCCGCCAAGTGTATAGCGCCTTTAGGTATTTCAAATGTCTCACTATGCCATTGCATAACATTTATCTTTTCAGGTAACGGAAAGCTTTCTTGAGGCAAATTTGCAACTCTCTGGACCGTTGACCAGCCAAGCTCCTGATAGCGATTACGGCTCACCGCCGCGCCCAATGCATTAGCAATCAGTTGCCCCCCTAAACAAAGACCAATAGCAGGCTTTCCTGCTGCCAAATAACGGCGCAACCATCTTTTCTCTATCTTTAGCCATGGAAAATTTGCCTCATCATTTACACTCATCGTTCCACCCATGACCAGTAACAAATCAACTTCTTCGATTCTGGGCAAAGCCTCTATTTCAAGTGATCGATCAACCGGAAGTGCAAAAAACTCCGTAGAGCTAATGGTCGCGTGGTGGGCTTTTAAAAATGAGTAACAACTTCCAAATCCCTCACCTGCAATATGTTGAAAATAGTGAACTCGTAAATGCGACTTCATGCGCTTAAACCTATTGTTGTTAGAATGTTGTAGTGGTCTTTGCAAAAATAAAGCCAAGTTTTTATTTTATGGGTCTACTGTAACGAAACGTCTTATAAAACTTCGTAAATCTAGCGAAGAACTTAAATTTCTCTTAATCTAACTTTATTATCTAAAATGCAACGCACTATGAAAAAGCATAACGACTTCCAGACTCGCCTCATTCACGCACCAAGAAAGGCTCCGCAATTTATCGAAACAGTGCAACCACCCTTATTTCGTGCATCCACTATTATTTTTAAATCAACTTCGCACCTTTTTGATCGCCATTGGACTGATGATTACGACTATAGCTATGGGACGCATGGTACCCCCACCACCTTCACCTTAGGCGACAATATTGCACAAATTGAAGGTGGACTGCATTGTTTGCTTGCACCGAGTGGCCTATCAGCAATTAATGTTGTGAACTCAGCATTTTTAAGCACTGATGATGAAGTATGGGTCCCAGACAACATTTATGGACCAAATCTAGAACATTTAAATCATCTACAAAATCAATATGGCGTTATTGTTAAAGTATACAACCCTATTGACGCTTCAAGTTTTCAACCGACTGAAAAAAGTAAACTATTATGGTTAGAGGCTGCGGGTTCGGTTACTTTAGAATTCCCTGATCTTAAAAATCTAGTTAAAAAAGCTAAAAAACATGGTGTATTAACAGCCCTAGATAACACCTGGGGAGCTGGGCTTGCGTTTAATGCTTTTAATTTTTCTGATGAAGACCTATCAGTCGACTTAACCGTCCATGCTCTAACCAAATATCCGAGCGGTGGCGGTGACATCTTAATGGGTAGCATTGTAACTCGTGATGATAAACTCCATCATCGTCTGTTCCGTACGCATGCCATTTTAGGTATTGCAGTTTCAGGAGATGATGCAGCTCAAGTCCAACGCAGTCTTGCTCATATGTCTTTACGCTATGAACAACAATCAGCCAATGCTCAAACTTTACTTAAATGGCTAAAAGACCAACCTCACTTTGCACAAGTTCTACATCCAAGTGATGAGACCGCCCCAGGCCATCAATACTGGCAAGAAATCTGCACAAATGGTCAAAGTGCTGGCTTAGTCAGTGTTATTTTCAAACCAGATTATGACATTACCGCAGTACGTCGCTTTTGCGATGCATTAGAGTTATTTAAACTTGGATTTAGTTGGGGAGGACCAGTTAGCTTGATCATGCTTTATGATTTAAAAATGATGAGAAAACTTGAGAATACACATTTACAACAAGGTTTATTAGTTCGCTTCTGTATAGGACTGGAAGATCCGCAAGATTTAATTCAAGATATCGAAAATGCACTGAAACAACTGTAAAAACGACAACATTATAGTGGCTCGAACCAAAGGATAAAAATATATGGGTACACCGATTGTTATTGCTAAAAATCTTTATGACACATCAAAAGAAATTGTTTTGCTTTCTCAGTTTGCTAACCGCCATGGCCTAATTGCAGGTGCAACAGGTACAGGTAAAACAGTTACTTTAAAAGTTCTAGCAGAAAGTTTCTCTCGAATCGGCGTTCCTGTATTTCTTGCCGATGCCAAAGGCGATGTTTCGAGTCTCGCAAAATCAGGGGAGGCTTCAGATAAGTTTAATGAACGTCTAAAATTATTACAGATTGATAGCGTTCCTTTTGCTGCTAACCCTGTCGTTTTCTGGGATCTGTTCGGCCAACAAGGTCACCCTATTCGCACTACTATTTCTGAGATTGGGCCAATTTTATTGGCTCGTATGCTCAATTTAAATGATACTCAAGAAGGTGTATTAGCTGCAGTTTTTCGAATTGCGGATGATCAGGGCCTACTGTTAGTAGACTTTAAAGATCTAAAAGCCATGATCACCTTCGTTAGTGAACATGCAGCAGAGTTTAAAGCAGAATATGGCAATTTATCTCCGGCTAGCTTAGGCGCTATTCAGCGTAACTTGCTTGCTCTTGCCGACCAAGGTGGAGAACAATTTTTTGGTGAGCCGGCTTTAAATATTCTGGACTTTATACAAACCGATGCAAATGGACATGGTTATATCAATATTCTTGCTGCTGATAAGCTCATGAATACGCCTAAGCTATATGCCACTTTCTTGTTATGGATGCTTTCGGAGTTATTTGAACAGCTTCCAGAAGTTGGCGATATGGACAAACCCAAACTCGTATTTTTCTTTGATGAGGCTCACTTATTATTTGACAATGCCAGTCAAGCATTACAAGAAAAGATTGAGCAAGTTGTACGCTTAATTCGCTCTAAAGGTATTGGCATCTATTTTATTACTCAGAATCCACTCGATTTACCAGAAAGTGTTCTCGGTCAGCTTGGCAATCGCATTCAACATGCGCTACGTGCATTTACCCCTAAAGATCAAAAAGCAGTAAAAACCGCAGCAGATACTTTCCGTGCCAATCCAAACTTTAAAGTTGATGAAGCCATTACTGAACTGGCTGTTGGTGAGGCGCTAATTAGTTGTCTTGATGAACAAGGTACGCCACAAATTGTAGAACGTGGCTGGGTGATGCCTCCTTACTCTGCTTTTACACCAATCACTCCAGAAGAGCGCCAAACTCTAATCTCAAAAAGTATTATTGCTGGTATTTATGAACAAGCTGTAGATCGTGATAGCGCTTATGAAATGCTACAAAATAAAGTCGCTGAACGTGAGCAACAACAACAAAATACCGAACTTGCTAAACAACAAGAAAAAGAGCAAGAAACCCTAGCAAAGCAGCAAGCAAAGGAACAAGAGCGATTAGCACGTGAACAGCAAAAAGAAGAAGAACGAGCAGCACGTGAACGAGCCAAGCTTACGCAAGATATTGTGGGTACTTTTGCAAAAAGTGCTGCACGCAGTCTAGGAGGAAGTACAGGTCAAAAATTAGTAAGGGGCCTGCTTGGTTCACTATTTGGCAAATAACTTTCTTCGATATATCAGTTTTAAATTAGGGAATTTTATATTCCCTAATTTTTTTATGGTTTTTATGAAAAATCTATTGCGATTGTTTTTTTAAAGATGTATTTTAAATACATCTTATATAGCCAGATAAATAAGGTCTAGCCATGACTCCACAACAAATCGAACTCGTTAAATCTACAGTACCTGTTTTACGTGAACACGGCGTTACGCTGACCACATACTTTTATAAGCGTATGCTTAATAACAATCCTGAATTAAAAAATGTTTTCAATTTGGATGACCAAACTAGCTTACGTCAACCTCGTGCTCTTGCAGCTGCCGTTCTTGCATATGCAGAAAATATTGAGAACCCTACTATTTTAGCGAAAGCAGTTGAGCGTATTACGACTAAACATGTGAGCTTAGATATTCAACCAGACCAATATGCAATTGTTGGCGACAACTTACTTCATTCAATTAGTGAAGTACTCAACGTGCCATTTGAATCAGAACTTATTGAGGCGTGGAAACAGGCTTATTTACAATTGGCAGATATTCTAATTGGCGTTGAAAAACAAAAATATGAACAACTTAAAAACTTAAATGGTGGATGGGCTGGATGGCGTTCATTTGAAATTACTCAAATTGATCCTCTTGAATCTGGCAAACGTTTCACCTTAAAAGCAACTGACCATGAAGACGTACTTAGCGGACCTGCAAATGCTTTTATCTCTGTTAAAGTGCAAGTTCCAGATGAGCAGCTTGAACAACCGAAAGCTTTTAAATTTACAGAAGCTCAGGAAAACAATTCATATCATTTTGAAGTTCAGCCTGAAGAAAACCATACAGAGTTCTCAGTAGCGAACATCTTGCTTGAACATTATAGAGTTGGCGATCAAGTTCAAGTTTCAGCGCCTTTAACGCTCTAATATAAAAACCTCTTGCCTGAAAGTTTTCTTATTTAGACTTTCAGGCTAAGATGATCATCCTTTTAATCTCTTCCATTTTTGGTGATCATGCAGCTTAATAAATTTACCGATTATGCATTACGACTATTAATGTATGTTGCACGCCCAAGTGATGCACCCTACACGATTGCAGAAATCGCGAAAGATTTGCATGTTTCACAAAACCATCTGGTTAAAGTTGTTCACTTCATGGGTAAGCAGGAATGGATTATTACCATTCGTGGAAAAGGCGGTGGAATTCGCTTAAATCCAGATGCACTTAACTCAAATTTAGGGTCAATTGTTCGAATATTACAGGGTGACAATCAAATCGTTGAATGCAATACGCCACCTTGTGTATTGCGAAGTCACTGTGGTTTAAAAGGTATTCTTGACCAAGCTTTAGAAAGCTTTTACCAAAGTCTAGACCAATACACGCTTGGAGAGGTTTTGCAACAGTCAAAGTCTGCCCCACCTGACTCCCCTATTGCTTTTTTACAAATCTGACTTCTATTGATTTTCATAAGTAGATTTATTGAAAATTAGCAAGAATAACCAAGCTCCTTTATACTAGGCACGAGCCCTCTCATCTAAAAAGTTATTTTTTATGCGTCGTAGTGAAAAATCGAAAGACACCAAAGCCAGACTCGCACCCAAGCAAAAGATCAGCTATGAAAAAGCACCAGATCCGGCGATCACAGCCTATGCTGTGCAATCACTAAACTGGTTACGCCAAGCTGAGTTTCTAATGAGTGCACCTAAATTGGCACTTTGTGTTGAAGATAGCGGCTACGAGATTGCTTTTGCAGGGCGCTCAAATGCTGGTAAGTCGAGTGCGATTAATGCATTAACCAATCAGAAACAACTTGCCCGCGCTTCTAAAAAGCCAGGCCGTACCCAGATGATTAACTTTTTTAGTCTAGGTAACCCTGATCAACGCTTGGTCGACCTTCCAGGTTACGGTTATGCAGCGGTTCCCGAAGATATGAAACGGGTGTGGCAAAAAGAATTAGAAAACTATCTGATCCATCGCCAAAGCTTACAAGGTTTAGTATTACTTATGGATATTCGCCATCCTCTACAGCATTTCGACATGATGATGCTAGAGTGGGCTTATTCACGTCATCTCTTTGTTCATATTCTATTAACAAAAGCAGACAAACTTAATCGCGGTCCTGCAAATAAAGTTCTACTAGAAGTTAAGCAACAGCTGAAAAAAATGAAGCTTGATTTTTCTATTCAGCTTTTCTCTTCACTTAACAAAATAGGCTTAGAAGAGCTAGCAAGTGTTATGGCAGGGCGTTTACATTTCACACTGGATCAACAGCCAGAATTTGATGTCGATTCAATCCCTGAAGCGACAGATGAGGATGCTGAAAGCTAAATTATCCTCACAGATACAATTTCTTCATTAAATTTATACTCAATTGTCCCCTATTGCTAAACACAAATGTAGGGGCTTTTTTTATACTCGTTATAACTTCATCGAGTTAAAAATCAGGAATAAATGATGAAATTGTTATCTTTTTTGAAGAACAAGGCTTTAGGTTCTTCTATTGATTATAAAATTCTTCCACGTAAAGTAAAATTTGACTGGAAAGATACCCCTGTCGACTGGATTCCTAATCAACCTTTCGCAAGTTATTTTATTAATGAAATTAATAACATCTTGCCTGCTGGAGAGTTCTGGTTTTGCCGTTTGTATAATAAGGTTTTACCGCAAATCACAGATGAAAAACTCAAGCAGGATGTACAGGCATTTATCCGTCAGGAAGCTATGCATGCCAATGCCCACACTTCTGCAAACAAAGAATATTTAAGCGCACGTAATATTGATATCCAGAGAAATCTGGACATTATGAATTATGTATTTACTATCGCTTTGGCAGATAAACCTTTTGATAGAGAAGTTCCAAAAATTTTAGAAAAACAGTGGGATTTATTCCGTTTAGGAGTTATTGCAACTGTTGAGCATATGACCTGCGTGTTGGGTAAATATGCGTTATATAACGAGCGATGGGAAGAACTAGGCGCAGATCCAGAAATGGTGGATCTGGTTAAATGGCACGGTTCAGAAGAAATTGAACACCGCACGGTTGCCTTTGATTTATATCGTCATCTTGGCGGCGGTTATATTCCACGTTACTATATGAGTCTTGCTGTTATCACACTTGTACTTGGATTATGGGTAGATGGCGCTGCACATATTATGAAACAAGATCCACGTTTTGCAGATGCGGCTAAATCTAGATTTTTTCCAGTGTGGGTTACTTTAGAGTGGTACAAAATCAGCCGAAAAGATAATCAGGTTTTACCTAACCCTCTCTGGCTTATTGCCCAGCAAATTGATTACCTCATGCCTTGGTATGATCCAGTCAAAGAAGGCAGCACTGAAGATGCGGTTAGCTATTTATCGCAATCTCCAGCAGCAAAAAGAGCAGAACTTCAAGCTGCTTAAAATAAAAAAAGCAGGATTTAAAATCCTGCTTTTTTTTTGATCTATAGATAGTTAGACACTGATATCTTTATCTTTCGTATAACGGTCTACAACCACACTAATCATCATATCGCCCTGCACATTTACCACCGTTCTTACTGTATCTAACAAACGGTCAATCGGAAGTAAAATTGCAATTGCCTCAGCGGGCAAACCCACAGACTGTAAAACCATAATCATAGTGACCATGCCCGCGCTAGGTATTCCTGGCGCACCGAGTGATGCAATCATTGCCGTTAAGCACACAATAATTTGTTGTGTCAGGTTTAAATCTAGACCCACCAAATTTGCCACAAACAATGCAGCTGCCGCTTCATATAGTGCAGTACCATCCATATTCAACTGTGTGCCTAATGGAATAACAAATCCTGCTGTTTGCGGGCGCACGCCTAAGTTTTCTTGCGCACACTTCATACTAAGCGGCATAGTGGCAGAGCTAGAACTGGTTGCAAAGGCGGTAATCAGTGCTGTACGAGTCCCTTTAAAAAAGGTCCACGGACTCATACGACCAAAAATCCAAAGCAGTAGTGGTAAAACAACAGCACCATGAAAAATAGTTGTACCCGTTACAACGACCGCGAACTCAGCCAAACGACTTAATACTGAAATATCTTCTGTTGCCATTAACTTTGCTAACAAAGCAAAAATACCCAACGGCGCTAATTTCATCACCCAGCCAACTAGCAGCATCATCATTTCAAAGAACTGGTGACTCAATAAACGAATACTTTTGAAACGTTCCCCACCCTGCACCAAAGCGACACCGACGAATAAAGCAAAGACTACGACAGCTAAAACGTTACCATCACTAAACGCTTTAAATGGGTTAATTAAAGTATTTTGAATAAAATTAGTAAAAAAACTGGCAGGGTTCAAACTATCTGGTGCCTGATAATTTTGCATAGATGTCTGGAAAATAGAAATATCTATACCACGTCCAACTTCAAATAAATGAGCACAACTGATGCCTAAAATTAAGGCTAAAGTGGTTGTGGTTAAACAGCATAAAAATGTGATTTTCCAGACTGGCCCTAACTGTCCGCCTGCTTGTAGATTTGATACCCCCACAACAATCGAACTAAAAATTAAAGGTACCAAAAGCATTTTAAGGAGCCCAATAAAAACACTACTTAATATTCCAAGCCCATATAAACTATGTTTTACAAAAGCTGTATCTGGATACATTGTGAGTAGGAAACCAAAGGCTAAACCTAAAATGGCGGCAATCAGAATTTGTGTATTTAAGTTCATATCAGCATTATTTTTTTCAGTTGGCATACCTTTTTACAATATGACATGAGCTTGCTTTTCATTCGAGCAATTTTTTGTCACATCGATCCCATTAAAAAGAAAAAAGCCATCTGGTTAGATGGCTTTTTCGAGGAATCTATTGCGTTTCAATTTCCCGCAAACGGATTAAACCCTCTTGTACTGTACTGCATACAAGCTGACCATTTTGCCACATACGACCGAAGTTTAAACCGCGAGAAGCCGCGCTCACTGTGGCTTCCATGTCATACAACATCCACTCATCCGCACGAAGTGGGCGATGGAAATAAATCGCATGATCAATGCTTGCACATTGCAAACTTGGAGAAATATAACTTAAGCCATGCGGTCTTAAAGCCGTTGTCATTAAGGTAAAATCTGAATAAAAGGCAACAATCGCTTGATGAAGAGCAATATCATCTAATTGTTTTGGAATACGATCATGTGTACGGATATAGTGTGCATTATATGGAGCTTCGGGTTGCGGCTGAAACGGGTTTACCGGATCAATTGGACGAATTTCTACATGACGCTCACGCATGAAACTAGCACGAACATTTTCAGGTACAAAGTTTAGAATACCCTGTTTCAGCTCATTTTCAGATTTAAGCGTTTCTGGTGCAGGATACTCAGGTTCTTGATGTTGATAGTTCAAACCTTCTTCTGGATTGGCAAAAGAAACCATCGCTGAAAATATTACTCGCCCATGCTGAATCGCACGAACTTGACGACTTACAAAGCTCTTCCCATCCCGTAAACGGTCTACTTCATAGATAATCGGGGCATTAATATCGCCACCATATAAAAAGTATGCATGCAAAGAATGCGCCGGGCGATCAGTTGTATAAGATGCTGCACGTAAAGCCTGACCCAAAACCTGTCCACCAAATACACGTTTACCGACAAGATTACGGCTCATGCCACGGTAAATATTTTCTTCTAGCTTTTCTAAAGTGAGAAGCTCGACTAGTTCTTGGGTTAGCGCATTCATGAGAGATACCTTCATATTTCAGGTAAAAAATCGTATTAAAGGACAGATGTGTAGAATCTATTGTGCCATAAAAAACTATTTGAACATGGAACAATCAGTCAACTTCTGACGAACATTGCTGATATAACAGCTAAAAATACGATTTTTAACGATAAAATATGCCAAAAGCATTATAATTTATACGCTATTAGCATATTGTTTTTTTCAATAAATGCCTCAAAATAATTACCCTCCGCATTTGGTGCTGGGATTTGTCTTTAAGAAGTAGGAGTTCTTATGTCCAAGAGTGGGTTTGGTCAAATGTATCGTCGGCTTTCGAGTAAACTACTTGACCTCGTGGTAACACCACATGTTCTTGGGGAAGTTCCTACTGAACCAGTATCAGAAACAGAAGCAAAGACTGACCGCCAGAAAGTGGTGTGCTATGTCTTACAAAACCATTCTCGAAGCAATGCTTTGGTGGTTGATGGAGAAACGCGTCGTTTAAATTTGAAACCTGCGTTAGACCCATTAATTGTTGGCACTCATCAGGAAAAAGCATCGGTTTTATTTTTACAGCACAATGATGAAAATAATTTACTGAATCCGCCTCCTCATGCTTTTCCACCACGCTTACTCAAATTAATTGAAGTCTTACAAGAAAATCCTGAACTTGATATAGAGCTTGTTCCGGTTACCGTTTTATGGGGCCGTACACCAGATAAAGAAGATTCTTGGTTTAAGCTCTTATTTTCAGATACATGGGCTACACCAAGCACCGTTAAGCAATTGGTCAACATTGGCTTGCATGGTCGCCAATCGTATTTAGAATTTCATGAACCGCAATCGCTACGTGAACTGGTTGAATATGCACAACAGCATTATCCAAACCTTTCACCAGCTACATATATTGTAAGTACGTTAAATGATTACTTAGATCGTCAACGTGAAGTGGTCTTAGGCCCCGATTTATCGGATCGCCGTAATGTCATGCAGTCGGTTGTAAAATCTCGCGATGTGCAAGAAGCGATCCGCCGTGAAAGTATTCGCGGAAAAGTGAGTATGCTCGAAGCTGAACGTCGTGCGATTGGTTATGTAAATGAAGTCGTATCTGATTATTCACACTCAGCTGTACGCTTTGCCGATCTTGCTTTAACGCGCTTATGGACCCAACTTTATGACGGCGTAGAAGTGCATAACTTCAGCACTGTTCGTGAACTGGCAAAAGATTACGAAGTGGTTTATACACCTTGCCACCGCAGTCACATTGACTATTTATTATTATCCTATGTGATTTATAAACGTGGCTTAATGGTTCCGTATATTGCTGCCGGTGATAACTTAAATCTACCATTTGTAGGGCAACTTTTACGTGGAGGTGGCGCATTCTTTATTCGTCGTTCTTTCCGTGGAAATGGCCTTTATACAACGGTATTTAAAGAATATTTATATAGTATTTTGTCACGCAACACCCCTCTTGAATACTTTATTGAGGGTGGTCGTTCACGTACAGGACGCCTATTACCGCCTAAAACTGGCATGCTTGCCATGACAGTTCACAGCCATTTACGTGGCCGTGCTAAACCGATCGTCTTCTTACCAACTTATATTGGTTATGAACGACTGATGGAAGGTTCGACCTACGTGGGCGAAATGCAAGGTAAACCGAAAGAAGCCGAATCAATTTTTGGTATTGTGAAAACCTTACGAAAAATTGAACGTATTTTCGGTAAAGTCCACGTGAACTTTGGTGAGCCTGTTTTCCTTGATGATCTGCTTAAGCAACATAATGCAGAAAATGTTTATATCGAGAAAAATGACGATCCAATTCCTCAAGCGGTTTCAGATGCAGTAAATAGCTCTGCACATGCAATTTTAGAAAATATTAACCGAGCTGTGGTGATTAACCCTGTCTCTTTACTTTCTATTATTTTGCTTGCAACTCCAAAGCATACGCTTGATGAAGAAATCTGTATTAAGCAACTTGAAGCTTACCGCAATCTGGCATCAAACTTCCCATATGACCAACGTATGGAAGTAACACCACTTTCTGGTAAAGAAATTATTGCTTATGGTTTAAAGCTTAAACTCATTAAACGAGTTCAGCATGCACTCGGCGATATTATTGGGATTGAAGATAACCAAGCTGTTCTTCTAACCTATTTCCGTAATAACATTTTGCACGCCTTTGTTTTACCGTCATTGGTTGCATCACTTGTTGAACACAATGGAAAAATTAGCCGTTCAGATTTAACCAATGTCATCTATACCCTTTATCCATTCTTGAAGGCAGAGTTATTCCTTAAATGGAAGAGTAGCGAGCTTAAAGAACAAATTGAGCAATATGCAGATGCATTGGTTCAATCGAAACTTATTCAACAAGACGATGAAGGTAACTTGATTAGCTCTGCACCAAATACTGAAGAGCATAATCAACTCGTTGTTTTAGCTACTCCTGTTAAGCAAAGCCTTGAGCGTTACTACATGACGCTTGCGCTAATTACTCAACGTGGTTCGGGTAATATTTCTGCTAAACAAGTTGAAGAATTAAGTCATTTACTCGGACAACGTTTGTCAGTTTTATATGAATTTAATTCGCCAGAGTTCTTTGACAAAGCTTTATTCCAAAGCTTCTTAAAAGTACTTACACAGCAAAATTACATTCGTACCAACGACCAAGGCCAAATCGAGTTTGATGATAATTTCCGTCAAATGGCTGCGGGTGCACAATTGGTTCTTGATGAAGTAACCTTACAAATGTTGCAACACATCACAACCTTTACCGACGAAGAGTTAAAAGATGCGCTTGAAGCTATGGCATCTCAACAAGCAAAAAGACGTTTAAAACGTAAAAAATCTTAAAATTTTTAGTCAAAATAAAAGGCAACGAAAGTTGCCTTTTATTTTATTGGCGAATTGGACATTCAAAATAACGTGGATCATCCATACAACGCAGACGCTTCATAAGTTGAACAAAATAAGCATCGTAATAACCTGAAAGTACATACTGATTGCGTATTTTTGCAACCATAACGTCATAGCTCTGCTTTTCATAAAAAGAGACATCTACCCAGTAATAGGCAGGTAAATGGTTTTCCCACTGGGTTGCACGGTTAGTCAGTAATTGGCTGTTTTGAACAAACCATCCTCGAATTTTTCGGCCAAAATTAGCAGGATAAGCTTGTGGTTTAATAATTAAATTGACGCCGAAATATGCCAAAGGAAAGTTAATGACTTGGACATCTGGTCCAAATTCTTTTTGTAAGTTATATGGCAATAGTCCATATATGGGGGCAGGAACAATATCGATTTTGTCTTGTTTAAACTGAACAATCGCATTAGATAAATCAACATAAACTGGCTGACCACCCACACTTCGTACCAATGCTTGCTGTGGTGGGTTGTTGGGTAACACGCCAATACGCTGATTTCTTAATTGAGCAACTCTAGAGATTTTCTTATTTTTTAGGACCATATAGGCAGTGCCAATTGGAATCATCCCTACAGCTTCATAGTCCTTAGAAATTAACCTTTTCTCGACTGTTGGATGATTCAAAAGCTGTAATAAGCTTTTAGCAGTACGATTATTAGGAATAAGCCCGATACCTGCGGTGCTCCCCATAAACTGGTTATAACGATAAGTATTAAAATTAGATGCCGCTAAACCTGAACATTTACCCTCGTCAAATGCTTGTATGGCCTGTTGTTCCTTTTGATAGGTAACCACTTTAAATTTGACTTGATATTGCTGAGCATATAATCGAATGTCATTTAAACGACGTGTGATATCGCCTTGGGAGCCAATCGGATCATATGCACACCACACCTGATCCTCTGCCCAACTCGCGACAGCTGTTAAGCTCAAAATAAGAGCTAAGCAAATTTTTTTCACTTTCAACCTTTTTATCTTTATCGGCAATTTGGCTGCCTCATCAGGTATTTCTATGCTTATTTAAAGTTTAATCAAAATTTTATTTAGTACTATGAACATTTAAACATAATAAATAGTCATTAAAGCAAATTGGATGCTCTAATTGAAAACCCGTTTCAGGCAAATGTTTCGCATATATTCTTTTACCTGAGATTTGGTTTGATTCTAAAGTTAACTCTGGTAATCCCAATTGTTTTTGAAACCACACAATAACTTCATGCAAAGGCAATGGCTGGTTATTAGTCACAATATAGCTCGCTTGATGAGTTTCATAATCAGCCATAAAAGCCAAAAATCTTGCTAAATCATTAATATGTATTCGATTGCTATAATGTATATTTGGATAGCTTTGACTATTTTCAGCCATTTTCTTCAAACGGGCAACGGAAGTTCCATAAATACCTGTAGGACGAATAATTACACATTGGTTTGGATAATGCTTCTGCCAAAGCAACTCCATATTCCGTAAGATATGACCTTGTGCATCGCTTGGTTGAACTTCACTAAAATCATCAATGATCTCCCCTGCATTTTCACCATATACCCGCGTAGAAGAGACTACAATTATTTTTTTGACCGGATGTGGTTTTAATGCTTCTCGAATCGATTCAATACTATCTACATAAGTATGCTGATAGCCCTCAACCGTACTCTCGTTTGGAGAAAGTAAAATATATACAACATCTACAGGTTCAATTTTACTTAAATCGAGTTTAAAGATATCTTGAACAAGATGGGTTGCGTAACTATCTGTTTTTACACTACGGCTGATTGTGGTAATTTGATGTTCTTTCTCAAATAGTTGTTTAGCAACACGCTGAGATGTTTTACCATAACCGATAAATAATATATGCATAGAAAACTCGTTGAGGGGACATGACTTCAGTCCATCAGTTACAAGGCGTTGGATCGGCTTCAGCAGCCCTGCTCGAAAAACTAAATATTTTTACCACAGATGATTTACTGTTTCATCTGCCACGTGATTATGAAGACCGCAGTACGATTATTGCAATGAATCAACTTGTGGTTGGGCGTAGCTATTTACTCGAAGGTGAGGTCAGATCAATTGATTTCCCTCCGGGAAAACGAAAATCTATGGCAGCCTTGGTTCAAGATGAATTCGGTAAAGTCACCTTACGCTTTTATCATATTTATAAAAACCTGACTGACAAAATAAAACCAGGTCATCGCTTACGTATTTTTGGCGAAGTTCGCGTAGGTGCTCGCGGCCTTGAGATGTATCATCCTGAAATTCAACTCATTAATGAACACACACCCCTACCCAAGACCCAACTTACAGCAATTTACCCAAGTACGGATGGGCTGACTCAACCGAAATTACGCGAATATGTAAAACAAGCATTAAAGCATCATAGTGATGCATTACCAGAGTTGCTTCCTAAACAATATACCAATGGCTATGCGCTTAAAGAGGCTTTGTATTACATTCATGAGCCTCCAGTTGATGCCAATATGGTCCAATTAGCTCAAGGTTCACACCCCGCACAGCAAAGGCTTATTTTTGAAGAGTTGGTTGCACACCAAATTAGTTTACTTAATCGACGTGCTTATATTCGCCAAATTGCTTCTCCGGCTTTTTCAAGCAGTAAAATATTAGCCAAAAAACTATTAGAAGCTTTACCTTTTCAAATGACCAATGCACAAAAACGTGTATCTAAAGAAATTTTGAATGATTTGAAGCAGAACCAACCAATGCTTCGATTAGTGCAAGGCGATGTAGGCGCTGGAAAGACCTTGGTTGCAGCTGTAGCTGCTTGCCATGCTTTAGAAGCTGATTGGCAAGTTGCATTAATGGCTCCTACTGAAATTCTTGCAGAACAGCACTACTTAAATTTTAAACGTTGGTTTGAACCCTTAGGCATTACTGTGGCATGGTTGTCTGGAAAACAAAAAGGTAAAGCGCGTGCTCAAGCAGAGCAGCAAATTAAAGAAGGCCATGCTGAACTTATTATTGGTACACATGCGTTATTTCAAGAAACCGTTGGATTTGCAAAATTAGGTCTAGTGATTATTGATGAACAGCATCGTTTTGGCGTAGATCAGCGCTTAGCTCTGCGTAATAAAGGTGCTGAGCAGTTCACCCCACACCAACTCGTCATGACAGCCACCCCTATTCCACGAACACTGGCAATGAGTGCCTATGGTGATTTAGACACATCAATTATTGATGAGTTACCACCAGGGCGTACCCCAATTCAAACCGTTACCATTCCGCTTGATCGTCGTGAGGAAGTACTCCAACGAATTGCTTCGAATTGCAGAGATGGAAAACAAGCATATTGGGTGTGCACACTGGTTGAACAGTCTGAAACTTTAGATGCTCAAGCAGCAGAAGCAACTTATCAAGAAATGAAAGAGCGCTTTCCTGAGCTCAATATTGGCTTAGTGCATGGCAAAATGAAAGCCGACGAAAAGCAAGCGGTCATGCAAGCATTTAAGAATAATGAATTACAGCTCCTTATCGCAACGACAGTCATTGAAGTTGGAGTAGATGTTCCCAACTCCTCCATTATGGTGATTGAAAATGCCGAGCGTTTAGGACTTTCTCAGTTACACCAATTACGTGGTCGTGTAGGTCGAGGAGCTCAAGCCAGCTTTTGTGTACTTTTATATAAAACACCTCTTTCACAAAATGGCCAAGAGAGACTTTCTATTTTAAGAGAAAGTAATGATGGCTTTGTGATTGCAGAAAAAGATCTTGAGTTACGCGGGCCGGGTGAATTACTAGGTACTAAACAAACTGGAGATATGGGTTTTAGAGTTGCTCGTCTAGAGCGAGATGACCACTTACTGAGTCAAGCTCATTATGTAGCTCAGCAAGTGTTAAAAGATTATCCAGAACAAGCAGATGCGCTATTAAAACGTTGGCTTCCAGAAGCGCCTCGTTATGCATATGTTTAGTTTCTTAAATCCACAGCATCTTATCCACTCACTCTCACCTTGCTTGTTGTGTGAGTCAGATGTGCGAGAAAAAGATTCGCTCTGTAAGGACTGTTGGGAACAGTTACCTTGGCTTAAACAAATAATTCAACGTAATGATCAATCAGTTCTTGTGGCCTGTGATTATGCATATCCAATCAATCGGATCATTCAGCAGTTTAAATATGAACAAAAATTACATTATCAAATCTTATTAGGTGAAATTTTACAACAACTTAAATTTCCTAAGGTACAGGCTATTGTACCTATGCCGATTTCGAATCAACGCTTAATTGAACGTGGTTTTAATCAGTCACTATTACTCGCAAATATCTTAAGCAAGCAATTAAAAATACCTGTTTGGCAGCCAGTGCAACGCCTTGCTGAGCATTCACAAAAAGGGCTTTCTCGACTGGAACGCTTTGAGAACATCGAACAACAATTCATTGCATTTACTCAAGAAAAACGGCGTTATCGCCGTGTTCTGATTATTGATGATGTCGTCACCACCGGAAGTTCAATTTATGCCCTTAGTCAGGTATTAAAGCAATTAGGATGTACAACCATTCATGCCACCTGTTTAGCGGCAACTTTAACGAGCTAAGATGATTAAACTGTAGATAAATGCTGCTCACACCAAGGAATAACAATTTCACGGGTTAATGGTGCGAGGTGAGTTTCTGAATCATTTAAATCCACCCATTTCATTTCTGCAATTTCGGCAGCAATTTTAGGAGCCTGATCGAGTTGAACAAGATATAAATGACTGACCAGAATGTGATCTGGTTCATTCGCCGCTACTGTTTCAAAACGACCAAGAAATTGCTCAATTACACAAGAACTTCCAACTTCTTCTAAAATTTCTCGCTGCATGGTGATCTCTGGCGCCTCATTAGGTTCCAGCTTACCACCCACTTGCATAAAAGCATGGGTATTACGCTTTCTTACGAGCAATAACTGATTTTGCTCGTTCAAGATCACTGCAGCAGCGACCGTAATTGTTTTCACCTATTTAACCTCTTTATGGCTGTACATCAGCATTTGCCCATTTTGGAGCAGGAGCCTGATATTGTTCAAATTGTTGAAGAATATCTTCGATTCTGTCTGATGCGATCAATTTATCAACGAACCGTGCTTGGCTAAATCCATTATCTACTGTTCCTTGAATCATTTTAAGTAAATCTTCATAAAAGCCAGCTACATTTAAGAAAGCACATGGCTTTTGATGAATACCTAATTGCGCCCACGTCCATTGTTCAAAGATTTCTTCCAATGTACCCGCACCACCTGGTAAAGCAATAAAGCCATCGGAAAGATCTGCCATTTTGGTCTTACGCTCATGCATATTTTCGACAACATATAATTTGGTTAAGCCCGGATGAGCTAACTCACGATCGACCAAAGCACGAGGTATTACTCCAATGACTTGTCCACCTGCCCGTAAGGCACTATCAGCGACAACGCCCATCAAACCTGAGCGACCACCACCATAAACCAAGGTCTTACCTTGTTTTGCAATAGCCTCGCCTGTAGTTTGGGCAACTTGTTGGAAAATTGGGTTTGAACCAAGAGATGAACCACAGAAAATACAAATTGAATTCATAGTGTAAAAAACCGTTTTATTGAACTGTCATGCTGACAAACTAAACTATTGATAAAGTTTTTTTTTGCAAAATAGCGTATTAGCAAGTGTTTTTCGGCAAATCCTTGTCTAAAATACACCCATCCATTTCCATCAGACTGCGTGAGGAAAAAAGACACATGCTTGAAGCCTTTTATGCCACAGAACGCGGAAGTCTGGAAGATGCCACCATCAATGGTGGATTTGATCTACATCCCGAATTAGTCTGGCTTGATCTTATTGCCCCCTCGCAAGAAGAGCAACAATGGGTCTTAGATGCCTATGATCAAAACTTACCCACACTAAAGTCGCTTGAAGATATTTCATCCTCAGCACGATTTTACCGTGATGATGACGGTATTTTGCATATCAGCACCTATTTTTTAACGAAAAATAAAAATTATCAAGTTGATGGTGATGCAGAAGACTCTTCACATATTTTAGCGATGGTGCAAACGGTCGCATTTATCTTACATAAAGACCGTCTCTTTACGATGCGGGGAGAAAAATTAGTTGCCTTTCGTGCCTTCCGTGCACGTGCCCGTCGAAATGACTATGACATGGACTATAAAGATCCAACATGGATTTTATTAGGCCTTCTTGAGGCAAAACTCGATGAGCTTGCGGATATCTTAGAAGATATCCACAAAGATTTAGAAAAATACTCCACTGAAGTTCTAAATAACCACCAGCGTGAACAAATTCTAGATCTTGACGATATGATTACGCGACTAGCTCAACAAGAAGATATGCTAGGAAAAGCGCAGCTCTGTTTAATTGATTTGCGACGTGTACTTACTTTTTTATCACGTCCACGCGCATTAGGCAGCCATATTTACGATGCAGATATTCGAGAACTTAGTGAAGATGTTCGCTCACTCGTAGAACATGATGCCTTCTTATTCCAAAAAGTACGATTCTTGCTTGATACAACGTCTGGATTCATTAATACCGAGCAGAATGACACGATCCGTCGATTCTCGATCTTACCAAGTATGTTAGCTCCACCTATGCTCATTGCCAGCATCTATGGTATGAACACAGATGTGCTACCTTTCGCACATGGTACAACTAGTTTCTTTATTGTTTTACTCATTATTATGGGCTTCTTTATTGGTCCTATTATTTACTTCCGCTGGAAGAAATGGATCTAAGCTTTGTAATAAAATGCTAATTCCAAGCATAAAAAAGCACCTATATTTAGGTGCTTTTCTATATTTTACAGATCAAATCAGATGTAGATCTTCCTGCAAATGACAGGCTTGAATAATCTTCAGCATTTTTTCGGGTACATTTTTAAAATGTAAACCAGTATTCTGCGGAGTAATACGTAACCATTGAACTAAAACAGCCAATGCCAAAGTACTACCATGCTCAAGCTGTGTTAAATCTACCACTAAAGGAAAGCTTTGTTGCTTCTTAATGATATCTAACCCAGCTTTATACTGTTGTTCGGCATTTTCAAAATCAATTTTTCCCGAGACAACCAATTGTTGGTTGAGATACTGAACCACTATTCACCTACTTATTTCTGTTTGTTCTGATTAACAGCAGCATCTGCATCCGGTTGGAAGGTTGCAATTGCCTTATTCAAATCGCCACCATTACGCTTCACAGTTGCAGCAAACTGGTTACGGAACTGCAATCCTAAATCAATACCAGAAACATTGATATTACGGATTTTCCACTGAGTACCTTTATCAGCTAACTGGAAAGACACAGGAATTTTTTCACCATTGTGATTAAAGTCCAATGTCACTACTGGGTTTTTGCCCGCAGTTGCTTTATAAGGACGCATTGTATAACTTTGGTTCGTATACTTAGCAAATGCACTACCGTAATTTTCAATTAACGTATTACGGAAGTTTGTTTCAAACTGAGCACGTTGTGCAGCTGTACTATACTGATTAGTCGCATAAGTACCCATTACAATACGTGTAAATGCTTGTGAATCAACATACGGGTCTAAATTCTGACGTACGATAGCCTTCACTAAAGCAGGGTTTGCTTGCAATTTAGCATGATCAGCTTTTAAACGAGCAATCAAACCATCAGCAACACGCTTGATAAAATCAGGTGGTGCTTCTGAAGGCGCAGCAAAAGCTGTACCTGCAATCATGGTAGACAAAAGACTTGCTGTCAGGGTTTGTTTAAACAACGTATTCACTAGGAACCACTCCTTCAAATAATCTTTTACTCAACAAATGATGCTTGTGCACTATCTTTATTAGTGCTTGCAGGAGCATCTGCTTCTGTTGAGCCTGAACCGGCAGCAACTTTACCAGCCCCACCACCAGTAATAAATTTACTAATTAAATCTTCTAGGTCCATAGTTCCTTGAGTGTTTGAAATCGTGTCACCTCGTTTCAGGTAGTTCACACCGCCACCAGGTACAACTTTCAAATATTTCTCACCCAACAAACCATTCGTTGCTACCATTATATAAGCATCTTCATCAATACTGGTGATGGAGGTCATGTTACTGGTCAGTTGCTGTTCCATTGTTTTTTGTTGCGCTGGAGAAGCCTGCGTATAATCTGAGCTATAACGTAACTCTTCCAGTGCATTTTTCTGAACTTCTTTTAATTGTTCAGGATTGAAACTTGTCAATTTTCCATCTAAACCAAATGTTACGGTAGCCAAACGCGTAACCGGATCAAGCGTGATTGAATCAACACGACCAATTGTAACACCACTCATTGTCACTTTAGCGCGAGGCTTTAGACCATTGACGTTATCAAACTGAGCCTTCATGGTATAACTATCACTTAAGTTCGTACCGACAAGACCACTGACTTTCATCGCTAAAAAAAACAACGCAATACCGAAGATAATAACAAAGATACCAACGGCCAGTTCACTACTACGTGATTTCATTAAATCCCTCCGAACATGACCGCAGTCAACACGAAATCAAAACCTAAAACACATAATGAAGAATATACAACTGTTCTCGTCATTGCAGTTGCGATTCCTTCTGGAGTTGGATCACACGCATATCCTTGATACACCGCAATCCATGTACATAGCAAAGCAAACACAATACTTTTAATAATGCCATTTACGACATCATGTCCAAATTGCACGTTGTTTTGCATTCCGCTCCAGAATGAGCCTTCATCGACGCCAAGAAAATCGACACCGACCATTTTACCGCCCACAATACCAATCGCAGCAAAAATGACAGTTAGCATCGGTAAACTGACCACTCCCGCCCAAAGGCGTGGTGATACGATTTGTTTTAATGGGTCAACCCCAATCATTTCCATACTGGCAAGTTGTTCACTTTGCTTCATTGAACCAATTTCTGCGGTTAATGCTGAACCTGCTCGACCAGCAAATAATAAAGCTGCAACCACAGGAGCCAACTCGCGCAATAATGTTAACGACACCATTGTGCCGAGCATTGATTCACTGCCAATATTTACTAAGATTGAATATCCTTGCAAACCCAGTACCAAACCAATAAATAGGCCTGACACAGTAATAATCAACAAAGACATTACCCCTACCCGATGCATTTGGTAAATAAATCGTCCAAAACCACCCGATGTAGGAAAAGAAAAAACAATCTGTACGAGCATTAGTGCCGCAACACCAACCCCTCGAATCCGCTCAATAACGAGTCTACCTAACCAGGCAATCGCATTCATGGACGAACCTCGTTATTTAAATAGGCTTGAGGACTAAATTGATATTCAACTGGTCCTTCTACCGAACCTGTTAAGAATTGGTGTACAAATGGAGAAGCATATTTTTGCAAATCTTCAGGTGTACCCTCACCCTGAATTTTTCCTTCTGCTACCACATAAATGTAGTCAGCAATCGATAATGTTTCTGCGACATCATGCGAAACAATAATTGTTGTTAAATCCAAAGCTTCTCTTAACGAACGGATTAAACGTGTTAAAACACCTTTTACAATCGGATCTTGACCAGCAAAAGGTTCATCGTACATGATTAAATCTGGATCAAGTGCAATCGCACGAGCCAAGGCTACACGACGATTCATACCACCCGAAAGTTCTGTCGGCATTAATTGTTCAGAACCACGTAGACCCACTGATTCAAGTTTTAACGCAACCAGTTCAGCAATGAGATTTTCAGGAAGCTTAGTATGCGCTCGAATTGGAAACGCCACATTTTCATAAACGGACATATCCGTAAATAAAGCTCCACTCTGAAATAACATTCCCATACGTGCACGGGCGGAAAAAAGTTCCTGACGAGACATTTTGGCAATATCTTTTGTGTCGAGTAAAACTTCCCCCTGATCTGGAACAAGCTGTCCACCAATCAGACGTAATAAAGTTGTTTTACCTGTACCAGAAGGTCCCATAATGGCCGTAATCTGGCCTCGACGTATATTTAAACTAATATTGTCATAAATGACGCGTTCCCCTCGATTAAAACTCAAGTTTTTCACTTCAATAAGTGGTTGAGTCGAGAGAGGAGTTTTATTATTCATAATGGCAATCGTTCCTGCACTTTTATGCACGCATACTATAACACTGAAAATTAGCAAACTTGTTGTAATTTTGACAAAAGCAAATCTAACTTATTTTATAGAAATAGAAGAGGTATGTTCGTAAAAAGAGGTCAATTCAGAAGCTTGGAATTGCTCAACAGAACTTCCATTTATAAAAGCGTAGGCGAAGTAAACACCATTACACAAAACGAGTGCAATAAAGAGATAAGGCAAACCATGCTGAACCAAAAGGTTCTTCAATTGTGCCATTATTGTTTCTTTTCGCTTACTTTTACGCATTATTGAATAAAAAATTGAACCAATTCACATTTTGTTAGTTTATAACAAAACTGAAAAATAAAAAAGGCCAGTATTTTTACTGGCCTTTTTTTTCAAACTAAATATTGATTAGCGGTCGAATTTACGACGCGGTGGTTTATCATCGAAGCTACGACGCGGACGATCTTCACCACCAAAGCTACGTTTTGGACGATCATCACCACCGCCGAACGCTGGACGTTCACCACGTGGTTTGTCATCAAAACTACGACGCGGACGATCTTCACCGCCAAACGCTGGACGCTCACCGCGTGGTTTATCATCGAAGCTACGACGCGGACGATCTTCACCACCAAAGCTACGTTTTGGACGATCATCACCACCGCCGAACGCTGGACGCTCACCACGTGGTTTGTCATCAAAACTACGACGTGGGCGATCTTCACCACCAAATGCTGGACGCTCACCGCGTGGTTTATCATCAAAACTACGACGCGGACGATCTTCACCACCAAAACTACGTTTTGGACGATCACCAAAACCAGCTTCGCGACGTGGTTTATAATCTACGCGATTACCACGGTTGTCATCATTCGATTCAAAACGCGGTTTATCATTGAAACCACCTTCGCGACGTGGACGATCTGAAGTGAACTCACGACGTGGACGATCTTCAAAACCACCTTCACGACGTGGACGGTCTGAATTGAATTCGCGACGCGGACGATCTTCACCACCGAACGCTGGACGTTCACCACGTGGTTTATCATCGAAGCTACGACGTGGACGGTCATCACGACCACCTTCACGGCGTTTAAAGTTGCTTTCGCCTTCAAAACGACGACCACCACCAAAACCACCGCCGCCACTACGACGACCATCACGACCACCGCCGCCATTACCACTACGGCCACGACCACCGCCATCACGACCTGAACGAGCAGGAGGTGGAGATGGCTCTAAGCCTTCAATTTCAGAAACGCTCAAACGTGCTTCTAAATATTCTTCAAGTGCACGAATCTTACCGCGTTCACGATAAGTCGCTAAAGTAATTGCTTGACCAGTACGACCAGCACGACCAGTACGACCAATACGGTGTACATAATCTTCATGCTTCATCGGAAGACCGAAGTTAATTACGTGAGAAATAGTCGGAACGTCAAGACCACGAGCAGCAACGTCAGTTGCAACTAGGATTTTTGCACGACCTTCACGAATACTACGTAAACGACGGTTACGAACTGTTTGTGGCATTGCACCATGAAGTGCAACAACAGAATGACCTGCTTCAGCAAGTTCTTCTGCCAACATATCTGTATCTTCTTGCGTGCTAGCAAAAACAACAGCTTGATCTAAGTTTTCATCACTTAACCAATGTGTAAGTAATTTTTTCTTATGTTCGAAGCCATCAGTCCAATGCAATGTTTGCGTAATATCTGTATTGGTTGAATGACCTGTTTCAATTGCGATACGCATAGGATCTTTCATCATGCATGATGCAAGACGAATGATACGATCAGCAAATGTTGCAGAGAACATTAATGTTTGTTTACGGTTAGCTGCTAATTCGCTAATTGCCTCTAAGTCTTCAGAGAAACCTAGGTCAAGCATACGGTCCGCTTCATCAACGATTAAAGCATCTACTTGATCTAATTTAATTTGACGACGATTCACCAAGTCAAGTAAACGACCAGGTGTTGCAACAACAACTTGCGCGCCTTTTAATTGTTGAATTTGTTTTGCAAATGGCATACCGCCCATAATGGCAGCAATACGAACACCTTTCATGTGACGTACAAGTGCAATTGCATCTTGACTTACTTGCTGTGCCAATTCACGAGTTGGTGAAATCACCAAGATATTCGGTTGAGTCACTGCTTTCATACGGTCTTTGAACGGTACAACAGACTCTTGACCAGCTAAAGCATTTAATGTTGGAAGTAAGAATGCTGCAGTTTTACCAGAACCAGTTTGGCTTGATACGAGAAGGTCTTTACCTTCTAAAGCAGCAGGAATTGCTTGTTCTTGTACAGCAGTCGGGGTAGTAAAACCTAAACCTTCAAGCGCTTGTTGTAAGGTTTCATGCAAAGAAAATTCGGCAAAAGATTTGCTCATAGAGAGTTTCACCCTTGTGGGTGCTCCATTTTTAATAAATACAAAATAGACATCGGCAAAAAGCGGCAAAGCAAAATTAGCTGAAAGCTTTTATTCAGCAGCAATCCGAGTAACGACGATGTGGACTAAACGCATGCTTGATTACGGCCGAACCTGAAGAATCGCTGAGCGATCGGGGCGCAAGAAATGGTCCTCTCTATGGACGGCGTGCGCTTACAATGAATAGAACAGAATGTTCAGGTAATGAACGGAAATTTAAGTGCGTTGGCGGATTATAGCAGAAATAAATTAAAAGTCACCTGTTTTAATCAACTTTATCTATATTTCTTGAATTAATTTAAGTTTACTCTTTACTTAAAACACAAAACCCTCTGATTAAAGAGGGTTTTATTTATAATACGCTAAATTATTTTGCAGCTTTATCCCAAGCTGGAACAACTGTTTGCATTAAAGGTTTTAATAATTTAAGCGAACATGCGAGTACTTGACCATTTTCAAATGAGTTATTACCACCACGTGCGTCAACAACTACACCGCCCGCTTCTTTAAGAATAAGTTCACCAGCAGCAATATCCCATGGCTTTAAACCAAGCTCAAAGAAACCATCAAAACGACCTGCAGCTACATACGCTAAATCTAGAGCAGCCGAACCGCCACGACGGATTTGTGCACCTGCTTGAGTAACCGCTAATAACGATGCGAAATGCTGCTCTGCATAAGATACGATTTCGCCAGCACGTTTAGCACGGTAAGGATGGCCTACTGCCAAGAATGTATTTTCTAAACTATCTTTTACATTTACACGAATACGGCGTTGATTCATAACTGCACCGCGACCACGGCTAGCAGAGAACAACTCATCACGTACTGGATCGTAGATTACGCCGTGTTGAGTAACACCTTTATGTTGAACTGCAATAGAAATACAGAAATGAGGGAAACCATTAATAAAGTTTTGTGTGCCATCAAGCGGGTCAATTACCCAGCACCACTCTGCATCATGGCCTTTGCCTTCTTGCAAACCAAACTCTTCACCTAAGAAGCTATGGTTCTTATAACTTTTACGTAATGTATCAATCGCTAATTGTTCTAAATAACGATCTACACGTGTTACCGGGCCATCAATGCCTTTCTCTTCAACTTGTAAATCGAGTTTATGACGATTTTGATGCGCTTTTAAAAGCTCTTGACCAACTGTTTGAGCCGCACGCGCAGCCATAACCACCATAGGTTCCATTGAACACCCACTAGACAAATTTGAAGATTTTGACAAAGAATAATGCATAAAAGCGCAGATATTTTAGCAAATATATGCGCTTTTAGGGGGAAAATGTTTCAAAAATTTTATTGGAGGCCTAAACCACCTGATTGAGCTTAAGCCAAACTCTCTCAATGGAGCTCAAAATACCTTTAGCATCCAATCCGCAGTCTTGTAACATTTGTCCATGTGAAGCCTGTTGTAGGAACAAATCTGGCAAGCCTAAATTAATGATAGGTTTCACAATTTGTTCTTGCGCCATAAACTCATTAACAGCGCTACCTGCACCACCCATAACGGCATGCTCTTCAACTGTGACAAATAAATGAGTATTTTCAGCCAAATCACGAATCATTTTTTCATCAAGCGGTTTCACAAACCTCATATTTACAACACGCACGCCCACATCATGTTTTTGTGCAAATTGTTCAGCAGCCTCTATAGCAACCATCACTCTGCTGCCAAATGCCAAAATTGTAATTTGCTCTTCACAGCTAGTCTTTATTTCAGCAACGATTTCAGCTTTTCCTAATTCAATAGTGGTCAACTCTTGCTGAATTTCCACACCTACACCAGCACCACGTGGGTAACGTACCGCAGCTGGTCCATTATAGACATAGGCTGTATGAAGCATCTGACGACATTCATTTTCGTCTTTTGGCGCCATGATGACTATGTTTGGAACTGTACGCATGTATGCATAGTCATATGCACCTGCGTGAGTTGGACCATCTTCACCAACCAAACCAGCACGGTCAATCCCGAAAGTCACATCAAGATTTTGTAATGCAACATCATGGATAAACTGATCGTAACCACGCTGCAAGAACGTCGAATAGATTGCAACAACAGGTTTTAAGCCTTCACAAGCCATTCCTGCTGCAAGTGTTACAGCATGCTGTTCAGCAATCGCAACATCAAAGAATCTCTGTGGAAATTCTTTAGCAAACTGAACCATGCCTGAGCCTTCACACATCGCAGGTGTAATCGCGAGTAGACGCTCATCTTGCGCTGCCTCATCACATAACCACTGACCAAATACATCAGAATATTTAGGTGGTGTTTTACCTGCTGAGGTTGCATTAATTTTGCTAATTGCATGGTAGGTAATCGGATCCGCTTCTGCGGGAATAAAACCTTTACCTTTTTTAGTATAGACGTGTACTAAACGTGGACCTTTACGCTTCTTCAGAGCATTAAATACTTGGGCCAGTTGATTTACGTCATGGCCATCAAATGGACCAAAGTAATCAAAACCAATTGCTTTAAATAAATTATCAGCAGCATCTGTTGCTGATTGATGCAAACGAGAATTATAAGTCCATTTTGGATGTGGCTGTATATACGCTTCGCCATCTTCATTAACGTTAACTAAATGGCCTTTTTCCCAAATTGCAGCCAAATGTTTAGCAAAACCACCTGTACTACAAGAAATTGACATGTCATTGTCATTGAGCACAACAATTAAATCAGCATTATGTGCAACAGCATCGTTCATGGCTTCAAATGCCATACCCGCTGTCATTGCACCATCACCTACAATACAAACCACTTCACATGGGTCGTTTTGATAACGACGTGCTAACGACATTCCTAAACCAGCTGAAATTGCTGTTGATGAATGCCCTACGCCGAATGTATCAAAAACTGATTCTTCTCTAGCTGGAAATGCCGCTAAACCATTTTTAGAACGAATCGTCGTCATTTGTTCACGACGACCTGTCAGGACTTTGTGCGGATAGGCCTGATGTCCTACATCCCAAACTAATCGGTCATTTGGTGTATTAAAGCAATAATGCAGCGCAACCGTCAGCTCAACCACGCCGAGATTAGCACCGAAATGGCCACCACTCTGGCCTGCTGCATATAAAATATATTGACGCAACTCATCAGCCACTTGAACCAATTGGCTATGCTCGAGCTGACGTAATTGTTGAGGATGATCAATTGCATCTAACAATGGCGTAACAGGGCGTTGAGTTGGAATTTCGGTATACAACATATGTGGCAAAGCCTTTATAAGCCTGGCAAATCCTAAGCTGGGTCAAAATGGGTCGATCATACAATCGAATGAAGTCACCTTCAATCAGCCACATTTGCGAACGAGGTCATGCAAAGCAGTCTCTCATACATCATGGGTATGGTTGGCAGATTATCCTGAATAATCTGACTATTTATCAACTATTATCGTCATCTTTATACAAAAAAGAAAACCTTAGTGTGCAAAATGATTATGACAATTCGACCAATCTCCCAGCATTACGCTATACTTTAAACCGTTTTCGGTTAAAAGATGAGTTAATCTGTGCCTATAGAGTTCATTGCAACATCAAAACTCCCGACCGCTTTTGGTGAATTCAATATTTCTGTGTTTCAAGATCCAGTATCAGGTGAAGAACATGTGGCACTTTCTAAAGGGTTAGAAAATCCACCTACAGGCCCTGTTTTGGTTCGTGTACATTCAGAATGTTTAACAGGTGATGCGTTTGCATCATTAAAATGCGACTGTGGTCCTCAATTGCAGGCAACTCAAAAGCTCATCAACGAGGCAGGTCAAGGCGTTATTTTATATTTACGTCAAGAAGGCCGTGGTATTGGGCTTACAAATAAAATTCGCGCCTATGCCTTACAAGATCAGGGTCATGACACCGTAGATGCTAATTTACTTTTAAATTTACCTGCCGATGCACGTCGTTATGACATGTGTAGCATTATGCTCGATCACTTAGCAGTGAAAGAAGTTAAATTAATTACCAACAATCCTTTGAAAATTCAGGCACTCAAAGATCAAGGAATTAATGTGGTTGACCGCGTTCCCTTAACGGTTGGACGCAACCCTTTTAATGAACAATATTTAAAAACCAAACGTGAACGTATGGATCACCTTTATCAAAAAGATGATTTTTAAGCCCAAATTATAAGTTTAAAAATAATTGGAAGGGATTTTTGAGACATTCCTCAAAAATCCCTTACTTTTTTTATGGTTTTGTGCTTTGATGTATCTATCTCCTATCTCAATCATCTTTGAGGGTCACTATGCAACATCCGACTTCAACAGATATTCAACGTGTCCGCGAATTTCTCCTCGATTTACAAGCCCGTATATGTGCGGGTTTAGAACAACAAGAAAAAGCTGGCGGCGGTACGAGTGAATTTATTATTGATGATTGGGAACGTCCTGAAGGTGGTGGTGGTCGTTCACGAGTTTTGCAAAATGGTACAGTGATTGAAAAAGGTGGTGTGATGTTTTCTCACATCAACATTAGTAAACTCCCTGCTTCTGCTACAGAAAGACACCCTCAAATTGCTGGTGCTAAAGCGCAAGCACTTGGTGTCTCATTAGTAATTCATCCTAAAAACCCCAATATTCCAACTTCTCATGCCAATGTACGTTTATTCGTTGCAGAGCCTGAAGGACAAGATCCAATTTGGTGGTTTGGCGGTGGTTTTGACTTAACACCGTTCTATCCAGATGAGCAAGATGTTATCGATTGGCATCAAGCCGCTTACGACTTATGCCAGCCTTTTGGTGACAATGTCTATGCAGAACATAAAAAATGGTGTGATGATTATTTCTATTTAAAACATCGCGATGAACAACGAGGCGTTGGTGGTTTATTTTTTGATGATCTCAATGGCTGGGATTTCGAAACTTGCTTTAAATATATTCAAGCTGTAGGTAATGGTTATTTAAATGCCATTCTGCCAATTTTTGAAAAACACCGTGAACAGCCTTATACCGAAGCTCAACGTGAGTTCCAAATTTACCGTCGCGGTAGATATGTCGAATATAACTTAGTATATGACCGCGGAACATTGTTTGGCTTACAAACAGGTGGACGGATCGAATCTATTTTAGTCAGCCTCCCTAACCTTGCAGGTTGGTCGTATCGCCCAGAATGGGATGAAGACTCGCCAGAGAAACGTTTAACCGACTATTACCTAAAACCACGTGACTGGTTAAATCTAAAAGAAAAAGTCGCTTAATTTTTTGCTTTTTGGAGATTCTTTGGCTTCCACCCTAGAGAATCTCCTTTTTTATTTTCACTTTTCTAAACCTCATTCAAATATTTTTTCTTATTCCAATTTGGCTTATAGTGAGGCCTGCTGAATATTCAGCACACGTTTTTAACTGCTTTATGCCATTTTAAAATTTTGGATATAAGAATGACCAAACAGTTTGCAGTAATTGGCAACCCAATCGAACAATCACGCTCTCCTGAATTGCATCATGCTTTCGCTCAAAAAACAGGTGTTGATCTCGACTATCAAAAACGTCTTGCCCCTCTTGATGGTTTTGAGTCGAGTATGCGTAGTTTCTTTACAAATGGCGGAAGTGGCATGAACGTTACTGTGCCGTTTAAAGAACAGGCTTTCGCTTTGTGCGATGTGCTAACCGAGCGTGCTCAGATTGCAAAAGCAGTTAATACGTTATGGATGGAAAATGGCAAATTGCATGGCGATAACACTGATGGCCAAGGCTTGGTTGCCGCGATTCAAGCTTTAGACTGGAACCTAGAAAATACGACTATTTTAATTTTAGGAGCTGGCGGTGCAACTCGTGGTGTTATTTATCCACTAGTACAAGCTGGCGCAAAAAAGATTGTGATTGCAAACCGTACTCTAGCTCGTGCCGAACAACTTATAGATGACCTAAAAGTAGCCGTCCCGCAAGCTCAATTACAAGCAATTTCTCTAAATGAGCTAGAAGGGAAATTTGATATTGTAATTAATGCGACTTCTGCAAGCCTTTCAGGTGATGCATTACAACTCCCAGAAACTTTAGAGTTTAAATATGCCTATGAAATGGCATATGGCAAACCATCTAGCTTCCTTGAGCAAGCTAAACAACGTAATGTGCCCTCTTCGGAAGGTTTTGGGATGTTAGTGGGTCAGGCTATTGAATCCTTTTCTATCTGGAATGGCGTAAGACCTGAATTAAAAGATTTTCTATAAATATAAAAAAGAACCTACATGATGTAGGTTCTTTTTTACTTCATTTATTATTTTTTAGTCGTAACCATTTGCTGATAAACGTCTCGGAAAATTTCATAATCAATAAATTCATTATGTTCAGGTTTTAAATTCTGAATTGTTTTTTCCGTAAGTTGCTGTTTACGTGCAGCAACATAAGCCTTACCTAAAATATCAGCTGTTTGTGATAACAATGGTTTTTCTTCAGCAGAAGCACCATTTTGTTGTTCAAATTTCAATTGATATTGTTTCGAGAAAAGCTGCTCAGGCTGCTTATATTGTTTCTGTAATTTTTGCCATGCTTCACGCCCTGCCTCACCTTGCATTGTTGTAATCACAATATGGTCTACAGCACGGCCTAAATCATTATCAAACTGATCTTCTTGTTCAAGATGATGCTTTTTCTGCAATGCCTCGATACGCTCTAAAGCCTTACCTTGAGGATTATAGGTTTCTTCTTCGGAGAACCAGTAAGCATAAACTTCGGCAATTTCTTGCAGTTGCTGAACTGAATAATAATTAATATATGACGGTTTTTCGGCAGTCAGTTTTGCAATAAACACAGCCTTATAGGTTTTGTCATAGGCACGTGTTGCATCATAAGTTTGGTTAGCCAACAGCGCCAGATTCGAATCTAAATCTTGTACATCGCTATGTGAGCCAACTGGATGTTCAGAAACATCACTCTGCCCAAGTTTTTCACTAAAACCTTTTACGAAGTTTTCAAATAAAGAACCTTTGCTTGCCTCTGCAACTGATTTAGCTTGTTTAAGTTGCTGCTGATTAATTGAGGTTGCTTTACCATAATTTAGAATTTGCATGTCTGCTTTAATATTAAAGCGATGGTTAAATTCAGCTGGTGTATATGCAATATCGTAATCTACGTTGACTGCACGGCCTTTTTCATCGAGTCCAACATCAATCGTAATTGGATTTCTTTGTTTTGGTAAAGCTTGTTCGATCTCTGCCTTATGCTTTAACCATAAAGCTTTGAATGCTTCATCATTCACAAACTGGTTCTGATCATAAGCGGCAAAAGTTTGTTTTAAAGCAGCTTGACGAGACTTGATCTGTGTTTTTTGGGTACTCTCTACGCTTTGATCAAGAACATCAACACCATATATTTGACAGTAATTAATATCCCCTAAAACTACTGGTTTTTTAAGGGTCTGTAATTCAACACATTGTTCTTCTGTAAGGGTTGGGCCTTCTTCATCTTGGGTAGTTTGTTCTGCATCCGCTACCGCAACATCAGCAGCATCCTCATCATGGCCTGAAGCAGAAGCTTCCTCTGCTGCTGCCGCTGCATCTTGAGCTGCACTTGATTGTTCTTCATCACCTTCCTCAGAAGCGAATGTACCGCCAAAATGAGCATTAATGAGTGAGTAAAGTTGTTGGCTAACCGCTGCTGCATCGTCAGAAGAAACCTTCTGCCCTTCGGCACCACCCGACTTTTTCTTAGCTTCAGAAGCAGCAAGTTCAGTTGCTATAGATTCAGCAATCTTTTGGTCATCAAATCCTAAAACACTTTTTTGCAGGTATTTTTCATTGACTTGGCCATATAGATCGACTTGCAGTAGCAACTCTTCAACCGTATCTTTTAAACGAATTTTTTCTACAATTCCCGCTTTACGATCAGCGTCTGTAATAGTTAAACGTTGTAAATTTTGCGGATCAGCCAAACGATAAGACACGGCGCCAGAAGCCTTCGCATATTCAACGAACTTCTTCATATCGACGTTCGTAAACAGATCTTTATATTTCGAAAAATCGACATAGGCTAAGTTGTTTTGATTATCTTTATTCACCAAATAAGGCATTAATCCGAAATAATTAACGTAAAATTTATAATCCTTTAGATCAAGCACCATTGGCAATTTTGCCTGCACGAGCAAAGTCGGTTTTTCATATCTTGCAGTGAGGTTGAAAGACCCCATTTTTTGACGATAATGAACTGAACCATCGTAACTAAACTGGAGATCATTTAATAAATTGATTAATACGGCATTTACTTTTTCTGAACGTGATTCGCCAGATACACCCGAAACAGATTGCTCATTTGCAATTGCGGCATAAAGCGCCTGCTTCTGTTTTTTATTCAAATTAATTTTTTGTTCACGTAAATATTGATCTACTTTTTTTTGCACTTCAGCATCAAGTTGAGCACTTTTCTCTACAGTGCTTATTTTGTTGGGCTGATTTGAATCAACATTAACTTTAAAATGCCCGCGGTAGTCATAGCTTGGGTATTCATACATTGCATTCATACCCTGAATGACTTTTTGATCTAAATGAGCAGATGCCACTGATGGACGTAGGCTATGCTGCGCACATGCGGTCAAACCCAAACTGAATAAACATAAACTGAGATATTTTAAATGCATAACCTTTTTTAAAACCTTATCGCTTTATCTTTTTAGCAAAACTTGCTAAAAATAAAAAAATAGTTGTTTTTTCACATAAAAGTATAAGTCCTGAATGTAGCAGAAAATGTATTTTCAGGTGTATTTATTTTCGACAAAATTCGCTTTTCTGACATTTCTTTCGGATGTGATTATCATTGTATTTTTATCATGCGAGTGAATAATCAAATCATCGATTCAGATAATCCCACAATGATTCAAAATTAGGATTAAAGCCATGCCAGCATATAAAGCCCCGCTACACGATATTCGCTTCTTAATGAATGAAGTATTAGATTACCCTGCTCACTACAAAACTTTATCAAATGGTGAAAACGCAGATCCAGATACCGTTGATATGATTCTTGAAGGTGCGGCAGATTATTGTGAAAATGTATTATCGCCACTTAATCAGTCTGGCGATGAAGAAGGTTGCCATTTTGACAACGGCGAAGTAACTACACCTAAAGGCTTTAAAGAAGCTTACGACCAGTTCGTTATGGGTGGTTGGCAAGGTCTTTCTTATCCAGAAGAATTTGGTGGTCAAGGCCTACCAATGTCTTTAAACCTCATCAAATCAGAAATGATGGGTACTGCAAACTGGTCATTTACAATGTACCCAGGCTTAAGTTCGGGTTGTATGAATACCATCTTGCAATTCGGTACCGATGAGCAAAAACAAACGTATATGCCTAAACTTGTTGAAGGAACTTGGAGCGGCACAATGTGCTTAACCGAACCTCAATGTGGTACCGACTTAGGGCAAGTTAAAACTAAAGCTGAACCTCAAGCAGATGGCACGTATAAAATCTCTGGTACAAAAATCTTCATTTCTGCCGGTGAACATGATTTAACTGAAAATATTATTCACATCGTACTTGCACGTCTTCCAGATGCGCCTGCTGGTACTCGTGGTATTTCATTATTTATCGTACCTAAGTTTATCCCAACTGCTGATAGTGGTATCGGTGAACGTAATGCAGTGACCTGTGGTTCAATCGAACACAAAATGGGGATCCGTGCTTCTGCAACTGCTGTACTAAACTTTGATAATGCCACTGGTTATTTAATCGGTGAAGTCAACAAAGGTTTACATGCAATGTTTACCTTCATGAATACAGCACGTATTGGTACTGCTGTTCAAGGTATTGCGCACGCTGAGTTATCGTTCCAAGGTGCATTACCTTATGCGAAAGATCGTATGTCTATGCGTGCACTTTCTGGTAAAAAAGAACCTGAAAGAGTTGCAGATGCCATCATTCATCATGCTGACGTACGTCGCCTGTTATTGACTCAAAAAGCAATTGCTGAAGGTGGCCGTTCAATGATCTATCATGCTGCAAAACTTGCAGACAAAATGACAGATGCATTAACACGTGGTGACCAAGCTGCTTACGAAGACTACGATGATAAACTTGGTTTCTACACACCAATTTTGAAAGGTTTCTTGACTGAACTTGGTTTAGAAGCTGCAAACAACGGTATGCAAGTTTACGGCGGTCATGGCTACATCAAAGAATGGGGCATGGAACAAATCGCTCGTGATGCTCGTATCTCAACGCTATATGAAGGTACAACAGGCATTCAAGCACTTGACTTGATTGGTCGTAAAGTATTGCTTAGCTCAAAAGGTAAAGTGGTTCGTGACTACACTGCTGAAATCTTAAAATTCTGTGCTGCACACGCACGTAATAAATACTTACGTCGTTTTGCTTGGGATTTAACTAAGCTTTGTGCTCAGTGGAACACTTTAACTGTTCGTATCATGCTTGCTGCACGTAAAGACCGTGACATCGTATCTTCTGCTTCTGTAGATTTCTTGATGTTCTCAGGTTACGTGATGATGGCTTACTTCTGGGCGCAACAAGCAGTCATTGCTTCTGAGAAACTTGAAGCAGGTGATGGTGCAGAAACGCCTGAATTCTATAAGGCAAAAATCAAAGTTGCAGACTTCTACTTTGACCGTATGTTACCTCGTACTCAAGGTCACGCCGAGTCAATGGTGACAACCTCTCGCACATTAACATCATTACCAGTTGAACACTTTAGCTTCGACTACTAATGACTTTTAAATCGTGAAATGAAAAGAGCGCAATATGAATTGCGCTCTTTTTTATTCAAGTAAAAATTTAATATTTATTCTTTAGTCAGAACATAAGCTTGCTTTGGAACAAAATAGTTTTGTTCCAAAAACTCACGGTTTTTACCGTAGTCGCTATAAAACAGTTTTTCTAGATTCACAATCAATCTTTTGTTTGAATCAACATTAAAATAAAAATTAACATTAGATAAAGGACAGTGAATGGTTAACTCATGCTCTCTTTCATCTACTTTCCAATTTAAATCAGGACACAACTGATTTATAGCAGTACTTTTGGCTCCATCCTTACTTCCCACTCGGCCAAAATGAATAACATTCCAATACGCCGATCCATTGGGTAATAAATTTAAAATGTACTCTGCCTCTCCAGACTCACAATCGGCAAACGCATCCTCACATGAAATTCGGGTGTTATATCGCCCTACATATTGCAATGAGATTGCGCTTAATTTTTTGGTTTGATCTAAATTTTCTTCAGGTAGAAAAGTACGTCCCGCCACATAATCTAATGTTTTTGTAGATGTACTATTTTTTATTAAATTTTCTTCATTGGTAGAACTAGAACTTGGACTAGAGTGATCTTTGGAGTTGGTGTGGTTTATGTCGCAAGCACTAAGTGTCAGGCACATCACAGTCCCTACAACCAAATGCTTAACTAAAAACCTAGACCGCTTCAAAGACATATACATTATTCACAGATAACAGCAACAACCATGTTTATATTCATTTCAGGCACGAACCAATTGCTGCCATAAACCTTTAAGCCCTGAAAAGGTGCATTTTAGTTGATGTTGGTTTCCTTCATTCCAATCCTTTACATATTTTAACCATTTTACTTTTTAGAAGACTTTAAACCCGTTATTTCGTCTCCATATTTTTATTAAGCAAGAGAATAAACAATTCCTTGTAACTTTTTATTTTTAAGGAGAATTAGATGGCCAGTTCTGGTTTATATCGCTCGAACCGACATAGCATGATCGCCGGTGTAATGGGTGGTATTGCTGAACGTTTTGGTTGGAACGTAACTTTACTACGCATTATTTTTGTTGTGATTTCAATTATGAGTGCGGCCTTTCCCGGAATCTTAGTTTATCTGGTTTTGTGGTTAGTCATTCCGAAAAAACAGCCAGAACATATTGAAGGCTATCGACAATCCGTCCGAACTGTACATGAAGAACAAACACGTTAATTAATTTTGGTCGCTACGGTTGCATCCCCTAATCAACCGTAGCTTTTTTTTGCTCTGTTTTTTAGATTATATTTTACGGTTTAACTGCTGTTGTAAGGCAGCAATCATATCTGCGCGGCTGATCATTCCGATCAACTTCCGTTCTTCGACCACCGGAATATAATTAAAAGATTTTTCGACAAAATAAGGCACTAGATCTTGAATAGGCTGTGTTGGCAATACTGTCACCACTCTATGACTCATAATCTGTTTCACATAATGCTGCCAAGAGTTTCTTGGGTCCGCTGCACCTTTAAACCATTCCACAACTTCATATAAAGCTAAAGTTCCTACTAGATGATTGTCAGCATTTACCACCGGTAAGCTCATGAGATTAATATGCTTGAACTTATCCAGCGCCTGATGAATATCATCATCTTCATGCAGCTTAATCACATCACGGCTCATAATATCCTGACAGGTATATTGATTGACTATGCGTTCGTTGGCATGTTCTTGTGCATCTAAAATAATTTTTTCTAAATCGTACTGGCTAATATCTAACAATTCAGTGTGGTGCTCTAAAGCGTATTCAATATCTTTTGGTTGAATCGATACTTTTTGAGTCGGTGTTGGATCTTTACTACGCTCATTGAGACGTGCGGTAACTGGATAATGTCTTCCAATTAATCTATTAAAAAAGACGGCGAAACCGAGTAAAAGTAACGAGTTGAGTAGAACCGGATAAAAAATAAAATAAAAGCCTAATTTATGAATTGCAGCACCACCTAACACAGCCGTAATCGCGACTGCACCACTTGGTGGATGCAAAGAGTCAGTGGTCATCATTAAGAATATGGCAAAGCCCACTGCCACACTAAAAGCAGTGGTTAAATCAGGAATCCACTGCGCACAAGCAACCCCAATAATTCCGGCTAGCGTATTACCAACAATCACATTCCATGGTTGAGCCAATGGACTGGTTGGCACAGCAAATAAGAGAACAGATGAAGCTCCCATGGGTGCAATATACCAGGCATTAATTCCACCTAGAACATACCAGCTAATTAAGGAAGAAATTGCTAAACCACACAGTGCTCCAACACCACAAAGCAACCGTTCTTTTAAAGGCAAAACCTTAAAATTTGGTTTTAAAATCTGTAACCATTCTCGCTGTATAACACTCACAGAACACCTTTGGGGATATGCCGTCATTTATAACGGGCAAAAGTATACGCCCAAAGCCACATAAAGTGCATTTAAATTATATCTTTCAAAGATAAGAAACTCTGTTGAACCATCTTTTGTTATTTTAAAATTTTAATATTCAATCAATTTTTCATTCAAATAGCGCCAATAACGTTTCGGCAAATATTGCACATGAAGTTTTATATTCTGACGTTCCGTAATGTTCACGCTCTTAAAATAATCTTTCCAAAGCTGGTCATATAAGATTTCTTGCTCATCTAACTCCAGCTGAAAGCTTTGACTCATTCCATTTTTTAAATTACGGTCAACTTTCGAGGCTTCGAGCGAAATTTCATGTATTTCTTTTAAATCATAATAAAGTCCAAACTTACGTTTTTCGTCATAAATCAGCCAACGTTGATCTTGATAACGCCGTTTAAAATGCGACTGAATAAGCGGTAAAACATTAAAATCGGGACGTACCAAACTTAAAAACAGCTCATCTTTGGTTTTCTTAAAACGGATAAAAGCTTCCATTCGATGCTTCTCCCGCCCGACCTTTTTCGTCCACTGCGAAATTGCCAAAACACTTGGGTGCGAATAATTTTTTTCTATCGATGAGTGACTAGTAAAAACGTAAATACAGTAATTAAATAAATGCTGATAGGCATCTAAAGACTCAGATAAATAGGCAAAATAAAATTGCCTTAAAGAAGACGAAGAAAGCTTTTTTTGCAGCGCGGACCACACACGTTCGGCATGTAGCTCACTATTTGAAACCTCAATTTTATCGGCAAATAAACCATGTTGAGCCGCATCATTCAAACAAAGTCTGACCTGTAATTCTTTAAATTGAAATGCACGAAAAATACAGCTCAGTAGCCCCACCATTGAACCATCAAAATAGTAAGCCACTTCATCATTAAACATGGCTAAAACCCAAGGCTTAATTGTGGCGAAAGCTGCTGCACATATTTCGAGGAACCCTGCGTTAAAATCTGCTGCCGGATAAAGCTTGAAGATAATTCTTTTTGAAATTTTGGACTGTCTTCACAATGGATAAAGAATTTTGCACGTTGGTAGGCGACACCTAACTTTTTAAGTAAATCGATGTGGATTTTGCCAAAGCGACGAGCCTGAACAATTTTCTTGGCAGATTTCACCCCAATGCCGGGTACACGCAAAATCATTTGATAATCTGCACGGTTTAGATCTACTGGAAACCGTTCAGGATGCCTTAAAGCCCAACTTAATTTTGGGTCTACATCAAGATCTAAGTTTGGGAATTTCTCATTGACGATTTCATTGACCTGAAAACCGTAAAAACGCATCAGCCAATCACTTTGATAGAGTCGGTTTTCTCGAAGTAACGGCGGTGCAGAACCAACTGCTGGCAAGTAATTATTTTCGGTATTAATTGGAATGTAACCCGAAAAATAGACCCGTTTGAGCTTAAATTCTTTATAGTGTTTGTCTGCCATAAACAAGACATCTTGATCAGACTCTTGATGAGCGCCAACCACCATTTGAGTGGTCTGCCCTGCTGGTACATATTTAGGTACATGCTTAATGATTTGTCGTTCATCTTTAAGCTGAATAAGTCTGTCACGAACCAAGCCTAAATCTTTTTGTACTTCTTGATGTGATTTTTCTGGTGCAAAAGTTTTTAGCCCAACCTCGGTAGGCATCTCTAAATTAATACTCATACGATCCGCATATAAACCAGCCTCATGAATAAGTTCAGGCGATGCCCCCGGAATAGTTTTTAAGTGAATATAGCCATTAAAATTTTCTTCAAGGCGCAACTTCTTTACGACTTGAAGCATGCGCTCCATCGTGTGATCTGCCGATTTAAAAATGCCTGAGCTTAAAAATAAGCCTTCGATATAATTACGGCGGTAAAAATTAATGGTTAAGTCTACAACCTCTTGCACGGTAAATGCTGCACGCTGGACGTCATTAGAACGACGTGAAACGCAATAAGCGCAGTCAAAAATACATACGTTGCTAAATAGAATTTTTAAGAGAGATACACAGCGGCCATCTTCGGTATAGCTATGGCAAATTCCTGAATGACTGGCATCACCTAGACCTTTATCTTTATTTTTACGGTCACTGCCACTTGATGAACAAGACACATCATATTTAGCAGCATCTGCAAGAATTTGGAGTTTTTCTCGAATGCGATCAGACATATCAAACGACTCATTTATGGCATCGTTTAAAAAATATCATTTTGCATTCTTAAATTTAATCTAGTGAAGTACGCTATGCGTCATGAGGTGACGTCTAAAATAATTCGCCTTAATTAACGTATTCTTCTAGTTGTTTTACACGCGCTGCATACTCTTGCATTGGGCAATATGAATACATCGGAGAGCCGATGTATGAGCCTGCATTACTACATTCCTGATCTACATAAGCTTTCCAAAGTCTCTGAGACTTTAAAATATCTTGGTAACGCTCTGGCTGTTTGTATTCTTCGCTTTGTGCACGAATTTGATCAATGAGAGCAACAATTTTTTCTTCATAAGTCTTTTTAGCTTGTTCAGAACAGCTATGCACAACCATGTTATTAATGCTTTCAAGCTTCATTTCTTTAATAGTCTGGTCTACACATTGGTTGTATTCATCTTGCTCATCAGCTTCCGTCTGCGCATATAGCCAGGGACTACAAAAAAGGCTGGATAAAACAATGAGTTTGCAGCAAAATTTCAGCATAATTAATTCTCGATTCTATAATTTTTAATATGCCTCAATATAACAAAAATTCTGTAACGGTTACCTATCGGTATTCAGACATAATAAAGGGTCTATTGTTCGCTCCTATACCAGTGCTCATTATTTTGACTTCAACGAACTCTATGCTTACTTATTTATTCATTATATATCTGTTCTTTTTACCATTCCTTATAGCAACTTCTATATTACTCAACAAATTCAAGCTTCTAAATTTCATAACAATATTTTTAACAACACTAGGTATACTCCTCATCTTTAATACGCTTGTTAACTTATCCTTTAAGACCTTTTTTTCCGAGCTTATTTTTAGTTGGATTGGAATCTCTACACTAATTACAGCTTTTAATTTTTGGGCATTATTGAATTGGTATAACTATAAAGATAATAAGACCAAAGAGCAGAACATCAACATTGAATGAACGCTCTGCTAATTGAATATAAAATCCTTTTAAGTTGAACTTTCTTCAGCAATAGAAAACTATTCATTTCTTTTCTTTATGAAATAGTCCCAATCATTCTGTATAGTGGAAATTTAAAGCTTTACTGATTTTTACAGGTATTCGGATAGGTTTCATCAACTTTAAGATCAATATTATAAACCGGTTGTATTGGTATCTCCTCTGTACGGTAAGAGCACATATCACGCCATTTCATTGCTTCCTCTTTATCCTTAGGTAGCCCATTTAACCCAGAATAATAATTTTGAAACATATTTTCTTGACCATCTGCATAACCAAGATTGGCGGCTTTAATATACCACTCTGTTGAAACCTTACCATTTTCTGTTACCCCTAAGCCTTGTTGATAAAGAACCCCTATATTATTCATTCCTGCTGGATTACCCTGCTCAGCAGCTTTTGTATACCAATACATTGCTTTTTTATAGTCTGTATCTACACCATAACCTAGATGATAAAACGTACCTACCCTGAACTGAGCATCTGCATTGCCTGCTTGCGCTGCCTCTTCAGAGAGTTTGAACATCTTAGGTACAAAAGTACTTATGTCTTTTTTCCGATAATAAAGCGTAGTCAAATTCAATTTAGCTAAAGCACTTCCTTGTTCAGCCGCTTGTTGAAAGAGCTTTTCAATTTCTAAGGCTTTTTTTTCTTCAGTGGCCTCATCCCCCTCTTTACTTCGAATCCAATCATTTCTATTTTTATAATATAATAATGCAGCATAATTATTCAGTTCATCTGCATTTAACTTATTGAAATTGTAGTTATATTTAGCTGAATAATAAATCCAATTATTCTTAAAATAATAAAAACCAACAAAACCTAAAAATAATATAAAAATTCCAAAATAATACTTCTGCAAATTCATTCTAAAATAATCTAATTTAAATTATAACAAATTATCCTATCAAAAGATGTATTAAACACAACAGATAATAATCTTGTTTTAATGACTCATAGACATTATCAGCAGATCATTTTAAAATTAAAAAAACATAACTTACTATGATTAAGATGAATTCAACAACGCCAAATATCGAATACCAACCTAAAATTGCTCTTATTATTACCCCTCTTATCCCGATCAGCCTCTTAATTTTATTGTCTGTACTTACTGGCAAGTTTGCACTTGATCTCCTCTATATTATTGTAATCTTTGTTGGTACTTATTATATTATCTTATTCCCATTACTACTTAAGATATGCCAAGTACTCATTACTAAAAACCGCTTTATCTTTCCATTAATGTGGCTAGGTGCACATGTATCATTTAGCTTGATTTATTTCTTCTTAGCGATCTATGAAAATATTTCTCATAATTTACCAATATTTGATTATGTATTCCCAACTGTTGGACGTACTTTAATCTCAACCTCTACATTCACTGTAAGTTTTATTCTTAGCCTCATTTTTTGGTTTTTTGCATCATTTCAACCTCGATTAAAAGCAAAACATGCAGGAAAATCCCAGCTAAATGACAGCCAATAATTTTTTATAGGTATAGAAACTAGTCTTTGCCACTCCCCTACAAAATCCTTATACTTAGGGGCAATTTTTCTCATAAATTCGTGGATGCTACATGAGTCGCGCCATCTCGCACATTGATACATTTCAGGGCTTAATTCTTGCCCTACAAAACTATTGGGCCGAACAAGGCTGCGTCGTATTACAACCTTACGACATGGAAATGGGCGCTGGAACATTTCACACCGCAACATTCTTACGTGCTTTAGGGCCAGAAACTTGGAATGCTGCATACGTTCAACCTTCACGTCGTCCAAAAGATGGCCGCTATGGTGAAAACCCGAACCGTTTGCAACACTACTACCAATTCCAAGTGGTGCTTAAGCCAAACCCAGACAACATCCAACAACTTTATCTTGATTCTTTAAAAGCAATCGGGATTGATACGCTTACTCACGACATCCGCTTCGTAGAAGACAACTGGGAATCTCCGACGCTAGGTGCTTGGGGCTTAGGTTGGGAAGTTTGGCTTAACGGTATGGAAGTAACTCAGTTCACTTACTTCCAACAAGTCGGTGGTGTTGAATGTTACCCAGTAACAGGTGAAATCACTTACGGCTTAGAACGTCTTGCGATGTACCTACAAGGTGTTGACTCAGTTTATGACCTTGTTTGGACGAAAGGCCAATTTGGTACTGTGACTTACGGCGATGTATTCCATCAAAATGAAGTTGAGCAATCGACTTATAACTTTGAATACGCTCCGGTTGAAAAACTATTTGAACTCTTTGACTTTTATGAGTCAGAAGCAAACCGTTTAATTGAAGCAAAACTTTCTCTTCCTGCTTATGAGCAAGTGGTTAAAGCGTCTCATACCTTTAACTTACTTGACGCACGTGGCGCAATTTCTGTAACTGAGCGTCAACGTTACATTTTACGTGTACGTACTTTGGCACGTGCAATTGCACAAAGTTATGTACAAGCACGTGCAGAACTTGGCTTCCCAATGGCAGAACCACACTTACGTGATGAAGTATTGGCACAGCTAAAAGCACAAGCTGAAAGTGAAGCAGCAAAGGCGGAGAAAAACTAATGAGCAAACATACTGTTTTATTCGAACTTGGCTGTGAAGAGCTTCCACCGAAAAGCTTGAAAACTTTACGTGATGCATTACAGACAGAAACGGTAAAAGGCTTAAAAGATGCTGGCTTAAATTTCGCATCTATCGAAGCTTATGCAGCTCCACGTCGTTTAGCGCTTAAAATTGTTGATATCGATGCTGCTCAAGCTGATACACAAAAACGTTTTGATGGCCCTGCTGTTCAAGCGGCTTACGATGCTGAAGGTAAACCAACTAAAGCACTCGAAGGCTTTATGCGTGGTCAAGGGATTACTGTTGATCAGCTTTCAACTTTCCAAGCAGGTAAAGTTGAAAAAGTTTGTTATTTAAAAGATGTGAAAGGTCAAAGCCTTGATGCTTTACTTCCACAGATTTTACAAACTGCATTAGACAACTTACCAATTGCTAAGCGTATGCGTTCTGCTGCAAGCCGTACCGAATTTGTACGTCCGGTTAAATGGGTTCTCTTACTTAAAGATGACCAAATTGTTGATGCGACTATTCAAGATCACAAAGCTGGTAATGTGACTTATGGTCACCGTTTCCACGCTCCTGAAGCTGTGACTTTAGCGCATGCAAATGACTACTTAGCTGCTTTAGAAAAAGCATATGTCGTTGCGAACTTTGAAAAACGTCAAGCAACCATTCAAGAACAAGTGAAAAAGTTAGCTGATGAAGTTAATGCAACTGCAATTGTTCCAGCTGACTTACTTGATGAAGTAACAAGCCTCGTTGAATGGCCTGTTGCCCTTCGTGCTAATTTTGAAGAGCGCTTCCTTGCCGTTCCTCAAGAAGCTCTTATTACGACAATGCAAGACAACCAGAAATATTTCTGTTTGATCAATAGCGAAGGTAAATTACAGCCTTACTTCATTACTGTTTCAAATATTGAGTCTAAAGATCCGATTCAAATTATTGAAGGTAATGAAAAAGTTGTCCGTCCTCGTTTGTCTGATGCTGAATTCTTCTTCTTACAAGATCAAAAGCAACCGCTTGCATCTCGTAAAGAAAAATTGGCAAACATGGTATTCCAAGCACAACTTGGTACGCTTTGGGATAAATCGACACGTATTGCTAAACTTGCTGTTGCATTATCTTCAATCACTGGTGCAAACCCATCAGATGCTGAAAAAGCTGCATTACTTGCTAAATGCGACTTAACCTCTGAGCTTGTAGGTGAATTCCCAGAACTTCAAGGTATTGCGGGTACTTACTATGCACGCATTGAAGGCGAAAATACTGAAGTTTCAGAAGCTTTAGGCGAGCAATATTTACCAAAATTCGCTGGCGATGTTTTACCAAAAACCAAAACTGGTACAACGATTGCCCTTGCTGACCGTTTAGATACGCTGGTTGGTATTTTCGGTATTGGACAAGCACCTACAGGTTCTAAAGACCCGTTTGCTCTTCGTCGTTCAGCAATTGGTATCTTACGTTTAATCATTGAAAATGAATTGGATGTAACTATTGAAGAACTGGTAAATCTTGCACTTCAAGGTTATGGCGACATCGTTAAAGATCACGACAAAACGCGTGCTGATGCTGTTGCATTCTTGGAAGGTCGTTACCGTGCCAAGTATGAAGACCAAGGCGTTGCTGTTGATGTGCTTCAAGCCGTTCAAGCACTTGCACCAAAATCTCCACTTGATTTTGACAAGCGTGTAAATGCTGTAAACCACTTCCGCGCTCTGCCTGAAGCTGCTGCACTTGCTGCTGCAAACAAACGTGTTGCTAACATTCTTGCCAAAGAAGCAGCGCCAGAAGGTTCTGTAGTTGAAGCAAACTTAGTTGAAGATGCTGAAAAAGCATTATTTGCTGAGCTTCAAGCAGTTACTCCAGTAGTTGAGCCATTACTTGCGGCAAAAGACTACACAGCTGCCCTTTCTAAGCTTGCAGCACTTCGTGCCCCGATTGATGCATTCTTTGATGGTGTAATGGTAATGGCGGATGATGCTGACCTGAAAGCAAACCGTTTACGCTTATTGGCTCAGTTACGTAACCTTTTTACTGCTATCGCTGATGTAAGTGTATTGCAGGGTTAAAATTATATAGAAATTAATTTTTGTATAATTAAGCTTTATTAAAAACCATGGTTTCGATTTCAATATCGGAGACATGGTTTTTTTTAATGGTTTTACCTTCAAATTTTATTCAAAATAATAAATGATTAATTTACGAACACTTAATAAATAACAATTATTTACTTTTATTTCAGTTCATCCATAATTCAGCCAGCTTTAACAAATAATTACCAAACTTAATAAAGAATGATTGCAATGAAAAACTTAAATTTATTACTCATATCAACATTACTATTTACTGGATGTGCCACGACTAAATCGATTCAATATCCAGCTGCGGGTAAACAAACCTCTATTTCTGTTTCTTCAGAACAACTTTCTTCAATGACTGAATCAGGTGCAGGTGATTACTTTGTAAAGGACAGCCAAATATTAGTTGGTGATTCAAGCAATGCTTCGGCTAGCCCAGTTTCTGGAATGTTTGGCCTTATCGGAGTAGGTGTTGCAATGGCAATTGATAAAAATGCAAATAGTTCAGCCATTGAAAAAAGCTCTATAAATCAACCTATTAAATTTGACCAATTGATTCATCAAAAAATTACCGACTCTTTTACCCAAAATAAAGCAGATCCTACCCTCAAACTAGTAGGTTTAAATCAAACATCTGAAATTAAAATTGTGCCTTATTCACGTCTTTCTTTCCGTGAAAAACCAATTGTAAAAGTAAATTTTGGTTTAAAGACCCAATTCAAAAATGCGGCTGACAATAATGCAGATACAAAACGCTTATATCACTATGTGAGTAAGGAACGTATTTCTTTATCTGAATGGGAAGCTCAAAATAATTTATTATTTATGAAAAAAGCAGATCAAGCATTTAGTGCTCTTAGCCAAGTATTCACTTTAGATTTACAACATCAATTAAATTTAAAAGCATTTGATGAGAACAAGCAAAAGAACTGTAAAACTAATGCAGATACATCCTTAGTTTCTTTTATTCAAACTCCTGACAATTTATGTGTTGGTGTAGTTAAAACAAGCAAAGGGGATGTATTTCAAAATAATATTTATATCGTTGAACAATAATAAAATTACTAATTAATATCAAATAAATAGAATAGAGAACTACTTAAGCTTAAGCAGTTCTCTAATGTTTAAACAAACTCTTTAATTTCCTCTAAAATTTTCGATGGCTCAAACCACATAAAATCATAATCAGCCACGTCATGAATATAAAACGGATCATTTTTCATGATCTCTTCGGCCTCTTGAATCGAAGAGTTTAAAACTAAAATCACTCCACCTACCCTATTTTCTCGACGCCCCGATGCCAAAAATTTCTTCTGCTCATAGTAATGGTCTAAAAATGCAATATGCCCTTTCAGTACAGCATCAACTTCGGCTAATGGTTTTTTATAGGTCAAGGTAACAACAATCATTTCATTCTCTTAAAGGAAGTAGCACATGACATAGAAGGGTTAAACTACTGATAGCTTATCTATAGTTTATTCGATGGTACGCCGATTCCCCCAATTCATCCACACCAAACTCCCTACAATAATCACACCACCTAACAGCACAATCATTGATGGTTTTTCATTTAAAAAAACAACTGCCAAACTCATTGCAACAATGGGCGAGCAATACAAAAAATTCGATGCAATCGTTAACGGCATATTTTTTAGTACATATCCCCAAAGCACATACGCCATTGCACTTGGGAAAATACCCAATAAGACAACCGACATATTGGCTTGCCAAGTAGCATGCAAAACTTCATTGGGTAAATTGGCACTATAAAATAGTAAAGGAATGGTCCCGAACCAGATGATGTAACACATCATGCTCAAAGCATCATAATTTAAAGCAAATTTCTTATATAAATTAAAGTAGAGACCCCATGCGATTGCAGCTAAAACAATCAACAAGCTATAAGGGCTCGGTACACCAAAACCATGGTCACCACTGACCACTAACACCGCGCCACAAAGCCCCAATAAAATACACAACCACTGTTTGAAACGGATTTGTTCTTTAAAAAGCAAAGCTGAGACAATAAATGTAAATAGCGGAATAGATTGACTTAAAATGCTAGATGCGACTGCACTGACATATTGCTGCCCCGTATTTATAAGTAAGTGATGCAAGGTCACAGAGAAAAACCCTAACAACCCAAGCGCAGGAACATCTTTCCACTTTAAAGGCTGAATTCCTTTTTTCATGACTAAGAGCAGTAAGAAAACCGATGCAATCAAAAAGCGAAGCAAGGCAATATGCTGCGGTGTATATGAATGCAAAGCACTGTGTACACCAATAGGTGAATAACCCCAACAAAAGACGGTCACAGCAATACATAAATAGAGCTTAAATGCTGGAGGCTGTGTTTCGACAGCAAGTGAAATTGCCATGTTAAATCTACGCTAATGAAATGGAACTCTTTCATCATATGCGCATGGATAGTTGAATAAAATTAACTTATATTGAGTCTAATATTCATTAAAAGTGAATGATAAAACATGGATATCGCTCAGTTAAAAATGTTCCAAACCGTGGTTGAATGCGGCACGATGACCAAGGCGTCTTTGCAGTTGCATTGCGTTCCATCTAACATCACGGCACGCATTAAACAACTTGAAGAAGAACTCGGCGCACCTCTGTTTTATCGGGAGGGGAAAAGTTTAAAGCTCACTCCATCTGGAGAAATCTTTCTTAATTACTGCCAAAAAATTTTAGCGCTTTGTGATGAAGCAAAACGAAGTATTCACCCTGATGCACCACCCTCTGGTCCATTAAAAATTGGGGCTATTGAATCTTCTGCCACAACCCGTTTACCTAACTTACTCGCGAAATATCATCAACGCTATCCAGAAGTTTCCATTCAAATTATTACTGGCACATGGAAACAGCTATTAGTGGATATTTCTCAACATAAGCTCGACGGAGCTATTGTCGCGGGAAGTATTGAATTTCCAATGTTAAATAGGCTCAGTATTTATCAAGAAGAAATTATTTTAATTGCTCCAGAATCTTTCGGTGAAATTCACTGCCAAGAAGACTTGATTGGTAAAGAAATTTTTATGTGGACTGAAGGCTGCCCTTACCGCGCTGCACTTGAAGAATGGCTTAAGCTCAAAAATATCTCACTTCCAATTACCAGCATTACCAGTTATGCCACTATTATTGGTTGCGTGAGTGCAGGCTCCGGTGTGTCTTTAGTGCCAAAGAGTCTTTTTGAGCAATATAAAAATTTAACCAATATTCGAGGCTATAAATTTGAACATCTTGCCTTTATGCAAAACCAGTTTTTCTGGCACAAAAATGTGAGTAACCACAAAGCGAGAGATATGTTTTTAGAATTGATTAAGTCAGAATTTATAGCCTAACTTTGCATTCGAATGTAAGCATCCATGTAAAATCCTATGCTTTAGATAAAATAATGATGCATAAAACACATCGCGACATTTTAAATATTTTAATTTTATTGATATAAAACAATATCCTAATAAAAAATTAAGAATCAATTATAAAAACATAAACTGCATGACCCATCCGCTTTTTGCAACGACATCACTCAAAAGAAGCAGATGCTAAGTACATAACGTATTTTTTGAGTCATTCAGCATGAATAAAGCAATTGGAATTTTAGGTGGTATGGGTCCACAAGCCACGATTGATGCCATGGATAAAATTATTAAAAATACGCCAGCACATTGCGATCAAGAGCATATTCCTGTCATCACGGTTTCTATTCCAGACATCCCAGATAGAACACAATCAATTATCAATCATGATGATAAACCACTCGAAAAAATGGCTGAATATCTTAAAATTTTAGAAGCGGCACAGGTCGGCTGTATCATTATTCCCTGCAATACTGCCCACTTTTGGTTTAACCAGTTACAGCAACGCACCAAAACCAAAATGATTAGTATTATTGAATCTGCGGTTCATTTTATTCAAGACAGCCAAATTGCTGAAGTTTGTATTCTTGCGACGTCTGCCACCATAAGCACTCAACTTTACCAAAGCCAGTTCATCCAAAACAATATTCGTTTCTCTACCCCTTCTGTTGAGATGCAACACAAAGTGATGCAAAGTATTTATCAATACAAAGCAGGAAATATCGAAAAATCAAAACAACTTATGAGTGAGGTTATTCATTTTTATAAACAAAATAAAAGCATAAAATTCTTATTAGCATGTACTGAAATTCCGCTCATCTTACAAGACAGTATCCAAGACAATCCTGAACTGTTTGTTGATGCGACCGATTTACTCATTAAAAATGCGATTGCGTGGTATCAGAACTCATTAACAGCATCAGCCGCATGATTAAATAAAACTTAATGCAAATTATGCATAATTAAGTTTAGGCAATCGTCCAATCAATTGCCTTCACAAAATTCCATAATCCTTCAGAAGTCGCATTAAGCCTTGCACTACTGCGATATAAATAAATATCGACAGACAGTACTGACTCTTTCATTGGCATGATCTTTAACTGATTTTGTTTTAATTCATCTTGAATGCTGTAATCGGGTAACCACCCTACGCCATAACCGCCTTTGATCATGTCCTTAAGTAATAGACTCATTGAAGACACAAAATTTGTCTCAAACTTGTCCGAATGATGATCTTGTAGAAATTTATTTACCTTTTTCCCCATGTAACTGTCATCGGTATAGTTCATGAGTGGAATTAAAGTATCTTCGAGTGAAAATTTAGGTCGACCTAAATGATTTGGAGCCGTGACTAGATAAAGCTTTGCCGAAAACAACTTATGGCACAAAAATTGTGGATTCATTAAGTCATCATCATAAAAAGATGCAATAAAGTCACATTGACCATTTTTAAGAGAATCTACGGTTTCATTCACATTGATTGCTTCAACATGAAAAATCTTTTCTTGGTAATTTTTTAAATTTCCTAAAATTTTAGGAAAAATATAACCCGCCAAAGAATGTGCAGAAGCAATCGTGACTTTGCTTCGCACATGATTGTCACCTTTAATTTGATCTATATTAAACTCAAAATCATCCAGTAAATTTCTAGCATGCAATATAAAAAGCTTCCCCTGCTCCGTTAACTGTAAAGGGGAAGTTTCTCGATCAAACACTTCAAAACCAAGACTATTTTCTAAGGCTTGAATACGACGACTCAGCGAAGACTGAGAAATATTTCTAATATCAGAAGCGACTGTAAAATTTCGGTATTTTTCTAGAACAATCAGGTCATATAACCATTTTAATTCAATGTTTTGTATCACTTGAGGCTCCAGATCATTCTAGAAATTTAGATACGGTATTTAATTATATTTGAAATGATGATTTATCGTAATCAAATCGTATGGGTTTTATCTCATTGCAGTACAAGCTGTATTTTTATCAGTAAGATCAGCACTTCATCTTTTGATTCTGGTTGGGGAGGTTTATCCAAAATGAAAACCCTAAAAACTCTATGTATTGCGACCTCTATATTGGCTTCATCAAGCTTATTTGCTGAAACAACGCAACCTCAACAAGTGAATGAAATAGCTTCTAAAACACAACCTTATGGTGATAATCCAAGCCTAGGGCGTGTACTGTTATATAAAACAGGAAAAGGCATACAAAATTTAGGAGATAATATTCAAGGTGCTTCTGAAAAGACCTCAAATAAAATTAGTGAAAAGTGGAAAAACACCAAAGAATTTACTGCTGAAAAGGCAGAAGTCGTTCAACAAAAAGCGGATACAGCAAAAGCTTTTACTGAAACAAAAATAGATCAAGCTAAGCAAAATATTACCAGTAGCCGAAACGGTGAAAACATCCCAATAGAACAAGGTGAGTTAAGTAAATCTAGCACTACGGTTAACTAACTTTTTTGGATAGCGCGCGATACATTCGCGCTTTAATATAAAATACAAATATCAATCTAGACATAAATACCACTCACTATAAAGAGCTAGGAATCTGCCTTATGAATAGTCAAAAACTTCTCTTTTCAACACTATGCTGCTTAGCATTAACTGCATGTGCAACATCAACACCCCTTTCTACTTATTCTCAAGCTCAAGTTTTAGAGCAAGACACCAATATCGAAGCCTATCCGTCTACGACAGGTAATGTGGCCAAGCTCATTAAACAAGATAATCAAGCTTGTATGATTGAATTTACAGGTTATTTAGGTGGAGGACATGTGACCGAACATTGGACGTTTAATAATAAAGGTCTAATTTCAGCGACTTCTTCGACCCTACAATACCCTGATGAATCAGGCATATTAAATCAAGCAACCAACTCTACGACTAAGAGTTCTACGACCTTTAATATTCAAGATCCTGAAATTCAAAATAACTTCAAAAAACTCCAAAATAATTTTAATGCAGCTAATTTAGCAAAGTGTAATTAAGGCTTTTCCATAAAAAAACTCGTTGCAGAAGCTTTCTTTTGCAACGAGTTATAGCCATTTAAAATTTCTTGGACCTGATTTAAAAATTATAAATAAGCTATTTAGTTAGCGATCAAGCCATTTGTTGCTGCCAGCAAATCAATCCGCGGAAAAACTAATCCCGTTCTCGAATCTGTAATTGGCTTACCTGTCGTTTTTAAACGGCTAATCGTTTGATCAATACTTTCAGTTGGACTCACGCTATTCGCTCGTAATAAAGCAATCGCGCCTGCCACATGCGGTGTCGCTTGAGATGTACCGCCCATGGTGTAACCACCCGCGGTAATCATTGCACCTGGTGCTAATAAAGTCACAAGGCTACCACCATTACTAAAACATGCTACCTTATCTGCTGCTGTGGTTGGGTCAGAACATTTCACTGGATTCCCCCATGACACACCACCAATATTACTGTCATAAACAGCGCCGACTCTCACTGCACCAGCAACACAGGCAGGAGATGAAATACCATCTGCAAATGCATCATTACCCGAGGCTACAACTGGCACCACACCAGCAGCACGTGCATTGGCAAAAGCTGTTCCATAACTACTATCACTACACTCTGAAGTATATTTAACGCCAGGAACGCCAAGACTTAAATTAACCGCTTTAATATTATAGGTTTGTGCATTGTTTACGGCCCAGTTAATCCCTGCAAGAATATCACTATCATAGGCGGTACTGACCCACTTACCTTGAGACCTCACTTTTCTAAAGACATCAATACCAATAATTTTAGTTTTAGTTGCGACTTTAGACACAATACCTGAAACATTACTACCATGTCCGTCATCATCTAATGCTCCATCATCTGGTGCACTATCAAAAGAATAGACCACCCGACATGTGCTTGATGGTGTATTGACTGCTGTACAACCAAAATCGGAATGTAAATAGTTCAAACCTGTATCAATCACTGCCACACTAGAACCTTCACCCGTAAAACCATTGGTGTTTGCTTGTGGTTGGTTAATTAAAGGTAAGCTTTCATTCGTCGTGGTTTGATTAATCCGATTTGGGTAAACCGCTTTAACATTCGGGTCATTTAATAAAGAGACTAATGCTTCGCGGTTACTAATCCTATAAAAAGCTAAAGGTAAATTATTGTAGTCCCGCAGTACTTGCACACCACCAGCACGGTTAAACCTTGCCTGTATATTCTTTTTATTTGTTGCAATATAACTCCGCCGTTCTAACCCGGAAGGCACGCTCACCGAAGCAATATTGTATTCAACAATTAAATCATTCGAATCATTATTAACCAAGGCATCTAAATCGATTTTACCCTGAAATACTTTTTGTTTTGCTGCCTGATTTAACCGCTGCTTAGCACCTTTAGAATCTAAAGGGAGGGCTGATGCAGTTGTACTTAATATCGTACATAGACCTAATAGAAATAACGTTTTACTTTGCATTATTTTTCTCCGTAGTTTTTTAAACTAACAATTTGCTTATTTCGCTTTTATTTCATTTGCTGGATCTTTTTCTGGATCAATCGGTTGAATAGAAAGATCACTTTTTGTGTTGTAAAAAGGAACGGTATCACCTGATACCGATTGAGGATGAGTTGAATCTAAAGATAGATTTTTAGCTTGAGTAGGCTCCTTAAGTTTAGAAAGAAAAGATGATGTGTCTGGTTGTAACGAATTCGATTCATGTAAAACCGAATTGAACACATCAGATGCACCGCTTGTGGGCTTAAAATAGAGAACAACGGCGATCAAGCCGACTAATACAAGAAAGGAAGCAATAATTTTCATCAGTTAAGATCTCTGTTCTTTTGTTTATAGACATCTATTTTTATTTTTGATTATTCGAAATAAAGAGGTATTTCTTAAAATATATTTCATGTGAAAAATTTAATGAATGAAATATATACCCACAAAAGAAGTAGAAATATCCACACCCGAATAAGCAAAAATGTTGTTCTGCCCTGTACATTTATATTTCTGGCAGAAGGTGGTTCAAAAAAGTGCTAAAAAGCATCTTATTCTCATAATAAGCAATAACTATGCCGTTCCCACTAATAAATAATGAGACTCAAATCATAATTAGAGATATAAGTACCTGATCAAAAGAAGAGAAACTTCAAGAAAATTTGAAATTTAATTTTTAAAAATAAAAAGATAAAATTAGCCCAACTTAATTAGAATAACTAACAAATAAACATTCTTTTTCACTTTATTATTAATTTTTATTAATCTCCACAATTTATCCCTAGTCTGTTTACTCAACGTAACACTGTTGTAACGTTTTGATGAAGTGAGTTCCCAAGCCCATAGTGCGTTAGCTATGATCCGTTTGCGTTTATGAAATACCTCACTAAAAGGGTATATTCTTTGAAGGATATCGCAATGAAAATGATGAAAACAGCTATCGTTACTGCAAGTGTTCTTGCTTCTGCTTCTATTTTTGCACAAAGTGCGGGCGTTAATGCAGATGCTTCTGCTCAAGTAAATGTACAACCGGGCGGTCTTGTTAGTGGCGTAGCCAATACAGTCAAAACTACTGCACACACTGTAGGTAGCACAGCAAAGCATGCTGGTCATGTCGCTGCTGACACTACAGTTAAAGCAACTAAAAAAACAACAGAAAAAGTGACTGAACTTTCTTCTAAAGCTGCAAATGGTACAAAACACTTGGCAACTGAAGCTGCAACAGGTACCAAACACTTTGCTACCGAAGCTGCGACAGGAACTAAAAATGTAGCGACTAAAGCTGCAAATGGTACTAAACATTTTGCTACCGAAGCAGTAACAGGTACTAAAAATGTAGCGACTAAAGCTGCAAATGGCACTAAAAATCTAGCAGTTGAAGCTAAAGCTGATACGAAAGCAGGTTTTGATGCTGTAAAAACTAAAGTTGCAGAAAAACAAGCTGACCAAAAAGAATTTACTGCTGAAAAACAAGCTGATGCTCAAGCGCATGTAGATGCTGTAAAAACTCGCGTAGCTCAAAATCAAGCTGAGCAAAAAGAGTTTGTTGCAGACACTAAAGCGGATGCCCAGGCAAAGTTAAATGCAGCTCAACCAGCGGCAATCAATGCTAATACTGGTGTAAATGTTGGTGTTAACGTTGCTCCTGTCGGAATTAATGCAAGTGTAAATGCAGATGCGCAAGCGTCTACACAAAAAGCAGAAAAGAAATCTTGGATTAAAGGTCTTTTCGGTACTAACTAATACGTGATGCACAAAAAAGGGCGATTAATCGCCCTTTTTTATTTATTTGAAATCAAATGTTCAACTGGTTTCAGTTAAAACTAAACCTGCACGTAAACCGAGCTTCACATTTGGATTTGGAAATAAAATCCAGACCTGATCTTGCTCAACAACATAATCACCAGAAGGTTGTGTCGCAATGATTTCACCTTTTGTAAAAGTCGAAAAATTCGGAGCTTCAGCTGATAAGTTCATCTGAAAATCTTCATCTTTTTTAATTAAAGAATCCGATACTTTAAACACTCGAATTTTCGCTTTATTGCGTGCTGGTAAAACTTGCTCAGAAACGACATGACGAATAACTTCATCAATTGCCGCAAACTGACTCAAGTCATTTTGTCCAAATGGCAAAGCTTTGCCCAACTCTAAAGTTGCACTGGCTGCTTTAAAATTCTCACTGGTAAAATGTGTAAACGTTTTACCTATCGCATTGTGATACACCAAAGCATCTAAATCGGCCGATTCAAGACTTGCTGTCAAATTCGCATCATAAGCATGCGTTTGATATGGAAACAACGCAAAAGTTGGCAATAAAGAAGCCCGAATTGCGGTGTGCAAATCATAGTGATAACGTTTTGCTTGGCTTGAACTTTCATGAAAGAAAGTCGTGACAACCTGCTCTAAAACCTCAGCTCGCTTTGATTCTTCAGTCACTGGCAGAGTTTTATATCCACCACAAAACATTCGGTTCACATCGTCATGCACATAACGTTTACCTTGACGCATTGCATATGGATTACCCAATACAAACAGCAACCTCACAGCAAGGTTTAAGCGTCCGACAAATAAATCTGTGCAAAGATGAGACAACAATTCAATAGGTGCTGTTTCATTACCATGTACTCCAGCTGACAGTACGACGGCTTTGTCGTACTGTGCATGTGGCGTACATTCAAGAATTCCCTCACCTAACCAGCGCCAAGAAAAATTATCTTTTTTTCCTTCACGTGTTGTAGGCTGCTCACCTTGTAAGGTTAATGCTAGAAAATCTTGCATGTCACCTCCTCCTTATTTTTGGAAAGGATAAACCGAACCCAAACCTAAAATTTTGGTCAGCTCATCGAGTGCCATACGGCTTTCCATCAATAAATGCGGATCAGCTAAATCTTCTTGAGCTAAACGATCACGATAATGTTTATCTACCCATTGATTGAGTGTGCCAAACAATTGATCATTCATTAATACTTTTGGATTTACAGCATTTAACTCGGTTTCATTTAAAGCTACGCGTAAACGTAAACATGCTGGTCCACCACCATTACGCATACTTTCACGTAAGTCATAAACCTGAATAGCATCAATTGGTGTGCCCATCTGAACCATATCGTTCAAATAACCCCACACTGCCTTATTCTGGCGCGACTCTTCTGGTACAACAATGGTCATTCCACCATCTGGACGAGTCAAAATCTGGCTATTAAATAAATATGTTGCTACGGCATCATCAACGGTAACGCGATTTTCAGGAACTTCAATCGAGATAAAGTCTTCACCGATGCTTGCCATCTTTTGACGAATTTCAGCAAAAGCTTGATCTTGATTTAAGAATGCATGTTGATGATGGAATAAAACCTGTTGATTACTTACCGCGATCACATCGTTATGGAAAACGCCCTGATCAATTACATCCGGATTTTGTTGAACAAAAACGGTATGCGCATCATCTAAACGATGCAAACGTGCAATTGCTTCACTTGCTTCACGCGTCTGACGAGCTGGATAGCGTTTTGGTCCCGGCAATCCATTATTTAAATGTTGTTGACCGTAAACAAAAACTTGAACCCCACGCTTAGCATAATCACCACCTAAACGATTGTGATTTGCTGCGCCTTCATCACCAAACAAGGCCACTTGTGGCAACGCTTCGTGGTGCACAAAGTGACGTTCATTTTTAAAAATCGCTTGTAGGACCTGACTTGTAGTTTCAGCTTCAATTGAACGGTGAAACTTATTGTTCAGGTTCGCTGCGGTAAAATGCACGCGTTCATCTTGGCTATCTGCCGAAGGTGAAACTGTTGCCGCATTTGCAGTCCACATTGGCGAAGCGGAACTTAACGATGATAAGAGTTCAGGTGAATGATGCATTGCTTGAGCAACAACACTAATGTCATCTCCTGTAAAACCCAAACGGCGTAACATTGGAACATGTGGACGCTCATGCGGGGCAAGTACACCCTGCTTCATACCCAAATCAGCTAAGGCTTTCATTTTTAGCAAGCCTTGTTTGGCTGCTAATTTTGGATTAGAGGCATTATTACGGTTTTTTGTCGATGCTTCATTACCAAACGACAAGCCCGCATAGTGATGTGTTGGTCCCACTAAACCATCGAAATTTACTTCATATCCTTTCATTTTTCTTTCCCTAGTGTTTAAGGCAACACAATCCCTGGAGATAATTTTTCTGGTAAGGTTAAGCTGTCACTTTCAAGTGAAGCCATTGGCCAAGCACAATAATCAGCTGCATAAAAGGCACTCGCACGATGGTTACCCGATGCCCCTACACCACCAAATGGCGCAGCACTTGAAGCACCTGTTAATGGCTTGTTCCAATTCACAATACCGGCACGCGCTTCAATAAGTACTTGATCAAACAATTCACGTTTTGGAGAAACCAGACCAACAGACAAACCAAAGCGAGTTGCATTTGCAATTTTCAATGCTTCATCAAAGTTGTCATAACGTTGAATAGTCGTAAGTGGACCAAAATATTCTTCATCCGGAATATCTGTCACACCTGTTACATCAACAATGCCTGGGGTAAGTAGCGAACTGTCTTCTTGCGGACGTGTCATTGGCAATAAACTTTTTGCGCCAAGCTCAAGCAATTTTTGCTGAGCAAGCATCATGTTTGATGCAGCAACTGATGAGATAACGCCACCCATAAATGGTTGTTGTTCGTCGTTCCAACGACCAACTTTTAAGTTTTTAGCAACCTCAACAAAACGTTGAATAAATGCATCGCCTTCTGGGCCATTTTTTACCAAGATGCGACGTGCACACGTACAACGCTGACCCGCCGAAACAAAGGCAGATTGAATAGTGAGATTAACCACAGCATCAATATCGATAATTTCATCAATAATCAATGCATTATTGCCGCCCATTTCAAGCGCAAGAATTTTTTCAGGAGCACCCGCCATTTGTTTATGTAGGTGATAACCTGTGTTCGCACTTCCAGTAAATAATAAACCGTCAATTTCATGTGAAGCAGCTAACGCTTCACCCGTGGTACGACCACCTTGCACTAAGTTCATCACACCATTTGGCAAACCAGCTTGCTGCCAAAGTTTTACAGTTTCTTCAGCAGTCCAAGGCGTTAATTCACTTGGCTTAAATACCACAGCATTCCCTGCAAGTAATGCAGGAACAATATGTCCATTTGGTAAATGGCCCGGAAAGTTATATGGACCGAAAACTGCAAGCACACCATGTGGACGGTGGCGTAAAGATGCCACGCCATCAGCCATTTCAGTTGAGCTTTCACCCGTACGCTGGTGATAAGCACGAATTGAAATAGCAACTTTACCAATCATTGATTGAACTTCAGTTAACGTTTCCCAAAATGGTTTACTCGTTTCTTGGCTAATGACTTCCGCTAAGTGCTTTTTATTTTCTTCAAGCAAAGCTGCAAATTTTTCAACAATCGCCACACGCTCTACAAAAGGTAAACGTGCCCATGCTGGAAATGCAGTACGTGCTGCTTGGCAAGCTTGCTCAACATCAACAGCAGTAGCCTCAGCACCCGACCAGACAGTTTGGTTATCAACTGGATTTGTTTTTTCAAATGTTGTGCCGCTGCCTTGTAACCAGACACCGTTTATAAATAAAGAGTTTGACATCAGGATACTTCCATTGGATTGAGTGATAGCACACGAACAACATGACCTTCTTGTACACCGAGGTTTTCAGCTTGTTCATGCGTTAAATTTATAGTGTTATCAACAAGATCAAGCTTCATCAGCATTGCGCGATAGTCATGATAATTATCATTGGCAACGAGATATTGGGTCTTACCGACTACAGCTTCACTTGTAATTTTGACGTTTAATAACTGACTTTCTTTTACTGCGCGTAATTCATCAATATTGGCTTCAACCGTTGGACCCGCATCAAAAATATCGACATATCCTTGATAGCGTAAACCTTCCGACTCAAGCACATGATAGGCAGGCAAAGTTTGTGGATGCATTTTTCCAATCACCTCTTGCGCATCTTTTGGCAAGAGATCTACATAGACTGGAAAACGTGGCATAAGCTCTGCAATAAATACTTTTTGCCCAATTCCGCTTAAGTAGTCGGCAGTTGAGAAATCCATATTAAAGAAATGGTGACCAATCGCATCCCAAAATGGAGAACATCCATTTTCGTCTGAGAAACCACGCATTTCGGCAATTAATTTTTTCTCAAAATATTGCTTAAAGGCAGCGATAAACATAAAACGGATTTTCGATAAGAATTTACCGTTTTGGTTTTCACGACGCTCTGGATCTAAAAATAATGTACAGAGCTCGCTACTCCCTGTTCTGTCATTACTTAAAAACAAGGTTGGTAATGACTTATAAACATTTAGTGCTTTTGAAGCGTGTACTTGTGTTCCAACATGAAAGTTGTACCAAGGCTCCATGAGTCCTACAGCAACCTCAATTGCACTTAAACCAATAACACGTTGAGCTTCTGTATCTTCAAGAACAAATAAATAGCCTTGTTCACTTTTATGGACATTGCCATTTAAAGTATTGCGAGTACGTGAAATTCGAGCCGAAAGTGTATCCATATTTTGTGGCAAGGAAGTCAGGCCTACACCCGACTTACCTGCTAATTTATAAATATCTTCAAGGTCTCGAAACTCGGCATGACGGACAATCATCATGGCTAGCTTCCTTTTTTTTATTTAGCCAATTTTGCCAATGCTCTTTTTAAACGAGCAATCCCTTCATCAATATCTTGTTCAGGAATAATGAGAGATGGAGTAAAACGAACGACATCCGGACCTGCAATTAAAGCAAGTAATCCTTCCTCACCAGCCCAAGTCGTAATATCTTTAGCTTTTCCTGCATACTCAGCTTTTAATACACAACCAATGAGCAAACCTTGACCACGAATTTCTTCAAAAATCTGATGTTCAGCATTTAAAGTATTCAAGGCATCAAGGAAATACTGATGACGATGCTTCACACCCTCAAGAACTTCTGGTGTATTAATAAATTCGAATACTGCACCTGCAACCGCACTTGCTAACGGGTTACCACCGTAAGTCGTACCGTGGGTACCGACTGAAAAATGCGGAGCATATTTATCAGTTGTTAACATTGCACCGACTGGGAAACCACCACCTAGTGCTTTTGCAGTTGTAAGAACATCTGGAATAACACCAGTGTTCATGTAGGCATAAAGTGAACCTGTACGGCCTACACCAGTTTGTACTTCATCAAAAATAAGTAAGGCACCAAACTCATCACACAGTGCGCGTAAGCCTTTTAAAAATTCGATGTCAGCAGGAATAACGCCGCCTTCACCTTGTATCGGCTCAACAATAACCGCACATGTTTGCTCATTAATAACTGCTTTTGCTGCTTCTAAATCATTAAAGGCAACATGGTTTATACCATTTGGAAGCGGTGCAAAGTCTTGTGAATATTTAGGTTGACCGCCTGCTGAAACTGTAAATAAGGTACGACCATGGAAAGCATTTTTAAATGCCACAATGCCACTTTTGCCAGCAACGCCGCTGTCTAGACCAACTTTACGAGCTAGTTTTAATGCCGCTTCGTTCGCTTCAGCACCTGAGTTACAGAAGAAAACTTTGTCTGCAAATGTATTTTCAGTGAGTTGTTTTGCAAGGCGTAGAACAGGTTCATTTGTATAACCATTGCCCACATGCCAAAGTTTTTTTGCTTGTTCTGTTAAAGCATTTACTGCCACTGGATGCGCATGACCTAATGCGTTTACTGCAATCCCGCCTGCAAAATCAATATATTCTTTATTTTCTTGATCCCAGATACGTGAACCTTCACCACGTACAGGAATGAAATTTGCCGGTGCAAAAACTGGAACCATCCAGTCGTTAAAGTTGCTTCGAGTTACAGAAATTGGCTGTTCCATGCTTACCTCAGTATTTATTTAATATATTCGATATCACTTAAATTTTAATAATTCAGAAAAAGGGACTGAACAAATAAACCCTATAACATCCTTTGTATTTGCTCAGACCACTTTTTCTAAAAGTAATTTCCGCAGATTAGCCTGGGAAAATACCACGCTCTTTACGAGCTTTTAAAATACGCTCACATGCCAAGATGTAAGCTGCTGTACGTAAAGTACAAGCGTTGCTGTTCGCTGCATTCCAAACGTCATCCATAGCTTGAACCATCAATTTGTCTAAACGCTCATTGATTTCTTCTTCAGTCCAGAAGTAGCTCGCCATGTCTTGAACCCACTCGAAGTAACTTACAGTTACACCGCCGGCGTTACATACAACGTCAGGTACTACAACAATGCCACGCTCAACTAACACATCTTCAGCTTTAGGATAAGTCGGGCCGTTTGCGCCTTCTAAAATCAACTTAGCTTTAAGTTTTTCAGCACGTTCAACAGTGATTTGACCTTCCAATGCAGCAGGAACAATAATGTCAACTTCTGCTGTCCAGAAATCTTCATCAGCAATTGATTGCGCGCCAGCGAAGCCACCAACACCTTGATTTGCATTTACGTGATCACGTAACGCTTCAAGATCAATACCGTCAGCATTGAAAATAGTGCCTGTATGGTCTTGAACGTGTGTAACTTTCGCTTTTGATTCAACAAACAAGAAAGCAGCTTCACTACCAACGTTACCAAAACCTTGAATAGCGATTTTTGCGCCTTCAATTGGTAAATTGATTTTTGCAGCTACTTCGCGACCTGTAACAAATACACCACGACCAGTCGCTTTTACACGACCTAAAGAACCACCTAAGTGAACTGGTTTACCAGTTACAACACCTGTTACTGTGTAACCTTGGCTCGTAGAATAAGTATCCATCATCCAACCCATAATATTGGCATTTGTACCAACGTCTGGAGCAGGGATATCTTTTTGAGGCCCGATAATGTGACCGATTTCAGTCGTATAACGACGAGTCAAACGCTCTAATTCACGATTTGATAATTTACGCGGATCAACACGGATACCACCTTTTGCACCGCCAAATGGCAAGTTCAAAACAGCAGTTTTAATTGTCATCCATGCAGACAACGCCATCACTTCATTCAAATCAACATTTGGATGGTAACGAACACCACCTTTACCAGGACCACGAGACAAGTTGTGTTGTACACGGTAGCCTTCAAAGTGCTGGATAGAACCGTCGTCCATTACAATTGGCACGTCTACAATAAGCGCACGTTTTGGGCGTTTTAAAGTATCGATATACTCTTCCAAGTGACCTAAATATGGAGCAACACGGTCAATTTGTGCCAAGTAAGTTTGCCAAGCATCGCTGTGTTCACTTACGTATGAAAGATCTGCCATCTTTTTTCCTATATACCTTCATAGATTCAGATTTGATAAATCTGCAATCTTTATTATTTAGCAACTAAAACTTTGCAATAACAATGTCTTAGTTTATTTACCAAATCTTCTGCCCTTCTAAAGCATCAGACTTTTTAAATTCCATTTGTTGATACTAAAAGTATGATCTACTTTTATATATCGATATCTTTTACAAGTTTTCTTTTGTCTAAATTACTGTTTATAAAGATAGCTTTATAAAAGCAAAAACTAACCACAACCCACTAAACCAGCCGGCTGAAATATGAATACAAAAGAAGTGACATAACCGTTTGGGAGTTAAAAAGAACTATGATTTACAAAAATCATGAGTCCATAAAATTATTTTTGACTAATCGATAGATCCCTCCATTAGTCTTTTTAAAAATAAACTTTGTTCAATAATGCTACAGATTAATTATTTCCATACATACTGCTTAAAATTAAGCCGAAACATAGATATAAAATCTTCCAATAAATATAGCACAGAGCACGCTCATTTAGAACATTTTAAAATAAATAAGCAGAGAAAAAATAATCAAATCGCACTGTCTTTTATAATAAAAAAACAACAAATATTAAAAAAACCTTAACTCTAATAAAAAAAACTTATAGAAAATAAACTTCCATAAATATAAAAAATGTAAATATTTTTAACCATAAATAACAATTAGTTATAAAATCCAATCTTTTCAAAAACCATCAAAAAATTATCTATTCTCCACATTAAATCCATATTAATCCTATTCCACCCCTCTATTCTAAAAAACTAAAAACACCACCTTATTAAATAACAAGACTAAACATAGGCTTAATCAAATATTTATAATAAATAAATATTAATAAAAATCCGATAAATGGTGAATTTACAAAACAACATTTGTTTACATGATTAAAAATAAAAATTCATTTTTAAAAAAAATATATAGAATCCATCCTTTTTAATTTCCTACAGACCATAAAAAAGGCCCCAAATGGGACCTTTAAACTACGCTGCTGAAAGCATACAACGCTTAGCTCTGTACAACATCTTTCTTGTGATAAAAAATGAAGTAGCTCGCATAACATAAAAGAATAAAAATAATACAACAGATAAAGCCGACTTGCATCGAAGGATCAACCACCATACTAATGCAAGTAACAGCACAGAACAGACCACCCACAATTGGAGTCAAAGGAAACAAAGGAGCAGCAAAACGTAAATCTTTTGCAGTTTTCCCAGATTTATACCACTGTCTACGGAAATTAAATTGAGATACGCAAATTGCAATCCACACAACCACCATGGTAAATGCTGCAACACCCAATAAATTTTTAAAGATCGTCTCAGGGGCAAACTGCTCTGAAAGCAATCCAGGTATTGCACCAAACATCGTCACAGTAATGGCAACAATCGGTGTTCCTGAAGGAGTAAGCTTTGAAAATATTTTTGGTAATTGGTTTTTTACTGAAAGTGACCACATCATACGTGAAGCAGCAAATAAACCAGAGTTGGCAGCTGAGAGTAAAGCCGTAATGATTACAAAGCGGATAATATCTTCCGCATAAGGAATACCAATGTAATTAAACACAGTCACAAAGGGGCTATTACTCACTTCGTTTGCATTCAAACCTGCAAGCTCGAATGGCAATAGTGAAGTAATCACAACAATGGTACCAACAAAGAAAATTAGTAGACGCCAAATGGCTGCATTAATCGCTTTTGGGACTGTCTTCGCAGGATTTTCAGTCTCACCAGCCGCCACACCAATTAACTCTGTACCCGAAAATGCGAAATTAACGATCAGCATAGTTGCAAAAATTGGAAATAAACCGTGAGGGAACCAACCATGTGCTGTCAAATTACTAAATAGTGGCGCTGTCTCATGCCCGTGGTAAGGGATAAAACCAAAAATTGCCAACAGCCCTAAACCAATAAAACAGATGATCGTGATAACTTTGACAAGTGCTAACCAAAATTCAGACTCGGCAAACAATCGAGTTGAACTCACATTCAGAATAAAAACTAGGGCACCAAAACACAGAGTCCAAGCCCAAACCGAAGTAGTTGGAAACCACTCCTGAACCAGTAAAGCCGCAGCGGTAAACTCAGTCCCCAAAGTGGCAGTCCAAGTTAACCAGTACAGCCAAGTAATCATATATCCTGTGCCTGGACCGATATAACGGCGGGCATATTCTCCAAAAGAACCCGATTCAGGTACATGAACTGCAAGTTCACCGAGACATAGCATTACGGTGTAGGCGATTAAACCACCCAAAAAATAAGAAATAATTGCGCCAATTGGGCCTGCTTGAGAAATTACGTCACCAGAACCTAAAAAAAGACCTGTACCTATGGCACCGCCAAGGGAGATCATCACCAAATGTCGAGTACTCATTGCTCGTTTCAAAGGTGCAGAACTTCCATGTTGCGATGCATCATTATTCCGATAATTTAATGATTGCATATAAAAAACTGTAACGACAATTTAGTAAAAAATCATTTTAGGATAAAAAAATAAATATGCAATTATCTTTGAATAGTGAACTTATTTTAAACAACCTATCACCACATAAATAACATATAAATAAAAAACAAACACTTATTAAAATTTAAAGTTATAGTTGTATTTTAATTAGCCTCCAATCATTTATTTATTTTATACATATGCAAATATCATTTACTTTAAAGCATGATATTTTTTCACCTAATTTATAATGCTTGTATTTAATACGCCAGACATCCACAAAACAAACACATCATTTATTTAAATAATGACTTTGAATTTAATATACAAATAAATTAATGAAAAAATATTTTTTAAGCAAAAAATAAAGCCCAAATCTTTAGACTTGAGCTTTATTTAACCACCAGAAAGGTTTAATAGGTGATTGAGATCATTTGTTCAGTAGGCTTGATTGAACCTTCTATAAATTCACACATCCCATGTTCATCACAAGATAAATTTAATTGTTTATAGCTAATTGCAAAAAAGTCGGAATATTTTTTGATTACAAACGGACTCATGTCAGATGTTAAAGGCTCGTTGCTCTTGAACAATTTAATGACTTTGCGATCATTCATCCCTAACAAATAAGTTTCATTATTTAATTCAATGTGCACTACACCAGTGTGTTCAGCCACAATTGGAATCAAATAAGACTTATTTGCCAACAAAACATCTAGAGCATAACTCTCAAACTTTGAATTAATGAGGTTGAATACCAAAATTGAATTAAAGCTATTCTGTAATCCCTCTTTATAACTCACCTCTTGCTGAGTTTGTTGTACCTTAATACCCAGTTTTTGGAAGTCTAAGTCAGTTGCCTGCTTTGCCTTCATAAGGCTACGGGTAATAGCCTGTTTAAGCGGATTATCAAAATAACGTTCATCTAGCTGAAAATCATTTTGGCGTAATATCTTTAACAACATGTCGTCATGATGCGAAAGAACATGTGCAAGTACATTACGGAAATAAAATTTACTTTGCTTTTTGACTTTACGAACCTGTTGATAGAAATAAATTTCGTCAAATTCATGCTCAATAAAATCATGCAATAGGCTTGAACTTGCTAATACTGACAATGCTTCATGACCAGTAAATGGCAAATGAATCGTATGTAAGCTTGGCAATAGCTCTTTTATTTTTAAGTAATGTTCGCGGTCAATCGAGAAATAAGGGTCATAAACAATGACATATTCACGCGCTGCATCCACATCTTGCAGCTGGATCTGCATGTCTTTGTTTGCTACCGCATCAAAAAACTCAGCATAGCGTCGATCTTCAACATGGTCAGGATCAATTGAATATTGAGGCACAAAAGCAATCACACGGTTCATATTCAATAAATTAGAATATTTGATTGCTGCATAGCCGCCCATCGAACCGCCATAACCCACAATATTTTTAAAACCCTGAAGAACAGGCGAAATTGTTTTCGCCAGCTCAATCATGCTCGCTTGAGGAAACCATGATTTTTGTTTTGGCATTATCCCAATAACATTGTATTGGTATTTAATTAGGGACTTTTCAGCATTGATAGATAAGCCACTCGCTCGGGTAATCAAATCGCCAAAAGAGAGAACCAATGTATTAGAATCGCCTGGTAAAAAAATGGCTCTAATGTGTTCGTCTTCAAAAATAATTTGCTTATCCATGCTCACACCGAAAGAAAATTTGCTCCCACATACAACGTCAAAAATGAAACAAAATAGGTGTTTTGCCAATTTATGATTGCGGAGTATCTTATTTTATAGATGCCAGTCAGATTAAAAAGCGCAAAATATGACACAATCCTTACATCCTGCCGCTCAAAAAGGCTTCAGCTCAGCTGCTGAACTGTATCAGCAAGTTAGGCCTAATTATCCCGCAGAAATAGTGAGTTGGCTGCAAAATTGCCTCCAAATACAGGAAAACTCTACTGTTATCGATCTTGGATCGGGTACTGGCAAATTCTTACCCTACTTAAAACAAACACATGCAGATATTATTGCAGTTGAGCCAATTGGCGAGATGTTACAGCAGCTTCAACACGTTTATCCTGATATCAAAACATTACAGGCTTTTAGCCATTCAATTCCTGTAGCAGATCATAAAATTGATGCCATTATTTGTGCGCAATCTTTTCATTGGTTTGACAACATAGATACCCTAACAGAAATGTATAGGATATTAAAACCACAAGGACATTTAGGGCTAGTTTGGAATCAACGCGATGAGCGTACGGATTGGGTCAAAGCTTTAGCTGATTTTCTACTTCCACTTGAAGGAGATACACCCCGTTATCATAGTGAAAAGTGGAAGCGCGTATTTGAACAGCAGGATTTATTTGTGTTTGATAGCCTACAAACGTTTACACAGTCACAACGAGGTAGTGTCGAACAAGTGGTGAGCAAACGATTACTCTCAACAAGTTTTATTGCCGCAATGACTGAAAAAGATCAATTACAACTCAAAGCACAGTTTGAAAAAATTGTTTATGATTTTACGGGCTTAGGTCCTCAAGATCAGATTGATTTTCCATATGTTACGTATGCATATCACTTTCAGAAAAGTACGTTACCCGTTAAATAATTAGTGAATAGGTTTGGTTGAAAGTTATGAAGAAGAAAACACCTCAGGTCATATTAATGTCTTTGCTTTGTTCTAGCCTATTTCTTACTGCTTGTAAAAAAGCGGATGAGCCTGCTAAGACGGAACAACCTTCTGCCACCTCATCTACCGATCAGGTTTTAGAAAAACTGAATGAAAGACCTGTTAAGACGTTTCCTGTCACTGCTGATGATGCACACGATATTGCGCTGTTAGAAGATTATGACCGCCGCTTTACAGAAATGAGCGACGAGATGGAAAGTGAATTAGCAAAAATGCATGAAGCTGGAACACTAACAACAGAGTTTGAGCAACAGCGTACGCTTGATAATGTGCGCTCTTCTCTAACCATGTTAAAAGATTTAGATTTAAAAACTGAGCAAGGCCGTTATGTACAAGGCCTACTCTACCAATATTGGGAAAACCAAGAAAAACACCTGAGTGATAAGCACGCGACTAAAGATGAGCAGATCAATGATCTTGCTGACTATTTACAAGCACAAAACCAATTAAAATATTGGAAAGCATCGCAACAGAAATAAGTGCAACATTCCTTAATAAAAAGCCTTCATATTTATGAAGGCTTTTTTAAATTATATATTTTGCTTTTCAACCCAATGAATAGATTGCACACGAAATAGTTCACAAGCACCATCACCTGTATCAGTTGGTGTAAGCGATGATTTCCATACTAGATCTTTATCTTTAATTTCGACAAGGTCACCTTTGAGATAGACCAGATCTCCACGTTTTACCTGTTTAATCTGTTGGGCGATTTGCGGGTTCGCAGGAATGATGTGCATGTTAGACACCATTTGCATCGCCTGATCTGCTGGAACAGGTAATTTAGGAATTTTCCAGTTTAGATAACGGTCATATTGTTTTACTGAAATATGACGTGCAATTTCAGGCTGTGCAAACAGTCCCCAACTTACTGCATAGTCAATAGGTGAAAACTTAGCTTGTTCATCATTTTGATAAACTTTTGAACCCAAGATCCTGAAATTTCCTTGAAAAGGTTGTAATACAGAAATGGATTGGTCTTTTTCTATGGGACTCAGACCATTGGCAATATTATATTCACTTGAGGTCGATGCAAATGCTGAACTCATGCCAATAGCAGCCAGTAAGCCCATCATCAAACGTTGTTTTTTCATCGCTTTATACCTCGAATATTGCTAGATCAAATTAAATAGATCTTCAATTTATAGTAGTCGCAAGCCATGAAAAAAATATCGGAATTTAGTAACAATACAGATTAATTTCGTCTATTTTTGTGCACTCAAAATTAAAATTTAATCTTCAAAATCCACTCTTAAAGTTTCAAAACGGACGTTGCCTTGTTGCACAGCTTGTGCAATTGCTTGTTGGCCTTTGGTTAACCTTGCCCCACCGCTTTTTACATCAAGTAAAATAATATTAATGTCTTCTGCCGTTCCATCACCATCTCGAAAATCGGTGTATCCATCAAAAATAATATAATCCACCGGATCGCCCATGAATTTTGCATCGCTCGGTAGATACTGAAATTCTGGCAAAATTGGAGCGAATTGTTCTGCCATTTTCCCTTTCAACACCGCACGACTTGTATTCACGCTTCGCTTTTGTGCTTGAGTTAGAGCTTGTTGGTGCTCCAATTCAAGTTCAGCAATATATTGCTCATATTCAGCCTTAATTCGGCCATTGCGAGTATTTGATAAAATAATAGTAGTGATAATAATACCAATACCCGCTCCAATTAGCATGGCAAGCCATACAGACATAAACTTTCCTTAACAAGCACAAATCAACATTGCAGATCTAATCATATCTAAAATAACGAAACAGCTTAAACTTTTGTCAAATGCGGTCATCTCCTTCACATAAAAAGATGCTAAGGTATAAAACATAAACAAATGTGCTGCTGAAAATAATTGAATTTATGAAAACGATACTTATTGCAAATCAGAAGGGCGGATGCGGAAAAACCATGACGGCCATTACGTTGGCAACGGCATTGGCACAAAAAGGATATAAAGTAGCATTAGCAGATTCCGATAACCAAAAATCGGCTTTACAGTGGTTAAAACAACGCCCTGATACCGTCGCAACGATTCAGAGCTTAGACTGGCGTCATGAAAAATCAATTGGTGATGCGCCTAAACATCTGGACTATTTAATTATTGATGCACCTGGTGCACTTTCAGGTGAACACGCTGAACAACTCATCAGCGAAGCTCATGCCATTATTACTCCACTTCAGCCTTCATTTTTTGATATAGACAGTACTCGTCGCTTTTTAAAGCATTTACAAGATATTAAACGTATTCGTAAAGGCAAAGTACAGATTTTACTTCTTGCTAATCGTGTAAAACCGAACAGTGCAAGTTCAAAAGATATTCAACAGTTTTTTGAAAAAATTGAACAAGAACCTGTTGCATGGATTTCTGAACGCAGTGCTTATGGTAGCTTAGCTATGCAAGGTTTAAGTGTTTTTGATAAACCACAAAAAAACTTTATTAGTATTCAAGATCAATGGCAACCCGTTCTAAACAAGTTAGTTGAAGATAAAGCTGAGTGGTTTTAAATAACTTTTAGTCTCTAAAAAGAGATGTATAAGGTTCTTTACATTACCGCCTTAAAATTTGCCTCAGGTTATTTTTCAGTTAATATGACTTTATTCTACGTAGAAAATTAGAGAAATATTGTTCGTGCATCCATACGCTCCTACTTTACAGCGCGTTTTATTGTTTGGGCTGTTTTTTATTTTGATTTTTTTAGGATTTAATATCCTGAAATACTTTATTGTTCCTGTTCTTTGGGCTGCCATCATTGCTTATATGACTTGGCCTATTTATTTAAGAATTCAGCGTTTTTTTGGAGAAACCCGTAATACTTTAAATGCAACACTAATGATTAGTCTGGTCATTTTGGTTGTTGGCATACCTTTTACATGCGCTATTTTTATTTTGCAGCATGAAGGCCGCAACTTATATTTTGATTTACAACGTCAGGTTTTTTCGGGTCATTTAAGCGTTCCTGATTTTATTCGCGATCTTCCTTTTGTTGGAAAAGAAATTTCTCGCACACTCAATGAGTTAAATAACGATCCTAATAGTACTATTCAGAACATTGCAGCTTGGGTACAAAGCCATTTAAGCTATGGTCGTGTGCTGCTCGGTGAAATTAGTAAAAATATTGTCAAACTTGGCTTTGCAGTATTTAGCCTCTTTTTCTTTTACCGTGATGGACAACTGATTTTGTCTCAAGTGAGCAAAGCTTTAGAAATGGTGATAGGCCTTCGTGTTCATCATTATCTTGATACGATTTCTGAAACGACTCGTGCCGTAGTCTACGGTGTTGGTTTAACTGCAATTGCTCAAGCCGTTTTAGCTGGATTAAGTTATTTCGTAGCGGGCGTACCAAACCCAATGGTACTCACCATTGCTACTTTCTTATTGGCTCTAATCCCATTTGGTACTCCAATCTCCTATTTAGGCGTCGGCTTATGGTTGTTCTCTCAGGGACAAACTATGGAAGCAATTGGTGTAATTGTATGGGGTGTGGTGATTGTTAGTAGCTCAGATAATGTGATTCGCCCGCTTGTTATTTCCGGTGCCACTAAAATTCCATTCCTATTAATTATGTTTGGTGTGTTAGGTGGTATTGCGAGTTTCGGTTTGGTGGGATTATTTATTGGACCTGTAATTTTAGCTATTTTACTGGCGATTTGGCGTGAATGGTTACATGAAACTATTGAACCTGAACCTATGCCCAAAACGACCATGATTTATGATTCTGATAATGAATCTTCCAATCATAAAGAGTGACATACTTATTTAATTTAAAAATGTTTCAAGATACAAAGTGACTATTTAAATTAACTTGTAGGCTAAGCCTTCCTTTGTTTGAATCTAATAATCAGACATATATATTTATAAGGGCATCCAACCATGCAGACTTTTAATAAAATTGGCGCAGTCTTTGCGCTTACAGCTTTTTTTGCAGTCGGCTGTAGTTCAGTCACAAAAACTGTATCCGACACGGCTCACTCATTAACCACAATGCATACGAAAAAAGTGGTTGATGTAAATGAAGTTACCGCAAATGGTATTGGTAAAAAAATAGGTACTATTAGCTTTCAAGATAGCGACAAAGGCTTAATTATTACCCCTGCTTTAGCTGACTTACCTAGCGGTACTCGCGGTTTCCATATTCACGAAAATGCCTCTTGTGCTCCTGCTGAGAAAGATGGAAAACCTGGTGCTGCTTTAGCTGCTGGTAGTCACTACAATCCTAACCAAGCTCCTCATCATGGTACGCCAACGACTGGCCATTTAGGCGATCTACCTGCTTTAGTGGTCGATAATATGGGTGTTGCAACAACTGCTGTGATCGCACCTCGATTGAAATTTGCAGATATTCAAGGCCGAGCGATCATGATTCATGCGGGTGGCGACAATTACTCAGACTCACCTCTGCCTCTCGGCGGTGGCGGAGCACGAATTGCATGTGGCGTAATTAAATAATTTATCTGTTTATTAAATTGTGGGTATCTAAAAAGATATCCACAATTTTGTTAATTTATTGATCACTATAACTTGGTTTAAGCCTAATAAAATCTTAAAAAGTGACTGACTTTTGTAGATAAAAAGAATAATATTTTTGAAGTAATAAAAATTTAAAGTTACATACTGCTTTCTCACGTATTCTCTAATTTAGAACAAAAGCCGTGAATTATTTGACCCAAATATTTAATAGTTTTAAGACAAACTCGATTTTAATTTATTGCCTGCAAATTTTGATTGTACTCACAGGCACAACTTTAGGTTTGCTTTCACTAGGCCATAACGAGCTGATTGTTCCTGTGACTTTAGGAGCAATTGCAGCAGCGTTAACCGACTTTGATGACCGTTTAAGCATTCGATTACGCAACTTAGTCTATGTCTGCCTGCTATTTTTTACAGTCAGTAGCATTCTTGGATTTCTCGCTCCCTACAAAATTTTCTTTATTCTCTATCTCTCAATTTCTAGCGCTTTTTTCATTTTGTTAGGGGCTTTAGGGCAACGTTATGCCACGATTTCGTTTGGTACTATCTTGCTTTCCATCTATAGCATGTTCGGTTTAGGAGAATATGCTCATTGGTATCAGCAGCCTACCTACTTTGTTTATGGAGCTTTGTGGTACGGTTTCACCTCTATTTTATTTTTTATTATTAAACCTACACTTCCCTTACAAGATAAACTCTCACAAATTTTTAAAGAAATTTCTGTTCTCCTACAGGCAAAAGCACGTTTATTTGATCCAGACAATAAAGAGAATGTAGAACAACTATTATATGAACTGTCCTTACAAAATACGCAAGTGGCTCAAAGTCTGAATCAAATACGCAGTTCTCTACTCACTCGGCTAAAGGCTTCACGGGTGAGTAATAAAAGTATTTATTGGCTAAACCTGTATTTTTTTGCACGAGACATTCACGAACAAGCCACCTCTAATTACTTACATTACGAACATATTCAACAGAACTTTAGCCGTAGTGATCTTATTTTCCGTTTCCAAAAAAATCTGCGCCTACAAGCACAAGCTTGTCAGGACTTAGCCCAATGTATTTTATATAATCGACCATCTCAGCCTTCGCAAGAAAGCCAGACAGGATTAAATCACCTAGAGAGTTCTTTAAAGGACTGGATACAACAGCATCCACAAAATTTTGAAGTTAAAAATTTAAAACTCATTTTTGATAATTTAAAAGGAATGCATGAACAGTTTGAACAACTGCAATATGCTCAGCCCTTCCCTGAAAATAATACCCAAACAAGGCAAGAGCACTTAAATTTACTTGATGATGATATTCAAGGGTTTTCAGATCTGATCTTGAAACTTCGGCAACAGCTTACCCCTCAATCTGCATTGTTCAGACATGCGATAAGAATTGCAGTCGTTTTCGCCGCGGGCTATGCCATTTCATTATTACCCTTTGCTCAGCATGGCTACTGGATTTTACTGACCAGTTTATTTGTTTGTCAGATTACCTATTTTGCGACTAAAAGCCGCCTTAAGCTCAGAACAATTGGGACATTAATCGGTGTCTTATTAGGAATACCAATCTTATATTTTGTACCGAGTATTGAAGGCCAGTTAATCATTACAATTATTTGTGGAGTATGCTTTTTTTACTTACGGCAAAAGAAATATGCATTGGCTACGCTTATGGCTACCCTCATGGTGCTATTAATTTTTAATTTAAAGGGTGCAGGCTACAGCATTATTTTACCTCGCCTGATAGATACGCTATTAGGCTGTTTTATCGCATGGCTCGCAGTAAGTTTTATATGGCCTGATTGGAATTTTCGCAATATTCCTAACAATATTAAGAAAAGCAGCAAGGCGACACTCGACTATTTCAATGTAATCGTTGAGCAATACCAATATGGCAAAAATCAAGATATAGAGTACCGTCGAATTCGTCGTGCGGCCCATAATGCTCAAATTGAGCTATCAAACATGATCTCAAGCTTAAGTGCCGAGCCCAATCCTAATCCCGAGCTCATTCATTATGCTTTCCGTTATTTAGTTTATAGCCACAGTCAACTCAGCTATGTGGCAGCGTTAGGCAGTCAACGACAAAAAATTGATGAAGAACAAGTTTTACAATTATTACTGCGTTGCCAGCAAATTCTTAGTCAAAGCGTACTTGGGCAGTCACTACCCGACAACACACATATTGAGCAAACATTGCAAGAAATTCGAGGACTAACCACTCATGAACAACTTTCCGAGAAATATACATTAGTCTTGAAACAAATCAGTTTATTATTAGAAACATTACCAGAATTGCTAATGCTTAAAGACAAACTTTTAGAGCAAGAAATTAAATAGCTATAACACTTTATTGAGGATAAAAATGTACTTTCCAAAGATATATAAATTTCTTTCTGCCACTTTTTTATTGCTGAGTAGCACATCATATGCATTTGAAATAAATGATTTAAAAAAGATTATAGAGTGTCAATCAGATCAAGAAACTTATACCAATTTTGCTTCTGAATATGATGAAAATTTATCAGCACTTGGTTTTAAAAAAGTTGATGATCCAGAACAGCCTTTCATCTATTTATATAAAACAGCTCAGCCCATTCAATTATTTGGTATTAAAACTCATGAAATTGCTTTAGCGGGTCAAGGCATAGTAGCCGTTTTCCGAAATGCAAATGTTAATCAACTTTCGAAAAAATTTGATATACCTCAACATCCAGACTTTAAAACATTACCTTTTTTTAGAGGTGTTCGCACCGTCAAGACAGAACCAGCAACAGCAGATTCTTTTACTATTTATCATAATCTCAACTTATCAGAAATGACCGGAAAAAGTCCGATGACATTATTAGGTTGTACCTATGAAACAGACCGCGAAGAAATGGAAAAAATGTTAAAAGAATAGTTAAAAAAATACCGGAATATAAATTCCGGTATTTTTAATTTAATCATTTCCTTGGAGCTTTCTTTCTTGCATTTCTTGCTTTAAAACATTTCGTGGTTGGGTAAACCAGAGCGCAATAAATGTAAAGGCAGATAATGCAAAGGCCCACAAATGAAATTGAGTATAGAGATAACGTACCAGCTCAATCATGGCAAAGAAACTCATCATAAGCAGCATCGAAACGGCTGCCGCAACAGTTCCTTTTGATACTTCAGATGACATCAGTGCAAAGCGATACAAAACTGAGAAACTAATTCCTTCCCCAAAGCAAATTAATGTCATGCCTGTGAGTAAACAAGGAATTAAATAGGTTTGCCACACTACACCTAATATTAAAATGAGCGTACCAATCAGCATGATAGGTAAACCGATCATGACCGTTTTACCTAAAGACAGGCGATCAATAATTTTAATTAAAACAATATTCCCGATAATTAGACCCAGAAATACTGGAAATTGAGCTAAACCATATTGCACACTGCTAAGCTTCAATTCATCTACCAAAATAATTGGAGATAAGGCAATCCAGAGCATTAAAGGCATACCAACCAAAGGCAAAGCAAGGCTTAAACCTAAAAAGCGGTGATTACTAAATACCTTTTTAAAATCATCGAAAAGATAGCTAAAAGGTTGCTTGGTAACACTGACCTGCTGATTTGGCATTTGTTTTTTTAAACCTACCCAACTGAGTAATGCCAATATAGCGATGGCTACAAAGCCCCAGTGCCAAGACACATAATCAATTAAGAAAGCACCGAGTACGGGTCCCAACAAAGGTGCAAGCAATGAAATATTTGCCATGAGTGCCATGACTTTAATTGCATCACGTTCAGCAAAACTCTCTTGAATAGCAGCATAACCCACTGCTGAAATTACACTTAAACCAATACCTTGTAAAAAGCGTAATGCCAGAAAGTGTTCCATTTGTCGGGTTAGTAAAATTAAAAAACAGCATAAGGCGAAAAATAAGACACCAGCCAAAAGTACTTTTTTACGCCCAAGACGATCTGACAAAGGCCCAAGTAACCATGCAACCGAGGCACCACCTAATAAGTAAAATGACATTGAAGACGGTGCCCAAGTTGCGCTTACACCAAAATCTTCAGTGATTGCCAACATTGCTGGCTGAATCAGGTCATTACCAATATAAACCGCAAATTCAAATAGCACTAAGGCCAAAGGAAACATCAACGTTGTACGGTTCAACGTTGTCGTTTGAATATTTTTCATGAGTTGTACACTTCAAAATAGCGGCCATATGTCTCTACAACTACATATAAAATAGGATGTAGTCATGATGATGACAGTATGGTCAATCAATCTTTAATTAAGTTTTTATATGCCGTGAGAGTGCATGTTTAGAATGTGAAACACCGTATTCACAGGGTGTCTAAGAATAGAAAAATTATATGGCGTGAGATTTGATAATTTTTACCAGTTGGCATAATTACCGAGCGCAACAATAGCATTTTTTGAATTGCTCAGCAATCGGACAATTATAAGAAGTTTAAATCTTATTTTTTACCCATAGCCATACTTTTTTATTGTGAATAACCTTAAAGTTATCCACATCTATAATAAAAAGTAATCATTAAGGACAAGGATTAACTTGGAAATCTGGGGTTTCCTGCCCTTTCGTACATTGATAACTTTGCTTTTTATTCACAATTTTCCAGACTTGCTGGTCTCGCTTTAATAAATATTCCGTACGAACTTTTGTTATCGCATCTTCGCTCGGATCTGTCTGTAAAATAGTAACTTGAGCATTCGAGGGATCATCGGCAGCATTCATTTGCTGTGAAATGTCCAAATTACTTGCATCATTTAGAAGATCTGGTTGATCAAGTAATACTGCTTGAATCGGGCTATCAGCAAGTTGAGCAGAAGAATTTTTAGCTGGAGCACAAGCCGTTAACATTGCTAAGCTAAAAACAGTCAGCAAACTCATTTTTCTCATATGTAATCTCTTAGTCCTACTCAAACTTAATGCTAAAGCTCATAAACAGTTTTTTCCGTAGTACTTTGTAAAATAAGATTAAAGTTATTGATATTATTCATCTAAATTTATTTCACAATTCGAATTCCTATTTAATTGTTGATTTTTAATCAAGAATATTTTTCAAATTCATGCATTTTTCTATAAGAGTAAATTCCGTAGAGTAGATTTCAAATTTAGGAATTTAATTAGAGTAACTCCCATGAGTAAGATTTTAGTCATTAACGGCGCCAAACAATTTGCACATTCAAATGGTGAATTAAATGACACATTAACCACACTGGCAACCTCACATCTCACCGAACTCGGACATGAAGTTCAAGTGACCCATGCCGATAGCGATTACGATGCAGAAAATGAAGTTGAAAAATTCTTATGGGCTGACGTTGTGATCTATCAAATGCCAGGTTGGTGGATGGGTGCTCCTTGGACTGTAAAAAAATATATTGATGACGTATTTACTGTGGGTCACGGTTCACTCTATGCAAATGATGGTCGTAGCCGCTCTGATGCCGCAAAAAAATACGGTTCAGGCGGTTTAATTCATGACAAAAAATATATGTTGTCATTAACATGGAATGCCCCGATGGAAGCATTTGATGATGCAGATCAGTTTTTCCATGGAGTAGGTGTGGATGGTGTTTATTTACCTTTTCATAAAGCGAATCAGTTTTTGGGGATGAGCACACTTCCTACTTTTATTGTCAATGATGTGATTAAAATGCCTGACGTTAATAGTTATGTTGAAGAATATAAAACCCACTTAAATTCTGTATTTGCAGCAGCCTAATAAGGAAAAATACATGCTTACTATTATTGCGGAAATTCGTACTAAATCGGGTGGACAGCATCGCCAAAACGTATTGGATGCATTTCAAAAAATCATTCCAACTGTTTTAGCAGAAGATGGTTGCCATGGCTACGAGCCTTTGATTGATCACATATCAAATGCCAGTTTTCAAACTAAAGAACCTGACACGATTGTGATGTTAGAAAAATGGGCAAGCGTTGCCCATCTTGAAGCACATTTAGCTACACCTCATATGCAAGCCCATCATGCAGCAGTTAAAGATGATGTAATTGATGTCAAAATTAAAATTTTAGAAAGTGGCGTATAATTTAGCCCATAAAAAAAGACGATATATTTATCGTCTTTTTTATTTTTAAGAACAAAGCTGTGTTTGAAAACCTCTAGAGCCTTTTCCTCTAGCGCATTGATAGCTCTTTTGCTTATTTTGCAATTGCCACTTTTCATCAACCAATTTAAATGCATACTCTGTTCGGATTGCAGAGACTGAGTCGTCCATTAAACCTGTTTGAATGACAGTAATACGAGAAACAGTTGGTGATTCCACACGGTTAAACACTTGCTGAACTGAGGTATTGTTGTGCTCTTTTACAATCTCAGGTTGAGATTTAAGTACTTGTTGCATTGGGGTTTCTGAACCCACAAAAGGTATGAATTTACTGGTTGTCGCACACCCAGTGAAAAGTCCAGCACAGAGAGCTGAAATTAAAAATAAACGTTGCATTTTTATCACCAAAAACAAAAGCCATAGCTTTATGATGCTATGCCTTTGTCGGTTACTCTGTAGAAACTATGTAGTTCTAAAGATGGCTAATCACTTAAAGATCAAATAATTTATCCTGTTCACCCAACCTTAGCGATTATGATTTGATAAGATTAATTTCTATTCCATCCAACAAATAGGATCATCCATGCAACTGACTTATGCAGGGCAAGTTTTCTTGGTAGTCGTTGCAATTTTAATGGTTTGGTCGTTTGTGCTTACCAAGTTTTGGGTCAAGCGTTTAGCAAAAAATCGTAAAAGTAGTAAGTTTGAATTTACATATTTATTTGCAGTTGTTTTTAGTATTAGTGCTTTATTTTTCCCTTTTACTTATTGGGTTTCGCAAGCAGTATATGGTTTAGCAACCAAGCCAAGTTACGATGCAACTGTAGTGAACTATACCTCTGAGTGGGTCGATACTGAACGTACAGATTCCAATGGGCGTAAATATAAAACTCAAACTCTCATGCACACCGCTCAGGTTCAGTTCAAAGATAATCAAAACAGAACTCTAACTTTAGATAATTCAGTTCGCTCTGGTGATATGCCGGTAGTGGGAGAACATATTACAGTTGTTTATGAATCTGGTGATCACACCGCGCAAGAAAAGAGTTGGCGAACTATTCTACTGTTTACAGCAGCCTCATTTATGCTGTTTATTTTAGGTTATGTATTGCTCATGATTATTGCCTATAGCCTCAATCGGAACATGGAACCCTATAAAACCTTTGCTAGTACTTTAATTTTTAGAGTGACGCTTCCGTTAGCTACAACGGCGATGTTTGCAATGTTGTCTTATTCTATTTTTGCCTATTTCTTTTTAGGTAATCCGCGTAACTTACCTGTGTGGGCCATTGGACTTTGTAGCTTCTTTGCTCTTTGTCTTTTACCGCTGATTTATCATATTTTGACGGGTTGGAAAGCTTATAAACAATGATAGATTAAAAAAAGCGCATCTTTCGATACGCTTTTAACAGAAATTCTTTTATTCAATCAAGCATTAAAGATCAAATAATTTACCTGGGTTCATTAAACCATTCGGGTCAAATACTTTCTTCAACGCTTTCATATATTCAATTTCTTCAGGCGAACGTGAATATTCCAAATACGGTTTTTTCGTCATGCCTACGCCATGCTCGGCAGAGATTGAACCATCGTATTTTTTAACGGTATCGAACACATATTTATTCACAACCTGACACTTCGCAAAGAACTCATCTTTAGTTAAGTTTTCAGGTTTTAAAATATTTAAGTGCAAGTTACCGTCACCAATATGACCGAACCAGCAAATTTCAAAATCAGGATAGTTCTCTTGAACAATTGCATCAATCTCACGAATAAATGCAGGTACGTGAGTAATTAATACTGAAATATCATTTTTATATGGAGTGAACGGCGCGATTGATTCAGAAATATCTTCGCGTAAACGCCACAAGCTTTCTACTTGGTCAAGGCTCTGGCTCATTACACCATCAAGTACCCAACCCTGCTCCATACAATGCTCGAAAATTTCCATTGCTTTATCGAGAATCGGCTCATATGGTGCTTCAAACTCAAGCAATACATAGAACGGACATTGAGTTTCAAATGGACGTTGTACATGTCCATGATCTAAAACTTTTTGCATTGCAAGTTCACCAAAGAACTCAAATGCAGTTAAATCGATATCTTTTTGGAACGCATGTAATACAGGCATTACTGCATCAAAATCAGGAACACCTAAAACTAAAACTTGTAAGTTTTGCGGTTGACGCTCAAGTTTAATTTCTGCTTCAGTTACTAAACCTAATGTACCTTCACCACCAATAAATAAGTGCTGTAATGCATAACCAGTTGCATTTTTAACCATGCCTTTGTTTAAACGTAAAATATCACCTTTACCAGTGACAACGGTTAAACCAAGCACCCAATTACGTGTCATGCCGTATTTAATTACTTTAATACCACCAGCGTTGGTTCCAATATTACCGCCAATCTGGCTAGAACCTGCTGACGCAAAGTCCACTGGATAATACATACCCTGTTCTTCAGCATAATTTTGCAATTGTTCAGTCACAACACCAGCTTGTACTCGAACCATACGATCTGCTGGGAAGAACTCAAGAATCTGGTTCATTTTGTCCATGCTAATGACAATTTCACCATTGGTTGCAACAGCACCAGCCGAGAGACCAGTACGGCCGCCTGAAGGGGTAATTGCGATATTAAACTGGTTCGCAAGCTTCACAACAGCTTGAACTTGCTCAGTGGTCGATGGAAAAACGATGACCGATGGGTTCGGATTAAAATGCTTAGTATGATCTTTACCCCAGTTTTCGAGACTATCAGCATCGGTTTTAATACGGTTTTCACCGACGATTGCCGTTAATTGGGTAAGTAACTCAGGTGTTAAAGCGACTGGAGCATTCATCGTTTGCAGACCTAACAAGAAGTAAACTGTGGTGGGACTATGACCTCATAATTCTCAAGGTTTTCACCTGAGCAAAGCCATAATGTTCAAGGAACTCCTATATTCTACATGTATCCGCGCAAGCGATAAAGTTCAGAATAGAGATACTGTCACTACAAAACATGTTTAACGTAAATAAATGCTTTCTATGGGACTTTCAGAGAAAAATCACATTTACCCCCATACCAAGCATATTTTAAAATGCTCGACAAGCCATAAACAGAAGTGATTAGACTTAGATAAAATTGCCATAAGATGATGGCATAAACGAAATATCTATAGCACCGCCCAATATGTTATGATAGCGCCACCAAATTTGGCCTTTGTAGCGGAGCCGTAATGAGCCAACATCTTTCACTACCTAAAGATAAAATCCGTTTCCTTTTGTTAGAAGGCGTTCACCAAAACGCAGTCGATACTTTAAACGCTGCGGGTTACACCAATATTGACTATCGTAAAACTGCTCTTGAAGGCGAAGCGCTAAAAGAAGCTGTTAAAGATGCTCACTTTATTGGTATTCGTTCGCGTACCCAATTGACTGAAGAAATTTTCGAAGCTGCAAATAAATTGATCGCAGTGGGCTGTTTCTGTATCGGAACAAACCAAGTTGATCTTAAAGCAGCAATGGCACGTGGTATTCCTGTATTTAACGCACCGTATTCAAATACGCGTTCGGTTGCAGAACTTGTACTTGCTCAAACGATTCTTCTTCTTCGCCGTGTTCCTGAAAAGTCAGCGGCTTGTCATCGTGGTGGTTGGGATAAGTCTGCTGTCGGTTCTTTCGAAACTCGTGGCAAAACTTTAGGTATTGTAGGTTACGGTTCCATCGGTTCTCAGCTTTCTGTTCTTGCTGAAAGCTTAGGTATGCATGTGATTTATTACGATGCAGTGACTAAATTACCAATGGGTAATGCTCGCCAAGTTGGTTCGTTAGACGAACTCTTAGCGACTGCTGATGTAGTTACATTACATGTGCCTGATGTTCCATCTACACGTAACTTCTTCACTAAAGCACAATTTGCAAAAATGAAAGAAGGTGCAATCTTCCTAAATGCTGCACGTGGTACATGTGTAGTGATTGAAGATTTAGCAGATGCAATCAAGTCTGGTCATATTGCTGGTGCAGCGGTTGACGTATTCCCTAAAGAGCCAAAAGCAAATGGTGAAGAGTTTGTTTCTCCACTTCGTGGCTTAGACAATGTGATTTTAACTCCTCACGTTGGCGGTTCAACCATGGAAGCGCAAGCAAACATCGGTTTAGAAGTTGCAGAGAAATTTGTTGCTTACTCTGACAAGGGTATGACGCTTTCTGCGGTGAACTTCCCAGAAATCGCGTTACCACTTACTGCTGGCCAACACCGTTTATTGCACATCCACAAAAACGTACCGGGCGTATTGTCTAAAATCAACAACTTGTTTGCTGAACAAGGCATCAACATTTCTGGTCAATCACTCATGACTAAAGGTGACATCGGTTACCTCGTAATGGACGTTGACGCTTCTGCTTCTCACGAAGCTTTAGATATGTTGCATGAAGTTGAAGGTACAATTCGCGTGCGCGTATTGTTCTAATACGAACTGTAAATTTAAAAGCCACAGCATTGTCTGTGGCTTTTTTATGGACATTTACATTATCATGTGAAAAGTATACCAATCGATCAAATAATAAAATGTCCAGTTCGAACCAGAAATCTCAGCTACATGCATTGGGCTTTCTTATTCTCGCTATGTTAAGCGTACAAAGCAGTGCATCTTTAGCTAAAATTCTGTTTCAGAACTTTCCTGTGCTCACTGTCTCCGCAATGCGCCTATGTTTAGGTGCAATGATTCTTGCCTTTATTTTTAAAATTTGGCGAATTAATTTTAGTCAGGTTCGTTGGAAAGCAATCTTGGCTTATGGCTTTGCTCTTGCTGGAATGAATGCGCTTTTTTATCTGTCAATTGAGCGATTACCGATTGGTATTGCAGTTGCTTTTGAATTTATTGGCCCTTTAAGTGTAGCCTTATATCACGCACGCCAGAAATATGATTTTGTCTGGGTCAGTTTAGCGATTGTTGGCCTCGTTTTACTTTTTCCTTTCAATCAGGCCCATAGTCTGGATTGGATCGGAGTATTATTTGCGGTTACTGCTGGTGCATGTTGGGCGCTTTATATTATTGCGGGTCAAAAACCTTCTGGCATTTCAGGTAACCACACCGTGTGTTTAGGAATGACTGTAGGTGCATGTGTATTGCTACCGATTACTTTTTTTTCAGGGTCAATGGGCCAAGTTATTGAGCTCCCCTATCTTTTTTATTTTATTGGCTTAGCAATTTTAGCCAGTGCATTACCATTCTCTTTAGAAATGCTAGCACTACGTAATTTAACGCCGTTAAGTTTTGGAACATTGATGAGCCTAGAACCCGCAGTTGCTGCACTTTCTGGCTTTATCTTTTTAGGCGAATATTTGTTATGGAATCAATGGCTGGCACTCGCAACAATTATTGCAGCTTCCGTCGGTTGTACCATAACCACCCAAAAAGCACGTCAGGAACGTGAGAAAACAGTCAGTTAAATCGACTCAACCTGCGAGTTGGAACATGGTATTCGCTATAATTAAACATTCTTATTTTAAGTAATATTAGATGAGGCCCTCGGGTATTTTCCATGCAGAATATTCCTATTATTGCTGTGCTCTATATGATTCTGTCGATGGTCTCATATCAAATCAGTGCTTCATTTGCTAAGCAGCTCATTGCAATATTAGATCCTCTGACCGTTACAATTTTAAGACTGAGCTTTGCAACGGTTATTGTCGCTATCATGTTCCGCTCATGGAAAATCTGGTCGCGTTTACCCTATTTAAAATGGCGTGATTTATTGATGTACTGCGCATCTTTAGGTCTCATGAATATTTTATTTTATACGTCGCTTGGAAAATTACCTCAAGGCATTGCAGTTGGCTTAGAATTTATTGGACCATTAGGTCTTGCTCTACTCTCTATTAAACAAAAGACTGACTACATTTGGGTAGCACTTGCCATGTTAGGTATTGCACTGATGGTACCTTGGCAAGACCCAACGCAACACCACTTTTCCTATGTAGGTGCTGCATGTGCGCTAGGTGCTGGATTTTGTTGGGCCTTCTATATTTATTTTGGTCAGAAAGTTGTGACCCAAAATATAGGTATGCATGCTTTAACCATTGGAATTGGATTATCTGCATTGACCTTACTACCCATTGGCATCTGGCATAATGCTCCGGCATTACTTGAGACGCAGTACTGGGGTAAAGCATTACTTATTGCTATTTTAGCGACCGCTATTCCATATGCTCTTGATTTAATGGCACTCAAACAACTTAATAAATTAACTTACGGTACCCTCACAAGTTTAGCGCCAGCATTGGCAGCATTAACGGGTTTCTTATTACTTCACGAAGAAATCAGCATGCTGCAATGGGTGGCTTTAGCTTGTGTAATGCTAGCGTCGATTGGAGTTACTTTAAGAAGTACTAAAAAGTAGAATAGTTAAATACTATTGCTGCTTTTTATACTTTTTATATTCCTTTAAATATTTATTACCAAGCGTTTCTTTTTCACTGTCTTTAAGAATTTTTCCCGCCTGTTGGAAAAATTTATGCTCTTCTTCTTTTAAATGATGATGGACTTTTTCACTCAACTGTTTGGCGGTCGCTAACCAGCTTGGACTACTCATATCCGTTTTTTCGAGCTGTTCAACTAACTCATCCATTTCATGGTGCTCAGATAAAGCATGTCTCGTAATATCTAAACCGACATCATCAAACATTAAAGGGATATATAAATAACGGTCTTCGGCAACAGAATGGGCATAAAGTTCATTTTTTAATGCATCAAATAATTCTTTTCTTTCTTCGGTTAAACCATGTGTCTGAACTAATTGTTCAGAGAGGTTTCGTTGATTTTCATGGCTTTCTCTTAATGCTTCGAAAATATTCATTCTCTTCCTCATTTTTAGCTAAAAAATCTTTTTTATTTCAAGGTTTATCATACGTTGAAATTTATAATGTTTAAGTAGCTTAAAATGAGACTATTTTTTACACAGTTTTCTTTCTAGTAAACTTCTGTAATTATTTTTATATTTATAATGTTAAATGCCTACACAAAAAGTATGAACTTCTTCTCCTGATCAGTTCATACTTTTCGAAATATTTAGCCTGTTACAAACAGTTGATAGCCTAAACGACAAATTAAAACACTGACTAAAATTAAAAAGATAATACGGACAAAACCACTACCGTATTTAAGTGCGGTACGCACCCCAATAATAGAACCCAATACATTCGCTACTGCCATCATTAAGCCAATGTGCAAAATAGCGTGTCCTGTCGGAATGAAGAAACTCAATGCAGCCAAATTGGTCATAAAATTACCAATTTTGGATAAGGCAGAAGCATGCAAGAAGTCGACTTGTAAAAAGCGGATAAAAAAGAAGATAAAGAAACTTCCCGTTCCCGGCCCAAAAATTCCGTCATAAAAACCGATCGCTAAACTGCCTATGCCAGCTAAAACCAGCATTTTATTAGTAATTTTTTGCTCAGTATGGACCTGTCCAAAGTTCTTTTTAACTAGCGTATAAATTGCTATCACAATCAACATTACGAATACGAAAGGACGCAATACAGATTGAGGAATTAAGGATAAACAAGCAGCGCCAGCAAAAGAGCTAATCAAAGCACAAATGGCAATAACTGCTAAAAGTTTCCATTGCAACTTCACTCTTTTCGCAAAAGTATAAGCAGCCGATGCTGTACCAAAAATTGAAGAAAGCTTATTAGTACCAATCACCGTTGCAGTCTGCATGGTCGGGAAAGTGCTCATAAGGCCTGGAATCTGAATAAGTCCGCCGCCCCCCACAGCAGCATCAATCGCTCCCGCAGTAAACGCAAAAAAGATCAAACTCAGGATAACATCCCATTCCATACCCATGCTCTATACTCTATATCTACTACAAATTTAAGATACGTTTAGGTACCAACCGTTTTTTATCGGTAATCTCGGCTAAACCTAGACAGCGCTCATCCGAAAAAACCAAAACCTCTGCTTCTGCAGAATGCTCAATATTGCTTTCTAAACCATTGCAAAAATATTTTTCACGTCCTTCAGGAACCTGAATTTTTAAGAAATGGTCAACCGGAGCATAAACTGGAAGTAACAAAGCTTCTCTTTGCTCTTCTGTCAGACTTTCCAGATATTCAATGGTATAACTCGGAATAAGCTCAAAATGTCCAGTTTGAGTTCGGTTTAGCATCGTTAAATGCCCACCACAGCCAAGTGCTTCGCCAATGTCTTCACCTAATACACGAATGTATGTTCCTTTAGAACAAGTTACATCCAAAGTAATACTATTTTCGGTAAATTCAATGAGTTCTAAAGCATAAATCGTGATCGGACGTGCTTCACGCTCAATCTCGATACCTTTTCTAGCAAGCTCATATAACGGTCTGCCTTCTTTTTTCAAAGCAGAGTACATTGGCGGAACTTGCTGAATATCACCTCTAAATTTTTCTAAGGTTTGTTCAATAAGCTCTCGGTTAAGAACAGGAACAGGGCATTCTTGTAGAATATCCCCTTCCACATCACCTGTCGTTGTGGTTTGCCCCAACCGAACAGTGGTTTGGTAGCGCTTTGTTGAGTCCAGCAAATAATGTGAGAACTTGGTAGCCTCTCCTAAACAAATAGGAAGCAACCCTGTCGCCAAAGGATCTAAAGCACCTGTATGACCTGCCTTTTGGGCGCGATATAACCAACGCACTTTTTGCAAAGCCGCATTTGAACTGAGCCCTAATGGTTTATTTAATAGAAATACACCACTGATATGGCGACGAGAAATTTTTTGATTTTTTGTCGTCATTTTTACTGGAACACAAAGCTAGAAAAAAGTGCCGACATGTTAGCAAATTCGGCAAGATATTTTCACAATATTTAGATGCCTTTTCACTTATTTTATGGCACATTAATAATCGAGTAAAAAAACAACAAATTAAAACTTAAGGAAGATATCTTTATGCAAGGGATGCAGAAGAAGGTATTGTGGTGTGTGCTCGGATTTTTTATTTTGGGCCTCATTGCATGTGTATATTGGTTAAGTCCAGACTCAAAAAACACATCAGCTCAGATGAGTGAAAGTAAAGCTCAAAACTTAGCATCATCTCCTCATACAGATCATTCATCGCTAAACGAAGATGTGTACCATAGTAAAAGTCAGCAAGACACAGAAGTTAACTGCCAATTAAAAATTGATAGTTCCCAACATTTGGTCGTGAATAGTCAAACCCGTGACTGCTTTGAATATTTTATTACCCAATATGGGGAAAATGATTTAGAACAAATCAAAATTCACTTTGGGAAATTTATTCAAGGACAATATCTAGAGCCAGCTCGCTCACAGATTATGGATTTATGGACGCGTTATTTAAAATATCGTGAACAGCTAGCTGACATTCAAGCACCTTCAGCAAAACAGCAAGATAAAAATTATTTTCAAAAGATTTTTAACTCGATCCAAGATATAAGAAAACGCTTTTTTTCGGCCTCTGAAATTGAAGGGCTTTTTTCGAGCGAAGATATCTATCAGAACTACACACTAGATCGAATGCAGATACTTGAGGACTCTTCTTTAAGCGAAATTGAAAAAGCACGAAAGCTTAAAGAGCGTTTTGAAGAACTTCCAGAAGACTGGCAACACAACCTACAAGAACTCTCCAAACTTGATGATTTACATACACTGACCAAACAAATTAAAGCACGCAATGGTTCAGCAGAAGAACTTCGGCAAATGCGTACAGCACTTGTTGGAGCCGAGGCGACTCAAAAATTAGAAACTTTAGATACACAGCGTAATGCTTGGCAACAAAGGGTCACCAGTTACCTCGATGGTCGAGATGAAATTATTAAAAGTAACCTGAGTGATAGCGCCAAAAACCAAGCGATTCAGCAGTTACGTCAACAACAATTCAATTCATCACAAGAACAACTAAGACTTCGAACTTTTGAAACGGTCCATGATCAGGGAGGTGAACTGCCATTTAATTACTAAGCCTTTCTTTTTTAGGAATTGGCTAAACATTCACTAGCAGTAAAAAGCTGCTTTTCATACAAAATAAAAATAGTGAGTAAAAAATGAAAAGGAAGTTAATGTTTTTCTGCGCTGCAATGCTCTCAGGACTGAGTATTTCAGCGGCCCATGCAACAAATGCTGAACAAGTTAAAAGCTCGTTCGTATATTCATCTTACGCACAAACAAAATATCCAATGGTTTTTAACCATGGTATGGCAGGCTTTAGCCGAGTTGGAACAGATACGCTTGGCCTCGATTATTGGTACCAAATTCTTCCTGATCTTGCCCGTAATGGAGGAAATGTCTGGGCAACAAGAGTCTCACCATTTAACTCAACAGAAGTTCGTGGTGAACAACTTGCACAGCAAGTAGAAGAAATTATTGCCATTACCGGTAAGCCCAAGGTCAATTTAATCGGTCATAGCCATGGGGGTCCAACAATTCGCTATGTGGCTGGTATCATGCCAGAAAAGGTAGCATCACTCACTACGATTGGCGCACCTCATAAGGGGTCACCAATGGCAGATGTCATCCTGAATGTTGAGGGTACTCCTCTTGCAGGCATGGCAACTTTAGTAAACTGGTTTTCAGCAGCAATTACTTGGGCAGGAGGTCTAGATCCGACAAGCTATCCGCACGACTCTTTAGCAGGCGCTCATAGCTTATCAACTAAAGGTTCAGCTCAGTTTAATGCTCAATTTCCTATGGGTATGCCAACTACTTCTTGTGGTGAGGGGGCATATCAAGACAAAGGCATTTATATGTATTCTTTCTCAGGAAATAAAGCTTTAACAAATCCATTAGATCCATTTGATATTGCTTTAACAGGCAGTAGTCTAGTAGTCGATCCGTTTGGTGATAATGATGGGCTTGTTTCACGATGCAGCGCCAAATTTGGTAAAACCATTCGTGATGATTACAACTGGAATCATTTAGATGAGGTGAACCAAGTGCTTGGGATACGCTCTATTTTTGCTTCAGATCCTGTCTCAGTTTATCGCCAACACGCAAACCGTTTAAAACTTCAAGGACTATAATTTTTAAACAAAAAAAATGCGCCAAAAGGCGCATTTTTTTACTCGGTATAAGCTTACGCTTTACGAGCTGGTAATTTTTCACGAATACGTGCAGCTTTACCAGACAAGTCACGGAGGTAGTAAAGTTTAGCACGACGAACGTCACCACGACGTTTCACTTCGATTTTAGCAACGATTGGAGAGTGAGTTTGGAATACACGCTCAACACCAACACCGCTAGAAATTTTACGAACTGTAAATGCAGAGTTTAAACCACGGTTTTTCTTCGCGATTACAACACCTTCAAATGCCTGAAGACGCTCACGCTCACCTTCTTTTACTTTAACTTGGACAATAACAGTGTCACCAGGAGCAAAAGCAGGAATATCAGTTTTTAACTGTGCATTTTCAATAATTTGAACTAAAGGATGTTTACCACTCATTGTGGGAATCTCCAATATGTGCGGAGTCAGAAGAGGTCTGAGGTTCCGCTGGGGATAGAGGCTAAAACGCATATCAACCCGTTTATCTTTCCCTTTATGACAATATGTCTATAAAGAGCCTTAGAATATACATAAAACTATTCATTAAATAGAATCATGCTTTAACTCGAAGCATTGCTTCTCGTCTTGTTGCAGAACTTTCGTTCCTGAGAATAGCGGTTAAGAATTACCACCACTCCCTTGCGCATCTTTTAGCCATTTTTTCTGTTGCTTATTCAACTCTACTTTTTCAGCCAACTCTGGTCGACGTTCTAAAGTTCGTTGATACCGCTGCAAAAAGCGCCATTTTTCGATATTGCCATGATGTCCAGATTTTAAAACTTCTGGTACATCCAGCCCCTCAAAATGGTCTGGCTTTGTATATTGTGGACAATCTAAAAGACCATCAACAAAAGAATCTTGTACTGCTGACTGTTCATCTGACATTACATTCGGCAAACGGCGAATAATACTGTCAAGTAACACCATAGCGGGCAGTTCACCACCAGATAAAACATAATCACCAATTGACCATTCCTGATCAACATATTGCTGGATCAAACGTTCATCCACTCCTTCATAACGTCCACACAGTACAATTAAGCCGTCGTAATCAACAAACTGCTGTACTGCCTGTTCATTTAAGGTTTTGCCTTGTGGAGACATATACACTACAGGAACATGAACATGTCCTGCTTGTGAGGCAAGCTGTTTAGCATGGTTAATTGCTTTCGCCAAAGGCTCAGCCATCATCACCATTCCAGGGCCACCACCAAATGGACGTTCATCCACTCTTCTATAGTTTCCCTCAGCAAAATCACGAGGATTAATACAAGTGACTTGTACAATATCCCGTTTTGCCGCACGTCCGCTGATGCCGTAGGCTGTAATCGCTTCAAACATTTCAGGAAAAAGCGTAATGACTGCAAAAAACATCACAGACTCCTCTATTTTCCTGCTGTATTAATCCTAAAAGGATTAATAATCTACGCCCCAATTGACGTAAATACGACCAGCTTCAAGATCAACACGTTGTACTACATCTTTATGCCAAGGAATCATGCGTTCTTCTGAATCAATACTGTCTGGGGTAGCATGCACCACCATCACATCATTAGCTCCAGTTTCAAACAACTCATGAATTTTACCTAAGTTCACTTCCTGTTCTTCATCATCCAGACCTAACACTGTTAAGCCTTTTAAATCTGACCAGTAGTACTCATCTACATCTGCTTTTGGCAGTTGAGACTTAGCAACCCAGATATTAGCGCCAACCAAGTTTTCTGCTCCAGTGCGATCACTCACACCTTTCAAAGCAACAACTAGACCTTTGCCATGTGGTTTCCAACGTTTTACATCTATTGTTTGCCAACCTGCCTTGGTCTCAATGTACCAAGGTAGGTAGTCAAACATATTGCTCATAGGTTCTGTATTTGAATACACCCAGAGCCACCCATTCAATCCATAAGCTGAACGTAACTGTCCAATCTGAATACGATCTTCGGGAACATTCTGTGTTGATGTCATGGGTTACCTACTACAAAAAAATTATGCAGTAACTTTTTTAGCTTGAGCAGCTAAAGAAGCAACACGTTCAGAAGGTTGAGCACCTTGAGAAACCCAGTGAGCAAAACGGTCTGCATCTAAACGAAGTTTTTCTGCTTGACCTTGTGCAGTCGGGTTAAAGAAACCGATACGCTCGATGAAACGACCATCACGTGCATTGCGACTATCAGTCACAACGATTTGATAGAATGGACGTTTTTTTGCGCCGCCACGTGCTAAACGAATAACAACCATGATAAAAGCCTTATAATTCTTACGGATTATCCCTGCGCCGACCATCGGCAGCACTTCAAACCCCTTTCATAGAGGGCAACATTCTACGTGATTTTCAGCATGAAAGAAAGATTAAATTTTGAGTTATCCGCAGTTTTGAATTTAATTTAGCGTCCATCCCAATTTGAAGTATTTGACAAGTTTGCTGATGAGCAGATTCCACCTTTAAACCAATAGCGCTGTTGATCCTGATTTACGCAGACCTCACCATTACCATTTTGTATAGAAGCAATAATTGGAGTAGCTTTGAGTAAATATCCCTGATTATCAGCATCAATGGCTAAAGTTACAGTATAAAAAGCAGTTCCTGTTAAGGGATAACTTTGTAATGCTGTACCATTATCTAAAGTAGCATTATTAAAACTATGATTAACCACTTTATAGCTTTGTAATCGTTGATTAATACGCAGCATCTCAGCTTGTACATCAGTACGGTTAGTACGAATTTTATATTGGGTATAAGACGGATAAGCAATTGCTGCCAAAATTGCAATGATCGCCACCACAATCATCAGCTCAATTAAGGTAAATCCTTGATGTCTACCATCTTTCAGCATTTGTAGCACACCCTGTGTAATTGTTGATATTAGTTAGATCATTTGCCACCAAATACTTAGATTTACATTTAATCCCTGTACTGGTAACTAACAGTGCATCATACCCAGTCGTTTCTGGTATTGCGCTAATAGCCCATCTTTGGCCTAATCCAGCACTACTCGCTAATAAAGTAGTGCGTCCTGTTTCACTAATATCGACTAAAGTAATCGTGTACTTTTTATTGGTACTGCTTGGAAAATCTACACTACTCATTGCTAAGGTTTGTCCATATAAGTATTTAGGATCAAAACCATGATAAGAAAAATTCTGGCTTTTATATCTTTCTAATTGTCCAGCAAGTTTTAACAATTCCTGCTGTACTGCTGCGGTATCTGCACGACGAATTTGGGCTTGATAAGATGGAATCGCAATTGCTGCAAAAATAGCGATAATCATGACGACAACCATTAGCTCAATCAGGGTAAATCCCGTATTTTTTTTCATAGAGATCTCCTATTGTCGTTCATACCAATTTGTACTTTGAAATATTTTTGTCGTTTTATAATTTCGCCCAACTTCTGGTAGCAATTTAATCAAATTATTTACGCCATTTGAAAATCCTCCAGCATTAATTTTACTAATACCATCAGAAGCATTACCAACATTGCCGCCACTCTTATTTGCATCAAAATGAGAAGCGTCAGTTGCATCCCCACAAACTCCATAAGGTAAACATAAACGACGTATTACACTTGAACCTGTAATCCCACCTGTACATGCATTTGGCTGTTGGGTTGAGGCATGATTTGGGTTATATAAAGATACGTAGAAATCTGAAAATTGAGCTGTGTTTGCAACCACAAGGTATCCATTAAGTGCTTTTACTGTCCCTGTATTTGCAGTTTGGACTGTTCCATCAGTTTCACGTAAAACATAGTACCAACCCTTTTTAGTATTGTTCATCAGATTTGCTACATTTGTACTGGCAATAGCACTCCAATTATATAAATCTGATTCTGTTAAATTACTGGTTTTGGAGAATGTTGAATTGTATAAATTTGATGAAGCAATATCATAGTCATATAAGGCATAAATTCGATTATCATTGCTATTGGCTTTGTTCAGTGGAAAACTTCGATTACCTGATGCAATTCCAAGCACACCAAAACGACTACCATTACGATCATGAATACTTAAAGTCGGCATTTCATAGAAACGCTGGTTAAGTGCTGAAAAGTTTGCGAATCGATTTACTCGCCCAAAATTTGTTGTCGATGTGCCATAACCATTATTCAAATCAACACGAAAGATTTGCCCACCCAAATCGCCAAAATACAAATTATCAACCAAACCATCTGCATCTCGATCGAAAGCTTTGATTTGGCTCACTACGCTATATTTTAAATTAGTATCCTTGACGTCAACTGTGCTGGTATTATTACTACTGCCGTAACGACCATCCCACAATAAAGCACCTGTAGTCGCATCAAAAATATAAATACCAGCGCCAGCATTTACAGTGGTTGCAGTCGGCTGATAACCATCCGTCTCATAAGCTGGATCATATCCGCCCCCTACAATCATGACGTTTTTGACTTGATTATTGAAACGAATTTTTGCAAGTGTTGGCTTGGACCAACTCTGCCCCATTGCCTGAAGTGCGGTTACTTGATTCCCTGTAGCAGATACGCCACTGGTGCTACTATTAATTACCCCATTTACTGGGTCAATCTGAAACAAAAATTTTGGATCTGATGGATTTTTAATATTTAAGCCATAATAGCTTTTTCCACCCATACGCATACCACCATAAATATTGGCAATATTGGCTTTAAACTTATTATTCGTTGCATCAATATTATATTCAACCCAAGAAGCCCATTGAGCATCAATACCATAAAATGGATTTGTTGTAGATGTTGTTGTATTACTTACATCCAATAGAGCATCTCGACGATTAACATCCTGAAGAATTTCATTGGGAAGAAAAGCCATTTCTTCTTTACCAGTGGCCTGATTAAGTATATGTAGTAAACCTTGTATTGATCCCATCACAATATAATCTTTACGGTTTACTGTACTTTGAGTATTACTTAAAATTACACCTGTAGTTGGGTCATATTTGGCTTCTAAAGTCACTAGTAATGGGTCAGAATGTAATACACCACCCATTTGCTGCATAACATTTAAGTTTTTTACTTTATCGACAGTATCCCACTTATAACCTGCTGTTTTAGCTTCTAATTCAGTTTTTGTAAGCTTATAACCTAGCGCAGATAACAGATAAGGTTGGTAAACGTTTTGTCGCCATGCCGTCGTTCCTGAACCAGCTGTACTGTCAATATAGCTAGCAGTCAGAACATTTTGCGTACTCAATTGAGTTAAACTATTTGCAGCTACAACTTTATTTTTATTCGTATCAGTTAAAGCTGTCGGAATAGTCGCATTAATATAAAGAGGTCGGGTTTGAATATCTGAAGCATTAGTTACCGTACTCAGCGTACCTGAAGACGCATTTGGAACTGATAGTTGTGACCACGCCCCACCTTTGAGAGCATCGTCTCCATCATTAATATTCTCAGCATTCCAAAAGTCCTGCGTTAAGGTATTAATACCACCTGTATTTTTTAATACAGTATTACCATTCACATCAACCATAGTACCAGATGAGTTCAAGGTATATTTTTTAAGGTTACCTAACCATAACTGTTGAGTAGAGACTATGGTCCCACCCGACCCACTTACTTTAGGTTGAAACTGGGGTGCAAACACATAAGAATAAGATGCACTAGTTGCCATCGGATCAGCAGGTACCACATAGGTTCCAAAGCTAGCTGCCTCAAAAGTTCCTTGAGAAATTGCACCTACAAATCTTAATAAAGCATTTTGTACTTTTTCACCTGTATCTGCATAAGTATAGCCACCAATTGGTTTGTCGGTTCCATAAGTATCCCCTTCACCAACTTTATCTCCTAACATCTTTAGTGCATCAGCATTTAGAGTGTTTGAGTAAGGACTAGTATCTGAATTGCCTAGATTAGTATTTACCACTCCCCCTGAACCAATATAACAATGGGTATTGCGTCCTGCTCCATCCTTGTCACAGGTTTCAACCCGAGCACCACTACTATTGACCGCGGTATTAAAAAGAGGTCCAAATCCAACAGTAGCTAAATAAATTCTTTTCTTTGAGGTAGTTGTTGCTGTTGTTGATGTTGCTTTAACTAGATCAGCAATATACGACCAACCACTTCGATCTTGATAACCTGTTACGGTATTATTAGTCGTTACTTCATTAGTTGTTGGTGATAGTTTCATCTCATAAAACTCACCATTTGTAGTAGCTGAACCACGAGCTTTGCTATAGTTATAATATACGGCTGGTACATCGGTAACAGAGCCGCTAATTGTATTACCATCCACGCCAGTAATGCCTGCATTTGCAACTACATTCTTAAGTAATAACTGTGTGTTTGCTGCGGGAATACCTGAAGGTGCACCATCTGTTAAAAAGAATACGCCCTGTGTTGAACACTGTTTATCATTTTCATTTGGTAAAGATTCAATGGGTGCAATGTATTTACCATTTGAAACAGTGCCTGCAACAGCATTACTGATACCAGAAAGATCAGCTTGGTAACCATTTGAAAAATTATTTACAGCATTAGGACTATCAGTACGACTACCCAACAAATAGGCATAAGTTTCTGCAAATAAAGTTGAAGTTGGTGTACTTGAATCCGCACCTAGTCCGTTAATCTGCTCTATTAAAAATTGTCTTTGTGTTTTTGTGCCTGATACTACAGCATCAAGTCTTTTTGCTGGCACCCAAATTCTAGAACGCCTCGCATTACTAACATCTCCAGCAAACTTAGATAATCCCATATAAGTGATATTTGGAATTTTATATGTGCCATCCGTATTCAAAGCCTGTAAAGCAGTGACTAAAGAACGTTTCAAGGCATCTAAACGCGACATTCTTGTATTATTATAATAGGCATCATTAATTGCCATACTAAAAGAATTATCAATTGCCAACATGATAATTGGATATTTGGTTGCCGTTGGATTTTGATAAATTTGCACATCACTTGCACGAACAACTGATGTTGTTACTGTACCAGTCATAATGGCAGATAGCGCCATGACGAGTACTTTATACTTTAAAACTTTAGCTTTTTTTGTCTTTAATATTTTCATTTCATCTATTCCCCAATAATCCAATTAAACCGAGTTCTGACGTTGATATGTACTCAACACAAAATCCTGAAACTGCGTATTAAATGGAACATTCAAATCTTGTAAACAACTCGATACTGTTGAGTTTGAACCGGATAATGGCTGGCTATTTGGACGTTTCAGACAATTTGTAATATCAGCCTGAGAAGCATCGGATAAATTGGGTAAAATAGATGTCACATATACTCTTATTCTTTTTGTTTGCTCATTATCCAATTTCCCCAAACTTTCAAGATCGCTCCCTAAAGTGACAATTTGTAATGGGCGTGCAGGTGTGCTTAGCGGTGGATTTACAATAATAGCAACTTGTGTCATTTGTGCTTTACGACGGCTAGCATAATCATTAACTGCACTTAAATCACAAAACCCAGATACACCATTTACAGTAATGTCTGTATTTGCTTCATTCCACTGCAAGGTACTTGTATTTGCGACAGAAAAAGACGTTGCAGGAGAGGTCTGGCTTCTAAAACAAAAAACTACTTCTTTTCCCTGATTTTGTAATGCAAAGCCAAGCAAACTTGTGGGATTACCACTTGTACTAGCAAAGCCTTCTGCACCTAATCGGTAAAGTACAGAATCAGATGATTGCATGAGTAACTGCTGGGCTTGACTGTTTGTTGCGATATTTAAACTTGTTAAACTTTGACGAACAGCCAATGTCCCAATTACCGTAATCACTAGCAGCAAAATTAAAACAACGATTAATGTTGAACCCTTTTGTACTTTCATTACATTACCGCCGTATCTTGAGAAAACAAACCATTACGCAAGGCGATAGTTTGAGTAATAACTGTACGCAAATATTTTGGAGGGTTTCCCGTCGGCACCTTAATAGATACATTTTGATCAAGCACTTTATAAGTTTGGCTATTTGAAACTAAACCATTCTCACGAATACTTTCATTAGAACGTACAAGCAAACCTACTTGAATAGAATTAACTCGCGGACGCGGATTTGCATTCAAAGCAAGATATTGTCCAATCGAGATATAACGAAAATTTGTTGTATTGGTATCATCGGAAATGCCTAACAGGAAGTGCAAATGATCTACACGTCTTACCAAGATTTCTCCTGCTGTCGTGCCAAATACAGCCGTAGATGTTGAAGGATTTTTTAAAATCGTGGTGTCATCCGATACATATGAACCTGCTTCACATGCAAGTGCTAATGCAGTATTAGGTTCATTTGATATGGCATTTGAATCTGATCTCAAAAAGAAACGCTCTATAATATATCTATTGGCCTCATAGTTATTGCCTTCACAATCGATGCCTGCCTGCTCTGCAAAGAATTGAACAACCAATTGATCGCTGCCTTGATTTGTTTTTCCTGTGGCAGGAGGGACAGCCGAAACCTGCACATTACTTGCATTGGTAGCAAAACTTGTAACTGGTACAGCTACTGTTGAAGGAATCGTGTCTGGGATATTCGTTGGAATCGTATCGGCCGTATAAGTTGGGCCTGCTACTGTTGGAAAGCGGGGAGTTTGTCTTGTTGTTATTACAATTCCGCCGTTAGCTAGTCGATCATTTATGATGTTATTATTTCCATAATTACTCTTGCGAATATCATTCGAGATATAGCGTAATCCGAAGTTTCCACTTTCCTGCAGATCAGCCATCGCTCGTTGAGTATTTAAAGAAATTTGCCCCGTAAGAAATAGCTGGGTTGCAGCAGCTGTAATCAATAGCCCCAAAACAATTGCTACCATGAATTCGACAAGTGTGAATCCCTGCTGAATATATATTTTATTCATCTCAATATAACTCCATGACGACACATTTAGCTTGGGGCAAATATGCACCACCATTCGTACAAGCATCTGAGTCGGTAGAACTATTTATTGCTTTTGTTTTCCCCCATGCGACATAGACACACTTGCGGCTTTGAGTACCACTCACTTGACAGTCAGGTAAGCGAATCTTCATTCCTAGATCATTTGCCTGACTAACAACCTGCGCAGTATCATAATTTGCCATTTGAACAGACGTCGTACATGGTGTTGTATTTGTCGTTTGAATACATTCTGGAGTCGCTGTTGTACTTTGTGTTGTTTCATTTAAATTATTGCCATAAGTACTAAATGCAGCCCTATTTACACGAATACGTTCAGCTAAATCCCTTGCAAGATTCATAGCTTGAATTTTACTCATAGCCTCATCTGTGGCATCAACGGCTCTTAACTGCAATGCAGTAAATCCTAAAACCCCTATCGCAAGAATCAGTAAAGCAACTAATACTTCCATCATCCCTATGCCCTTTTGATTGTATTTATTCATGAGCAAGTTCCGTCGTTTTTTGAATAAACAGTTCCCATCCGAGTTAACGCAAAGGATTTTTGAGTTTTAGCTGTTGAGTTACAAATTACAAAATCCGTGTCAGCAGAAATACCTAAAACTAACGCTCCATCTCTACCAAAAGTAATACTACTTATTGATGTTGGGGCAGTTACTCGATTTCCTGAAGTGAGTTCCCAATAAAAATCTGTATTTGTATTGGTTCCATCAACTAAATGGACAGTAACATTTGTTCTTAATAAAACAGCTTGGCTACGCCCTTGAGATAAGGTTGAGATCAGCTCTCTCGTATTCGCATTTAATCTTTGTTTTGCCATGAGTTGAGTAAAAGACGGTGCAGCCATCATCGCAATAATAGCCATTACCGCAATCGTTACCATGAGCTCAACCAAGGTGAACCCTTCTTGCGGAATAATTCCCCTCATCTCCAGAAACCCCAAATAAACTTAAAAATTTTTATTTATTATTTAAATTTTACTTTTTAGATTTACAAAACAAATACAAAGCAGATAAAGGGTATAAAAAAACAGATAACTGTCATATCAACAATTATCTGTTTTACTATTTTAAAATCAGTATGTTAAATAAGTCACACTTTATGCTTGAGTCACATGAATGCGTAATTCTTTAGGAAGGCTAAAGGTTATGTTCTCTTCACGTCCATCTAATTCTTTAGGTGCTTGCGCGCCCCAGTCTTGTAAACGTTGAATCACTTGCTTAATCAGAATTTCCGGTGCTGAAGCACCCGCTGTCACACCAATTTTGCAAGTATCATTGAACCATGACTGTTCTAACTGATCAGCATTATCTACAAGGTAAGCTGCTTTGCCCATACGCTCTGCAAGCTCGCGTAAACGATTTGAATTTGATGAGTTAGGTGAACCTACGACCAATACCACATCACACTGTTCGGCCAAGTCACGTACAGCATCCTGTCTGTTTTGAGTTGCGTAGCAAATATCGTCTTTACGTGGCCCTTGAATATGAGGAAATTTTGCACGCAAAGCATCAATAACTTTAGCCGTATCATCAATTGATAAAGTTGTTTGAGTTACAAATGCAAGTTTTTCAGGATGTCTTACTGCAAGTGCAGCAACATCTGCTTCATCTTCAACCAGATAAATGTCACCACCTTTCAATTTGTCATATTGGCCCATTGTTCCTTCAACTTCAGGGTGTCCTTCATGACCAATTAAAATTGCTTCAGTACCTTCGCGCGCATATTTAGTCACTTCAATATGAACTTTGGTAACCAAAGGGCAAGTCGCATCAAATACTTTTAAGCCTCGGCGCTCCGCTTCTTGCTGAACAGCTTTTGAAACACCATGCGCACTAAAAATTACAATTGAGTCATCCGGAACCTGATCTAGTTCATCAACAAAAACTGCGCCTCTTTGACGTAAGTCATCTACCACAAATTTATTGTGTACAACTTCATGACGTACATAAATAGGAGGATTAAAACATTCTAAAGCCCGATTGACGATTGCTATGGCTCGATCAACACCGGCACAAAAACCACGCGGATTAGCTAACACAATTTCCATAACAGCCTCAAAATTAATAAAACAGGGGAATTTCTCTTGAATATTTGCAATTAAAACTATTCAGTTTAAACGCACGGTACACTACAATAGCGAAGATATTTTATCATATCAGGAAAAATATCATGTCGGGTCTATTGTTTGTCGTTTCTGCTGCATCAGGAACAGGCAAAACATCTTTGGTGAAAGCCCTGCTTGACCGTGTAAGCAATTTACATGTTTCAGTCTCGCATACTACCCGAGGTCAACGTCCTGGTGAGTTAGATGGTGTTCACTATCACTTCACTACAAAAGATGACTTTCTAGACCAAGTAAACCATGAAGGCTTTATCGAATACGCTGAAGTATTTGGTAATTACTATGGCACTTCTCAAGCAACTGTAAAACAACAGTTAGCTCAAGGGCACGATGTTCTACTTGAAATTGATTGGCAAGGTGCAGAGCAAGTACGCAAACTTTTTCCTGAATCCAAGCAAATATTTATTTTACCGCCAACACAGTTTGACCTACGTCAGCGTTTATCTAATCGCGGTACTGACTCAGTTGACGTCATTGAACATCGTTTAAGCTGTACAGTTGAAGACATGCAGCATTACACGAACTTTGATTACATTATTATTAATGATGATTTTAATAAAGCCTTACATGAGCTTGAAGCTGTGATTACAGCAAACCGTTTAGTGTTATCCCAGCAAGCAAAACGTTATCAAACATTAATTCAAGACTTGATTACTCCTCAACCAAAACAGGAATAACTTGAGTCTGGATCGAAAGCCTTTTATACTGTTTAGTCTGTTCAAATTCACCATTCCAAAACGAGAACTTTTATGGCACGCGTCACCGTTGAAGATTGTTTAGATCATGTAGACAACCGTTTTGAGCTTGTGCTCGTTGCAAGTAAACGTGCTCGTCAATTGGCACGTCAAGGCATGGAGCCAACTGTAGAATGGGATAACGACAAACCGACTGTAGTTTCTTTGCGCGAAATCGCGGCAGGACACGTTACGAAAGAAATTCTTAAACAACGTGAACAAGATTATCAAACTTCTAGTCTTGATCTTGCTCTTTCTACAAACAGCTTGAATTTAGAAGGTTTTTCTTTCTAATTAATTCTGTTTCATAAAAAAACCATCGTTTTTCTGCGGTGGTTTTTTATTTGGCTTTGTCTTGAATTTAAAGATATTGAAAAAAACAATTATTTTCATTGAAAAAAAATACACTTTTTCAAATGAAAAAATTGACAAGTTCCGCAATATGCTTTTCATTAAGAAGTAGATAGATTTAGTTTCTCAGCATTAGGAAAAAGGGTGATTTATGCCAGGCGAAGAGGTCAGCCAAGCCAAGCAACAGCTTAAATTGATTATCGACCCTTACTTATCGGTAAGTGAGGTCGAGAAAGTGCTTGCTGCCTGTGATTTTGCCGATCTAGCGCATACTGGCATTACACGTAAAAGTGGTGAACCCTACATTCTGCATCCAATTGCTGTCAGCTGCATTCTTGCGAACATGCGTTTAGATGCTGAAACTTTAATGGCAGCACTTTTGCATGATGTTATTGAAGACACTCAATATACAAAAGAAGATATTACTGAAAAGTTCGGTCTGACAGTTGCCGAGCTGGTTGACGGTGTAACCAAACTTAGCCAGTCAAGTGATAAAGAATATAACAAGGCCGCCTCATTCCGAAAAATCTTGCAAGCGACCCTACAGGACCCACGTGTCATTATTATTAAATTAGCCGATCGCTATCATAATATGACAACTCTAGGTGCTTTACGTCCAGATAAACGCGCTCGTATTGCTCAAGAAACTCTTGATATCTTTGTGCCAATGGCAAGATTAGTCGGCATGAACGAAATGGGCGATAATCTAGAAAATCTTTGTTATCAAAATCTTGATCTTGATATGTTTGATAACGTGCAAAATGCACTACGTCTAACCAAACCAGAGCGATGTAAATATCAAAGTATCTGGGAACAAAATCTCGCAGAACTGCTCCACAACTACCATATTCAAGGCCGCATTAAAAAGAAAAATAACAATATCGAATTATTACGCCATTTCGTTAAAAATGAGATGGATCTACAAGAGCTTACCCATAGCCATGCTTTTGAAATTGTTTTACAAACAATTGCTGACTGTGACCGCCTAGTTGATGCTTTAAGAGAAAATTTTCAAGTCATTCAATATCAGGACCATATCCGTCGTCCATTACCAGGTGGCAATCAATCTTTACTGATTAAACTTAAAGGCGAAAAAACCACACTATCTCTTACTATTCAAACCGAGCTTATGCGTAAAGCTGCCCGCTTTGGGGTAGTGCTCGGTGAAAATGCACCACAAACTTGTCGCTCAGCCATTCAGGCCTCTATGCAAAACCTGAATACGCTTATCGATGGAGAATGTGCAAAAACAACCTTCAATGATTTATTAGATTACTTACATCAAGAAAAAATTTGGGTTTACACACCACATGGCCAACTCCATGAGTTACCACAAGGTGCTACCGTAGTTGATTTTGCTTATTCAGCAAGTTTATTTTTAGGTAACCATGCAGTTGGTGCAAAAGTGGATGGTGAGATTAAACCATTATCTACACCATTAATTAGCGGTCAGGTTATCGAAGTTATTACGGATGTTTTAGCAACACCAAATCCAGACTGGTTAAGCTTTATTAATACGCAAAAAGCGCGTCGTGCTTTACAACATGTTCTTAAAGATCAGGAAATTGAAGAACAGCGTCTTGTCGGTGAGCAAGCACTTTCCCGCGCATTAAAACTCTTCAATCGTTCGATCAGTGATCTCTCTGATGCTGACTGGTTAGATTTACTGCAGTGGCGTCACATCGATAACAAGAATACATTGTTTGAACAAATTGCGGTTGGTGACTTACTTCCTCAACTTGTGGCTAATCACCTATTTGCTCATGACAAACACCCTCAAGTAGAAAACTCAGATCGACTTATTCAGAGTACCGAAGGTATTGACGTTAAATATGCGCATTGCTGCAATCCAGTTTTAGGTGACCCAATTCAGGGGCACTTAACACGTCGTGGGTTAATTGTGCATCGCATCCGCTGCCATAACTTGCTACATGAACAACATCTACATCCTGAAAATATTATGCCGCTTCAATGGAAAGCAGATGATGTAGATGATGTACGTTTTACCGCCTACCTCGCTATAGATATGGCAATGAATGATGAACAGGTATCAGACCTGATCTATCAATGTCGTAAAAATAATGCTGGGGTAGAGATGGTTCATTCAAATGAGCAAAGAACTTTTGTTAATATTGTAGTCAACAACCGTAAACATATTGCAAAAGTCATCCGTGACTTACGTATGCATTATGGTTTCCCGCGTATTGAACGTTTGGATGCTGCTAATCCCCAAATGGAAGTTTCAAAAGTAAGCTAATCTTTACAAAAGCTATTGGTCAGGTTTATGTTTCTTTAACAAAATCAAACTTTCCAAATTCACTTAATCAATTAAATCGATGATACTTTTGTCCAAACCTATCATCGATTATGATGGAAAGAGATTTAATCAAGGAGAACCAAATGTCCCGCCAAGTGATTCATACTGAAAATGCCCCTGCTGCTATCGGCACATACTCTCAAGCTATTTTAGTAGACAATACGCTATATCTATCAGGGCAGATTGGTTTAGACCCATACAGTATGGAACTTGTAGAAGGTATCGAAGCTCAAATTCGCCGTGTATTTGATAATTTAAAAGCGGTTTGTGAAGCTGCTGGTGGTTCACTTGCAGACATTGCCAAACTTAATATTTTCCTAACCGATTTATCAAATTTCCAACTTGTAAACCAAATTATGGGTGAATATTTTGCTCAACCGTATCCTGCCCGTGCAGCATTAGGTGTAGCCAGTCTACCTAAAGGTGCATTAGTAGAGATGGATGGTATTGTTATTATCAATCAATAAGATACAAAATATTAAACACTCGAAATTAAAAAATATTCAGCTCTAAATTAGGTACCACCCTTGCTTAAAATCTGAACACCACTCAGATTTCCGCTCAGGTGGTATTTTTTTATCCAAAATCCCAATAATAATAAATGAGATTTTAAATGAATTTCATTGACAAACGATAATAATTATCAATAATATCAATTATCGCATTTATATTTGGGGATCACTCCCATGTACGTTTGCTTGTGTCGTGGCATTACCGATCAAGATATTAAAGACGCTGTTGAAAATGGCGCTGAAAGCTATCGCGAAATTCGCGACTTGCTTGATCTCGGTACTTGCTGTGGACGCTGTGCACCAGAAGCACGTGCTATTATTAGTGAAGAATTATCAGAAATCGCTGCTCGTATTTCCGTAGCTGCTTAAAAGAATTATAAACATTTAACCGTATTTATTAGCTCCTCCACCGCTTTTTGCGGAACGTTAATAGTTCCTCATTCAAGCGGTTTTTTTTGGCAGAAAACTCTCCTGTACTAATATTGTGTTGTTTTTGATTGCGATTTTCATTTGCTGTTCCATAAATTACTCGCCATATCCATGATTGTTCACTAAAATGGTTTTATAGATTGCCTTAATTGAATAAGGCAGAAATTGTTTTGGAGTAGCTACAATGAAAGGCAATCGTGATGTCATTAATCAGCTTAACCAAGTGCTGTATCATCATTTAACTGCAATTAATCAATACTTTTTACATTCACGCATGTTTAATGATTGGGGAATTGAACAGCTAGGTTCTGCCGAATATAAAGAATCAATTCGTCAAATGAAGCATGCAGACAAAATTATTGAACGTATTTTGTTTTTAGAAGGCCTACCTAATCTTCAGCATTTAGGCAAACTTTATATCGGCCAACACACCGAAGAAGTCCTACACTGTGACATTCGTAAAGTGAAAGAAAATATAGAGGCGATTCAAAAAACAGTTGCACTCGCTGAAACAGAACAAGATTATGTAACTCGTGATCTCGTTCAAGAAATTTTAGAAAAAGAAGAAGAATATTGGGACTGGTTAGATACTCAGATTGACCTTGTCGGCAACGTTGGCATTGAAAATTACATCCAGAGTCAGATGTAATTTCTCATAAAAAAATCCCCTTGAGTACAAGGGGATTTTTTTTATTACTTTTCTTTTAATAAATCTGGTAGCGTTATTTTTTGCTTATAGAGATGCTTTAAAATTAATATTTGGTGCTGCGCCTGCTCTATTTTTCCATTATAAGCCAGCAATTTTGCATATTTACGTAAATTATAGGGAGTCGCTTTATTCTTTACTGAATTTCCCCACTCAACTAAATCAGCTTCAGATAATTTAGTTTCTGGATTAAGTTCAATCCATTTTAAACGCTCTTCAAACTGCGTTAAAACAAAAATTTTACTGCTTCCCATGAACTCTGCATTTGGCTTTTTATTCTTATAAAGTAAATTACTATTCAGAACATAGACATTATAATCACGTAAAATCGCAATAATAAGCAGTAAACTAACTATCCATATTAAGCGAAAAAGTTGCTTATTAAGTACAATTCCTTTGAGTACTGGAGTCTGCGCCTGAACAATACCAAGTAAAAAACCACAGGTAAGCAAGAAATAAGCATAGCGCTGTGGGAACTCGAACATGGCATGAATAAACACCGCACACACCATCATAATCGCTATAATTGAGATGCTTTCTTTAGCCTGTTGATTTAACCAAAGGAACCAACACGCAAAGTAAGCAATGATTACAGCAGCTAATGGAATACCATTCCAGACAATTAAATCAAGCAGTACATTATGGGCGCTATTAAACCATACATGTACAGTTCCATATTGAATACTATCGACTACAGCAACACTAGTTTGGCTCCACCCATACCCAGCCCATGGTTGCTGAGCTATAGCATGCAATATTTGTATCCACATACCTACACGCTCATGCCCCGAACCTGCCCGAGCAACAAACGTACTCGTTTCAGTAATCTCTGTATTTGTAGAGAATTCGATGAATTGAGTGATATAAGGTAAGATTAAGCCAGCAATTAAAAAAAATGTTAGGCACCACAAGAAGCCTTGAGCAAATCCAAATCTTTTTTGCTTTCCAAACTGCTTAATCATCCAATAGATAAGTAAAAATGGAAAAACTATCCATGAAGTTCTTGACTGACTCAATGCGACCGTAAATAAAATAATGAGCGCTGAAGGCAATAACAACCAGATAGTTACTTTGTTCTTTTCATATAAATACAAACACCCTAATAATCCAATAATTAAAAAGGTCGCCATATTATTGGGTTGACCAAAATTACCGTAAGGACGATTACCCAGCAACTTAAGCACATACGGAATATGAGACTCGATATTCAACCATTGGCAAATTGCAATGAAGCTAGTGGCAAGGGATACAATAATTACGAGTAAGCTAAAACCCGAAAAGATTTGATCGCGCTTTTGTTGATCTAAAGATAGGTTGTAACCAGCCAAGACCATAAACCAAAAACCAAGCAAGTAAAATGAACTCAATAAGGCTGTGCTCAGATCAAAAACTAAACCCAAACCCCACTGTACTATTGGGATTAAAGTAAATGGCAGCAACAATAGTTGTGCCCTAGGAATTTTAATATTTTGCTGAATTAGAGCGGCTAATACACATAATCCAGCCCCAAAAGTACTCACTTCACTCGAGAACATGACCCAAGGGCTATAGTGAAATGGAGACAACCATGCAAAACCTAACAGGATTGCAGCGAGGAATAGGAAGAATACTTGCATAGTGAGAGGTTAGAGACCAAAACTGGAAAGAATTATACATGGAAGAGGATAATAAGAATTAAGTTCTATTTGTATCCTCTCACCACATCTCTGACTTTTACTTCCAAGGTCTTAAATCTACAATTTTAACAACCTGAGCTGAGTTCTTATTCATCAACACGACCATATCTATAGCATTAGCTTTTAAAGGAACCCAAGCATCAGCTGATGGATATTTTTTTAGAACTGTTTTTACTTGCTGCTTAGAATTATATTTTTCTAGTTCATTTAAGTTTTGAACTCTATGTTGTATAAGAGGCTTAATCTGTACTAAATCTACAAAAAGTTCTGGTCGTTGAGCAGAAGAAATACCACTAAATATTTCATCAAACATACTTTTATTGCGCTCTTCCTTATTTTTTGGCACTTCAACAGCGGCAAAGCTTGGTTTAAACCAAGATGGATAACGGAATTGTGGTCGAACTATTTGAAGATTGGTATTAGTAATTTCATTATTACGCACAAGTTCAAAACGATCAACATTATAGACTACCCAAGCAGGTCGACCTTGAACAATGCTATATAAACCATAACCCAAAGCTACAGTTTGAATTAGGATAATGACCGTTAAATCAAATTTAAGTGTTTTTTTTGCTTCTTTATATACAAAAAAACTTAAAACAGGGCCTAATATGACATCTATGGCTATTATCATTATAAAGAGATGAATAGCTCCTACAGCTTTGGCTAAGGGCTCTGGATACCAAACAAGAAAAAAACAAATGAGAATAATTGAAGCTACTACCATCGAAATAGATAAGTGGCTTAGAAAGAACTTAATGCGCTTAGACATCTTAATACTCTTAACTATTCTGTACTTAATAAAAAAGACCGAAAAACGGTCTTTTTTATTCATCTAAAAATTAACGGCAAGCAGCAGGAGCAAATTTTGCTTCTAATGAACCAACAGTTAAACCTGCATCTAATTTTGCTGCTGTAGCGGCAGCATTTGTAAGAGATGCACAACCCCAATCAATTGCTCCAGTCTGTCCAGCTTTTAATGCGGCATCTAATGCTACGCCGGCATCACCAGCTTTCTTAGAACGAACATAAGGCTTAAGATAGAGTTTGTTTGCTGCTGCACCAATACCAACGGCTGGTCCATTATAGACAACTTCAATTTCGCCTGTAGATTCATTAATCTGTACAGAGTTAACATACTTAGAGTTTGCACCACTACCCTCAGCCTGCGCATTCCAAGTAGTAGCTACTGACTTTAAATCATTTACTGAAGCTGCGTCCGATGCAATCATTTGTTTCGCACTATCCGCTAAATTTAATCCCTCAGAAATACGTGTACGCACGGTATAGTCTGAATATGCAGGAATCGCAATTGCCGCCAAAATACCGATAATCGCAACCACGATCATGAGCTCAATTAATGTAAAACCTTTTTGTGCATTCATAGCCTTTTTCCCCAAAGATTGTATGTATGTTTTTATATAAGCTTTTTCAGCTATCAACTATATAGCAGCAACCATGCCAACTTTTATTTTATTTATAAAACAAAAACTTATATTATTTTTTCAATTTATTAAATATAAAATCGCTGTAAATAACTGACAAAAATCGTCACATATCTTTTCACTACAACACATCACACATCAAAAAAAGTAAACCAAACTCATCAAATTTTATATTTGTTTTTGTGAACAAATTCTCTTTAAAAATAAATAAATAGGTGACATTTTTTGTCAGTCACCTTTAAAAAATAAAAACTATGAGATATAGAAATTTTAGACAATAATTTAATTAATGATAATCGGGGCATTTCCCAATTCATTGGATTGATCTGGCATGTTTTCATCATAAAAATGTGACATCACCTCTCCAATTTGATGAACACCAATCACTACAGCTTGCTGATATTGTTTTTGTTTAAGTTGTTGCACGATAGAATCACAAATATGTTGCCAGACTTGATCATTAGTGGCATTTCTAATACCGCGGTCAAATATAATTTCTACTGTACGTTCACATAAGTTTAAATAAAGTAGTACGCCACTATTTAACGCGGTGTCCCAGACCCCTAACTCTGCAAACAATTGTTGCGCTCTCAATCGGGTATTTTGTCTATAGGCCTGTGAACATGGAATATGGCCTTCAATTACAACCTGTATTTCGCCAACATGTCCATGTTCTGCTTGTTGTACCGCATCAGCAATCGTTTGCTTATCTTGTTTTGAAAAATAACGGCTAGTAGCAGGAAAATAGCATAGATGTTTAAACCAACGTTTTAGGCTTGGCTCTACAGATTCCTCAATTTTTGGCTGAGTAATAATTTGTGTTGTTTCTGATGTTGTTACCATGAGCCTGATGCACCTCCACCGCCAAAACGACCGCCACCACCTCCATAGCCTCCGCCTCCACCGCCGAAGCCACCACCACGCCCTCCTCCACCTGCACCACTCAGGATAACCTGTAAAATAAGCTGGGCAATTGAGGTAATGAGTAAAAAGAAGATTCCAAAACCAAGTAATAAGCTAGTGACTAAGCCAGCACCATTTACAAAACCTGCTACCGCAGCAGCAACACCAGCAGTAGATGCGCTAAGAGGTCGTCCTACAATAAATGACCCTACAATTCCGGCAACAAGAATAAATAGAGCCATTGTGAGGGTTGTTTGTTTAGCTTGTTGCTCTTCTGCGGCTTGGTGTTGTCGTTCTTTTAAATCTTGAGCAGCTTGCTGAGCGACTTCTGGATCAAGATTAAGAATTCTTCCGATTTCATCAACGCCTGCATTTAAACCTTGCGCATATTGGGCTTGTTTAAAATAGGGTGTGATTTGGTTTCTAATAATTCGACTCGAGACAATATCTGGTAATACGCCCTCTAAGCCATATCCGGTTAAAATTTGTATACGGCGGTCATTTACCGCAACCGCAATGAGCAATCCGTTATCGCGCTTCGCTGAACCAAGTTGCCATTTTTCACCTACACGCAATGCATAATCAAAGATATCTTCTTGGCCAGTAGTTGGAACAATAACAATACCGATTTGTGCTTTGCCTTGTTGATATAAACTTAGAATTTTTTGGTCGAGCTGCTGCTTCTCTGCCTCGCTTAAGATATTGGCTTGATCAATAACAGGCTGATTTAAGGTTGGCAAACCACGAATCGATTCACCATCTGCCATATCGTTGGCGACTTGAGCTTGGGGAGCTACGCCAGAAGCAGACTGTTCACTTTTAGAAGTGGAAGCTTGAGCCTGCTGCTTCTGAATAATTTTGCCCGCTACAATGCTGTCAGTTTCATCAGTAGCAGTTGCAATATTAGTCTCACTCCATGCTGCATTCTGAAAAAGAACACCGCAACAGAGCAAAATTAAGGTAATAACAAATACCTTAATTTGCTTAAGCTGAAGCAATATATTATTTCTCATGCAGCACTCCTTTGATTCTTAAAATTAATCAAAAGAAACTTTTGGTGCCTGCTGTGCAGATGCTTCGGCAGAGAAATTGGCTTTTGGATGCATACCAATTACTTTTGCAGTCACTGCTTGCGGGAACTGGCGTACATATCCGTTGTAGTCTTGCACTGTTGTAATATAACGATTACGAGCTACAGCAATACGGTTTTCTGTTCCTTCAAGTTGAACTTGCAGTTCTTGGAATTGGGTATTGGCTTTTAAATCTGGATAATTTTCAGAAACAGCAATCAGACGAGATAAAGCCCCTGTTAATTGACTTTGAGCCTGTTGGTATTTTTCAAGTAAAGCTGGGTCTTCTAGAACTTCTTTATCAACCTTCAAACCAGCAACATTCGAACGTGCCTGTGTAACCTCGGTTAATACTTGTTCTTCATGCTTAGCATAACCTTTAACTACATTTACAAGGTTTGGTACTAAATCTGATCGACGTTGATATTGGTTTTGAACTTCAGACCAAGCTGCCGTTACTGCTTCATCTTTGACTTGTAAAGTGTTATAGCCACACCCTGAAAACAATAAGGTACTGGCAAGTGTCGTCGCGATCGCGAGTTGTTTCAATGTTTTCATCGTCACATTATCATCCTCAAGTTTTTCTTTATATTTTTAACCTCTTTCCTAGATTGTATGATGATTTTGGCATTATTGTGTTGCTTTTATTTTATTGATTTAAAAACCGGATTTTTCAATCCGGTTATTTATTAACTTAATAGTTGGTCTTTTTCTTGTTGAAAACTTGCCATTTGATATTCATCTGCCAAAGAACTTTTCCAATAATCGACCATACGACCATAATCCTTTTGACTTGGATGGAAATCTTTTTTGTAATATGCGAAATATTCCGGCATGAGCTGAACAAGCATTTTAACCAGCAAATATAAACCAAATAAATTACCTCCGATTTTAGGTAAGCTATTCCATTTATCTTGCCAAAATAAGCGGGTTGTTCCATAAAAAGCGATACTGGCAAATCCTGTGGTAACACTACGCATGAGTAAGCGACGAATACGATCATCCCCATACACATGCTGATAGACATCGAACGCCACTGAACGGTGCTCAATTTCTTCAATCGCATGCCATACCCAAAGTTTTAGTGCATCTTGATCTAACGTTTTTAATAACTCTGGGTGCTGTAAAACATATCCCCCAAGTAGAGCAGTAAAATGTTCAAAAGCACATGTAAGGGCCAATTGCAGTTTAGGAGGAATCGTTCTTAAATATTTATCACGCTGATTTAGCCAGTTTTGAAAGCTGTCCAGATTATAATCATCACGCCGCCAAGCTTCATTAAACTCATCATGAGCTTTAGAATGCATTGCCTCTTGTCCAATAAAAGCGGCAATTTGAGCCTGTAATTGTGGATCGGAAACCTTATCACGTACATTGCGCACGCTATTTACAAAAAACTGCTCTCCTACAGGAAACGTTGAAGATAGTGCAGTTAAAAAGTGAGACATAAGAGGAGAATTGGCAAAATAGTGCCGCTTGATCGCCTTAGGATTAAATTCAAGGCGACGCACAGTAATACCCAACGCTTTTCGACGATTTAAATATGATTTTTCTGCCGTCATACCTGCGATGTTCATATTCAACACCTATTGTATTGAAGAAGGAAGCTTTGAGTATGTCGTGATGGTTAAAGGCTAAAAAGGGCAAAAAAGCTTATTATATTTGCCAAAAACATCAAAGTGACTAGCGGTAAAAATAAAGCCTGCATCAAGCAGGCTTTATTAAAAACTTTAAAAATAATTTTTTAGATTAAACACCGAGGTAGTCTAGAATGCCTTCAGCAGCTTGGCGGCCTTCCCAGATTGCAGTCACGACAAGGTCTGAACCACGCACCATATCACCACCAGCAAAGATTTTCGGGTTTGATGTCTGGAATTTGAATTCTTGCTTTTCAGCTGCGACAACACGGCCCGAACCATCAAGATTAATATTCACGTTACCAAACCAGTCAGCTGGGCTTGGGCGGAAACCAAATGCAAGTAAAACAGCATCAGCCGGTAAAATTTCTTCAGAACCTGGAACTGGTTCAGGGCTACGACGGCCACGACTATCTGGTGCACCCATTTGAGTCGTTACGACTTTAACGCCTGTCACTTTGCCACTTTCGCCTACGATTTCGATCGGTTGACGATTGAATAAGAATTTCACACCTTCTTCATAGGCATTTTTTACTTCACGTGCAGATCCTGGCATGTTGCTTTCATCACGACGGTATGCACACGTTACATCATGAGCGCCTTGACGTAATGAAGTACGATTACAGTCCATCGCAGTGTCGCCACCGCCAAGTACAATCACTTTTTTACCATCTAAGCTAATGTACTCGCTTGGATCTTTTTCCCAACCTTGGCAACGATTTACGTTAGAGATCAAGAAATCAAGTGCATCATAAACACCTGCAAGATCTTCACCTGGGAAGCCACCCTTCATGTAGGTATAAGTTCCCATACCCATGAATACAGCATCATATTCTGCAAGTAATTCATCAATGGTGACATCTGTACCAATTTCAGTATTTAAGCGGAATTCGATGCCCATACCTGTGAAAATTTCACGACGGCGCTTCATTACATCTTTTTCCATTTTAAATTCTGGAATACCGAATGTAAGTAAGCCACCAATTTCAGGGCGCTTGTCGAATACAACAGGCTTAACACCACCACGAGCTAAAATATCCGCGCAACCTAGACCTGCTGGACCGGCACCAATGATTGCAACTTTTTTGTCAGTCCATTTCACGCCTGACATATCTGGACGCCAGCCTAAAGCGAAGGCTGTGTCGTTAATATATTTTTCAGCATTACCAATAGTCACTGCACCAAAACCATCATTTAAGGTACAAGCACCTTCACATAAACGGTCTTGTGGACATACGCGACCACATACCTCAGGTAATGTGTTGGTTTGATGGCAAAGCTCAGCAGCTTGGAAAATTTGGCCTTCAGCGATGAGTTTTAACCAGTTTGGAATGTAGTTATGTACAGGACATTTCCATTCGCAATATGGGTTACCACAACCTAAACAACGGTGAGTCTGATTAGCGACAGTTTCCGATGTAAAAGGTTTATAAATTTCCACAAATTCTGCTTTGCGGACAGTAATATCTTTTTTCTCTGGATCTTGGCGTGCTACATCCAGAAATTGAAAGTCATTATTTAGGCGTTCTGCCATGTCTCTCTCCGTGGGTAGGCGCGGATTTCACTGTTGCCCGCACCTGCCTATGTCGTTGCAGTCGTGGAATTATTGTGGATCAGCTTGTGTTGTTTTCAAAAGCGTTTGCAAATTAGCAGCCTTTGGTTTCACAAGCCAGAATTTACGGCTGTAGAAATCGAACTCATTGCGGATTTTATAAGCCCAAGCACTACCTGTTTCTTTGATATGCTCATCGATAATACGCAACAAGAACTCTTTATGATCTTCCATAGATTCTGTTGAAATACGATTTAAATCAATCAATTCGTGGTTGTAGTAATCTACAAAATCATTGTCAAGGTCAAGTACATAAGCAAAACCACCAGTCATGCCCGCACCAAAGTTATGGCCTACTTTACCAAGTACAGTCACAACCCCACCTGTCATATATTCACAGCAGTGATCACCAGCACCTTCAATTACAGCAAATGCACCAGAGTTACGAACTGCAAAACGCTCACCCGCTGTACCCGCTGCAAAAAGCTTACCGCCAGTTGCACCATACAAACAGGTATTACCAATAATTGCTGTGTTTTGTGTTTGGAAAGGCGAACCTTGTGGTGGGAAGATTGAGATACGACCACCTGCCATACCTTTACCCACATAGTCGTTTGCATCACCTTCAAGACGGATGTGTAAACCACCAGCGTTCCATACACCAAGCGACTGACCAGCAGTACCAGTTAAGTTCATGACTACAGGATGCACTTCCATGCCTAAGTTGCCGTAGCGACGAGCAATTTCACCTGACACACGAGCACCAATCGAACGGTCACAGTTCACAACTTTGAAGTTGAACTGACCACCTGCACTTGATTCAATTGCAGGAAGCATTTCTACAACCATTTTCTCAGCCAATACACCTTTATCAAATGGTGCATTACCTTGTACTTCACAGTACTGTGCTTTACCGTCAGCAGATGGATGAGACGTTAACAATGCACTTAAATCAAGATGAGCATGTTTTTCAGTTTCACCTGGCAACACTTCAAGTAAATCAACACGACCAATTAAGTCCTTCAATGAAGAAACACCTAATGCTGCTAACCATTCACGAGTCTCTTCCGCAATAAAGTGGAAGAAATTGATGAGCATTTCTGGCTCGCCAATATAGTGCTCTTGACGTAAGTGGTCTTGTTGAGTTGCAACACCAGTTGCACAGTTGTTCAAGTGGCAAATACGTAGATATTTACAACCTAAAGCAATCATTGGTGTTGAACCGAAACCAAAGCTCTCAGCACCCAAAATTGCTGCCTTGATAACATCAAGACCAGTTTTTAAACCACCATCAGTTTGTACACGTACTTTGCCACGTAAGTCATTCACGCGAAGTGCTTGATGCGCCTCACTGAGACCTAATTCCCATGGAGAACCCGCATGGTGAATTGAGGAAAGTGGAGATGCTGCTGTACCACCGTCATAACCAGAAATGGTAATGAAGTCTGCATATGCCTTAGCAACACCTGCGGCAATTGTACCCACACCCGGTTCAGATACCAGTTTTACTGACACCATTGCTTTCGGGTTAACTTGTTTCAAGTCAAAAATTAACTGAGACAAATCTTCAATTGAGTAAATATCGTGATGTGGTGGAGGTGAAATCAGCGTTACACCTGGTACAGAGTAACGTAAACGTGCAATTAAGCCATTTACTTTACCACCTGGTAACTGACCGCCTTCACCTGGTTTTGCACCTTGAGCAACTTTAATTTGCAATACTTCAGCAGAAGTTAGGTACGCAGGTGTTACACCAAAACGACCAGATGCGATCTGTTTGATTTTAGAGTTACGAATTGTGCCGTAGCGAACAGGATCTTCACCACCCTCACCAGAGTTTGAACGGCCACCAATTGTATTCATCGCAATTGCAATTGCTTCATGTGCTTCTGGAGAAAGAGCACCTAAAGACATACCTGCCGAGTCAAAACGAGGCAAGATATCTGCAACTGACTCTACTTGGTCAACTGGAATCGAATTCGTTGTTTTTAACTTAAATAAGTCACGAATAGTTGCAACCGGACGGTTGTTAACCAACTCAGCATATACTTTAAAGTCTTCATATTTACCAGAGCGAACAGCCGTATGTAATGAGTTAATCACATCTGGGTTGAACGCGTGGTACTCTTTATCAAACACAAATTTAAGCAAACCACCCTGATCAATCGGTTTGCGATTTGACCATGCTGTAGCAGCTAATTTTTTCTGGTCTTTTTCAAGGTCAGCAAATGTTGCACCCTGAATACGACTTGGAACACCCAAGAAACACTGGTCTACAACTTCAGACGACAAACCAACTGCTTCAAAAAGCTGACCGCCACGATACGATGCAACTGTAGAGATACCCATTTTTGAAAGAACTTTTAATAAGCCTTTCTCAATCCCTTTACGGAAGTTCGCTTGCGCATGGATTGGATCACCTAAAAGTTCACCTTTAGCAATCAAATCATTGATCACGTCATATGCTAGGTATGGGTAAACTGCGGTTGCACCGAAACCAAGTAATACCGCAAATTGGTGCGGATCACGTGCAAAACCAGTTTCAACCATGATGTTAGCATCAGTACGTAAACCAGTTTTAATGAGGTAATGGTGTACCGCACCTGTTGCAAGTGCTGCATTTGCAGGCAAGAAACCTTGGCGAATATTTTTATCAGTTAAAACAATTAAAGTTTTACCATCACGAACTGCTTGTGCAGCTTCTTCACAAATACGTGTAATCGCAGCTTGCAAACCCTCTTCTTCAGCATAGTTCAAATTGATGTCAACAGACTCATAGCCTGCACGATCAATACTACGGATTTGCTGTATTTTTGAGTTAGACAAAACAGGGCTCGAAATAATGATTCGATCTGCGTGCTCTGGACCTTGCTCAAATACATTTTGCTCACGACCTAAACACGTCTCAAGGGACATTACAATCGATTCACGTAATGGATCGATTGGAGGGTTAGTCACCTGTGCAAATTGTTGACGGAAATAATCAGTCACATGACGTACTTGACGAGACAATACAGCCATTGGCGTATCATCACCCATAGAACCTACTGCTTCCTGACCACTTTCAGCAATTGGACGCAATAACTGGTCACGCTCTTCAAATGTCACCATAAACATTTTTTGAGCTGCTTTTAAAGCATCGCCAGTTAAACCTTGATCAACTAATTGTTCTTCAAGTTCAGGATTAGCCTTTAAGCGAATTGCATGATCACGCAACCATTCACGGTACGGACGCATGTTTTTAAGATGAGTGTTTACATCTTTAGTATCAAGTACTTTGCCTGTTAAGGTATCAACTACTAAAATTTGGCCTGGACCTACACGGCCTTTAGAAACCACGTCTTCAGGTTCATAGCCCCAAACACCAATTTCTGATGCTAAGGTAATGTAATCATTTTTGGTAATTACCCAACGTGCAGGACGTAAACCATTACGGTCAAGCATACAGATTGCATGACGACCATCTTGAATTACCAAGCCTGCAGGACCATCCCAAGCTTCCATGTGCTTAGAGTTAAACTCATAGAATGCGCGTAAGTCCGCATCTAAAGTTTCTACGTTTTGCCAAGCTGGTGGTACGAGCATACGTAACGCACGGAATAAATCCATACCGCCGCCGACCAAGATCTCAAGCATATTATCTAAGCTTGATGAGTCTGAACCAGTACGGTTCACCATCGGGTTAAGTTCAGTTAAGCCCGGCAACAATGGATTTTCAAATTTAGGAGTACGTGCTAATGACCAGTTACGGTTTGCTGTAATGGTGTTAATTTCACCATTATGAGCAAGATAACGGAAAGGCTGAGCCAACGGCCAACGTGGTAAAGTGTTGGTCGAGAAACGTTGATGGAACACGACGATGTGTGATTTTAAACGTTCGTCTGCCAAGTCTGTATAGAACTCAGCAATCGCAGCAGGCATCATCAAGCCTTTATAGGTGATCACTGTAGAGCAAAGCGTAGTCACATAGAATAACGGATCTTTTTGTAATTGTTGTTCCGCACGGCGACGCGCCAAAAATAGCTTACGGTTGAACTCAACTTCGGTTACACCCATTGGACAGTTCACAATGACCTGTTCAAAAGCAGGTAAAGATTGAAGTGCAATTTCACCTAGTGCATCGTTATTTGTAGGCACAACGCGCCAAGCCAGTACGCGTAAGCCTTCTGCTTCAATTTCTTTATTTAAAATATTTTTAGAATGTTGCGCTAATGCCGGATCAATATTTAGAAATACCGTACCCACAGCAAAAACTTCGCTCAGTGTAATATCACTCAGTTTTTTTGCTTCATCACGAAAAAATTGCTTTGGCATCGCCAATAATAAGCCGCACCCATCTCCCGTCTTGCCATCTGCGGCAATACCACCACGGTGCGTCATGCAACTTAAACTGTGAATCGCGGTTTCTACAAGATGATGACTTGATTCACCCTTCATATGGGCAATCAGTCCAAAACCACAGTTATCCTTAAACTCATCAGGCTGATATAAACCTTGAGCGGGAGCTACAGTATTAGGCGATGGCATGTGCATAGCGTACCCTTCTTTCAATAAGGCTCTTTCGAGCGTCAAACAAACAACTTATTTCTGCGATATTGCCTACGGACGATAGTTAGCTCAATGTTTCGCAAAAAAAAATTTTGGGCTGATAAGCCAATATACGCTGTTCCATAAATGCGTACACTGGTTTTTGCTAGAAAAATGTTTTGACTTATTTCGCACTCTTTTAAAGCAGTTCGACCCCACGACTCTGCATAGACTTCACTCTTTAGAGCGCCAAAATAGTTAGCAGTACATTAATAAGCACAAGAATAAAGCAAAAACTATGCCAATATAGTTTTTACAACTTAAGTGTTTATATTTATTAAAAATAGATCAGTTTTATTCAGGCTATCATTTTAATAAATGACCAAATATGCACCACACTTGGTCAAAGAGCATATGTATTTCTTATTATTGCACTGTATTTGTGCAAATTATTCTTACCGTTAGTTCCCTCTTGTGCCCTCATTTGTTGCATTTTTTGGAGGAGCTTCAGTTGCACGATTTTGTTGAGCCTTTTTAGCAGTATCAACAGCAGAATTAGACTGGTGTACATCTACAACATTTCCCTCTGCATCTCGACGAATAATAGTTGTCCGAGTTGTAGAGTTCGTTGCTGGAGCAGCCACTTTAGGTTGCGTACTGATAACCCCATTTACACCTGCGCCCATGAGCAAAGACTCATCAATTTTAGGCAAGGCAGCTGGGCGTAACCGCACTTCATAAGTTTGGCTAATCCCACCTTTCATTTCATCTGCACCTAAGTCATTGACGAGTGGCACATAAGTCGAAAATTGTTGAGGTTGTGGCTTAATTGATTCAGCCAAATTAAGATTCAGTTGTGTTAACTGCTGAATTGCATCTTCAGAACGTTTAAATACGCCATATGTCAAAACATATTGTTCAGATTGCTTATCTCCACTTAATCGGAAGTAGATAAATTTATTTCGGTCTGAACGATTCTTTAAAAAGTTTTTAATAATATCTTCGTCAGATGCACGGAACAGCTCAAGCGTCCATTGTTTCTTGTTTTCGTTAATAAACTTTGTACCGCGGAACTCTGCCTCATGTTGACCAGATACAACCGTCCGAGTCGTTAAATCAAGAGGCCTAACTTCATCAGCTAAAGCCCCCAAGTTAGCCGTTGTTGCCACTTTTTCTGGCTGAATTTGCACTGGCGTGTCTGAATCGGCTGCTTTTTCAACTTCGACAAGCTTCTTACTATCAGTCATTACCCAGAAAATAAAAGCCAGAAACAAGCAGACGATACCACCCACCAACCAGATATATTGTTGAACATTCTGCCAAAGTGTACGTGATACAGTCATGTGTTACCTTAATTTATTATCCGTGTTGATTTGCCAAAATAGCTTGTTTCATGAGTTCAACATCAAAGTCTTTAGTAATTACCGCTTGTCCAAGTTGCTTTAACAACACTAAACGTAATTGACCATTGAGGACTTTTTTATCATGTGCCATATATCCAAGGAATTCATCCAATGGAATTTTTGGACATGATATCGGCAAATTAGCGCGTTGAATAATTTTTTTTGTACGCTCTACATCATCGCTCGAAATCCATCCTAAACGCTGTGATAAATCAGCCGCCATTACCATGCCGGTAGCAACTGCCTCACCATGCAACCAAGTACCATAACCAAGGTAAGATTCTATAGCATGACCAAACGTATGACCTAGGTTGAGTAAAGCTCTCTCGCCTTGCTCTTTTTCATCATTTGCAACAATACGGGCTTTATGGGCACATGAACGATAAACAGCTTCTGCTAAAAGATTGGCATCTCGACCAACCAAGCCATCCATATTTTGTTCTAACCAAACTAGAAAATCAGCATCACCTAACAAAGCATACTTAATGACTTCTGACAATCCAGCAGACAACTCACGGTCAGGTAATGTATCGAGTTGAGCCATATCAGCTAAAACAACTTGGGGTTGCTGAAATGCGCCAAGCATATTCTTACCCAGTGGATGGTTAATTCCAGTTTTACCACCCACACTTGAATCTACCTGTGAAAGAAGTGTGGTCGGAACCTGAACAAAATATACACCACGCTGAAAACATGCTGAGGCGAAGCCAGCCATATCACCAATAACACCACCACCTAAAGCTAAAACTGTACAGTCTCGGTTAAACCCAGCTTCGAGTAATGCATCAAAAATTAAATTTAAATGTTGAATATCTTTATATTTTTCACCATCAGGCAAAATACAAGTAGCTATAGTTTTACCCAAACTTTTTAACGCTTCTTGATAATGAGACAAATATAAAGGAGCGACCGTTTCGTTACTCACGATCATGACCTGTTGACCATGAATATAAGGCTCAAGCAACTGTTTAGGATCAAGTTGACTGCCAATAAAAATAGGGTAACGGCGTTCGCCTAATTCAACATGTAAAGTTTGCATGAGTTTATAAAACCACAAGTAAGTTTGGCTATATTAGCGTGTTAGACAAAATAAGTTGCAAAATCTTTTGAGCAAGATCACGAGCAGCACCCTGATTGGTTTCAATCGTATAATGAGCAACTTCACGATATAAAGGATCACGTGTTTTTAACAAATCACGCAATTTTTGTTCAGGGTTTTCAACTTGTAATAGAGGTCTGTTTTTATCGCGATACGTTCGTTGTAATTGAAGTTCTACAGGAGTGTAGAGGTAAACAACAATACCGCGCTGCTTTAGAAACTCACGATTTGGCGCTTGAGTGATGGCACCACCGCCAGTTGCCAATACCAAGGCATTACGGGAAGTCAACTCATTCAAAACAATCGTTTCACGAGTACGAAATCCAATTTCCCCTTCTTTTTCGAAAATCCAAGGAATAGTAGCACCCGTTTTGCGCTCAATTTCATGATCACTATCTAAAAATTCACGCCCCAATAGTTCGGCTAAATGACGTCCAACTGTTGTTTTTCCTGCCCCCATGGGCCCTACCAAATAAATATTTGGCAGGGTTTCAAACGCTTTGCTTGGCAAGGCGCCACCTATTTCAATTGCTTTCATTGAAAAATATATTAATGATTTCTCACCAAAGTGTCATTAACAATTCGTGGCGTAACGAAAATCAGTAACTCTTGTTTATCATCAGATTTCACATCTTTTCTAAATAAACGGCCAACTACAGGGAGGTCTCCCAAGAAAGGAACTTTGGTTTGTGAATTAGAAGTTGCCTGTTCAAATACTCCACCTAAAATAACGGTTTCCCCATTATTCACCAATACATTAGTGTTAATCTGATTTTTATTCAAAATTAACTCGCCATTAGGAGCACTATCGGCAACCGAGTCTTTTGAAATATCCAATTTCATTTGAATTTTACCGTCAGGTGTAATACTTGGCGTAACATCCAAACTTAACAGCGCATCTTTAAAAGAAGTTGTGGCAGTTGAACCAGAAGCAGAATTAGTTGTAGTTTGATATGGAACTTGCTGACCTGTTGCCACCCTAGCTCGTTGTTTATCTGCAGTCATGACTTTTGGTGTTGAAATCACTTCACCATAACCATCTGCCTGCAATGCAGATAACTCTAAATCCAACATAAAATCAGACATACTGATTAAACTAAAAGCTATGCTACTGGCTCCGGCTGAGGTAACACCCAAATCAACGTTTAAATTATCTGGCCGTTCAATCGTGTATTTACCTTCATCATCTGGTTCTCTTAAATTCCAAAGCGTCGTATCACTCCCCCCCACCAACAAACTGTTATTACTGTTCACCCCTTGCGATAATATTCCCCACTTAACGCCAAGCTCTTTGGTGAATGAAGTAGATGCTCTTACAATTCGCGCTTCAACCATGACCTGTTTGACTTGCACATCCAACAAATCAATCATTTTACGAATTTGATCAATCGACTGTGCTGTATCATTAATAATTAAGGTATTGGTTCGATCATCTTGAGTAATTGTTCCACGTGGACTCAACAAACTCCCAACGTTATTGCCTAGACTATCAACACCCGTATTTAAGTTAGTAGAAGTTGATGTTCCGCCAGCAGAAGTCCGTTGTAAACCATTACTATTATTTGAACCTTGAGTAATTAAACCCATAATATCCTGAGCTTGCGCATATTTAAGTTGAATATACTCAGTCTGTAACGGGGCTAGCTTGACACTTTGAGCAACAGCCTTAGCTTCTTCTTCTTCAGCCTTGATCAACTCTGTAACAGGCGCAATCCAAATAACGTTACCATTTCTGCGTTTATCCAGATTTTTGGTCTTTAAAATAATATCAAGTGCCTGATCCCACGGAACATCTTTCAAGCGCAAAGTAATATTACCCTGAACACTATCTGCGGCCACCATATTAATGCCCGTAAAATCGGCAAGTAACTGTAGAACTCTACGAACTTCAATATCTTGGAAATCAAGAGAAAGCTTATTACCAGAGTAATTAGGCGTCTTATATAAAGAAGTTACGTTTTTGTCTTGTGGACGCTTTAAGCTAATGGTGAGTTTATTTTCCGCTTGATAGGCCATATATTCATAGCTACCAGTGGATTGAATCGTAATCACACCATTGCCTTTTTCATTATAAGATTCGATGGTAGAAACAGGGGTTGCAAAATCGTTCACATTTAAGCGTTTAGCTAAATGAGTGGGAATTTTAGAGCCTAGTGTTCTCACTACAACTTTGCTGCCTTGTTGTTGAACATCAACAGGGGTATTACTTCCCAATAAATCAATAACAATTAGCCCTTCACCTTGACCACCACGCTGAAAGCCAATATTTGAAACACCTTGGGGTTGCATCGTACTTGTTGGTAAAGGTTTAATAGCCGCTTGAGCTGAATTAATCTTTAAAATAAAAGTATTGCCTTCTATGCGCGTTGTAAACGCACCCGCCTCTTTTAAATTTACAGTTAAACGTGAGCGCTGATCGTCAGAACTTACATCGACCGAACTCGCTTCATTTGTACCAATTGCCACTTTTGACTGTGTTAAAGTCTGCTGAGCTTTATTAAAATCCAAAATCAAACGCGAAGGATTTTCAAGTTGATATGCCTGTGGTTGCGGCGGCAAACCATTAAACATAACTCTAATTTCTGTACCCTGACCTGCAATTTGTGTCGGTACAATATTGGTCATGCTGACCTGTGCAGATGCAACCTGCATAACTGCAATGGCTACAGCCCCCATAGAAAACTGACGGAATACGTGATTCATTGTCTGACCATCCCCAATTAAATAATCTTTAAAAATACTTTTTCTTTGTTATTCCCTAAATTTTAGGGTGCGGGTCCAATTAACACTAAGGTTCTTGGTCTCTCCACATAGCCTTCGCGCCCATCGGGGACAATTTCTACCAGATCAATCTGGGTTGGACCAATATGGGTAATACGCCCTTGATTCATCCCGATATAGTTCCCCACCTGCACTCGCTCAATTTGCTGATCAGGTGATTGGATAAGAGCCAGTACTTGCCCACGGTTATTACGTATGCTTCCTTTCATGTTTAAGGATTCTAATGCATAACTTTCTAGAGGCTGAGGTGCACGTGAGAAATTCGGATATACCCGTTTTCCTGCCATAATTTTGAGCTCAGCAGCAAGTGAGCTTGGTAAAAATGGACTCTTTAGCTGATGAGCCGCATAATTAAACTGTGGCACAGGTGTGAAAACCGGTGCTGGATCTATCTGCTGTGGTGGCTGGTTACGTATATCTGCCATTTGCTGATTTACAGCGTCAATTCTCGAGTCACATCCGACTAAAACTAAACATGCCAAAATAGAAAAAGAAATTTGCTTAAGTTTCATTGTAATGCTCCTATTTCGACTGTGTATTAGCAGTAGAGGAAACAGGTGCTACTGAAGCCGAAGCGTTGTTTTCCGGATGTTCAGCATTTTCTGCGGCGCCCATATAGCGATAAGTTTTTGCTTTAATAGAATAATTAAGTACAGGAATATCTGACTTACTATCTTTAACAGGTGCAGCTTCCACAACAAAGTCATGCATTGTCACAATACGTGGTAATGCCGCAATACTACTGACAAAAGCACCAAAAGCGTGATAATCGCCAGTTGCTTCCATCGTAATAGGCTGTTCAATAAAAATTTCTTGCTTCACTTCATCTTCTAAACGGATATTTTTAAACTTCAGGCCAGAATTCACCCCAGTTAAGTTAATATCTTCAACCAAACTTGGAATTTCGGTTTCTTTTGGCAGTTGCTCTAACTGCTGATTAAAGTTTGCTTGCATCTCTTGAAGTTGAAGCTGATATTGCTGCAAGTTACGCAATTTTGAATCTTTTTCTCGAAATTCATTCAACAAATTACTTTCTTGTGCCTGTGCATTATCAATTGCTTGTAGCTTTGGCTGAATAACAACAAAATATCCCAAAGCCAACACAGCAAAGAAAATAAAAATCCAGCAAGTAATTTTCACAGATAATGGCCAACTACCATAGCTGTTCATATCTAGTGTGTTAAATTGCTGAAGAAATTTTTCTAAAGTGATCTTTTTTTTCTTAGATGGAGCTTGCTCTAACGACAACTCATGAAGTTCATCCGGACTCATTTAACCGCCCCCTTATCCGTACTTACAGACGTATTGGCGGTATCATCTGTTGTAGTCACCCCCATTTCGCCCAAATCAACAGTCACAACAAAACTGCCATAGCTATCTTCCACCCGAGGAAGCAGCGAACTCGCAGTCTTATCTTTTTTCTCTTCAGTCGCTAAGAAAGAGTTCATAAAAGCGTTGCGATACCATGGTGATCCTTCGAGATTACGTAATAACTCCGCAACCGTATTTGGACTTTCCGCTTTACCTTCAATGGTAAATTTATCTCCAGTTCGACTAAATTTAGTCAAATACATTGCAGCAGGAGTAACACGTACCAATTCATCTACCAAACGAACGACAACAGGGCGCTGACTTTGCAATCCCTGAATAAGTTTCATACGCTCGATAATAGCGTCACGCTGTTCTTGCAGACCATTTAAGGTTTTAAGTTGTTGATCTAGACTCTGGTTTGTACTGGTGATGAGTTGATTAGCTTGTTCTTGATCATTTAATTTTTGATTCAAATAAAACCACCCAGAAAATACAGTGGTGATCCCCAGAACAACTACCCCAAAACAGAAAATAATAAATTGTTTTTTGCGCTGTTCCCTAAGCCCATCACGCCAAGGGAGTAAATTAATTGTTGCCATTAATCAAAACTCCTTAAAGCCAAGCCACATGCCACCATTAACGATGAGGCATCATTTTCAATTTTTTGAACGTCGACTTGAGGAGAAAAACCCATTTGTAAAAACGGATTGGCAATGGTCACACGGTAACCAAGTTTTTGCTGCAACAATTTAGCAAGCCCAGGAATATTGGCATTCCCACCAGCGAGTAAAATATGGTCAATTTCATTGAATTGTGATGAAGAGAAGAAAAATTGTAGAGATCTAGCTGCTTGCTGCACTACAGCATCAAGAAATGGCTCTAAGATTTCGATGTCATAATCATCTGGTAAAGAGCGCTCTTTTTTAGCCCGTCCCGCTTCCTCTAAAGACAGGCCATAGCGACTTTGAATTTCCAAAGTCAGCTGTTTGCCACCAAAGACTTGTTCACGGGTATAAATGATTTTGCCACTTTGCATAACCGATAATGTAGTCATGGTATGGCCGATATCTAAAATACCAATGGTATTTGCACCCATTGGCAAGCTATCAGCAAATACACTAAAAGCACGCTCGACAGCATAACTTTCTACATCAGCAAGCTTAGGAGTTAAGTCCACCAGTTCCAGCACTTCTACTCGCGTTTCAACATTTTCTGTTCTTGTTGCAACTAAAAGTACATTCACGCGGTTTGGATTAGGCAGTCGATCTGGTAAAACCTCAAAATCAAGGCTCACTTCATCCAAAGGGAACGGTATATACTGCTCCGCATCTAATCGAATCTGAACTTCTCGTTCATCATCATTCATATCTGCATCCATTTCGATGGTTTTATGAATAACCGTCGATGTTGGAACAGCAATTGCAGCGTTACTGGTTTGGGGATTTGCTAAATTCATCGCCCGTTCCAAAGCTTCCGCAACTGCCTCTGGATTCAAGATATTTTTTTCAACTACACTGTTCTCGGGTAAAGGCATCAAAGCATAGCTTTCTACCCAATATTTACCGTTCTTAACAGAGAGCTCTAACAACTTAACAGAAGTCGAACTAATATCGACACCCATTAACCCCTTATTCGGTTTACGATATAACCTGAGCACACTATTGTCCTATTATTTTTTTATCCCCAAAAAAAATTACAAACCAATAATCTAGGTCTTTATTTTTACACGGATACAATATCTCATCTAACAATCCGCATGTCTAAAGGCTATACTGACCACAATTAGTTTGTATTCGATCTTATTAAAGCTTACTTATCATGAAAAAGCTATCCAGTTTGGGCTTCGTGCGTCCAATTTTTTTGATCATTATTATTATCTTAGTCTCACTTCCGATGGGCTTTTATGGCATGTATCTCTATATCGCCCCATCGCTCCCAGAAATGAGTTCACTAAAAAAAGCTCCGCTTTTAAAACCACTACAGGTCTACACATCAGATAATCAACTGATTGCCGAGTATGGTGGTAAGCTGTCTATTCCGGTTGAATACAAACAAATTCCTCCTGCTTTTATTCATGCATTTTTAGCAGCAGAAGACTCTTCTTTCTTTGAACATAGCGGGATCAGTTTTAAGGGTTTAGGGCGTGCTTTAAGTGAAAGTGTGACTGGCTCTGATGTGCAAACTGGTGGTTCAACCATCACTATGCAGGTTGCAAAGAACTATTATTTGAGTCCAGAAAGAACATTAAAACGCAAAATAACCGAGATCTTTTTGGCTCGAAAAATTGAGCAAAATTTATCCAAAGAAGAAATTCTCAGTCTCTATGTGAATAAAATCTTCTTAGGAAAAAATGCTTACGGTATCGCAGCAGCAGCCAAAATTTATTACAACAAAAGTATTAATGAACTCAGCATTGCTCAAATGGCAATGATCGCAGGTTTGCCAAAAGCGCCTTCTAAATACAACCCTGTGGCTAATCCAGAGCGTGCACTTGAACGTCGTAACTGGATTTTAGGTCGTATGTTACAGCTGGGTTATATCTCTCAAGCAGAATACCAAAAAGCTGTGGCTGAACCGATCAACCTCAATATGCCCAATCGGGATTTAAATAATATTCACCCTTATGCAGGTGAAATGGTTCGTTCAGAACTCGTAAAGCATTTTGGCGAACAAGCAATTGATTCTGGCTATAAAGTCTATACAACTATCAATGCTAAACGCCAAGCGATTGCTGAAAAATCTGTGCAAGATGGTCTTGAAGCTTATGACCGTCGTCATGGCTGGCGCGGTGCTGAAGCACACGATAAACCATTAAGTGAATTTAGAGCATATGCCAACACCTACCCTGCACAAGTTACCAAGGTAAATAGCAGCTCTTTTGAAGCATTAATGCAAGATGGTACAACAGTTACTGTACAGTGGTCAGGTATGTCATGGGCCCGTCCCTATCGCAATGCGAATAGTGTAGGTGGTGCCCCTTCCCGTGCATCTCAGATTGTTCAAGTTAAAGATATTGTTCGCTTACGTCCAAATGAAGCAAAAACGGCATGGTCTTTAGTTCAGATTCCAAAAGTTCAAGGTCAACTCATTGCAATCAATCCTAACGACGGCTCAATTGAAGCAATTGTAGGTGGTTATAACTTCTATCAATCGAAATTTAACCGTGCTTTGCAAGGCTGGCGCCAACCAGGTTCGACGATTAAACCTTTTGTCTATGCATTGGCACTAGAACGCGGTATGACGCCGTACAGTATGGTGAATGATAGTCCTATCACGATTGGTAAGTGGACACCGAGAAACTCAGACGGTCGTTATTTAGGAATGATTCCATTACGTCGTGCGTTGTATTTGTCTCGTAACACCGTATCTGTACGTCTTTTACAGACAGTCGGAATTGAACGTACTCGCCAGTTATTTATGGATTTTGGTTTACAAGAAGATCAAATTCCACGTAACTACACCATTGCCTTAGGTACTCCTCAAGTCTTGCCAATTCAAATGGCAACGGGATATTCGACTTTTGCCAATGGCGGCTACCGCATTCAACCGCACTTTATCCAACGTATTGAAGATGCATACGGTAAAGTGATTTATGAAGCTAAGCCAGAATATGCATGTATTCCATGTATTAACGCGCCTGACACAACTGATGACGAGCAAAAAACGACGACAACAGATGATGAAGTGATTGAAGTTACTAATAAAGATGTCGAGCAGAAAGAAAAGGCAGCTAAGCAACTTAATCTTAAACAGACTGATAAAGCAAACAGTGAATATCGTCAGGCACAGCGTATTTTAAAATCAAGTTCTGCCTATGACATGGCTAATATTTTACGAGACGTTATTGAACATGGTACAGGCCGTGCTGCGCTTAAAATTGGTCGTAATGACTTAGGCGGTAAAACAGGTACAACCAACGATGCAAAAGACGCATGGTTTGCTGGCTTCAACGGCAAGTTAGTTACTGTGACGTGGGTTGGATTTGACCAACCGACGACACTAGGTCGTCGTGAGTACGGTGGTATTGCTGCATTACCGATCTGGATCAACTTTATGGGTCAAGCATTGGAAGGTACACCATCAGCTTGGGTTCGCCTCGACAAAGATGCTCAAGCACCTATTTCACGTGACAAAACTCAAGCGGTAGTAGAAGTTAGCGACAAGAAAACTTATCGTGCGGCTCCACCATTGGCTCGTCCACTATATCGTCCAGCACCACCGCAACCGAAGCTCAACAATAACAATGACTTTGCCGATTTACCTGGCGAAGAAATTGTTATTCCATCAAAAGCTGCACCTCCGGCCATGAGACCTTCACAGGAACCTGCGCCTAAGCGAGAAAAAGATGAACTAGAAAATCTGATTAATCAGATTGAATAAATAATAAAAAAGCCATCGTTAGATGGCTTTTTTTACGCTTTAAAAATAGTCTATTAGCTAGCTTCTTTATTACGCTTCTGAAAGACATAAATTTGAAAAGAGGCCGTTACTTCTAATTGCGACTGCTGCTCTAACTGCAAACGACGTTCGGGAGAAGCTTTATAAGCATAAGGCGTCATAGCAATTAGATTTTTTAAGGACTGCTGATCAAGCACAAAAGGGGCATCAATAATTTGCTCTTGCTTGAGCTCGAACAAATCTTGCAACTGCTCCACAAACTTTTCTGGCGTGTGAGGGTTAACTTGTTCAAATAAAGCTTCACGCATTGCATATAAATGTTCAGAGGCAGGCGTGACAACAATTAAATAGCCATCATCTTTTAGAACACGTGCAATTTCTGCTTGTGGAATTGGGCTAAACAAACTGGTACATGCATCCATGCTTTGATCAAGCACAGGTAAAGTCGCACCAGTTCCCACAACCCAAGTCACCTCATTATTCAGCTTTGCTGCACGCTGTACCGCATTTTTTGCAATATCAACACCAACACATTGCTCAACCACTTGCTGCATAGCACTTGTGTAATAGCCTTCCCCACACCCAATATCAAGTACAGTTTTTATATCGAGTTGTTTCAACAAAGCGACTACAGCATGTTGTAAGGGTTGGTAATAACCGCCTTGTAAAAAAGCTCGTCTCGCATCGACTGATTCTGGCGTATCTCCGGGGTTTTTACTGTGTTTATGTTGCACAACATGTAAATTAACATAACCTTGTTTAGCGACATCATAACTATGCCCTTGTCCACATCGCCAAGTTTTTTCATTTAAATCCAGAGATTGACGACACACAGGACACATTAAAATTTGCTTAGTCACTTTTAATTATTCTCTTGTTCTTTTTGTTGTAAATAAGTCTTTGCGTGCATTCCCACAAATGTACGCCCAGCATTTGTTCCGTTAATCCATTCGTCCACCTGAAATAAATCAAATAGACCAACCTTGACTAAAGTTGGAATTGCGATCTTTAATTCCTCTTCTATCTGTCCTCTTTGCCCTGCATTATATAATTCAATATTATGCAACATTGTAGCGACAGTTCCTGTTTGTACCTGACTTCCATCTTTAAGTACGACCTGAGGTAACACCTCACCCTCACCAACCACTTTTTGATTAATTACAGATAATTGGTCTAGACCAGCAACTTTTGTCATTCATCTCTCCAATAAAAAAAGCCAGTAGAACTGGCTTTATATTGACACTAAAATAAGATCTATCGCAATTTTAAAGTCATTAGACCTAAAACTACTAATATAATTGTAATAATCCAAAAACGAATCACAACTTGGGTTTCTTTCCAGCCCTGCTTTTCATAGTGATGATGCAACGGCGCCATTAAAAATACGCGTTTATTACGCATTCGCAGCGATCCAATTTGCAAGAAGACAGATACTGCTTCCATAACAAACACACCACCCATAATCGCAAATACGATTTCTTGGCGTACCATGACAGCAATTGTTCCAAGCATCGCGCCTAAAGCTAAAGCGCCAACATCACCCATAAAGATTTGGGCAGGGTGCGCGTTATACCAAAGAAATGCTAAACCTGCGCCAATCATGGCAGAGCAGATCACAACAAGCTCAGAGGTATATTTCACATATGGAATATGTAAATAGTTAGCGAAACGGATATCACCAGACAAGTAAGCAAATACACCTAAGCCTGTAGCTACCATTACAACAGGCATGATCGCCAAGCCATCTAAACCATCGGTTAAGTTAACCGCGTTAGAGGCACCATTAATCACCAGATAGGTAAATACAATAAATGCCAAGCCTAAAGGAACAATTGAGAGTGGAATTGAAAGATTCTTAAAGAAAGGAATCAATAAATCCAGCATATTTGCAGTATGTTCTGCATTGGACTGTTGAGTTGCAATTAAATATAACGCAATACCAGCACCAAGGGATGCAACAGAAGTCCAGAAAAACTTCTTACGTGCAGGTAAACCTGCATTGTCTTTATAGCGAATTTTAATCCAGTCGTCTGCCCAACCTACAGCACCGAACACAACCATTACACCAAGCACAATCCAGACATAAGGGTTAGATAAATCAGCCCAGAGTAAAGTACTAATCCCAATTGAAAGCAGAATTAAAATCCCGCCCATCGTTGGTGTACCCATCTTTTTAGCATGATTTTCAGGAGCAAATGAACTTACTGCCTGACCGTATTTTAACGCTTGTAATTTACGAATCATGATCGGTCCGAGGACCAAACCAATGGTCAGGGACGTTAATACACTGAGTAAAGAACGTAATGTTAAATAACGAACGACCTGAAACGAACTGTGATAGCCCGCAAGTTGTTCAAACAACCATAACAGCATTTAAAGTTTCTCCATCAAATCAGCCATCAACGTTTCCATATGAGTAAAGCGAGAACCTTTAAACAGGAAACTCATGGACTGGGGTTGATGTGTTTGGATTAGATTGATTAGAAATGGAAGCGCCTCAGCTTGTGTCTGAAATGCTTTCACTTTATTGGAATGAGAGTCTGCACCCTCGAGCGCGGCTGAAGCAAACTGCCCAACTGCAATAATATGATCTAAAGGAAGTTCGGCGAGATCATGGCCTAAATCGTGATGCTCTTGCCAACTGCTATCTCCCAACTCACCAATATCACCCATTACCATCACTTTTATGCCTTGTTGCTGCAACAATACTTGCGCAGCAGCACGCATAGAATTTGGATTGGCGTTGTAAGTATCATCAATAAATAAGTAAGGAGATTTTTGAATAAAGTTTAGACGACCTTTAGCACCCTGAGCTTGCTCTAAGCCTTGAACAATATCTTCAAGTCCAATACCAAGCGCCAAAGCAAAGGCTACAGCCGCAGTTGCATTTTGCACATTATGCTCACCTGCAAAAGGGAGTTTAACGGCACTCATCCCTTGCGGCGTATGTAGGGTAAAATTTGTTGATTGAGGCAGTAACTCAATATCTGTTGCATAAATATCGCCCCCTACACCAAATGTAGAAATGCGATGTGCTTGCGCAGCTTTATGAATTTCAGCAGTAAAATCATCTTGTTGTGGAACGATTGCAACGCCATTTGGTAAAATATGACGATAAATTTCTGATTTAGCGCGGCAAATACCTTCACGTCCGCCAAATTCACCCAAATGAGCTGTCCCAATATTTAAAATGCCCGCAACATGAGGCTGCACCAACTTAGAAGTATAATCAATTTCACCCTGATGACTTGCACCTAGTTCCATTACAGCAAACTGATGTTCTTTTCTCAGTTCAAGCAACATCATGGGTACACCAAGGTCATTATTTAAATTACCACGGGTGATTAGTGTCGGTGCTAAGCGCGATAATATACTTCCCAACATTTCTTTAGCTGTGGTTTTACCGCTACTACCTGTTAAAGCAATCACTTTTAGTTGTGTATTTTGCTCACGGCGATAAGCGCCAAGTTGCCCGAGAGCCAAGCGAGTGTCGGCAACAACTAGTTGGGCAATATCTACATCTAAAGGGCGTTCAACAATTGCGATTTGACAACCATTCGCTGCAACCTGAGCTACAAAGTCGTGCGCATCAAAACGTTCACCCTTAAGTGCTAAAAAAACATCCCCAGTTTCCGCATGACGTGAGTCCGTCAAAATACGTTTAATTTCAGTTTGAGGGATCTGGTCTTTATGCCAGTAGCCCTGTGTTGCCTGTTGTAATTGCTGAGCTGTCCACGGTTCCAAAGGCACGGTACTGGTGGTTGAAGTATGCATAATTTGTCCTATTGTGCAGGGTAAGCAGCGTCTACAGTATGGTGTTGCGCAGCAATCGCTGATTGAACTTCAACAACATCATCGAACCAGTGACGCACACCATTAATTTCTTGATAGTTTTCATGGCCTTTACCAGCAATAACAACAATATCACCAGCCTGAGCCTGCTGTGCAACAAATTTAATTGCTTCACGGCGGTCATGAATTTCATGCATACGGTGCCCTGAAAAATCGATTCCTTGCTTCATATCAGCAAAAATTTGTTCAGGGTCTTCAGTTCTTGGGTTATCTGAAGTCAAAATAATCGGATTTGCGCCGTCTAAAGCGGCTTGAGTCATCAGTGGGCGTTTGCCTCGATCCCGATCTCCCCCGCATCCAAATACCGCCCAAAGTTGATTAGATACATGACGTTTTAGAGTTTTAAGTACCTGAATCAAAGCATCAGGTGTGTGCGCATAATCCACAACAAATAAACGTTCACCATCACGAATGACCTGCATCCGTCCCGGCGCACCAATCAATTGAGGGACAAAAGCGACTAATGCTTCTAAATCAAAACCTGCTTGCTCAACAGCAATAAGTGCTGCAATCAAGTTTTCGACATTGAAATGTCCCAATAATGGACTTTGAACAGCAAAAGAACCTTGCTGGCTGACTAAATTAAAAGTCGCCCCTGCCAAACTGTAACTTAGGTCACTAATATAATAATCTGCTGTATTTTGAGTAAGCGAATACGTCAGAATCTTTGGCTGAGCAGGATTTTGTTTTGCTGCATTTATCATTAGAGCAGCATACTCATCATCCAGATTAATAACAGCCACTTTTAAAGAGCTGAAGCGGAATAAAAGAGCCTTAGCTTCAGCATAAGCCTCTAAAGTCCCATGATAATCCAGATGATCACGGCTCAAATTGCTATAAACAGCAATTTCAATAGCACAACCATTTAAACGGCCCTGCTCTAAACCATGTGAGCTTGCTTCCAAAGACGCAAAAGTTGCACCTTGTTTAGCATAGTCATGTAACGCATTTTGTAATTGTAAAGCATCAAGTGTGGTATGCGTTGATGGTGTTAAGTCTGGCAAAATACCATTACCCGTAGTTCCCATCACTGCACATTGCTGTTGTTGCGAACTAATTAACTCAGCAATTAGACGTGAAATTGTCGTTTTACCGTTTGTGCCTGTCACTGCAACGATACGTGCTGGTGCAACTGGATCTATCTGCTGCAAATAACGCTGTTGCCACTCACCCATACGTTGACGCACATCAGGACATACCCACTCATTTTCCAAACCCAACTCAGTCTCGCTAATGATAGCAAGTGCACCATTGGCTAAAGCTGACTCAGCAAATATACGCGTTTTTTCAGGTTGGCTATAACTGGTCAAGGCGATAAAGATTTGGCCTGACTCAACCTTACGGCTATCTAAACTAAAGCCACGAAAAGGCTGCTTAGACCACTGTGCATCAATCTCGACTGGATTAATTTCTCGAAAAGAAACAGACATAGCTTACCTGCGAATAGGGTTTTCTGGAGTATCAAGGGGCTTATCAAGCGGCACATTCATTAAGCGCAATGATTCTTGCATAATGCGTGCAAAAACAGGGGCAGCAACCAAACCACCGTAATAACGGCCTTGCGGGTTTTCAACCACAACAATAACTGCTAAACGCGGGTCACTAATTGGGGCAACACCAGCAAATAAAGCACGGTATTCATTATTTGAATAACCTTTACGGTCTGCACGAAGTTTATGCGCCGTACCAGTTTTACCACCCACGCGATAACCTGGAATATTAGCTTGTTTTGCAGTACCACCAGGCATAGTCACCTGCTCTAGCATGAGCAAAACCTGATCGGCAATTTTTGGAGCAAGAACTTGTTCACCTTTAGGTGCCTGATCTAACTTATGCAGGCTTAAAGGCATTTTCTCGCCATGATTTGCAAGCATTGCATAGCCTTGCGCCAACTGGAGAATAGTCGCATTTAGACCATAACCATAAGCCATAGTACCAATTTGGGAAGAATTTAATTTACTTACCGGTAGTACCAAACCTGAGCTTTCACCTGGGAACTTCACAGCCGAACGTTTACCAAAGCCCGCGCGATTAAAGAAGCTCGGCAATGTTTGCTTTGGAAGCGACAACGCAATTTTTGCAGAACCCACGTTTGAAGACTTGATAATTACGCCACTTACAGTTAATGCACCATAATTATGGGTATCACGAATCGTATGCCAACCTAAACGCATTGAACCCGGAGAAGTGTTTACAATCGTATTTGGCGTATATTGTCCAGTTTCCAGTGCCGCAGAAACAGTAAATGGCTTCATGGTTGAACCCGGTTCGAACATATCAATCGCACCGCGGTTACGCATGGCATCTTTATTAGATAAACCGTTTTTGTCATTTGGGTTATATGACGGCCAACTGGTCATTGCCAAAATTTCGCCAGTTTTAACATCTACAGCAATAGCTGTTGCCGAACGAGCGTTATTTGCAACACCAGCAGCTGTTAATTCACGGTACATAATGTACTGCAAACGGGAGTCAATACTTAAAGTGATGTTTTCGCCTGGTTCGCCCTCACGAATAACCTCTGAAACTTTTAAACGGTTTCCGCGCTTATCACGAATAATTTTTTGCTCACCATCCACACCCGACAGCTGTTTATTGAGCTGCATTTCCAAGCCTTCAATCCCTTGGCCTTCACTGTTGGTTAAACCAATAATCTGGGCATTTGGCTGTGGTTGAGGATAATAACGCTTATACGTTTTCTCGGCATATACCCCTTGAAAGTTACCCTTCGTAATGAGGTCTGCCTGTTGCGGCGGTATTTCTTTCTTCAAAACCAGATAACGAGAACGCGGTCGTGCATTCATCTGTTTTTTAAGATCGGCACGGTCTAAACCAACAACATCCGCCAACTCATCAAGATTCAAATTTTTATCGGGTAATTGTCTTTTTAATTTACGATTATTCGGATCTTTCTTTAATTCTTCTGTAATTTGATCATATAAGTGCTTCGTATCGAAATAATCACGTGGATCCATTACGATTTTCATGATCGGTGTACTAATTGCCAAAGGTACCCCATGGCGGTCACTAATCACGCCACGCATAGCTTCTACACGCTCAGTACGCAAAATATTGGCATTGGCCTTGTTTTGTAAAAAATCCTTATTAATTACTTGTACATAAAATGCACGTGCAATTAAAACAACAAAACAGAGCAGCACTACTGCCCAGAGCAGATAAAACCGCCACATATCAAAGGCAAGAGTTGGTTTTTCCGAAATAGACTGCTGTTTTTTCCGTGTTTGTTTTGTTCGCTTATCTACCATACAGCAAGGCCTTACTTATTTTGCTCTGAGGTCATTGGTAAAGAAATTACCACCGTTTCTGCAGCCGGTGGAGAAAACATCCGTAGCTGAGTTACAGCACGCGTACCAATCTGTGCCGTTGCACCAAAGGTTTGTTGCTCAATGAGCAAACGCCCCCATTCAGCATTGAGATCATCACGTTCACGCATATAAGAGCTAAGCTCTCTATAATCATGACGATATTCAAATACTTGAAATACCACCATCATGGCACTTATAAAAACAAGCGCCACCAATACTGTATACACAACAACTTTTTTCACCACTTTGTTTTCTGTGGTTGCGATTTCATCACTGCTTTTCATTACGCGCCTTTTTCTTCCAAGCGTTCAGCAACCCGAAGCCATGCACTACGTGAACGAGGGTTCGCTTTTACTTCTTCTTCACTCGCACGAACCCGTGAAATTTTCTTTAATCTTCTTGTATCTACCCGCTGCTCAGGCATTCCCCAACCGAAATCTTCTGCTAACGTAGATTCTTTTTGAATAAACTGCTTAATCAGTCGGTCTTCAAGAGAATGGAAACTAATAACAGATAAACGTCCTTCCGGTTTTAGTAAGTCTACAGCTTGCGGCAAAAACAGTTCAATATCTTCTAGCTCTTTATTAATAGCAATTCGAATAGCCTGAAATGCACGTGTCGCTGGATGTTTATGTTTTTCCCATTTTGGATGAGCTGTTTTTACAACTTCCGCTAATTGAGCGGTCGTTTCTAGTTTTCCAGCTAGTTTAATGGCTTTAGCAATACGTCGACTATAACGCTCTTCACCATATTGATAAATAATATTTGCTAATTGTTCTTCTTCAATTTTAAGTAACCACTCAGCCGCAGTTAAACCCTTAGAATTATCCATTCGCATGTCCAACGGACCATCTTGCATAAAACTAAAACCACGCTCTGCCTGATCAAGTTGAGGAGATGAAACCCCTAGATCAGCCATAATTCCATCAACACTCATCACGCCAATTTCCTGCATCTTCTCTTTGATATCAGCAAAACTGGCATGAATGATGGTAAATCTTGAATCTTCTTGTGCCAAAGCAGCAGCAACTTCCAATGCTTGAGGGTCTTTATCAAATGCGTACACTCGCGCATTTTCATCAAGTTTAGAAAGCAATAAACGGGTATGCCCACCTCTTCCGAAGGTTGCATCGATATACACCCCTGTTGTGCGATCTGCCAATAAGCTCTCAATGGTCTCGGAAAGTAAGACAGAAATATGCGACATAGGTGTTAAATCATAGCGTGAAAATGTAACTGCACATTATCACCTTGTTTATGACCAACGCCAAACGGCTTTTTGTAGGAAAATATTAATTTTTCATAGATAAAACCGTTTTGTTAGCACTTTTTAAGCAAAATAAGAAACCAAGAATAATTTTTTATAGCTAAATACGAATTTATAAAAATTATTATTAACCACTTTACCTAAAAAATTCTCTTTTTCCTTTACGCTTATTCCGTTAGAGACTCTCACGGATTTGCCTTAGGACGAGATGAGCTGGCAATCTTTCTCAGCATATTTACCGATTTGATTTAACCATTTTTGCCGTTGGTCTGAGCTTGCTCCCCGCACTGTTCCAATATAATTAACTTTGACTCTGCTGACCCCACAAAATTGCAAAGTCGCTTTTTTAAGTTGACGTGTACTTGGTTCACCATAGTACCAACGATAAAACCAGCCTGGCTGGTCTAAAGTAGTAATGAGTCGTGCTGATTTAGAGTGTAAATGACCAATAACACGATTGCTGTTTTCTCGATAACTAAATACAAGATTTGGTAAAAAGAGTCGGTCAATAAAACCTTTAGCTATGGCTGGAAGTCCTCCCCACCAGACAGGAAAGAACCACACCAAATGATCAGCGGCTTGAATTTTTTCCAACGCATTCATTAAATCAGGTTCCAGATCCATACGTTTCTCATAACCATACTTTAAATTAGGCTCGAAATCCAACTTAGCAATTTCTATAAGATCTACGTGAACACCTAATGTTTTTACTTGTGCTACATAGTTGTGAGCTAATGCATGATTAAAACTGATATCGGATGGATGACCATTAATAACTACAATACGTTTAGAGAGTTGAGACATATATCGCCTTTATTGTCGCACACTCAAATATCAAGTGATATCTGAAATAAATAAGTAGCGAAAATATCTTATAAAAATTAAGATAACAAGTGATATCTCAACTATTATTTGATCTGGCTCTTATGACTCTTTCTCGCAATGAAAAACAGGTACAAACTCGACAGCATCTCATTGAAGCTGGGTTTGCACTCATTTCTGAATATGGTTATAACGCAGTATCAATCAGGAATCTTTCTAAACAAGCAGGTTATACTCAAGGTGCCTTCTACTCTAATTTCAACAATAAAGAAGCGTTTTTACTTGAGCTGATGGAACTTCAATTCGCTAAAGAAAACTTACAATTACAAGAAATATTTACCAGTGCTCCTTCAAATACCGAGCAATTAATCGATTCGTTGCACCAATGGCTGAAGGTTTTTTTTACAAACGATGAATGGCTGAAGATATCAATAGAGCTACAACTATTTGCTGCACGTGATATTACCTTCGCAGAGGAATATCAAAAGGTTTGGAAAACTCATCAGCAAGAAGTAACCAAGATCATGAAGCAATTCTTTTCTTTAATGCAGATAGCTGAGCCTGATGACTATGACTCTATTGTTATAGAGCTTGTATCATTAAGTTATGGACTAGCTTTACAATATATGATTTTTAAAGATGATGTAGACCACTACATTAATATCTTTATCAGCACCTTATTAAAAAGATTGGGTAATTTCTAAATTAATCAAAAATTAGATGTGAAAATCTTAAAATTCAAAAAAGCCGCTTAATTATTAAATAAGCGGCTACATGGAAAAACTTAGTTAATTACTGCTTCCCATCATAAATTTGATCAAAGACAGCTCCATTAGCAAAGTGAGTTTTCTGAGCTTTCGCCCAACCACCGAACACATCATTAATGGTAAATAATTTAATTTTTGGGAATTGTGCTGCATATTTTGCTGCCACTTGAGCATTACGTGGTCGGAAATAATGCTTAGCTGCCAGCTCTTGCCCTAAAGGTGAATATAAAAAATTCAAATAGCCTTTTGCTAAAGTTCGATTCCCATCTTTATCAACGGTTTTATCTACAATTGCGACTGATGGCTCTGCCAAAATTGAAATTGATGGGTAAACAATTTCATATTTGTCTTTATCAGGTCCTTTCGTCGCTAGTAAAGCTTCATTTTCCCAAGACAATAAAACATCACCAATTCCACGTTCGGCAAATGTTGTTAGCGAACCGCGTGCTCCCGAATCAAGTACTTTTACATTGTGATAAAGCTTTTTAACTAACTCACGAGCCTTGGCATCATTACCACCCGGTTGTTTTAAGGCATAACCCCACGCAGACAAATAGATCCAACGAGGTGCACCACCTGTTTTAGGGTTAGGAGTGATAATTTCAACACCCGGTTTGGTTAAGTCATTCCAGTCACGTATATTTTTCGGATTACCTTTTCGTACTAGAAATACAACAGTCGAAGTATAAGGCGCAGAATTATTCGGAAATTCTTTTTGCCAATTCGGTTGGATAAAACCTGCTTTCACAATCTCATCAATATCATTAGCTAACGCTAACGTTACAACATCAGCTTCTAAACCAGTAGCCACCGCCCGAGCTTGTTTACCAGATCCACCGTGCGACTGTTTAAACTCAACATCTTGCCCCGTACGCTGTTTCCAGAACTTCCCAAAAGCCTGATTATATTCTTGATAAAATTCTCGGGTCGGATCATAAGAAACGTTTAAAAAAGAGGTAGCGGCTTGAGCTGCTGTTGCCATTCCCAAATACACAGCTACAGCCATTATTGATATTTTTTTCATTTACAAAATCCATCATTGGTTTTAGTTTTACTATATTTTTAATTTTATAATTTACAATCAATTACTTATATTAATATATTTTTTATTAATCTCTTTAAAATATATAGATTAAGATGTCTAAGTTATTTCATTTTTGAAAAGTTTTGTAATTATCCTTACAACTTAATGAGGGCCTTCACTTTATCTACACATTAATTTGTTAAATAATGAAGCGCAAAGGATACATATGGCCTACATTTGGGTCGACCAGATTAAAATATAGATAATTTTTGTAAAAAGTGTGACACAGTTCCACTTTTTTATTAAGATTTATGTTTAAATCGTAGCATTACCGTAATTTTACATTTCGTTAAACTCAAAAAATAGATGAAATGTAATGAACAGAGGGGATGATTAATAATGAAAATTCATTATGGAAAAGCGTTAAGCTTAAGTTTGGTGCTGGGTTTGGCATCACAGTTTTCTGCAGCAGCAGTACTTAAAGATACTCCAAACAAAACTGGCTCAGATAAGCAGACTTCGCTTATTGAAAAAGCTTTAGATCAACAGAAACGTAATCCTATTGTATTACCTTCTACAGATGATGAGCTTAAAGTACTCAATACTATTCGCGTTACACCGACTCAAAATTTTCTCGCTGCTCAGCATGAACGTTTTTCACGTTTTGTTCAGGCAATCTTTCAGCCGCATACTTCTTAAAATCTGAAACACCCCCTCTTCGTTTCAGTTTTAGCCCAGTCTGATGTTAAATAAAACGTCAGAATACTGGGCTTTTTCGTTATAATAGTTTCAATTTTTATTTTGACCCATTACCTATGAAAGTTCGTACTCGTATTGCACCTTCCCCTACTGGTTTTCCTCATGTCGGCACCGCCTACATCGCCTTATTTAATATGTGTTTTGCGAAACAACATGGCGGAGAATTTATTTTAAGGATTGAAGATACAGACCAACTTCGCTCTACACCAGAGTCTGAAAAAATGATTTTGGATTCATTGCGTTGGTTAGGTCTAAATTGGTCTGAAGGTCCAGATGTGGGAGGTCCTCATGCACCGTATCGCCAATCTGAACGTATGGGAATTTATAAGCAATATGCATTAGAACTTGTTGAAAAAGGTCATGCTTTTTATTGTTTTGCTACAGCCGAAGAACTGGATCAGATGCGTGCAGAACAACAAGCACGTGGTGAAACACCAAAATATGATGGTCGTGGGTTAAAACTCTCTCAAGAAGAAGTGACACGTCGCTTGGAAGCGGGCGAACCACATGTCATCCGTATGAAAGTACCTGAAGAAGGTATTTGTAAATTTAATGACTTATTACGCGGGGAAGTTGAAATTCCTTGGGCGCAAGTCGACATGCAAGTTCTTCTTAAAAATGATGGATTACCAACTTATCATTTGGCCAATGTCGTTGATGACCATTTAATGGAAATCACTCATGTATTACGTGGTGAAGAATGGCTTCCATCTGCACCGAAGCATCAGTTGCTTTACCAATATTTTGGTTGGGAAATGCCAACGCTCTGCCACATGCCATTATTGCGTAACCCAGATAAATCAAAATTATCTAAACGTAAAAACCCGACATCAATTAACTACTACCGCGATATCGGTGTATTACCAGAAGCCTTGTTAAACTATTTAGGCCGTATGGGTTGGTCAATGCCGGACGAAAAAGAAGTGTTCACGTTACAAGACATGATGGATAACTTTGATATTCAACGTGTATCACTAGGTGGACCAATTTTTGATGTTGAAAAATTAAACTGGCTTAACGGTCAATGGATCAAAGGTTTAACCCCTGGCCAACTGTTAGACCGTTTATTAACTTGGAAGAGTGATCGTAGCACTTTAGAAGATATCGCTGCTGCCATTCAACCGCGTATTAATTTGCTTTCAGAAGCAGTGAATTGGGCTGGTTTCTATTTTAACCATATGCCACAAATCACAGCGGAAATGTTTGAAAGTAAAAAATTGACCTCTGAACAGGTTCGTCAAAGTTTACAATTTGCAATTTGGCGTCTTGAAGGCCAGTTCACTTGGAATAATGACACTGTGAGCCAAACCCTAATGGATCTTGCGAACCAGATGGACATCAAATTACGCGATTTCATGCCAGCGTTCTTTATCGCAATTGCGGGTTCAACCAGCTCGACCCCTGTAATGCAGTCGATGGTCACTCTTGGACCTGATTTAACTTTCGCTCGTTTACGTCGCGCTTTAGAAATTGTGGGTGGACCAAGCAAGAAAGAAGTTAAAAATTGGGAAAAACTCAATGAGAGCTTAAAATTGCCGAAAAATGAAGCAACTAGCGAAGTTTAATTCATTTTTTAGTTGACGTGTGAGCGCATTCAACCTAATATTGCGCTCACACAAACTGGGGTCATAGCTCAGTTGGTAGAGCGCTACAATGGCATTGTAGAGGTCAGCGGTTCGATCCCGCTTGACTCCACCACGCTCCTTTGTGTTTGCCTCATCAAGTCCCTATCGTCTAGAGGCCTAGGACATCGCCCTTTCACGGCGGTAACCGGGGTTCGAATCCCCGTAGGGACGCCATATTCTGCTTTAAAAATTATAAAAAGACTCTATCGTCACCTTACTGTTTATTCTTTATCTCTTTCTAGATTGCACATTTGTCTATTTTATCTAAAATAGCGTCTTTCTTAATTCTCTCAATGTGTAATATGCAGCCATCTGACAATCAACTAGATGCTCATCAGCATCAGAACAGTACTGCACCTTTAAAAAGAGCCATGAGTACTCGCCATCTTGTTATGCTATCACTAGGCGGGGCAATCGGAACTGGTTTATTTTTAGGTTCAGGGGAAGTCATTTCACAAACTGGAGCTATTGGCGCAATTATTGCCTATATTCTTGGTGGCGCGATCGCTTATATGGTCATGCTTTGCCTAGGAGAGCTTGCTGTACACATGCCTGTTTCAGGCTCTTTTGGTGCCTATGCCAAAAAATATATTAGTCCTAGTACAGGCTATATGATTTCTTGGATGTACTGGCTGACCTGGACTGCAACGCTTGGAACTGAATTCACAGCCGCAGCATTACTCATGCAGGAATGGTTCCCACATATTTCAATGTGGATCTGGACAATTGTTTTTGCAATCACTATTTTTGGTTTAAATATTAGTTCAACTCGCATTTTTGCTGAGTCTGAGTTTTGGCTAGCTCTTATTAAAGTCATTACCGTTATTGCTTTTATTGTGCTCGGCCTATTAGCAATTTTTGGTTTAATTCCTTTTCATGGTAGCCAAACTGCACCGCTATTTAGCAATCTTACAGCTCAAGGCTGGTTCCCACACGGTTTAATTCCTATTTTTACCACCATGCTAATTGTTAACTTTGCTTTCTCAGGCACTGAATTAATTGGCGTAGCAGCAGGTGAAACCAAAGATCCGGCTCAGAATGTACCCAAAGCAATTAACGCTGCGATTTGGCGCCTTCTTATTTTCTTTGTCGGAACCATTATTGTTATTAGTGCTTTGCTTCCCTTCCAGCTTGCAGGTTTAGGCAGTGAAAGCGTAAGTAGTAGTCCTTTCGTTACCGTATTTAATTATATTGGTATTCCATATGCAGATGACATTATTCGGTTTGTAATTATTACAGCTCTGCTTTCGGCAGCAAACTCAGGCCTTTATGCCGCTTCACGTATGATGTGGTCACTGTCAGAACAAAAATTATTACCTAGCGTATTTGCTACGCTCTCAAAAAGTGGAACACCTATTGTTGCCTTAGTTGTAACAATGTTTGGAGCAATTCCAGGCTTGTTATCAGAGCAATTTGCCCCAGAGACTATTTTTAAAAATCTGCTTGGCGTTGCAGCATTTACTATGGTTATTGTCTGGATGAGCATTTGTTTAAGTCAATTTAATTTCCGTCGCCAATGGTACAAATCTGGCCATACAGTTAAAGACTTACAATATGCTGCTCCATTATTTCCTATCGTCCCGATTTTAGGTTTTATTTTCTGCTTTATTACCTGTTTAAGTATGGCAGCAGACCCTGAAATGCGTGCTGGTTTTGTAGGCTGCCTCATTTTTACAGCTTTATGTTATGTCAGCTATTTTATTTTTTACCGCAATAAAGTCTAAACCACTCTTATTCAATGAAAGTGTAGCAAAAAGCTACACTTTTTTTTGTCTACATACTGGTTTTATATAACATACCGTTGTAGATTAAAATTTATATTAAAAACAATTCCTTGTATAGAATGAAAATTATATTTATCCACGGGATGAATCAACAGAATTACACAGCGCATCGCTTGAAAGAGCATTGGTTAAAAGTATTTAAGCTCGGTCTAAAACAGATGCCTTGCAAAGTTAATGTGCGCGATCTTCATATTCATATGCCATTTTATGGCGATCTGATGACTAAATATCAATTAAGCAATCAATTAAACCCTAATACTTTATTACCTAAGTCTTTTTTAAATAATTATTTACCCATTCACTTACATCGCAACAATCCTCCAGCTAAAGAACACACTCCATTTGTTCCTTTATTACTACCAGCAACTGACCCAGCTGAAAAAAGCTTTTCAGAACGACTTTATCTCACCTCTCAGCTCGTAAAGGATCGAGTACTCAAAGAATTAGTTGTTCTTTTAAACAACTTTCCAAAATTGCATGAGAGCTTGATACAGCAGTTTCTGATTGAAACTTATATGTACTTATCTAATCCTGAATTTATGCAGGAAGTGAATGAGCGGATTTTACAAAAAATGCGAGAAGATGATGATTATATCGTCGTTGCACACTCTCTCGGCTCAGTTATTGCTTTTAATCTACTTTCAAACCCTTCATATCGGTTTTCGATTAAACGATTTATAACATTAGCGTCTCCTTTATCTTTTCGCGTCATTCAAAGTAAGCTCCCGAGTCCAATTTCTAGGCCACCCCATATTGACGGCGAATGGTTTAATTTTTATTCCCAAGATGATTTTCTGACTGCATTTCCATTATGTGAGGCTCCTTTTAACTTTGATCCACCCATTATTAATCAGAAAATTTTTACCTTCGCCAACCAGCCACATGAGATTTTAGGATATTTACAACATCCCTCCGTGATAAAGGCAATTATTGAACCTTTTCAGAAAAAAGAGGGCTAAATGTATATATTTTCTACAATTTGAGTTATTTTTAAGCACTTGATAGCTTTTTTTAATATTTATTCAGAAAACTATTTGACACTTTTATTAAATCGACCTAATATACGCCCACCTCTGAAACGTCCCTATCGTCTAGAGGCCTAGGACATCGCCCTTTCACGGCGGTAACCGGGGTTCGAATCCCCGTAGGGACGCCAATAATTTTTTCAGATGTATGCCTCACATATGTCCCTATCGTCTAGAGGCCTAGGACATCGCCCTTTCACGGCGGTAACCGGGGTTCGAATCCCCGTAGGGACGCCAAATTCTAAAAAGCCACTGCATAATGTCAGTGGCTTTTTTCTTGCCTTAAAAATGAAAAGCCAATCAATGATTAGCTTTTCATATGCTCCATTAGCTCGCAATTCCCACTTGTACTTCAAGGCGACCCGACTGTACCCGTAGCCCTCTAATTTCAAATTGATCTACCAATTGCTGGACCAACTCTCGGCTTTCTCTCAAAATATTCAAGCCCGGTAAAATACTGAAATCAGTCAAACTCAAAAGCTTTTCAACCATCCATGAACGGTTATTAATAAAGTCAATAAATCCTGCTTGCTCTAGGTCAATAAACCACATACGGTGACCATCGCGCTGGATACCTGGAATATCACCAATCAAGTGATTAATAAGTGATGGAATCGGTAACATATTCACCACTTCAAAACCAACTCGACCAATACGGCGCACAGCCCAGTTTGATAGCGTTCCCCCATGGCGGATCTGAACATCAAGGCTCTCATCCATTTGACGTAGGCGCAAAAATTTTTCCTGCCCAATACGGCATTCCAATACTTTAAAATCTAAACTTAAACGATACATGAAACGATGGTAATGCCCATCGATCTCGACTTGGAAACTATCATTGCCACACTTGATTTTAATATCATCAATTTCAGAACGATCTATGCGCTTACGAATTTGATTGTTTAATAGCATTTCCGGTAAATACAGCGTTAAGGTGCTCTTCCCCAAAAATGTACGTGCCATGATCAACGCGACTTGACGTGCAGTTTCACTGGTTTCAGACACCATATCTCTCACAGTGCCTGCCGCCAGATTTGTCATTCCGACAACTCCACGTCTGGTGTGAGTGGTCACTTGGTCGAGCGCATCTAATGCAGCATCCGCGACCCCTGCAATATTACGTGTCGTATCACTAGCGAACCCGACCGCATCTTGGGCATGTTGCAATGTCTTATGCAGTAATCGACGAGATAATGACTGTTTTGCGGTATCTGGGGTATCTACAGCCGATGCTGTTATTGTAGGCTTCGACTCATTGTCATCTTGTTGACCCAAGTCCCTCTCTCCTTTTTATATTTATTTCACATCCTATTTATGAGTATTTAAGCTCATTTATAGTGCTAATCACACTTCATTTTTCTGTAGATTAGCATGCTCTACAATATTATTTTAATTTTTATGTGTACGCATAAATCATCTGCTTTTTGTATTTCTTTGTTTATTCAAAATTAATTTTTTGCTAGCTCAAAGCACTTCATCTATATCTTACAAATTTTTTTCTTTTTCAACATTTCCGTTAGAATAGATTCAAACTGAATGTGGAGTTCCTATGCAATACCGTTGCCCTCAATGTCAAAGTGTTAAAATTATGCCTGTAAGCCAAGGCATTAACAGCGCAAAACCAGCAGTTCCTAAAAGCCTTGCTATCTTAATTCCTGCAATTTTTATGCTTTTACTCTTGGTTATTATTAGCATTTTTATGTGGATTTTTGGCAATGGTGCAAGCAGCTCTCTTCAAATTGCAACAGTAGTTGTTTTTGTTGTAACTGTAGGGGCAGGTTTTATGTTCTGGCGTGATTTACCAGACTTTAAACTGTCTATGCAAGCATTTATGCAGTCACAAAAACATTGGAAATGCCGTGACTGCAATAACGAGTGGGAAATCTAATCAATTATTCACATCAGTTTAATGCTGATGTGAATGTGCTTCGTCAGCATGTTCATGGGGAGCATGCTGGGCAGTGTGCTGACAGTTAATCTCCTCGTCATCTTCAATTTGCAAAGTAACCTCTGCAATCCCATGTTCATGAGATAGCATTTCAACTGCTTCATTATAAAGCCTTGTACGCTCTGCTTCTGGCGCAAACAAGTGCACCGTTAAATGAATATTTTTAGACGTAATGGCCCATACTTTAAGTTGATGAATACTTTCAACGCCATTTAAAGAAAGTAGATCTGTACGTAATTTCTCAATATCGACTTCTTCTGGTACACCTTCGAGCAAAATATTAATGCTCTGTTTAAGCAAAATCCATGTTCTTGGTAACACCCAAAAGCCAATGAGTACGGCAATAAGCGTGTCAATCCAGTACCAGTTGGTGAAATAAATCGTTATTGCCGCGATGATCACTCCTACCGAACCCAATGCATCGCTTAAGACCTCTAGATAAGCACCTTTAACATTTAGACTAGAGTTAGCGCCCGACATTAAAATTTTCATTGAAATGAGGTTAATTACTAAGCCAACTGTTGCCACAATAAGCATACCCACGCTTTGGATTTCAGGTGGCTTAGAGAACCGGATATAGGCCTCATATAAAATATAAACTGCCACCACAAAGAGCATGAGCGCATTAAATAAAGCTGCCAAAATTTCAAAGCGCTGATAGCCAAAAGTACGCTTATTATCAGCGGGACGTTTTGAAATTTGAATGGCAACCAAAGCAATGGCTAAAGCAGCTGCATCTGTAAACATATGTGCAGCGTCAGAGAGCAATGCCAAACTTTGTGTGATTAAACCTGCAATGACTTCAACAATTAAAAACGTTGTAGTAAGAGCTAAGGCAATTGTTAATTTCTTAGCATTACCTTCAGTGACTACGGCATGACTATGATCATGTTGTCCACCCATTTTGCGGACTCCTTATTATTTATCTTTATGGTGAGGTAAAAGTAACAATGAATGCATCATTATTTTTACCTCTTTCAAACACTTTTTTGACTTAAATTCTGTCATCAAAAAAGATATCTCAAATCGATGACATTATGAATGCTTAGCGCTTTTCGCCTTGCTTTCATTCATCCATCGATAAATGACTGGTAATAAAACCAAAGTTAATATCGTAGATGAAATAATGCCACCAATAACAACCGTTGCCAAAGGTCGTTGCACTTCTGCACCGGTTCCTGTTGCCAAAGCCATTGGAATAAAACCAAGCGAGGCAACACAAGCCGTCATGAGTACAGGTCTTAAGCGCAAAATCGCCCCATTCCAAGTTGCAGTTTGAATATCAAAGTTTTCTCTAAGCTCTTTAATAAAACTCAGCATCACCAGACCATTCAAAACAGCAACACCCGATAAGGCAATAAAACCGACACCCGCTGACATTGAAAGTGGAATATCCCTCAGCCAAAGCGCGATAATGCCACCCGACAAAGCAAACGGAACGCCGCTAAACACCAACAGACTTTCTTTAATGTTATGGAATACAGCCATGAGTAAAATGAAAATCATAGCAAGCGCTAATGGAACAACAATTTTCATTCGTGCAGCAGCCGAGGCTAGATTTTCAAACTGACCACCATATTCCAACCAATACCCTGCTGGTAGTTGTTCTTTTGCGAGCGTTGTTCTTAACTCTTGAACAAATGACCCTAAATCACGGCCTTCTACGTTAGCGGTAATAATGACACGGCGCTTACCATTTTCACGTCCTACCTGATTTAAGCCTGAGGTACGCTCAACTTTAGCGACATCTTGAAGCTGGATTAGACCGCCATTTGGTAATTGAATCGGAAGTTGGGCTAAATTTTGAATGGTACGTTGCTGATCCTCTAAGCGAATTTCAAAATCGAACCGTCTATCACCTTGTAAAATCTGCCCTACATTTTGTCCACCGACACTTGCCGCCACAATATCTTGAATGGCTTTGGCAGATAATCCATATTGCGCAGCCAACGGACGATTAATTTCGATACTTAGCACAGGCAAACCGCTCGTTTGTTCCACCTTAACGGCTGTAGCACCAGAAATCGTCTGTATTTTTTGAGCAAATGCCTGAGCCTGTTCATTAAGTACTTGCATATCATCGCCAAAAATCTTGACGCCAATATCGCTACGAATGCCTGAAATCAGCTCATTAAAACGCAGCTCAATCGGTTGAGAGAACTCGCTGTTATTGCCTGGTAATGTCGCCAAGAAAGCCTGCATACGCGAACGTAGTTCATCTAGCGTTTCTTTAGAGTTTGGCCATTGATCATGAGGTTTAAGTAAAATGACTGCATCAGAGATATTAGGTGGCATCACGTCAGTTGCAACCTCAGCTGTTCCTGTTCGTGCAAAAACAGCCTTTACCTCTGGAAAGTTTTTCAAAATGAGCTTTTCAGTATTTTCTTGCATTCGCAATGATTGCTCGAGCCCTGTACTAGGTGAACGCATTTGCTGTAAGGCGAAGTCACCTTCACTTAACTGGGGAGCAAATTCACTGCCCATTTGGGTTGCTAACACACCTGTGAGCACTAAAATACTTAATGCAAAACTAAGAACAACAATCTTAAGTTGATAAGCCTGATCGAGAATATCTCGATATTTCTGCTTTAAAAGCAGCATCCAACGTGTTTCTTTTTCTTTCACTTCACCCGTAACAAAAAGAGCAACTGCCGCAGGTACAAATGTCACAGAAAGAATCATGGCACCCAATAACGCCATAACCACGGTCATTGCCATCGGATGGAACATTTTGGCTTCAACGCCAGATAAGGCAAAAATAGGTAGATAGACCACTAAAATAATCATTTGCCCAAAAATAAGTGGTCGGCGGGCCTGTTTTGCTGCAAGGAAAACTTCTTTGAATCGCTCAGTACGTGTAAGTGGTCGATGTAAAGCATGCTGTGCTTCCGCTAGACGTCGAATACAGTTCTCTACAATAACAACCGCACCATCTACAATAATCCCGAAATCAAGCGCTCCTAGGCTCATCAGGTTGGCACTAATGTTTTGCTCAGCCATTCCCGTAAGGGTAAATAACATCGAAAGTGGGATAACACAGGCAGTAATTAAAGCTGCTCGGAAATTTCCAAGGAAAATAAACAGAATCACAATAACCAGAATCGCCCCTTCTACGAGGTTCTTCTGTACTGTTGCAATTGCTTTGTTTACCAAGCTCGTCCGGTCATAAACCGTTTCTATTTCTACACCTTTAGGTAAGGTAGATTGGATTTCCTTAATTTTGGCATCAACCGCCTGAGCAACGGTACGGCTGTTCTCCCCCATCATCATCATGGCAATGCCAAGAACAGTTTCTTCACCATTGTAAGTTGCAGCGCCTGTTCTTAAATCATGCCCAATAGAGACATTCGCTACATCTGCCACACGAATTGGTAAACCATTTTTAGTGCTTACAGTAATGTTTTGAATATCTTCAACACTACTTAGCATGCCCGGCACACGAACAGTGAGCTGCTCGCCATTCTCTTCAATAAAACCTGCACCACGATTTTCATTGTTTTCTTGCAAAGCAGTTTGAAATTCATTAATTGAAATTTGCAGCTGCTGCAAACGTTTTAAATCAGGAGAAACAATATAGGTTTTATTGTAACCACCAATACTGTTAATTTCGGCTACGCCTTTCACCCGCTGTAATTGAGGACGTACAATCCAATCCTGAATTTCGCGTAAATCCATAGCTGTATAGGCTGTACCATCAGCTTTTTTAGCACCAGCTTTTGCTTTTACGACCCATTGGTAAATTTCACCTAATCCCGTTGAAACAGGAGACATAACTGGATCAACTGATTCGGGTAGTTGTCCGTCCGCCTCTTGTAAACGCTGGTTAATCAGTTGTCTTGCCCAATAAATATCTGTTCCATCTTTAAAAATAATGGTGACTTGGGACAGTCCATAACGGGAAATAGAGCGAGTCTGTTCCAGATTAGGAAGTCCGGCCATCGCATTTTCAATAGGATAGGTAATCCGCTGTTCGACCTCTAAAGCGGTATATCCATTTGCTTGAGTATTAATCTGGACTTGAGCATTGGTAATGTCTGGAACCGCATCAATAGGAAGCTTTTGATAACTCCAGATTCCGACTCCAATCCACGTCAGCACAAATAGCATGACCCAAATAGCATTTTGAATAGCAAACTGAATAACTCTGTCAAATAGTCCTTCGGGTTTGGGCAGTTCGGGTTTATTAATGTCCATGCTCCGCCTCTCCTTTTTCCAGTTCGGATTTCAGCAAGAAGCTACCTTCTGCAACATAGCGCTGGCTTGGATTAATACCTTTTACAACTTCGACCCACTGACCATCTTTAGAACGTTGCCCCAACTGTACCGTGACAGGTTCAAACTCAAAGCCTGTTTTAACCATTTTTGGAGTAAAGATAACGTCTTTACCTTCAACTTGCTGGATCGCTTGTGCTTTTAAACGTATCACTTTTTGCGTTGAACCTGAATTTAGCTCAACGTTAACCATTAGGTTTGGACGTAATTCACTATTATTTGCTAAGACCTTGGCACGGACTTGTAAACGACCTGTTTGAGCATCAGCCTCTGTTGTTAAGCTTTGAACCTGTGCAGTAAATACATTCCCAGTTTGCAACGATTTAAATTCAATTTGCTGATTTGGCTGCACATTCATATTTGCGGTGCTTGGTAAAATAAACTCCAGCCACAACTGATCAAGCTGATTAATAATAAAAAGCTGGTCTGCTAGCTGTACGTTTTCACCTACCACAATATCTTTATTACTCACCATGCCAGCAATTGGTGCTGTTAAGGTGTAGCGTCCTCCTGAACCGGAACCTGCGCCGAATGCACTTAAGCGTGAGCGAGCTGCTTTAACTTGTATCTGTGCTTGCTGGTAAGCGTTATAAGCTCTTTGATAGTCTTGTTTAGCAGAAATTCCCTGAGACCATAAGCTACGTTCACGTTCATAGTCCTGACGCGTTAAATCAATATTAGACTGTGCAATTTGCAAATTAGCTTGTTGATCGACTAGATCTGGAACCAATAAGCTTGCGAGAGCCTGACCCTTTTTAACCTGCTGTCCCAATTCAACATAGACTGCTTCCACACGACCACTAAAACTTGGTGAGACATGGGCTTGACGGTCAGTATTTACAACCAGTTTGGCTGGATAAGTTTGAAGCTGAGCAACTTCACCTAATTCAGCCTGTTCAATTTTTAAATTTTGTTCCTGCATTTGTTGAGCAGTGAGCATCAATGGTTTTTCACCCTCATCATGGTGTTCTTCACCCTCTTCCTCAGCATGCCCGTGGCCTTCTGATGCTTCCGAAGAATTAGATTTATTTTTTGAATTTAAAACGAGTAGACCAATTAATATTGCAGTGATTGCTGCAATCACTCCCACCCAAAGCCATTGAGAATTTTTCTTTAAATTTGCCGACATTTTTATTCTCCTGCCTGAGTTGGGAATGTTTGACTTTGTTGCCAAGCACGTTGATTCAATTGCATTAAGGCATCTTTCGCCATGATTTGTTCCGCCTCTAGACCCAGACGCAAACTTTGAATTTCAATTGAATTTTGCCAAGCCTGTTTTAATAGCTCGACTTTACGTAAACGGACATCTTGCAATTGCATGGTGGCTTGCTGAACATCGGTAACTGCGAACTTACCCAAACGGAAACCTTGTAATGTTTTTTGCTGAACTTGAGCCGCAAGAGGAACTTGCTGATCATTGAGTTGTTTAAACTGGATGCGTAAACCTTTCAATTCAGACATCAAAGTCTCAATATCTGCTTGATTCTGCTGTCGATAAAAGCTTTGTTGGCGTTGAGACAGCTCTTGCTTAGCCTGAGCGATCTTGATTCCATATTGTTGGCGATTAAAAAGATTTAAAGGAATTTCTACGCCTAAACGAATTTGGTTATCTGTACTTTGCTCCGGAGAGCGAGTGTTATTAACACCCAAAGTTACGGTAGGTTGTGATCTTGCTTTTGCTTTAAGCTGTTGAATATTGGCTTGCTGTGCAAGAGAATCTAACTGGAAAGAGCGCTCCAATAAATTATTTTGTGAATCTTGGCTTGGTTCTATATTCGCTGCCAGCGCCCATAATTGGTTTGGACTTTGGAATAGCTGAAACTGACTTGAACCACCACCCCATAAATTCACTAGTTGCTGTTTCGCAACTTGTAGTTTTAAATCGACTTGTTGAAATAAGCGCTGATTTTCCAAGTGAGACATACGCACTCGGTCTACATCAACTTGCGCAATACTTCCTGCCTGATAACGTTTTTCCGATGCTAGTAAATTTTCTTGGCTGACGAATAGCTGCTCACCAATGAGAGACTTTTCAAGCTCAAGCAAAGCCACTTGCGACCAGAAGTATTTAACAATTAATCCAAGTTCAGCTTGATAACGCTGCTCAGCCAAATCAATTTTTGATATTTCTACTTTTGCCAAATTTTGTGCAGCCTTACGCTGCCCAAAAATATCCAAAGGCTGAGAGATTCCAATCGCGAGTTCTTTTTCTTGATCACTTTGGAAGCCCGTTTGCTCAATGGAAAGACTTGGGTTGGCCCATAAACGACTTTGCTTTAAATTAGCCTCAGCCATTTGCTGCTGTGCTTGCCAAACACCTTGCTGACTTTGATATTTTTGTACCTGCTCTAAGGCTTGATCAAAAGTAAACGCTGCTTTTTGAATATAACGTTCTTGTTGAGTCTCAGACTGAGCCATCGTTACTTGTGCAGCCAATAGCATGGCAACAGATAGGCTTGAGATGGTTAAAACCTTTTTTAACGTTTTATTAACGTTACTCTCTAAGTGAGAAGGAGAACTCACTCGAGTTGAAAAAATAGAAGACATGTTTTTGCCCCGCAATAAATAAGAGATGCGGTGGGCTTTTTTTGGCTACCCCACCTATAGCGGGGTTAAAACAGGAGGAGGTTTTAAAGCAGTAAGATGGGGTGACTGGTAAGAATTAGACCAGTGATAAATTTGTGAGAGTTCCTGCACATGTACTACAGGTGCTTCAGCTTGTTTTGCAACTTCAGTCATCACAACGTGAAAACATGAAGGCAAATGATCATGGTGATCTTGCAAATTTAAAGGAGATTTATGAGAGGTGTTTCCGGCATCGTTCTGTTCAGCATGCGTTTGATGTGAAGTTTGATAAACATTCAAAGCTGCATGATGCCCGAAATGATGCAATGCTTTTTCCTGATTTTCATGCGCGCAAAATGCTGCTGCCACATTCCATAAACTCTGGAATATAAGCAAACTAAACAAGACGGACATAAAAATTGCGGAACGTGGCAAAAGCGCACCATTAAACTAAAAAGTTGAACAAAGCCACTATAACAGGCAGTAGGCATGTAATAAAATTACAAAACCTCGATTCATACCCCCACCTTTTAATTTAGAACTTATCTCACGTTAGACGAGACAAAAATAACTTATTATTGAGTAATCATTATGTACAAGCTTTTTTCTGCATCTATATTAACAATTTGCCTTGGCTTAACTGGCTGTGCAACGTCAATGCTATCATCAGCCTTACCCGATGAAACAACCCAAGTTCAGACGAATACCTTAAAAACAGATCAAATTATTGCCCTAGGACAGGCAGTTAAAAATCAGCAGGAACAAGGATTAGTATTTATAGGTCAAGACTATAATTATTTAATGACTGATGGTAGCGCAGAGTTTCTAAAAATTATTAAAACCATTCCAGCCACGGAAAGAACGCTTAATATCCCCTCTCCACTTGTGCTCACTATGGATGATCCAAATCATTTTCACGGAGTAATACAGGTTCGCTATAATACCCGCATGGGAAATCTAAATGAAAAACAAAAAGATATATTAAAGGATTTGGGTTTTAAACAGAATTTTGCCATGCTCCAAGCTCAAGAGAATACCCCATATCCCTATATTAATATTTTTTTCAAAGGCCAGCTTTATGAAGCTAAAGGCCTAAAAGATATTCAACAAAAACTAGTAACTCCATACGTGGTGGAATTACAGGAAAAAATTGAAACAACTACAAAACATCCATTCAAGCGTGCTACCCGCAAGGTTTTGTACCCTTTAGCAATGACCTTTGATGTAATTGTCTTTGCACCCTCTTTAATATGGGCAGATTTACATGGTGACTTTAATAAATAAAGCACTGAGATTCCTAAAACAAAAAAACCAGCCCTTAGGCTGGTTTTTTAAATTAACAGAGATTAACCGCTAATTTTTTTGTATTTCGTACGTTTTTGAGCAGCGTCATCACCTAAACGTGACTGGCGATATGCTTCGTATTCAGCATAGTTACCTGCGTAGAATTCCGGCTGTTCATTTTCAAATGACAAGATATGTGTCGCGATACGGTCAAGGAACCAACGGTCATGCGATACCACCATTACCGTACCTGGGAATACAAGAATTGCATCCTCAAGCGCACGTAAAGTTTCAATATCCAAGTCGTTTGATGGCTCATCCAGTAAGATTACGTTTGCACCTAACTGTAAGATCTTCGCAAGTTGTAAACGGTTACGCTCACCACCAGACAATTCGCCTACACGTTTTTGCTGATCTTGACCTTTAAAGTTAAAACGGCCGATATAAGCACGTGATGCGATTTCGTAATCACCGATTTTTAAGATATCTAAACCGCCAGAAACTTCTTCCCAAACAGTTTTATTATTATCTAGAGTGTCACGGATCTGACCAACATAAGCAACTTTAACCGACTCACCTAGAGTCACAGTACCTGTATCAGGTTGCTGTTCGCCGGTCATCATACGGAATAAAGTCGTTTTACCTGCACCGTTTGGACCAACGATACCAACAATCGCTGTTGGAGGTACGGTAAACGTTAAGTTTTCGTACAACAAGCGACCGTCAAATGATTTACTGATGCCTTCCACTTCCACAACTTTGTTACCCAAACGTGGACCAGGTGGAATATAGATTTCAGACGTTTCATTACGTTGCTGGAATTCTTTAGAGTTAAGCTCTTCAAAACGCTCCATACGCGCTTTGTTTTTCTTCTGCTGACCTTTAGCATTTGAACGAACCCATTCAAGTTCTTTTTTCAATGCTTTAGCAAAAGATTCTTCTTGTTTATTTTCCTGCTCTAAACGAGCATTCTTTTGTTCTAACCAAGAAGAATAGTTACCTTGATAAGGAATACCCATACCACGGTCAAGTTCAAGAATCCACTCAGCCACGTTATCCAAGAAATAACGGTCGTGCGTAATCGCAACGATAGTACCAGGGAAATCTTTCAAGAAACGTTCTAACCAAGTTACAGATTCTGCATCCAAATGGTTCGTCGGTTCGTCCAGAAGTAACATATCTGGTTTCGAGAGCAATAAACGGCAAAGTGCAACACGACGGCGCTCACCACCAGAAAGTAATGATACGTCTGCATCCCAAGCTGGAAGATTCAAAGCATCCGCAGCAATTTCAAGCTGGTTGTTTAGGTTATGTGCATCCCAAGCATGGATAATTGATTCTAATTTTTCCTGCTCTTTTGCAAGTGCATCAAAATCTGCATCTGGATCTGCATATTCTGCAAAAACCTGATCAAGACGTTCTAATGCATCTAAAGCTTCACGCACGCCATCTTCAACGTTACCACGAACGTCTTTAGTCGGATCTAGCGGTGGTTCTTGCTCTAAATAGCCGATTTTAATTCCAGGTTGTGCACGAGCCTCACCAGAGAAATCTTTATCTACGCCAGCCATAATACGAAGCAAGGTAGATTTACCTGCACCGTTCAAACCGAGCACACCAATTTTGGCACCCGGGAAAAATGATAAAGAGATGTCTTTTAAGATTTCGCGCTTTGGCGGAACCATCTTAGACACTCGGTTCATCGTATAAATATATTGGGCCACGCAGGACTCCTCAATTGAAAAACCAGTACATCGCAATAAGCGATAAATAATCGCGCGTATTATACGCTGAAAACCTCTTTGACTTGAAGTTATGATTTCCATCGTACGGATTTATCAAACAATTTTCTTTTTCAATAAGTTGCAAAATGTTTATGTATAAGATTTATACAAGGTTTCAGCGTATATTTTTCTATCTTTATTCCTAAAATTGGAAAACAAACCAGAATTTCTGCAATTTTCTCTATTCGTTTTAGGCTAGACTCGCTCAATATTTAACTCACGAAGATGAAGTAATCATGACTTATAAAGATGAAACCTTAGCCATTCATGCAGGCTATTCACCAGAGGCGACCACAAAAGCTGTTGCAGTCCCTATTTATCAAACCACATCTTATGCATTTGATAATACCCAGCACGGTGCCGATCTTTTCGATTTAAAGGTTCAAGGTAATATTTATACCCGTATTATGAACCCAACGACCTCTGTGCTTGAACAGCGTCTTGCCGCGCTTGAAGGCGGTATTGGCGCTTTAGCATTGGCTTCTGGTATGGCCGCAATTACCTATGCTATTCAAACGATTACCGAAGCGGGAGACAACATTGCCTCAGTCTCAACATTGTATGGTGGAACATATAACTTATTTGCCCACACCTTACCGAAACAAGGTATCGAAGTTCGTTTTTTTGATTACCAAAAGCCTGAAAGCTTACGTAACTTGATTGATGATAAAACCAAGCTTGTTTTTGTTGAGTCGATTGGCAACCCACTCGGAAATATTATTGATCTAGAGGCCATTGCTAAAATTGCTCATGAATATGGGGTTCCAGTCGTTGTAGATAATACCGTTGCCACCCCTGCTTTATTAAAACCTTTTGAATATGGCGCTGATATCGTCATTCATTCTCTTACAAAATATATCGGTGGTCATGGCAATAGCATTGGTGGTGCGATTGTAGATAGCGGTAAATTCCCTTGGGGTAAATATCCGGAACGCTTTAAAGTTTTGAACACACCAGACCCGAGTTACCACGGGGTTAATTATGTCGAAGCATTAGGTGAAGCAGCTTATATTGCACGAGCTCGCGTAGTCCCATTACGTAATACAGGCGCGGCAATTAGCCCTCTCAGTGTGTTCTTAATTTTACAGGGTCTAGAGACTCTAAATTTAAGGATGGAACGCCATACTGAAAATGCTCAAAAAATTGCGGAATATTTGCAAAATCATCCAAAAGTAAAATGGGTGAATTATGCAGGCCTCAAAGATCACCCACAGCACCAACTGGCTCAAAAATATGTAAAAGGCAAGCCTTCTGCAATTTTGTCTTTTGGCGTGCAAGATGGTCTCGAAGGCGGTACTCGCTTCATCGATGCACTACAACTGTTTACTCGTCTCGTAAATATTGGCGATGCAAAAAGTTTAGCTTGCCACCCTGCAACGACAACTCACCGCCAGCTCAACGCACAAGAACTTAAAGCTGCGGGCGTAAGTGAAGATATGGTACGTCTTTCGATTGGTATTGAGCATATCGATGACTTAATCGCCGATTTAGAACAAGCGCTTTCAGCTGTATAACTTTTAAACTATCTAACAAGCCTCTGGAAACAGAGGCTTTTTTATTTTCTGCTCATGACAGGACTAAAAATAATTAATGGATTAAGATACTATTTTAGAGTTTTTACTCTAAATAAATTGTTAAATTTCATATATTTACAGACTAGACAATTTTTAAACATCTATTAAGATAAGAGCTATATTTATGAGTTCATTTGGATGAACCTACGGTTGTAAAAAATAAAAATTACATACCGGAATAAATAGTCCCTGCCCCTACTTAGGTAAAATGCTGTGAATAAAAAATTAGAAGCTCTGTTCCAGGAAAAGGTACAAGATAAAGTCATTTTAGTGACAGGCGCCTCGAGTGGAATCGGATTAACGATTTCAAACAAACTTGCTGATGCTGGTGCTCATGTTTTACTTGTTGCCCGTACTCAAGAAACTTTGGAAGAAGTAAAAGCAGGTATTGAAAGTCGTGGCGGTAAGGCATCAATTTTCCCATGTGATCTCAACGATATGGATACGATTGATCAAGTATCTAAAGAAATTTTAGCTACGGTTGATCACATTGATATTTTAATTAATAACGCCGGTCGCTCTATTCGCCGTGCCGTACATGAGTCTTATGATCGTTTCCATGACTTTGAACGCACAATGCAGTTAAATTATTTTGGCGCAGTGCGCTTAGTTCTCAATATTTTGCCTCATATGATTCAACGTCAAGATGGGCAAATTATTAATATTAGCTCGATTGGTGTGTTAGCAAATGCGACTCGCTTCTCTGCCTATGTAGCATCTAAAGCTGCTCTCGATGCATTTAGCCGCTGCCTATCAGCTGAGGTTCATGCACATAAAATCGCGATTACTTCAATCTATATGCCGTTGGTTCGCACTCCAATGATTGCACCAACTAAAATTTATAAATACGTACCAACACTTTCACCTGAGCAGGCTGCTGACTTAATTGCTTATGCAATTGTGAAACGTCCAAAACGTATGGCAACCAACTTAGGGCGTTTAGCTTCAATGACTTATTCGGTTGCACCGGGTATCAACAATATGTTTATGTCGATTGGCTTCCGCTTATTCCCAAGTTCGGATGCAGCAAAAGGTGAAAAAGCTGAAAAACTGAATTGGGCACAAAAAGCGTATGCACGAATTTTCCCAGGCGAACACTGGTAATTTTCGGCTAAAAATATAATTTAGGATTTAAAAAGCGCCTCAAGTAAGGCGCTTTTTTTAACTAAAAATATTACCCATCCAGAAACTGAACGTGCCCTGTTTTTACATCATAAATCGCACCCACAACTGCAATTTCACCTCGCTCAACCATATCTTTTAAGACGTTACTCTGGTTAATGATGTATTGAATATTGTAGTGAACATTCATGGCAGTCACCTGATTGATAAAGGCTTTACTTAGATCACGTGGCTGCATAATGTCATATACACTATCAACCGAATGCATTAACGGCCCAAGCACATATTGAATATGTGGCATTTCCTTCACGTCAGCCACTTGCTTATGCTCTAAGCGTAATTGACATGCACTCGTAACCGCACCGCAATCGGTATGCCCTAAGACTACAATCACTTTAGAGCCTTTAGCCTGACAAGCAAACTCAAGAGAGCCTAATACTTTTTGCCCAGCAATATTACCTGCGATTCGTAAGCTAAATAGATCACCGATACCCACGTCAAAAATCATTTCGGTAGGTGCACGTGAGTCCATACAACCAAGGACTGCTGCGATCGGATGTTGCCCTTCATCTGCGGTAACTCGAATTTGTCGATAAATATCTCGTTGAAGGCGTTCATTTTTTACAAAACGTTCATTCCCTTCTTTAAGTAAGTTTACGACCTGTTGGGGACTCAGCTTTTGTTGCAAATCATGTGTACTAATATCAATATCAAGTACCGCATCATCAACGTCTTGATAGTGCTGTTTGAACCCGACCAGTTTAAGATTTACTTGGCGTTTAATGGCCGTTTCACTTTGATAATCTTGAATAACTTGATAGATATCAGGATCGATCGAATCACATTGAGTTGCATCAATAATGAGTTGTTGATGTTTATGCACATGTTCCAATGCCGAAATAAGCGCAGAACGATTAAGAAAGGTCACTTGTGATGGAAGTTCAATACGAGTCACTACGCCATGCAAGCGCTTCTCTCTATAAACACGAATACCTTTATTAAAATTACCATAGAGAATAAAAGCACTACTGGTGAACAGACCAATTAAAATTCCCATTAAAAGATCGGTCAGTAAAATTGCAACCAAGGTAATAATAAAAGGTAAAAACTGTTTCCAACCTTTTTGATAAAGCTGTTTAAATAGTTTTGGATGGGTAAGCTTAAAGCCTGTCACGATTAAGATCGCAGCCAATGCAGACAGAGGAATCATGTTCATTAATGGCACGAAGAACAAAACTGCCAGTAGCAATAATACGCCATGAATAATGGTAGAGCATTTACTACGCGCGCCTGTATTTGCATTCACCGAACTACGCACAATAACCGAGGTGACGGGCATGCCACCAATTAAGCCCGAAATAATGTTACCTGTACCTTGTGCCCAGAGTTCACGGTTAGGAGGAGAAGAGCGTTTTTGAGGATCGATTTTATCTGCCGCTTCCAAATTCAATAATGTTTCTAAAGATGCCACGACAGCAAGCGTAATTGCTCCTGTGTAAATCATAGGCTCAGCTAAATAGCTAAAATCAGGGAAAATTAATACTTCTTCGGGTGCTTGCAATATATTCGGCAATTGAATGAGGTTATCAACTTGCACTGCCCAGGGTGAGCCAATACTCACCAAAATAAAATTTAAAACCGCTGCCAACACAACTGCAATCAGGGCAGAAGGTAAAGCTAGTTTTTTGAGTGGACTGCTATCCCACGCTAAAATTAAGAATAAACTGAGCAAACCAATGAGTGCAGCTCCTCCATCAAAACGCTGAAGAAATGCATCTGGCGTTGAAGTCCAAACCTGTGTCCATGAAAAATCAGAAAGACCAAACAGATAAGGCAATTGTGTCGCAATCAGAATGACACCAATGGCCGCCAGTAATCCTAAAATGACATTATTTGGAATAAAGTTTGCAAAAAAACCTAACTTAAATAATCCAAATAGAATTTGTAGAACACCTGCGAAAATAATACACAATAAAAAGGCGGCATAATTGCCGCCTAATTGTTCTAACTGTACAAGGATGACAGCAGTTAGTCCTGCTGCTGGTCCAGCTACACTGATGTGGGAACCACTCAGTAAACCAACAATAATACCACCAACAATACCAGCAATAATGCCAGAGATAATGGGAGCTCCTGAGGCTAAAGCGATACCCAAACACAGCGGTAATGCCACAAGAAATACGACAACTCCGGACAGGAGGTCTTTTAAATGAAATCTATTTTTCAGGTTTAAAACCGACATAAAACAACCATTTATAATATAAAGAAATAAGCAAAGTTGTACTATTACAGCCTGAAAGTGATTAATTGCTTCAAGGCTTGGTTGATGGTGTCGGACAACTGAATATCGTTAAAGTTGAGTTATGCTATAACGTTGTATATTTGATTGTAGGTTTCACAACGTTTTTGTTGATCTTAAGATTCACCTCATCTTTACGACTGCGATTTTTTTCTTATTTGCTTTTATATAACTGTTAAAAAATAATTCTTAACCCATAAAAAAAGCCTCCAATTGGAGGCCTTTTTATCAATTAAAAACTCTTATTTAGAGCCTTTAATCCCTGCTTGTAGTAACAATGCACCTAAACCGCCGATCTTTTGTTCTTGTGGTTTATCTTGCTTGCTACGCTGAGGGCGTTCAGCTTGATCTTTACGCGGTTGAGGACGCTTAGCTTGAGGTTTACGCTCAAAACGCTGTTCTGTATTTTGCTCACGACGTGGTGGACGCGGCGCTTTAACAGGTGCAGAACCTTCAGCACGCATACTTAAGTTCACGCGGTTACGTTCAACATCAACCTGCATAACACGCACTTGTACAATCTGGCCCGGTTTTACAACTTTATGTGGATCAGATACAAATTCATTTGCTAATTCAGAAATATGAACTAAGCCATCCTGATGTACACCAATATCAACAAAGGCACCAAAGTTTGTGACATTAGTGATCACACCTTCAAGCTGCATACCTTCTGTCAATTGACCAACTTCAGTAATATCTTCACGGAATTTAGCAGTACGGAACTCTGGACGTGGGTCACGACCCGGTTTTTCAAGTTCAGCTAAAACGTCTTGAATTGTTGGTAAACCAAATTTGTCATCAACAAATTCATCAGCTTTTACTTGGCGAATGATTTCGGTATTACCGATGATGTCTTTAACAGTTGTTGCTTTTGCTGCAACAATTTTCTCAACAAGACCATAACTTTCAGGGTGAACTGAAGAGGCATCTAAAGGTTCAGAACCATTTTGAATACGTAAGAAACCAGCTGCCTGCTCAAAAGTACGCTCACCTAAACGTGGTACGCTTTTCAACGCTTGACGGTTGTCAAAACGACCATGCTCTTTGCGGTATTCAACAATTTGTTGAGCAATTGCTTTGTTTAAACCTGCGATATAAGCCAAGATTGCTGGTGAAGCGGTATTTACATCAACGCCTACAGCATTCACACAGTCTTCTACCACTGCATCAAGTGTTTTTGCCAAACCAGTCTGGTTCACATCGTGTTGATATTGGCCCACACCGATTGATTTCGGATCAATCTTAACAAGTTCAGCAAGTGGATCTTGTAAACGGCGAGCAATAGAAACTGCACCACGAATTGAAACGTCAAGTTCTGGAAGTTCTGCCGACGCAAGTTCACTTGCAGAGTAAACAGATGCACCCGCTTCACTTACAGTGATTCGTGTTAAATTCAGATCAGTATTCGCAGCCATCATTTCAGCAACAACAGCTTCTGTTTCACGGCTAGCTGTACCATTACCAATTGCAATGAGCTCTACATTATATTCACGGCATAGGCGTGCAAGTTCAGCAATTGAGCCTTCTTTATCTTCTTTTGGAGCAAATGGATAAATCGTGCTGTGAGCAAGTACATCACCTGCATCGCTGATCACTGCAAGTTTCACACCTGTACGGATACCAGGGTCAACACCCAAAGTCGTACGGCTACCAGCTGGCGCTGACAATAATAAATGACGAAGATTTTCAGCAAATACCTGCATTGCTTCTGCTTCGGCAGTAAGACGTTTTTCTGTCAGCAATGAATGTTCGATTTGAGGACGAATCTTGCCTAACCAGAATAATTTTGCAGTTTGCTTTAAGAAATCCTGACGCGCTTGAGGTTGAATTTGCTCAAGGTTGTATTCAGTTTCAATAAGCGCCAATGGTGCATCATCTTCACCATCTACTTTCAAACCCAATACGTTTTCTTGACGACCACGCAACATTGCCAATAAACGATGAGAAGGTAATTTGTTTAGACCTTCAGAGAATTCAAAGTAATCACGGAATTTTTTACCAACTTCTTTCTTTTCTTCAGATGCAACCGCACTTTTTAAAACCGCACTTTTTGCAAAAGTTGTTTTTAATTCTGTAGTAAGTGAAATATTTTGCGCCCAGTCATCAATCAGAATGTGCTGAATCGCATCTAACTGACTTTCAACATCTGGGTAGTCTTCGTGACTAAAACCAGCTAATGCTTCTGTCGGGTCAACTTGTTCTGCAATAATTTTTTCAGCAATCGGTCCTAAACCTGCTTCTTTTGCTTTAAAAGATTTACTTGTACGCTTAGGGCGATACGGTGCATAAATTTCTTCTAAAGCATTTTTTGTTTCGGCTGCATTCACCCGCGCCAACAAGTCATCACTCAATTTATTCTGTTCTTGCAATGACTGAATAACCTTTTCACGGCGCTCATATAAATCACGTAAATACGCTAAACGAGTATCTAATTGGCGTAACTGCGTATCATCTAAACCTTGTGTTACTTCTTTACGGTAACGGGCAATAAATGGAACACTGGCACCTTCATCAATTAAGCGGATGGCAGCTTCTACTTGGTTTGGACGTACGGCAAGCTCACTTGCCAACTGCTGAACTAAGTCAGTCATCGTGTTTGATCCCACAAGGATAAAGTTTAAAAGCACTGATTATAAAGACCAAGCCCATAAAATCCACACTTGTTTGCGTATTCAAAACGTTTTTTTGTATTGACTGTGAATATTTATAGTTTTTACGACTACTAGAGCACATAAAAACAGGAGTTCAAGTATGAAAAAGTTGAGGCTGAGCTCTGTTTTTTAATCTTTATAAAATATAAACGTAGGCCTTGTGTCATGAAAGTGACAAAATTTTATTATAAATTATGAGAAAATGATCATATTGATACATTCCTCAAAAGCTAAAAACATAGCGATTCAACAACGTTTTATTCGTCCAATCTTTTAACCAACCCAACCATCTGCTTACTTCAACAAATAAAAGCTTTATAACAACCAACTTGGTTTACCTAAAATAACTTATTTTAACAATTAGTTATTACTATTTAATTATTAAAAATTTATCAAATATTTAAGTATTTGTTTTTTTAGATCAGTCTTTGCTAAATTATGGGCTTAAGATGTTGTTTTTTGGTTTCAAACCACCTTGAAAATTGTAATTTTGAGCAAATTGATACATAGTCTTAACGAGAACATCAGCATTATACTGAGGGCTTGCTGGCAATAAGCCTGACCGACGCAATAATATATAAATTATGACTTTAAAAGGGAGTACATCATGAGTTTAGTTGTACCTGCTGAACATCCTGAAACCGTACACAACGAAACGGATCGTGTCGAACGTATTTTAGTGGTCGATGACGATGTGCGTTTACGTACCCTCTTGCAACGTTTTTTGGAAGATAAAGGCTTTGTTGTAAAAACTGCCCACGATGCTTCGCAAATGGACCGTTTATTACAACGTGAGTTATTTTCACTTATCGTACTCGACTTTATGTTGCCAGTTGAAGATGGTTTGAGTATTTGCCGTCGTTTACGCCAATCAAATATTGATACACCTATTATCATGTTAACAGCGCGTGGTAGCGATTCAGACCGTATTGCAGGTCTGGAAGCTGGTGCAGACGATTACTTACCAAAACCATTTAATCCAAATGAGCTTTTAGCCCGTATCCGTGCTGTATTGCGTCGCCAAGTTCGTGAAGTTCCCGGTGCTCCAAGCCAACAAGTTGAAGTTGTGAGCTTTGGACCATGGTCTTTAGACTTGTCTACCCGCACGCTGACACGCGAAGGACAAATCGTTACCTTAACGACTGGCGAATTTGCAGTATTAAAAGCATTGGTACAACACCCACGTGAACCATTAACGCGCGACAAACTCATGAATTTGGCTCGTGGTCGTGAATGGGGTGCAATGGAACGTTCAATTGACGTTCAAGTATCTCGTCTACGTCGTTTAATTGAAGATAATCCTGCACGTGCACGTTATATCCAAACTGTATGGGGCGTGGGTTATGTATTTGTTCCAGATGGCGCGGAATAAGCTTGAGATAAGATAGAGTGAGTTTAGAACCAATCGCGCCACAAAACTTTACTGACTACGCCACCTACTCTGAACGGAAACGAACTCGGTGGGAACGTTTTCTCGACAAGATTAAGCCACGCTCTGCTGCCATGCGTACCACCATTCTGGTACTGCTGGTGGTATTTTTTAGCTTATTTATGTCGTTATGGTTCTTTTGGCGCACTCTCTATTTACCTGAAATTCAACAACACGCCCGTTATCTAGCAGTTGAACTTGAACTCGTTAACAATCCGGATATACGAATTTTTCATCGTGACAACGAAGTTGATGTTGATACGTGGTTACGTAATCGCGTTGGTATTGAATACGTTACCAACCCTAAAGAATATCCAAGCGTCCGCGATAAAGTTATTGCTGAGTTTTTTACCAATCAGATTGAACAAAAACTGGCAAATGAGATTGGGACGAAGGATGTTACTGTTTACTTCCAGTTTAAGCCTAGCCCACGCATCTGGATTCAAACACCTGAAATGCACGGGAACTGGGTCCGTGAACCTTTAAAAACCTATGCCAATTATAGCCCTGAGCTATTAGTTGGTTGGATCGTTGGTGTTCCATTACTTTCAGCTATTATTATTCTGATTTTAGTTAGGCAAATGAACCGCCCCTTACGTCGTTTGCAAAATGCTGCCAATGAATATAGTAAGGCAGGAACAGCACCTTACTTAGATACCAATCACGGTCCCTTAGAAATTCGTCAGGTGAACCAAGCCTTTAACCGCATGGTTTATACGCTTGACCAAACCGAGCGTGAACGACGTATTATGTTAGCTGGGATCTCGCATGATCTAAGGACTCCTCTTACACGTATTCGCTTAACGGCGGAAATGTTACCTGATGAGTTTTTACGTGAAGGTCTGGTCTATGACGTAGATGATATGGATGCGATTCTTAATCAGTTCATTTCCTATATGCGTGATGGCTCTGATGAAGAATTGAAAGACACCAATATCAATATGCTTTTGCAAGAACTTGTTATCCAGTTCAAACCTTTAGACATTCACTTCGAGATGCAGGATGTGCCAATTATTCCGGCACGTAGCCTTTCTTTAAAGCGACTTATTGCCAACCTAATTAACAATGCAAAACGCTATGGTGCTGAACCGATAGAACTCAGTGCAAAAGTTGAAAATGAACATATTTTAATTACTGTTGCCGATCATGGTGAAGGTATTCCAGCAGATCAAATAGAAGAGTTAATGCAACCTTTTGTTAGAGGAAACTCGGCAAGAACAGTTCAAGGAAGCGGTCTTGGCCTTGCGATTGTCAAACGTATTGTTGATATTCATCATGGTGAAATTCAAATTCATAACCGTGAACAAGGCGGTTTAGAAGTTATTATTTCTTTACCTATCCCGAAACCAAGCACTGAAGAAAACAGCTCGATCAATCCATTAGAAAAAATAAAACAAACTTTGAGTGAGCGCTTTTAATTTAACCAGTTAGTTATTAAAAGCCTCATTTTAAAGACAAATAAAACAATTAAAAATCAATAAAATAAAAACTATAAATATATTTTATACCACCATTTATTTACAAAATTAGACCTTAGCCTAACACCTATGCACTTTTCAATTTTTCATAGCTAAAATCCCCTATGTTTTGACAATTCTGAGGATGTCCAATGTCTTTAAGTCGTATTCGCCTAGCTTCTCTTCATGACAAGGTCATCAGTGCTGAACAAGCTGCACAATTCATCGAAGATGGAATGACCGTAGGTATGAGTGGTTTTACTCGTGCTGGTGAAGCTAAAGCTGTTCCACAAGCACTTGTAGAACTTGCAAAGAAAAATCCGTTAAAAATCACGTTAATTACGGGTGCCAGCTTAGGTAACGACTTAGACAAACAACTCACGGAAGCAGGTGTTTTATCTCGTCGTATGCCATTCCAAGTGGACAACACTTTACGTCGTGCCATTAACAATGGCGAAGTTATGTTTATTGACCAACATTTGTCTGAAACTGTTGAGCAAATGCGTAACCAACAGCTTAAACGTCCTGATGTTGCAGTGATTGAAGCAATTGCAATTACTGAAGATGGCGGCATTATTCCAACAACTTCTGTTGGCAACTCTGCAAGTTTTGCTATTTTTGCCGAGAAAGTTATTGTTGAAATCAACACATCTTTAAGCGAAAGCTTTGAAGGTTTGCACGACATCTACATTCCAACTTATCGTCCAACACGTACTCCAATTCCATTAACAAAAGTGGATGAGCGCATTGGTACATCAGCAATCCAAATCGATCCTGCAAAGATTGTTGGTATTGTATTTAACGATACGCATGACTCACCATCAACAGTAACTCCGCCAGATGATGAAACCCAAGGCATTGCAAACCACCTAATCGCTTTCTTTAATAAAGAAGTTGCTGAAGGTCGCTTACCGAAAAGCCTTGGCCCATTACAAGCAGGTATCGGTTCTATTGCCAATGCTGTATTAACTGGCTTAAAAGATTCTGACTTTGAAGACCTCATCATGTACTCAGAAGTATTACAAGACTGTACTTTTGAATTAATTGATGCAGGCAAAATGAAATTTGCTTCTGGTAGCTCAATTACGCTTTCTGCAAAATGTGGTGAAAAAGTTTTTGGCAACATTGAAGCATACAAAGACAAATTAGTACTTCGTCCACAAGAAATTTCTAACCACCCTGAACTGGTTCGCCGTTTAGGCATTATCGGCATTAACACTGCGCTTGAGTTTGATATTTACGGTAACGTGAACTCGACTCACGTGTGCGGTACTAAAATGATGAATGGTATTGGTGGTTCAGGTGACTTCGCTCGTAACGCTCACTTGGCGATCTTTGTGACTAAATCAATTGCTAAAGGGGGCGATATCTCTTCTATCGTGCCAATGGTGAGTCACGTAGACCATAGTGAACACGATGTTGATATTTTAGTGACAGAGCAAGGTTTAGCAGACTTACGCGGTTTAGCACCTCGTGAACGTGCTCGCGTTGTTATCGACAACTGTGTACATCCACTTTACCGTGATGCATTAAATGATTACTTTGATCGTGCATGTGCTAAAGGTGGACATACGCCTCATTTACTTCGTGAAGCATTGTCTTGGCATGCAAACTTCGAAGAAACAGGTCAAATGCTTCAAGCAGCACCAGTTGCAAAATCAGCTTAAATAACTGATTTAATTCAAGCACTCCTACGGGGGTGCTTTTTTATTTGTTTAAATTATTCATAAAATACTGCTCAAGCCCCAATTTTTATTTTATCTTTTCAGCACATCAAAACAAAAAGTAGAAATCTATATGTTTATTATTCGTCAATTTACAAATGCGGATCTGGAAGATGTCGTTATTTTATGGGAAAGCTGTGGCCTGACTCGTCCTTGGAATAATCCTGAAACCGATATTTTCAGAAAAGTCTCACAACAAGATGATTTATTTTTAGTTGCGATTAAAGATGAGCAACTCATTGGCACACTTATGGGCGGCTATGACGGTCATAGAGGCTGGATTAACTATTTAGCTGTTCACCCCCACCAACAACGCTTAGGAATAGCTACAGCGCTCGTTCAGCAGCTTGAAAAGCGACTGATTGCTCGGGGTTGCCCAAAACTACAATTATTAGTGCGTAAAGATAACCTAAATGTACTGAATTTTTATGAACAACTCGGCTATGACGAAGTAGAAGCGGTGTGTCTAGGGAAACGTCTAATTAGCGATAGTTCACATGATTAAGCCCTTACTTGTTATAGCTTTGACATAATAAGAAAAATAATCAGAACTTGGGGATAAGTGACAGTGCTTGTGGATAAATCTCATTTTACCCACAAGTAAGAAAATGATTTGTTCAGATAAAAACAATAGGCATGAAAAAAGCCTCATACGTTATGTATGAGGCTTTTTCGAATATGGTGGCGAGACCCAGGATCGAACTGGGGACACACGGATTTTCAATCCGTTGCTCTACCTACTGAGCTATCACGCCGATGGCCTGTATTAAGCCGTATCTCAGAACAATAGTCAACTATTATCCTGAGTTTTTGATTTAAATGAGTATTTTTTATACTCAAAAAAAATCCCTGATGGGATCAGGGATTGAAAACACATATAATGGTGGCGAGACCCAGGATCGAACTGGGGACACACGGATTTTCAATCCGTTGCTCTACCTACTGAGCTATCACGCCGAAGTGGGCGTATTAAACAATGTTTATATGATCACGTCAAGCAACTTCCGTGTTTTTTGTAACAAGTGATTATTTTTAAATCACCATCACATACAGACTGCGCTTTTAATGGTGTAATTTACCAATATGAGCCAAACAACGATGAATAGCGCCACAACCCGGCTCAAAAATTTTCACGCCTTTTAACTCTTCTATACGACAAGCTTCTTCAACTAAACGCTCTGCTACCCCACGACCACGGTTGGCAGGGTGCACAACAATATATTCAAGAACCTTGCTTTCGCCTTGTCCTGAAGACCACATTGCCCCTATAATTTTGGTGTTAAATTCGGCAGTATATAGCGTGGTATACTGTTGTAAATCTTGTTCAAGTTGTTCAATCGCATCGTGCCCGTCACCAAACTCCGGACTTGTATCATACAGTCGCTCAAGCTGATCGCGAATCTCTGAATTATCTAGAGAACTATAAGCATGTACGGTAATAGGCATTGATTAACCCTCCTGAGCAAACTATGATGCTGTCACGAATTCGTCACAGCGAAATTATCGTTACATCCAATCATTTTTGACGTTTTTTTGAGGAACGTGTCCATGACGCAACGTATCAGTGAAGTGGTTAGAAATACCAATGAAACCAAAATTCGAGTTCGATTAAATCTCGACGGTACTGGTCAAGGCACACTAAACACTGGAGTTCCATTTTTAGACCATATGATTGATCAAATCAAGCGACATGGCTTATTTGATATCGATATTCATTGTGACGGAGACCTCGATATTGATGATCACCACACCGTAGAAGACTGTGGAATCACGCTTGGACAAGCTTTCGCACAAGCTTTAGGCGATAAAAAAGGTTTAAAACGCTATGGTCATTTTTATGCACCATTAGACGAAGCTTTGTCTCGTGTTGTTGTAGATTTATCTGGTCGTCCGGGTTTATTTATGGATATTCCATTTACCCGCGCACGTATCGGTACGTTTGATGTCGATTTATTTTCTGAGTTTTTCCAAGGTTTCGTAAACCATGCGCTTATGACCTTACACATCGATAATTTGAAAGGTAAAAATAGCCACCATCAAATTGAAAGTGTGTTCAAAGCACTAGCTCGTGCTTTACGTATGGCATGTGAAGTTGATCCACGTGCAGAAAACACGATTGCATCGACAAAAGGTAGCCTCTAATGACACGTATCGCGTTACTTGATTATGGCATGGGCAATCTACACTCAGCAGCTAAAGCACTTGAGTATGTGGGCGCTACAGTCGATGTGACCAATGATCCAAAATTAATTGCACAAGCCGACAAAATTGTTTTCCCAGGTGTTGGCGCAATGCGCGACTGTATGCAAGGTATGCGTGAAGCAGGCATTGATGAAGTCGTACGTAAAGCTGCTTTTAATAAGCCAGTTCTTGCGATTTGTGTGGGCATGCAAGCATTACTACAAAGTTCTGAAGAAAATGGCGGTGTAGACGCTCTAGGTATTTTTGACGGCGTAGTAAAACACTTCCCTCAAATGGAAGGGTTAAAAGTGCCTCATATGGGTTGGAATCAAGTTCACCAAATGGACCCTAGCCACCCTATGTGGAACAACATCGAACAAGATGCACGTTTCTACTTTGTACATAGTTATTATGTCGAGCCAAAAGATGAAAGCGTTGTGGCTGCGACCTGTGACTATGGCGTGAACTTCTGCACAGCAATTCACAAAGATAATTTATTCGCGACTCAATTCCACCCAGAGAAAAGTCATACTGCTGGTTTGCAGTTACTTAAAAACTTTGTGGAATGGAATATTTAATCTGATTTAAAACTGAAAAAGATCAGGTCTAGATGGCCTGATCTTTTTTTATTTACAATAATCACTAATCATTTATAGAATGATGTTTTATTCAACAAAATATTGAATATTTATACTTTTAAATAAAACCAAATGATCAGGAAAACAAAATGAATTCACCTTTTGAAAATCAACCGATTCAACAAGATTCCCCCTTTAAAGCAAGTGGTCGTTTTGGACGACTCTCTTATGCGGCATGGACCCTCTTATTTTCACTCGTAATTGTGATCGCCGTTCTTATTGTCGCTTTCACTTTTGGACTAACAAATAGTGAAGATTTAAGCGGTCTTTCCACCGCAGGAATGATTGTTTTAGGTATTGTCTATATTGCCTGTATCTATGTCAGCTTTATATTTACTATCCGCCGTTTACATGATCGTAATAATACGGGATGGCTGTCATTACTGATGCTTATCCCTGCTGTAAACTTTATTTTTATGATTTATCTATTTGCGGCAAAAGGTACCGAAGGCACTAATGATTATGGTCCACAGCGCCCAACTCTTGGCTGGGAGCGTGTTTTAGGCTGGATCTATATTGTCATTATTCCGCTCGTATTTGTTTTCGGTGTTATTGCTGGAATTATGGTTCCGAGTTATCAAAGTTATATTGAAAAAAGTGAAAGTATTGAAATTGGTACACCTTCTCAGTCTCAATAATTTCTTGTGGTCCTTTATAAAGCCTAGTTCTCTAGGCTTTATTCATATATAAAGCTAATAGCTCAATTCTTTTCTACACTATAAATATGTCTGAAGCTTCCCCCCTTCTTGATAAAGCCTCTATTCAGCAGCTTCCTCCTTTCGAAAATCTTAACCACCAAAATATTGTAGTGATTGAAAATATCGAGCAATGTAAAAATATTGAAAATGAATTAAAAAACGCTGAAATTTTGGGATTTGATTCTGAGTCTAAACCGACTTTTCGGGTAGGTGAAGTCTCGACAGGCCCACATCTGATTCAGTTAGCGACTGAACAAAAAGCATATCTGTTTCATGTAAATTCATTCACTTTAAAATTTTTGCAGCCCATTTTATCTAACCCCAAACAAATTAAAGTCGGTTTTGGCCTCAAAAACGATAAGCATATTTTTCATAAAAAAGGGATTGAACTCGAAGGTTGTGTCGACCTCGCAAAAGGCTTTAGCCATTTTGGTTTTAAACAACAACTGGGGGTACAAAAAGCAGTTGCGCTGTTATTTGAGCAATATCTTGCAAAGTCGAAAAAAGTCGGAACATCAAACTGGGCACGAAAGCCGCTTAGCTCTCAGCAAATCAGTTACGCTGCTGCCGATGCATATGCTGCTTTATTGGTATTTCAAGAGCTCAGAAAACAAAAACTATTACCCGCTCACATTTCTCAAACTATTCAAACCGCACTTCAAGCGTAAAGTTATAAAAGTCTTTTCTAAGGCTTAGCGATTGATCAATACTTTGCTAAGATGTGCAAAATTTCATAATCATGATGAAGCAAGGAGCGGAAGCATGCTAATCATTCCTGCAATTGACCTGAAAGATGGTAAATGTGTGCGTTTAAAACAAGGGCGTATGGAAGACGATACAGTTTTCTCTGACGATCCAGTTGCAACTGCCCAGCATTGGGTAAATGAAGGCGCACGTCGTTTGCATTTGGTCGATTTGAATGGCGCTTTCGCAGGCACTCCAATTCATAAACCTATTGTTGAAGCAATTGCTAAAGCTCAGCCAGAATTACCAATTCAAATTGGTGGTGGTATTCGCTCTTTAGAAACAATTGAGCATTATTTAGAAGCTGGTGTGACTTTTGTCATTATCGGCACTAAAGCTGTTCAAGAGCCTGAATTTGTTGAAGAAGCTTGTAAACGCTTTGCTGGCCACATCATTGTTGGTATTGATGCCATGAATGGTATGGTTGCAACTGACGGCTGGGCTAATGTAACTGACGTTAAAGCAACTGATTTAGCAAAACGTTTTGCTGATGCAGGCGTGTCTAGCATTGTTTACACAGACATTGCTCGTGATGGCATGATGCAAGGTGTAAACGTTGAGCAAACTGTAAACTTGGCTCAATACTCAGGCTTACCAGTAATTGCTTCTGGTGGCGTAACTAACCTTGATGACGTTCGCAACTTAATAGGCCAACCAGGCATTTTAGGTGCGATTACAGGCCGTGCAATTTATGAAGGCACACTGAGCCTTCGTGAAGCTCAGCTTTTGTTAGATGAAAATCGTCTTTAATTTTTAAGATCTAAAAAAGAGCCTGTTTAGGCTCTTTTTTTATTTCTTGAGAATCTTTAATTTAATAACTTTTCTAAATCGATAACCTCATCTGCGATTTCCATCGCATAGGGTGAATGCGTAATCATGATCACGGATGGAACAACCTGCTGAATATATTCAAGTATATTTTTTGCAGTATCTACGTCCAAGGCGGCAGTCGGTTCGTCTAGGATGATGAGCTGAGGACGAGCCAAAAGACCACGAAGAATGCAAATTCTTTGCTTTTCTCCTCCTGAAAAATTCTTATAAATTTCAGTTAAATCATCATCAAGTTTCAGTTGATGCTTTTTCATAATATGTAACAGGTTAAATTGATCAAGCATCTGAAGTAAGTAAGAATCTTCATATATATGAGACGAGTTATAAACTAAATTATCTCTAAGGGAATAAGGGAAAATAACTGGTTGCTGTGCAACGTAAACAACCTCATCAAAAATATGCTTAGAAAAATTTTGACTGATATCAATATTTTTATACAAAAGCTGTCCTGATTGAATCTGATAGACACCCATTAAATAATTCATCAGAGAAGTCTTTCCCAAGCCAGTTTGCCCAATCACGACATATGTTTTATTGGCTAATATTGTTAAATTAAAATGATCTACGGCTCTTTTCCCAAGTAAAAATTTAGCATTTATAAATTGAAAGAGAACGTTGGAGTCTTGAACGATAGAATGCGTATAATTTTCTTTATTGAGATCAAAGTATTTTCGATATTTTGCTAAGGCGACAAAGTTGCCATTTAAACGCATCAAGCTTTGAGAAACCGCCAGAAATGGATTGGTGAGTTGAATAATATAGGTACTTATCAATACAAAAGCACCCGGTGTAAGCTGCTTTTCAGTTGAAAGAAACACTGTAAATAACATAAAAATAAGTAAAAACAGAAAGATAAGAAACAATTGAGAAATCATCAATAGCCCTATTTTCTTGTTCCTATCTTTAGCTGTTGTAATGTACAAATTTAAAGTGTCATTAAATTTTGACAATTGAAACGGTACCGCATTCTTTACTTTAATTTCATATGAATTTGAAATCTGATGTATCAAATGACTATTCACCTGATTATCTTTTTGATACATCGAATCGAATAAAGAACTGCTTGTTTTATTTATATGAAAGGAAACTAGGAAAATAACGATAGCTATTAATAAAAAGCTAATACTAAAGACTAGGCTAATGGTCGTAAATAGAACTGCAAAAATCATCGCCAATTGAAAAATAATTGGCCCCAAATGAAGAAGTAACGTTAAATTAATCTCACCAAAAGCAGAACTTCCTCTTGCAAGATCACTGATTACTGTTCCAGCTTCAATTTGATCTTGTTCATCTTTTTTAAGATTTAAATAATTTTTTAAGCCTGCAAAAATTAATGCTCCTTTGAAATCAACCATTAAATAAGCACTAAAAATATTTTGCGTCCAATGACATAACTCATTTACCAACCATGCAGTCGCGTAGGCAAGTACAAGTAGATATAAAAAATTAAATGGGAGTTGAATATTGAGGAAAAAGTTATATTCGTGTGCTGAATAGTCGATAATAATTTTCAGCAGGTATGGTAGTAATGTTGTAAAGAATGCTGAAAACATCACTAATAAAAACATGAGAAACATACTACTCTTCTGTTTCTTATAATTTTCTTTAGAAACTTTCCATAAAAATTTATAGTTTTGAATATCTTGCGAACTTAATAAAAACTTCATTTCTGTATCTTTTTTCTATTAAAACAATTTAAAAATAATTTCATTACACAAGAAATATTATAACTTGCCTTATTTATTATTATTCATGTTTTTTTAATTAAACTTACAAGTTTTTAAATAATAAAAATTCTATATATAAAACTTAATAACTCACATAATTTTAAAAAGACTTTAAAGTTAATACACCACATTTCGAATAAATTTAAGCACTTGGTTACCACTATTAATATAGGTATAAGTCACTGAACTAGCAAAACTAAAAGATAAACCAGCAGGAATTATTTTTATGCTATCGGTAAATTGTATGGTCAACTCACCTTCTAATACATAAATCAGTTCTTGCCACCCTTCTGCATCCGCTTCAGCAATATAAGATTCACCCACAGCCAATGACCATGTCCAAAGCTCAACTTGAGAACGAGATGGAACTGAAGCCAGTAAAGTTGCTTTGCTTTCTTCTTTGTTTCCCTGCCAAGCAAGTACATTCACTAAGGCTTGTTCTTTGAGCTCAGGCGCACTCACAATTGTTCTAAAATCTACGCCCAACACTACCGCAATCGCATCGAGTTTAGCCAAGCTAATATTGACCTGCCCTGTTTCTAAAGCAGCGATTGTCCGTCTACTCACACCAGCTTGATCGGCTAAATCCTGCTGGCTTAAACCTCGCTCATCTCTTAATGAACGAATATTTGTGCCGACGTGCTGTAAAACGGTGCTGGGCTGGGTCATAAAATAAGTAGCAAAGAAAATATGAGCAATATATTGCACAAAACATAGGAATACTGCAATATGTGCAGTATATTGCACAACTCCTCTTGATCAGATATGTCACCAATTTCTCTGAGCTCAAGCAAAGCCCCACAGCTAGCTCTTATCCTAATTACCATTATTTGGGGTGGAACATTCCTTACTGTGCAGTATGCACTGAATTTTTCGTCACCTATGTTTTTTGTGGGCTGTCGCTTTGCTGTAGCTGCCTTAACGTTATTAGTTATTTCATTAAAAAGTATGAAAGGCATAACGTTAAAAGATTTAGGTGCAGGCAGCGCGATTGGCCTTGTAATTGCGGCCGGCTATGGCACACAGACGATTGGTCTTCAAACCATTCCAAGTAGTGAATCGGCGTTTTTAACGTCACTTTATGTGCCGCTTGTCCCTCTTTTAATGTGGCTCATCTTTAGAAAAACACCACACATCATGACTTGGGTTGGAGCGGTCCTTGCTTTTGCTGGTCTTGTTTTGTTGACAGGCAATGGTTTTAAGCAAATTTCATTAAGCTTTGGGCAGCTTTTAACAGTACTGGGTGCATTTGCGATTGCTTTAGAAATTATTTTTATTAGCTACTTTGCTGGAAAAGTAAATTTACGCCGTGTCACCATCATTCAACTCGGTGTTGCCTCTCTAATTTCTTTTGCCATTATGCCTGTGGTTGGTGAACATACGATTCCAGCATTTTCATGGCCTCTGGTGCTGATTGCGGTTGCATTAGGCTTAGCCAGCGCACTCATTCAATTTGTGATGAACTGGGCTCAACGTGTGGTTGACCCTTCACGTGCTGCAATTATTTATGCAGGAGAACCCGTTTGGGCGGGCATTATTGGTCGAATTGCTGGTGAGCGTTTACCAGTCATTGCTCTTTTTGGTGGTGCTTTAGTGGTATTAGGTGTTTTAGTCAGTGAGTTAAAAATTAAGTTACCGACCAAAAAAGTCAAAAGAATTCAAGAATAAAAAAGAGAGCGAAATGCTCTCTTTTTTTATCTATTATTTTTTCTTCAATAATATGCAGGGTTGATAATACTCAACTGTCGGCATTGGATCATAAAATGGATGGAGCAATGCCTTCCACTCCTGATAAGCCTCAGACTTTCTAAACCCTTCGGTATGATTTTCAATCTCATCCCAAAAAATCATTAAAATATAATGATGAGGATCAGTTGCATGTCTAATCAGTTGGACAGCATTAAAGCCTTCCATTGGATAGACAATATGTTTAGCTTGCTCGAATGCCTCAAGAAACGCCTCACTTTGCCCAGATTTTATACTCAAATGCACATGTTCAATAATCATGATTTATTGATACATCGGACGGTTATCATTTAGCGCAATCAAACCGCGAATTGCACGATATACAATCCAGATCCATGCAGCACCAATTACACCAACACAGAATACGGTCGATGAGATTGCAACGCCTGCAAACAGGTCAGTATTTTCACCTGTAAAGAACAAGAAAATAAACGGCAGAAAGGCAATAATATTCCAAGCCAGATACCACCAGAATGTTCTGATTTGCCATGTAAAGTGGCTCGCAAAAATTGAACCTTGCACATCAGAACGTTTCACGTAGTTAATAATTAGAGCAATAACCGCAAGTAAGCCGCCTGTAAAAATGGCAACAATATAAAGTACATATAAAATAAGCGTTAAAGTACGATTTGAATCTTGGTCGATAGAACTATTCATTTTTATACCTCTCGAGTTTAATAAAACGATTTACTTTTATGAGCCCCGCAATACGTTTAAGGGAGAAATTAGCCACAAAATCAAAAGTAAATGAAGGAATATGGTACAAAAATAAATCTTACGAAAGGGTTGTTTTTGTGTTTTATGTCTCAGTTTTTGTTGTGCCCACCATGCAGCAGGCCAGCCCCCTAGAAAGCTGACAATATGCAATGTTTGTTCAGGCACACGGCGATTCCCCAATTGTGCAGCTTCTTTGTCTTGTGAATAGAGCCAATAACTCAGCACATTCATCATTAAAACAAACAACAAGGTGTAAGCTGGCAAAGTATGCATAAAGCTCATAATGCCCATTAAAACAAAATAAAATACGATCCCCATTTGCATGGCAGACCATGGTTTAGCTTGAAAAGCAGATTCTGTTTTTGCTGGCTTTGAAGCTTTACGAGTTTGAGATGCTTTTAGGTAGGTTACCTGCTGGGCACGAAAGCGACCACGTTCATCAAGGATAACCAGATATTCCAGTGCACAGCCAATAATTGGCCGAGGACCGGGGCGTGCAAAATCTTTGATATGCAAAAAGACTCGCTCTTTTTCAGCATCATCTGGCTGAATAAAGCCATAACCTTTTTCGTCGAACCATTCGACTAATCGCCCCTGATCTCGCATCTCTATTCCTTTTATGCTTTTACATGACTTAAACGATCTTGCATCATTGCTCGCATTTCTTGCGGATCTTTTTGCAAAATGTCGTCTCCTGTACGTCCTTCTTCTTTATTTTTTTGAGCAACTTGCAAACGCATCGACCAAAAACGGCACGCCGCCATTGCTAAGAATACATCTAAACATTCAAGTTCATCTGAAGTAAGCGCACGAACTTTTTGGTATGCCTCTAAGTAAGCCGCTACTTTGTCTGAGTTTAAATGTGCTTCTGGATATTCGGTACAAAAATCATTGATGGTAATCGCAATATCAAACAGTAATTCATCTTGATTTAATTCGTAAAAATCTAGAATACCTTGTAATTGCTCGCCTTCAAATAAGGTATTGTCGCGGAACAAATCTGAATGAATAAAACCTGTTGGTCGATTTGAATACTGCGCTGTTTTAGTATTAAAAGCTTGATAGACCTGTTCAAGTAAATTTTGGTCATCTTGAGACATGTTTGGTTTAAGCTGCTCTGCAACACTTGTCCAATATTGATGATCACGTCTATATTCACGCTCAAGCGGAAAATCTTGTAAAGCAACATGCAGTTTCGCCTGTGCGTCCGCAATCGCGGCAACTTGCGCTACTGTCGTTTGCATGGGATGGTGACCCATTAAGCGTGGTGCAATCTGTGCAGGTTTTTCTGCAATAACATGAACTGCTTGTCCACTATGTTTTAACGGCACAGCAACGGGTACATCATGAGTCCCCAATTGTTCAAGAACAGGAATCAGTTCACCCGCCCCTTGAGCATCTAGCTCTTCAAATACAGTCAATACATATTGTTTGCGGTTTACATCAACCAGAAAATAATTGGTGTTTTGAATACCTCCCTGAATTGGGTTCAGCTCCAACACCTCTAATCCATAAGGTGCAGCAAAGGTGCGAACTTCATCTAAACTCAACGGGGTATAAACCGACATGGAAAACCTGCAAAAAACATCTGTGAAGTTTGATAGAATACCTCTTCCCTCCATGAAGGTGTAGCGCCTGTGTAGGAACTTTCACCAACGGCGATTATTTTTGGAAAAAGCTATGCTTGCTAAACGTATTATTCCTTGCCTAGACGTTGATAACGGACGCGTAGTTAAAGGCGTTCAATTCCTCGATATTCGTGATGCTGGCGACCCTGTTGAAGTGGCACGTCGCTATAACGAACAAGGTGCAGATGAAATTACCTTTTTAGATATTACCGCTACACATCATGGACGCGATACCACTTACCGTACTGTTGAGCGTATGGCCGAGACTGTATTTGTGCCATTAACTGTCGGTGGTGGTGTACGTAAAGTTGAAGATATCCGTTCGTTATTAAATGCAGGTGCGGATAAAGTGAGTATTAACTCAGCAGCCGTATTTAACCCTGAATTTGTTCAAGAAGCTTCACAGCACTTTGGCGCGCAATGTATTGTGGTTGCAATTGATGCTAAAAAAACTGGCGACAACAAATGGGAAATCTTTACCCACGGTGGCCGCAAACCAACGGGTATCGATGCCATTGAGTGGGCTGTAAAAATGGCTGACTATGGTGCGGGTGAGTTACTCATTACCAGTATGGATGCCGATGGTACTAAAGCGGGTTACGATATTGCTTTAATGCGCGCCATTAATGACTGCGTTACCGTTCCAACGATTGCTTCAGGCGGTGTAGGTAACTTACAACACCTTGCAGACGGTATTTTACAAGGTGGCGCCGATGCAGTATTGGCAGCAAGTATTTTCCACTTTGGCCAATATACCATTCCAGAAGCTAAACAATATTTAGCTGAACAAGGCATCGAAATGCGCTTGTAAGTCTATTGATATTTAAAGGGGCGATATGCCCCTTTATTTTTTTATGCAGCACCGTCTACAACATTCACATCACCGATGAGTTTAGGCTTTTCTTTTTTCTCGACCCATTTTGCAGGAAAGATTTTTTCTACAGCTTGAGATAAAGGTTTAGCAATCACTGTCGGTAACCGTATGCCCAAAGGATTTTGTTCTTTTAAATCTGCCGAAGACACCACACGTGTTCCCATCACATAATCAAACCAAGGCTTGGTCACACACCAATTGGCATCTTGATTAGAGTTCATGTGGTGATCGTAATGCCATGGGATTTTACGCTTCGCCCATTCAGGCTCCAGATGTGCACGACGATGAATATAATAATAATTTCCAGCACTGTACCAAGCTGCAAGTGCCATCCCTTTTGAAAATGGATAGAAAATTGCGCTTGAAACGGTTGCCACTACTGCTAGTGAAATTAACTCATTTTTAGTCCGCCAGTTTCCAACACCTTCCACATAACAATCATCATGAAATTGCTGTTTGCGTACTTCACGATGATGTGCCCAATGTGACTCCATGCTTTTTGGCACAGGGCTATATCTCGGTTGTCCAGCACGATGTACCCCATGCAAAATATATTTATGAGCTACCCATTCAAATGCGTTGGCAACCGCAATTCCGGCAATAAACCCTTTTAACATCGCTTTACTCCTTTTTCTTTTTATTGAGAATATAAAATTCTATATGCTATGTATTGACCAGAATTTATGGTTTCATTGACAAATCACGACAAGAAAGAGGTGGTCAGGGATGCCACAACTAAAAAATTATACGGGTTCGGTCTATGGAGGACTCGGACACCTACTAAAAGCTTACTGTGAAGCCAATCAGTTAGCTATTCCTGAGCAATTAGAACAAATTCAAAATCTGGAACGCTTTGACTATGTGGTTTGGCGTGATTTATTAGAAGTCATCTATAAATTAAGCCCCAAGCCGGGTTTAGGTCTAGAAATTGCCAAATATGTACAACCCAAACACTTAGGAATTATTGCCTACCTTGCACTCTCTTGCGATAACTTAGGCGAAGCTTTAATTCGTTATCATGACTTTCACCGTCTGATTTATGACGGAAGTCCGTTAGTGGTTGAACTATATGGGCAATATGCTTCTATTCGCTGGGAAGCTACAGAGTTGCACCCTACCCAACTTACCGATGAAATTGCGATTGCTCTGGTTATTCAATTTTTACGCCTTTTTATGTCTCACCAAGATGTGCATTTGCATGAAGTACATTTTTTAAATGCCCCACCTAAAAACATCAGGGTCTATGAACAATATTTTCAATGTCCAGTTCGTTTTAATCAGCCCCGTACAGAGTTACTGATTCCAAGTTCTGAAATTAATAAGCCACTTAGCAGCGCCGACCACACGCTACAACAATTACTGGTTCAACAAGCCCAAGCGCTTTTAGAACAATTACCAAACTCGACGCAACTTGATCAACGCTTACAGCACTCAATTTTGACTGGGCTACAAAAGGATCAATATCAAATTGAATATATTGCAGCTCAGCTAGGCCTTTCGGTTCGACAGCTCCAACGGCACTTACAACAACAAAACACCACATTTCAGGAACGCGTTCAGCAAGTGCGGTTTATGCTTGCGACTGAATATTTAAAAGATCCGCATTTAAGCTTACAAGAGATTGCTCTTTTGCTTTGTTATTCAGAGCAAAGTGCTTTTCAAAGAGCTTTTAAGCATTGGACCAATCAAACACCACAACAATGGCGAGATCAATTCTTAGACAAAGAATAACCAACCAAAACTTACAAATCTTTTCTTGATTAAAACAACACTGAAAACAAAAATTTCATATAGTCACATGCTTCAAATTTATGTGACGTAATTCACATTAATTAAAATAGATTAAATAAATGAGTAATCAGAATGAATAAATATTTTGCTGAATTTCTAGGTACGTTTTGGCTAGTCTTTGGTGGTTGTGGTAGCGCAGTATTAGCCGCAGCTTTCCCTGAACTTGGTATTGGCTTTGCAGGTGTAGCCCTTGCCTTTGGTTTAACCGTACTCACAGGTGCCTATGCTCTAGGGCATATCTCAGGTGGACATTTTAATCCCGCGGTAAGTGTTGGCCTTTGGGTCGGCGGCCGCTTCGATGTTAAAGATCTCATTCCCTATATTGTTGCTCAAGTGGTCGGCGCGACTGCTGCTGCATTTGTTCTTTACATTATTGCTCAAGGCCAAGCAGGCTTTAGCGGTGTTGGTGGTTTTGCTTCAAATGGTTTCGGTGATTTATCACCAAACAAGTTTGGTTTAGGTTCAGCTTTCATTATTGAAGTCGTTCTTACAGCTTTCTTCTTAATCATTATTTTAGGCGCAACTGACCGTCGAGCACCTGCTGGCTTCGCCCCTATTGCGATTGGTTTAGGCTTAACGCTTATTCACTTAATCAGTATTCCAGTCACGAACACTTCTGTGAACCCTGCACGTAGTACAGGTGTCGCGTTCTTTGCTGAAACTGCTGCTTTAAGTCAGTTGTGGTTGTTCTGGGTGGCGCCGATTTTGGGTGCTGTAATTGGTGCACTTATTTATAAGGTGGTTGCTGGGGATAAGGATTAATTCTTTATATCTATAGCTTCAATATGCTATCGCGGTGGGTGACATGGATGTCACCTGTTGAGCAGGGGTACATGGATGTACCCTCTGATCAACAAAGCCTTTTGTTTACTTTTGGGCTTTCAAAAGTAAGAAATGTCTATACAAACTCAATAAGACCTAACTTGGCATTAAAGACTGTATGGCAGCATGGCCATGCTAAACATCACACACAGAATGCGTAAATTATAAAAACGGATTATTAATTTCTTGTTCAGCGGGACGTTCAATTTTCTCAGGCAATTCTTCTTTTTCCAAAGCCGCAACCACATCGTTTAAAAAGCTCTGTAAAGCTTTGGCTTGTTCTAACCCGACTTTGTCTTTGGTGATTTGTAAGTTGCCATAAATGCTGACGCAATCGACATCATTTTCTAATGTTAAATCTTCAATTGAAGAAGACTCTGTACCCTTTTCAAATGGCTTAAACATAGGTGTTGTCTCGTTGTTATATCTTCACAGTGTAATACGTCCAATTTAAAAAAAATCAATCAAAATTAAAAGTGCCGATAAAATTAGAAATGCTCCCATCAAGATATTAAAATATTTCAAACGGTTGCCATGGTTAAGCACCACTGAAAATTTATCGCCACATAGCCCCCAAAAGAACAGACATGCATAGCAAGTAAAGAAATAAATAATGATAAAGATCGGTAAAGACTGCGGATTTTCAATGCTTGTAAACATCGTTATACCCGACACACAAGCCAACCATGCTTTCGGATTAAGCCACTGTAACAAGAAACCATCTTTAAAATTGGGAATAATCATCTGTTCTACAGGAGCACTTGAAATGGAAATTTTGGTGGCAGAAAGAATAATTTTTATACCGATATAACAAACAAATAACGTTCCACAAATCGCAAGAATTTTTAATACAACAGGAAACTGAGTTAATAAACTCTGGAGACCAAATGCCATAAAAATTAATAGTAAAGTAAAACCAATGGTGGCGCCTGAAATATAGGGAAGCGACCTTTTTAAACCATGATTTAAACTGGTCGATAAAATGACGGTATTTACGGGACCGGGGGTAATAGACATTGCAAATGAAAAAAGAAACATCGAGGCAAACATTGTTATTGTCCTTATTAAAATAAAATGAGTATACAGATCTGTATACTCATTTTATTGTATGAATTTAAGACAATGCAATAACTACTATAAAATTGCTTACTTCAATATTTGCAAGAAATAGTTCACCAAGGCTTCCACCAATTGTTTCACAATGGCTTGGCGTGTTTCTTCATCAATGCTTGGAACTTTTGCTTCCATCGCTTCTGAGGAGCCACTTTTTTGCTTTTTAAACTGATCTTGTAATGCTTTAATTTGATCAGCATTTAAGTCCTGCTCACATTGGCTCTCGCCATCCCAATGTAAATAGTCTAACTTCTGATTTGGCTTAACCGACGTTGCTGTTAAAGGTAGACGATAGACATTACGCTTTTGCTGCTCAGTTAACTGTGGAAACAGATTAACGCCTAAGCGTTCTTCAAGGTAGCAAACACTCACGACTTTCACTTGCAGAGAGTTATTGTTGGGTGCGTAATAAGCCCCAATAGCGCCAGTTTTTGGCATATACACCGCTTTATAAACGGCTGTTGGAACAATGACACCCTTCCCAATGGTTTTAAGGCGTTTGCCCTCAAAAACAGGGCCCGTAACAACATATACATCTTGTTTTTGTTTGGTCGCAAGGGCGCGTGTGGCTTCTTCAAGTTTACGCCAAACTTCCTGATTATTTTTAGGCGCTTGCGGCACCATGTTGCTTAACGAGAAGCTATCAGACTGTGAGTTTTTATTTGGCATATCGCCATTTGGTGCCATATGACCACGGTCATAACCTGAACCACGATAGTCACTTAACAGTGCACGATGCTTTTGATCAACACGAGTTTCTTCATGAAAGTTATCTTCACGCTTAATTTTGACACTCAAACGTTCTGCATTTAAATGCTCAGCCGACCATAACGGCGTTTTAGAGATGCCTGAATACAAAACGTTAAAGCCGTTAAAGCACAGCGGATAACTGTCTTTTTTTAAACTTTCTTTATTTAAAGCAGGAGGAACTTCACGATAGAACTGATTTAAACAAGTCGAGTTAGTACTTAAAGGCGAAAACCACTGCGAAATCTTTTCACTACCAAAAGCAATTGCAAAACTTCCCGCAGCAATACAAGCAAGAATAATCTTGCCAAAATGCTCACTTAGAGAAAAAGAGTTTGTACCTTTACTACGTTTTTTACTTGCCATGTTTCTATCAATACCACTGTCCACACGCAGCTTAACAACCCTGCTTTTTTAAGTATATCTCTTATCTTTCAAATGGTTAAAACATGGTCATCTTTTTTGTAACTCCATTCCCCATTACGTAACAATCTGTTGGAATTATGAGAGGCTTTGGCTATTCAATTACGCCAATTGCGTATCTTTCGTTGAAAAACACTGATTGCTTATGACATGGTTAGCTCCACAAATTTGGATAAAAATATAATCGGAGTCCACTTAATGATCCATTCAAAGATTATTGGTATTGGCGTAATCACGGGATTATGTAGTATGGCAGCTTTGGCTGAACCAGCAGTCCAACCAGGAGATACTTTAGAAAGTTTGTCTAAAGTGAAAGTTACGACAACGGTAAATGGCCAACCTGGTTCTATTAGCGATTTAGTCAATAGCGGACAAGTACAACAAGTTTCTGCTGCACCGACAAATGCAGCGCCTACAGGTGCTCCTATTCCGGCAGATGTTCCACCAGCACCTCCAGCACGTGGTGAAATGGCACCTCCAGCACCAATTGATGCAGTGCCACCTGCACAAGATCAGGCGTCTCCAGCGCCACAAGATCCGAATGCTGCACCACCTGCGGCAGATTCAACTCAGTCGGCAGACCCAATGGCAAAAGATGGTGCTTTGCCAGCAGATGCACCTGTTCACGCTCAATAATCAGAGCCATAAAAAAACCAAGACATTTGTCTTGGTTTTTTTATACATCAATATTTTATATCTCGATTTGACTACCTAACTCAACCACACGGTTGGTTGGAATTTGGTAGAAGTCACTCACCGGACTGGTATTACGCTGCATAGAGATAAACAGTTTCTCTCTCCATGGAGACATACCATCACCTACCGAATGAACAATACGATCACGGGAAATAAAGAAGCTAATATGCATTAAGTCATATTCAAGACCTAATTGTTCATAGGCTTGCATGAGTGCTTTTGGTACATTCATTTCATCTTTAAAGCCGTAGAAAATCTTAATACGGAAGAAATGTTCAGCTAAGGTTTCTGTTGAAATACGGTCTTCTGGTTCGACAAAAGGTACATCCTCAATCACTACAGTAACCAAGATATTGCGCTGATGCAGCACTTTATTGTGCTTGATGTTATGCAGCATGGCATGTGGTACAACGTTCGGTGTACCTGTCATAAAGACGGCATCACCCGGAACCCAGTGCACGCTATTACCAATACTTTTCACAAACAAATCTAACGATAACGTATCGTGTTCGAGCTTGGCAAAAGTGAGCTCACGACCACGTTTCCATGTCATTAAGATGGTCACTGCAATGGCACCAATCAGTAATGGCACCCAACCGCCTGACAAGATTTTAAGTGATGTTGCTGCGACTAAAACCGACTCTAAAACAAAGAATGGAATAATCAGGAGTAGCACTTTTGGCATGCTCCACTTCCAAGCCGAATAGATGAACACAGCAACCAAAATCGTGTCACACAGCATCGTTAAGGTTACAGCAAGACCATAAGCACTTGCCAAGTTTGAGCTGGTTTTGAAAATCAAGATTAAGATAATAATTGCGATTAAAAGTAACCAGTTTAAGAAAGGAACATAAATCTGGCCTTCTTCAGACTCAGAGGTATGTTTAATGCTTAAACGCGGTAAATAGCCCAATTGAATCGCTTGACGTGCAAGTGAAAACACCCCAGAAATTACGGCTTGAGAGGCAATTACGGTTGCCATGGTCGCCATAATAATCATTGGATAAAGTGCCCACTGTGGCACCAATAAATAGAACGGGTTTTGAATCGCCGCTGGGTCTCTTAAAAGTAATGCACCCTGCCCTGCGTAGTTTAAAACCAGACATGGCAACACCACAATGAACCATGCAAGACGAATCGGAATTGGTCCGAAATGTCCCATATCAGCATAAAGTGCTTCACCACCAGTGACTGTTAGCACCACAGCACCCATCACGAAAAAGGTCATGACTGGATTGTGATAGATAAACTGAATCGCCCAATGCGGACTAAACATGCCTAACACCACAGGGGTTTGAATGACGCTGTGAAGACCTAATAATCCTAACGATAAAAACCACACCATCGTAATCGGGCCAAAAAACTTACCGACAAAGGCCGTACCGTGTTTTTGTACTAAAAACAGCGCGATGATAATGGTAATCGCAATTGGCATGATGAACGGGTCAAACACATCGGTTGCAATCGATAAGCCTTCGACTGCCGAGAGTACTGAAATGGCTGGGGTAATAATACCGTCACCAAAAAACAGCGATGCACCAATAAAGCCAATGGCAATCATGTAGATTTTTTTGTTATCGGCAATTTTGGCTTTACGTAAGTTCAATGCGAGTAAGGCCATAATTCCGCCTTCGCCATTGTTGTCTGCACGCATGACGATGGCGACATACTTGATGCTGATGATCAGCATTAAGCACCAAAAAATAATAGATAAAATTCCTAATACGTTTTCAGGCTGAATTCCCAACCCATGCGCGGCATGGAAGGACTCTTTTAAGGCGTAGAGTGGACTTGTTCCAATATCTCCAAAGACCACCCCAAGAGCTGCCAAAGCCGTGGCAGGCAAGGTTGCTTTTTTGGCCGTATTTTGCATTGTGTAATTAAACCAATATGATTTTTATCGCAATCTTATCACCTCTATTATTTTTTTTCTGTAAAGCTCATCTTAAATCTTGGCAGAACAAGATTTTTTAGTTACTATCGCACGCCTTGGTGAGGTGTCCGAGTGGCTTAAGGAGCACGCCTGGAAAGTGTGTATACGTTTGCGCGTATCGAGGGTTCGAATCCCTCTCTCACCGCCAGAATTGAAATTTAAAGAGGCTTAAACCTAATGGGTTTAGGCTTTTTTATTAGCCCAAAAATTAAAAAACAGCCTGAAAAGCCGATAACTTTCTCATCATATTTAAGCCCCAGATTAAATTAAATATTTCAACTCAATGAAAAATCTCACTTCTTTAGCTAAGAAAGCAATTCACTCCCATAACAATTTAAATTTACCCTTTTCAGTTTATTCAGCTTATAAAGAACAAAAAATTAGAAATGTTCCGATTACGAAACCTTTACTCATCGCTATTTTAAGTGGCGTTAAAGAGTTAGGTAGAACTGAAAACATTGTATGTGGAACTGGTTCTTTTATATTTTTATCAAATAGTGCCAGCATTGATATGCGCAATATTCCAAATCAAGAAGAATATTTTGCCCTCCTCATCGAGTTCGACTTTGATGACTTTAAAGACCTTCCTACCTCTTCAAGAACTCCTAAAAAGTTTGTACAAGGCCAACTCAGCTCCTTACTCGAAAATGCACTTTCTCAATTTATAAATTTTTCTCTCATCGCCCCGCCTTCTGTTTTTAAATTTAGAAGAAGAGAACTTTTAGAGCTTATTTATCATTCTGGTTATACCGATATCTCTAGCCTAAATATGACTACAAGCTTGAGTGAAAAAGTTCAGGCATTAATTTCTGATCATTTATCTACAGAACTCACAGCTGAATTTATAGCATCCCAACTTTTCATGAGTTCATCGACGTTAAGAAGAAAGCTTAAAAGTGAAGGAAATAGCATTCAAGACATTCGTAATAGAGTAAGGCTGGGGCATGGATTGCACTTAATTCAAACCACCAATAACAGCATTGGAAATATTGCATTTGAATGTGGCTATCAATCTCAATCTAGATTTACTGAACAGTTTAAAAATTTGTTTGGTATTACCCCTCGTGAATTACGGAAGACCAAAATGCTCAGTTAAGGCGAATTAATGGCAAATCTGCGTATAAAAAAATTTAAGAAGAAAACTTAAGATCTTTTACACACTAAAAAAGGGGCTTAAGAAAGCAGATGAAAAAAGTAGCGGTAATTTTAGCGGGTTGTGGTTATTTAGATGGTTCTGAAATTAGAGAATCTGTTTTAACCCTCTTGGCTTTAGACACAGCAAATATTGAATATCAAATTTTTGCACCCGATGAGCCTTTGTTTCATGTCATCGACCATGTGAGTGGAGAAATAAGCGAAGGTGAGAGCAGAAATATTTTACAAGAAGCAGGACGAATTGCCCGAGGTGAAATTTCCACACTCGATCAACTTGATGAAAATGACTTTGATGGACTTATTATTCCCGGTGGGTTTGGCGTCGCAAAAAATTTATCAACTTTTGCCTTTAAAGGAGCAGAAGCAAGCGTACATTCTACAGTGGCTTCAATTCTAAAAGCGTTTCATCAAAGCAAGAAACCTATTGGGGCAATTTGTATTTCCCCTGCGCTCTTGGCGCTTACGTTTGGAGACTTATACCCAACTATTACTTTGGGGTCTGACGTTAACACTGCTAAAGAAATTGAAAAAACTGGTTCGATTCATCATGTCTGCCAAACCTCAGACTGCGTGGTAGATAAACAAAACTTATTTGTTACTACGCCTGCCTATATGGATGACCAAGCTTGTTTAAAGGATATGTTTACAGGGATTACAAGCTTGGTTGAGGCGATGACAATTTTGGCAAATTAAAATTTTTTATGAGGGATAGAGATTTCTATCCTTCTATTTGATTGTCTTCATTCATTGTTCCTAGGTAATCCGCACTAGTGATGGGCCTTTACAGTGACAGAGAAAACTAGCTGAGACACTTTCCCCTTTCAATTCTAAAGACTATTGGTCTTTGTTTTATTAATGTTAAGGATGATAAGGTTACATTTTACGATATGGGTAACTACTACGAGATCTGGCAGAAAGATCGTAATTCGGGGCGCCCACTAACAGTAGAAGGCGATATCTTACGATTCGTATCTGGAACCACGCCTGCGAAGTGGAATATCCAGGATGGAACTTGGGACTAATGTAATCTGAACATCTGATACAACTCACACTCTTAATATGTATTAGCTCAGATTTGACCTGACACAGCTATGGCACAGATCTAAACCTAATCTGACAGGCAGCTCCGTGCCATAAGCGGACGCAATTACCCTCATCGGCTCTGCGATAATTATGATTCTAGAAGAACAGAATGCATCCTCTGCCACGTCAGAATTAATCGCGTATTGATAAAATAGATAGCTTTTTTTCGAAATGTTTTTCCATATTTGTTATATGGCGAAAGGGAATTTATATGTCATAAATGCACTACAGGAATATTAAAGGAAATGATCTTATGTCACTTTATGACCTTAGGATCGAAGCGCAGGCGTTACCGCAGGCTTGGCACTCTCAAGTATTAGGCCACATAGGGGACGCAAATCTCAAAGTTCTGCGAATGGATGAACGCTCAATAATTGAAGAGGTACATGAGTATGACGAGGGGTTACTGGTCATTGACGGATGTCTGGAACTGCGTGTTGGAGGTAAAAAAATTTCTGTAACCTCTGGTCAGCTTTATGTAGCGAAAGCCGGAGTTCCTCATACCGTGGAAATTGGCAGCTTTGGCACACTGGTAATCATCGACTTACCAGAAACATAAACTGTTTTTTGCCCTCAGAAGCGCATACCATGAATCAATTCAAAGTGTAGTTAGCAGGGGGAGAATGACTATATTTCGCTCAAAGCAGACTGTCAGATTCGATTGTGTGCTGCCAGTGAAAACCGTCAGATCAAGTCTGAGCTAATACACTTAATACGACCCGGTGACATTAGTCTCACCGGGTTTTACTAGATAATTGAGCCCCTATCACAATATATTTAAGCCTTTATCCCTTTATTTGATTGCGTTCTTTGTATAAATCTAATCAACTATAAGTAATTTCGCACCATTCAGGCTAAAAGACTGATGTGGCTCTGAATTATCTCCTACTTGATAACTCATTCCTGAAGTTAAAGTGAATGTTCGCCCATCCTTCAACCTACTTTCTAACTCGCCTTCTAGGCAGAATAATATGTGCCCTTTTTCACACCAATGGTCTGCTAAATAATTTGCTGAGTACTCTACAAGCCTTACCCTAATTTTATTTTTTTCTTCACCAAAAAATTGAGTTTTCCAATAAGCTTTTCCAGTTTCACCGCTATATTCAGTGACTTCAATTTTTTCCCAATTTGTGATTTGAAATGGAAAAGGTGCGATATTCATAATTTTTCCAAAGACGTATTATTGTATTTTCAACTTATAGACAAAATTGGTTTTTGCAAATGATTTAAAAATAATTATTTATTAGGCCCCACTACCCAACTCAGTAACGAGCCAATTAGATTTTGGATCCTTTTTTACAACAGTTACAAACACAATATAGGTTCCCGCAGGGTTACCAGCAAGATCTGCATGTACTGTTTTTATCTTTATGACGAGTAAAATCATTTTATAAAATTGTTGATAATAATCAGGTCTATTTTTTGCTGATTCGTAACGAACTTTTAGCACTTCTAGAACTTTTGAATCTTTATAAATTTGGGGTATTTCAGCATTTCGAATATTTAAGTTCTCGCCTAACCAAACATATTTATATGCTGTAGCTGCGTCTCCATTAGAAAGTGAATTAAAAAAGGAAATAGCAGCTCGACTTGCTTGTTCTTTTTCAACGTTAGCGTTTTTCTCGTATGATTTAAAGGCTGCAAACAAACATAATCCAGCAAGAAGTAGTCCGATAGTTATAAAAATTCTAGACTTTGGCATTTGGCTTCCTTTCTAATTTTTTAAAATGTCATGTTAAAAATAACTAAAATAATATGTTAAAGATCTATTCCACTACTGTTAGCTAAAATATCAAACTTCCATCTTAAAAGTAGAATTATTCAAGACCCAAACCTTACGTTCAGGCCTTTCCTATCTTTAAAATTACTTAGACAACGCTAACAACTTCTGAACATACTGAATCGCATTATTGTCTATGTCTTGGTGAGTCGGAACATCGTCGTCTTCAGAAGGGTTTGTGTCTAAACCATAAAATGCATGAAGCGGTTGGTAAACTGCTCCTACATATAAAGCCGTTAGTTCAAATGGGGTAAAAATCTTCTCCAAAGAAATTTGGTATTCACCGCTTTCTGAATAAACTTGTTCTTGCCCACCAGCAGATAAAGCCAACATAAACTTTTTATTTTTGAGCTTGTCGCCTTCTGAACCGTAAGCCCATCCATACGCCAAAACTTCATCTAACCATTGTTTCAATAGCGGTGGGCAGTTAAACCAATACACAGGAAATTGAAATACTAAATTTTCATGTTCTTCGACAAGTGCTTGCTCTTTGGCAACATCAATCACCCCGTCTGGATAGGCTTGATAAATTTGATGAATCGTAAATTGATCGGGATGCTTTTCTAGTTCCTCAATCCATCTTTTATTTACAACAGACTGGTCTATGTGAGGATGCGTAACAATGACTAATGTCTTTTTCATTATGAAAACACTCTTATCGAAAAGTTGATAAATCGATTATAGAAGTGTGCTTTCCTAAATATAAGTACGGTAATTTATGTTATATACTATACTAAAAGATAGTGTAGATTTTAAAAATGGACGACTGCATTCCAACATATACACCATTAGAAGATACGGGTTTTGGCTACACCCTTTCTTTGATTAATGGCAAATATAAGATGATTATTATGTATTGGCTTTATGGAAAAACCGTCATGCGTTTTAATGAGCTGCAACGCTGCATTGGCAATATTTCGTTTAGAACACTTAGCAATACACTCAAAGAATTAGAAAGAGATGGACTAATTCATCGTAAGGAATATCCTCAAATTCCGCCAAAGGTTGAATATCGCCTTTCAGAAAGAGGACAGTCTTTAATTCCTTTGTTAGATATGATGTGCGATTGGGGCGAGCGTAATAAGCCGTCTTAGTTTTATAGACTTGAAGTGATACTAAATATGAGAAATGAATTAAGAGAAATTTTTATTAAGGGATGCGACGAGAAAATTGAAAAGAAGGGTGACAATGTCGGTCTATCTTTTTATGCTTTTTTTAAAAATAAGAACGATAACCCTGAGCTACTTATGGAAGCAGCCCATTGGTGGATTATGGAGCATAAGCTGGACCACTTCGAGAAAGCTGTGAAGATTAAAGAGTTGGTTTTGAGTGAGCGATAGAAATAAATTATGAGATTTAACTAAAAGGTTAAATTAAGAAATAATTTGTTTTTAAACAAAGTAGGGTAAATTAATATACAATTCAAAAAGACAATGGTTTTTAAGTGTTTTCTCCTTTCAAAAAGGAGAAAGCCCACCAGAGGTGAGCTTTCAAATTTTTTGTCTATAACGAAGGTCGACTAGAACTTGATAAATCAAGGGAAGAAGAACACTTCAGACGCTATAAGCATATTGTAAAGTATTTTTTTATATTTGAAAGCCCTTTTTGTATGAAAAATTTATCCTCAACATACTCTGCATTTAACTTACATTTAACGAGTTCAAGATTAAAACCATATCAGCTAACCTTTGATGTTACTAATAATCATGAATTAATGGGGGCGTACTTATGGAGCCAACAAGTAGCAGGAACGTTATATCCACTTTTTCATTTTATAGAAATATTTGTACGAAATGCTGTAGATAAAGCAGCAAAAAAACGATTTGGAGACTATTGGTGGAAGACCTTTGAATATGATCGTACAGATAAGACATGCAAAAAATTTATCAAAAATATTAATGATGCCGAAAGAAATTTAACGATAGCTTGGGAAAATGCTGAACGCGATAGATTAGGCCTAACATATCCCACACCCATACCTACAAGTTACCCAACTTTCTCTCATGATCAAATAATTGCAGCCACTGAGTTCTCTACATGGACATTTATTTTAACAAATGGTTTTTTTAAACCGTCTGGATCAACTTCTAAAAATTTTTTATGGCCTAGCTCTTTAGGCAATGTATTTCCTCAATATAATAAGCTGAGCACCAAACCAGTAGATGCACTAAAACACTTACATGATCATCTTACTGATATTAGAAAATATAGAAACAGAGTTTTTCATCATGAACCGATATGGATTAAAGGAAATACGCAAAGATTAACATCAATAAGAGCAATCCAGACTATTCGTCAAAAAATTACTAAAATGGAAAATTTTATAGAGCTATTAGGTAAAAGATTACATCATGAATTTATAGAAACTAATCTAATAAATAATGCAAAAAGAGTATGTTCATTAAAGGATTTATATATTTATCAAGGTAAGGCTAAATATGTATCCTTTACAACCAAACAAAAAAGATTATTAAGAAAAAAACTTTCAGCAGCTCAACAAGAGACTATATGCATTTCCTATAACGAAAAAGTATTCGGATTATCACATATTATTTAAAGAATTGAATGTAGCCAGAACCTCTCCCCACATTTCACTTATCGATTAGGATATGAGCGTTTGTGTTTGCACACATCTTCCCATGTACCTAAGCGATAACGACGATATGCTCGAACATTGACTAATTTCTTAGACATTGTCTATCTCCTTATCTAATTACGTTAGTTTTGGGAACTAACACCCATTTTTAGCCTAACTTTGCTTATACAATGGGTAAGAATTGGAGAGATTCCTTGCAAGGAATTATATCTAACTATTTATTCTTGTAAATAATTTTCCATTATAATTCTACTTTTTTGAGGCTATTTTTAGAAACCTTTAAATCTTTAATTTTTTGAAGTCTTTGCTTCCTTTCGTTAGCAGCAATATACCATTCATCGAATAGCATTTCTAACAAACTTATTAAAAGCTGTGCTTCATCCGGCTCAACATCAACAATAATATTGATATCTTTTTCCATATGAGCACCAATATTTCCTAATGATCGAATAGAATCAATAGCTTCCCATACCTCTGGTTCTATCTTGTCTTGGATGGCTTTTATTTCTTCAAATAAATTCTTTTCTTTTACCCTCCAAAAATCTCGTATCATTCCTTGAAGGCATCTTCTGGCTAATGTTGCAGAAGCTTTAGGGCTTAAATCTTTAATTAGGCACGCTTCTTCATAATCATTAAGGATTACTTCAGGGATGATTGTTGTTGGGTAAGTTTTTGAGCTACTTTGTGGCAATAAATTCCACTGCTTTTCAGGCTTTGAACTGAAATCAGGATAGTGGATACCAATATTCTTATGAAGAGATGTTTTAGCAACTATTTCTTTACATTCAGGGTTTGGACAAACAATCACTAATGAAGTTAATCCTAAACGCAATTTATGTTTATTATTTAGATTAAACTCATGCGTATTCTTACTATAGTTATTTTCCGTTATTGTGCAGACATGATTACAATAAGGACATTTCCAAGGAAAAGAAGACATTTTACCCCCTAGAGTTTTATTTAGAATCTATGATAGATAACTAAATAATATGATTTTTTAATTCTTATTAAAAATAATTTTTATATAAATTCACTTTAAATAAGAAATTTTATATTAGATATGGACTCTGATAACTGATTGGATAAACCGTTCATATAGAAATGTAATCTATGAAAATCATTACTTCAGCCAGTTTAACTATAAAATACCTATTTAAAAGCCCAACTCTCGTCAGGCCTTCCCCCATCAAACCCGACTTAAAAAATAGTCGAGCAACACATCCCTTTCATCGGTGTTATTGGTTCCCAAAAGCTGAACCATGGCCCCATCAATCACAAACAAAAACATGTGCGCATCTTCAACTGTAGCAGTCGCTTTTACAGTTAAAAGGAGTTTATGAATTTCTTTAATGAACCATTTTCGGTAGTCAATGACGAGTTTATAGGCCGTAGGATAAATCTTTTCAATTTCAAAAATAGCTTTAAATGGCAAACGATAAAAGCCCTCTAAGTTTACATGTAAGAGGTAAATTTTCTTGAGTTTATCGAATGCCATGAGTTCGCGGTAGGAATGAATAATTGAAAATACCTCATGTTTTAATGCATCTATTTGAAAGGTTAAGCTCATCTGAATGAGCCTTTCTTTTGAGTGAAAGTAGTTATAAAAAGTGGCTTTGGGGATTTTAGCTTCCTCAATAATTCGATCTATCCCAATGTAAAACCCGTTTTGATTAAATAAATCTTTTGCTGCGTGGAGCACGCTTAATGCTCTAAATGAAGCTTCTAAATTTGGCATTTTTATACCGTTTAAAATAATTTTTTGTTGTATGTAAAAGAGATAGAAATGCCGTCGCTCTTAAATTGAGCGCTAAAAAATAGGCATGCAAAAGCCGCACAAAAATGGTGTGCTCGCCTATCTCGGGTTTTATTGTTGCTATGATTTTTTAGTCGTAATGACCTATGGTTTAAAACCTAGTGTCGGTTAAACCGTTTTAAAGACCAGTGCGATATAGAGTCAAAGATTTTGGCGAAGGTTGCCAACGAGAGAGATGAAATAGTACGCATAGCGAACTCCTGTATGTATTAGAAGCTCTACCACAATTACTGCTAAATAATGGTGGCAGGACGAAAAGGGGTTAGCAGACTGGACATACAGAACCAGCACACCCGAGGGTGTCCCCCTTCCGCCCTACCGCAACGTGAGGGGGACGGTGGTTTCACACACAGATCTCCCCCTCAGAAGGAGCAAATCTGATGTGCTGTATGTAAAACGGTCTGCTAAAACCGACTGGCAATGTGGCCAGCAGGCAAAGGATAATCCGCGTGTTTTTGAGTGTCAATGTAAGGTTGAATAGAAATTGGTTAAATAATTTTTGTTTTCATTCAATTAGATATTTAAGCTAAACAGTCATTCAACTTAAATTTAAAAATATCATGATAATAGTAAAAATGTAGGATAGTGAATTATGATTGAGTTCATCATTTGAATAGGTAATTAATAATGATAATAAAGGGACCTCCCACCAGTTCAGAAGAATACCAACTTATCTTTCAATGGCTTGATGAACGGTTTTATTATTCTATTGGGGCTATGGCCTTTCTTGATCAAACGCAGGTTATCGATGCCGAATGGCAACTCTTACGGTTGTATGACCCACAGAACTCCAAGCAACTTTTAGGAGTCGCGGTCATCGTTACTGGGGGCACCTGCTTCTGGGTTCCATCAAAGATATCTTCATCTGGGGCATCACTCTGTACATCAATTTTAGAGCTTCAACCGCGTCGGATTGTAACGAACGCAATCGGGCAAGACTTATTACATGCCGAGATCAAACAAAAAGGACGTATTTTACGAGAGTATGATCAATGGATCATGATTTGCTCACGCCAATTTTCTGAAGCTCAAGGCCGCTTGGCGGAACGCTCGGACATTGCCCATCTTAAGGAATATCAACATCAATATAATGGTGAGCGCTCAGTGAATGAAACACCTGATTGGGAATCTCTGATTCAACAAGAAAAAATTATTGTGCTTGAAGCAGATCAACAAATCGTTTCCGTTGTACGTTTGGGAATAGAAACCGATCGGCTCATTTCTATTGGTGGCACATACACCTTCCCTGCTTATCGTCGAAAAGGTTTTGCCGAGCGTGTCTTACAATTCGCGGTCAATCGAATCGTTGCAACTGGACGGATTGCCCACTTAATTGTCGATGTTGATAATACTCCAGCGGTTACACTTTACCGCCAAATAGGCTTCGAATGCGTAGAGTCTTCTTACATTGCCTACCCAGAGTATTTATAAAAAATCATTCATTTTCAAAACTGCTTAAATGAATCGATTGATCGCACTATAAATAAAAGCTACAGTAAATAAAGTTTGAATTTTATAACTTTAAATAAATTAATAATGCATGCAGGCAAAGACATGGAAACCATACATGATTTTTATCGCCGCTTTTCTTTAACCAGAGATAGCGATTACTCGGTTCCATCGACTTCGTTTGGACATTTTAATGTGTTCCAGCGCGATGCCTGCTCGTTTCTGACGCCTTATAGCCGCCGCGATTATTATAAAATTTCACTCGTTTTAGGCACAGGCGACCTCCACTACGCCAACCGCTGGATTCGGGTAGACCGCCCTGCTTTACTGTTTTCAAACCCGATGGTTCCCTATGCATGGGAAATTAATTCGCCCGAACAGGCAGGCTGGTTTTGTCTATTTACCGAAGAGTTTGTAAACCAAGAATCAAGACAAAGCTTTTTAAAAGACTCCCCGCTGTTTAAAGTCGACGGCGACCCACTATATTTTTTAAATGATCAACAAGTTGATGAAATTTCATTTATTTTCAAAAAGATGATGACTGAAATAAATTCAGACTATATTCATAAATACAACGTTTTAAGAAACTATTTGCACCTGATTGTGCATGAAGCCATGAAAATGCAGCCAACCCAACAGTTTGAAAAACATAGCAATGCTGCGGTTCGAATTTGCCATTTATTCTTTGAATTATTAGAGCGCCAGTTCCCAATAGACTCACCCCATTTTCAGCTTAAACTCAAAACGGCAAATGATTATGCCTATGGTCTGTCGGTGCATGTCAACCATTTAAACCGCGCTGTAAAAGAAGCCACAGGCAAAACCACGTCTGAACATATTAGCTCACGCATTACTCAAGAAGCCAAAGCGCTATTGCAGCACACCAGTTGGAATATTTCCGAAATTGCCTATAGCTTAGGCTTTGAATATTCAGCGTATTTCACCAATTTCTTTAAGAAAAATACCGGATTTTCACCTAAAAAGTTCCGCGAAGACTGTGTGGCTTAAAAACAGATTGTTTGAATTTTATAATTATTGGTTTGAATGTTATACGTCAGTTTGAGCCAAAGCATTTTATAGTTTTTCTACTCAAGTGATTTTGCAAAAAAGAGTATGAAAAATGAAATATAGAACTTTAGGACAAACAGGCGAAAAAGTATCAGCACTTGGTTTAGGTTGCATGGGAATGAGCTTTGCCTATGGTGCCTCAGACGACACACAAAGCATTGCAACCCTAGAAAAAGCCTTAGACCTCGGCATTAACTTTTGGGACACAGCCGACATGTACGGCAACGGCGCAAATGAAGTTTTGCTCTCAAAAGTTTTAGAAAAACACCGCGACAAAGTGTTCTTGGCAACCAAATTTGGCTTTCGTTATAAAGAAGACAACCTCAACCCACAAAACTCGTTAGAGTCTTATATCGACGGTTCTCCAGAGTGGATTAAAGTTGCGGTCGAAAACAGTTTAAAACGCTTAAATACAGACGTGATTGATCTGTATTATGCACACCGCATTGACCCGAATATTCCAGTTGAAGACACCATTGGCGCCATGGCTGACTTGGTCCAACAAGGTAAAGTTCGCTACTTAGGCCTCAGTGAAGCGTCGGCTGAAACCATTCGCAAAGCGCATGCAATTCACCCGATTGCAGCGGTTCAACATGAATATTCGCTACTCACCCGTGAGTTTGAGCAAACCCATTTGCAAACTATTCGTGAGTTAGGCATTAGCCTTGTGCCGTATTCACCGCTATCGCGTGGTTTAATTACCAACACGCTCGATGTCGGCAACCTAGAAGAAAACGATTTCCGTCGCCAATTACCGCGTTATCAAGGCGATAACTGGAAAAATAACCAAAGCTTGGCGCAAGCATTTAGCGAATTTGCCCAAAGCAAAAACGCGACAGCGGCTCAACTGGCTTTGGCTTGGATTTTGGCGCAAGGTGAAGACATTATCCCAATTCCGGGTACGCGTAAAATCGAGCGACTTGTGGAAAATGCTGGCGCTGTAGACCTTGATTTAACAGCGGCAGATTTGGCAGAAATCGACGCAATTATTGCAAGATACCCAAACATGGGCGCACGCTATAACGCTGAGCAACTTGCTGCGGTGAATCATTAAAATATAAGCTGTAAAAAAAGTCCGACTTAGTGTCGGACTTTTTTATTTAGTCTTTGCTATAACTGCCCTGCTGGCGTCCATCGTTCCAAGTTACGTCTAACGATTTTTCAGAAATAGTCAGGCTTTCAGGAAATATACTTAAATTCTTTTTGAATTTAGAGTCTGGTTTTAAACCAATACAGTTGCCATTTTTCCACCATGTGCCTTCGGCATATTGGTCTAAAGCGCCATAAGCTAACATCCATTTAAACTTGCCGTCTGGCTGAAGTAAAAGTTCTGAACCAACTTCCATCACACCATTTAAATAATAGTGTCCACCCCAAGCTTGATCGGCTTGCTGAAATTTCACCTCTTTGCATACGCTCGTTGGCTCTGCATAAATTTGAGAAGAAATCGCAATCGTAGAAAGTAATAGCAACCGTGCAAATATATTCATTATTTAATTCCCTATATTTTTAGTGTTATTTTCCAGACTCAACTTTTAAATAAGTTCCATCTGCATACACGTTATGTCCAAAGCCACAACCCGAGTTACCCTCATTTTGCTTGACCTGAATGAAGTTTCCTAATTTCGCATTGGTTTTAAAATCAAGCTGAATGCGGCAGTCTTGATCTTTATAGACGATTTGCTTTTTATTGCTCGGCATTGTGGTGCCAAACTCACCCATGTTCGGGCCGTAAATTAAGCTTCTAAGGCCCATATATAAGCCAGCATAGCTGATTGCATATTGCCCCTTCTCACGGCTTACCGTGATGTGGTCCCACTCACCAAAACCTGAGTAACGCACATATTCACCTGACAAATCATTTGAGGCTTTAGGTGTAGGTAATTGCTTAAGGTTAAATTGGCTAGATTTTGATTTGTCATCGAGCATAAACCACGATCTTGCCCAAAGTGGCTGACCCAGTTTGGCATAGGCTAAGCCCACATTATTGTTGGCAACTTCAATGTCTCGGTCAGTAAATTTAACAGTGGTTTCATCTGCATTGGCTTTACAAAATGCAGTCCAAGAGGCTTGGTTTTGGAAATTTTCTAGGGCTTTTTTATATTGTTTTTGGTCGTAGTTTTTCTTACCTAAGCTCGCGTATTGCTTCACTTTATTACAGCTTTGCTGTAGCTCTTGTGCAAAAGAAAACTCTGCATGAGTAACCGATAAAGCCGAAAGGGTGAGAACCGCACAACCTGAAATAATAGATTTAATCATTTTTAAAATTCTTTAATAATTAACTAATTATATAATATGAGCTAGTTCAACAAATCACAATTCTCTGCAACAAAAGTCCATTACAATGCTGATTAGCTTAGGTTCTTTCATAACGCCATATAAAAAGGCCTGAACGTTTAAGTCCAAGCCTTTTGATTTTTAGAGTTTAGCCAAATCTCAACTAAGAAGACTCACTTAGACTCAAACTAGAATGATGATTTTGACAAATTGCGCTTTGCAAAATTTTCATACTGGTTTTAATCGCATCTTCCACCTGTATTTGGCTCTCTCCCATGAAATGAATTTTTGCAGGAATATTTTCATAACTAAAATTGTTATGGTCGCCGCTTTCTTGAATTAACTGATATGTAATCGTTTCATTCTCTAATTCTTTAATGCCATTAAATAAAAAGCCAGAACTATACGGATTCGGCATCATCAGAAAACCAGTGATTTTCGTATTTACTGGCTCTAGCGGAATATTCATTGCTGCCTTAATCCACATTTCATATAAATCGACTGACTCATTACGTAATGTAATGAACGGAATTTCCCCTCCACCGACTCGCCCGCCGACTTCTAAAAAGATCAGCTCACCTTTAGACTCAATAAATTCGAGATGAATCGCCTGATCTTTTAATTTTAAGAATTTACATACGTCTAAAGTAAATCGCTCTACTTTTTGAATAAATTCAGAATTATCAATCGTTACCGATCCTAATGGCGCACCGTTTCTGAAGTCTAAACAGGTATTAATATATTTTGAGACTTTAAAGTAAGGCATTTTATTGTCAGAAATAATCGCATCGACGTGATAGATATCTCCCTCAATAAACTCCTCTACTTCGTAGCCAGCATAAGATGACAAATGCGGAATATCTTGCAACTCACTAATTTTGATCACACCTTCAGAAGCCGCACCTACCTGAGGTTTTAAAATAATCGCTGAGCCACTTTCTTGCAGAAACTTTTCAATGTCTTGGTGTGAAGACACTTCCGCATATTTTGGATAACGGACAGTAGAATGAGCTAAAGCATCCTTCATTTTTTTCTTGTTACGGCACAACAAATTGTCTTCAACCGTTGCACCCACAATATTCAATTCAGTTCGAATGCGAGCCGCAGCATCGAGGTCATATTCCGAGATGGCAATAACATAATCTATTGGTTTTTTTTCATAGATTTTTACGGCTTCTTTTAATACATCCTCTTCATTTAATTGTTCTAAACCCGCTATGTAGTAACAGTTTGAAGAGGTGATATAGCGCATCGTTTCTGTTAATGAAATATAAGATACATGGACAGCATCGTGATCTATATATTTATTAAAGTCAGATAATTCATCGTCATATCTATTGATGATTAATACATGTTTCATATGACTTTCACCTGCTCATGTATATGTGTGACTAAACTACGGATCTTATCTTCACTTTCAGAACGGAGAATGATGTAGCCTAATCGTGAGGTCCAATCATGGTTACACGCCAGTTCATCGTCTGCTTCGTAGTAGAAGTGATGGTGTACACATTCAGGTGCGTCTAACAGTTGCTCTAGCCCACTAAAACCTTTGAACAGGCGGTGGTTGCCTTGCGGAATAAAGGCAATTGCAGAGACCATATTTTTCTCTATTGAAGGTGAATATGGCAGGTCGAGGTATTCGCTCAGTACAGCTTGTGCGAGGTCAAAATTAGTCGCCAGTTTAATTAACTCAACAATATTGTCACCCGGTAAACGTGCAGCTAACTCGATCGCTACGGCTTTTCCCTCAGGCGTTACTCTCAGTTCTAGGTGAAAAGGTCCGATGTTTAATTCTAAGGTTTGAATGACTTTTGCGGCATAATCAAAAACGTGTTCAGAAAATTGACCGTCATACTTATTTCCAACGATATGCCCAATTTCGACAAAGTAAGGTTCAGGACCTAATAGCTTCTCTGTCAGTGAAGCGAAGGTTATCTTTCCATCTGTATGAACAATTCCTTCGACACTGTATTCCTTCCCTACAATGTATTCTTCAACAATTAAATCACCACTTGCATAGAAGCCAATATCATTAGGTTTAGATTTCCAGATCGCTTCAACTGTTCGTAAAAGCTCCTCAAAATCTGCAACTTTTTTAACAGACATACTGCCCGCCATATCAACCGGCTTCACTACAGCAGGAAATTTAAAATCTTGAGGTAAGCGAATCTCTTTACCTTGTGAAATCAAGGTATATTTAATATCGCTCAAGCCTGACTTGGTTAACTTGTCACGAAATTTAAATTTATTTCGGACCGTTTGCGCTGTCGTATATTCAAGAGAGTTTTTAGCAAATGAATTGCCTAGCTGTGCTGCCATAGGTACGGCATATTCAACCCCCGGTAATATCGCTCTTACGGTCTTTAACTCATTAATTTTAGAGAGTTGGCTATGAAAATCACTGGTATCTATTTTTATTATCTCTTTTGCTTTTTGTCGCATTGTTCCATCAATGCTGCACTCTCCTTCGTCAGTAGAAAAAACATATAAATCTATACCTAATTCTTGAGCGGCATTTAAATAAGTGATGCCTGAAGAAATAGGTTCTATAACTACTACAGTCATTGTTACAGTCTCCGTTAGGGACCAAAACTTTCCAACTCACACAGAGGCTGATTTAAAATTTTATTAATTATTGGGGTAGAACCGACACCCACAGTTAACTCATGAGAGTCCAAATAATTTGAAAAATCAAATCCATTATTCGTCCACGTACAAAACGGGATATTTATAATATTGACCTCAGCTTCAACCTGCTCTCGAAAAACATTGACGCAATGTTGATGGTAATGACTTAAAACTGACCGATTAATCGCATAGATATTCACTTTAGAAATAGGATTTTTTCGGATGAGATCCAATCCCCGAGTAAGTGCAGCACCCATGCCACTTCCACCGCTTACAATATTAAGCGTAGATATGGCCTTCTCGTATTCAGGTTCTATATGATTATTCAGGTTATATTCTAATTGGTCACCAATCGCTAGCTTTTGAAATAAGTTAGAAAATATTCCATTTGGTCTTAATTTTATGTGCAAAACAAAAAAATCATAATTTTTCACACCCAGTGAAACCACAGAGTAACTTCGAATTAAAGATTCTGATGGGTGTTTGATATTTACAATTGCTTTAGAACTAAAGAAGGTCCTTTTAATTTTAAATGTGAGCTCAACAATATTCTCAGAAAGAAAATTTCGAGTTATTAATTGAGCCACACTAAAATTATTAACCAATGGTGCGATTTCGACATCGGTCTGAGCATAGCTAATACAAGGCAAGAACTCTTTATCTATGGCAACTTGGTTTCCCGATTCATATACGACTCCACCTTTTAGTTTACATCGACAAACTCGGCACACACCTTTTAAACAGCCTTTCATCACTGTGCTATCAGGCACTGCATTGATAAGAGGCTGCTCAGAATCAGCAATGAAAATATGCTCTTTAATGCGAACATTCACCATTGGCATATTCTAATTCCATTGCTATGAAAGGGTTTCAGCACGCACAGCCTGAAAATACTCTCCTACCATCGGAACAAAACTATTGATATGCTTAATTGCAAGATCAAAGTCTTCTTGTGTTTTAATTACAGAAGAAAGCATATCTGTCATCATGCCGCTATGGTCTTCAGCTTCATCAAATGCAACATGCGAAGCTGCACCCGATACAGCCTGATTCCCCATATGGACACCCGCTTTTTGCGTAATAAAATTATTAAATTTGTCGCCATAATATTCGAGGAACCAGTCCCAAACGACTGCTGGCAATGCACCAAATTTCTCTACACAAAAGTTTAAATACCCCATCAGTTTCCATGTTTCAGGAAATGCATTTTTTGAAATAATCTGATCTGAAGAATATCCATATTTAGTCAAGTCTTGACCAAACATTTCATCGTGTCCAAATTCATCATATAAATAATATGAAAGCTGTTTTGCAGCAGAGATATTATTGATTGCAGCAACACGTACAGCATTTGCATCTAACTCATTATTCATATGAATGCGAATAACGCACTCTAAAATATGTCGTTTATAATATTTTTCATCGAACCAGTCTTCATTATGAAATTTATGCATAATTTCATCTTTTTTAAACTCGCTATGCATAGCATGATCAACCGCACTTTCTAATTTTTTCAGACTTTCCTGTGAAAAAAACACGTTTTATCTCCGTTATATTTAAATTATTATCCAAGTATTAAATACTTATTTAGCTAGAATTAAGATTATTATTAATTAAACTTAAAACAAGCAAATATTATGTTTAAATATATTTTATAAAATGTCAACAAAATATTATTTATTAGAATTTCTAACTAAAATAAGTATTATTAATCAAAAATAAAAGTAATAAATCCAATTAACAATTAAGCAACAATATTATTTAAACAAAAAAATTAATTCCAATTATTATTCACCACCAACAAAATTTAAATAACTTACACTTCATGGAAAAGAAGGAATTTAACAGGGCTATATTATTACAAAAAATAATGTAGAATCCTTGTGGCTAAATATATGGAAGTATTATAAAAGTGAATAATTTAATTATCGGAACCCTATTTGCGCTCTGTGCAGCTGCACTCAATGCCTCTATTGGTGTGATTAGTAAATTACTCATGCATAGTGGTTTAAACCCACAAGATATTGCCTTTTTAAAAACCATTATTGCCTTTTTCTTTTTAAGTGTTTTTTTATTTAAAGTCCCTGTCCGCCAGAAGATTGCATACATTAGTAACACCCCGAGCAAGCTCAGTGTTTTTGCTCAAATTGCGATATGTGCTTTTTTAGGGATTTTCTCTCTATTCTTTTTCGAGACCATTGCCTACAACCATGGTGCTGCGGCTAATGTGGTCGTGGTATTAATGGCTTCAGCAGCTATTTCAGCTTTATTTTTTGGCAGATTAGTTTTAAAAGAAAGTATTTATATTCATTCAATTATTGGAACATTATTAGCTGTAACGGGTATTAGTGTAATTTCATGGAAAGGTGAAAATAGTTTATTAATGCTTATCAATGCCTCTATTGCAGGTATTGGATATGGTTTATTTTCAGTATTAATTAAAAAATTCAGATTAAATGGTGGTTTATTTCTAACCAAGTACTTATTACTTTTTGGTAGTGTTTATCTTGCTGTTCCCTTTTTAATCAACTTTCATAGTATAAACTTTAACACTGACATTATTTTAGGTTTGGTTGGCTTAGCAGTCTTGCCTACCATTCTTGGCTTTTTCTGTACCACCAAAGCGTTGTCTTATATGAGTGCGGCAAAAGTACAAGTGACTGAGCTTTCTGAACCAATTTTTGCGGCACTCATGGCTTGGGTCTTCATTCATGAGCAACCGACTTTATCTTTTTTATATGGCGCGATTTTCATTATTTCAGGCATCTTCTTAATGAATAGAGCGACTAAATCATAATTTAGCTACTTTCATTTATATTGCTCTGCGTGGTGGCAAGCCACTTGCACCACACTGGCAAAATTAATCGCCATTTGTGAAGGGGCATGTTTTTTATATGCAAGCGCTAAACCCACCGTAGGTACTGGCGCTTGCAATGACCGATAAGCCACACCCTGTATTTGCAATTGTTTGGTCGACTCTGGAACCAAAGATACCCCTAAGTTTGCAGACACTAACGATAAAATTGACACAATTTGCGGCGCATTTTGTCCAATTTTAGGTTCAAAGCCACAGCTTTGGCATGCTTGTCTGATCGCATCAAAAAGCCCTGCACTAATTGAAGGTGGAGAGACAATAAAATCAAGCTCTCGAAGGGAAGCTAAATCAATTTCTTTTGATGACTCGTCTAGTTTAAAAGACTCTGAAGGCAAGGCTGCAATTAAAGGTTCAGCCAATAACTCTTGAACGATTAAGCTCTCTGGAATATGACTTGGAGGCCGAATAATCGCAACATCTAAACGATCTTCAAGCAATAAGTCTATGAGCAGTAAGGTGTTAGCTTCTTCAAGCTTTAAATTCACTTTAGGATATTGCTGCTGAAAATAGCGAACGCATTTAGGAATTAGAGGATTCAACATTGAAGTACCTGTAAAACCTAATCGCAATTGGCCGACTTCACCATTAGCAACTTGTTTGACTAAGTTCGCTGCATCTTCTACACGCTGTTGTACAGGCTGAATGGCATTTAAAAAGGCAAGCCCAGCTTCGGTCAGTTCCACCCCATGCGGAGAACGAATAAATAAATCTGCACCTAACTCTTCTTCTAAGTCTCTTATTTGCATGCTTAAAGGTGGCTGGCTCATGTTTAAGCGATGTGCCGCTCTGGTAAAGTTTTTTTCTTCTGCTACTGCTAAAAAGTAGCGTATATGTCTTAGTTCCATCGCTATATATAAAACATATTATGATCCCTTGTTAAATATATTAGAAAAATACCATCTAAATTGCTAATTTTAATTTATCGAATTTTCTCGATGAAGCACGCCGAAAGGCGCTGCACCTCTTTTCTGTCATGGTTATGATATGAGCTCTTCATCTACACCCAGTACCTTAAGCACTGAAGCAACTTCTGTTCTTTCCCGCGAATGGATTCACAAAGGGACTAAAGCCTATAAACATGCAGGTTTTGCATTATTCCTCGTAGGTTTTGCCAGTTTCTCTCTGATTTATTGTGTACAGCCGCTTCTGCCAGCGTTTAGTCAAAGCTTCCAGATTAGCCCTGCGAGCAGCTCTTTAGCCTTGTCTTTAACGACCGCCTTTTTAGCGATTTCAATTGTACTATCGAGCGCTTTTTCACAAGCGATTGGCCGTCGTGGTGTGATCTTTAGCTCAATGCTGTGTGCAGCTATTCTTAATATTGTGGCGATGTTTACACCTAACTGGCACAGTTTACTGATAGCTCGAGCACTAGAAGGACTATTGCTTGGTGGTGTACCAGCTGTAACTATGGCTTGGATTGCCGAAGAAATTGCACCTGAACACCTTGGTAAAACCATGGGTTTATATATTGCAGGTACGGCATTTGGTGGAATGATGGGCCGTGTTGGCATGGGCGTTTTGATTGAATATTTTTCTTGGCGCACTGCTTTAGGCTTACTTGGGGCCATCTGTTTTATTTGCTCAATTGCTTTTTTGAACTTACTTCCCGCTTCGCGTAATTTCATCCAGAAAAAAGGTTTGAATTTAGATTTTCACATACAAATGTGGCGTACCCATTTAAGTAATTTCAAATTGCTACGTCTATTTGCAATTGGATTCTTGCTGACCAGTGTATTTGTGACTCTATTTAACTACGCTACTTTCCGTTTAAGCGGTGCGCCTTATTCACTGAGTCAGACGCAAATTAGCCTTATTTTCTTGTCGTATAGCTTTGGTATGGTGTCTTCATCATTAGCAGGTAGCCTAGCCGACCGCTTCGGTAAAAAAACCATGATGATGAGTGGCTTTGCCTTAATGATTGTGGGCAGCCTAATGACGCTACTCACCTCTCTTTTCGGCATTATTATCGGTATTGCATTTATTACGACGGGTTTCTTTATTACCCACTCACTCACAAGCAGCTCAGTGGGTGCTGAAAGCAAACAAGCCAAAGCCCACGCCAGTTCACTGTACTTACTGTTTTACTATATGGGTTCGAGCATTGTTGGCTCGGCAGGTGGTTGGTTCTGGTTACACGGCGGATGGAGCGCCATAGTCGGTTTAACCGTTGTACTTTCATTACTTGGAATATTTTTAGCGGTTTCTACCTCACACGCAAAGGCTCATTAATTTTTAACTTAAAGGAACCTCACATGTCGAGTTTATTTGTTTATGGCACTTTAGGCCCGGGCCGACCTAACGCTCATATCCTTGAAAATATTGGCGGACAATGGACAGAAGGTTGGGTAAATGGGACCTTACGTAACGAAGGTTGGGGTGCTAATTTAGGCTATCCGGGAATTGTGCTCGATGATGGTGCTAATCAAGTTCAAGGTTTTGTTTTTAGCTCGGAACACTTAGATTCGAACTGGAAATTACTTGATGACTTTGAAGGCGAAGAATATGAAAGAGTACCTGCTCAGGTCACTTTAAATAGTGGCGAACGTGTTGATTCATTTATCTATGTGTTGAAAACCAACTAAATATGATAGCGTGCTGTCTTCACAAAAGTAGACCGCACGCATTTGCGTATTTTACACGGTAGGCACAGTTCCACCATCAATCACAAATTCAGTTCCAGTAATTGCCGAAGCGCGATCAGACACTAAATAAGTAATCAAATCTGCAACCTCCTCCGGTCTATTTGGGCGTCCTAACGGAATCCCACCCAAAGCGTTCATAATGATTTGCTTGCCACCTTCATAATTTGTTTCTGCTTCAAGTGCAAGACGCTCTGCCAAAGCCACAGCAGCTTCGGTTTCAATCCATCCCGGCGCCACACGCACAACACGAATCCCCTTTGGAGAAATCTCTTTAGATAAACTTTTACTATATGTAGATAACGCCGCTTTTGCTGCTGCGTATGCAGTTGTTGATTCTGGTAAAGGTAATTCTCTTTGAATAGATGTTACATGAATAATAACGCCAGAACCTTGCTCTAGCATCAGAGGTATCAATGCCCGATCTAGACGAATGGCAGGCATCAAATTTAAATTGATTTCTCGCTCCCACTCTTCATCACCCAATACAGCAAATCCGCCTGCTGGGGCAGATGAACCACCTAAGACATGTACAACAATATCAATTTTCCCCCAGTGTTTCTGCACAGCCTGCGCTACATCACTGCATCCTTTAGCTGTAGTTAAATCAGCTTCAATAAAATGCACATTTTGTGGTAAATCCCGTACAGGATGGCGAGCGACAGTCATGACATCCACACCAACTTGATGTAATGCTCTTACAACAGCGGCTCCAGTTCCTTTGCTGCCACCTGTAACCAACGCCCTTTTTCCCAGCAGTTGTAAAGGAAAATTCATACTGTAATCTCCAATACTTCAATTTTTTCATCGTTTAGCTGGAAGGCATAATGTAAATTGATCGGGCTGCCAGGGAAGTTACCCTTCACACGTGCTACAACCAGATGCTGCCCATCTTGCACCTCAATGCTCAGCGGTTCCACATGATATTCATATTGAGTTGAAGCCTGCTGCTTCCAGCCTAAGATAGCCTTATGACCAACATATTCACGACCTTCATCGCGTACAACGCCATGCTCTGTAAAACAAGCAACTACAGCTTCTGCCGTCTGCCGATCTGATTCAAAATAGTATTGAATTATTGATGGCAATAAAATTTGATGAACCATATCTCTAAGCCTTATGTGAGTTGATGCTTTTGATTGTAGCTTCACAATATTCTTGTTATAAGAGGGATAATATGGGATGAATTAATGCATAAATCGGGACAATGAATAACACAAGTCTAACGGACCTAAAAGCTGTGATTGCTCTTGCCAACCACCGTAATTTTCGTTCAGCCGCCGTTGAACTAGATATGTCATCTTCAGCACTCAGCCGAAATATTGCTCAGCTAGAACATAATTTAGGGATACGATTATTTAACCGTACAACCCGTAGTGTTTCACTGACCGAAGCAGGTCTACAGTTTTTAACGCGTATTACACCCGCCTTAGAACAAATTGATCTTGCTGTGCAAGAGACATTAGACCGTCGTGCCACTCCCTCAGGAACATTAAGAATCAATGCAGAAGAAGGCATGTCTCGGCAAATTCTGCATTCTGTAATCATTGAATATATACGTCGCTATCCAGATGTTCGAGTTGATCTCGTTTCTGATGGAGAGTTTATTGACATTGTAAAAGAAGGTTTTGATGCTGGCATACGTTTCTCAAGTACCGTCCCACAAGATATGGTTGCTATTGAAATAGGCCCAAAGCAATCCATGGCCGTAGTTGCAGCCCGAACTTATCTAAATACACATGGCATCCCCCATATACCTTCTGATTTGTTAAAACATCAATGCATCCGTCTACGATTGCCTAGCGGTAAAATTTATAAATGGGAGTTTTCCCAACACAATGAATCTTTAACTATTGATGTTTCAGGACCTCTCACAATTGACACCTATATGTTAGCCATTGACAGTGCTTTATCTGGTATTGGCTTGGCCTACACAGGGCATTGGTTTGTAGCTCCGCTCATCGAACAAGGTAAACTGATAAGGATTTTGGAGGACTGGACGCCTCTCTATGCTGGTTTATGCTTATATTACCCACAAGGAAAACATCCGAGTGCCGCATTACGTGCTTTCATTGACTTAGCACGTGAACAACGACTCATTCCGTCCCATCCAATTCTTTAAACTATCTTTCATTATCAGATGTGAAAAACCATCTAACTGCTCATTTTTTGGCTTGTATTTTTTTTAAGAAACTGTAAAATTCATTCCACATCGCCGGCATAGCTCAGTTGGTAGAGCAACTGACTTGTAATCAGTAGGTCCACAGTTCGAATCCGTGTGCCGGCACCATCATTAAACCTCATGAATATTTGATTTATGGGGTTTTTTGTTGCCTGTAGATTTTATAATACTCAAAAATTTATAGGTATTACCAAAAAATTGAGTGCAGATCTATTGATCTACACCCTTCAAATTATTTTTCGTATTTCTCCAATTCAGTAACCATCTCTTTTGCCGCTGCTATAATTTTAGGTAAAACATACTAATAATATTTTTAAAGAATATCTTTTCGAGAAAAAGCTCTTGTCAAAAACTTTGTTTTTTAAATTCGATAAACACTTATTATAAATCTAAACTTCAAAATAACTTTCTAAAACCAATTTATTCTTTTAAAAGCAAAATATGGTGCCGCTAATTTATTAAAAAACATAGGATTAAAATAAGAAATATTAAAAAGATAAGATTATAATGCGCCCCCAAATAAGGTCATGTTAATAAGACCTATTTTATAAACTTTAATTCATTATGATACCAACAAGGAAAAATATGAAACTCCGTTTTATTTTACCTGCTTTATTTCTAACGTTACCTTTAACAACATATGCCCAAGACACCACATCTCAAATTCAAAACGTTGCAAACCCACCAATTTGCTTAATTGAGGGTACTCCTTCAGCAGAACACTATAAATCTATTAAACGTATTAAAGTCGCGAAAGGAACATATGGTGGGTTTGAAGAAATAAAACCTAAATTAGCCATTGTTGCCCGTAAATATGGTGCAGATGTGGTGATTAATTATCATCAAAGCCAAAGATTTGGTTTCTGGCCGTGGCGTATTGTTCGTCCTGTACTTACAGGAACTGCCGTGAAATGGAATACGCCTGTTGATTGTGCAGCCTTAGGTGGAAAAGAAATTCGTTAATACAAAATGAAAAAAGCCCAACATCCTGTTGGGCTTTTTTCGTATTTCGTTACTAGGTACACTTCCTGTAATACCTCACGTCCTGATGCATAAACTTATTATTGTTGTTTTACGTTTTGGAACTTCCTGTTCCCGTTAAGTGCATCATAGGTAATTTATGAAGTCATAGAAAGACTCAAATTTCCCGAATGTATGTAAGAAAAAGCGTACATGGTTCTTTTAAATTTAAAACTCGATTTACCTATTAATAAAAACTGAAAATATGAATTTTCAAAAAGTTCAGTTCGTCAATTAGATAAGAAAAATATATAATGAACCTATTACTTTATTTCTAAAATAAATTTAAAAACAACAAGGAACTTAAATGTTTACTTTACCATCAAATCTTTTTCAACCTTTAGTGATCATACTTACATGCCTTATTTTGATTGTAAGTAAAATGCCTCAGCTAAAATTTAGAAAAACTATATTATTTCTAGCGATGAGTAGCCTTACTTTAATGATTATTTTAGGAATATTTGGCTTCTTTAATTAAGTTTTATTTCTTGCTCTTCTCTATCATTTTTTCAAAGTGTCTAAGGTTTGGGTTGAGCGTATCCCAATTATAGGCTTGGCTCACAAAGACTTCCGCCCTAGGCTGATAGAGACTTGGGTCATCTAAAGTTCCTGCACGTATTGAAATCATTTCAGGGGCAATTTCAGGCAAGCCAAAAAGCTGAGAACCACAAGTCGGGCAAAACGCTCTTTTAATGGAACGACCAGAAGAACCTAACGTCTCAAAATATTTAAGCTCACCACTTACTTTCAATTCAGATTGATGAAAAAAAGCAATTGGCGCATATGCCGAACCCGTCGCCTTCTGGCAATCTCGACAATGGCAATTAAAGCTATAACGTGGCTCTGCTTCGCTTTGGTAGCTCACTGCTCCACACAAACACGATCCCTGATATTTAGCTGACATAGCTCATCCTATTTTTTTATTGCTGTGATTTGAATATAACGTACATATCCAGCTTGGTAGAGTTGTTGGCATAACTTTGCAGTCATTTGAATTTTAAAATTTGCCAATCCGCGGCTTTGGTTTTGTTCTTGTTGATTTTGAATATATTGCGAAAAACCGAGTAATACAGGTTCTGATAAATCTTCAATTTGGATATCTGTAAAACCTTGTTGTTCTAAAGCATTTCTTAGCGTTTTCTCGTTTGGCACATTGTCCCAAACCACGTCTGCCGCTTTAAGCAGATAGCGATACTTCTGTTCTTGTAAGACTGTCATGTTTTGACATGAATCAGCTTTCATTAAGTAATGAAAACCTAATCGGCCTTTTGAATTTAAAACTGGAGTGACTGAGTTAAGAAATGAATTTAAAGAACTGTGATAAGCCGCGTCGATACACAACACCACATCGAAAGATTGTTTGAATTCAAATTGTTTTAAATTTAAAAATGAACCACAAAAAATCTGGTTTATTTCGGGAATAAATTTTTGAATTTTATTAACACATTTAGCTTGCAGGTCAACTGCACTAAGGCTTTTGGGCTGATAGTGTTGTAACCAGTGCATTAAACTTGCACCCTGTCCACAGCCTAAATCTAATAGATGATCTTTTGAATTTAAATGAACTGCTTGTGCCAAATGGTCAGCCAATTGGCAACAAGCTTCACGGTAGTTTTGGGTATTTTTCCAAAAGCCCAAATTTGTCCAAGCAAGCTCTCCATCATCTCCCAAGCTTGATGCATCAATTGCATATTTATGGGGAATGAGTTTAGAAAGAGCTGCTCGAACTTTTGTTTTCACAATTTTAGTAACCGAGCTCAGGAGCAACTTCAACCTGAGGTTTTAAACCTACAAATGGTAAAGGTGCACCTAAAATTTCAGCAATGTGCATTGCAGAAGTAACGGCTGACTCTAAAATTGGCAAGCCATCACATGACCATGAACCACAGTAGAATACTTTACGGTTTAAGTCTAAATGACGTTGTTGCAATTCTTTATTTAAAGCAATTGTTTGCGAGTCAACTACTGCACGCGTTAAGGTCACTTTTGAAATAACTTTTTTAGGGTCAATATCAGTGACTGGACGCCAAGTCTGGAATACCGGATTTTTACCAACGAGTGTTGGTTCAACTGCATTCATCCAAACTGTGAATTGCTGACGCGTAAACTTACGATCCATCATATAGCTAAGCACCGACCAGTCTTTACGGCGTGGTGGCATGACTGTGGCATCTGTATGAATCACAAGATCGCCTTGCTCAAAACGGAATTGCTTCAGCAGCTTCATATCTTCAGCAAATTGTTCAGGGTTTAAAAACTCATCGATCTTAGATGTCGGAGTTGCAACAATCACCCGATCAAATAAATTCTGTTCACCTTGGCTATTTTCAACCAGTACTTTTTCGCCTTGTAATTCAACTTTCTTAATCGCTGATCCGCTATGGATGTCGATATCTTTAATTAAGCTATCTACAAATGCAGGTGTACCACCTTTCATACGTAACAGCATGTCGCCATCAGTTAAGTGACGTAAAAACTCAAGTAGATTTTTTGCAGGCCAGTCGCCAATTGTTTTTGGGTTACAAGTACAAATGGTATATAGCACTGGCATTACCACACCATGCCAGAATACTTCTTCTATATCGTTCTGATTAATAAATTCAGCGAGAGTAATATCTTGATTTTTAGATTTGAAAAACTGATGGATTGCAGTTTTTAATTGCAACATCCCTTTCACAAGACGCCAGCCATACTGCTGGATCCCTTTACGGTTATTGATAATCGGGAAATTACCAATACGGCTACGAGATGTGGTTAACCATGTTTCAGTACGGTCTTCAAATAACCAGCTACATGACATATAAGTACGAACCGGAAAGGTTTTAATACCTAAATGAGCAGCAAGGCTGAGTGTGTTTTTCCACAAATGTGGATTCATAACACGCAATGGCGCATCAATAATTCCACCGTCGAACTCAATACTATGGCTATCCATTCCCCGGCCAGGAAGTGCTTCAAATATCGTGATCGTATGCCCTGCATCTTTCAGAATTCTTGCTGCCGCAAGACCTGCCATTCCACTGCCAATAATTGCGATATTCAAAATGATGTCCCATTTTTCGAGAATTTTTTTGATTATCACTCATACCCTAAAAAAACACCGTATTAAAAACTACCAGATTTTTATTTTTTACATGAATTTATATACAAAATATTTAGTTTCTTACCCATCTCTTTTTTTATATTTTCTTACAAAAACAAATAAGCATATAAAACCTTATATTCTTTAGAAATTTAAAAAAAATCTTTTAAATAAATAAGATAATTTAACTATATTTATATCATTTGTTTTACAACTATCTTTTTTTGGGATATCATGAAACCACAATAATGAGAACCCAATCACATAAAACAATGCCGAAACAACAATGCCAACCATCATAAAAACAGAACCTTTACAGCGAAAAAGCCCGCTATTCACACTTGATAGCGGGCTTTTTATTACTTTGCTTTAACGGTTAATCCAGAGGATTTATCCTTCTTGCATGATTGAACCGAATTTTCCATGATTAAAATCATTAATCGCTTCCATAATCTCAGCTTTGGTATTCATTACAAATGGACCATAACCTTCGATTGGCTCATTAAGCGGTTGACCTGTTAACACCAAGAATTTTGTGTCTTCTTCTGCATTTAGGGTGAACTCAACGCCTTCACGAGATAAAATCGCAACGGTTTTACCTTCAAGAAGGTTTGAGTCATTAACCACAACTGCCCCATCTAACACTACAACAAGCGTCGTATGACCTTCAGGCACATAAAGGGTATGTTTTTGGCCTTTAACCAGTTTGCCATCCCATACATTTAATGGACTAAATGTAGTTGCTGCGCCTTCTGCATCTGCATATTCACCTGCAATCACACGCAAGTGACTACCATGCTCATCTAGTGCAATGTCTGGAATATCTTTGGCTTCAATCGCCTGGTATTTTCCAGGAGTCATTTTTGAATGAGCAGGTAAATTTACCCACAATTGCACCATCTCAAAAAGACCACCATGCTCTGCGAACTCAGGAGAATGGAACTCTTCGTGTAACACTCCTGCACCCGCAGTCATCCATTGCACATCACCAGTTTTAATGGTTCCGCCACCGCCGCTTGAGTCTTTATGAGTCACTTCACCTTGGTAGGCGATTGTTACTGTTTCAAAACCGCGGTGAGGATGTGAACCTACACCTTGCTGCTCGGTCGTTGGTGAGAAGCTATAAGGCGCTGCATAATCGAGTAACAAAAATGGGCTTAGGGTTTGGCCTAAACGGTCATAAGAGAACAGGTTATATACAGGGAAACCATCACCCACCCAATGCATCTGGTTATTTTGATATGCACCAAGAAATTTCTTCATCTGATCTCTCCTATATATGTAGGATTTTCTTGAACTAGGATTGATTTTACGCCTCAATAATTGCAGTTTATAGATCAGGATTAGCAACACATTATTTCATCTATGAGACAATCGTGCCTTTTCAGAATATGTCTCGGCTATCGTCCTATTTTTAAAATTCTTAATCCTATTTTTTAGACTTAATCACAACATAAAACTCAACTAGCATAATTTTAGGCAATGATGACCTACTCAATAATTTTTCATCATTCATTTTGATAACATGAGGAAATAAAAAATGGCTCAAGATTACGTGCGTTTAGACAAGGATAATGCTGCAGTTCTTTTAGTTGACCACCAAGCAGGTTTACTTTCTTTAGTTCGAGATATCGATCCAGATAAATTTAAAAACAATGTATTAGCACTTGCAGATGCTGCGAAATATTTCAATTTACCTACTATTTTAACGACCAGTTTTGAAAATGGTCCAAATGGTCCTTTAGTTCCAGAGTTAAAAGAACTTTTCCCAGATGCGCCTTTTATTCCACGTCCTGGCCAAATCAATGCATGGGACAATGAAGACTTCGTAAAAGCTGTCAAAGCGACAGGTAAAAAACAACTGATTATTGCAGGTGTAGTGACTGAGGTTTGTGTAGCATTCCCAGCTTTAGCTGCACTCGCAGAAGGCTTTGAAGTGTTTGTGATTACCGATGCTTCTGGTACTTTCAATGAATTAACACGTGACGCTGCTTGGGACCGTATGTCAAAAGCAGGTGCTCAGCTCATGACTTGGTTCGGTATGGCATGTGAATTACACCGTGACTGGCGTAATGATGTAGAAGGTTTAGGTGCATTATTCTCAAATCATATTCCTGATTATCGCAACCTGATGACCAGCTATAGTTTTAATACATCGCAAGAATAAGCTGAATTGCTAAGATTAGAGTGCTTAAGCATTCTAATCTTGCATTTAAATGGATTGATCTGAAATTGATAAGCTCTTTTGATGATTTTTATTATTTCTATTTGGTCGTAAAACACGGCGGCTTTAGTGCGGCCAGTGAAGCCGAAAATATTAGTAAGTCAAAGCTCAGCCGACGTATTATTGATCTTGAAAATAAATTTAATGTCAGCCTGATTCAAAGAACAACCCGCCATTTTAAAGTGACCGATTTGGGCCAAGAGTTTTATGAAGAATGCTGCAAAGTTATTGCTCAAGTTGAGTGTGCAGAAAACGTTTTGTTAAAGCAAAAAAGTGAACCCCAAGGGCTGGTAAAAGTGAGTTGCCCACCTTTGATGATGCATTTTCAAATTAGAAAAATTTTAAATCAGTTTTTAAAAACCTACCCTAAAGTTGAAATATCACTCGAGCTTACAAGTCGCCGAGTAGATATTTTACATGATGATATCGACCTTGCCATTCGGACCAATTTCGAACCCAATGAAGACTCGAATTTAATTGTGCGTGATGTGATTAAAACCGATCATTGTCTGGTAGCCGCGCCTGAGTTACTCCAAGGTCGCACCATTGAACATTATTCAGAATTACAGGACTTTCCAAGTATTAGCTTGGGTACTCAAAAGCAAAATTATATCTGGCATTTATGCAATATCCGTAATGGTGAATCGGTTGATGTGCCTTATCAACCACGTATAAAAAGTAACGACTTGGCAGGTGTCTACTATGCCGTTATGGATGGCCTAGGAATCGCAGATCTTCCGTTTTTAACAGTTGAATCTGAAATTCGTAAAGGCAAACTTATTCATATTCTGCCTGGCTGGAAGTCAAATATTGGCATGCTACAACTGGTTTATGTGTCTAGAAAAGGCCAACGTCTTGTGGTCGAAAAACTGATTGAAACGCTGATTGATGAATTGCGACGTTTGCCTGAAAGCCATGAAGGATATCTGTCGACTTAAACTGAAAAAACCGGTCATGAATGGGCATGACCGGTTTTTATGAAACATCACATACAGCATAACTGCATGTTTTCGTTCAGAACAAAACGAACTCGCTTTGTTCCTTACTCAGATAAGTCTACGCAGAGGTATTTCATTTCAACATATTCTTCAATACCGAATTTTGAACCTTCACGGCCTAGACCTGACTGTTTTACGCCACCAAACGGAGCAACTTCATTTGAAATCGCGCCCGTGTTAATGCCGACCATACCGTACTCAAGTGCTTCACCTACGCGCCATTGACGAGCTGTGCTTTGTGTAAACAAATAAGCAGCTAAACCAAACTCGGTATCGTTCGCCATTGCTACGGCTTCATCTTCTGTTTTAAAGCGGAATAGCGGTGCAAGTGGACCAAATGTTTCTTCTTTAGACACTTTCATGTCTTGCGTTACGCCAGTTAAAACTGTTGGTTCAAAGAATGTGCCACCAAGTGCCGAACGCTGACCACCAATACGGATTGTTGCGCCTTTCTCAGTTGCATCTGCAATATGAGACTGAACTTTTGCAATCGCATCTTCATCAATTAAAGGCCCTTGAGTTGAACCTTCTTGACGTCCGTCACCAACTTTAAGCTTAGACACCGCTTCAACCAAACGCTCTGCCAATGCATCGTAAATACCGTCTTGAACATAGATACGGTTTGCACAAACGCATGTTTGACCGCTGTTACGATATTTACTTGCCATAATGCCCTGAACTGCTTGTTCAAGATTGGCATCGTCAAATACCACAACTGGTGCATTACCACCGAGTTCAAGTGAAAGCTTTTTAATGGTTGGCGCACATTGTTGCATCAAGATACGACCAACTTGTGTTGAACCGGTAAAGCTCAGCTTACGAACGATATCGCTTTCGCATAAAGTTTTGCCCACTTCAGCCGCATCACCACTAATGTTAATTAAAACATCAGTTGGTAAGCCTGCTTGTAATGCCAAAACTTCAAGTGCATAGGCTGTTAACGGCGTTTGCTCTGCTGGCTTAACCAACATTGAACAACCCGCAGCAATAGCTGGACCTGCTTTACGCGTAATCATGGCAGCCGGGAAATTCCACGGCGTAATTGCAGCAGTGACACCAATCGCTTGTTTAATCACTAAAAGACGTTGGTTTGGCAAGGTTGGTGTTAACACTTCACCATCAACACGGCGAGCTTGCTCAGCAAACCAGCGGATAAATGATGCTGCATAACCAATTTCACCGCGTGCTTCAGCCAATGGTTTACCTTGCTCAGCCGTTAAGATTTGAGCCAGATTTTCTTTGTGCTCAAGCATGAGGTTGTACCATGCCAATAACACATCAGCGCGAGCCAAGGCAGTTTGCTTTTTCCAAGCAGCTTGCGCTTTTGCTGAACGGTTAATTGCGGCTTCAACCCCTGCGCGGTCATAGGTTTTCACCCATGCCAAAGTTTCACCCGTAGCAGCATCATTTACCTCGATATAATCATTTGATGCAGGCGCTTCTAATGAAATATCAGGATGTTTTAATAAATACTGCAAATTGTTTTGAATCATGCAGATTGCTCCATTGCTTTTGCACTACCTGCTTTGAGTGTCGCAAAACCTTGTTTCAGGATATCAAGGCCTTGACGGAATTGCTCAGCAGGAATGGTTAATGGATATAAGAAACGAATTACATTACCGTATTTACCACAAGTAAGAAGTAACAACCCGTTTTCCATTGCATAGTTTTGTACAACTTTTGCTTGCTCAGCAGTTTCTAGTTCTACTGCAACCATTGAACCTAATGCACGAATATCAGTCACTACATTGCCTGTTGCTTGCTGAATGTCTTTAAGCGAAATAACCAACTCAGCGCCTAGCTCATTTGCACGGTCGCATAAGTTTTCTTCTTCAATCGCATCAATCACTGCATGCGCGGCAGCAACCGCAATCGGACTACCTGCATAAGTACCACCTAATCCACCTGGGTTTGGTGCATCCATCACTTCTGCACGACCAACTACACCCGAAATTGGGAAACCACCACCTAAACTTTTCGCCATGGTGATCAAGTCAGCTTTAGTCTCGTAATGGTTCATTGCAAACAATTTACCAGTACGTGCAAAACCAGACTGAACTTCATCTGCTACCAATAAAATACCGTGCTTATCACAAATTGCGCGTAAACGTTTTAAGAACTCAGCTGGCACAACATGAAAGCCGCCTTCACCTTGTACTGGCTCAAGCACAATCGCTGCAACATCATGCGGTGCAATATCTTCACTGAAAATATCTTCAACGCTTTCAATCGCTGCATCAACCGAAATACCTTTAGCAGGCACAGGGTAACGCGCGTGGAATACACCAGCTGGCATAACACCGAAATCACGTTTGTAAGGCGCAGTTTTACCTGTCATTGCCATGGTCATGAATGAACGACCGTGGAAACCGTTACCAAAAGTGATAATGCCGTGACGACCAGTGTAACAACGAGCAATCTTTACTGCGTTTTCAACAGCTTCGGCACCTGTTGTGAAAAAAGCTGACTTGGCAGGTCCTGCAATTGGCGCACGTTCATTAATACGCTCAGCTAAAGCGACATAGCTCTCATAAGGTGTAACTTGATAGGCAGTATGAGTAAATTTAGTGAGTTGTTCAGTTACCGCTGCAATCACTTTAGGGTGGCGATGGCCTGTATTTAAAACCGCGATACCACCAGCAAAGTCGATAAATTGGTTGCCTTCCTTGTCCCAAAGCGTGGCATTTTCAGCTTTTTCCGCATACCACTGACACATCACGCCTACGCCACGTGGAGTTGCTTGCTGTTTACGTGCGTTAAGTGCAGAATGTTGATTATCCATTTGATTCCCTCATATTTTCATCATCAGTTGCAGCTTTGGTTTTTACATCCTGTGCTTAATTTTCAGGGTGCTTTACAACAACTGCCTATGCATGTAATTTCGCTCGTCTGGCGGCAACTGACGAGAGCCATTTTTTAACTGTAGGAGAGAGCCAATTGCGTAGTTTACTTGGAGATCATTTGTTACAACGGCTCCAACAGGACATCGAGGGTAAACTCCATCAGCGACTTTTTCGTTGTCTACGCGCTGCCATTATTGATGGAGTGGTTCAACCAAAAACGCGCTTGCCCGCTTCACGGGATTTGGCCAGTGAAATTCATGTTTCGAGAAATACAGTTCTTACGGCCTACGAACAACTACAGGCTGAAGGCTATTTAGAAGCACGTACGGGACACGGCACATGGGTTGCAGAGAAACTACCCGAAAGCTTTTTAAATACAAAAAATGAAAAAAAGAACACTAATATTCATAAGGTTCAAAACTCTTATGCTCTATCGCAACGCGGTTCAAATTTATTAGGCTATGCAGCAGCCTCTCCACATCAATGGGGTGCATTTGTACCAGGAGCTCCGGATGTTACCGAGTTTCCACATCATATTTTTAGTCGTATTCAAGCAAAATTAAGCCGTGAGCCAGACATTAACCGCCTTATCTATAGCAACGCGGGCGGATGTATTGAACTTCGAAGTGCGTTGGCAGACTACTTACGGGTTGCCCGTTCAGTTCAGTGTGATGCTGACCAGATTATTATTACCGAAGGTATTCACCAAGCGATTGATTTAGTCTCACGTGCACTCAGTGACATTGGTGACCGGATCTGGATTGAAGATCCAGGCTATTGGGGAATGCGTAATACTTTACGTATTAATGGCGTTGATATTCAACCCATGCCAGTCGATGCCGAAGGCATTATCCCCGAAGAAAATCCGGTTAAACCACCTAAACTCATTTTTGTCACGCCCTCACACCAATATCCACTGGGCTCACATTTAAGCCTAGATCGCCGACGCAAATTGATTGAGATTGCCCGCCAGCACAATAGCTGGATTGTGGAAGATGATTACGACAGTGAATTCCGTTTCTCAGGTCAGCCGTATCCATCTTTACAAGGTTTAGAAAATGATGCACCTGTGCTGTACATGGGCACGTTCAGCAAAACCATTTATCCATCTTTAAGAATTGGCTATTTGGTAGTACCTAAGCCGCTCTTTTCACCCCTACGTATTGTTGCAGCCGAACTCTATCGTGGTGGGCATTTGCTCGAACAAAAAGCTTTAGCTGAATTTATTCGTGAGGGCCATTATGAAGCGCATATTCGGCGTATGCGTCTACTCTATGGCAAACGGCGTGATTACTTGGTGAGCCTGATTAAACGCTATCTAGGGCCTGAATTCATCCACGAATACGATGAAGCAGCAGGGTTACATCTGGTTTTAAAACTACCAAACTCTTGCGATGATGTCGCGATTGCAGCCACTGCACTTGAACGTGGTGTCAAAGTTCGCCCACTTTCACAGTATTACATGCAATCACATGCCCACGCGCAACGTGGTTTGCTCATGGGCTTTGCCTGCGTCAATGAAAAAGATATGGTGATGGCTTTTGGTGTGCTACTCCAGTGCTTACGTGAAGCAGGTGTATCAACCCTGAATTAATTCTTTAATCTCATCATACTGAATAAAAAAGAGCCTCATAAAGAGGCTCTTTTGATTTCTAAAATATTAAACTAACTTTTCTTCTTGAGTATGAGTGAGATGAGTTGTTCTACGGTCTTTACCCCAACCCAGTTTTTCCGACAATATTCCAAAGAACACAATAATGCCGAACAATGCTGTGGTGTAAATCACTTCTTTGAAATATGTGCCTTCAATGAGCATGGTGAGAATTGCCCCAATAATTGCAAAGATCACCACATAAGTCAGATAAGGGAACATCCACATTTTAAAGTCAATTTTCACCCCTTCAGCTTCTAGTTTTTTACGCATACGAAGCTGCGAATAAGCAATGGTCAGGTACACATACAATGTTGCCGCACCAGTCGTTAGCATGAAAAAGTCATAAACATCCATACTCTTGGTTGCAGTTAAAATCACGGCAATCACAGAGAAAAAGCATGAAACAATCACACCAACCCACGGGCTGCTTTTACTGTTCACAGAACCAAAACTTTTCGGTGCATCACCACGTTTAGCTAAAGAGAACAACATACGTGAACACGTGTAAAGTGCTGAGTTAAAACAGCTACACACCGACGTTAACACCACAAAATTCACAATATGGCGAGCCCCCGGAATACCAAGTGCACTTAACGTTACGCTATAGGTTCCCCAAGTCGAATCTTTCAAAAGTTCATTGTTGTGAGGAATTAAACATACCGCCACGAACATTGATCCCACATAGAACAAAATAATTCGCCAAACCACTGAGTTAGAAGCTTTACGAATTTCTTTAGAGGGATTTGCCGATTCTGCCGCCGCTACAGTAACAATTTCAGCACCAATATAGGCAAACATAACCCCAAGCAAGGCTGTAATAACGGATGATCCTCCATTTGGCATAAAGCCTTGAGAGGTTAAGTTACTAATACCTGAAGCAGCCGGATTACCCCAAGGCCATAAATGCATGATGGCCAAACTACCAATCACAAGGAAAATAACAATCGCGATAACTTTAATGAGCGCAAACCAGAACTCAAATTCGCCATAGTTTTTCACGTTTTGTAAATTGACTGCGACCAATGCGACAATGACCACGACCATATAGGCCCAGATTGGTATAAATGGGAACCAGTTGTTTAGAATTTTACCTGCTACATAGGCTTCCCATCCCATGAGCATTGCGAGAGTACACCAGTACAACCAGCCAATTGAGAAACCTGCCCAACGACCAATCGCGCGGTCAGCATATGTTGAGAAAGAGCCACTGTCTGGGTTTAAAACGGCCATCTCGCCTAACATACGCATGATGAACCAAACGAGCAGACCACCCAAAGCGTAAGTTAGAAAAACAACAGGGCCCGTATTGTAAATAATGCTACCTGAGCCCACGAATAGAGAACCACCAATAACCCCTGCAATTGAGATCATCGTTAGGTGGCGTGATTTAAGTCCATGTTTTAAACTTTGGGAGTGATTGGCTTCAGAACCATTTTGATGAGCTGCCATATCATTTTCCTTAATATATGGAGGATATCGGCCAATCTCGGAAATCCTCCGAAGCCAACTATATCCCCTAAAAATTTAGCCGTTTTGCCCAATTCCTAAAACAGAAAATTCACTGAGCTTATCCGGCGCTTCCGTATGCATACTTCCAATGGCTTTAATTTGTCGTTTCGGCCCTGAAGAAACGAGAGCCATTTTTGGAATAAAAGAGAGAGCCAATTGCAAAATTTATACGCAAAATTGGCTCTTTTTAGATTGCATGTAGGGAAATGGTTTTTAGTTTTTATTTTAAAAATGAATAAGTTTTACGTTAATTAGATTGGAATTATTTAGTTTTGCTCAGAAATTAATAAAGCTTTCGTACCTTTTTCTAAAGCTCTGAATATATGTTTCTGGTCGGCAGGGTAACAAATATAGTCTCCAACACTGAGTTCAACGGCTTCATCAATTAAGCCAACCAAAGCTTTACCTTCCACCACAATAATATGCTCCACAGAACCAACGGGGTGTGGCTCTGAAAGACGGTCTTCACCCGGTTCAACAATCAGTAAATAAACATCTCGGCGCGCATGAGGTGGGCAAGTCGCCAACAAAATCGCTTTGTAATTGGCAATTTCAGAGCTAACGGTTGGGCCATCTCCACAACGAATCACTTGCACCTGATTGCTTGGCTCTTCCATCAAACGCGCAAAAGGAATATTTAGTGCAACACAAAGTGCCCATAAGGTTTCAATGCTTGGGTTACCTTGCCCTGCCTCTAATTGTGAAAGAGTAGATTTTGCAACGCCTGCACGACGAGCAACCTCTGCCAAAGAAAGCCCCGCTCTTTGGCGTTCACGATTTAAACCTTTAGCAATAATTTCAATTGGCTGAGACATTCACCACATCCGTTCTATAAAAAAAACGATCGTTCGTTTTGACAAAACAATCAGACTTATTCATTATAATGGAAAATCGTTCGTTATATCATCCTATGACCACATACTCTCTCATTAAGAAACTTAGTAAAGACACCACCCGCTCGATTTTCTTTGTGTGTCTAGCGACCAGTGTCGTTGGTATGTCTTTAGGTTCACTCGCTGCAAGTTATGGCTTAGCACTCTGGATTCCACTTTGCCTATCCGTATTTGTGCTCGCAGGAACTGCTGAATTTATCTTTATTGGTTTTTTAGCAGTAGGTGGTAGCCCGATTGCTGCTGCAATTGCAGGACTACTCGTCAATTTACGACATTTACCTTTTGGTATTGCGGTCAATGAACTAATCAGAGGTAAATTCTCTCGATATTTCGGGGCCCATATCATGAACGATGAAAGCGTTTTGTTTGGCATGGCACAGCCCGATTTCGAAACGAAAAAGGCTGCTTATTGGTTGTGTGGTATATGCATCATGCTCAGTTGGCCACTCGGTGTCACTGCGGGTTATTTTATTGGAACCGCTATTCCAGACCCAAAAACATTTGGTCTAGATGCCATTTTCCCTGCCATTTTAATTGCACTTACTTTTAATGCTTTAAAGAATAAATCTACTCGAAAAGCTGCATTTGCTGGATCAACTTTGGCACTGATTACCACACCTTTTTTGGCCTCAGGACTTCCGATTCTGATTTCACTTTTTGGCTTGATATTTGGTAGAAAAAAATGAATCAACAATTACTCATTATTTTGGGCATAGGCTTGCTTGCACTCGGTACTTACAGTATTCGTTTTGCTGGTTTTCACTTAGGCGCCAAATTTACTTTTTCTGAAAAATATCAAGTTTTATTGTCAAATGGTGCAACTGTTTTGCTCTGTGCGATTGCGGTCACGACGACATTTTTTGAAGGCCAAGATTTTGCAGGATTCGCGCGTATATTCGGTGTTGGATTTGCGCTTTTATTAGTTTGGAAAAAAGTACCGCTGTTATTGGTAATTTGCTTGGCAGCGGCTGGTACAGCACTGTTACGTTTGCTTGGAATTGAGTAATAAAAAAGGCGAGATAAACTCGCCTTTTTTAAAATTTTGTTTAGAACGGTAAATCGTCGTCTAAATCAGCTGGTGCAGAAGCTGGTTGCTGTGGAGCTTTGGGAGCAAAACCACCACCTTGCGGGCTGTTGCCACCATTACCAAAACCTGCTGGGTTGCTGCCATAGCCGCCACCACTATTTTGGTTATAACCACCACCTTGGTTATTATTATTTTGATAACCATTACCACCTTGTTGAGGTGCGTTAAAACGTGGTTGATTAAAATCATTACCGCCAGCGAACCCTTGTTCACCTTGTTGACGACCATCTAACATTTGCATCTGTTCGCCACGAATTTCTGTTGTATAGCGCTCTTGACCATTTTGATCAGTCCACTGACGCGTGCGTAATGAACCTTCAATATAAACCTTAGAACCTTTACGTAAGAACTGCTGAGCAATTTCCCCTAAACGGTTATGCAAAACAATACGGTGCCATTCTGTTTGTTCTTTACGTTCACCTGAAGTTTTATCGGTCCAAGCTTCACTTGTCGCGATTGAAAATTGAGTCAGCGAGCCCCCATTTGGAAAAGTTTTTGTTTCAGGATCACGACCCAAAGTACCAACCAAAATAACCTTATTTACACCACGCATTAGCTGTCTTCATCCTATACATTTCTATGTTTTACTTTATAAGAGTTATGCTTAAATGGCTACCTCTTTACCGAACAACTGCGTTAAATCACGTCGCGCAGCCTCATCAAGAGTCTGTTTATCGACTTTAATATAAGCAACTTGCTGGTCAGGCATCACCACAACTTCTTCTATACCACGAATTGCCAATAGCTGTGTGGTCCACTCATTCACCTGTTGCACTTGCGGCAATGGCAACACAATAGATGACAAATACCGCGGCTGAGCTAAACCAAAACTAATTAGCAACCATATTATAGCAATCCCTGTTAAGACACTCCATCCAATCGCAGTATTATGTAACATCAATAATTGACCACCTAGTGTGCCACCAAAAAAAGCACCTAAAAACTGACTACTGGCATTTACACCCATAGCAGTTGCTTTTGACTGGATTGGAGCACATTTTGATAACCACGATGGCAATAATGCTTCCATCACATTAAATGCAATGAAGAAAATACCTAGGCCTGCGAGTAATACATATTTTGATTGATAACCAAATATGAGTAACAGCAAACCTGCAATAATTCCTGTAATTGCCGTTAAGAAAATTCCTCGCATTTTGCGATATTTTTCAGCCACGATAATGCTTGGAAATGCAAAGAACAGACTAATTACTAACAGCGGCAGATACACCAGACCATGACTTGCTAAAGGAATATGTGCAAACTCAATGAGCTGTGAAGGCACATAAATAAACATGGCAGTGAGCAATAAATGCAATGCAAAAACCGAGACATGCAAACGGTTTAAATCACCCATTTGGATGACTTGCTTAAGCTGTGCCATGTAGCCTTGCTGATAATTACGATGATGGCGAGTCACTTTAGGTACAAGCAATAACATCAAAATCGCGATTAAGCCCATAATGGTCGTGACAAAGAATAAACCAGAAATGCCGACAAGACTTGTAAGCCAAGGCCCAAGGCTAAATGCCACCACAAAAGACAGACCAATACTCATGCCCATGGCAGCCATGGCTTTAGTGCGCTGCTCTTCACGCGTAACATCTGCCAAAAGCGCCATCACGACTGCTGAAACTGCACCTGCACCTGCTATGGCACGGCCAATAATCACACCATAAATCGTGTCAGATAAACCGGCAATTGCACCGCCAATAGCAAAGAGTAACAAGCCAAGCACCACAAGAGGTTTCCGGCTAAAACGGTCAGCAAGTAAGCTAAATGGAATTTGTAAAATAGCCTGACTTAAACCATAGACGCCCACAGCCAAACCAATGAGTGCTGGAGTCGCATATTGATATGACTGCCCGACTACAGAAAAGACAGGAATAATCATGAACAAACCCAACATGCGTAGTGCAAAAATACTACTTAAGGCAAAAGTTGAGCGACGTTCCAAAGCATTCATCATATCAATACACGTTTATCAAACTAGGCAAATTATAAGCCGATTCGTTTCTAAAAATACGGGACACCTTATTTAAATTAACGATTTCAGCTTAAAAAAATAAAGAGGCATTTAGCCTCTTTATTCTAAACATCTTTACTGAAAATTAACTTAAGACGAATGTGAATGGCGTTTACTATATTGAATTGAAGCAAATACAGCCCAAACAATAAATGCTACACCAATTAAACCTGTTACCACTTCTGGTACATGTACGCCTGTACCACTTGCAATCATAATGAATGCTAAAGCACCAATTGCATAATGTGCACCATGTTCTAAGAACACATAAGCATCTAGCGTGCCTTTTTCAACAAGATAAACTGTCATTGAACGGACAAAAATAGCACCAATTGCAAGACCAAGCATAATCACGACAACATCGCTGGTAATTGCAAATGCACCAATCACACCGTCAAAACTAAAAGAGGCATCTAACACTTCTAGGTATAAGAAACCACCGATACCCGCTTTAACTACACCAGAAGCAGCACCTGATCCATCTTTCATAATGGCGTTGCCATCTTCATCAATTTCAGGTTCACCGCCTAACATATGGCTTAATACTTCTACACCGATATAAACTACAATGCCCCAAATACCTGCCATAGTCACAACAAGGCGCTGCGACTCATCAACATTGGCTGCCATAATTAACATCGCAATTAAAGCAATAAAAACAGACATTGCCGGTACGCTCGCTAAGCTAGAAAGTTTAGCTTCAAGCCATCTGAACCAATGAGTTTCTTTTTCCTCATCAAAGAAGAAGTTTAAGAAAACTAATAATAGGAATGTTCCACCAAAAGCTGAAATCTCGGCGTGGTGGGCCATTAAGCGTTCAGAATAAGTTTTTGGATCGTTGAGTGCCAATTTAGCCACTTCAATCATTCCCATATCCGCAGTCACGGCAACAATCGCCACTGGGAAAATTAAACGCATACCAAAAACGGCGATTAAAATACCAACCGTCAAAAACAGCATTTTCCAGAAAGGATCCCAATTACGCAGAACCGATGCATTGACAACAGCATTGTCAAAAGATAAAGAAACCTCCATTACAGCTAAAATGGCTGTAATCGTTAAAGCTTTAAGCATGGTAGACACGCCTGCTTCAGGTCCATGGGTAAAACCCCAATAAGCGGATAGCGCTAAACACACCACCGTAAAAAATATCGAAAATCGGAAATGCTTCATGGATCAGACCTATACCAAGAACTAAATTTAATCTTTCTTAAAACCGTGGCTATTATATCGATAATTAACCACAAAACGATGTTGTTTTGTGCCGTTATTACCTTTACTTTATCTCTCTGTTTAATAAAGAAATTTATAATTTTTAATTAACTTATTAATCGTATTAAATATTTTCTTGCGATATATCTATCATTATTATTTTTGTATTTTAAAATTGATTTAAAATCTGGTTCAGCTGTCTTATTTTAAATGGAATGATTTTATGCTTTTTTCTCAAGAACTCTGGCAACGTAATTTAAATTTATATCAAAAAATTCTAGACCTGCCTTTTAATCAGGAACTTGCCAGTGGAACTTTAGATAAAGAAGCGTTTTGTCATTATGTGATTCAAGATGCTCAATATTTAGTGGCCTATGGCCGCGTTTTAGCCGTTGCAGCAGCAAAGGCTTTTGAAGCTGACGATATCATGCAATTTTCAGATGCAGCAAAAATTGCAATTGTGGTTGAACGCAGTTTGCATGATGACTTCATGAAAAATTTTGGCGTAACCAAAGAAGAATTTAAAAATACGCCATTAACGTTGGCCGGCCATCATTACACTTCATTTCTGACAGCGACTGCTTGGTCTGAAAGCTACCCTGTCGTACTAGCCGCCCTTTTACCTTGCTTCTGGATCTATGCTGAAGTCGGTAAAGATATTGTAAACAAATCAATTCCAAATAATCCTTACCAGGCATGGATTGATACCTATGCAGGCGAAGAGTTCCATACCGCCGTTCGTAATGTCATTGCGACAGTTGATAAAGTTGCAGCACGTTGTGATGCTGATACTTTAGAGAAAATGCATGCCGCATACACCATGGGTGCAAAACTTGAGTGGTTATTTTGGGATAGCGCCTACCACAAAAGACAATGGTTAGGTTTAGATCATATTTAAAACCTCAAATGAATCGGTCAGATGGTTCAATACTCTGATCGATTTTCACTAAAATGCGAGACAGATATGTATATCGGCGAATTAGCATCTTTAACTGGAGCCACTCCTAAAGCCATTCGGCATTATGAGAAATTAGGCTTGCTACCTGTGGCAAAAAGAAAGGGAAATTATCGTATTTATGAAGCGATTGATGTTCAGTCGGTTAAGATGATTCGCCTCGCGCAAGCTGTCGGATTTAGCCTTTCAGAACTGTATGACTTGTCAGCTTTAAAATATAAAAATAATCGATTTCCTGTAGAAGTTGCACAACAGCTCATTCAGAAAAAGCATCAACAAATTATTGAGCAAAAAGCAGCATTAAACCGTTTACAAGAAGATTTAAAGCAACTGGAGAATGAGATTATTCAAACTTATATTACCAATAAGATTTCGGCTTAAAACAGCTCATTAAATTTTGAAATAGCTTTCAAAATTAGTACTTGACTCTGACCTTAGGGTAAAGGTTTATCGTAATGACTTCGTTTATTACGGATAAATAAAATGAGCGCTCATCTTTCTACATTTAAAAGTTCAACAGCATTAATTACAGGAGCATCTTCAGGAATAGGCAAAGCCTATGCTCAAAAACTTGCATCTTTAGGGATTCATTTAATTTTGACCGCACGCTCCGAACAAAAGCTGAATGATTTAGCTGATGAACTTAGAAAAAAATATAACGTAAATGTTGAAGTTATCGTTTTAGATTTAGCTCAAGCGAATTCAGCTCAAATATTATTTGATGAAGTACAGGCTAGAAAATTATCGGTAGAAATTTTAATTAACAACGCAGGATTTGGAAAATGGACTAAATTTCTAGATCAATCTGTATCTACCTATCAAGAAATGATCACGCTGAATATCAGCAGCGTAACGTCTTTATGTTATTTATTCTTGCCTCACATGCTTGCTAACAAAAAAGGCATCATGATTAATATTTCATCTACAGGAGCATTCCAACCTCTCCCATACATTGCTGTTTATGGGGCAAGTAAATCTTACGTATTACAATTTACTGAGGCACTTGCAGGAGAATATTCATCTTCAGGCGTTAAATTTCTGGCAGTTTGTCCGGGCAATACGGAAACCAATTTTACTCAGGTGGCAAATGCCGATACCAGCGGTATGAAAAGTTCTACAGTCGACGATGTTGTATCTGCAACGGTTAAAGCATTAGATAAGAATAAAGCAACGGTTGTGGTGGGATGTAGCAACTATTTGACGTCTCAATTGCCTCGAATTCTTTCTCGCCAAAAGATGATTAATTTAGTTGAAGGGATGCTCAAAACCCGCGTTATCGATCCGTCATAAAGTTAGTTCAATTTAAAAGATTAAGGGCTATCTCTTAATCTTTTAATGCTGAAATAGTTGCCAGCCATAAATTAAACCTGCCGCGGCAACTACCCAACACAGTGTTGCCAAACCTAGACACGACCACATCGACAGACGCGTTGCAAGTACATAGACCGCCACTAAATAAATGGCATATGGAATAAGTGACCATAGGCCAAACAGAGCTGTTTTCTGTAAAGCCTCAGCTCCTTTTTGCTGATAGACAATCACATGAGCAATCAAAGCGAATGTAGGAAAAAGCGGGACTAAACCTGCAATATAAAATGCCTTACTTTTCGATAAAACCGAAATGATGAGAACAACCCCAGCCCCCAACATACATTTTAAAAATAACGCCCACATACGCTTATCCTATCTGGTCATTTCCATATCAAAACGCTGTATTGTGCGCTTTTCAGAGAAAATTAACAGCGACCAAAGCAATCAGTGCTGGAACTGCCTGAATATAAATAATCTTTTTACTGGCTGTCAGTCCACCATAAATACCCGCAATGAGCACGCAACCTAAAAAGAAGTTGGCAATTGATGTCGCAAACGGTGCATCTGCAAATAAAGCCCAGAATAAACCAGCAGCTAAAAAGCCATTATAAAGTCCCTGATTTTGAGCCATGACTTTGGTGAGTTTTGCTTTTTCTGCATTATTTCCAAAGGCTTTCATGCCATAGGGTTTGTCCCACAAAAACATCTCTAACACTAAAATATAGACATGTAATATTGCAATTAAACCCACTAAAACTTGTCCGATCATACAATTTTCCTTTTTATTTTAAAGATATGAAAAAAGATCAGTCTCTCGACTGATCTTTTAGTGTTTTACGGCTTTAACAATACTTTGCCTTGACGAGCACCTTGTGTCGCTTTTTGGGCAGCAGTTTTAATCTCATCAAAACTAAATACACCTTCAACAGGCAGAGTTAATTTTTTCTGAGTTGCTAACGTTAATAACTCGACAATAAGCTCTTTTTTACGTTCTGCTGGCATTTCTTTGTTGACCACACTCGCCCAGAAACCTTTTACAGTTGCTTGTTTAAAGATGAGATCACCAGATGAAATTTGCATGGTTTCACCTGTCATACTGCCAAACGAAACCAATAAGCTATTTTCACTAAGCAAGTTCAGCATTTCACCACTCGCACTTCCACCAATCGAGTCCACACCAGCAATTAAAGGTTGGTCACCGTGAATCTGTTTAACTTGCTCTTTCCAGTTAGGCTGATCGGTTGCTACAACATGTTGAATGCCTAATGCTTGCATCTCTGCAATTGCATCAGTACGACGAACTAAATTAATTACAGGTAAACCACGTGCCTGCGCAATCATGGCAACCGTTTTACCTACTGCACCATTTGCCGTGTTTTGAATGAGCCATTGACCCGGTTGAACATTTACAAAGTCCAATAACATAAGAGCACTAATTGGCATACCAATCAGCTGTGCTGCTGTTTCATCATCAATTTCATTATTGAGTGGAATAAGCCCTTGAGCTGGTGCAATAAAGTATTCAGCCCAACTACCATGCACAGCTGCAACTGCAATACGTTGCCCTACCTGTACATGAGTAACGCCTTCACCCAACGCATCTACAATACCAACGGCTTCACTACCACCAATCGCAGGTAAAGTAGGCTTGTAGCCATAACTTCCACGTACCGTCCATACATCATGATTATGGATTGGAGACATGATTGTTTTAATACGAACTTCGCCTGCTTTTGGTTCTGGCTTTGGCATATCCGCCTGCTCTAAAACGTCTACAGGTTCGCCAAAATTACCATGGATAATACTTCGCATGCTTTATTCCTCTATCGGTTTTAAGAGTTGTTGGGTAGTTTCTAAAGCTAGATGTAGATGTGCTTTGTCTTGCGACAATTTTGTGAGTAAAGCAGCACCTAACCATAACTGATACATGACTTGCGCAGTTTTTAAAGGATCAATATGTTTTGGAATTGATCCTTCTTGTTGGCCTTCTTTGAGTAGCAAAGCCAAACGTTGCGTTAATTTGTGCACACCATCATTGAGAATTTGGCGCATATCTTCCGATAAATCGGAAACCTCGGCTGCCAGTTTCACAATCAGGCAGTTTTCAGCCCAGCTACCATTTACTGGGTCATCAATCCATGCCTGCCATAACGCCATTAAACGGGCGTGGGCACTTTGTTCACTGTGCTGCCAAAGCTGTTCCATACGAACTTTATAGTCAGCCATGTATTGCTCTAGCAATGCACAGCCAAACGCCTCTTTCGAAGCAAAGTAGTGATAGAACGAACCTTTAGGTACGTCACAAGCCTTTAAGATTTCTTGTAAACCAACGCCGACAAATCCTTTGTGTAATACCAGCTCAAAACTGGTATCCAAAATGTGTTGTCGCGTGGTTTCGCTTTTATTTAATCGTTTCATGCATACACAATACTCCACTATTAGACCAGTCGTCTAGTAAAATTATGTTGCTCATTAAAATTTGCTAAGAGTAGAAATCAAAAGAGAGGAATGTTAAAAATACAACCTGCTTAATTAAACAAATTTTGTCGATTGTCGTTTAACCGTCACAATTTGTCGCTTTAAATCATTTTGTACCACTTGAACAATTTTAAATCGTTATCATATATAGGGTCTGTTGTTTATAACCAGTCACACTGCACGAGACTGATCAATCAACACCTAAATTTTCATTAATACATAATTGAGATGTTTTATGAGCCAAAGTCATATCCGTATTCGAGGCGCACGTACCCATAATTTAAAAAATGTGTCTCTCGATATTCCACGCGATAAATTTGTGGTAATTACGGGGTTATCAGGTTCAGGAAAATCTTCTCTTGCCTTCGATACCCTCTATGCCGAAGGACAACGCCGCTACGTCGAATCACTTTCGGCCTATGCCCGCCAGTTTTTATCGCAAATGGAAAAGCCTGAAGTAGACTCGATTGAAGGTTTATCTCCAGCGATTGCAATTGAGCAAAAATCTACCAGTCATAACCCACGTTCAACCGTGGGTACCATTACCGAAATTTATGACTATTTGCGTTTACTCTATGCGCGTGTCGGTACACCTTACTGTCCTGAACACGACTTGCCGATGGTTGCGCAAACTGTTTCTGAAATGGTCGATGCAGTAAAAACACTTGAAGAAGGCACAGCACTGATGTTGCTTGCCCCTGTAGTTCGTGAACGTAAAGGTGAATACAGTAACTTGTTCGAACAGCTACAAGGACAAGGTTTTGTTCGTGCGCGTGTTGATGGTGAAATCATTGACATTGATACGCCACCTGAACTCGATAAAAAGAAAAAGCACACTATCGAAGTTGTAGTTGACCGTTTTAAAGTACGCGAAGATTTAGGTAATCGTATTGCCGAATCATTTGAAACTGCATTACGTTTGGGCGGTGATATTGCGGTTTTGTCATGGATGAATGGCGAACACCCAGACCGCGTTTTTTCTGCAAAACACTCATGTCCTAAATGTGATCGAGCTGTAGCAGAACTTGAGCCTCGCTTATTTTCATTTAACAACCCGTTTGGTGCCTGCCCTGTTTGTGATGGTTTAGGTACTCGCAGTCATTTTAGCTCTGAAAAGCTTATTCCAAATCCTGAGCTTGCGATTAGTGAAGGTGCAATTCGTGGTTGGGATCGTCAACGTCCATATTATTATTCGATGCTACAAAAAGTTGCTGACCATTTTGGTTTCCAACTTGATACGCCTTGGAACCAGTTAGATAAAGATACTCAAAAGAAATTTTTACAAGGTACGGGCAAAGAAAAAGTCGATTTAAGTTATATCGATGAACGTGGCCGCAAACACACACGCGTACAACCTTTTGAAGGAATTTTGCCGCACCTTGAACGTCGTTACCGCGAAACTGAAAGTAACTATGTACGAGATGATTTAGCTCAATATTTATCTAATGCCGCTTGCGATGCCTGCGACGGTTCGCGTCTAAATGAAATTTCACGCAACGTTCGGGTCAAAGATAAGACGATTGCACAAATCACTAAGATGTCGATTGGTGATGCTGAAAACTACTATCAAGATCTCAATCTTGAAGGCGCTAAAGGTGAAATCGCCGATAAAATCTTTAAAGAGATTCGCGAGCGTTTACATTTCCTCGTCAGTGTCGGCTTAAATTATCTCAGTCTCGCTCGTTCGGCAGAAACCTTGTCCGGTGGTGAAGCTCAGCGTATTCGTCTCGCTTCGCAAATCGGTGCAGGTTTGATGGGCGTGATGTATGTACTCGATGAACCATCGATCGGTCTGCATCAACGTGATAATGACCGCCTACTACAAACCTTAATTCGCTTACGCGATCTCGGCAATACCGTACTTGTGGTTGAACATGACGAAGATGCGATTCGTGCTGCGGATCATATTATTGATATCGGACCTGGTGCAGGGATTCACGGCGGTGTCATTATCGGGGAAGGTAGCTATGACGAGATTGCAAGCAATAAAGACTCTCTTACAGGTCAATATCTTTCAGGCAGCCTAAAAATTGCGATACCTACACAACGTACCCAATCACCACGTCCAGATGAATTCATCAAACTCTCTGGTGCAAGTGGTCACAACCTACAGAATGTCGATCTCACCATTCCACTTGGCATCATGACCTGTGTGACTGGCGTTTCAGGTTCCGGTAAATCAACACTGATTAACCGTACTTTGCTTCCATTGGCAGCAACACAGCTCAATGGTGCAACCACGCTGACCGCAGAAAAGTTTGATTCGATTGATGGCCTGCAACATCTAGATAAAGTGGTTGATATTGACCAAAGTCCAATTGGTCGTACCCCGCGTTCGAATCCTGCCACGTATACGGGTTTATTTACGCCTATTCGTGAGTTATTTGCGCAAACGCCTGAAGCCAAAGCACGTGGTTATAGTGCAGGTCGTTTCTCGTTTAACGTGAAAGGTGGACGTTGTGAAGCTTGTGAAGGCGATGGCATGATCAAGGTAGCGATGCACTTCTTACCTGATATGTATGTGCCTTGTGATGCTTGTCATGGCAAGCGTTATAACCGTGAGACTTTAGAAGTTGGTTATAAAGGCAAGAACATTTCAGACGTATTAGAAATGACCGTTGAAGATGCGGCTGAGTTCTTTAATGCAATTCCTGTGATTCATCGTCGTTTAGATACTTTAATGCAAGTAGGTCTGGGATATATTCGTTTAGGTCAAGCTGCAACGACACTTTCAGGCGGTGAAGCGCAACGCGTTAAATTAGCTCGCGAGTTAGCAAAACGTGATACGGGTAAAACCTTATATATTCTGGATGAGCCGACAACAGGCTTACATTTCCATGATATTGCCAAGCTACTCGACATTTTGTACGAGCTACGCAATAAGGGTAATACCATTGTGGTGATTGAACATAACCTTGATGTGATTAAAACAGCGGACTGGGTTGTCGACTTAGGCCCTGAAGGTGGTTCAGGCGGTGGGATGATCATTGCCGAAGGCACACCTGAACAAGTGGCTGATGTTGAAATTTCTCATACTGGCCGTTTCTTAAAGCCGATGTTGAAGTAAATATTAAAGGGCTCGAATGAGCCCTTTAATTTTCTTGCAAGATTGATATTAAAAATTCAATATTTTTCTTAAGATAACTATTCTCTGTAGCTGCTTTCTCTTCTAATATGCCAAAAATCATACTTTTAATTTGGGGTGTTAAATCAGTATCTATTTGCTGTGAGAAAATCTCTTTTATCAATGACAATTTACTGATATTCGAGAACCTAGGATCAACTGGAAGTTGCACCCATATTAAAACTTCCCAATCTGTTTTCGTCGCATCTCGTAAGACATTCTCATCTTCACGATTCCACCCCTTATTTAGTAAATAGCGACTTACAACATCAAATAAATTTGGCAATACTAAATCTTTATTATAATACTGCCAATATTTTAGATAACGATGAAATAGGTTTCTATTATCATAGCCTGAGCCAAAAGCATCCTTAATCGTCTCTCCTGCGTTTTGATCTAAAGAATGGAGTATATTCTTCTTAACTATATGATTTAATTCACTTGACAAATCATGCCTACCAAATTTTTTTAGTAGATTACTATAAAAATATAAATTTCCTAAAGTTTCTATACCAACAAGTTCCTTCGATAAATTAAATATTTGATTGCAATACGGTTCATCAACTTCTAAATTCCGCCATTTATCCATCAAATTATACAATTTATTTTTGTTATTATTATTATTTTCAGAGATTAACTCAGAATTAGCTAAATTACTCAGCTCAGAAAAATTGATTATATCTCTTTGTTCAAACCATTTTTTAAACTCAATCATCCACAAATCATCTATTACAAATAAATAAGAAACCTTTTCAAGCTTACTGAGAATTACATTTCCACTAATTTCTTGATCAGAAGAATATTCTTTATTTATTAAATTTTTAACCGAATTTCTAATAGTAAAGTCATCCCATTTAACTCCATATTTACTTCCAAAATCTACAATAAAAAAACCTTGAAGAATTCTTATCAAAATTATTTTTTTTGTTGAATAAGCCACTTCTGTAGGTAATCTATTACGAAAATTTTGATATAGTTTGATTACTTTTTGAAAAAAACGAAAATTATGAATATCTAATTTTTCAGCGAAATCTATCATCAAATTCACTAATTGCTCATCGATACCTTTAGTATTTTCCCGAATCAAAGGTTCAACAGAGTTTAAGATTATCGTTTCATCAACTAACTTTTCTTTGTAATCACCATATTTATTCTTATTTTCGGTCTCTGTTTTATCTTCATCTAAAATTAAAATAACCTGACAATTTTTCTCTAATTTTAGATAGTTTGCCAAGCCCATAACATCTTTAGTATCTAATTTATCAGACATTCGCTCGAAGTCATCAAAGCAAATAATGGCATCTTTGACTTGCGCAAACATTAAGCTATCAATCAACTTAACTGGCGCATTGATTCCTAATTGTGTAATCCGAGTATCTTTAAAAATTGTAGGTAAGCTTTTAATCCATTTAGGAATTTCTATTGATGAGTGATAACTTTCTATACTGCTATAAATCTGAGTTCTGAGATCGCTTAAAGATTCCAATCCAAAGAGTGATACATAGGCATATTTCCGATTGAATACATTATCTTTTTTATAAATTCGTTCATCAGATAATTGTTTATCTAAAAAATTTCTCCAAAAGAAAGTTTTACCAATGCCCCAAGATCCTGTAATCGCAATTACAGTCCCAATTTTTTCATTCTTTATATTATTTTCTAATAATTCTTTTAATCTTTGTTCTTTATCTAATACATTCATAATTCGATATTTTTCAAGCTGACATGTACTTAATAAGAACACAGATAATTTCATTTTTCAAAATAAGGTTCACAAAGGTTTAAAATTACCCCTCAACTGCATTTCGCCCTCGGGCTTTAGCTCTTAATAGCGAGCGATCCGCTTTCTCTAAGAGTTCTATCCAACTCGCCGCTCCTATTGCAAAACCAATACTGACAGACACATGCAATTTTTCATCTGAACCTGACAAATCAATTTCTTGTAAAGAAATCGCAATACGAATTTTTTCTGCCAAAAGGCGAGCATCTACAAATTGCACCTGCTCTAACAATATTAAAAATTCATCTCCGCCATAACGAACAATTAAATCTGAACTTCGTATATTTTGCTTTAATTGCTCGGCAATATTAACAATGACATGATCACCTACAATATGCCCATATTGGTCATTCACCTGTTTAAAACGATCAATATCTATAATCATTAAACAAGTCTGCGTAAATTTTTGAGGGTAACTTTCAACAATTTTTAAATATTCAGATAAAGCGAGACGGTTGGACACACCAGTTAATGGATCAGTATTGGCTATATTCTTTAATTGAAATTCAAAAGCATCGCGTTGTTGCAACATACGCTGTAATCGATCAATCGCCTCAAATAGGGAAAAAAATTCACCTTTTGTTGTTACATTCATCTCATCTGTCCAATGATCAGAACTATGCGACAAATCTAAAATTAAAGTCCTCGCTTTTATTAAAGGAGAAAAAACCCTTCTTTGCGCATAATTAAGCGTAAGTAACGCGGTGGCTAGAGAAATTAAAGAAATTAATAAAGTTAAAAGAAAACCATTTCGAGCAATTACATTTTCTTGAGTGGCAATTACAACACTTTCATCAAGAATATAACTTTGTAAATCAACCACAGTAGTAAATTTACCCACGATTGCTTCTGTCAATTGAGTGCCATTTAAATAATATGGCTCCCCCTTTTGGCTTTCTTCCAACAACTTTTCTACAATCGGAATACCTTTGTCTATAAATTCTGATTTCACTCGAGAATATAACCGACGGTACTCTGGGGTCTTTGCCTGTTCAGGCTGCAATGTATCAACCAAAATCCATAGATATCTAGACTGATGCTGAGTTTGTAGAGAACGCGCACGATTATTACTTGGAATTTCTTCATTAAAGCTCACAGGAGCAATAATATTAGATGCCATACGACCGGCCTGATCTCGCATATCGGTGAGAACTATAATCAGCGTAAAATAATTAGAAATACGGCTATCTTTACTTTTTAGCTGCAACATCAGTTTTTGCAGTATTTCCCTACAATTATCCCATGCTCCAAACATCCCTAAAATGGCATTATCCATTTGGACGGAAGTTCGTGCTCCATATGGAATTTCACCATAATAGTCGACCACATGCCGAGCTTGTCTAAGATTTTCTTTGAAGTTGGTTTGCAACTCATTTGCTAATGAAACATAACCTGCTTGTTTTAAGATAAGAATACTTGTATCAATTTGCGCATCGACAATTAAACGAAATTTTTTTAATTCTTGCTGATTCTTTAATAAATCATGAGGACTGCTCGACATCATTTTATTGGCTGGAGCACGCTCCTTAGAAATTTTATAGGCAATATCGGCTACAGCTCTTAAACTTTTTATTTCGGCTAAGGCTTGTCTAGTTTTTATATAATCCTGATAGCTTCCCACAATGAGGGGAATCGCCATGAATAATAAGGACAAAATAATAACCAGCATAAAAAAGAACAGTCGATTACTAATGTGCTCTGAACGTAACCCTGACATTTCTAGCTGGTACTCCGTAAATGTCCTGCCATTTTTACTACGATATAAATTAGGCTTAAATCCATCCTAGCATTTTAATAACTAGAATTTCATCAATAAACCCTTCATTTCTCTTTTAATAATTATACGTTTCCTACATTTTAGTAAGCTTAAACAATAAACGGGATCGAAAAATTGAATGATATTTATAAAAAAACTCTATTTTACAGATTAAAAATTTTTAGCAATGATAGTAAAACATATTTAGTTATCCTCTTGGATGCACTTCTCCCAGCATCCACTGCCCAGCTTTTAGCTGGGTTCTTTTTAATCTATTATTTTCCAATAAATTTCATATAACTTTTCTTATAATTTTAAGATTTTCTTATAGATAAAAAAAAGCTCAACCTTGGGGAAAGCTGAGCTCGTAAAATCTGATGTGCTATGCACATCGTATCTGGGAAAGCACTTTAAATCCTAAAAACGTTAGGTAGTGAACTTTGCAATTGAATTATGTGACTTATCTCTACTTTTGTAAAGTCGATTAAATTAATCAGAATTTAAAATTTAATCGTTTTTTCAACTTAAAATAGAGATTTCTTTTATCTTATTCACTTATATAATAATTAAAAATAGTTAAATTTTTTAGTTAAACTAATCTAAATATTGTTAACTATTCCTCAAAATATTACAAATTCGATAAGAAAACGATGATTTTTTATTCACATTGTAAACAATATTATACTTTTATTAATGTTAAAACCGATTAACATAATCTATTTTTCCAATCACAATTGTAATAACTTTTAAACATTTACTTCTAAATTCCCTATGAAATATAATTATTAGCCTCTTGTAAATGTTCATTTTTTTATCAGGTTGACAATTTACTTTTCATTTGATTAGTTTTTCATCAATTTTAACATAAGTGTCAAATATCTTTAACATTCCTTTTTTTTCATTATTGACTTCATAAATTGTTACAATACAATGACCCCAGCTTTATCTCTTGTTATTGCTGGAAATGATTATGAAAAAACTTGGTTTAGCCACTGCTGTATTATTAGCCATGACCGGTGCTCATGCTTATCAATTTGAAGTTCAAGGTCAATCTGAATATGTTGACACAACTGCAAATGATAAAAACTTCACTGGTGACGTTGCTGGTACATTCTATTTAAAAAATGTTGATACCGCTAAAGGTCCATTAGCTGAAGCAGCTTTCTTGAATCAAGCTTCTAGCGTATCTTTAGGTTATAGCTACCAACAGTATGACCAAAACAATGGTTTAAACTACCACGTTGGTACATACGGCGTTAAAGGCGAGGCTTACGTTCCTACTCCTTACCTTCCTGTATATGCTAGCGCAACTTACAACCACACTGATGTTGATGGTAAAAACAACTTCTCTAAAGATGACAACGGTGACCGTTATGCATTAGAAGTTGGTGCTATGTTGTTACCTAACTTCTTGATGACTGTTGGTTATACAAGTGTTGCTAACCAATTCGCTTTAGACAACTTTGGCATCATCAGCAACGGTATCTACTCTGCTGTAAACCAAACTGCTGCGATCCAAAATGACCAAGATGCTATTACTGCACGTGCTAAATATGTAGGTCCAATCGATGGAACTAACATGGCAATCGGTTTTGAAGCTGCTGGTGCTTTCGGTGAAGAAAACCAATACGGTTTAAAAACTGACCTTTACTTAACTCCTAAGTTAAGTGTTGGCGCATCTTTCGTGGGTAACGATGGCGTAGCTGACATCAAAGGTAATGACCTTGGTGAATTCCGTCAAGCTTGGGGTGGTAACGTAAACTACTTCATTACTCCTGCTTTAGCAGTTGGTGCATCGTACATGAAAGCTGACGTTAAAAATGCGTCTACTAGCTACGATACACAAACTATCGGCTTAAATACTAAATTCCGTTTCTAATTTAATTTAGAAATCGAATTAAAAAAGGACTCTATTGAGTCCTTTTTTTATACCTAAATATTAGCTTCGTACAATATTTAAGAAATACAGATGACGTTCGTATTGATCAATAATGTCTTGAATTAAATCTTCTTGCGTCCAATCCATTACATCATAGTTCTGGCCACCTTCTCGTAAAAACACTTCAGCCTGAAAATATTGCCCATCTTCTGCTTCTATACGCCCCATAAGAAAACTTGGTGGCAATGTTTCACGTGAAACAACTTTATAAATAAAATTAATTTCATTGTGATGGTCTACCCTAAGCTGCATACCATCTTCAAGCTGAGTAATTGAAACTTCTAAATGACGGCGTTTCAATTCATGCTTAATATTTTCAAAAGCACGGCTTACCTGATTTTCAATATATTGCTTTACTTCGTCTTCACTATGAGGATAGTGCATGATTAATCCTAGACGCTGTTGCCAGCTTCGTGGATTATGAATAGCACGCGGTGTGATTCGTGCTTCCTGAATAGCGGTCATTTTAGTGACATCAAGATGCAAGGCCTTTATTAGTCCCCAGCTCATTAACAGCATGACGACAGTAAATGGTAATGCACTCATAATGATTGAGGACTGAAGTGCGGCCAATCCACCTACCAATAATAAAATAATGGCGAGTACAGCCATAAGCACTGTCCAGAACAGACGTTGCCAAGTCGGTGAGTTTTCTGTTTTTGCAGTTAAATAATCAGTGACTAATGCACCAGAGTCGGCCGAGGTCACAAAAAATAAAACCACTAAAACAGTTGCCAAGACATTCATTACCCCAGAGAAAGGTAAATGATTTAGAAATTCAAATAATGCGACTGATGAATCTTGTTGAACCGCCTGAATTAAGGTGGTTTGATGCTCATGGATAATGCTAAATAATGCAGCATTTCCTAAAAAGCCCATCCAAATAATGGTAAAGCCTGTTGGGATAAGCAAAACTCCAACAATAAATTCTCGAATGGTACGACCACGTGACACGCGGGCAATGAACATTCCAACAAATGGCGACCACGAAATCCACCAAGCCCAATACAAGATCGTCCAGCCCCCAATCCATCCATTTGGCTGATAGGCATATAAATTGAATGTCATGGTAAAAAGGTTAGAGAGATATTGCCCAGTATTTTGAATAGTGGTTTGGAGTAAATAAATGCTAGGGCCAGCAATAAAAATGAATACTAAGAGAATTACAGCGAGAACTAAGTTTATTTCTGATAAACGTTTTACACCTTTATCCAGACCTAAGAATACGGATAAAGAAGCCAAGATACTCACGAAAATAATGAGTAGAACTTGAACATGAGTACTTTGCTCTAGACCAAACAAATAATGTAAACCTGAATTGATCTGGGTTACCCCAAAGCCAAGAGATGTCGCGACACCAAATACAGTTCCAATCGTTGCAAAAATATCAATGCTATCGCCCAATGGGCCATAAATCTTTTTTCCAATCAGAGGATAAAGTGCGGAACGGGTCTTCAAAGGTAAATTATGTCTATAGGCAAAATAAGCTAAAGCCAGTCCGACTACAGCGTAAATCGCCCACGCATGTAACCCCCAGTGGAAAAAGGTTACTCTTAGTGCTTGCTGTGCTGCATCAATGGTTTGTGCCTCACCGCTTGGCGGGGTAACGTAATGCATGACGGGTTCAGCAACACCGAAGAACATCAACCCAATCCCCATCCCTGCTGTAAACAGCATGGCGAACCAGGACCCATTATTATAATCAGGCTGGCTATGATCAGGCCCTAATTTAATACGTCCAATCGATGAACAGGCGATATAAATCAATAAGATGAGAAAGAAAGCAACAGACAAAACATAAAACCAGCTAAATGAATCAGTGATCCATTGTTTTAATTGTTGCGTTAGAAGCTCAAAAGAACTCGGAGCAATCACCACTACTGCTAAAAACAAAGCAATAATAATGACCGTACCAAAAAATACGTTAGGATTAACGTTTGCGAACCAACCGGACTGTTTGGAAGGCATAAATCCTCCATGTTATTTTAATGACGAGTGACAGGCTTAAATGCCGATAAGATATTCATAGAATGAACAAAGCTAGGGCTTTCAATAGAGAAAGCCGATAACACTCTAAATAAACTTAAAGAATATTGCAGTTACAAAGGTGTAAATAAATTAAAACACCTCCTCCATTATTTATCTGAATTTTTTTTAGGGAGGTGGGTAATATATTGTAAAGCAATTAATCGGGTTACGATTAAAGTTAAATACATAACTCCACAGAACATTTGCAGCATGGCTAAAACGCGCGCTGGTGGACTAATAGGCATTAAGTCAGATAAACCTGTAGCCGATTGCAAACTAAAGCTGAGAAATAATAAATCTAGCCAAGTCTGTAAATGGTGAACGTTATTTGGATTTTGAAAGCTCGACGGAAAAATAAGCTGACAAATGTTATATAAAAATGCAAAACCCCATGCAATAAGCGTAAAGACTGCTGCTGCTGCAAACAACTCATCTCTTGTTAAATACTGATCGGCAAACATATAACGAAATAAGCCATAAGCTGCTGAAAAGTAAGCTAGCGCTTCACAGCCATGTGCAAAAACCTGAACGTATAAATTGCCATAACCCAATAAAATAAATACAGAGGATATAATCGCCCCACTCACAAATGTTAACCCTAGAAAAGTAAACATTGGGGTTTGACGAATAACCTTGGCAATAATGAGTAGGGCCAGCACTCCTAAAGCCCATGTTAGGGTGCGATAAAATACATCATGAAAAGTCAGCATAGCCAAAATGAGTAAGATAAATTGCACAAGCAGCAACCATGCAGAAGGCAGTAAGCGAAAACTTACCCAAAACTCAATGATAGATCGCATTATTATTTTCCTTGTTTCATTATGCTTTTTGAGGTCTAGCAAATCATACTGTACACAAAACAAGGCAAACAAGTTGTTCTTTATTAATATCTAAGCCCTAAATTGAAAATTAAATAACTATAAAAAAAAGCCCCGTAGGGCTTTTTTTAAGAATTAGATAGCAATCTTGATCTTAGTGGTCTGATGCACCAGATGCCCCAATACCTGTCATTGAACGAACATATTGAGCATCGAAAGCGGCACGCTCTTTTTTAGCACGTGCAGAGTTGTCAGTCACCGAGAAGAACCAACAGCAAAGGAAAGACAACGGCATTGCGAATAATGCTGGGCCATTGAATGGATTGATTGGTGTATCAGAGATTTTTAAAGTATCTACCCAAACTGCTTTAGATAGCACAATCAATACTACCGCTGTTACAAGACCAACCACACCACCAATAACTGCGCCACGAGTCGTTAAACCTTTCCAGAACATTGAAAGAACAAGAACTGGGAAGTTTGCACAGCAAGCTACAGAGAATGCCAAGCCTACCATGAATGCCACGTTTTGCTTTTCAAACAAAATACCCAAAATCATGGCAAAAATAGCTAAACCAAGTGTCGCAATTTTTGACATGCGAAGCTCTGAGGCTGGGGTTGTTTGACCTTTTTTGAATACGTTAGCGTATAAATCGTGAGAGATTGCAGATGCGCCTGAAAGTGTTAAACCAGCAACAACAGCAAGAATGGTTGCGAACGCTACTGCTGAAATGAAGCCCATGAATAAGTCACCGCCTAAAGCGTCACTTAAATGCACGGCTGCCATATTGTTACCACCAACAAGCTCAAGTTTGCCTGTTACTGCCATTTTTGCAACATCAAGGAATTGCGGATTGTTTGATACGAAAAGAATCGCACCGAAACCAATAATGAAAGTTAGAAGGTAGAAGTAACCAATAAAACCTGTCGCAACCACAACCGATTTACGTGCTTCTTTTGCATCTTTTACTGTAAAGAAACGCATAAGAATGTGCGGTAAACCAGCTGTACCAAACATTAATGCCAAACCAAGAGACAAGGCATCAATCGGGTTTGCTGCAAGTTTACCTGGCCCCATAATTTTTGCAGCATCGGTCAAGCTTACATCATGCACTTTACTGAATACTTCAATTGATTGGGTAAACATGTTGCTGAAACTAAAGCCAACTCCTTTCATGACCATGAATGCCATGAAGGTTGCGCCACTGAGTAACATTACCGCTTTGATAATTTGTACCCATGTCGTTGCCAACATACCACCAAAGATTACATAGGCCATCATTAATAGACCAACGATGACTACAGCAATGTTGTAGTTCAAACCAAATAGTAATTTGATGAGCTGGCCCGCACCTACCATTTGAGCAATCAAATAGAATGCCACAACAACAAGTGAACTGATTGCAGCTAAAGTACGTACTGGTTTTTCTTCAAGACGAAATGAAACCACATCTGAAAGGTTATATTTACCAAGGTTACGCAAACGTTCTGCAATTAAGAATAAAACGATTGGCCAACCTACCATGAACCCAAGCGAGTAAAGTAAGCCATCAAAGCCCGAACTAAACACAAGTGCAGAAATACCAAGGAAAGATGCAGCAGACATATAGTCACCCGCAATTGCCAGACCATTCTGGAAACCGCTGATACCGCCACCTGCTGTATAGAAATCTTGTGTTGATTGGGTTTGTTTTGCAGCCCACTTGGTAATGAACAAAGTGAAACCAACAAAAATTAAGAACATGATGATGGCATGCCAGTTAGTCGCCTGTTGCTCAGCTTCACCTAAGTCAGGACCCGCCATAGCTACCGTTGAATATAGCGATGTTGCTGTCAGCAAGACTTTCGCCTTTAATGAATTCCATTTCATATTAGTGTAGTCCTTTATCGTGCGTGATGGCTTCAACTTCCTTCAACGCTTCTTCACTCAACTGATCAAGGGTGTGATTTGCAATGAAGGAATACACACCACACAGTAGGAAAGATAAAACAATAATTCCTAAACCTAGCGGGATTCCCCATGTCGTCACACCACCACTAAATGAACTCATCAAAAATTCTTTGTTGTAGCCCACAAGTAGCATAAAGCCCACATAAAGCACTAACATGATGACTGTGAGCGTCCAACTTAATGTACTTTTTTTCTTGACCATCTTTTGAAACTTTGGATTGCGTAGAATCTGTTCTACTTGGTTCTGATCCATAACCAAACTCCTTGCCCAGTGCCCAGCCTTGGCCACTTTTTTAATAGTAGTTTCTCAGGATTTAAGTTAGCAAAATTCCGTGTAATTCGTAACTTAGACTTTGGTCGTTAAAATTTAATCAATTTATAGCTTTGTTTCTGCTTGGGGTATGATAGGCACAAGGTTTTAATCATGTGAGTCATATGAACAGCTGGCTGATTATTGGGGTACTCACCCTTTATATAGCACTCTTATTTATTTGTGCTTTTTTTGGTGAAAAGCATGCCAGCCGTCTGAGTACACGTGGCCGCATGTTCTTGTTCAGCTTAACCCTAGGCGTTTACTGCTCATCATGGACATTTTACGGCGCGACTGGAGCCGCTGTTCGCGAAGGCGTGATTTTCTTACCGATTTACTTAGGTCCACTCTTATTTGTCTGGTTCGGCTATGACATTTGGCGACGTTTAGGTCGAGTACGCCAACACCATGCTATTTCATCAATTGCCGACTTTATTGCTGCACGTTACGGAAAAAGCGGTGTCTTGGCATCACTGGTTACCATTTTGGCCGTAATCGCAATTATCCCCTATCTGGCCCTACAGCTACGTGCGATTGCTTTAAGTACGTCTGTCATTATGGAACAGAATGCTCATATCCATACAACCACCAATAGTGTTTTGCTTTTAACCAGTGTACTGGCTATTTTGGCAATGATTTTTGGTACAAGACAAATTGCAAATACCGAGCAACATGGCGGTCTCATGCTCGCCGTCGCATTTGAATCTTTTGTAAAATTATTCGCACTCATTTGCGTCGCTTTATTTTTTATTTTTGAAACACCCGCGAACCTAGTCCAAGTCACAGCCGATGTGAGCCAAACCTTTCAGGAAGTTCAGTTATTTGGAGTACCTGAAACATTCTGGATTCAGACCTTATTGGCAGGTTTAGCAATTATCTGCCTGCCACGTCAGTTTCATGTGGCAGTAGTTGAACTGCGTGACGAAAAGCATATCCGTGGTGCGCGTAAATGGTTTGCGGTTTATCTCATCTTAACGATTTTAGCCATTATTCCGATCGCAAGCTGGGCGTTGCATGCAGCACCGAAGTTCTTGACTGTACCTGATGTTGCCGTGTTGTCATTACCGCTTAGCTATAACCAAGAAGGGCTGGCTTTACTGGCTTTTTTAGGTGGGTTCTCTGCATCAACAGGCATGTTACTGGTTTCATCAGTTGCCCTGTCTATCATGCTGAGTAATGACTTAATTATGCCTGCGCTCTGGCGTTTTAAAGTGCTCTCGCGCCATGATAAGCATCTCCCTAAAGTTCTTAAGTTTAGTCGCCGCATTAGTATCGTTGCAGTGATGCTACTTGGCTTTTTATTCTTCCATTTCTTTAATGATATTAACCAGCTTTCAGTATTTGGTTTATTGGCTTTTAGTGCTGTGGCTCAATTTGCCCCTGCTCTTATTGGTGGTTTGTACTGGCGTGGTGGAAGTCGTCAAGGCGTATATGCGGGGCTCATCATTGGATTTTTAATGTGGAGTTATACTTTACTATTTCCAACGATCTTACGTAGTTTGCCAGAAGCCTATCAGGAAGCGGCTCAGAGTATCTTGCTTTTTGGCCCTTTTGGAATCAATGCGCTACGTCCTGAATCATTATTTGGTTTTGAATCATTTGCACCACTCACACATGGTGTCATTTGGTCGCTTGGTTTAAATATTCTTTTATATATCTGGATTTCTAAACTCTACCGCCCAAGTGTGGCAGAGCAAATTCAGGCTGAAAGTTTCTTCTATTATGAAACAAAACCATTGCCATCACCGCACACCTCTACCGATTTAACCTATTTACCGCATGATGCAGCACGTTTAAAAGTAGGTGATCTCTTTGCACTTGCCAAAAGAATTACTGGTGAGCAACCAACAACACAAGCCTTTGAAAATTTCTGTGAACAAAATCATTTAATACTTAATGAAAATAGCATTGCGAATGGTATGTGGTGGCGGTTTACCGAGCAATATCTAGCCGGCATTATTGGGGCAGCCTCTGCACGTACTTTGCTCACTACAGCAATGATTAATAATGGTCTGGCGTTAGGCCAAGTTGCTAATATTCTGGACCAAGCCTCGCAATGGCAACGTTTTAACCAAAACTTACTTATGACCATGATTGACCACATGACCCAAGGTGTCAGCGTAGTCGATAAAAACATGTGTCTGGTGGCGTGGAATAATCAATATTTAAAACTGTTTGGTTATCCTAAAGACTTGGTGTACGTTGGCTGTCCAATTGCCGACTTAATTCGTTATAACGCTGAACGAGGCGAATGTGGCCCTGGTTCAGTCGAAGAACATGTTCGTAAACGCTTGCATTGGATGAAAGTCGGGAGCGCACATGAATTTGAACGAATCCGTAAAGATGGTCGGGTTATTCAAATGCGCGGTAATCCTATTTCAGGTGGAGGCTTTGTGACAACATTCGCCGACATTACTCCTTTCCGTACAAATGAAGCAATACTCGAAGCCCGAGTAAAAAACCGAACCCAGCAGCTTGCCGATGCCTTAACCGAACAACAACTTGCACGTGAACAAGCCGATATGGCGAATATGTCGAAAAGCCGCTTTATCGCTGCGGCAAGCCATGACTTATTACAGCCAATGCATGCCGCTCGCCTGTTTAGCACCGTTCTTGAACAGAGCATCGCAACCGAAGAAGACCGTCAGACTTTGCAGCAACTTGATCGTGCTCTATATGGTGCAGAAAGCATGCTCTCTGCCCTACTCGATATTGCCCGTTTAGAAGGCGGCAGCATACAGCCAAAAAGACAACCTTATCCGTTACACGATTTACTTAGCGATCTTGAACTACAGTTTAAATCGATTGCTGCTCAGCGAAATATTTCACTGAAAGTTCATGATGTATCTTTCTGGATTGACACAGATCCACAATGGATTCGACGTATTATTCAGAACTTTGTCAGCAATGCTTTACGCTATACAGCAAAAGGCCGAGTGGTTGTGGGTGTTCTACGCTCGGCGCAACAGTCAGGTCATATTCGAATTGGTGTTTGGGATACAGGCCCCGGAATTGCGGAAGAACAACGAATTAAACTGTTTCAAGAATTCGAACGCTGTGGACATCTATCACCTTGGGGAGAGCAAGGTTTAGGTTTAGGACTGGCTATTGTGCAGCGTATGACAGGTTTGCTGAATTATCCTGTTCATGTCTACTCTCAGCTCGATAAAGGCTCATGCTTTATGATTGAAGTTCCAGTCGTAGAAGCACCAAAAGTCATTACCCCAACCGTGCAGACAGTACCTTTAAAAACCAAAGCCTACCGTATTTTATGTCTGGACAACGATGAAACTATTTTAGAAGGTATGAGTAGTTTATTAGGTAAATGGGGCTATCAGGTCTTTAAAGCCACTGAACCCGAACAAGCGCTTGAGATTATTCAAAAGGAAAATATTCAGGTCTGGCTCATCGACCAACACCTGAATAACAACCAACTCGGCGTCGATTTTATTATGCAAAATCGACAGCAGGATATTCCAGTTGCTTTAATTACCGCCGACTCTCATCCCGAGTTACCTCAGCAGCTTAAAGAATTGAATATTGTTTTACTCAAGAAACCACTTAAACCTGCTTCATTAAGAGCTTGGTTATCTGGGCTTAAAATTGCCAGTGCAGCAGATTAAATATTTTCTCTTCCAGACTTTTTATAGGTTTGGGAGAGATCCTTGGCAAAAATTATTGGCTTAATTTAAGCCAATAGGCAAAACTGCTCAAAAAGTCTACTTTTACCCAAGAAATAATTGACCAAACTTTCCAATGCCCCTTTTCCTATGGCAAAGCCCACCTTTTTTGTAAGTGAACACGTGTACACCTAGTTACAATTTAATAAGCTCATATTTTTTATAAAAAAATAAACCAAAAATCCCCATATACAACTTTAGTCGTATTCCACTTGCATTCTTCATGTTCCATAAATAATCGATATGCATTTTATATGCTTCAAGATTTCAGAATCCATTTCCAATTTATAAAACATCCATACCAACTGATTAATGCAAAGGACAATTGCCATGAATACTTTTGATACATCCCCACAAGGGCAACTCTCATCTCAACAGTTTTATCGTCAATACAGTGCCAATGCTTTACTTCCTGAATTAGATTGGCAAAGCATTTTTCCCAACAGCAAACTCAATGAAGCACATATCAAAGCATTAAATACCATTTATCAGTGCGCCGTTCCGCTCGCGCTCAATATTTTTCATGATTTGAATTTTGATGTATTTGCCCCAGCTGCTTACCATCCACAAGGTTTGGGTCTATTTGATAAATTAGGTCAACAAGAAGAAAACTTCTTACAAGTCCTCACTACGGAAAGTGAAAATCTAGATCACGATACCCGTCATCAAATCTGGAGCATGTTGCTTCGTGGAGGGGCTGTACTCGTTTTCAAAGCTTGGCTTGGTCATGTCAAACTTGGAGAAAATCAGTTAGACATGACTCAGTTTGATGAACTCTCTGACTTACTCTTTATTAAGACTCATCCAGATCAACTTGCCGAACGTTTACATGTTGATGAAAAAGCAAAACTCGACCATATCTTCTTAATGTATGGCAATGATATTTTCCTTGATCGATTTAATAGCCTAGAAACAGCTGCCCTGTTTGTGGATTTGGGTGTTTATGATGCGGCGTTCTTAAGCTTGCGTGATGACCGCGTAGCTGAATATTTAAAAATGAAACGTTATGTGACGCAAGAACAAATTGATGATTTGCAATGTGCACTCAACCCATTGTACTGCGACAGCCTAACCCCAAAACAAGATTGCCTTGCTTAATTCACACATATAAAAAAGACCTCAATTGAGGTCTTTTTTTAATTTTTAGATTTTTCTATCTTCAATATTTAATGCACTAATTGCCAGTACCGCCTGTGTCCGGTTTTGCACACCCAATTTTCTAAAGATGGCTGTCACATGGGCTTTAATGGTTGCTTCTGAAACATCGAGCTCGTAGGCAATCTGTTTATTTAATAAGCCTTCTGCAACCATCATCAAAACACGGAACTGCTGTGGTGTTAATGACTGAATACGTTCTGCCAATGCAGTTTCATCTGCCGCTCGCGGGTCAAGATTAAGATTAGATGGCAAGTTAGGTGGTAACCAGATATCACCTTCTAAGACTTGACGAATCGCTTCACCAATATGACTTGGATGCGCAGATTTAGGGATATAACCCATCGCGCCATGTGCAATCGCACGCTGAATGATTGAAGTTTCTTCATGTGCAGAAACCACAATAATTGGAATAGCTGGATACTGTGCTCGCACATAAACCAAAGCAGAAAAGCCTGAAGCACCCGGTAAATTTAAATCGAGCAATACCAGATCAGGTTCTGCCCCATTTTCCAAACGCTCATAAAACTCATCAACCGAAGCTGTTTCATGAATTTGTGCCTGTGGCAGGCTATAACGTACTGCTTGAATTAAAGCATGACGAAACAAAGGATGATCATCAACGATTAAAATATTCATAAGCGATTAAAGTAATCTTGAGCATAATTATGGCCTATTGTAACCCTACTATTTAGATGAAAGATACGTTCATCTTATCCATTTTTATGCAAAATGTTGATAAATGCAGAACTTAGCAAAAATTTTCAGATGTTTTTTAACTTTTAATCAAAATTAATCTGTTTTTTATATAAGCTTCCTTTTTATTATAAAAAATATATCAGCAATAATTATATAAAATAAAAACAATCACTTAATAAAAAAACAAAGTATAAAAATCCACTATTTATCTTTTATATTTAAAACAGATAAGGTTGACCAATTTCGTTATTTTACAGTTTACCGTCGTTGTTGATTAATAGGTCCAATCACCTTTTTTAGGCTTAGGAACCAAATTATGACTGGTATCACATCACCAAAACCTTTGAATATTGTTGCTGTTTCTGGTGGCTTAAATACCCCATCTAAAACGGAAAGTCTGGTTCAAGCCATTCTTGATGAATTATCTGAAGCAATCGATATTAAAGTTCATTTTATTAAATTAAGCGAAATTGGGCCTTTATTAGGCGGCGCATTTTATCGCAACCAACTTCCACAGCGTGTACAAGATGACCTTGCAGCGGTTGAAGCAGCAGATGCTTTAATTGTAGGTACACCTGTTTACCGTGCTTCTTTCACAGGTCTGTTCAAACATTTCTTCGATTTTGTTGAACAAACAGCTTTGGTTGATGTGCCTGTACTTTTAGCTGCATCTGGCGGTAGTGATCGACATGCGCTTGTACTAGAGCATCAGCTTCGCCCATTGTTTAGTTTCTTCCAAGCACAAACTTTACCAATTGGCGTATATGCGACAGATCGCGACTTTACTCCTGAATACACGGTTAAAAGTGAGCAATTAGCAGATCGTATTACGCTAGCAGTAGCTCGCGCATTACCAATTTTAGAATGGGCACCAGCCAAAGGTAAGCGTGCTGAAGTCATCAAATCTAAATCTCAGCAAGCGAACCAAGAGCTTGGGATTAATAAACAGATTGAGCAAGAAGAAGTCTTACCTTCAGCAGCCGTTCCAGATCTTGATGCAGCGGAATCTCGCTTACATCATAAGTCTGGCAAATCATTAACGCATGTTGCCTAACCGCAATATGTCTAAATAAAAATAACGAATTTGGGAGAGCGCACCATGACGCAATTACAACAACCGATTAAATTTGCTTATTGGGTACCAAATGTAAGCGGTGGCCTTGTAGTAAGTAACATCGAGCAGCGTACAGACTGGAGTTACGACTACAATGTTCGACTTGCACAGGCTGCCGAAAAAAATGGTTTTGAATATGCGCTCACTCAAATTCGTTTTACGGCGGGCTATGGGGCAGAAAATCAGCATGAATCAGTCAGTTTCAGTCATGCATTATTAGCAAAAACTGAAAAACTTAAGGTCATTGCTGCTATTCTGCCCGGCCCTTGGAAACCGGCACTCGCAGCTAAGCAACTTGCAACAATCGACTATCTAACCGAAGGCCGTATTGCCATTAATGTGGTCAGCGGCTGGTTTAGAGGAGAGTTTGATGCGATTGGTGAAGAATGGCCAGAGCATGACCAGCGCTACGTCCGCTCTGAAGAATTCATTCGCACTCTAAAAGGAATCTGGACTACTGATAACTATAGTTTCGATGGTAAATACTACCAATTCCAAAACTACACACTTAAACCGAAGCCTTTACAAAAACCTTATATTGAAGTGTTTCAGGGTGGTAGCTCCCGTGCTGCACGTGACATGGCTTCTCGTGTATCTGACTGGTATTTCACCAATGGTAATACGGTAGAAGAGATTCAAAAACAAGTCGAAGACATTCGTACTAAAGCAAAAGCCAATAACCATCATGTCAAAATTGGTGTGAACGCCTTCATTATTGCCAGAGATACCGAAGAAGAAGCAAAAGCGGTACTTCAAGAAATTATTGATAAAGCTAACACTGAAGCCGTGAATGCATTTGGCGATGCAACACGTGAAGCAGGTGCAGCCTCACCAGAGCAACAAGGTAACTGGGCGAAATCAAGTTTTGAAGATCTAGTGCAATATAACGATGGTTTTAAAACCAATTTAATTGGTACACCCCAACAAATTGCAGAGCGTATTGTGGCACTTAAAGATGTAGGTGTTGATTTGATTCTTTCCGGCTTCTTACATTTTATTGAAGAGGTAGAATATTTTGGGGAAAAAGTTCTACCACTCGTACGTCAATTAGAACTTCAACAAGAAAAGGAGATAGAACTTCAAGCCAAATCAGCCTAAAAAACTTCAGTAAAAGCAGCGCAAGACAATAAAAACAATAAATTAAAAATAAAGACTTATTGGCTCCAAGACTCGGCTTGGAGCCTTTATTTTTTTAAGATTTTTCAACTTCTCTAATCACTGTTTCAACCGAATAGCGACACCACTTTGAAAGTTTCTCAATAAATTCATTTAATGCGGAGGGCTCGAAATGGCTGACGATCATATAACATGCATTTCCCATGACCTTAAAGCATTCATCGATTTGTTCATATTGCTTAACCAAATTTTCAATTTCTTCAAATGCGCGTTGTTCATTTAAATGCAAATGAATAAATTGTTTATGACTGTATTGAACAGTAATGGTGTAATTTTTGATAACCCCTGCATCCATCAACTGGGCTATGCGCGCTCCTACAGCCTGCCCTGTCCGATGAACTCGCTGCCCAATTTCTTTATTTGTCAGACGGGAATCTTGTTTGAGTAATGCAATAATTTTTAGATCAATCAGGTCTAATTCAATATTCATTTTTCATGGCGAAAGAAAACTGGCGGTAATGCTTTCATAGGACTATAGCCGATTTTACTGGCAGAGAATAATCTTGTTTTATCTCATATCAACAAGAGTGATCTCATGAAACAAGCACTATTAATTATCGATGTACAAAATGATTATTTTAAAAATGGCAAAATGGAATTGGTTGGGCCAGATCAAGCACTAGAAAAAATAAAACAGCTTGAACAATATTTCAGTGAGAAAAACCTTCCAATTATTTATGTACAACATATTAACCCACCACAAGCCAGCTTCTTTCAAGAAAATACCGACGGTGTTTTACTTCACCCTGAACTCAACGCTCAAAACGATGCATTAATTGTGATAAAGCATTATCCAAACAGTTTTTTAGAAACCAATTTAGATGAACTTTTAAAAGCACATCAAATTGAGCAACTCGTGATTACAGGCATGATGACGCATATGTGTATTGACTCAGGGACACGTGCCGCTAAGGAGTTAGGTTATCAACCAATCTTAATTGCAGATGCCACTGCAACACGTGATTTAAGCCATGACGGAAAAACTGTAAAAGCTGAAGACGTGCAAACTGCTTTTTTAACTGCGCTTAGTACGTTTGCGAATGTACAGAATACTGCCGATTTTCTAGCAAAATCTTAAATAAGGTCCAATAAAAAAGCCCCATTTGGGGCTTTTTTAAAAATTAGTTTTGCTTATCAGGATAGACCGTTGCGATTAACTGATCTACCACAGCAGGTTCAGCCAGAGTTGAGGTATCACCTAAACTATCTAACTCATTTGCCGCAATTTTTCTTAAAATACGGCGCATGATTTTACCAGAACGCGTTTTAGGTAATGCTGGTGCCCAGTGTAGTGCATCTGGCGAAGCCACTGGTCCAAGTACTTTACGTACCCAGTTAATTAACTCTTTACGCAGCTCTTCCGACTCTGGCACACCCGCTTGTAAGGTAACAAAAGTACAAATACCCTGCCCTTTAATATCATGTGGCATTCCCACCACCGCAGCTTCTGCTACTGATTCATGCGACACCAAAGCGCTTTCAATTTCAGCCGTACCCAGACGGTGACCTGAAACGTTTAAGACATCATCTACGCGGCCTGTGATCCAGTAATAGCCATCTTCATCACGGCGAGCACCATCACCCGTAAAATAGTTATTTTTAAAGGTCGAGAAATAAGCCTCGATAAAGCGGTCAGGGTCACCCCAAATGGTACGCATTTGGCCTGGCCATGAATCTTTAATGACTAGATTGCCTTCCGCTACACCTTCTAGCTCATTACCTTCACCATCTACAATGGCAGGTTGAATACCAAATAACGGACGTGTTGCGGAACCCGGTTTTAAAGCTGTTGCTCCTGGCAATGGCGCAATTAAAATACCGCCAGTTTCGGTTTGCCACCATGTATCAACAATTGGGCAACGGCCTTCACCAACTACATTGTAGTACCAGTTCCAAGCCTCAGGGTTAATGGGTTCACCGACAGAACCGAGTAAACGTAAGCTACTACGGTTACTTTCACGTACAAACGAGTCGCCCTCACGCATCATGGCGCGAATCGCGGTTGGAGCCGTATATAAAATAGAGACTTTATGCTTATCGACTACATGACCAAGACGTGCCCATGTTGGATATTGAGGCACACCTTCAAACATTAAGGTTGTGGTGCCATTTGCGAGTGGCCCATAGATAAGATAACTATGCCCTGTAATCCAGCCCACATCAGCCGTACACCAGTACACATCATCTTGTTTTAAATCAAAGACCTCTTTAAAGGTACTTGTTACATAGACTAAATAACCACCTGTGGTATGCAAGACCCCTTTAGGCTTACCTGTAGAACCTGAAGTATAAAGAATAAATAATGGGTCTTCTGCCTTCATAGGCTCTGGAGGACAGTTTGCATCAACCTCCATAATAATAAGGTGATACCACAAATCACGGCCCGGCTTCATTTCAATCGGGTTCGCATTACGGTAAACTACAACTACATTTTCAACACACTCTGTACCCGGCAACTCTAGGGCCAAATCGACATTTTCTTTGAGTGGTAATAGTTTTCCGGCACGTAGACTTGAGTCTGCCGTAATGACAAGTTTAGCTTGGCTATCTTCAATACGACTTGCTAAAGAGTCTGGCGAGAACCCACCAAACACCACGCAGTGAACCGCGCCAATACGAGCACACGCTAACATGGAAATTGCAGCCTCAGTGACCATCGGCATATACAACACAACACGGTCACCTTTACCAATGCCATATTTCTTTAAAACGTTGGCAAAGCGGCAGACTTCGTCGTGTAATTCTTTATAAGAAACAATTTTATGGCGAGAAGGATGATCACCTTCCCAAATAATTGCAGGTTTATGGGGATGTTCTTTAAGATGCCTGTCTAGGCAGTTTGCCGACACATTCAACTCACCATCGGCAAACCATTCAATTTTGAAATTGTCTTTGTCAAAACTCGTATTTTTAACTTGGGTAAATGGCTTTATCCAATCGACAATTTTAGCTTGCTCTGCCCAGAATTCATCTGGGTTCTCGATAGAGTGTTGATAACGTTTAAAGTAGTCTGCTTCAACAGTACGAGCTGTTTTTTTAAATTCCTCTGGTACTGGATAGATCTCATTCATACGCAACTTCCTTGATCTTGTGCATCCCATCTCGAGACTGTGGCTATTATTTTACTGGATCTTATTTGCATGCCTTTGCAGTATGATGACTCTTTCAAAGTCCAAACAATGCGACTTTGGTCATATATTAACCACTTACTCAAGCATACGAAATTGTGAACATTTTTATAAAATTAAGTTGATTTAAAACATTTGTCTATAGCTTTTACTTTTATAATTTTTTCAAGATTTGATGGTTTTGATCATCAACAAAGATTATTTTGTCTCTTATACGCAGCACAGGAATAAAATAATATGTTTGCCCAAACAAGCTCCTCACGTCCACCACAACTCCCTTTTAAAGATAGTCCGTTTTCAATTCATGGACGTTTTAATCGTATGAGCTATTTAGGTGGTTATGGACTGATTTATTTAGTCACCCTCTTGGGCTATTTCATTTTGGCTTCATTTCTTGGAAGTTTTCAGCTTTCAAGCAATTTATTTAATTTTGAATTTTATAGCTCTCTTTCTGGAGCCAGTGCTTTAGTAGTCTGGGCCTTTTCGCTGTTTTTAATTTATTTAAATATTGTTCTCGTTGTTCGACGTCTGCACGATTTAAATAAGAGTGGCTGGATGGGATTGCTATTGTTCATTCCGGTTGTTCAATTCTTTTTTATGATTTATTTACTGCTTGCCTCAGGTACAGCAGGCACCAATCAATATGGCCCTGTTCGACCATCAACATTTATAGAAAAACTCATGGCTTGGCTTATTTTAGTGGCTATTTTAATTAGCCTTATTTCAACAGCAGGAATTTTTTATTATTTCTCAGGAACCGATACCCTAGAGACACCAACACAAATCTTACAAAAAGGAACGGAATACTTTTAATTAAAAAACACTTTATTATTCAGATGAACTCATTATAGTAGGCGCACATTTTATCTCCTACTATGATGAAAGCTGAAGATTGCTTTCATAATTTTTTTAATTGAGACTTGTCGTGGCTGATGAACAAACATCCTTAACAGATGTCGCAAAAAATACAGGCGAACTTTTACAAGAGGCGGGTACTAAAACCACTCAAACAGTTTTAGCCCATACTGAAAAGTATCATGATGCCTATACCACAATCGATAAAATTGTGGATAGCTTCTGGGAACGTGTGCCTTATATTTGTATTGCGATTATCGTTTTTATTATTTTTTGGCTACTGACCAAATTATTTAAATTCTTTGTTCGCAAAACCTTAGAAAACCGCTCTTACACGCGTCAAAACCTTGTGCTTGTGTTGAACCGTGTAGGCAGTACAGCGATTTTATTCTTTGGTTTCTTAATTGCTTTAGTTATCTCGATTCCAGGGTTTACGCCAGGGCAATTAATGAGTGCACTTGGAATTGGTTCTGTCGCAATTGGTTTTGCATTTAAAGATATCTTTCAGAACTTACTATCAGGCATCTTAATTTTACTCAGCGAACCCTTCCGTATTGGCGATGACATTATTGTCAACAACATGGAAGGAACCGTAGAAGATATTCAAATCCGTGCGACCTTTTTACGCTCACCCGATGGCCGTCGTATTGTTATTCCTAACGCGACTGTTTACACCAGTGCAGTAACTGTAAATACTGCATATCAACGTCGCCGCTGTGAATTTGTAGTCGGAATTGGCTATGAAGACGATGTCCAAAAGGCAAAAGCAGTCATTCTTAAACTACTCGACAACAGCCGTAATGTGCTTAGCCAACCTGCATTTTCGGTCAACGTAACGGCTCTTGCAGATTTCTCTGTCAATCTAACCGTTCGTTGGTGGGTAGACACAACGGAAACAACCACCTCTGCTTCGATTAGTGAAATTCAGGAATTGGTTGTAGATGCATTTGATGAAAACAACATCTCAATTCCATATCCGGTACAAGAAGTAAAAGTGTATCGTGGTGATCAACCAACTGAAGAAACTGTTAAGCCAAATGCTTAAGCTGCGAATAAGCGTCCTAAAATATAAGAAATAGACGTTTCAGTTCTTAAAATACGGTTGCCTAAGCTCACTGCTTGGCAGCCGTTTTTTGTGAGCAAATCAACCTCATAAGGGATAAAACCACCTTCGGGTCCGACCACAACGCTACAGGCGTGATCAATATTAATTGGCATATTTTGCTCTGCATATGGATGGGCCACATAGGCAGGGCACTCTTCTGAAATAAATGTAGGTAAGACATCTTCAACAAAAGGCTTAAAGCGTTTATACATTTGAATTTCAGGAACAATCGTGTCCCCTGCTTGCTCAAGTCCCAAAGTAACGTAGTTGTCGATTTGCTGTAAAAAGGGAGTCTGCCAGTAACTTTTATCGACCCGATAACTATGAATCAGACTAATTTTTTCAACACCTAAAGTCACACTATCCATAATTAAACGGCGTAAAACTTTAGGTCTGGGTAATGCCACAATTAAATGAACCGGAATTTTTGCAGGTACAGCTTCTTCACTAATAGGCCGAATACAGACTTCTTGCTCGTTAATCGAAACAATTTCCGTGATATAACGTGCGCCATTACGGATACCAACTTTCAGATTTTGGCCAACTGTAATATCAAGATGTTCACGTAAATGCTGTAATTGGCGCTTTGAATGAATCGACCATATTTCTGACTGAGCATCTTTTGGTTCTAGTAAAACGATATTCATGGTTTATCGGCCAAATACCGGTTAATTACTCCAATATGTTTTTGCAATGAGCCTTGATTACGTTGTAAGACTTTATGCGCTTGCTCTACCACTTGTTGGGTCTGATCAGGTTCAGCTAAACAAGCCATCCAGATTGCCACAACCTGCTCTGCATTTTGAGCAATTAGCACACCATTTTCATCAATGAATTCATCAACAATCGTTTGGAAGTTAAAATAACGAGGTCCAATTACTGTTGGAACATTTAAAACCATAGGCTCTAAAATATTGTGCCCACCACCCGGTTCATTTAAAGAGCCGCCCACAAAACACACCTGACTTAAGGCGTACCATAACCAAAGTTCACCCATGCTATCGGCTAGATAAACCTGTGTACTGGTATGAATACTTTGGTTCAAACTTCTACGATGAGTAATTAAATCTAAGTTTTGGCAAATTTCAAATACTTCATCAAAACGTTCAGGATGTCGAGGTACAACAATACAAACTAAATCTGGATCTGACTTTAAATAAGGCTGAAGTGCCTGCAAAATTTGTTGTTCTTCGGGTGCATGTGTACTGGCAATTGTCAGGACTTTGCGTTGCCCCAAATACCAGAGCTGGTGTAGCTTTGCAGCCTGATTTAAAAATGCTTCAGGGGCGTGAATATCAAATTTAATATTTCCAACCACCTGACTTTTTTGTTGATCTAAGCCAAGTTCTACATAACGTTGTCGAGTCGCATTATCTTGTGCCAGCACCCAGTCAATTTGTTTCAGCATTCCTGCCGTTAGACCTAAAACTCGGCTATAACCTTTCGCTGATTTTTCTGATAACCGCGCATTTAACAATAAACATGGAACATGCTGCTGTTTGGCTTGATCGATTAAATTTGGCCAAAGCTCTGTTTCAACCAATGCTAAAAGTTTTGGCTGATACAACTCAAAAAATTGTTTTAAAAGATGCTTCTGATCAACAGGCAAATAAACTGCTTGAAACAAGTCTAAATAAGGGGCTTTTAAAAATAATGATTTGGCACGTGCCTGCCCCGTTTTAGTCGTATTGGTCACTAAAACAGGCTGTCCAAGTTTAAGATAATGCTCGATTAAAGGCTGCGCGGCGTTAGTTTCTCCAACCGAGACAGCATGGAACCAGATTGCTCTCACATTCTTCGGAGATTCAAACGGCCCAAATCTTTCAAGACATTCCTGATTATATAATTCCTGGCTTTCTGCACGTTTTTTTATCCGCCAGCGGTAAAAGGGTTTTAATAAATGAAGTGCGGTGTTGTACCAAAAAGGGGTCGCCAAGCGGTTTGCCTCAAATAGTCAAAATTTAAAAACTGGGGAAAATATAACATAGATAGAAAAAATGGCAGAGTTTCGATACCTAAACTCTACCATTACAAGAAAAGCGATTTACTGAGTTCATAAATAAACTAGGTCAGTAAACAATCATTTCAAAAAATTTACGAAGCTTCTAGCGTTGGATAGTCTGTATAACCTTCAGCGCCTTTAGCATATAAAGTCGTGGGTTGAAGTTCATTTAAAGGCAAGTCCTGCTCTAAACGCTGTAAAAGATCTGGGTTGGCAATATATGCTTTACCAAAAGATACTGCGTCAGCTTCACCATCACGCAAAATACGTTTTGCCGACTCTGGTGTTAGATTTTCATTAGCAATCCATACACCGTTAAATTTTTCACGAAGTTTTGGACTAATGCTGTCAGCAGCTTCATATTCACGAGAGAAAATGAAAGCAACATTACGTTGGTTCAACTGCTCAACGACATAACCGAATGTCGCTAACGGATTTTCATCACCCATATCGTGCGAATCACCACGCGGTGCAATATGAACACCAACTCGGCCAGCGCCCCACACTTCAATAAACGCATCAATCACTTCTAATAATAAACGTGCGCGGTTTTCAACTGGACCACCATACTCATCATTACGTTGGTTGGTGTTACTTTGAAGGAACTGGTCAATTAAATAACCATTTGCCGCGTGTAACTCAACACCATCAAAACCAGCTGCTTTAGCCAATTCTGCTGAATGTTTATATTGAGCTACAACCTCTTTAATTTCTTCAATTGAAAGCGCGCGTGGCGTTACATATGGACGTTTAGGACGTAATAAACTCACTTCACCCGCAGGTTGAATCGCACTCGGTGCAACAGGAGTATCACCATCTAAAAGCTCAGGATGCGAAATACGGCCCACATGCCATAATTGGGCTACAATTTTTGAACCTTGAGCATGAACTGCCTCAATAATTTTATTCCAAGCCTGTGCCTGCTCTTGTGACCATAATCCTGGAGTTTCTGCATAACCCACAGTTTTTGAACCAATCACTGTTGCTTCAGTCAAAATAAGACCAGCATTTGCACGCTGTTGATAATATTCAACCATTAAATCATTCGGTACTCGGCTTTCACCACTACGCGCACGCGTTAATGGAGCCATTACCAATCGATTTTTAATTTCAAAATCACCAACCGTTAAAGGAGTATTGAGTTCAGCCATAGTCGCCTCGACTTACACTTTAATTTAAAGAGTTAAAGTGTTTGTTTTAAATGTTCGATATATTGCTGAATCAAAGCTTCGTTACGTGAAAAATAAGACCATTGACCATATTTTTGGACCTGAATTAGGCCCGCCTGTTGTAAAACAGACAAATGATTAGACATTGTAGACTGTGCTACTTTACCCAATCGTTCAATATGACCTGCACAAACACCCTTCTCAAAACTACCACCACACTCTTCCACCGGTAAATAATGCGCAGGTTCTTTCAACCATTGCAAAATTTGCCGACGTAGCGGATTGGAAAGGGCTTTGCTAATTGCATCAATATCCATAGGCTCAACACGTCTTTTAAACGAACAAAGCTTTATTCAGCATTTCGAAAACATCATATCGCATTTTTGCGATATTCATATCTATTTTTTCCGATATTCATATCGCATTTTTTCGATTAACATTTAAAGGCTGAACTGCTTTGCCGTTTTAATCGCTAAAAATCCAAGAGTTCTACATATTCATAGATGAACTGTATTTAAACTAAAAGTTCAGCAGACTCTTATAAACCTTGTTTTAAGCTCGCCTCAATAAAGCGATCAAGGTCACCATCAAGAACAGCACCCGTATTAGAGTTTTCAACGCCCGTACGTAAGTCTTTAATACGCGAATCATCTAATACATACGAACGAATCTGGCTTCCCCAACCAATATCAGACTTTGAGTCTTCTAAGGCTTGAGCCGCTTCATTACGTTTTTGCATTTCCAACTCATACAGTTTCGCACGTAACTGTTTCCATGCATGGTCACGGTTAGCATGTTGTGAACGTTGGTTCTGACAGGCCACCACAATACCTGTTGGAGTGTGAGTCAAACGAACTGCCGAATCGGTTTTGTTAATATGCTGACCACCAGCACCAGATGCACGGTAAGTATCTGTACGAACATCAGAAGGATTAATATCAATTTCAATATTGTCATCAACTTCTGGGGAAATAAATACCGCAGAGAATGACGTATGACGGCGGTTACCACTGTCAAATGGTGATTTACGAACTAAACGGTGTACACCTGATTCGGTACGTAACCAGCCATAGGCATATTCACCTTCAACACGAATCGTTGCAGACTTAATGCCCGCCACATCGCCATCAGATACTTCCATGAGTTCAGCTTTGAAACCATGACGTTCAATCCAGCGCATATACATACGTAATAGCATAGATGCCCAGTCTTGTGCTTCAGTACCGCCCGAACCTGATTGAATCTCGACATAGCAAGGATTCGGGTCCATCGGGTTGCTAAACATACGACGGAATTCAAGTTTAGCCAGTTCATCTTCGGCAGCGCCAAGCTCAGACTGAACATCTTCCAGTAGGCTTTCATCGTCGGCTTCTACGGCCAAATCTAGCATTGCTTTTGCATCTTCAAGTTGTGTTGACAAGCCATCCAACACATTAATAACGTTTTCTAGTTCGCCCTTTTCTTTCGCCATTGCCTGAGCACGGCTTTGGTCATTCCAAATCGCAGGGTCTTCTAACTCACGTAAAACTTCTTCTAAACGTTCTTTTTTCAGATCGTAGTCAAAGATACCCCCGTAGTGTTTGGCTACGATCAGTTAAGTCTTTCAATTGGTTTAGATAAGGATTAATTTCCACGCGAGTGTTCCCATAAAAGCAGATAAACAGTCGATTATTTTAGCATAGCTTCCCATTTTCAAACAAAAGGACTAAAACTTATTGTTTTTTATTATTTTAATCGTGATAAACAAATATAATAATATTGATTAATGTTATAAAAACATATTAAAATTAATAACTTAAAATCTTAATAACTTTATAACATTCATTACTAGAGTTTTTCTCATGAAAAAATCAAATATTTTATTCGCAATCCTTACTGCTACATGCGCTTTCAATGCAAATGCCTATCAAACTGAAGTTGGTACAATGTACGAATTTACAGATATGGATGAAGGAGAAAATAATAGCTTCGGTATTAACGGCAAATATTATTTTAATCCAGTAGAAGCAAAAACTTTCCCTTTAGCTGAAGCTGCTTTTTTAAATAAATCTTCAAATATTGGACTAGGATATGCATATAGCAAACTAGAAGATGATGAAGATTCTGGAAAACTCGAATTTAGTTCTGTAGGCATTACAGGTGAATACTTTATTCCAAATACCCCACTCTATTTATCAGGAGCATTTAACCGTACAAAAACCGAAGTCAGTGCAAATGATTTTGGTTCGGTTGATGATAGCGGTAATGGTTATGCTGTAGAGGTCGGTTTCCTACCAACAGATGGCTTATTGTTGGCCGCTGGTGTAACAGATTTATCTGAAAGCTTTGATCCAATACAAGCAGCTAAATATGGCTTTATTACTTCAGTCACAAATGCTACAGCTGTAACTGGTGAAGATGAGGATACAGCCGTAACTTTACGTGCCAAATACGTTACTCAAATTTCAGGTTTTTATACTAATTTTGAAGGACAAACTTATATTGGTGACGAAACAACTTATCGCTTAGGTGCAGATCTTTATCTTGATCCAACTTTAAGTATTGGAGCATCTTTTGCAGATTCAACAGCAGAAGATTCAGATACAATTTTTAGTCTTCGCGCACAGAAATTCTTCACACCTCAAGTAGCAGTAGGTTTAACTTATACGACTGTTGAGGATGCTGATTCTTTTGGTATTAATGGAACATTCCGTTTCTAATTCATAAGAATTTATTAATTAAAGATATAAACGCTTGGATAGATTTATCTGAGCGTTCTTCAGTTCATTTTAAGTTTAACCAGTAACATCCTCATACAAAATTGGGTACTTTTACAGCAATTTTTATGATCTACACAAAATCTCCTCAATTTTAATAAAATAAAACATTATTAACTTTTATTTAATAATCAATAATTTAAATAGATCAAGTTTACATAAAAAACACATAGTTACAGTATGGTTACTTGAGCAAGATTGACGCATAAGCATTTTGGTCTAGACTGAAAGTTGTAACAAAACATTTATAAAATCGCTTTTTAGAGGGGAGAGATTCCATGAAAAAACTAGCAATTGCATCAGCTCTTTTATCTGCACTGGCAGTAAGTGGCGCAGCAAACGCTTACCAAGCTGAAGTTGGTGGTTCTTACAATTATCTTGATCCAGATGACGGCAGCAGTGTAAGCAAATTCGGTGTTGACGGGACTTATTACTTTAATCCTGTTCAAACTCGTAACGCTCCACTTGCTGAAGCAGCTTTCTTAAGCCGTGCAAGTAATGTTAACGCTCTTATCAACTATGGCGATAACAGCGGTACAAAAGACACTCAGTATGGCGTAGGTGTTGAATACTACGTTCCTAACTCAGATTTCTACCTTAGCGGTGATGTAGGTCGAAATGAACGTGAAATCGACAACACCAATATTGATAGTAAAGTTACGACTTATGCTGCTGAAGTAGGTTATTTACCAGCTCCTGGTTTATTACTTGCTCTAGGTGTTAAAGGTTACGACGAAAAAGACGGTAAAGACGGCGCTGATCCAACAGTTCGTGCTAAATACGTAACTCAAGTAGGTCAACATGACGTAAACCTTGAAGCGTTTGGTGCGTTTGGTGACCTTGACGAATATAAAGTTCGTGGTGACTACTACATCGATAAAACTTTAAGTCTTGGTGTGGATTACTACAATAACGACTTAACTGATAAAGATGAATTTGGTATTAATGCTAAAAAATTCTTAAATCAACAAGTAAGTCTTGAAGGTCGTATTGGTTTCGGTGACAACGACAACACTTATGGTGTTCGTGCAGGATACCGCTTCTAATATCGCTTAAAAGCATATAAAAAAATCCGCTCTAATGAGCGGATTTTTTTATTGGTTTAAATGCACAATACGTAATTGTAAATTTACATTGCCATTAAATGCATTACGATCCATTTCATATACTAAATGAACTTCATCTCGCATAGGATTAAATTCAAAACGACCAGCTGCATTAAATGCAATCGCATCAAAAGTATATTGATCTAGGGCTAATCTAAGTTTTAGATGTGTTTCTTTAAGCCAGCGATAATCGACGACCTTAAATTTCCCTTCAAACTGAGGAAAAGGGAATTTTTGCCCCCATGGTCCAAGCTGCTCTATCCAGTCCAATGTGTCTAGTTGCAAAGCAGAAGCTGGTAACTCTCCATCCGTCCATAGTGTTGCTTGGAATAGAGATTCTTCCATGGCTGCAACACAGCCAGTAAAAACAGTTTTAAAAGCATCAAAGTTTTCTTTTCGAATCGTTAAGCCAGCCGCTGCCGCATGTCCACCAAAATGGCTCACCAATTCTGGATGTTGTTCAGCAACTTGCTCAATCGTATCTCGAATATGTACTCCATCAATTGAACGCGCAGAGCCCTTAATATGGATACCATCTTCATCTGGTGCAAAAACAATAGTTGGGCGATGAAACTGTTCTTTTAAACGCCCTGCGACAATCCCAATCACACCTTGATGCCAACTCTCTTCAAAGAGTACAAGGGCTTGTGGAATATCTTCTTTTGAAAGTTGCAAACTATCTAAAGCAGACAAAGCTTGTTGCTTCATCTCCCCTTCTATCTGGCGTCGCTCTATATTGAGTTGATTTAATTGCTGAGCAATTGGATAGGCAGTTTCCATATTCTCTACAAGTAAACATTCAATCCCAATACTCATGCTTTCCATACGTCCAGCAGCATTAATACGGGGTCCTATAACAAACCCTAGATCTTGTGCACGTAAGGAACTCGCCTCTCTACCAGCAATATCCAATAGCGCTAAAATTCCAACTCGGCATTGGTGTTGTTGGATTCGCTTTACACCTGCATCCACCAATATGCGGTTGTTATAATCTAATACAGCAACATCGGCATAAGTTCCCAAAGCCACTAAATCTAGATATTGAGTGACTTTACTTGTTCTTTTTCCTTGCTTGTTACGTAAACTTGCCAAATTCGCCAGCACATAAAATGCAACGCCAACTCCTGCAAGCGCTTTACTTGGGAAATCACAACCTAACTGATTTGGGTTAACAACTGCTTGTGCTGGAGGTGTTTCTTTAGTTGTTAAATGGTGGTCGGTAATAATGACCTGCATATCCAAGGCCTGAGCAGTTTCCACACCTGCATGGCTGGAAATACCATTATCAACAGTAATTAATAGATCTGGTTGATAAGTTTGATGAGCAAGCTCTGCAATTGCAGGCGTAAGCCCATAACCGTACTTAAACCGATCGGGAACCAAATAATCGACTTGTGCCCCCATATCGCGAAGCACCAATACCATTAATGCTGTGCTGGTTGCTCCATCGGCATCATAATCCCCGACAATAACAATCTTTTTCTGCTCATCAATGGCTTGATCCATTAATGCTACAGCGGTTTCTAGACCTTTGAGCTCTGGAGCAAGCAAATTCTTAAGCTTGAGCTCTAATTCCTGTTCAGATTGGACCCCACGTCTTGCCAAAATCTCGGCAATAAACGGCGGCACGCCCTGAAACTGTTCAGGGCGTGTCAATAAAGGTCTTTGTTTGATTTGTATTTTTGTCATTTAAGGCATCAGCCGGTGCAACATCCATTGACCGTCGATTTTTTCATAACTCAAGCGGTCATGTAAACGATTTGGTCGCCCTTGCCAGAATTCATAATAATCCGGTTGCAGACGATAGCCTCCCCAGAACTCTGGCTTATCAAGTACTTCACGACTTTCGACTTGCTGTTGTAAGTCTTGAAAGCGCTGCTGTAACAGCTCTCGGCTTTCAATTTTGCCACTTTGTGGAGTACTGATATGCGCTGCAATCTGGCTATCACGTGGTCGTTTACGATAGTAATCTGTAGATTCCTGTTCAGAAATTTTTACTACATGACCACCGACTCTCACCTGACGCTCTAGACTCGGCCAGTAAAATAATAATTCAGCATATGGGTTTTCTGCCAAATCTATACCTTTCTGACTGTCATAGTTAGTATAAAAATCATAGCCAGCTTCTGTAGCACCGCGCAACAAAACTGTTCGAACACGTGGTCTGCCATTGGCACCCGCTGTTGCTAACGACATGGCATAGGGTTCATGCAAATTGGCTGCTAGAGCATGATTAAACCAACCAAGAAACTGCTGATGAGGGTTTGATTCAACCTGCCCCTCATACAACTCGCCTTGCTCATAGCTCAAGCGTAATTCACTTAAATCTTTAATGACATCACTCATGTCATGTACCTTATGCGACTTGTGCTTGTGAACGAACTGAATCTGCTAAATGCTGAGCTAAAGCGTTCACTTCGTGCTCATCGTCACCTTCAACCATGACACGAATCACAGGCTCTGTTCCAGACTTACGAATTAAGATACGCCCACGGCCTTTGAGCTGTGCTTCTGCTTTATCAAATTCAGTAACCAATGCCGGAATAGAATATGGATCAAGCATTTGTTCTAAACGTACATTTAAAAGAACTTGTGGGAATAGTTTAAAGCCTTGAACCAATTCATGAAGAGCCTTATTTTGCTCGACCATCACAGTTAAAACTTGAAGCGCGGCGATAATGGCATCGCCAGTCGTACTCTTATCTAAAGTGAGAATATGGCCAGAAGGTTCGCCACCTATCACCCAACCATTTTCTTCTAAAGCCTGTAATACATAGCGGTCACCAACTTTTGCACGAACAAAATTAACATTTGCTTTTTCAAGTGCAACTTCAAGTGCCATATTACTCATGACAGTACCAACAATACCAGCTGGCTTATTTTGCGCCTGAGTCGCCAAGATATATAGGATATGGTCGCCATCAATTAAGTTCCCAAACTTATCAACCATCACAACCCGGTCAGCATCGCCATCAAAGGCAATCCCTAAATCTGCTTTGTGCTCAACCACTGCTTTTTGTAAGTGTTCAGGATGTGTTGAACCACAGCTTTCATTAATATTTAAGCCATCTGGTTCATTATATAAAGCAACAACTTTTGCCCCTAGCTCACGAAAAACTGAAGGGCCAACGCTATATGCAGCGCCATGAGCACAGTCCAACACAATCTTTAAATTATTTAAATCAAAGTGGTAAGGGAAAGTAGATTTACAAAATTCGATATAGCGACCATTTGCATCATTTACACGAACACTTTTACCTAAGTTTGCAGTGTCCTCAATAAATAGGTCTTTTTCTAATTCTTGATTAATTTCTTCTTGTAATGAATCTGGTAATTTTTTGCCTTCACTTGAGAAGAATTTAATCCCATTATCATAATATGGATTATGTGATGCAGAAATAACAATACCTGCATGTGCATGCAAAGCACGAGTAAGGTGTGCAATTGCTGGTGTTGGTAATGGACCAAGTAAATGAACATATACGCCAGCAGCGTTTAAGCCTGCCTGCAAAGCTGATTCTAAAATATAACCAGATAAACGTGTGTCTTTTCCTAATACAACGAGCGGTTTATTTTTTGGACTCGTTCGTTTTAATACCTTCCCTGCTGCAAAACCGAGTTTTAAAGCAAACTCTGGAGTAATAGGCATTTGCCCAAATTTTCCACGAATACCATCCGTTCCAAAATAACTCATAGCTTATCTCATTCTTACGCCACTTCAGCGGTGGCACACTTCATATATGGCAATTCCGCCATATTTCTTTTCGTTAGATTTACTTTACACCAAAAACAAAAAGCCGTCAGTGTAATGACGGCTTTCTTCATTGTTTTGGTTACCAAAATCTAACCAACACGATAGTTTGGAGCTTCTTTAGTAATCGTTACATCATGAACATGTGACTCAGACATACCTGCTGAAGTAATTTTCACAAATTTCGCATTTTGGCGAAGATCTTCAATCACAGATGAACCTGTATAACCCATCGATGAACGTAAACCACCCATCATTTGATGAACGATGTTACCCATTGGGCCTTTATATGGGACACGACCTTCAATGCCTTCTGGTACTAACTTCTCAGCACCCGCTTTTGAGTCTTGGAAATAACGGTCAGCAGAACCTGTTGCTCCCGCCATTGCACCTAATGAACCCATACCACGATATGCTTTGTAGTAACGACCTTGGAAAAACTCAACTTCGCCAGGCGCTTCTTCAGTACCAGCTAAAAGTGAACCAACCATGATTGTACTTGCGCCCGCACCGATCGCTTTTGCCATATCGCCAGAGAAACGGATACCGCCATCTGCAATTAAAGGAATTTGATCTTTCAGTGCGTTAGCAACGCTATCAATCGCAGAAATTTGTGGCATACCAATACCTGCCACAATACGTGTCGTACAGATAGAACCAGGACCAATACCCACTTTTACTGCATCTGCACCTGCATCTAATAATGCTAATGCAGCGTCACCAGTTGCGATGTTTCCGCCAATCACTTGTACTTGAGGGAAGTTTTGTTTCACCCAACGTACACGTTCAATTACACCAGCTGAATGACCATGTGCTGTATCAACAACAATTACGTCAACACCAGCTTCAACCAATGCTTCTACACGACTTGGTGTATCAGCACCTGTACCTACCGCAGCACCAACACGTAAACGACCAAGATCATCTTTACAACTGTTTGGATAACTCTCAGCTTTACGGAAGTCAGTCACTGTAATTAAGCCTTTAAGTTCGTTGCTCTCGCCAACGACCAAGACTTTTTCAATACGGTGTTTTTGCAATAATGCTTGAATATTTTCTTTAGACTCACCTTCACGTACAGTCACCAAACGATCTTGGCCTGTCATGATGTTGCTAACTGGTTGTTCTAAATTGGTTTCAAAACGCGTATCACGGCCTGTCACAATACCAACAACCTTGCCGTCTTTAACAACAGGTACACCGCTAATGTTATTAGCGGTAGTAATTGCAATCAGTTCACGTACTGTAGTTTCAGGCGTTACAGTGATAGGGTCTTTCACCATACCCGCTTCGAATTTCTTTACACGGCGTACTTCTGCAGCTTGAGCAGCAATATCCATGTTTTTGTGCAAAATCCCGATACCGCCATTTTGTGACATCGCAATCGCCATACGTGACTCAGTCACTGTATCCATTGCAGCAGAAACTAATGGGATATTTAAATGAATGCCGCGAGTTAAACGTGTCTTTAGAGAGACATCTTTTGGGAGAACAGTAGAGTAGGCAGGAAGTAATAAGACATCATCGAAGGTTAGCGCTTCTTGAACGATGGTCAGCATAACAATCTCACTGGTAAATTCCGTGAGCTATTATAAACAAATTTCAATGCAATTTTCATATTATCTTTGCCTTTTTCAGCAATAGATATCGGCCTACTCTAAATAATTCCCACTTAATTATACTTTTAGCTCTATTTTCTAGCTCTTATCTTTTTATAACCCAGAACTTCATCTGGGTTAATTATTAGAAATAATATTTAGATTTATGCAGGGCAACTAAAAATTTGCTCTGACATTAAATCGACACCACAAGGTAAAACCTCAATCCAGTCTAAAAACTGATTAATCATTTCTTTACCAATAAATGGTCTGCCATGCTGTGGAACAATCATTTCAATATCCATCTGACGGACCATGTTGACCCATAACCGGATGACCTTATTTGAACACATATAGCGTTGGTGAAAAGCTTTCATTTTCATAACATGCGTATCGAAATCTGTTAAAGGTTGACTAGCATCCTCAACAATGGAGGCACCCATATCGCCAGAAAACAAAATTTTAGCGACTGGATCATAGAACTGAAAATTACCCACCGAATGTAGAAAATGGGCTGGAACCACCACAAGCTTTGATTCCCCCAATTGAATCACTTGACCACGATCTGGTAGTTCAATAAGGCGATCTTCCCAATTCCCTTTCATACGTTCACTCATGAATGCAGAATTGAGGTGCGGTAAAAATCGTGCCCATAATTTAGAAGCGACCACTTTGGCATCGTTATAGACCAACCAGCGTGGCATTGAAGTTATAATGTCTGGATCCTGATGAGAAGCCATCACATAATCCAGATTTTTCAATCGCGTATATTTATTAAGTTCCATAGTTAACGGAACATAGGTCAAATCGCCACCTGGATCGATCACCGCAGCTCGTTCATGATCAATAATTAAAAATTGATTGGCTTGTATGCCTTCCCCTTTGACCAAACTGGTAAAACTAATACATTTATGTACGCCATTATCAAATAATATCTGCGATGTTGTTTTTTCAAACCCCATACAATTCCCCAAAAAAACTTTAAATATTAGATATTTTTATATCCATACTAAAATAAAGGGATTCGATAATTCTTGCAATGAATTGCTTTATTTTTCTCATAATATTTTAAAATAGCTTTTGCTTTTCTTATTTTATAAATGAATCATAATGTTATTTAAAATTAACTCACAATAAATTAAAATAATTCTCATTATCAGTTTTTTGTCTTTTGCGCTGTCTAGGCCTCCCATGAACCAAGCACCTTATTTTTCAAGCTCCAAAACATTGTTAGCAGTTGCTATTTTTAGTTCGATGACAGCAAGTCATGCTGATGAAACAGCAGAACAAAAAAATTCGACCAGTGTGCTACCCACAATTTCTATTCAGGCGCAAAAAGAAACCACCTCTCCCTATGTCGCAACGAAAGCAAACTCTGCCTTAAAATCAGATGCGCCCTTGTTTAAAACTGCGCAGTCGGTTTCAGTAGTAACACGTGAACAGCTCGATCAGAAACAAGCAAGAACCTTAGCAGAGGCACTTGAAGGTGTTGCAGGAGTAGAAGCTGGAAAACTAGGGCGTCGTGGTTGGGATGATTTCGTTATTCGAGGGCAGACATCTTCTGATTCAGTTTATGTAGATGGCTTAAGAATTGGACAAAATACTTTTGTTGCCACTGAGCTATCAGGTATGGATCAGGTACAAGTTTTAAAAGGCCCTGCATCTATTAATTTTGGTTTGGTTGCTCCAGGCGGCATGGTGAATTTAGTCACTAAACGCCCTGAAGCAGAAAATTTTGCACGCGCTAGCATGACTTATGGTAGTTACAGCCTTAAAGAAGGCACATTCGATTTAAACTATAGTCCTAATAATAGTGAAAAAGGCGCTTTCCGTTTAAATGGTCGTATCTCTGACCAAGATGACCCGACAGATTATGTATATTTTAAAAATTACTATATTTCCCCTTCTTACAACTTTGACTTAGGGGATAACACCGACCTTTCTGTCATCGCAAGCTATCAACATCGCGAATATATTCGTCAGCAAGGTTTACCCGTCATTGGTACTCTAAAAGATAACCCTAACGGCGCTATAGACCGAAGTTTATATATTGGCGACCCTAATTTTGGTAAATATGAAGCAGATGTTTACCGTACTGGTTATACGTTTAAACATGCCTTTGACAATGGCTGGAACTTTAACCAGAATTTTGCCGTACAAAAAACTGAAATGGATGGTACAGCTGTTTTTGCTCGAACAGGCACAAATTTCTGGGCAAAAAACAAACAAGGTGAAATCGACTACACGACCATTAGCCGTAAAAATAATAGCCGCCATCAAATTATTGATAACTTAAGTTTTGCCATCGATAACCGTTTAAATAAACAGTTTGATTTATATGGCATGCAACACGACGTTAATATTGGCGTAGATGCTTTTCAGGAAAAAAGTGATTACACCAATGATAAATATGACATTGGCGATTTAAATATTTATAACCCCGTTTATGGTCAAAAGGTGACATTGACGCAAAATGTTCGTGATATTAATCGCCTCAAATATTTAGGGCTCTATTTACGTGACCGTATTCAACTTAATGACCAATTGCTTTTAAGCTTGTCTGGACGCCAAGACTGGGCACAAACCCAAAGCACAAGTTTAGTTACAAGTAATGCGACTAAACAATCAGACAATGCATTTACGGGTAGCGCCTCTGTCATGTATACCCTTAATGACATTGTGGCTCCTTATGTTAGCTATGCCACTTCATTTACACCTAACAGTGGTACTGATGTAAATAACAATCCGTTCAAACCTGAAGAAGGGAAACAGGTTGAAGTGGGAATGAAATTACAAAGCCCTAATCAACGAATTCAAGGCGCTATCGCTTGGTATGATTTAAAACGTCAAAATGTTTTAGTTACTGATACCGTGAATAGTGGCTATAAAGTACAACGCGGCGAACAGTTAACACGTGGTATTGAAACTGAACTCAGCGCAGAAATTTTAGAAGGCTTAAAATTAACGGCTGCATATACCTACACAATTGATGCGGAAATTAGTAAAGATGCAAACACGAGTAATGTAGGAAAAGCACTCGACAATATTCCTGAGCATGCATATAGCTTGTCAGCACGCTATAAATTTGACCCTGCATCAAAACTTGGTTGGTATGTAGGCGGCGGGTTCCGCGGTGAAACGTATAAAACTGTCGACGGCTTAGATGTGCATGTTCCAGGCTATACAGTCTTTGACACTGAAGCTGGCTATGACGCTGGGCATTGGGGTGCTCAACTTGCTATCCGCAATCTATTTGATAAAGATTACTATGCAGGTGCGCTGAATGAGAATTTAGTGACGCTCGGCAACCCACGCCAAATTAACTTTACAGTGAAATTTAACTACTAAAACGACCGACAAAAAACGCACTCGAATTGAGTGCGTTTTTTATGGCAGCTTTAAATGTTTTAGAAGAAATAATGCTGTACTAAAGTAGAGACACCTACAATTAAGAAAATAGCCGCACCAATTTTATGAATGAGTGAGATAGATAAACGTTCAGCTAATTTATTCCCAATAAATACAGCTGGTGCATTGGCAATCATCATACCTAAAGTTGTACCCAGCATAACCCAGAAAATACTGTCGTAACGAGCAGCTAAGGCCACTGTTGCAATCTGCGTTTTATCACCAATTTCAGCCAAGAAAAACAAGATAAAGGTTGCACCAAAAACACCAAATTTTTGCCATCTATTAATGCTATCTGTTTCATCATCTAACTTATCTGGGATAAGCATCCAGAACGCCATACCAATAAAACCACCCGCAAGTACCCAAACTAATATTTCGGGGCTCAAGACCGTCGTAATCCACTGTCCAAGCACAGCAGAGATACCATGGTTAATTAAAGTTGCTAACAGAATTGCAATGAGAATAGGGATTGGCTTACGGAAACGTGCAGACAATAAAAGGGCGAGTAATTGAGTTTTATCGCCCATTTCAGCTAGGGCAACAATTGAGGTAGAAATCAGAAATTCTTGCATGTCGTTTCTCTGGCTAGCATAAATGCCCATGACCTACCCCTCCTGCTAGCCAAATATCTGCAGAGTGGTAAATCAAAGGTCTTGCCAACTCGGAAACGATGAGACGTTTAAGCTATGATGACCATGTTCTGTTGAACAATTATGTTGATCATCACCTATTCATTTAGAAATGAATAGCGGCTACTCCCCAATGAAGTATGTGCTTATTATATTCGAGCAGTTCTATTTTTCAAACAAAAAATTTTATCCATGCCCACACCAACAGCCGACCTAAGCCCAATAGTAAGGCTAAACAAATACTTAAGTTAATAAACCCCAAATTGTTAATGCCTGCTATGTGCTGTGACTGAAATTCAAACGGTAAAATAAGCATTGCTACAAATACTTCCAACCCCATTGCAACATAGGTCATCCATTCCCAAGGAAAGTGTAAAACACTGATCCATACCCCCATTAATAAAAATACAATCAATAGGATTGGTACCATGATTTTTAAAAAACCCGCCATTTATTATTTCTCCTTTACCTAATAACGAGAAATTTCTCCTTTCTCTCGATAATTCATATCTAATCTTTAGATTAACCTAAAACCAATTAAATTAAATACCAAAATAAAAACCCCGCCGAAGCGAGGTTTTAATGATTCATTTCAAAATATTAGATTAATAAAGTACGAATATCTTTAAGAAGTTTCGTAAGTTTATTGGTAAAGCGAGCAGCATCTGCACCATTAATTACACGGTGGTCATAAGATAATGACAACGGCAACATTAAGCGTGGGTCAAAGTCTTTACCATTCCAAACCGGTTGCATCGTTGCAGGTGAAATACCCAAAATCGCAACTTGCGGCCAGTTTACAAGTGGTGTAAATGCTGTACCACCAATTGCGCCTAAACTTGAAATGGTGAAATTCGCACCCTGCAAGTCTTTCGGTGTTAATTTCTTATCACGTGCTTTTTGACCTAACACACCCAATTCAATTGCAATTTGCTTAATTGATTTTTGGTCTGGGTTACGAAGTACTGGCACAGTTAAACCATCAGGTGTTGCTACCGCAATTCCCATATGGATTTCATTGCGCAAGAGCACTGATTTACCATCATCAGATAGATGACCTGCGAACTCACGCTCTTCTTTCAACAAATGCGCAACCGCTTTGATAATGAATGCCATAATCGTCAGGCTGATACCTTCTTTTTTGAAGTTGCCTTTCAGTTCATTACGCCAATCTTCTAACTCAGTAATGTCAGCCAAATCAAACTGGGTGACTTGCGGAATAAAGTTGTTCAATGACAATTGCGGAATTGATACTTGCTGCAAACGCGTCAGTACTTTTTCTTCCACGCCACCAAACGCAGTGAAATCAGGAAGCTTTGGCAAACCCGAAACTGCTGGTGCAGCCGCAGCTACTGGAGCCGCTTGTGGTGCAGTTAAACGAGTCTTCACATAAGCAAAGATATCTTCTTTAATCACACGACCATGTTCACCAGAAGTTTTAACTTGTGATAAAACCACACCAAGTTCACGAGCAAGCTTACGTACAGCAGGACCTGCATATACTTTAGCGTTTTCGGCTTCTTGCTCTTTGGTTAACTTGTCACTACCAGACGCTGGAGCAGATACAGCCTGAGTCGGAGCAGGAGCTGCCGCTTTAGGTGCTGCTGCCTGTGGAGCTGGAGCTACTTCTGCTTTTGCCGCTGGTGCCGCAGCAGGTGCTTGGCCTTCAGCTTCAATTGTTGCAAGTAATATACCTTGTGAAACCTGTTGGCCTGCTTGCAAGTGAATCGCTTTCACAACGCCAGCAACAGTACTTGGAACTTCAACAGTCGCTTTATCTGACTCAACCACAACAAGGCTTTGGTCTACATCAACTTTATCGCCAACTTGTACCAAAATTTCAGCAACAACTGCTTTATCTACACCCAGATCAGGAACGTTAATATCAACTGGACCAGATTGAGTAGCAGCCGCAGCTACAGTTTCTTGTTGAACTGGTGCAGGCGCTGCCGCTGGGGCTGCTGTAGAAGCAGGAGCTTCAACTGGCGCACTTGATGCAGATGTTGTTTTCACTTTAATGAGCACAACACCTTCTTTAACTGTATCGCCTTCTTTAACTTGAATGCTTTCTACAGTACCAGCAACACTGCTTGGCACTTCTACAGTTGCTTTGTCAGATTCAACAACAACGATGCTTTGCTCAACATCGATTTGCTCGCCAACTTTTACTAAAATTTCACCAACTAGTGCTTTTTCAACACCAATATCTGGAACTTGAACTTCAACCACTTGGCTAGTGGTTGCAGCTGCTGGTTGTGCAGCAACTTGTGGAGCTGTAGCAGGTGCTTCTTTTTCAGCTGCTGGTGCAGGTTTTGCAACTTCTTCTGCTTGAGCTACAGGTGCAGCACCCTCAGCTTCAAGTTCAAACAATACCGTACCTTCAGTTACGCTATCGCCTTCTTTGATCAAGATGCTTTTCACTACACCTGCTGAAGTGCTAGGCACTTCAACAGAGGCTTTATCTGACTCAAGCAAAACAAGGCTGTCATTTTCAGCAATGCTATCACCAACTTTTACCAAAATTTCAGCAACAATTGCTTTATCTACGCCAATATCGGGGGTCTTAATTTGCATGCTTAGTTCCCCTCACCTGTTTGCGTTTCATGGTATTCAGCAACTGCCTGAACTTCTGGATGTGCTTGTGGAGCCCATGCCACTGGACGATCAGTATCTAACTCAAAGTTAGAAATTGCATCTTTAACTAAACGTGCATCTACTTCACCTTCGTCAGCTAATTTTTTCAAAGTAGCAACAACGATATGTGCAGCATCAACACCAAAGAAACTACGCAAGTTAGCACGTGTATCTGAGCGACCATAACCATCTGTACCTAATGCAACAAATGGGCGGCCATCTGGAAGATAGGCACGGATTTGTTCGCTATACGCACGCATATGGTCTGTTGCTGAAACAACAATACCTTCTGTACCGCGTAATTGTTTAGACACCCAAGACTCTTTCACTTCTTCAGTAAGTGGGTGTAAACGGTTGTATTCTTCACATGCCATACCATCACGAGACAACTCATTGAAGCTTGTTACACTCCAAACGTTTGAATGGATTTGGTATTCATCACGTAAGATTTTCGCAGCTTTGATCACTTCACGAAGAATTACACCTGAACCCATCAATTGGACAGTTGCTTTTTCATCTTTTTCGAACAAGTACATACCACGTTTAATGCCTTCCTCAGCGCCTTCAGGCATTGCAGGATGCTCGTAGTTTTCATTCATTACCGTTAAGTAATAGAACACACGCTCTTGGTTCACATACATACGTTGTAAACCATCATGTACGATTACAGCCAACTCATAACCAAAACATGGATCGTAAGATACACAGTTTGGAATCGTGTTCGCCAAGATATGTGAATGACCATCTTGGTGCTGTAAACCTTCACCGTTCAATGTGGTACGACCAGCAGTAGCCCCTAACAAGAAACCTTGTGCTTGTGCATCACCAGCAGCCCATGCGATGTCGCCAATACGTTGGAAACCAAACATTGAGTAGTACATGTACATTGGAATCATTGGCAAGTTATTCGTTGAATAACTTGTTGCCAACGCAGCCCATGCGCTCATCGCACCAGCTTCGTTAATCCCTTCTTGAAGCATGTGACCGTCACTTGCTTCTCGGTAATGCATTAACTGTTCTTGGTCTTCTGGGGTATATTTTTGACCGTGAGCGGCATAAATACCAAGCTGACGGAACATACCTTCTAGACCAAAAGTACGCGCTTCATCTGGAACGATTGGCACTACGCGGTCTTTAATTGCTTTTTCTTTAAGTAAAGAAGCAATTAAACGCACCATCACCATCGTGGTAGATTGTTCTTTGCCTGCAGAACCTTTTAATACCGCATCAAATACAGATAATTCAGGAATCGCTAAAATTTCACTCTCTTTACGACGTGCAGGTAAATAGCCACCTAAAGCTTCACGACGCGCCTTCATATACTTCATTTCTGGAGAGTTTTCACTTGGGCGGTAGAATGGAAGCTCTTCTAACTTATCATCTGTAAATGGCAGGTTGAAACGGTCACGTACATATTTCAAAGAGTCGATCTGCATTTTTTTGATTTGGTGAGTCTTATTCACCGCTTCAATTTCTTCAGACAAACCGTAACCTTTAACAGTTTTCGCAAGAATAACTGTTGGTTGACCTTTGGCTGTCATTGCTTCTGCATAGGCAGCAAAAACTTTGTACGGGTCATGACCACCACGGTTGAGATTATCGATATCTTCATCGCTTAAATCTTTTACAAGTTCCGCTGCTTCTGGGTACTTGCCAAAGAATTTCTCACGTGTATATGCACCACCTTTCACTTGATAGCGCTGGTATTCACCATCAACTGTTTCTCCCATTACCGCTTTTAAAGCGCCTGTGCTATCTTTTGCAAGTAGCGGATCCCAATGACGACCCCATACTACTTTAATGACACGCCAGCCCGCACCACGGAATAAAGATTCTAATTCTTGAATGATTTTACCGTTACCACGTACAGGGCCATCTAGACGCTGTAAGTTACAGTTAACCACCCAAATTAGGTTATCAAGTTTTTCACGACCAGCAAGTGAAATTGCACCAGTACTTTCTGGCTCATCCATTTCACCATCGCCAAGATATGCCCAGACTTTACGATTTTCTTCTTTGATCAAGCCACGATTCATCAAATATTTTTGAATGTGCGCTTGATAAATCGACATGATTGGACCAAGACCCATTGATACAGTTGGGAATTGCCAATAGTCCGGCATTAAATATGGATGTGGATAGCTTGGTAAACCGTTACCGCCAACTTCACGGCGGAAATTACTTAACTGTTCTTCAGTCAAACGCCCTTCAAGGAATGAACGAGCATAAATACCAGGAGCACAATGTCCTTGGTAATAAATCATATCTCCGCCAAAGTTATCGCTGTTTGCGCGGAAGAAATGGTTAAAACCTACGTCATATAATGTTGCACTTGATGCGAAGCTCGCCAAGTGGCCACCTAAATCATCACCTGTTTTATTCGCACGAAGTACCATTGCTAAGGCATTCCAACGAATCAATGCACGAATACGGCGTTCCATATCTTGGTCGCCTGGCATTGCAGGTTGTTCTTCAACAGAAATTGTATTTAAGTAAGGTGTATTGAGACGTTGAATGGGAACATGCTTGGCAATTGCTTGTTGGTAAAGTTTTTCCAATAAGAATGCCGCGCGCTCAGTTCCCATATGTTGTAAAACTGAATCGAATGCATCTTGCCACTCTTGGGTTTCTTGTGCATCGGAGTCACCGTAAAACGCCATAATTCACCTGTTCCTTGTCCTTTAATCTACTTTGTATTTTTACCACGTTTTACCCCTCTCTAGTTATTGCCACGGGTGAATGTGAGGGGGGCCTATTATTTTCTGAATGAATAGTCATTGACCGAGCATTAAACAAAATAACAAAAAAACGCCAATAATGGCGTTTTTTTATACAATCTTTACGTTAAAAAAGGTTTAAGTTAATTTCAGATTCATAAATTCAATAACCTTAACCTTTTTCACTATGCTTTTAAGGAAGCATCGCTAAGTAAGTTGTTGGGTTCTTACGTTGACCATCTTTTACTACTTCATAGTGCAAATGTGGACCAGTACAGCGACCAGTACAACCTACATTGGCAATATGTTCACCTGCCGAAACTTGTTCACCTACACGTACCATTAAACGCGAAGCATGCGCATAGCGTGTTAAATAGCCATTACCATGGTTAATTTCAACATATTGACCATAGCCAGTGCCCCAACCAGATTTAGTTACAATACCTGGGCCTGTAGCATAAATTGGTGTACCACTTGGAGCAGCCATATCCAATCCACCATGATGTTCGGCGCGACCGCTCATCGTACGGCCACCAAAGTTGGAAGAAACACGTACTGTATCAGGAAGAGGATGAGAAACTAACCATGAATAAGCATTTGAAGAAGAGGTATTGAAAGAGTTCTTAGCTGTCGTATTGCCATATTTTTTAGCGAGTGACTCATTGTTGAGCTCAACCGTTTTTTGGCGTAAGGTCACTGAAACTTTCGCACTCGCTGGAAGATCTAAATCATCAGGATGAGTATATGAACCTTGAGATAATGTTTTTGATAGTTGTTCCAATCGATCTGAATCAGTAGATTGGTTAATTGTTTGATAATCTGCAAAAGCAACTGATGCTGCCGAAGCGGCAAGTGAAAACGCTAATAAAATACGACGCGTGTGCATAAAAACCTCTTGAAACTGTTCTTACTTAAGTTCCTTATGATCTCTTCCTTGATATCGATTGAAATGAACGCTTAAGATGAAGACAAGAATCTATCCGAGAATGACCCATGTCTAAACCCGATAACGTTTTTCAACAATCCGGAAAACACATAAAAACAGGAAACCTTACGTTTCTAACAACGCAAGTCGCGCAATGGCAAAGACTTACGAAAATTATCCAACCCTTATTGCCCCAACCGGAACAATGGCAGGTCGTGTGTTATCAAAATGGTTCTTTGATCATTACTGGTGAAAATCAGGCGATGATTAGTCAACTCAGTTATTTACAGAACCAATATGTATCTAAATTATCTCAACTTGAAGGGTTAAAAGACCTACAAAGAATTCAGGTTCGCTTGAGAAATAAAAACATTCCAAATCCACCCTCATCTGAGCCATCTAAACCCATTCCCCCGGAAACACAAGAAATGTTACGTAGTGCAGCCGACTTTGTGAGCGACCCTAAGCTTAGCCAAGCTTTACTACGTTTGGCAAGCAATAAAAAATGACGAGCTATATATTTAAAGAAAAGTTCAGCCATATTTGTGTGACAAAATTCACACTTTAAAATGTTACATTATAACATGACCAAATAAAGACAATGACTTATGTCACACTCACATATGGAATTGGACATTCATTCTCGTCATCAAATGTTACAATTTCATAATTACTCGGATCACTTTGAACATTGCGTAACAACTGATTATTTAAAGCATGTCCCGATTTATAGCCATCAAACTTGGCAATAATTTGATGACCAAGCAAATACAAATCACCTACTGCATCTAAAATCTTATGTCTCACAAATTCATCGGCGAAACGTAAACCTTCTTCGTTAACAACGCCCGTGTCATCTACACCAATCGCATTATCTAAACTTGCACCTAAAGCTAAGTTATTTGCTTTGAGATAATCCAGATCTTTCATAAAACCAAAAGTACGAGCTTCACTGACTTCATATACAAAAGTTTCAGTAGAAAAGTCGATAGTCGCAGATTGATATTCTTTAGCAAATGCCGGATGGTCAAAATCAATCGTAAAATTTAACTGAAAACCATTATGCGGACTAAAAATTGCTTTTTTATCATCGATTAATGCTTCAACTGGTTTTAATATTCTTATAAATTTTTTCGGTGCGTCCAGCTCACGCAATCCACCTTGCATTAACAGGTAAATAAATGGGCCGGCACTTCCATCCATAATCGGAACTTCGGACGCAGATACCTCAACAATAAGGTTATCAATTCCCAAACCTGCAATTGCGCTCATCACATGCTCAATCGTTCCAACTTTTATATCTCCAATTACTAAATTGGAGCACATGAAAGCTTCTTGAATCAGTAAAGCATTCGCATGGATTTCCACAGGTGGATCTAAATCGATACGACGAAATACAATACCTCCATCCACGGTATGTGGAATGAAATTGATCATCACTTTTTGACCGCTATGAAGACCTATTCCACTCGCTTTTACCACACGATTGAGAGTACGTTGTTTCACCATGCTTTGTAACTTCTTTTTTAAAACCGCTATACGTTAGCATATTTAGTCATTGATCAAAAACAAAAAAAGGCAGTGATTAAACACTGCCTTTTTTTAAATTTAATAATATTTTACTTACGTTGCTGATTTTTCAAGTAATCTTGAATACTCATCGGAGAAGAACGCGGAGAAGAACTTGCTGTACTACTCACTTCATTGTCTGCATTTTGACGCTTATTAATAGCAGGAACATCATCTTCATCAACAGATTGAGCTGATTGAGCCGATGCATGGCTTACCGTATTACGTTTTCTCGGTTCTGCATCTGCTGCATTACGTGTTAAACCAGTTGCAATCACTGTTACACGTAATTCATCACGCGCATCTGGATCAAATACAGTACCGTAGAAGATTTCACCTTCATCAAGGTCAACAATCTGGTTCACGACATCAGTAATGATTTCAGTTTCGCGTAAAGTAATATCATCACCGCCAGTAATGTTAATCAACACACCTTTAGCATTAATAATATTTACGTTATCAAGCAATGGACTACGGATCGCCTGTTCAGCAGCTTGACGCGCACGATCTTCACCACGACCTAAACCAGCACCCATCATGGCATAACCACGTGTACTCATTGCGGTTTTCAAATCGGCGAAGTCAAGGTTAATATGACCACGGTTTACAACAAGGTCAAAGATACTACGTACAGCGTTTAACAATACATCATCAGCTTTTTTATAAGCATCTTTCATTGAAATATCGCCATATACGCTGAGTAAGCGTTGGTTAGGGATAATAATCAATGAATCAACATGTGCTTCAAGCGCTTCAATACCACGTTCAGCAGACTTTAAACGGCGACGGCCTTCAAAGTTAAATGGGGTTGTCACAACACCAACGGTCAAAATACCCATTTCTTTGGCAACTTCAGCCACGACAGGTGCCGCGCCTGTACCCGTACCACCACCCATACCAGCGGTAACGAATACCATATCCGTACCTTCAAGATGGTGACGAATAATTTCACGGCTTTCTTCTGCTGCAACTTGCCCTACTTCAGGGTTAGCACCAGCACCTAAACCACGTGTACTTTGCTCGCCTAACTGAATTTTGAAAGGTGCATTCATACAGTCTAGTGCTTGTTTGTCTGTATTGGCACAAACGAATTTAACACCTTGAATATCAGACTGCACCATATGTTGAACGGCATTACCGCCACCACCACCTACACCAAATACAGTGAAACGGGCTTGACCGTTGCCATCGTTTAGTTCATCTTCTATAAATTCAAATGAGGCCATGACCTTTAGGGTTCCTAATACATTATGGCAGTCACTTCAGCCCGTATACTGCCTTGATTTTCAAAAATAACTAATTTTAAGAATGCTGTGCAATACAAACCTTGTCAAGTACAGTGGTTTTCTCTTACAACTTCCTAACAATTCTACCAATAAATCCATACATCCTAAAAAATGGCTTTTAGCTTGCTATTAAATGCATTCCAGCCATTTACCATTCGCTCCCATACCGAACGGTCATTTGCCTCTTCAGGCTCTTCAACAGCTTCTTGCAACTCACTTTGGCTAAACATGAGCAAACCAGCTGCTGTTGCATACATCGAACGACGTAACGCTGCCTGATGTTGATCATCAGCATAAACCTGTAACGGTGGATTGCCCAAATGTGCAGATACCCCCAACATACGGCGAGCCAAACTCACCATACCTTCGATTTGACAAGCATCCCCTGTCAACACTACACCATGGTATAAACCATGAATTGCACCGCTGTGTTCGAGTTCATCGCGAATCTGGCTAAAGATCTCTTCATATCGGGCAATAATAATTTCTGACAACTCAATTCGGCTAATGGTTTGAGGGCCATCAATTCCTTCTACCTGAATCATGTGATCTGGCTTAACAGCACTTAAATCGACACAACCATACAGAATTTTAATACGTTCAGCTTCTTCTGTCGTGGTTTGCAATACAGCAGCAATATCACGCGTAACGTGCTCACCACCGCGCTGCAATGTACGTGCCAGAGCCAAACGTCCATCTAGATAAACCGCAAGATTGGTAATACCTGCGCCAACATCGACCAGACAAACACCATATTCTTTTTCATCTTTAAGCAAACTTGCCTCAGCGGTTGCCAAGCAAGATACCACCATTTTTTCAACCCCGATATTTGCACCCTTCATAGCGCGATCAAGGTTTTGCATAGTCGCTATAGGCATCATCATGAGCTGATAATGTCCTGTCATACTATGGGCAGTCATGTTAATTGGATTCTGCACCCATTCAGCAGAATCACCCAATTCAAAGCCTAACGGCACTGCACTTGCTAAATAGTAATCAGAAGTCACATGACTTGCTTTTGCCAATTCTAACGCGCGCACAACTTCATTTGTTGTAATAACATGTGCTGGATTAGCAACTGGTGTGCGGCCAGAGGCATAAAAACTTTGCAACTCGGTACTCGGAATCGATACCCATGCGCTGTGAATGCGACATTCGGCCATATTTTCCGCTTCAGCAACAGCATTTTTAATCGCAGCAATGACTTTATCGAGGCTTACGATTTTTCCTTTATTCATGCCTCGATTGCGAGCAGTTGCCATACCGATAACTTGAATGTTATCCGGCGCATGAATTTTTCCAATCAAAACTGAAACTTTATGCGTCCCAATGTCAATCGCAACAACTGAGGGAACAGCTTCATTCATCACTCATACCATTTCTTTGTTGTTTAATACCAGGCAAATTGCCTATTTTAAAGCCACGTATTATGGCTTTGCTTTTGTTCCACCTGCAATGCTTGTGTCATCAATCGTTACAACAAACTGACCATTCACAATTTTAGGTGGTGTTGCGTTCTTCCATTGAATAGATAATCCATTACGATATCGCAAATCAATGGCTGAGATTTTCGACCACACCGGTTTTAAGTCAGATTGTGCCAGATGACTTAAACGTTGCAACTTATTCATTGTTTGATCTTGGTCAACGATAATTCGTAAACCTGTGTCAAACTGCATAAACCAAGTCATTCGCTCCGTCAGATATAACTCTTTTAGGCGCAAATTGGCGGGATGGAATAATTGATTGATTTCATTATAGCGTCGCATCATCATTTTCGACTGGCTTACCGGACCATGTAGTAACGGAAGCTCAGGATGAATTGTCGGCTCTGCCTCACTAAATACATCGCCTCCATCGCTTAACAAGCGACCTGTTCCCCAACGGGCGATGGCATGGCGAGGCATGACACGAACACGAATACCATTGGGCCAGGCACGAGATACGACAACTCGGTCTACCCACGAAATTTCTAATGTTTTATCACGAATCTGTTCTAAATCAGATGTGAAATAATTCGCTTTTATAATTGGAGCAACATGCTGCATCACTTGTTGTGTTTCAACTGAAGACGTCGACCCTACAACCTCTAGCTTTGCAACTTTTGCATCTGTAATAACTTTATATAGCCCATAAATTCCGACTGCCAGCACTACAAAAGCAATAACCAACAGCACCCATCCACCAGCATTCGCAAGCTTCTGCTTGCGTGTAGGCGGTTTATCATGAATAGAGGTGATGGCCGCACGTTTACGGCGCATGGAAGCCGGAAGTTGTGCCATATTTAAGCCGTACCTTCCAATGTTTGCTCAAGAATGGCAACACACAATTCATCAAAACTATAGCCAACAGCTTGAGCAGCTTTTGGAACTAAAGAATGGCTGGTCATACCTGGCACAGTGTTTACTTCTAAAAGCCAGAAATTACCCTGCTCATCCTGCATCGCATCAATACGGCCCCAACCTTCTGCACCAACTGCTTGAAAAGCTCGTAAGCACAATGCTTGCAGGTTCTTCTCTTCTGTCTCACTTAGACCACAAGGAATACCGTACTCAACATCATTACGTTCATATTTTGCTTCATAGTCATAAAAAGCAACGTCTGCTGGTGGTTGTAAACGAATAACCGGCAAAGGCTGTCCATTTAAGAACGAGATTGTGAATTCACGACCTGTGATCCATTTTTCTGCCATCACAACAGCATCGTGCTGAGTCGCTTTTTCAATTGCAGCAGCAAAGTCTTCTGCTTTCTCAACCTTACTCATGCCCACGCTTGAGCCTTCATGTACAGGTTTGATAATGACAGGCAAGCCTAGCTCAGCAATAACCGCATCTAAATCTGTCTCTTTAGTAATAATGCGATATGGCGCTGTAGGTAAATCGCTACCTTGCCAGATTTGCTTGGTTTTGACTTTATCCATGCCAATAGCAGAACCTTGTACACCTGTTCCTGTGTAAGGCAGATTTAACCATTCAAGTACACCTTGAATCTGGCCATCTTCACCGCCACGACCATGCAATACAATAAATGCACGATCATAATTTACAAGTTCAGTCACACTGCGGTCTTGCGGATCAAATGCTTCAGCCTGAACACCTGAACGTAACAAAGCATCCAGAACTGCCTGACCACTATCTAAAGACACAGCACGCTCAGCCGATTTCCCACCAAATAGCACGGCAACTTTGCCGAATTTTGTAGCATTTGACACGTTTAAATCCTTAACCCGATAATTCAATATTTTTGTTTATTTCACATACAAATGGTGTTGTGCAAGTTCTACTGAAATTGCTCCAACGTTACCCGCACCCTGCGTTAATAACAAGTCATTTGGTTGTAACACATTTTGCATGATGTTTTGCAAATTACCTTCAACCGGATCGACCAAAATCGGCTCCACCTGTCCACGTAAACGAATACTACGCGCCAAAGTACGGCTGTCTGCACCTACAATAGGCTTCTCACCGGCAGGATAAACTTCCAGTAATAATAATTGATCGACTTGAGAAAGCACTTCAATAAAGTCATCAAAACAATCGCGGGTACGAGAATAACGATGTGGCTGGAATAACATAACCAAACGACGATCCGGATGGCTCTGGCGAGCAGCTTTAATAGTCGCTTCTACTTCTTTCGGATGGTGCCCATAGTCATCAACTAGCTTAACGTTGCCATCAGCAAGTTCGAATTCGCCTTGTACTTGGAAGCGACGACCAACACCACTAAATCCTGCTAAAGCACGGCTAATTGCATCATCAGAAACACCTTCGTCAGTCGCAACACCAATAGCAGCTAGAGCATTTAAGATATTATGCATGCCCGGTTGGTTGATGGTTAAACATAGCGGCTCACGACCTTTACGTAACACCGTGAAGTGTGAACGCATGCCATCTTGTTCAACATCAATTGCACGAATGTCGTTATCTTCATTAAAACCATAAGTAATAACTGGACGGCCTACACGTGGCATAATTTCACGAATGTTGGCGTCATCACCACAAACTACAGCCAAACCATAAAATGGTAAGTTATGAAGGAACTGTACGAACGTATCTTTTAATTTATCAAAGCTACCTTCATAGGTATCCATATGGTCAGCATCGATATTCGTTACAATGGCTGCCATCGGTTGCAAATAAAGGAAAGATGCATCTGATTCATCAGCTTCAGCTACGATGAAACGGCTTTCACCAAGTGCAGCATTTACGCCTGTACTATTAAGTAAACCACCAATGACATAGGTTGGATCAAGGTTTTCTTCAGCCAACATGGTGGTTAAAAGACTAGTCGTTGTGGTTTTACCATGTGTACCAGCTACAGCAATACCATGACGGTAACGCATAAGCTCACCTAGCATCTCTGCACGGCGTACGATTGGAGTACGTTGTTCAATCGCTGCTTTGATTTCTGGATTTTCTGGATCAATCGCTGTAGAAACTACAAGCACATTGGCATTTTTAATATTTTCCGCTTGATGGCCAATATAAACCTTGATGCCATTTTGCTCTAATTGTTCTGTAGTTTTAGATGCTTTAATGTCTGAACCAGAAATTTTATAACCTTGGTTACCCAATACCTCTGCAATGCCACACATCCCAGCCCCACCGATCCCCACAAAATGAATGTGTTTGATACGGCGCATTTCAGGCACTTTAATCAGTTTTTTTGCTTGGTTCGCAGCTGTTGATGGAGACATAGTAAATCCGATTACATTTTTTGGATAAGATCAACCACATGCTGAGTCGCATTTGGTTGGGCATGTTGACGCGCTTTCACTGCCATTTCTGTAAGTAATTGGCGGTTCATCAGCGAAGTGAACAATTCATTTAGAACATCTGGTGTCATGGTCAATTGCTGGCAAATTTTTGCAGCACCAACATCGGCCAAAAATTTGGCATTTGCAGTTTGGTGATCATCAACTGCTATAGGAAGAGGTACAAAAACTGCGGCAATACCTGCTGTTGCAACTTCCGTTACCGTTAATGCTCCAGCTCGGCAAATAATTAAATCAGCCTCACTATAAGCCTTTGCCATATCTTCAATAAACGGCAAAACCTGTACCGTTAAATTAACTGGTGCATCTGCATAAAGTGCTTGTGTTGCTTCAACTTGTTGCTGACCACACTGATGAAAAATATTGAGTGGTGCTTGTAATTGTTTTAATGCTGGAGGTAGGCGTTCATTGAGCGCTTTTGCGCCTAAAGAACCGCCAACAATTAAAATGTTTAGAGGTTGCCCCGCCTGTTCACGAGCGTCATAGCGCCACTTTGGGCTTAAAATATCGTTAATTTCACGACGTACCGGATTTCCGGTTGTCACTACTTTTTCACTAACAGGAAATGTATTTGGAAATGCTTCACATACCACTTTAGAGATACGTGATAACTGAGCATTGGTAAAACCCGCTACCGCATTTTGCTCATGAATAAGTACAGGAATACCCAATAATCGCGCTGCTAAACCACCAGGCCCCGCAACATAACCACCAAATCCAGCTACAGCTTCAACTTTAAGCTGTTTCATATAGCGCATTGCGCTTAATGTTGCTTTTAAAATTTTAAAAGGCGCAGCAAGTTTACGGATCACGCCGTTCCCACGAACGCCTTGAATATCAATTTGATATATTGGAATATTTTGATCTTTTAATAATCGATTTTCCATACCTGTTGGCGTGGCTAACCATGAAACCTGACAACCTTGTTGTTGAAGTTGTTTGGCTACGGCGAGGGCTGGAAAAACATGTCCACCTGTACCGGCAGCCATCATCATGACATGTTTAGGTTTACTTTGCTGCGAATCGGTCACGGTCTAATTCTTCAACTCAAAAAACAATGGAAATTGTCATCTATTTTTGTAGCCGTTTATTTTAATCCTAAAGCTTCATTAACGAAAAGCTAATTTCACTCGTTTATAACAGAAAGATGTGCTTTTTTGAAAATATGCCTACAAAGCTATGGTGTATTTAGTATTGTTATTTTACAAATTCATATATTTTCAAGTGATTTCCTACCGGTTAGGCAGAAAACCACTTGAAACAAACAATTATGCAGGGCGACCAGCTTCTAATACATCAAACAGATTATCGGCAATTGATGTACCAAACTGAGCATCAATTTCACGAATACAGGTTGGGCTAGTAACATTAATTTCAGTGACATAATTACCAATTACATCTAAGCCAACAAAAATCAAGCCTTTTTCGCGTAGGAATGGCCCAACTTTAGCCGCGATCAATTTATCATTTTCAGTAAGCGGACGCGCTTGACCTAAGCCACCTGCCGCTAAATTACCACGGACTTCACCATTTTGTGGGATACGTGCCAAGCAGTAAGGAATAGGCTCGCCATTTACCATTAAAATACGTTTATCCCCTTCTACAATTTCAGGAATATAACGTTGAGCCATAATTGGACGGTTACCTAACTCGGTCAGCATTTCCAAAGTAGAACCAATATTCACACCGTCTTGGTATAAACGGAAAATTCCCGTACCGCCCATGCCATCAAGTGGTTTCACAATGACATCGCCATGTTCTTTAATAAATTCACGAATCAAGCTTTGTTGTGAAGTTACCAGCGTAGGAACTTGTAGCTCTGGAAATTGCGTTGCAAAAAGTTTTTCATTGCAATCACGCAGTGACTGAGGCTTATTAATAATCCATGAGCCTTCACGTTCAGCTTGCTCAAGCACGTAAGTCGTATAGACAAAATTCATATCAAAGGGTGGGTCTTTACGCATCAACACCACATCATAAGCAGCGATCGATTCTTTTTTCTTTTCGCCCAACTCGTAATAATGGTTGTAATCTTCAAACACTTCTAATGGTGAAATCAAACCATAAGCTTTACCTTGGTCGATATATAAATCTTGTTGTAATGCATAACCCAATTCATGTCCACGGCGGCTCGCCGCCCACAACATTGCCATGGTTGAATCCTTTTTCAGATTCACGGTTTCAATCGGATCCATGACGACAAGTACACGCATGCTCAAGCTCTTCTTAAAATTTAAATTAGCATGAGTATAGCTGAGATTTTTCACTCGTTTTTCTTAATTTAAGTAAAAGGTGTACTGCTATTTACCTATCTTGAACTTTAAGGAATTCAGTTAAAATAGAACAATAAAATATTAATTTTTAGGCTTGATGATGAAACTTTATCGCTATTTAACCGGACCAGATGACTCTGCTTTTTGTGCACGAGTGACTAAAGCACTGAACCATGGCTGGGAATTATATGAAGCACCCACCATGACCTTCAATGGTACGCACGTCATTGTTGGACAAGCAATTTGCAAAACGATTGATGAGAACTATGATCCAGAAATGGATATTTTAGATATTCTGAAAAATAATGCTTAATTCTAAGAGGGTGCTTTATCAATAAAAAGCTCCCTTTAAAACTCAATTAACAAGAAAAACTAACGAGTTAATTCACATAGTTTGTTTAATTTACTCATTACATTCCTAAAAAATAGTTATTAAAAAATAGTTATTAAAAAATAAATATGTCCTTTTTTAAGACAATAGTTCTTTTATTCTAAACAATTAAATGATTATAATTATCATTTATGCTTTTATTTTTGTTAACTGATTTTATTTTATGTTAAGAATTTCTATATCATCTCCCCAAATTAAGCGTTTATTCCCGCTCAGCTTACTCAGTTTAATGATCCTTAATGTTCAAGGTGTATACGCTGAAGACTCGAGTAACTCATCATCGAAAATTGCAGCGACCATGCCCACCATAAAAATTGAGGCCATGAGTGAACTCGACCCAATCAAAAGCTATATCGACTATGACAAAGCTAATGTCACACGTAATGGTTTAGATAAAAAAGATATTCCTCAAACCATTGATACCATTGATGTTCAGAAGTACAAAGTTTATGGATCAAATGATCTAAGCGTCATGCTGCAAGGCACCCCAGGGGTGTCAACCAGTTACGATATGCGCGGTGATGGGATCACGATTCGTGGTTTTGGTGCTGATACAGGCGATATTTACCGTGATGGCATACGTGAAAGTGGACAAGTACGTCGTAGTACAGCAAATATTGAACGTATTGAAATTCTAAAAGGCCCCGCTTCTGTTTTATATGGTCGTAGCGCTGGTGGTGGGGTTGTGAATATGGTGAGTAAATTCGCCAATTTCGACTCTAAAAGTTCAGTTGGCGCTTATGCAGGTTCATACGACAACTATGGAACCACTGCTGACATCAACCAAGTCATTAATGACAATTTAGCAGTACGTCTTACCGGAGAATATGGAGAGTCCGACAGTTTCCGCTCTGGTATTGAAAATAAAATTGAGATGTTTTCACCAAGTTTTACTTATAAAAATGACGATGGAACGCTTACTTGGACCACACAATATACCTATGACAAATTAGGTCGTGTACCTGATCGCGGGCCAACTCAAGATAACTTCCCTACAGGCACCTCTATCAAAACAGGATTTGCGCAAGACGGAGATTATGTTGATGATATTTTGCAAGTGGTCCGTACCGATGTGAATTACCAATATGCGCCTGATTGGAACTTTCACTGGGCAGCGAGTTACCGACAAGCAGAACAGAACTTTGACCACTTTTATTTTGGAACTTATTGTGGCCTCGATGGAAATGACTTGAAAGGCAAAGAATGCAACACCAAAAAAGGTTATATCAATCAGAATTACTACTGGCAGCAAACCAGCAATAAAACAACGACGAATACATTTGATATTAAAGGTAAGTTCAAAACAAGCCAACTTGAACATCAAATCATGATGGGTACAGACTGGACCTATGAACAACGAGAACCGCGTCTAGCCAATAAGACTCAAAATGGTTCAGCGATTTATGGTTACGTCAATCCATTTACAGGTGAACGAGAATCAAGTCGTGGCAATGGCCCATTAAAGATTAGTCAGCATAATTATAATGAAGGCACAACTTACGGCGTATTTATTCAAGATTTAATTGGTCTAAATGACCAACTTAAGCTCATGTTAGGCTTACGTTATGATTACTTTGACTTTTCAACCACCAATAAACTCACTAATGCACGTCGCAATGTAAAAGACACTACTGTTAGCCCAAATGTTGGTTTGGTATGGCAACCGCTTCCTGAACATAGTTTTTACACCTCATACTCTAAAAGCTTTGCGCCATTTGGCGGACAAATGGGTGTTAACCAAGTCACTGGAAGCACCGATGTCACAAAAATGGACAAAGAGCCTCAATATAACGAGCAATATGAAGTCGGGGTAAAAAGCGAATGGTTAGATAGTCGTTTAAATACTCAATTTTCTGTCTTTGATATTCGTAAAAATAATATTCGCTACAAACCAAACCCTGACAGTGAACCAGAGGTGTGGGCAACTGCTGGTCAACATCAATCTCGTGGTCTCGAATTTAGCTTTATTGGTCGCGTACTTGATAATGTCTTTATTCGCGGTGGTTATGGCTACACAGATGCAAAAGTAAACGAAGACAAACAAAAGCCTGAACAAGAAGGCAACTATTTAGCAAATACATCTAAGAACACGGGTAATTTATTTGTTCGTTATTTACCAACCGAGCAGTGGTATACCGAAGTGGGTGTGACCTATGTGGGCTCTTATTATCCAAATATTAATAATCAAGTAAAAATGGAAGGCTTTAACCGTGTCGATGCAGCGATTGGCTATAGTGCAGACCCTTGGAATGTCACTATTGCAGTGAATAACCTGACCAATAAAGAATACTGGCGCTCTGACAGCATGCCGGGCACACCCCGTAATGTGTTATTACGTTTGAATTATCAGTTCTAAGTAAAAATATTAAAAAGGCATCCCCCCTATTTAGAGGTATGCCTTTTATTTTTAAATACCATATTTTTCGCGATAAGCTTGCATATTTGCTAGGGCTTCTTTTTCACCTTTGGGTAATGACTAAACAAGGTCAACAAGACAAGTTGGACATGACGTTGAAATGTAAGAAGTAGAATGTAAAAGATTTCGAACAGGTCACTTTATTGACTAGAAGTGATAAAACCGCTTAAAAAAGCAGCTGACATATTACAAAATCGGCTTTTGCTGTTTTCAAGGGTGGGAAAATATAAATTAGAGCATTTTGCATAACGACCATTATGTGAAATCCGATACACCTAACAATAACTTCATATATCTTCTACCTCTTTATCTCTCAATATAATTCTTATGTAACATATTAGTCAGAAGCATATTTAAACCTAACTCAAAAATTTCATCTTGATCTTCTTGCGTCCAATATGATTTAGCATCTTCTAACAAAGGATATCTATCAATTTTTAGATTTTTATTTGCTACATAATATCCTTTCGCTTCATCAATACCCATTCCAATCAAGTAGTAATTTAAAATTCTTAAAAAGTAACTGGCATCTTTTACAGCTAGGTTGGCATTTTTAAAAATTAATAAAATACCATTCATAAAGTTATATCCAATATCTGTATTCAATGGGTGTATAGCTAAGATAGGAAAAAAATTTGGATATTCTTGGGATAATGTTCTCCATTGTTTTGCTACATACATTAATTGTTCTTTTGGATCATCTCTTTGGCTTTGAAACGTAATTTTTGTAATTAAAAAATCTACAATCTGATCAAGAATTTCTTCTTTATTCTTCATGTGATAGTAAATACTCATCGCTTCACAATCCAGCTTTTGAGCGAGTTTACGTAGGCTGAAGCTTTCTATACCTTGTTCTTCTATCATTTCTAAAGCCGTTTGAATGATCAAATCTTTCGACAAATTAGCTTTTGATTTTTTTTGATTCTTAGTTTGATTTGACATAAAAATGATTACCTAATAATATACCTTACAGTGTAAGGCTAACAAAAAAAGGAAAAATAATGAACTACACATTACAGAGTTGGAAACAAGAAGGAAATTATTTAACTTTTAATAATTTTAAAATCTTCTATAAGTTTTCACCTAAACCAGATGCTCAAACAATTTTTCTTATCCATGGCTATCCTACTAGTTCATTTGATTGGGCAAAGATCTGGGATACTTTAAAAGAGAATTACCAACTACTTGCTATCGATTTACTTGGGCTAGGATTTTCTGATAAACCTAGTAGATATGGGTATTCTGTTCAAGATCATGCGGATCAATGCATTTCTTTGCTTGAAAAATTGAATCTACAGAATGTTCATTTGATAGGCCATGATTTAGGCGTTGGAATCATTCAGGAATTACTCGACCGACAGCAGAAGAACTTTTTATCATTTCAGATTAAATCTTCTGTTTTTATGAATGGTAGTTTATTTCCTGAAGTTTATCGCCCTCGCCTTATCCAAATACTTATGGCTTCTTTTGTTGGACATATTATTACATCGTTCTTATCTTTTCGTGTTTTCTCAAAAAACATGAAAAATATGTTTGATCAAAAGAGTCAGCCAAGCCATATAGATTTACAACAATGGTATCAACTGTTAAATATCAATCAAGGAAAGAAAAGTTTAGTTCAATTGAACCGTGCAATTTTCGAACGTTTTAAACATCGAGATCGATTGGTAGGTGCGTTGATCAACAGTCAAATTCCTATGCTACTCATCAATGGAAAAAGAGATCCCAATTCTGGTGAACATATGGCACAAAGATATAAAGAAATCATTCCTAATCCAAAAGTGATTGAACTTGACGATTGTGGACACTGGACGCCTTGGGAGCAGCCAAGCATAGTAGAAAAAGAAATAATAAAATTTTTGTCTTCATTTTTTACCACTAATTAATGTTTTATTTCCTTGTACTAGATCAAGTGTTCAGCGCACTAGAACGGTTTTTTTATAATTTTTCAGGCCCCACGACTATCATTTAACCAATGCCATTAGATCAACTCAATAATTTAATTAAATTATAAAAAAAGGAAGCCACAGCTTCCTTTTCCATACCTAACTCTTAGATTCCGTATTTCTCGCGATAAGCTTGCATATTTGCTAGCGCTTCTTTTTCGCCTTTGGCATCTAAATAATCCATTAAATCTTTCATGGTAATCAGCGCGTGCACAGGAATTTCTAATTCTTTTTGAACTTCTTGAATTGCAGAAAGTTCACCTTGACCACGTTCTTGACGATCTAGTGCAACTAATACACCTGCAATGGTCGCGCCTGCATTTTTCAAAATTGTTACGACTTCACGAATAGCAGTACCTGCGGTAATTACGTCATCAATAATCCAGACTTTTTTACCTTCAACCGCAGCACCAACTAAAACACCGCCTTCACCATGATCTTTAGCTTCTTTACGGTTAAAGCCCCATGGCACACTTTTGTTATGTACTTGCGACAAGGCAACAGCAGTCGCTGCTACAAACGGAATGCCTTTATAAGCTGGTCCAAAAATAACATCAACATTTTGGCATTGTGTTAATTTATCGGCATAGCCTTGTGCCAAAAGAGATAAAGCTTCACCATCGTTGAGTAGGCCTGCATTAAAAAAATAAGGACTCACGCGTCCAGATTTTAAAGTAAACTCACCAAATTTAAGCACACCGCGTGATAATGCGAGTTCGATAAATGCTTGCGGGTTAAATGACACAGGCGTTGTCATGAGGTGCTCCAAATTCACAATTGAGGTTAAATTTTCGCATGATACCAAAGGATCAGTATCCAAGTGATGTAAAAATTCTTCGAGTCGTTTCCATTAACGTAAATGGCTTGCGTTCTTCGGTGACGAAAGGCTTACTTGAATGGTTAGAACAATCAGATGCCGATGTCGTATGCATGCAGGAAAGCCGCATTACCCATGAACAATGGACTGAAAAATTTAGACCCGAAGGATGGCATACCCATCTCTTTCCAGCAGAGCGTGCAGGTTACGCAGGAACTGCCATATATAGCCGCTTACCCTTTATCTCTGTTAAAGATGGTTTAGGGTTTGAGCTGGCTGACAGTCAAGGTCGCTTTATTTCTGCTGAATTCGATTTAGGTTTGTCACATCCGGTACATATTGCGTCATTATACTTACCTTCAGGCTCAAGTGGTGAAGAAGCGCAAGCACGTAAAGATTTATTTTTAGGTGAATACGCGAGAATCTTGAAGCAATGGCGTGATGAAAATAAGTCAGTGATCATTTGTGGTGACTACAACATTGTTCATAAACGGATTGATATTAAAAACTGGTCAGGTAATCAAAAATCATCTGGCTGTTTACCGCATGAACGTGCATGGCTTGACCATATTTATGATGAACTTGGCTATGTTGATACCTTCCGTGTAGTTCGAGCAGAAGCAGAACTTTATTCATGGTGGTCAAATCGCGGTCAAGCTCGCGCAAAAAATGTAGGATGGCGTATTGACTATCAAGCCTGCTCACCAGACTGGAAAGCACGTACAACTAATGCCTGGGTCTTTAAAGATCAATGGTTTAGCGACCACGCACCCGTTATCATCGACTATAAAATCCAAGAATAAGTGAACAGTTGTTCACTTACCTTGTCGTTTTCGCTTACAGAATATGTCGTTTTTGAGTATTTTTCTTACACAGCTTTAACGGCATTATAGCCCCACGGCACAGGGAAGCAGTCAGGATGACGCAAAAGGATAGGACGCCGTAGGAAGATAAAATAAACTTATGATAAGTTTATTTGCAAGGATGTGACATTGGACGTTGAAATGAGACCCGCATGATCAGGATGATTAAATGCGGGTTTTCTCTTTTCAATCTCTTATTTTTTGCGCTAAGTTCTTTTAGTTTTAACTTCTTCTTATTAAGCTCATTATCGCCTTGTCTTATGACAATAACATGACATTTCTCTTTCGATTAATCATAATTTTTCATTTGTTTTAAAAGTATCTGTATAAAGTAGTGCTCAAATGCTTTTTGGGTTAGGCTGTGTGCTCTCTCTTTTTGACATGGTCCGATAAAATGTTAAAAATTTATGGAATCAAAAACTGTAACTCAATGAAAAAAGCATTTGATGCCTTGCAAGCTAAAGAGCTTAACTATGATTTTCATGATTATAAAAAACAAGGGATTGATGTAGATACCCTAAAAATTTGGTTAAAAGAAATTGGGCAAGACACGGTTCTAAACAAAAAAGGAACCACTTGGCGCAAGCTATCAGAAGAAGAACAAACACGTGCATTAAGCAGTGAAGACAACCTTATTGAAGCACTTATTGCTCAACCAAGTTTAATTAAAAGACCAGTTTTACAAACCTCCCAAGGTTTTATCGTCGGTTTTGATGAAGCGATATATCAAAATATCCAAGCATAAAAAAACGAGCCATTTGGCTCGTTTTTTTAATAAAACTTTTAGTTAGCACGAATCCATGTCTGGTTACGACCAAGTGCAGAAACGCCAATATATCCACGTAATTTAAGCTTCTTACCGCCATCTGTTAACTCACCTTTCAATTTGTAAGTTTTGCCAGATTTAGGATCTAAAATCGTACCGTTTTCATAACTGTTGTCACCTACATTTTTTAAATTATGTACAATGGTAACACCTTTAAGTGGTTTGTTTTTGTACGGACCTTCACATTTTGTACAAACGTTTTCTTCGCCTGGTGTCAAAATGTTTTGAATGGTTGCAGTTAAGGTTCCATCCTTCTGTTCCGTAAATTTAACTACGGCTTTTGGCTTATTGGTCTGATCATCAATTGTTTTCCATACCGTTCCATTGAGTGAATCAGCCGCATTGGCAAATGCAGCCATACCAATGAGTCCTAAAGCTAAAGCAATCTTTTTCATTTTTGTAATATCCTTGGGTCTTTCAAGATTTTTAGTATTCAGAAGTCGCAAAGATATTGCAATTTTTGAATGTGACTGTTTCGTGTAACCTTGTAATCTTGCAAAATAAAATTTACACGAAAACAAGAAACTAGCATAAAAATGGATGCTATATGAATATATCAAATGTTTGGAAATATTACTTTACAGAAACTTTTCTTAAAACAACAATTCGCAAGCCAAGTCAGCTAAATTTGCCAGCTACTGCCTTACGTCCCGTTTTAGATCAGATGTGTCGTGCTTTTCCACGACAAAAAAATGTTTCTGTGCGCCCGATTCGGCTGGCAGGCATTAAAGGTGAAGAAATCAAACCTCAAGATCATGCTACTCAACTGATTTTTCACATTCATGGCGGTGCTTTTTTTCTTGGCAGTGTCAAAACACACCATGCTTTTATGACGGATTTAGCTGCCCGTACTCAAATGCAGATTATTCATGTGGACTATCCACTTGCACCAGAGCATCCTTATCCTGAGGCAACTGAAGCTCTATATGACATCTATCAATCTTTAGTGGTACAAGGCGTGCAGCCTAAAGATATTATTTTATCGGGTGATTCGTGCGGAGCGAATTTGGCACTAGCACTTTGTTTACGCTTAAAAGAACAACCTGAGCTCATGCCAAGTGGCCTGATTTTATTGTCTCCATTTTTGGATTTAACACTCACGAGCGAGTCTCTTAGATTTAACAAAAAACATGATGCCTTATTATCTATTGAAGCCCTGCAAACAGGAACTCAGTACTATATAGGCAATCAGATTGCTGCTGATGACCCACGTGTTTCGCCTATTTTCGATGACTTGCATGGCCTACCGCCGACTTTGGTTCAAGTAGGTTCTAAAGAAATATTATTAGACGATGCCAAGCGCTTTAGAGAAAAAGCCGAAGATGCAGGTGTTAAAGTTCAATTCAAACTTTATACAGGCATGTGGCATAACTTCCAGATGTTTAATGCATGGTTTGATGAGGCTAAACAAGCATTGGCAGATATTGCTGAATTTGCTCATGAACTCGATAAAACTTAATTTATCTATAAATGATGTGAACAGTGAATAAAACTTTTCACATCATTTTCTTTATAAAAAGTCATCATATATAAAATGAAAATCATGTTATGTTTAAAATATAAATTATTTAAACAATCCAATTTTAGGATGGTCTAACAAAGAGGCATCTATATTTAGGAGCCCTTACATATTATGAAAAATCGTTTAATCACTCATCCCATACATAAAACAAAACAGGTGATAATCGATTTCATCCACAATAATCACATCATCAACTGGACGCCATTACAAAAAAGCGCCCTGATGCTTACACTTGCCTCTGCAATGAATTTCAGTTGGATTTTATGGAAAGGCTATATTTTAATTACACCAAGTGTTTGGCAATGGACACATTTACCTTTAGTTGAATCTCAAATCTGGCTCAATTTATTGACCTTATTTTTATTGGGTCTTTTGATTATTCCCTGTTATCGCTACAAAAATGATGAATGGGCTCAAAAAGTAATTCCATTTATTAGCGTGCAATTTTTTACGCTCATGCTATGCCACGATGGATATTTAATTGGCAGTATTAGCCCCGCCACCATGGTGGGTTATGTCGGTACCATTGGTGTAGGACTCGTGTTATTCGACCGAAAAATTGTTTATAGCGCTCTCGTACCTGCGACCATTATTTTAACGGTATGTACTTATTTAAGTATGAAAGGTACTTTACCTTATGCGCCGTTATTTAATCTTATTGCTATGCAACGTGCTCAAACTAACCCCTTTTGGTTAGGAAGCATGGCATTTTTTATTATGCCCATTTTATTGGCTTGTTTTATTTTATTTGAAATATTACTCACCCAATGGCGTCAGCGCGAAACTTATATTCAACGCCTAAGCCAACTCGACCCATTAACCAACGTATTAAATAGACGTAGTTTAAACACGCATTTAGAGTCACTACACCAACAGCAATTTGATTATGCTGTGGTACTTCTTGATATTGATCACTTTAAAAAAATTAATGATATATACGGACATCATCAAGGCGATCAGGTTCTAATTGAAATTGCTCAATGCCTATCAAACAACGTGCGTAGTGAAGATATTATTGGTCGATTTGGTGGCGAGGAGTTTATTTTATTGCTCCCCCATACCGATATTATTCAAGCAGAAAAAATTGCTGAGCGCTGCCGCCATGCTTTAGAAGAACTGCCAGTTTTTAGCACTCAAAATAATCCCATTCATCTTAGCGCGAGTTTTGGAATAAGTTGTTCAGCATTTGCACAAGACCCTTATCTTGTTATTCGGCAGGCAGACCAAGCACTTTATGCCGTAAAAGCCTCAGGACGTAATCAGGTACGTACATTTCATCAGACTGAGGCTGTTAATACGCTATGATTCTTTTAGTTTTGCCAAACTCGCGAGTTGCTGTAAAAGTTCTTGCTGGCTAAAGGCACCCGTTAAACGCAATGCACGAATTTCTTTTTGCTCTGGGCTTAAGAATAAATAGGTCGGTGGCCCTAAAATATTCCATTGTTTGAGTAGAGCCTCATGCGACTGATCATAATGGCTCAAATCAAGCTTAATTAAATAATATGGCGCAAGAGCAGATTGAACCTCGGGTGCTTTTAAAATACGGTGCTCAATCGGTTGGCAGGCAACACACCAGTCTGCATAAACATCAACTACAATAGCCCGATCAGCTGGAGCAGCCGCTAAAATTTTCTGAAAATCTACTGCTGTAGTTGCAATATGCCACTCGGCCATGTGGTCAGAACTTTGCAAAGTTCGATTTTGAATATGTTGATATTGGTTATAGGCTACAAAAGGGGTAACGACTAACAATAAGATCGCGTAGAGCCATTGTAGTTGTCCTTTTTTCCAGAAAAACTGATAAACAGCATAGGCTATAAAAGCGAGTCCTAATCCTAGACTAAGTACTTGCATGCCCCAATCAGGCAATAAAGGACGAATAAAATAAAGGCTTAAACCCAACATCAGGAAAGCAAAAATCACTTTAATCTGATGCATCCAGTCGCCAGCTTTAGGTAAAAATTTTGCACCTAATATGCTCGCGAGCAATAAGGGAATTCCCATTCCAAAACCTAGGCAGAATAAAAGCAAAGCCCCTTGCCATTGATTTTGTGTTTGAGAAATAAATAATAAAGTTCCAGCAAGTGGTGCAGTCATACAAGGACCCACCAAGAGCGCAGAAACCACACCCATGATACCAGCACCTACTAAAGTTCCACCTTGTTGCATGGACTGAATGCGGTCAAGTCGGTTTAACCATGTTTGCGGCAAACGAAGCTCAAACAAGCCAAATAGGTTCAGAGCAAATACAATAAACAGCAAACTAAAAGCAATTAAAGTAGCAGGCTGTTGTAGCCAACGTTGGAAATTTAAGCCTGCTGAAGAAGCAATTAAACCTAAACCTGCATAAACCAATGCCATACTACACACAAAGGTAAGTGCAATGACCCAAGCTTTTAAACCTTTATGCTCTCGAATAATTAATGAAGTTAAAATAGGAAGCATCGGTAAAGAACATGGCGTAAATGCGAGCAGCATGCCTAAACCTAAAAATAATAAAATCCCATACCAAAGTGAGTGTTCGATCAGTTTAGCTGACCAAATCTGATCTTGCGCAACTTGCGGAGTAGTTGTATCAGCTGCCTGTGCTGTGCCCTGCTCTTTTTCTAGAGTTTCTGAAGAAGCATCTGGTTGCGTATTTGCTAAATCTAGTAATCGTTTTGGTGCCGTTCCTGCTTGGTTTTGCACACCAACCAAACCATCTGTATCGGTTTGAAACTCAATTGTTTGAGGTGGGTAACAAATACGGTCTTTGGCGCAGCCCTGCCAAGTCACACTATAGTGTTCTGAAGGCTTTGTCTTAATTTTAAAATTAACTTGATGATAATAAACCTGACTTTGTCCATAATTTTCATCAAATTGAGCAATAGCTTTAGGTAATTTTAAAGCTAAAGGTTGAGTACCTTGTTGTACGGTAAATTTATGCTGATATAGATAGTAATTTGGCTGAATCTGCCAAGATAAACTCGCAGTATGCGGCTCAGAAGATTCAACCGAAAATGAAAAAGCTTGTTCGGGTGACAGTAACTTATCTTGCGCAGAAACCAACTGGCTAAATACACAAACTATAACTGCTAGAAAATAAAGAATTCCCTGATGTATAAGCTTTTTCATTAACATAAATTTAAATTGCTTCGATTAGAACAAGAATGACACGCCTAAGCCACCGTTGTAGCTCTTATCTTGACCATTTAAATCGACGCCTATGCTCGCATCAAGCTGGGTACGATTATTTACCGCATACACTAGACCTGTACCTAGACCATATTCATAGTCTTGGCTTTCAGCTTTACGGTAAATGAACTCTGAATAACCTGAGAGCTTACCTGCGATTTTATAGTCAATGGTTGGTACTGCTGTCACTGCCCAATCACTATTTTGCACTTCATAGCGCATGGTAATTGAAGTACCCACTAAATCACTATATTCGTAAGCTACCGCAGAGGTAAGGCTATAAATGTCGTCATGTGCCGTAAATTCATCATTTCCGGTTGCGATGACAGCCTCAGCCAACACCGCCATAGACAATCTGTCATCTTTTAAATCAATCGCTTTTTTTAAACCGATGCTTACGTCACCAAAGCCCGAAGTATCATTTTTTTTGCCAGCACGTTTAGTCTGAGTCCACGCTGGACCCTGCCATCCTAACTGTAATTCTAAGTCACGACCTAAACCTGTACGGAACAACATATCTTGATTTAAGGTTACGGTCTTTTCTTTAACACCATCAACAGTTGCTTCAGTATAAGTTACGCTTGGTAAACCTTGCTCCCAAGCCAAATTGCCTACAGGGGTAATACCCGTCCCCATTCCTGCCCCTGGGCGGTCAAACGAGAACTCAGCTGCAAAAGTACTTCCAGCAGCAACAGTAGATAAAGCAAAAGTTAAGACTTGTACTATTTTCATTCTAATATCCAATTAAGTAGTTAATTCTTTTGACATCTTTGCCCCGTGACGGCGCAATAATTCTAATGTTTCGCGCTCTTCTTCAAGTGATTCTGACCAATCTATTTCATCAAAATCACAATCAAAGAACAACTGACTGATTGAAGATAAAATGGTGAGTCCTTCTTCATCACGTGAGTTTGGATCAACTTTTTCATCGAGTAAACGTTGAACAGCTGGCGCACATGCCGAGCTTGCAGCATCCCATAACGGACCATAAAACTCTTCTGCATCCCAAAGATGTACATTGGCTTTAGCCTGAATCAAAGCTTCAAGAATATCGAGGTAAACTTGCAATGCTTGTTGCTTTTCTTCTTTTGATAATGGTGTACCTGCTTCATAAGCTTCCGATACATTTTCCCACCATTTAAAAATTCCGTCACAGATCATTGATACAGGTGGCCCCTGTTCCGGATCAATAAAGTTCGGATCAAGTCCTTCAGCAAGTAATTTTTGCACTTGCGCGAGTTCTAATTCTTCTATGGCTTTAATTAAAGCTTGCTGCTGGGTGGTTAACATGACCATCTCTCAAAAATATATTAGGGCTATTATGCCTAATCTCTTCTCCAGATTTTAGAGGTTGATTGCATTGCATTGCAAACCTAATGTTGTGAATAGTTTTATTTTCATCAGATATAAAAAAAGCCCCGAAGGGCTTTTTACCGTTTTCAATTAAACTTCATCATCAATGAATTCTGGTTGCCCACCTCTCGGGTGTTCTTTTTTCTCAAAAGTATGTTCGAGGCTACGTTTTAATTTTTCAATTGCACCATGAATTGAAGCATCAATATTTCCTGCTTTATGGTGCACTGCAACTGGTTTCAAACCTGAAGGACGTGCTTCAATCATACAGTGGATATCTTTGTCACCACTTTTGTCCCCATTTTCATCACTAAAATGAACCGAGAAATGCGTAATACGTTCGCTATGACGTTGGAATTCTTGAGTAAGTTCTGCACGTACATAAGTAATTAAACGTTCGCTATTATGGATGTTTTTATCTGTGCGGATTTCTATATTCATAAATACCATCCTCTCTTTCTTACTGTGGATCTTTTCTATGCAAAACTTTTTTATGTTGGCATGTTTTAAGCATGCATGAACTGACTTCAATTGTACATTTTGATGGTGTAATGGTTTGTTATCTCCTGACTTAAACGTACTGCTTTTAATTTATTTTGAAGATCTTCATATCTTCAATATCAGTCCATCTATAAAAATATGCAAGCTGATTTTTTAAATATTTATGAAAAATTGAACAAAAGGAGAGCAATCGTGACCGAATCTTATCTATCTGGCGCCGAGCTCATTGAGCAAATTCAAAAGTCTCCTTATTCACGTGATTTAATCGGTTATCACGGGCAGCCTCCACAGGTTAAATGGCCTAATAATGCCAAGGTTGCTGTGCAATTTGTGCTTAATTATGAAGAAGGTGGCGAAAAACATATTGAGCACGGCGATGATGGCTCAGAACAGTTTTTATCAGAGATTATTGGCGCTGCAAGCTACCCAGCTAAACACATGTCGATGGACTCTATGTACGAATATGGTTCACGTGCTGGATTTTGGCGCATTCATAGTGAATTCCAAAAGCGTAAGCTTCCAATGACCATTTTTGGAGTTGCAATGGCGCTTGCCCGCAACCCTTATATTGTGGAAGCCATTAAGCAAGCTGATTATGATGTAGTGTCTCATGGCTATCGCTGGCTTCACTATCAAGATACCGATATTGAATTAGAAAAACAGCACATGGAACAGGCCCTATCTGTTTTAGAAAACTTGTTTGAAAATAAAGTGATAGGGTGGTACACCGGACGTGACAGCCCCAATACTCGTCAGTTACTTGCAGAGTTCCCACAAATACAATATGACTCTGATTATTATGGTGATGACCTGCCTTTTTGGACCACACTTACCGATGCTGCGGGTGCATCCCGACCCCATTTAATTATTCCTTATACTTTAGAATGTAACGACATGAAGTTCTGTTCACCGGGTGGATTTAATAATTCAGAACAGTTTTTTCAATATTTAAAAGATAGTTTTGATGTGCTGTATGCAGAAGGTGAAACTGCACCAAAAATGATGTCAATTGGAATGCATTGCCGTATTTTAGGGCATCCGGGTCGTTTTAAAGCCTTACAAAAATTTCTCGACTACATTCAAATGCACGATCGTGTCTGGGTATGCCGTCGACAGGATATCGCTGAACATTGGTATAAAAATCACATAACTGAATAATTGATTTTTAACTTTTTAAATTCTTAAACTATTGATTAACAGCTATTGGCACTGTTATTGCTAAAACTCTATATAACGACAATGAGTTTAGGAATAACAGTGTTTTTAGCCGAGTTTAATCAAGCCCCACCCGAACAACTCAAGACTTTGTTAAAAAACTGTGTCCACATTCCAACATGGGCCGAGAAAATCATCTCAGAACGCCCCTATTCATCAAAAGCATCTCTTTTGGAATATGCAGAAAATTTAAGTCAAATGTGGTCATGGCAAGAGATTCAAGCAGCATTAGCAACTCACCCAAAAATTGGTGAACGGCAGGCAAAAAAGCAACTCAATGCAAAAGAGCAAGATTTTTCAAATCAAGAACAAGCTGGCATTTCTTTAGATGAAAAAACGCAGCAAGCTCTGCTACAAGGCAATCTCGATTATGAACAAAAGTTTGGCTTTATTTTTTTAATTAAAGCGGCAGGACTCAGTAGCGATCAGATTTTAAAAAAGCTACATGAACGTTTACAACATGACTTGGCTATCGAAAAAATAATTGTACATGAGCAACTCGCTGCGATTGCTCTATTACGTCTATCTCAGGAAATACAAGCATGATCAGTACTCATATTTTAGATACGAATTTAGGCAAACCAGCTGCACACGTAGAAGTGAAGTTGTTTCATGCAGAAACCCATGAGCTGATTGCAACCGCAACCACGAACCAAGATGGGCGTGTGAGTGATTTTGGAATAAAAGAGTTTGCAGAGGGTGCTTATCAACTTGAGTTCGAAATCGCCTCTTATTTTTCATCACTAAAAGTCAAAACTTTTTTCCCGCGTGTATGCATTCAATTTTTTATAGAAGACATTAATCAGCATTACCACATTCCCTTACTGATTAGCCCGTTTGCTTACTCCACTTATCGCGGTAGCTAACTCAAATATAACGAGGAGAAAAATATGAATCATCGGCAAAAGAATGCGATTTCTCCAGAGCATGAATATTTAGGAATATCCAAAAGTTTTGCTTACGGGTTACAGCACGTGCTTACCATGTATGGTGGCATCGTTGCCCCGCCCCTTATTATTGGAACAGCGGCAGGACTAAGCTCAGCACAAGTCGGAATGCTAATTGCAGCTGCCCTATTTGTAGGTGGATTGGCAACACTGATTCAAACAATCGGAACCAAATATCTAGGTGCAAAATTACCTTTAGTTCAGGGCGTGTCTTTTGCAGGTGTTGCAACCATGGTCGCAATTATCACCACAGGTGGAGGCTTACCTGCTGTATATGGCGCAGTCATTGCTGCGTCTCTGATTGGCCTATGTCTTGCGCCTTATTTTTCTAAAATTATTCGATTTTTTCCACCTGTTGTAACGGGATGCGTCATCACAATTATTGGTTTATCTCTGTTACCCGTCGCAGTTCGCTGGATGATGGGTGGTAACAATAAAGCACCCGACTGGGGAAGTGTAGAAAATATCTCTTTGGCCTTACTAACCTTAGGCATTGTGATTGTTTTAAATATGTTGCCGCAAGCCAGCATTCGTCGCTTATCGATTTTATCGGCTATTGTTGCTGGTACTGCCCTCGCCTATTTTATGGGCTTTGGTGATTTTAGTCAGGTAAGCTCAGGCGCATGGCTGCAATTTCCACACTTATTTGCATTTGGCTTACCGACTTTCGAGCTCAGCGCAATCTTGTCGATGTTAATTGTAACTTTAGTCATTATGACGGAAACCACAGCCGATATTATTGCTGTTGGAGACATTGTAGGAACGGAAGTAGATGCCAAACGTATCGCCAATGGTGTACGTGCGGATATGTTTTCAAGTGCTTTCGCCCCTATCTTTGGTTCATTCATGCAAAGCGCTTTTGCCCAAAATGTTGGACTCGTTGCGATTACAGGTATAAAAAGCCGCTTCGTAGTAGCAGCAGGCGGTGTGATTCTGATTATTTTGGGTCTACTCCCTATTATGGGTCGTTTGATTGCCGCGATTCCAATGCCCGTACTTGGTGGTGCAGGTTTGGTCTTATTTGGATCGGTTGCAGCAAGTGGAATTCGCACTTTGGCAAAAATAGATTATAACGATCAGAAAAATTTAATTATTGTCGCGACCGCTTTATCGGCAGGGATGATCCCAATTATTAACCATGAATTTTATGCTCATTTCCCAATTTGGGTACAAACTTTGTTCCATTCGGGCATTAGTTCAACTTGTATCTTTGCTATCTTGTTGAATTTGTTATTTAATCATTTACCTACATTTCGCAGCTCGCGCACCCCTCATTTAAGCCAAACAATAAATACCAGAAATACACATTAAAGATTTAGTTTTTAGCGCCCCACTTCGGTGGGCCTTTTTTTAACCGTTGATCAAATTTGGCTTCATTTTTGCTTAAGACACTGTATCCTTAGCGTGCTTTATTTGGGGGGAGATCATTTAAATGCAATTAAAGCAACTTGCGGCGACTTGTGCCTTGTTATCTGCAACTGCCATGGTTCAGGCAAAACCAATCTGGCAAGATTTTAGCGTGACTGGACTTTATGGTGAAAACTATGAAGTTGTAGATGACAAAGAAACCACTCTTACTTTGGAATATGCAGCGAAAGTTAAATACGCTGATGTATTTTTCTTTATGGACCGTATGCGTGGTGAAAATGACCACAAAAGTACTTACTTCGAGTTATCACCACGTTTAAGCTTAGGTGAAATATCAGGTAAAAAACTGGCGTATGGCCCAATCAAAGATGTGTTAATTAGTACCACTTGGGAAGGCAATAGTGAAGACGGCAACAACTTCGATAATTTCCTTTATGGTTTTGCTGTCGACTTAAATATCCCATATTTCCAATATGCGAATTTAAACTTCTACCGTGCAAATAATGAGAACACTGACGACGATTATCAAATGACGTTCGTTTATGGTATTCCATTTAAAATCGCATCTGAAGATTTCTTGGTAGATGGTTTCCTTGACTGGTCAACTGCTGAAGGCGACCATGCCAGCGAGTTGAACTGGACAACACAATGGAAATGGAATGTGGGTAAACACATTTCTCCTGACACACGTTTATACCTCGGTATTGAGCACTCTGTGTGGAATAACAAATTTGGCCTTCAAGGACGAGACGAAAACAACGTCAGTGCATTGGTTAAATATCACTTCTAAAATTATGATTTAGAAGCTTGAAACAGCAAGGAGAAGTCCTTGCTGTTTTTGTTTTAATCGAGTGGATTACCCACAATATTGCTAATAATCCCCTGCATAATATGTCCACCTTGTTCACGGCGTAATTCTTCATACCACGCTTGAGTAACGCTTTCATCTTTCATATGGGTCACATCGCAACGTTTACGCGCACGAAGTACTAACTCATTTGCACGTTCATTACGCTTGTTTTGATAGCGACGTAAAGCATCTTCGACACCTAAAGTGTTAATTTGCAAAGAACGCGCTAAATAAATCGCATCTTCCATGGCTTGGCAGCCACCTTGCCCAATATCAGGTGTGGTGCTGTGTGCAGCATCACCTAAAATCACCACGCGACCTTTATAAAACTGGGTGAACGGTTCAATATCATGTATTTCTACCCGATTGGTCTTTTGCGGGTCTAAACGTTCAATGAGCTGCTGTACTGGTAAACACCAATCAGCAAAATATTGTTTTAAAAGTTTTTTATATTCATCTCGATTATTTTCTAAACCTGCTGGCAAAGGCACATCTAAAAAGAAATAGAATTTCCCATGTGCAACCGGCATCAGAGAAGCACGCTTGCCTTCCCCTACATAAGTTGTCCATTGCTGAGCTGGAGCTAAATCTTCAGATATTTCAACCAGACCATTCCAATTCACATAACCCGCATAACGGCGCTGTACTTGCTGGCCCAACACATAGGCCCGTGTAAGAGAGTGAGTACCGTCTGCCCCAATCACTAAATCGGCTTGTGTAGAGTTACCATCAGCAAAATGCACCTCAACAAAATCAGCCTTGTCATCAAGACTGACCATTTTTTTGCCTAAATAGATTTGATCTCGGCCAAACTCATCCATCAGCATATTTTGTAAATCGGCACGTGCAACTGGATAAGGTCTTTGCCCTACTTCTTCAATTAATGGTAGTAAACTGAATTGTGTCATCACGTCTCCAGTTAAACCATCCACGTAGGCCAAGTCGTCCATTTGTCCACCAAGTTGGGCGATTTTCTCTGTTAATCCCAGATAGTTCAGACATTTTACGCCATTTGACCACAATGAAATGGCAGCACCCACAGGAAGAATCTTCTCTGTTTGCTCATAAATACGAACTTGATGACCAAATTTCTTTAATGCAATGCCTGTGGTTAGACCTCCCATTCCCGCACCAATAATCACCACATTCATAACACTCTCCTATAGATATTCACCTATAGGGTGCTTATGCTAAAAACATGCCATCGTTCAAAATTTATTTAGCTTTTCCACAAAACTGGCATGCACCATGCTTATATATTTAAGTATAAAACTCGTCTTAACATGCTCAGTGTTAGGGCAGTTTTAAATGAAAAATCATGTTTTTAACAAGAAATACGGATACTCCATTATGGCAACACTGCACGCTCCAGCTTTTGAACTTCCTGAAATTTTGAATACGAAAACCAATTTGGCAGATGCCCGAATTGGTGCACAAGTCATTGAGTGTTCAGATGATTTCTTCGCAGAAGCAAAGCGTATGCTGCAATTTGAAGCACCTGTTTTTGTTGAAGATAAATTCGATGACAACGGCAAATGGATGGATGGATGGGAAACGCGTCGTAAGCGTCATGCGGGCTATGACTGGTGCATTGTAAAACTAGGTGTAAGTGGGAAAATCAGTGCGCTTGATATCGATACCAGCTTTTTTACAGGAAATTATCCCGCTTCTGCATCATTAGAAGCTTGTTATGCACCAAATGGTGACCTTACAGGAGCAAAATGGGAAAGTGTTTTAGAAAATACTGAACTAGGCCCAAGCCAGCATCATATTTTTATGGTCAATAATGATGCACTTTTCACTCATATACGCCTCAATATTTTCCCAGATGGTGGTATTGCCCGTTTACGTGTCTATGGCGATGTTCATATTCAGGTGACTGATAGCGAGCAAACTCTCGATTTATTAGCCCTCGAAAATGGTGGCCGCGTAGTTGCCTATAGCGATGCCCATTTTGGACATCCGCGCAATTTGATTAATCCCGGCCGTGGCGTCAACATGGGTGATGGATGGGAAACCAAACGCCGCCGAGCACCAGGTTATGACTGGTGTATTCTTGCTCTAGGTAAAGGTGGGAAAATTGATAAGCTTGAAATTGATACAGCTCACTTTAAAGGGAATTTCCCAGCCCAAGTATCCATTCAGGCGGTTTACCTTGAAAATGCAACCGATGCACAATTAATTCCACAGAGTATGTTCTGGACTTATTTACTTGAAGCTCAACCTATGCAAATGGACCATATTCATGAATATGTGAATGAGATTTTACAGCATGAAAAAATCTCGCATATTCGTATCAACATGATTCCAGATGGCGGCATTAGCCGTGTCCGTTTATGGGGGAAAATTGCCCAGTCATGATCATGAATAATGTCCAAATTCAGCCCTTAACCATTGAGAGCTTTCAGCCATTCGGAGAAGTCATTTGTTGTGACGGGCATGACTTTTTTCATATTAATGATGCACACACCGAGCGCTACCACGCGCTCGTTGAAACAGAAATTGAAGGGGAAGCAAAAGCAGGAATCAGTATTTTCCGTAATATTAAAGCTAGCCTTTTACCTCTGGAAATTTCAATGCTAGAGCGTCATCCGAAAGGCTCTCAGGCATTTATTCCATTACAACAGCAAAAGTTCTTAATTATTGTGGCACCTGCTTTGGACGAGAATACTCCCGATATTTCAAAATTATGTGCATTTGTTTCAAATGGAAAACAAAGCATCAATTATCGGGCAGGTACATGGCATCATCCTTTGCTTACCTTTGAAGCACCGAGTGATTTTGCAGTAGTGGATCGAATTGGAGGCGGAGCGAATTGTGATGTTTTTCAATTTCCACACGCTATAAAAATTACGGTCTAAATTAAAGTATACAGATCTGTCTATTTTGATTTAATGGCAGCAATCGTTGTGGTGATTTGCAATAATCTAGGTTTACATAAAAACCCCGCCTATTAAGCGGGGATTTTTTTAATTCTATTTTAAACGGTGATATCGGCTAAGTTACCTTTCTGCTCAAGCCACTGCTTACGATCTGCTGAACGTTTTTTGGCAAGTAATTTATCGAGTAAACCTGCCGTAAAATGAGCATCATCCAGGTCGAGCTGCACCAAGCGGCGTGTGTTTGGATCCATCGTGGTTTCACGTAGCTGAATCGCGTTCATCTCACCCAGACCTTTAAATCGGGTAATTTGCGGATTACGATTGCCTTTCACATTTTTCAAGATGACTTCGAGTTCATCATCATCTAAGGCGTAGAAGACATCTTTACCAATGTCGATACGGAACAATGGTGGCATTGCCACATACAAATGCCCTTCTTCAACCAATGCTGGAAAGTGTTTAACGAATAGCGCACATAACAAAGTGGCAATATGTAAACCATCGGAGTCCGCATCGGCCAAAATACAAACTTTGCCATAACGTAGCTCGGATAAATCATCACTGCCCGGATCTACACCAATGGCAATCGCAATATCGTGAACTTCTTGAGAAGCCAATACTTCATCTGAAGAAACTTCCCATGTGTTTAAGATTTTTCCACGAATTGGCATGATGGCCTGAAAGTTTTTATCGCGTGCTTGCTTGGCACTACCACCTGCCGAGTCACCCTCGACAATAAATAACTCACTGTCTTCGCGGGTTTGACCAACACAGTCAGCCAATTTACCCGGTAATGCAGGACCAGAAACAATCTTTTTACGCTCAACCTTTTTCGCGGCTTTTAAACGACGACCCGCTTTAGAAATCGCCATTTCTGCCAGTTGCATGGCAATTTCAGCATGTTGATTCAGCCAAAGTGAAAAAGCATCTTTGGCAATATTTAAAACAATATTAGATGCCTCTCGACTAGAAAGACGCTCTTTGGTTTGACCTGAAAACTGTGGTTCTTGGAACTTGAGTGACAAAATATAGTTCACGCCATCCCAAACATCTTCTGCTGATAGTTTGAGATTACGTGGCAACAAGTTACGCAGCTCACAGAACTCACGTAATGCTTCAGTTACACCTGAGCGTAAACCGTTCACATGAGTACCGCCTTGGGCGGTTGGAATCAGGTTTACGTAACTTTCTTGAACCTGCTCACCACCTTCTACATTCCAGCAAATCGCAAATTCACACGCCGCACGATCTGCCTGACCATTACTCACGAAAGCGGGATTTGGCAAGATTTCACGGTCTTGCAATTCATCCATCAAATAATCGACTAGGCCATTTTCAAATTGCCATTCAATTTTTTCATCGTTAATTTGATCAATATAGATAATTTTTAAGCCTGCTGCTAAAACAGCTTTGGCTTTTAAATTATGTTTAAGGGCTTTTAAAGCGAATTTCGGACTATCAAAATATTTAGTTTCAGGCCAAAAATGTACTGTCGTACCTGTCGCACGTTTTGGTGCCTTACCCTCTAGCACGGCTAAAGGCGCAACAGGCTCCCCTTGCTCAAATGCCATTTGGTAGAGGTTGCCCTGACGTTGTACTTCGACTTCAACACGTGTTGATAAAGCATTTACAACTGAAATTCCCACACCATGTAAACCACCAGAAAACTGGTAGTTATCGGTACTGAATTTACCGCCAGCATGTAACTTGGTCAGAATGATTTCGATACCACTTTGGCCATATTCAGGGTGAATATCGACTGGCATACCACGGCCATTATCTTCAACCGACAATGAACCATCTTTATAAACCGTGACACATATTTTGTCGGCATGACCCGCTAATGCTTCATCAACAGCATTATCAATAACTTCCTGAGCTAAATGGTTAGGTCGAGTCGTATCGGTATACATCCCTGGACGACGACGAACAGGGTCTAAACCGGAAAGGACTTCAAGCGATTGAGCCGTATATTGTGTCACGTTGTACGTTTTCCTTATTTGATGGTGTGCGCAAAGAATTCGATCACTAACGGTAATTTTTCTTCAAAATCTTCCATAGCATGATTGCCATGAGCATCCGTCAAAATCAATGAGGATGGCGTTGCAGCACTATAATAGCGTTGTGCTTGACGATAATCCAAAATTTCATCGCCTTGTTGCAATAAGACGAGTATTTTGTCGGCATTTTTAGGTTGTTTCAGTTCAAGTTGCTGCAACTGTCGTAGCTGAACATGATCAATCGACCATTGATCATTCACCACATAGGGCATGCTTTCAACCTGAAATAACTCATCAAACAACTTCCATGGTTGCATAGCAGGGTTAATCAGTACAGCCGGAATATTATATTTCGCGACAAAGTATGTCGCAAAAAAACCACCTAAACTACTACCTACAAGTGCAACATCATCCAGACTTTCAATAAGCTCTGAAACCTGCTCAACCACCTGATCTGGAGATCTATTGAGGTTTGGCAAATGCACATTAATCCCTAATTCGCTACAATACTGCCGTAAGCTCAATCCTTTAATCGAAAGAGAGCTACTATTAAAACCATGGAGGTAGATAATATTCATATATTTCCCTCTAAATTGAGACTAATTTCACAATTTTGTTCTCAGTTTGTATAGAAAAGCACAATTGTTAGACAAGAAAAACCACTCAACTAACCATTCATCAGTATTTTAAAAAAATGTGTTATTTAAACTACTAAGATGGAAACGTTTACTGCCGTTGATAAAAAGTACAGCTTAAAACGTCGGTTATAACGTATATGGGGAAAAGATATGCCGAGCTTAACACCACTACATGAAACTTATTGTAAATGGGATCGTACGCCACCTAGTCAGGCAGACGTACTAGAAGGTTTAGCTCAACTGTTCAGCACCAGCTTAAATGGTGTACATGAATTAATACAAGTTATTAATATTGAAGTCTTAAAAAATGCTTTTGGTATTAGCACACAAAACGCTAAAAACTTTCAAAAACGACCATTTGTGCAAAAGGCATATCAATTTTCTTATGGCGCTTTACAAAAATATGGTCGTTATTTTTTAGCACCCGGTTTGCGTCGCATTATTGAAAAATATCCAACACTTCACGAAAAACCACTCACCCCAAGCCTACATTTTTTGGTGGGAATTTTGAATGGTGTTTTTGGGGATTACCTACTTAAGCAACATAGTCCACTTGCCCTACCAATAGTGCTATACGATCACTACGGAGCTATACAGCAAGGTGAGCTTGCAGGCCGTATTGTAATTATGGTTCACGGTTTGTGTATGAATCATCTGACTTGGTCAAACGCCCATTATGGTGGAATTGGAGAGCGTCTATTAGCCCAGCGTGACCATAACACCATGCTGTATTTAAATTACAATACAGGTCGACGTATTTCAGCAAATGGACGCAGCTTCTCAAATTTATTAGAAGATCTCGTAAAAAATAATCCAAGAATTACTAGCATTGATGTGATTGGCCACAGTATGGGTGGACTGGTTTCTCGTAGTGCTTTGTTCTACGGTAAACAAAATATGTATCAATGGATTCATATGGTCGAGAATCTGGTGTGTATTGGTTCCCCACATCATGGTGCAGTCTTGGAGCGCTTTGGTTTTACCATACAAGATAAGCTCGGGGCTTTCCCTTTTGTAGGTTTACTTGGTCAACTGGTTAATATTCGCAGTAATGGTATTTTAGACTTACGCCACGGTAGTGTTCGTGATGATGACTGGGAATATATGGATGCCCGAATTGGCATGATGGACGATAATCGTGCCCCTGCTCCTTTGCCTTCTCATATCAATACTTTTTTAGTGGCAGGAACACTCGAGTTTGAAAAAGTACGCAATAAAGCGCTTACTGTGATTGGTGATTACTTGGTGAGTGTGAAAAGTGCGCTGGGTGAACATCCTAATCCACGTTTTCAGCTTAAAGTTCCAGACTCGCATAAAGCTGTGTTTTATGGCTTAAATCACTTTGAAATTCAGTATCATTCGAGCGTTGCCGAACAAATCACTCGTTGGTTATATCCTCATGCGAATGATTATGTGCAAGAAGGTATTCAAACCCATATTATTGATATGCCGAACTATACCCTCGAAGATTTAGAAGGGATTGTAGAGACGTAAAAAAAGCCCAACTTATGTTGGGCTTTTTTTAAATTTAAATTATTTTCAAGATCATAAATCCATCAATAATTTTTATCTAACCATTTTTTAATTTCAGAAATGGTTTTATATTTATAATAGACTTTCCCTTCCGCAACCCCTTCAAAACCCTCTGTATTACTACCTAATATATTTGTTATATTTTTCAGATTTAAAATCTTATTTTCCCTAATTTGATATAGGTTAACTTGATACATTTCCCCTTCTATTTGTGGAGTACAACAGTAGTATGCTGAATTAATAGTAATCAATATTGGAGATTTTCTTTTAGTTGATTTATAGATACTTACAGCTAAAAGTTTAGGACTTTCTTTAGCTGAAAAATCAGAGTAATCACCAACAAATATTTTCTTCTCTTGATCTCCTAGATAACCTTTAAGATATGAACCTTCTGAAGACTCACATATATAATTATAGAATTTATAATCATTTTTCTTAAATATACTTAATTTTACTTGTTGGTCAATATTACATTGATCCTTTGCAAATAAATTATAACTACATGTTGCTAATAATAAGAATACAGAAAAAACAAGGATTATCTTATCATTTAAAATACTCATATTTTCTCATCACAAAATATTATCTAGCTAGAAGAAATTTAATATTTCTTTAAAAAAGAAATTCTTTCTTTTGTCATTTCAGTTTGACATTTTACAGCTTCAAAATGGCTCTCTCTCCCATATTCATTTTCATCTGCAACGCATACAGTTTCCTTCTCTTTAATCCAGTCTCTTTGAGATTCTCTTAACTTTTCTTTATTTCCTTTAGATAGGTTTGAGATCTTTTTTTGATATAATGCATTCAATATTTTATCATTTTTCTTATAATCAGCTAAATAACAGTTCAATATGTCATTAAAAACCGTACTATCTGGAATACAGGCTGAACTAACTTTATCTGCGAAGGCACATGAAGAAATAAAGATAGTCAAAATATAAATCTGGATTTTTTTATTCATAACAATCACACTTTAATCCTTTTTCAAAAATATTCGCTTCTTCTCTTCGACGTTTGCCCACACCACTATTTCCTTTTGGTCCCGTTTTATTCCAAAGTTTAGACATATCTCTTAAAATATTAGGGATTTCTTCAGGCTTTTTATTTTTTAATGCGTCTTGAACTTGTCTCATATGCTTACGTGTTAAACCTTTTTTAGGGGGTTTTGGATCTACTAAACCTGGTCCTCTATTAAAAACTAAAGAAAGTAACACGCCTTGGCAATGTGGGTGTAAGGTTAAGGTTTCAGGATAAATAGATAATACCTGATTTGCATAACGTGTTTTTAATACAGTTGCTAATTTCAATGCATTATCTTTAGTAATCGTAATATCTGATAACTTCTGTATAAGGTTATGGGCATTATTACCCTTTTTACCTTGTGCGCTCATTAAACGCTCTATTTGATCTTTAGTATAAAATTTTGCTAAATCTTGTTGAATTTGTGATTTCGATTGTTGACCTAAATCATATCCTATAGCGATTGTAACCCCACTTGAATCATCACCTGGATGATAAGGTCTTGGCTCATATCTTTCAAATTCTAATATTTTTTTCCACATTTCCATCGAAATAATATAAGGTCCAGGTGTAGTATCAAATGAAATAGTCTGAACTACGCATTCAGATGGGCAATCTTTAGCCTTAACTTTCTTATTAATCTCTGGATCATTCTGTGCCGTACTGCCTTTTGTTATATCTACATCCAGATGGAACTCAACAGGGTTGTTTTTGACTCGTGTTGCCATATAGGCTTGTGTCTTTAAAGGCTTACCATCAGGCTTATACACCGTAAATTCTAGTTTCTGCCCTACCATGCTTTGTAATGGTAATTTTCCATTCGATATACTAAAAAGCTGTTTTTTACCATTCTCTACAACTAACATTTCCACATTAGTTTTTTCTACAATGTAGTCACTTCCATCTCGATCTAAAATTTTAATCGTAGATGCACTTTTAAACTTTTCATAAGGCTCATCTAATTTAATAAAAGTTGGTTGGGAACTACCGTTAGCAGAGTTTATTGAACTTTTTAAAACAAATGTATCATTTGATGTTAATACTAAGACCTCTATATCTCTATTAGGTGATGAGCATACTTCTACTATGCCTTCATCATTTGTATATTTATCGGGTGAATTTCCTTTACCTTTTGGTCGTGATTGAACAGGAAAGTTTTTCATAACTTTTCCATTCATATCAACAATTTTAAAAAAAGTGCTTACAATTCCTTTGGTTGATCTGGATTGCTTTAGTTGTTTATATTCATCAATTGTTTTTGGCAACTGGACTTTAATAGGATTTTTTTCTGAGGAATGAATAGAAGAGTTTAGCGTTTTAAATACTGTATAATCTTTTTGATTAGGAGGTTTTGCTAATATTTCAACAGTTCTATTTGGTGAGGCCTGAAAAACAAACAAACCCAAATTATTTGTTTTTTGGCTATTAGCATTTAATGAATCTTTATATCTAGATTGTACATTTAAGTTAATAATCTGCTTTCCAGATTTATCATAAAACTTAGTAGTAATAGTGACTAATTTACTCATTAATCAAAACTCCTCTTCTGTATAGACGTCATCATTTTCTTCGTCATACAAAAGTGTTTCTTCTAAAAGCTCATCAATATTTTCACTATCAGGCATATTTTGCTTTAACTGAATATAATCCGAATTAAAAATCATTGCAGTAAAGTCTGCTTCTTCTGGTGTATAAAACCGTAATGAACTTAAATTATTTTTCTTATCAAGATCATTTTTATAAGTTTTTATAAGGCTAGTGTTCTTTTTATTTATAATAAATAGTTCTTTTTTACCTTCCGAATTTATATTCCAGTTATAGTTAATTTTGTTACTAAAAGGTGTTTTTATAGTGGGTAAGCTTATCTTGGGAACAACAATATTTGCGCCACTCATAAATAAATGCTGACCGGCCTTAACCTCCAGCTTGCCTCCAGTTACTGGGAAAATACCTGAACCATTAATCTTGAGTTGTGAACCGTCCGCAGTGAGTATAATTTCTTTTGGGCTAATTATTTCGATTCTATCTTCTGTTGAAATAATCTGTATTCCTTTTCGTGCAATGATATCCGTACCATCACTTTGTGCTTGTAACTCGATTTTGCCCTTACCCGCATACATTCTTGCTCCATCTTGAGCTGCAAAAAAACTTATCTTATTTTGGGCATGAGCAATCAAATTCTTTTGAGTACTCAGGTTAATACTATCACCAGCAATTTGGCTAATCTGTCCATCTGCACTCAGATGAATGTCTTCATTACTTGCAACCGCTACACTATTTGGCGCACTTAATACCATAATCGCTTGTTTAAATGCAGCAGCTTTATCATTGTCTTGCTGTTCAATCTGATTTAAAAAGGTTTTTAAATGATCAAGAACTTCCAACGGATCTGTCTGCTGATTTTTAGCAACTTCACTTAGAGCTTTGCTATTGTTTAACCCGCCTTCAAGTTGCTGTTTGGTTTCATTCGCATCAAGGTGATGTCCTTGCGCTTGATCTTGTTTATACGTAGTAATATATAAGCCACTACCTGCACGCACAGCTCCCCAAGCGTCTGTTCTAAGCTCAAAGCCTTCACCACGACCTTGGCTCGTCGCTTGTTCTTTCGGATGGCTTAAGTTACCTAAATTCAGTTGCGTCGCTGCATGGCTACTTTGTAGTTGGGTACTAATTTGCCCTGTTGTGTCATCAAATCGTAATTGGTTAAAACCACTACCGCTGATTTCCTGACTACGAATACCACTCAGTTTTTTAGTATCGGGAAGCTGTCCTTTCACATCAAACTTGGTTGGTGAACGCTGTGCTTCATGGATTCGTCCCGTCACAAATGGACGATCGATATTGCCATCAAAGAAGTCAATGACCACTACTTCACCAATACGCGGTAAGAATCGTGCTCCATAGCCTTCACCTGCCCAAGGAGTCAGTACATCAACCCAAGCTGAATCTGTATCATTGTCATTGCTGCCTGCCCCACCATCATGGCCATGATCATCACTGCGGGTAAACAGAAAACGCACCTTGATGCGCCCCCATTCATCGACATGAATAGTCTCTCCCTCTGGCCCTACGACTTTCGCTCTTTGTGGGTAGGCAATCGGACGATGCTGTTCTGGATTATATTCAGGTGTCGTTTTGATTTGACGGCGAATTAAAGTCAGCTCATTACCTTGACGCTCAATATCGTCATAACCATGTTTATCCCAACGACTTTGGGTTAGTAACTGACTAACTTGCTGATGTAGATCTTTTGGTAAATTATTTTGGTTGTAGAAATTTTTAGCGATAATCAGGAACTCTTGATCAACCCCTTCATGTTGATCAACTTCAGGATGCTCTCGGAGATTAAACCAATAGCCGACTTGGCTATCTCGAACACTGCTATAAGCTTTGAAGTATTTGGCCTGACTGGCATACATGTCATTAAACTGCTGATTCAGTTTCTCTAACTGATTGCTAGTTGAAGCAGTAGCTTGATCCTCACCTTTCAAATCTTGCATCCAAGCTGGACTCATGTGCCATGCTTGCTCAAGGCTTAAACTCGCTGAATCAAAGTTATCTGAATGTGTATGGGTCGTGATGACGGAACCAGCACCTTCTTCTTGTGCTAAGGCATCGGGCTGCCAGCGTTGCACATGTACAGCAGTCGGTTGCAGACTTCGCACCGCAACAAACCCTGTAATACTATCTTGATATTCTGTCGCGCTACTTCGGTGATAGCGAATGCTACGGCGTGCTAAAGCTTGGTACTGGTTATTATCATCAATTAATCTAAGCTTTTGGGCTTGTACTGGAGCAGTAAAATGAGGAACAAAAAGCTCTGATTCATCAATTAGCCAACTAACACCTTCACTTCGCCATAAACGCGTAAGAAAGTCATAGTCGGATTCATTATGCTGCATGATAAATGGGCGAGTATCATAACTCTGGCTTAACCCACTCAGGTCTAGGCTTAAACTTGTCGCAAAAAGTGGACTTTTTTCTTGCCACTCTTTGAATAGAACTTCGGTAATTTCTACAATACTTTTATTCATAAAAACACGACTATTACGGCGTTTATGCCATAAATTTGTCGCGTCTTTTAAGGTCAATTTATAAAGCGTTAAAGCGCCATCACTTTGCCCATAACTGGCTTCAGTCACAATTCCTGTAGTTCGAAACAATTGGCCAGAATCTGTAACCTGATCAACAGCAACCTGAACGCCTATAAACTGCTTCAATGCAATTTGGGCACTCGTCGAAAGGCAAATTAACTCAGCTTCAATTCCCCCATTTAGCTGATGTTGGCCTTCTATACGTTGTAAAAAAACTTGGTGATTAAGCAATTCATTAGAAAATTGCACGTGGATCGCGCGTTTCTGTGCACTTAATCCTATTTTTTCCAAAACATTAAAGATATTAAAAAACATTTTTTATAATCATAAGGATATAAAACGGCTGCACTTTATAAAAAACAGAACTATCTGTCTATATCATTATGCTTTTTTTCAATTTGTTTTTTTATATTTTGATTAATTCTAAAACAATAAAAAAAGCCCAACATAATATTGAGCTTTTTTTAATCTGTTTAAACTTACTTTTTAGCAGTCTTAAACACTGGATAAAAACGGAATAATTGCCATAAACAGACCAGTAATAGCAAAATGAAATAGACCAATGACCAGACTGGTAAAGACTGGCCTAAAAAGGTCCAGTCAATTGCTGCACATTCACCTGAACCCGACAGGACTTCCTGTAAAACTGTTTTCATTGGTAAGGCATCAACTAAATAGTTTAAACCCGGACCACAGCTTGGTACTTGATCAGGTGGTAAATGTTGTAGCCAGACATGACGCCCTGCTACACCCACTGACCATAAAATTGCGATGCCAGCCAAAAATGCGTAAAAGCGTTTAACCGCATTGGAAACAGGGTTATGCAAAAATGCAATCAGTGCCACAAGGCCCATTGCCATTAAGCCAACACGTTGAAAAATACAGAGCGGACATGGCTCTAAACCTTTTACATGTTCCAGATACAACGCAAAAGACATGCCGACAATACTTGCTAAAACAAGTAGTCCACTCACCAAACGGTAACTTAATCGCATGTAAAACCTCATTTTATTATCGATATTGTTCAAGATATTGGTCAAAACTGACCTGAGTATCTTGCTCAAGTTGTTCTTGCTGCTGTAACGATTGTGCAGCCAATTGCTCAAAATGTTTCAAGGTTTCCACACTAAGCTCATGCTGTTCATAACTTTCAGCATGTAACTGGGCCATGTGGCTACCAAAACTCCAAGTTCCACCATGCTTTAACGTATCGTCAATAACATGGGCTGACAAAGTTTCATCAACTTCATCAATTCGTGCTTGCATGATCGCTAATGCAGAACCATACAGCTCTGTTGCATAGGTCTGATCGAGTAACTGCGCACAACCTTGCATTTGAGCAATATACAAACGTGCCCAATCTTCGATGTGATAAGACCCATTTAAATCTGTAATGGTTGCATTCGGTGCTCGGCCACGATTCACCACTTCAGTCTGGTTCTTTTCAATCAAATCTTGCTCAGGGCCTAACAACTCTGGGCTATCACTTAACAAGCAATAAAGTGCTAACACTTCAAGGAAGCCGGCTGTCGTTTCATCAACGCCAATTGACGAATATGGGTTTACATCAACAGCACGTAACTCAACATAACCCACTCCTCGATTTTTCAAGGCTTGAGACGGCGTTTCACCCGCTTGAGGCACCTGTTTTGGACGTACGAGACTGTAATATTCATTCTCGATCTGCAAAACATGATCATTAATTTGCAACGGCTCACCAGCGGCATCATTTAACCCTAAACGGCTAAATGGTGGGTAAGGAGAATGAACGGCTTTTTGTAAACCATCCAAATAACCAGTCAAATTGTTGTAATGAATACCTAAGCTTTTTTGGGCTGAGTTTTGATAACCCAATCGCCCCATACGTAAAGCTGTAGCATACGGTAAATAGTATGAACCTTTGATTAAAGGCAACAACTGATGTTTATGTCCGGTCAAGAAACAACGACATACCGTTGGACTGGCGCCTACCAAGAACATAACCAGTGGTGTTAAACGGATAAAATTACGAATAAGACCAAAATAACGATGGCTACGATAATCCTGCAAACTTAATGATTTTAATTGTTCGTCAGTTTCATGAGCCTGCAACTCAGCAAAAAGCGTATCTGGAAAAGATAAATTGTAATGCACACCTGAAATCGTCTGCATACGACGACCATAACGAATTCCTAACCCACGACGGTATAGTGTTTTAAAGCGACCAATATTAGAAGTGCCATACTGCGCTAGACGAATTCGTTCTTCATTGTCATCTAACATACATGGCATAGATAGCGGCCAAAGTTTTTCACCATTTTCTAAATGACGATGCACAACTGCATGGATATCTGTGAGCTCATGTAAAGCTTCACCAATGGTTGGCTTTGGAGAAGTAATAAACTCCATTAATGCTTCTGAATAATCAGTCGTAATTTGCGGATGTGTTAAAGCCGAACCTAATGCTTTTGGATGTAACTCTTGCGATAAGAACCCATTACTTTGCATACGTAGGCTTTCACGCTCTATTCCACGTAACATGCCTTGTAGTAGCGACGAATCCACCCAAGCAGGAATAACTGATTGAGATGGTGTAGTGGGTTGACTCATGCATTTGCTCGCTTATTAAAGATCACTATATACAAAATCGTGAGATGATACGGTTACTTATATAATCACATCATTCCAGTTTGGCAATTTTTATCACAATCTTGTTATTTAAGACACGAAAGAATTGTGATTTTATTGAAGAATAATTGCTAAAGAGTTGTCAATATCATGAACGATCAAGACATTTTAAACTTCTGGTTTTCACCTGAACACCGTTCACTTTGGTTTGCAAAAAGTGATGATTTTGACAAAAAGATTTGTGAAAATTTTTCTGACGTTCATCGACAGGCAACTCAAGCAGAACTCTGGTCTTGGCGAAAAACGGCTGAAGGCCGTCTGGCAGAGATTATTGTACTAGACCAGTTTTCTCGCAACATTTATCGTGATCAACCACAATCTTTTGCTTACGATAGCCTTGCTTTAGCTTTGGCACAAGAAGCCATTAGCTTGCAATTAGATGCACAGCTTAATCCAGAGCAACGCTCTTTTTTATATATGCCGTTTATGCATAGTGAATCAAAATTGATCCATGAGTTTTCATTAAAACTCTTTCAACGCCTCGGCAATGAAATTAATTTAAGCTTTGAGAAAAAGCATAAAGTGATTATCGATCGCTTTGGTCGTTATCCTCATCGCAATGCGATTCTTGGACGTGCCTCCACTCCAGAGGAAACCGAATTTTTATTAGAACCAAACAGTAGTTTTTAAAACTTCTTAATTTTTAACGCTGAGTCATTTATTTTTTAATGCTTAGCTGGGAGTTCATCATGAAATATCTCTCTCTTTGTTTAGCCTTAGGCACTGCCTTAACTCTAACTGCTTGTGCAACAACGCCAAGTAAACCAAGAACCTTTGATCAGCTTGGTCAGTTTTCAGCATATCCTTTAAATGCCCAAACTTTTCGGATTAGTTTTCAAGCCGACCCGAATATGAGTTATGGCGCAGCTGAAGAAATCACTTTGGTAAAATCAGCACAAACGACGGTACAAAAAGGCTTCCGCTTTTTTAAAGTGCAAAATGACCCAAGTAATCAAAGTCAGAAACCACCACGTCAAGCCGTGGTTTACCCATCTGCTCCAAGTTTTTACCCATATGGTTATGGTCGTCGTTACCCTGGTTTCTGGCATGATCCGTTCTATGATTACCCACAAGTGGTCAATATCGATCCTGTTCAAGTATCGTATACTATTGAATGTTATCGGGATCAGAAGCAGGCTCCTCAGGATGCTTTTGATGCAACCTTGATCTTGAAATCAATCGGACAAAAATATGGATTGAGTCCGACAGGAGAGCTGTTGCCACCGCCTGAGCCTCCAGTAAAACAAAAATGAATAGGATAAATTTATGAACATGGCAGAAGAAGTTCACCACGTGCCCAGTCTAAAACGTAGCAAATATTTTGCTACTCTGGCGCTTATTATTGTCGTTGTGCTGTGGATTGCACTGATGGTGGCTGATCGTTTTCTGCCAGAGTACACAGGTTTTATTCATATTTTAATGTTAGGGGCAGAAGCTGGTGTAGTCGGGGGTTTAGCGGACTGGTACGCGATTACAGTTCTGTTTAGGAACCCATTTGGTAAGTTACCCATTCCTAAGTTTTTACGCGACCACACCGAAATTATTCCACGTAATAAAGCTCGCATTGCAGAGTCAATGGGCCGTTTTGTACAGGAAAATTTTCTTTCGCCTCAAGTGGTAGAACGAAGCTTAGAAAAAACTGACTTAAGCCTCGCAATTGGTCAATGGTTAGCGAGTCCACAAAATAATACGCAAGTGGTACAGCTTATTCAGCAAACTGTTCCGAAAATTTTTGAGTTTGTTAGCCAAGATCAAATTGCCAACTTTGTGCAAAACAATAGTGTGCAATGGGTGCGTAATACCGAAGTCAATAAACTCGCAAGTGAAATGCTACGCGCGGTATTGGAAAATGACTTCCACCAAGACGTTTTACAGCGTGGTCTCGATATCGCCCATGAGTGGGTGGTACAAAACCCAGATAAAACCCGTGAATTGACCCGAAAGATGTTTAAAGCACTGGGTGTATGGTCACTTGCAAAAGGTGCAAGCTGGATTGGTATTGATGTTCAACAACGCACCATCGACTCACTCGTTGAAAAAGTAGAATCGATGCTGGCAGACCATGAACATCCTTGGCGACAGGAAATTGAAACCATTGCCCACTCGCTCATGCTAGAGCTGGCAAAACCAGACAGTGCTGCCAGCCAACGCCTAAACAGCGGTAAAGATGCTCTTTTAGACAGCCCTCAAGTCCTAAATTTCATTAGTGGTGCTGTCACCATTTTGTGTGATGCCATTAAAGAAGATTTAATGAAAAAAGACTCAGGTATTGCAATGAACCTTCGGGCTGCTATTCAGCAACTGGGTGAAAATCTTGTTCAAAATGCCAAAGTACGTGAAGTGTTAAACAAAGAAATGACAGGCCTTGCGCTGACTTTTACAGATCAATATAGCCATAAAATCATCCGCTATGTCAGCGAACGCATTCATGAATGGGATTCGCGCGAAATGATTGGAAAAATTGAAAACGAAGTCGGTGGCGACTTACATATGATCCGTGTGAACGGCGTTGTAGTCGGGGCATTTATTGGTTTAACACTCGGTGTAATTCGGGCAGTGATTGAATCAATTTTATAACTTTAAATATTTTTAATAAGAGAACAATATGCTACAGCTTCAGTCAAAATTGGCCACTCAAGGCGTGACGATTTTCAGTACGATGACGGCAATGGCACATCGACTAGGTGCACTCAACCTGTCACAGGGTTTTCCAGATTTTCCGGCTCCACCAGCCTTACTGGAAGCCTTATCTCAGGCGACTCTGGCTGGGCATAATCAATATCCACCTGGCGATGGTATTCTCGCTTTACGTGAACAGCTTGCTTTACAATTTAAGCAACGCGACCAACTTCAACTTGATCCTGTCACGCAAATTACCATTACTCCCGGCGCAACCATTGCAATTTTTTGTGCCATACAGGCATGCATTAATGCGGGCGATGAAGTTATTATTTTTGATCCAAGTTACGACAGTTATGGGCCTTCAGTACAATTAGCTGGTGGTAAAGCCATCCACATCGCTCTTGAAGCTCCAGACTTTAAAGTGAACTGGCAACAAGTTAAAGATTTGATTAATGATAAAACTCGAATGATTGTGGTGAATACTCCTCATAATCCAACAGGTACTATCTGGGAAAAACAGGATTGGTTAGAACTCATTGAACTGATTCAAGATAAAAATATTGTGATTTTATCCGATGAAGTCTATGAACATCTGGTCTTTGACAGTCAACAACACTTCAGTGCATTGCATTTTCCAGAACTCAGAGAGCGCAGTTTTGTGATTGGTTCTTTTGGAAAAACCTTTCATGTAACAGGCTGGAAAACAGGCTACTGTGTCGCTTCACCTGAGTTAATGCGTTTATTCCGCCAAATTTATCAATATGCGAATTTCTGTGGCACAACACCTTGTCAGATTGCCCTAGCGCACTATATGGAGCAACATCCAGAACATATTCAAGAGCTTCCACAGTTTTACCAAACTAAGCGAGATCGTTTTAATCAGGCGATCCATAATAGCCGTTTCTTGCTAAAACCGTCTCAAGGTACTTATTTCCAAAATCTCGATTACAGTCAAATTAGACCCGACTTAAACGATGTTGAAATGTGCCAGTTTCTAGCAGAACAACATAAGATTGTGGCTATTCCAGTTTCGGTTTTCTACAAGCAAGCGCCGGAGTCTTTGCGTTTGATTCGTTTCTGCTTTGCTAAAAATGATGAGACATTGCAAAAAGCAGGAGAAATTCTGAATCAATGTTAATAAATTTAGCCACTTAGCATAGTAAAAACACTACAAGCCATTTGCTCTAACTATGCTAAGTTGGATATCTGCCCCGCTCATCAAAGAGATGGGCGATGGAGAATGCATGCCACCAAGACAGTCTTTAATTCATCAGCAAAATCTATGGAAAACATTTTTTGTTTTCTTGCTCCCCCTGATTGCAACCAATATTTTGCAGAACTTGTCTGGAACTATTAACACCATCTTTGTTGGTCAAATGATGGGGGTAGATGCAATTGCTGCCGTCTCTGTTTTTTTCCCTATTTTATTTTTGTTACTCGCTTTTATTATCGGGATTTCAACAGGTACGACTGTTTTAGTAGGGCAAGCATGGGGCGCGCAAAATATTGAAAAAGTCCAAAGTGTGGTGGGTTCTACCCTCTTTATGACACTGATTGGTGGAGTAATTACCGCGATTATTGGTGTGTTTTTTGCCCACGATATTTTAGAGTTATTAGGCACTGACCCCAAGGTAATGCATCTTGCTTTGCCTTATGTGCAATGGATGCTGGCGGGTAGCCCACTTCTGTTTGTTTATATTATTTATACCTCAATTTTACGTGGTGTAGGCGACAGTACTACACCTTTACTTGCATTGGCTTTAACTAGCGTTATTGGCTTAGTGATTACCCCGATATTGCTTAAAGGTTATTTTGGCTTACCAGCTCTGGGAATTATTGCTCCAGCAATTGCAACGATCACGGGTTATGTGGCTATTTTGATTTTTCTTGCGATTTATCTAAATAAGAAAAATCATCCACTTCGGCCGAATCGTCAGCTTTTGCAACATATCCGTCATAATCCAGAACTGAGCAAAATCATTTTGCGCTTAGGCGTCCCAACCGGCATTCAAATGATTACCACCTCAATGGCTGGCTTGGTTATTGTTGGGTTGGTTAACCATTATGGTTCACATGCTACAGCAGCATATGGTGCGGTAAATCAGGTGCTCAATTACATCCAGTTCCCTGCCTTATCAATCTCAATTGCAGCTTCAATTTTTGCTGCACAAGCGATTGGTGCAGGTAAATCTGAATTGTTATCTCGTGTGACTCGTACTGCCTTAGGCATGAACTTTTTATTTACGGGTACCTTAATTGGACTTGGCTATCTATTTTCAAAATATTTAATGGCTTTATTCATTACCGACCCAACCGTGGTGGTACTGGGCCAACAACTTTTATTTATTGTACTTTGGGCAATTTTATTCTTTGGTGCGGGTGCCATTTTTGCATCGATCATGCGTGCCAGCGGCACAGTGACCGTTCCAATGCTACTTAATATTTCCGCTATTTTGTTTATTGAAATTCCATGTGCTTACTGGTTTAGCTCAATATGGGGCCTTAAAGGAATCTGGGTTGCCTATGCCTTGGCATTTGTGAGTTTATGTATTATTCAAGGGCTCTATTACCAATTCATCTGGAAGAAAAAGAAGATCAAAGTTCTTATTTAGAACCAATCAATTCTTATAAAAAAAGCCATCATTTGATGGCTTTTTTTGACTTTGAAATTATTTCATTAACTTAGTCACAATGGTAGAAGCACGTTGATATCCAGTTGGGAACAAACGCTGGAATGCATCAAGAATTTTTGCATCACTACCAATCAATAAACGACGTTTATTTTTTAATACTGCTTGTAAAATTTGACTAGCCGCTTCCTCAGGTGGAGTACGTAATAACTTGTCAAAATTTTGAATCGATTTAGTCGGGTCCATACCCAAACTATTCAAGCTATCACTCATTTTTGCAGATTTAGCAATATTGGTGCGGATTCCACCCGGATGTACACACAAAGAGCTTACGCCACTTTTTTCAATATCTAACTCTTGACGCAATGACTCGGTAAAACCACGCACAGCAAATTTAGTCGCGTTATAAGCAGATTGAGTTGGTTGAGCGGTTAAACCAAATAGGCTTGAAATATTAATAATATGGCCATCTTGCGTTTGCTTAATGAACGGTAAGAACTCTTTCGTTCCGTACACTACACCCCAGAAGTTAATCCCAACGATCCACTCTAAATCTTCGTAGGTCGCACCTTCGACAGTAGAGCCTAATGCAACGCCAGCGTTGTTGAAAATCAGGTTAACTGACCCATGATCTTGAACAGTTTCTTGGGCCCACTGCTTTACCGCTTCACGGTCAGAAACATCAAGCTTTTTGGTCGTCACAGTAATCGTGCTATACGGTTTTAAAAGCTCAACGGTTTGCTGTAATCCCTTCTCATTAATATCACTCAATGAAAGATGGCAGCCCTGTTTTGCCAAAAGAATTGCGAGTTGTTGCCCAATGCCAGAACCTGCGCCCGTAATTGCAGCGACTTTGTTTTTAAAATTTTTCATTGTCCATCCTTTGTTTTTCGATATTTGCACAATCGGTTCATTGCATGTGCAGCTTAGACATCTTTAATATAATTTTGACAATATCCATTGTCAATATAGTACACTGTAATTTCAGATAGAATGGCACAATTCTGCTGAGAGCTTTATCATAGTGAGCATATTTGGCTAAAACCTATAAATTAGGAAACCATTCTTTAGGAAACGACTTATTTATGGCGACAAACGACTCAACCAGTAAAAAGAAAACAAAAACTGTGAGTAAAGAACGTCAGTTCAAAGGGTTATCTCTATCTGAACGTAAAGAGGCACGCCGAGAAAAACTGATTGAAGCTGGTATTGCGACCTATGGAACACTCGGCTTTTTTTCCGTGACGGTCAAAGATGTCTGCCAAGAGGCAAAACTCACAGAACGTTATTTTTATGAATCATTTAAAAAGAGTGAAGATTTATTTCAAACCATCTTTTTAAAAATGATTGAAGAATTGCAGCAAAACCTGATGCAAGCCGTCATTAAAGCGACACCAGATCCAGAAAAAATGGTCGATGCTGGTTTAAGGGCACTGCTGACGACATTAAAAGACGACCCGAGATTAGCTCGCATTGTCTATGTTGACGCAGTTTTGGTACAAGAATTACATAATCAGGCCACCATTCAAGAAACTCTTGCACAGTTTGATCGAATGATTCAGGCCTTTGTTATGTTGACCATGCCGCAAATCCAACACAACGAAAATGAGCTCTCTCTAATCGCAACTGGCTTAAATGGATATGTCACTCAAATTGCAATTCGATGGGTCATGGGAGGCTTTGAGCAGTCTCTTGAACAGGTTTTAACCGCATGCCGCATTGTTTTCTTATCTTTATTGGCCAAGGTTTCAAAATAATATTAAAGTTTTTTGACACTCTAAAATGAGCAAAACCAGTTAAGCGTTGAAGGTGATAACTTATTGAATGATTTTAAGAATATTTAAGCTTTCATGTCATCATTCGGTCACACCTTTGCCTTACTTTTGTCACAAATTATTGCTAAATTCAATTTTATAGACTTTTCTGCAATGAAATTGTCATAATTAATCTTTGTAATAAGCCTGTCATAACTACAAAACGGTTCACCGTTAAATCTATAGGATATTGCGCTGTGAAAGATGACTATATTTTAATTGTCGATGATGAGCTTCCTATTCGTGAAATGATCCATACTTCTTTGGACATGGCAGGCTTTCAATGTTTGCAGGCAGAAGATGCCAAACAGGCTCATCAAATTATCGTCGACCAACGTCCGGCGCTTATCTTGCTCGATTGGATGTTACCTGGAGGCGTAAGTGGTGTCGATTTATGTCGCCGCTTAAAACGTGATGAGAACTTAGCAGAAATTCCAGTAATTATGCTTACCGCTCGCGGAGAAGAAGACCACAAAGTACAAGGTCTGGATGCTGGCGCAGATGATTACATGACGAAGCCTTTCTCAACACGTGAACTGGTTTCACGTATTAAAGCGGTTCTGCGTCGTGCAAATGCATTAAGTGGCGAAAAAATGATTGACGCCAATGGTTTAATTCTTGATCCTGTTAGCCAACGTGTAAGCTTTGGCGACAGCATTTTAGATATGGGCCCAACTGAATATCGCTTACTTGCGTTTTTTATGACCCATCCAGAGCGTGCATATACACGTGCCCAGTTGCTCGATCAGGTCTGGGGCGGTAATGTATATATCGAAGATCGAACTATCGATGTGCACATCCGTCGTTTGCGTAAAGTTTTAGAACCTTTTGGTGTTGACCGATTTGTTCAGACCGTGCGTGGAACTGGCTACCGCTTCTCAACACGTGCAGATTTAGCCGCAGGTTAACCAAGATTTATGTATGAACCCTACCCCGTCCCCGAACAGGTACGTGAACAAAAGCTTTCCCGCTACAGTAGTTTATGGACGTTTGCCAAACAAGATTTACGGCTTTTATTATTTTTTATAATTATTGCCGGTTTAGTCGGTTTAGGCCTTGGGTATTTCTGGAGCTGTATTTTTATCGCCTTTGTGGTGTTTTTTACACTCCAATTGCGTTCGCTTTATCTGGTCAATGACTGGATTGCAAATAAACCTTATGACGTTCCTCCAAATCTAAACGGGATTTGGGGAGCGTTATTGTTTAATGTTTACCGTGCCCAGCGTCAGGAACGAATCGTTCAAGCAGAAATGGTCGGTTTAATTGATCGCGCTCAGTCTTCTTTAGTGGCGCTTGCCGAAGCTGTTGTCCTCATTGATGATCAACATAAAATTGAATGGTGGAACCCTGCTGCTGAACGTTTGTTGGGTATCAGTCCTCTCGACCGTGGTCGAAATTTATTAACGATTTTACGCCAGCCGACCTTTATTGAATATTTTAACAATATTGATCAGGCACCCGATGGTATTAAATTACAGTCAAGTTTTGACGATGACCGATATGTGCAGGTTAAGCTCACACGATTTGGTGGAGAAAGTCGTTTATTGGTGGCTTACGACGTTACTCGTATGCACAACCTTGAGCAAATGCGCAAAGACTTTGTAGATAATATTTCTCATGAACTTCGTACACCATTAACTGTACTTAGTGGTTATATCGAGACATTTACCGATCAAGAAGATATTAGTCCACGCTGGAAACGTGCGTTTGATCAGATGCAGTCACAAACCAAACGTATGAATGCTTTGGTGAATGATTTACTACTGTTATCGAATTTAGAAAATAATAAGAAAATTGCAAAAAATCAGATTATTGAAATGCCGAGTTTAATGAATCAACTGTTTGATGATGCTCAGGCCTACAATGCCGATTATGGACATACACTCAATTTACATATTGATAGTCACTGTGACCTGATTGGTTCTGATATGGAAATCGCCAGTGCGTTTAGTAACTTAATTACCAATGCCATCAAATACACGCCAAAAGGTGGAACGATTACGATTGGCTGGCATGACGACGGTGAACATGCCTACTTTAGTGTACAAGACACAGGCATTGGAATTAATCCGAAACATTTGCCACGTCTGACTGAACGCTTCTATCGTGTTGACAGCGACCGTAGTCGTCAAACAGGCGGTACAGGTTTAGGTTTGGCCATTGTGAAGCATGTATTAATGCAACATGGCGCTTATTTAGATGTCCAGTCTAAAGAAAATGAAGGTTCAACTTTTACAGTGGTTTTTCCTAAAGAAAGACTATATAACATGGCTTAAAAAGTATTCATTTCACACAAAGGGTGGATATTAAATAGACGCAGTGAAAGATACTTAGCCATTTTGTATATATAAGTTATTATGGACATGATTTTAATTTTTTGTCATTGATAATATCCAATACAACCTATAGTCAGCCTATATAAGTTATTTAATAAATCTTCTTTTTCTCTCGTATCTATTTCATAGATTAGAATTTATGAAATAGATATAGTAACTGTACTTTAAAAAAATAAACCACCCAATTTATACAATATATATAATCAATGTCATTGATAATTTAAAAATGGTTAAAATAAAAAACACCATTTAAACTAATTATTTAACAGTTTTAAAAATCACTTTCATTTTTAAATAAAATTAGTATTATTAACTCGCTACAAAAAACTTAATCCATAAGAACAGCTAACATAATAATTAAGCGAGGCTTAAATGACTATTAACCCTGTAGAAGTAATATCGAATAATGCAGAAATAACTGATTGTTTTATTCTCGGTCTAAAAAGTGGAGAATCATTAAAAGTAAAAGTTCTTCATATTGATAAAGATCAACAGACTATTCTTGTATCAATTCGCGTATTCATAGAAGGTGAATCAATTGGACTAATCTCTTTTGATAAAATTGAGTCACTTGAGCCAATCGAAGACGAACCTTATATAGAAACTATTGATGATCAATTAAGACGCATCCGTATGGGCAAGTATTTAATGGTTTGGGGACATTTTGGTGGTTCAATAAATCAAACTTGTGAACAGGGAGAACTTAAAAGTATTGATTGGAAGCACCGTACAATACTGTTGCGCAGCAGAGTTTATGAAGGCCGGGAAGATACCGTGTACATTGATAAAATTGATTCTATAGATGAGTCACGAGAAGGCTCAGGAGCACGAGGCCCAGCTGTAGCCCCAGACTGGTACAAAGGTGCTGATGGAAAATGGCGCAAAAATGGACGTGAATATGAAGGCTGATTTTAACGCAGTTTTCCCTAAAGAAAGACTGTATAACCTGACCTAAAGTCACCCCTTCAAATATAAAAAGCCGACTTATGAAAAGTCGGCTTTTTTAGCATTTAAACCAATTTACTTAGAAGTCGAGCAATAGGACTTACTTTGGTTTTTCTCTATTACATTTAAAAAGTGAGTAGCAAAAGTATTACTCTGGCGTAGTGCATCACGATGATCTCCGCCATCAATCGTTTGATATATCGTTGGTTTTTTTAATTTACATAGCTGCTGATAATAAGCAAATGTCCCTCTCGGGTCGACTAAATGATCTTTAGAACCCTGAACAATCATTAATGGTACGGTAGGTACCATATTTTCAATCGACTGTTGTTTTAGATAAGCCAAGAGAGGTTTTAAATCAGCATCAGATCGAAATATGCTAGAAGGAGATTTCTTCAAATTAGATTGAAGTTCAGATAAACAGCGGCTGCGCGCTTGGGTCAGCACCGCATCCATTTCTGGACTGACTAAATTCTCAGGAACAATACTTGGTTCTGCTGCTTGAGCTCCTAATAGCACAATCGGGAAGAAAGCAGCCACACTAGGTTCTGGGTTTGGATGACTCTGCACATATTCTGCAATGCCTTCATATTGATAGCCACCCGGAGCAAGAGCGATTGCCCCTTTTAAATCTAGTTCGGGCGCATCTTTTTGACCATAGGCAGACACTGCAATTGCCGCAGCCCCGCCTTGACTGTGGCCCATCACCAACCACTGTTTATTAAAGCTATTGGGCTTAAGCACATGTAATGCACGTACTGCATCGACGACCGTATGCAGTTGGCTCTTTGCATTCATATAGGGATGCGCGCCTAATGTACCTAAACCCTGATAATCAGGTGCGACAACTGCATAGCCACGTGCAAGCCAGCCATCTAAAGCTTTAGAAGCAACTTCTTGATATGAATGAACTGGTCCGCCAACATAATCACCCGAAGGTGCACAAGTATCGGCGACTCCAGTCGTGCCATGTGCCCAAGCGAGTATAGGCCAGCCATTTTTTGGAGGGGTGCCTTTGGGTAATAAAATAAAAGCCGATGCAACAATAGGTTCGCCCTGAATACCTCGACTACGATAATTAACTAACAAACGCTGATCAGCATGAGGAAATAAATCCGTCATATCTTGCCGTTCTAGAGACAGTATGGAACCCGGTTTGTCGCTCACAATTTGCTTACCCAAATCTGTAATGGGAGCAGCCATAGCAGAACCAGACACCAAACAAGCACTGCTAAATAAAATTTTTAAAAAAGAATTACTTTTTCTAATCAAGGGATTACTCCTCTATTATTTACAATATATCTATTCAAATAATCAATTTATAAAATATAAATTACCATAAAAACTTCTATAGTTATATTTACTTCAAAATAATTTACATTTATACAGTCACTTAAAATCTAATAAAAATATATTTTAAAGAAATGTATTATAAATATGGTTGAAAAAATTAATCCCATTTAAATAATAAAAAATATATGCTGATATTTTCTTAATTACTATAGCGATTAAAATGTCAAAACAATATAAATTTATACCGTACCTGATTTGTCTTATTCTCAGTTCTCTACCCATCCATAGCTTTGCAGACGTACAAGTGTATGGTCCTGGTGGGCCAGCACCAGCAATGAAAGAAGCCGCCAAACAATTCACCAATAAAACGGGCATAGCAGTCCATGTAACATCTGGGCCTACTTCTCAATGGTCTGACAAAGCGAAACTAGATGCCGATATTATATATAGTGGTTCCGAAGCCATGATGTCTGATTTTGAAAATGCTTTTTCTGAGCAAATTATAAAAGACTCGGTGGAACCTTTGTATTTACGTCCCGCAGCCATTTTAGTGCGCAAAGGAAATCCTAAAAATATTAAAGGATTTAAAGACCTAGCTAAATCCAACATTAAGGTTTTAGTTACGCATGGTGCAGGTCAAGTCGGTATGTGGGAGGATATTGCGGGTAGAACTGGAAATATTCAATTAACCAAATCTTTCCGAAAAAATATTGCCATGTATGCAGCCAACACAGGTATTGCCAAGAAAAACTGGGAAGAAAATAGTAGCTACGATGCTTGGTTAGTCTTTAATATTTGGGGAATCAATAGCCCTGATATTGGACAAATTATCCCTATAGAGAAAGAACTAGTTGTCTATCGCGATACAGGTATTGCCTTAACCAAACATAGTTTAAAAGATGCTGAAGCTAAACGGTTTGTAGAGTTTTTATCGTCTCAACAAGGCAATACTATTTTCAAAAAATATGGTTGGACTAAATAATTAAAAAAGGGAGCGTAGCTCCCTTTTTTTAAATCTTATTTACGAATTAAACCGTATGTCCCATACGCTCGCCCATTACAACTACAGACTCAGCTTTAAAACGTTGTTCCCATTCGATCTTATCTTTTTCAAATAAAATAACGGCAGTAGAACCTAAATAAAAACGTCCAAGCTCGGCACCTTTTTCTAGTTTCAACTGATGATGCTGTAATTCGATACGACCTGAAGGTTTCACTTTACCTGTTGCTACAGTTTCAATACCAGCAACAATCATTGCACCCACTAAAACAACAGCCATACGGCCAAGTTCAGTATCAAACAAACACACCATGCGTTCATTACGGGCAAATAGTCCTGGTACATTTTCAGCAGTCACTTGATTTACCGAAAATAGCTCACCCGGTACATACAAAGTTTCAGTTAACGTACCTGCAAACGGCATATGTACACGGTGGTAATCGCGTGGAGATAGATAAACAGTCGCGAACTCGCCTTCTTGAAATGGCTGAGCAAGTTGTGGGTCGCCAATGAGTTTCTCTACAGAGAAGCTTTGGCCTTTTGCTTGAAATACTTCACCCGCTGTAATTTTACCAATCTGAGAAATAGCACCATCAGCAGGTGACACGATGCTATCTGCATTTTCGTCAACCAGACGAACACCATCTTTCAAAGCACGAGTAAAAAAGTCATTAAAAGATTTATATTTCAGTGCATTGCTTTGTTCAGCAATCGATAAATCAATCCCATATTTGGTTTTAAAAGCTTGAATAACAGCAGTTTTTACAACTGGATTTTCACTCGCAGCAACTTTACCTACCACACGGCTCAATTGATGCTGTGGTACAAGGTTTTGTGCCTTAATAAATAATTCTTTTTTTAATCGAGATGTGAAACTCACGACGGTGATTCTCCAGTAATAATAGGACTATCGAGGCGATTGCCCCATTCACTCCACGCACCATCATAGGCTTTTGCTTCCCAGCCCAAGAGCCTAGCCAAAATATAGGCCAAACCGGAACGGTGATGTGACTGGCAGTACACAACTACAGGTTGCTGTAAATCGAACCCAAGTTGTTCAAGGCGCTGCCGCGTGCGTTCAAGCGGGTGCAATTTTAGATGATTTTGACGATTAAGTGCAGTACTCCATTCAAAATGGAGTGCATTTGGAATGTGACCGCCGCGTCGCGCTGCTAAACGGATCCCACTATATTCATCACTCGTCCGGCAATCCCACAATTGAACATTTTCTTGTTCTACTTGTTTGCGTAGCTCTTCATAGTTCACACGGAACTGAGCGGCATGCGATAAATCAATCAGAATTAAGTCTGTAACAGGAGAAACTTCTTCGACTTCTGCTGTAGTTGGTAACCCTGCTCCTAACCATGCATGGATACCGCCATTAATTAAACTGGTACGTGTGAATCCTAAGCAATGCAAATTCCAGATTAAACGTCCAGCCCATGCTCCGCCTTCATCGTCATAGACCACAACATGATGATTAGGTGAAATATTCAATTTCTCAATCAGTGCTTGTAAACCTGCTTCATCTGGCAAAATGCCAGTGGCTTCTTCGTGTTGAGACACTAACCATTTAGGTTGTAAGTGAATAGCATGCGGAATATGAAGTTGCTCATAAACAGAAGCACGGCTCAAATCTACAATACGAATATATTCATTGCCTAAATAAGGCACTAATTCTTCTGCTTCTATTAATAAATCGAGTTTAAAATCCGGGAGTGTCATCGTCATGGTTTCTTTTTATACCAGCTTAATTTCATATTAGCATAAGCTTATATCTAACAAACTCTGATTTTCTGCAACTCTTTAGCAGAAAATCAGATATCAGCATTCTTACTTTTAAAAATACAAAATAGTGAGACTACTTTTTACTTAAACCACTTCTTCAAGTTCTTCGATTTCAAAAACCTGACGTAAATAAGCCAAGAAAGTATCGTTATCGGTCATGGTTTTACCGGGGCTATCAGAGATTTTCGCAACTGACTGACCATTACATTCGACTAGTTTCAACACAATATTGAGTGGCTTTTGTCCCATATCATTAGTCAAATTAGTTCCAATACCAAAACTCACCTGAAAACGATCTTTAAAATATTGATGTAATTCCCATGCTTTTGGCAAATTAAGACCATCGCTAAAAGTCAGCATTTTGGTTTTGGTATCAATTTTTAATTTACGATAATGCGCATAAGCCTTATCGCCCCATTCGTAAGGATCACCACTGTCATGGCGTAAGCCATCAAATAGTTTCGCAAAATACAAGTCAAAATCTCGGAGGAACGCATCCATACCCACCACATCGGTTAGAGCTATTCCTAAATCTCCACGATATTCTTGAACCCACGTTTCTAAAGCAGCTTTCTGAAAATCACGTAGACGGACATCAAGTGCCTGAAAAGCCTGTAGGAATTCATGGGCCATGGTTCCAATTGGCGTAATGTTTAACTCTTTAGCAAGTAACACATTACTTGTACCACGGAATACATTTGGCACGGTTTTATGAAAAGCTGCCACAACATGTTTTTGCCATACGAAGCTATAACGGCGACGTGTACCAAAATCAGAAACTAAAAATGGCGGGTCATTCGGCTTTTGAGTTTTTTCATATTGCTGAACCAATTCAAGCTTGGCTTGTAAACGGCGTTCACCCTCAGCCCATACTTCATCGTTTTTAATACGGCTAAAATAAAGTTCATTTACAATTGCCAATACAAAAATTTCAAACATCATGGCTTGGACCATCGGACCTTCAATACGAATATCCAAACGACCTTCAGCATCAATACTGGCCTGAATAAAGCGCCTTTTCAGTTGAAATAGTTCCAAATAATCAACAAAGTCACTTTTGATAAAGCGTAATTTACGCAAATATTGAAGCTCGTCTTCTTTATATTTAAGGCTACATAAATAGTCGAGTTGCTGATTTAAATCATCCAAAATATCTACTAGTGGATAGACAGTATCTTCTAAATTTCTACAGCGGAAATGATAGACGCTATGAGTTTGCGGAAACTTATGCAAAACCACCTGTAACATCGTAAATTTGTACAAGTCTGTATCTAGTAAAGAATGGATAATTGGAGACATAGTCAGTGATTATTCGCTTGCTTCTTAGCATTAAAGCATATTTTTATAAATCAATTGCGAGCTTTTAGACCATTGTTGCAGCTCCGTGAAATTTCCTTTTAAAAATCATTTAATTTAATTTCTGCTAAACTACACCAATTCAATCAATTGCAGAAATTTGCTTTAACTATGCGTGCTTTAATACAACGAGTTCTTGAAGCTAAAGTGGTGGTTGACGGTGAGACTACCGGTGAAATCCAACAAGGCTTATTGGTTTTTTTAGGCATCGGCCGAGATGACACTTTAGCGATTGGCCAAAAGCTTATTGATAAGATTTTGAAATATCGTATCTTTGATGACGAACAGGGCAAAATGGGCTGGAATGTCTCTCAAGCAAATGGTGGAATCCTGCTTGTTTCGCAATTTACCCTGATGGCTCAAACCCAAAAAGGTTTACGTCCAGATTTTGGTCCAGCCATGCCGCCAGCAGATGCCAAAGCGTTATATGAACAGCTGGTTGAATATACACATTCACAATTTGAAAAAGTTCAAACCGGCATTTTTGCAGCCGATATGAAAGTTCATTTAATTAATGATGGTCCAGTTACATTTAACTTAGAAGTCGAAGCTTAGATATAAAAAAAACTCCCATTCGGGAGTTTTTTTTATATCTGGCGATTAACGACCAGTTTTCTCTTTAATAAAAGCACGTGCCTGACGTACTTTATCTTTAACTGGTTTTGGCAATTTAGGTGGAATGAGTCTAGCCACTTGGTTAAACCAAACCAATAGGCTGAAGTCACCTTCCATTTTAATGCTGCCGTTTTGCATACCTGTCATGAATGCTGTTGGGTCACCTTTAATCAAAGTTTTTACACCCTGTTCGCTATCTGCAAACTGCAAGATAAAATCAGCTTTTTCAGGTGCGCCTGCAACAGTGTCAATCTGTCCATTATTAATAATGATCTGACGTGCAACACCTAAATCCGTACCGATCTGGATACGGAATGCGCGGTCATGAATCAATTCAATAAACTTAGGGCTAGTACGTGCCAATTGCTTCATACGCAGCACTAAACCTGCTACCAATAAATCTAACGGGTCTGTACTGACATCAACGAGAGGTAATTTGACTACAGGTATAGAAGAAAGTTTCATGAACATTCACGCCTATTGTATTTTTATGAAAACTTTAGAGCAAAACTCAGTAAGGACATACCATTGCCTGTGTTTTGTGCATTAACTGATAATTTTTAGCTGGCAACGCAATCTAGATGAAACGTCAACAGACCCATGTATCGTAGCATAACTGGCTATTTTTTAATAAATGCTTTGTATAATAAAAATCACGTTTCGTAAATAAAAAAGGCATGCTGTGCATACCTCTTTACCGTTAGATAACAATTTAATTATCGGCTAGAACATTGCTGCTGATCATCTTCATATACTGGCGTGTGTTCTATATATTGGCGATTTGCCAAAGCCTTTTGTGCCTGTTTATCCTCACGTAACAAAATAAATGTAACCATTACCATCGCTAGACTTAGTGCAGTTAAATAACTATATGTGACTGGCATTTCAAAAGTGACTTGAACTCCAAAACGGACCACTTCCAATAGCCCCCAAAAGAACATCCCTGCAAGCATAAAACCAAGCCAACGACGGTAAGGAGAAAAGAAAACAGCAACAAGCGCGACAGCGATCAAGCTGAATCCGGCGATAGCGGCAAAATTCGCTGTTACCATAGAAACCTCCGTCTTAATGAAAACGTCTAAAAAGATTCGGTCTTAAAAACCCGACCTCATTCCAAAAACAACTTTAATTCATAATTTGTGTTGAAGCTTAGGATGCATTATGGATGTTTTTTTTTAGAAAAAAAGACCCGTTATTTCTTAATGCGACACACTTTGTCGCAACATTCTTTTGTCATTACATTTTTGTAAAATTCAAAAAGTTCGATTCCCTATATGGCATCAATTCTGGCGTGTCATTACAAAAAAATATGCTGTTTTTAAGGACCAAAATAAGTTTTTTTCAGATTTTTTTATTGCCTTTTTTCTGTGCACGATTTAAGCATAACATGCTTGTTTTTATGACGATTCTGCATAAAAAAAGCGCTACTCTGAAGTAGCGCTTAAAGCTTAGCCTTATAGGTTAAGCACGGTTTAAATCTTTGTCATGCATGCCCAGCAAATACAGCACACCATCCAAGCCAACACTTGAAATAGCCTGATTTGCATTTTGACGAACTAAAGGTTTAGCACGGTAAGCAACACCTAGGCCCGCAATCGCAAGCATAGGTAGATCGTTTGCGCCATCGCCTACTGCCATCGCTTGCTCTAGAGAAATACCCATTTTATTTGCAAGTTCGCGTAATAACTCAGCTTTACGAGCGCCATCAACAATTGCGCCTTTCACTTCACCTGTTACGAAACCGTCTTTCACATCTAAAATGTTGGCATGAACTTCATCAATACCAAGTTTGCCTTGTAGATATTCAGCAAAATACTGGAATCCACCAGATAAAATTGCCGTTTTATAGCCAAGCGCCTTCAATGTTGAAATGAGGCGTTCTGCACCTTCAGTAATGGTTAAACGCTCTGCAATTTTAGGTAAAACAGCAGCATCTAGCCCTTTTAATAATGCAACACGAGCACGGAAGCTTTGCTGGAAATCAAGTTCGCCTTGCATCGCTCTTTCAGTGATTTCAGCAACTTGTGCGCCTACCCCTGCTTCAATCGCCAACTCATCAATAACTTCTTGTTCAATTAATGTTGAGTCCATATCAAAGCAAACTAAACGACGGTTACGTCGATAAGCGTTGTCTTCTTGAACAGCAACATCAATGTTTAATTCGCTTGAAAGACGTAAACATGCTGCACGCATGGCTTGTGCGTCTAAAGTTGGCCCACTACTTAAACCAAACTGTACACATGCACGACGTGGAAATGCGCTATCCTTTTCAAAGTCGACACGGCCTGATAATCGGGTAACAGTTTCAATGTTAAAGCCTTGGCTAGACACAATTTGTGTAACTGCTTGTAAGTGGGCAGCAGTGAGTTCAGGTGCCAAAGCCGTGACGATATAACGAGTACGACCGCCTTCACTTACCCATTGATCGTATTCTGCGCCTGTGATTGGTTTAAAGCGCACTGTTAAGCCAATATCATGTGCTAAAATCAGAATTTCTTTCATTGCCAATGCGGTCGCAGTTTCATTATCTGACGCGACTACAATGCCCAATGTGAGTTGATTATGAATAACAGCCTGACCTACATCCAGTATTTGCAATGAATGTACGGATAGTACTTGCATTAATCGGGTAAACTGGTTTGGTTGGTCTGGTCCTAAAAAGGATATAAGAATGATTTCTCGCATGAATTGACTCTAGTCTGAGTGACAACTATTGTAAGAATCATAATCGAATTTCAATATAATTGCCTTGGAAGTTTAACTTGATTGCGCCTAGACAAGGGCTATTTGCTAGCCTACTGATCGTTAGTTTTGCATTGCATACCTTTTTATTGGTGATTGCAACGACACACCAGCTCAATGAAAACCGTGCGAGTCAAGGTCAGCTCATGACCAGTCAGCTCGTTGCAGACAGCTTATCTGAGCTTGAACCGGCAAATACGGTATCTTTAGCTCTGATTGCCAATCGCTATGCGACCAATCCAAGCGTTGCGTCTATTCGCATTCTTGATGCCAATAAACAAGTGTTGGCAACGAGCGGAATTTCGAAAACTCGCCAAGGTGAGATTTTTGCTCGCGATGCGCTGCAAAATGAAAAGAAAGTGGGTTCTATCGAGATTACGCTTATTCAGCCAAGTATTGGGGAAATTCTCCGCACTCAATGGCTGGCAATCTTAGCATCTCTGTTTTTGCATGTTTTATTATGGCTTGCCTATCGCGCGATTGCTCGACCAACCCGTAGCGAATATTTGGCACGCATTAATGAAGAGAACCGCTTGAAACATGAAATTCAGCAGTTAACTCAGGCATTGGCTTTAGAAAAACAAAATACGGTGACGTTGGTTGCTCAAGCCCAACAACAAGCGAAAGGCAAACCAGCGGCTCGTCCACAACCAGAGAAAACTACAGATTCAGCTGACCAACATATGTTGGCACTCAATATTCAGTTTTATGACCCTAAACAGTTATTAAGCAGTGTTAACCAATCGGTATCTGTTCCGTACTTTAAACTCTGTCAGCTCTTTTTAAATAAGAGTATTGAGTTATGCGTTAAACATTACCAGTTAAAGTTAGCGGACATTGAAGTCGTAAATGAGTTTAATGCTGAAGGCGCTACACTTGCGATTTCAACCTCGCATGCTCACGCTGTAGAGTGTCTGCTTATGGTTGGAACCGTATTCCAGTTGCTCTCAGACGTTTTATATAAACGTTACCGCGAAGATAAACGCTTTGCTTTGCAAACGCGTAGTGCAACTTGTAATGCTGTGGAAGCGATGCAAATTGATGCGAAAGAAGCTGCTCAACGTTTAGCACAGCATCTCCATGCGAAAGAATCTGCTTTATATCTTGAGAATGATCAACTCAAGGCAATTCAAGACAGCTATCAACTTGTTGCAATGCCAAACCCAAGCAATGTTATGACTCGCCATGCCTTTATGATCAATGGCATGAATGCAGAGTGTGCTGAACTTGCTCAAAATATCCGGACTGAAATTTTGATGGGGAAAAAATCAATCCCACAAAATGATAGTCCAAGCAGTGCAGCTTCATAAAAAGTAAGTGTGCACATCAGAACCTAGCCTTTTGGCTAGGTTTTTTTATTTAAATTCATCGTTTTTATTTTAAATTATTCCATTTTCTTATGATTTATTTGTATAAATAAATCTGGATCTATTCTATCTCGTTGCAAATTTGGATAAATCAGAATCATAGGCAAAATTCTCTAAACAGCGTAAACTATGCAAAATTTATTAAATAGAAATTGTCTAACGACAAAAAAAGGTGAAAGCGAATGCCGCTGAGTCGTGTTGAAGATCTTGTCGCCGATATTCGTGCAGGCAAAATGGTTATCTTGATGGATGACGAAGATCGCGAAAATGAAGGTGATCTTGTCATTGCAGCAACGCATGTTCGTCCTGAAGATATTAACTTCATGATTACCCATGCACGTGGTCTAGTTTGCCTAACGTTAAGCCGTGAGCGCTGTAAGCAGTTAAACCTTCCCTTGATGGTTGACCAAAACGGTGCTCAGCATAGTACAAACTTTACACTATCAATCGAAGCAGCTGAAGGTATTACAACTGGTATTTCAGCAGCAGAGCGTGCACATACAATTCAAGCTGCTGTCGCAGCGCATGCAAAGCCAAGTGATATTGTACAACCGGGCCATATTTTCCCATTAATGGCACAACCAGGCGGTGTTCTACATCGTGCGGGTCACACCGAAGCGGGCTGTGATTTAACACGCTTAGCAGGTCTTGAACCAGCGTCTGTCATTTGTGAAATCATCAATGAAGATGGCACAATGGCACGCCGTGCAGATTTAGAAATTTTTGCCGAGAAGCACGGCTTAAAAATTGGTACAATTGCGGACTTGATTCATTACCGCATGACCAATGAGCAAACGGTTGAACGTCTGGATCAAAAAACCATTCAAACAGAATATGGTTCATTTGAACTCTATCGTTATCGTGAGATTGGTAACCCAGACATCCATTTGGCTTTAGTCAAAGGTGAGCCAAAAGAAGGTGTTACAACAGTACGTGTACATGGTTTCAGTCCAATTCGTGATTTGCTTAAGCTAAATAAGGCTGATGGTGAACCTGCGTGGAATCTAGACCGTGCACTACAGACAATTGCAGCGAGTGATCGCGGTGTTTTAGTCTGGATCGGGCAAGATCATTTGCAAGACTTGGGACCAGCGTTGGATGATTTAAATAAGCCAAAACCGGTGAAATCCAATGCAGCACTTTCACATCAATATCAAACCATTGGTGTAGGCGCTCAAATTTTGCGTGACTTAGGTGTTGAAAAAATGAAGCTTCTTAGCTCACCATTACGTTTCAATGCTTTATCTGGCTTTAATTTAGAAGTAGTGGAATATGTCACTGCTGATCAAATCACAACGAAATAATCGAGGTTGCTATGGCAATTCGCCGTATTGAAGGTTTATTACATCTCGCAAGCGAAGGTCGTTATGCGATTTTAGTGGGTCGTTTCAACAGTTTTGTTGTTGAACACTTATTGGATGGTGCAATCGACACATTAAAACGTCATGGTGTAAATGAAGATAACATTACTGTTATTCATGCTCCTGGCGCATGGGAACTCCCGATTGTTGCTAAAAAATTAGCTACATCAAATCAATTTGATGCAATCATCGCACTTGGCGCAGTTATTCGTGGTAGCACACCACACTTTGACTTCGTTGCTGGTGAATGTGCAAAAGGTTTAGGTGTAGTCGCGTTAGAAAGCAGCTTGCCTGTCATCAATGGTGTATTAACTACTGATAGCATCGAGCAAGCCATCGAACGTTCAGGTACAAAAGCAGGTAATAAAGGTAGCGAAGCTGCTTTAACTGCAATTGAAATGGTTAATTTATTAAAGGCAATTTAAAGCATGTCTCAAACACTGCAAGCCGCTTATGCAGCAAAACGCAAAGCACGTCGTTTTGCTGTACAAGGTATTTATGAGTGGCAAATGAGTCACAATCCTGTACATGAAATTGAAGCACGTACCCGTGCTGAAAATGCGATGCACAAGGTAGACTTAAATTACTATCACGAACTATTAACGCAAGTGATTGCACAGCGCGAAGATCTTGATGCATTGTTAATTCCGGTACTTGACCGTGAACTTAGTGCACTTGATGGTGTAGAGCTCGCAACCTTACGTTTAGGTGCTTACGAGTTACGTGATCATTTAGAAGTACCTTATCGTGTAGTTCTTGATGAAGCCATTGAACTCGCCAAACACTTTGGTGGAGCAGATAGCCATAAATACATTAATGGCGTTTTAGATCGTTTAAGTTCAACACTACGTAGTGCTGAAAAACAACAAGCAAACTAATAGGTTTGAAGTTGATATGGCTGAGTTTTCTATTATTGACCAATACTTTAACAGACAATCTTATACGGATGTCACCTTAGGTATTGGAGATGACTCAGCCTTAATCACCCCTCCCCAAAATCAACAATTGGTGATCTGTGCAGATACACTAGTTGCTGGTCGTCACTTTCCTCTTGATACCTCTCCCCATGCAATTGGCTGGAAAAGTGTGGCTGTCAATCTTTCAGATATTGCTGCCATGGGTGCTAAACCTCATAGTATTTTACTTGCGTTAAGCTTACCTACCATTGACCATGAATGGCTTGAAGGATTCAGTCAGGGAATCTATGACTGCTGTAATCAATTTGGTGTTGCTCTCATTGGTGGAGATACGACCCAAGGTCCACATCTCACCATTACTGTCACGGCAATGGGTTGGATTGAAGCTGGACAAGCTGTGTTACGTTCAGGCGCAAAAGTCGGTGACTATGTTTGTGTGAGTGGTCAAGTTGGAGATGCAGCCTATGGTTTACAACACCTAGGTCATCCCTTACAACAACGACTAGACTACCCAACACCACGTTGTCAGCTAGGACAACAGCTGAAGGGTCTTGCTTCTAGCATGATTGATATTTCTGATGGATTAGCCCAAGATTTAGGCCATATTTTAAAAGCTTCAAAGGTCGGTGCTCGATTACTTTTAGAAAAGTTACCGATTGATTCAACGCTAGAAAAACTACCAGAACAGCAGCGCTGGCAATATGCGCTAGCTGGTGGTGATGACTACGAATTATGTTTTACAATAACACCGCAAAATTATGAAAAACTTTTGCAAAAACAACTAGACATTAAGATTACAATGATCGGACAGATCGTTGAGCAAACACAACTAACTTTTGAGCATTTGGGTTCAGATTACCCATTGCAAATTCATGGATACCAACACTTTGCATAAGCCGCCGATTCATTTTAAAGACATGTCTTGGTTCAACCGCTGCATCGTTTTCTGTGGAGTTGGTTTCGGATCTGGTCTCGCACCTAAAGCCCCTGGTACTTTTGGCTCTGCCTTTGCCCTACTCTTTGTTCCGATCTGGTTATCGCTTGGATTTAACTTAAGCTTAATCGCGATGATTATCATGTCCTTGGTCGGGATTTATATCTGTGGTCAAACTGCAAAAGTTATAAACGTACACGATGATGGTCGAATTGTGTGGGATGAATTTGCAGGGCAATCTATTACCTTTCTTCCTCTCATTTACTTACAACAAATGAACTGGATGTGGGTGATCGTCGGCTTCATATTATTTCGAATTTTCGATGTTTGGAAACCTTGGCCTATCCGTGTTATTGATCGTCAGGTGCATGGTGGTTTTGGTATTATGCTTGACGATATTATTGCCGGTGTATGGGCTGCTCTTTGTACACTAATTATTATCCATTTGACTTAATCATTAGAGTTATACATGTCAACTACTGTCATTATTCTTGCTGCTGGCAAAGGAACGCGTATGCGTTCTCAGCTTCCTAAAGTATTACAACCTTTAGCTGGTCGCCCACTATTAGGGCATGTCATTCAAACAGCAAAACAATTACAAGCTAAAAATATTATTACGATTTATGGTCATGGTGGTGACCGCGTACAACAAACATTTGCCCAAGAAAATGTTCAATGGGTTGAGCAAGCTGAACAACTTGGTACAGGTCATGCAGTACAAATGACTTTACCCGTACTCCCTAAAGAAGGTGTTTCACTGATTTTATCAGGCGATGTACCATGCATTAATGCAAATACGCTACAAAAATTATTAGATGCATCGACTCAGACAGGAATTGGCTTAGTTACGCTCACTGTAGATGATGCAACAGGTTATGGTCGTATTGTGCGCCAAGATGGCAAAATTCAAGCCATTGTTGAACATAAAGATGCAAACGAAGCACAACGCCAAATTAAAGAATTCAATACAGGCATTTACTGTGTTAGCAACGCAAAACTTCATGAGTGGTTGCCTAAACTTTCAAATGAAAATGCACAGGGTGAATATTACCTAACTGACATCGTTGCAATGGCAATTGCAGATGGCTTAGAAGTTGCCTCTGTTGAACCAGAGCTTGCTTTTGAAGTTGAAGGTGTTAATGACCGCTTACAACTTGCAGCTTTAGAACGCCAGTTCCAGCAAGAACAAGTCAAAAAGCTCATGCAGCAAGGCGTAATGTTCTTTGATCCTGCACGTTTTGATTTACGTGGCTCTGTAAAAGTTGGACAAGACGTTCGTATTGACATCAATGTTATTATTGAAGGTGAATGTGAGCTTGGTGATTTTGTAGAAATCGGCGCTGGCTGTATTTTAAAGAACACCAAAATTGCAGCAGGCACTAAAGTTCAAGCCTATAGCGTTTTTGATGGCGCAGTTGTAGGTGAAAATGCTCAAATTGGACCATTTGCACGCTTACGCCCAGGGGCTAAATTGGCAAATGAAGTGCATATTGGCAACTTTGTTGAAGTTAAAAACACATCGATTGGACTAGGTAGTAAAGCTAACCATTTCACATACTTAGGTGATGCGGAAATCGGTGCTGAATCAAATATTGGGGCAGGTACTATTACTTGTAATTACGACGGTGCAAATAAACACAAAACCACTATTGGCGATGCCGTTTTTATCGGTTCTAATAGCTCGCTGGTTGCTCCGGTGACCATTGGGAATGGCGCAACAGTTGGTGCGGGTTCTGTGATTACGAAAGATGTAGCCGAACAAAGTCTCTCCTTTGAACGTGCGCAACAAATTTCAAAAGCAAATTATCAACGTCCCCAAAAGGTTAAAAAATAAGAGGATTGAAGTATGTGTGGTATCGTCGGAGGCGTTGCAGAGCGTTGTGTAACCGAGATTTTAATTGAAGGTTTAAAACGTCTTGAATACCGTGGTTATGATTCTGCGGGTGTTGCTTTACTAAATAATCAACAAATTTTACGTGAGCGCCGTGTAGGTAAAGTCATCAATCTTGCAGATGCAGTTGCTGAACACCAACTTACAGGGGCTATCGGCATTGCGCATACTCGTTGGGCGACCCATGGTAAGCCAACTGAAAACAATGCTCACCCGCATATGTCTGGTAAGGTTGCTGTTGTACATAACGGTATCATTGAAAACTATCAAGAACTAAAAGATGACCTTCAAGCTTTAGGTTATGTTTTTACTTCTCAAACAGATACTGAAGTTGTTGCACACTTAGTTGCTGAAGCTCTAAAAAGCACAGATAGCCTTTTAGATGCTGTTGAAACTGTTGTACCTCAGCTTAAAGGTGCTTACGCGCTAGGTATTATCCATAGCGACTATCCAGATGAACTCATTACTGTACGTGAAGGTTCACCTTTAGTGATTGGCGTAGGTATTGGTGAAAACTTTATTAGTTCAGACCAACTTGCTCTTTTACCGGTGACTAACCGCTTTATGTACCTAGAAGAAGGCGATATTGCGCGTCTTACACGTACTTCAATTGAAGTATTTGCAAATGGCGAGCGCGTTGAGCGTCCAGTGCGAGAGCTTGATGCAACCGTAAGCAGTGCATCAAAAGGTGAATACAAACACTACATGCTCAAAGAAATTTATGAGCAACCAGAAGCAATCAAGCAAACGATTTCTCAAGCACTTGATGGCAATAGCTTACGTGATGATTTCTTGAAAAATGCTGAAGCAGATTTCAATAAAATTCAAAGCGTACAAATCATTGCTTGTGGTACAAGTTACCACTCAGGAATGATTGCGAAATATTGGTTCGAACAACTCATTGGTGTGCCTTGCCAAGTTGAAATCGCGAGTGAATTCCGCTATCGCACCCCTGTAATTGTTGAAAATACACTTTATATTTGTATTTCACAATCAGGTGAAACTGCTGATACTTTAGCTGCACTACGTGAAACTCAAAAGCGTGCGAAAGCAAACAATATCGACATTCAGACTTTGACTATCTGTAACGTTGCAACGTCTTCAATGGTGCGTGAAACTGATCACCACTTATTGACTCTTGCTGGTCCTGAGATTGGTGTTGCATCAACTAAAGCGTTCACGACTCAGCTCGCTGCGCTTATGTTGTTAATCTTGAAAATTGGACAAGTTAAACAACGTATTAGTCCTGCTATTCTTGAAGAAATTACACGTGAGCTATGGCACAGCCCGAAAGTTATTCTTGATACGCTTAAACATGATCCAGAAATTTTGCGTTTGTCTGAATTATTCGTAGAAAAAAATCACTGCTTATTCTTAGGCCGTGGTACGAATTATCCAATCGCATTGGAAGGCGCATTAAAGCTAAAAGAAATTTCATATATTCATGCGGAAGGCTATGCAGCGGGCGAGTTAAAACACGGTCCATTAGCACTCGTTGATAATGAAATGCCAATCGTGATTCTTGCTCCACATGATGAAATGCTTGATAAGCTCAAATCAAATATGGAAGAAGTTCAGGCACGTGGTGGTGAGTTATTTGTTTTCGCTGATGAAAATAGCGGAATCAATGAAAAAGACCGTCAACACGTTGTGCATATTCCAGCAGTAAACGAATGGCTAGCTCCAATTGTTTATAGCGTACCAGTTCAGCTATTGTCTTATCACGTTGCTGTATTACGTGGTACAGATGTTGACCAACCACGTAACTTGGCGAAGTCAGTAACTGTAGAGTAATTCAAAAAAGATCATTATTAAGGCATCCCCTGCTTTAATAACTGATTGATTAAGCCCGATATGTGTAAGTGCATATCGGGCTTTTTTATTGCGTTCATAACGCCTCACAGCCCCTTTCCCGTGAAAGAAAATCGAGTTTAATAATAGAGAAGTCCCCTAGGACCCTGTGTCACAACGAACTTTTTACTTTTGCGCTGATTTAAAGTTTGAGAGATCATTGCGACACAGAGATAAAGGAGCTAAACGAACTTAGCCCATTTCATTTTTGTCGCAGCGTTGAATGCTGCTAAACAAGTTAGGGGCAAAGTCCTGTGGGAGAACAGGACTTTGCAAACTGGCGTGTTTTAAACGTTGTACGGTTTGAGGTGAATACACCTGTGCAAGCTGTTGGCAAACACAGTCACAACTGGCTTGCATGTGTTCACCTGACAAACAAATTCTTTTAAATTCCTGCTGAGCATTGGCATCATCATTTGTAATACTGTAAGCACCGACCATAAGGTTTAAAACTAATATAAATTTATGAAGTTTCATATTGTTCTCATGATTATTTATATCTTTAAATAAAATAAAAATATGATTAGTCTAAATATTAAAATAATTTTTTAAATAATAATTAATCCTCTCAAAAATACAGGAAAATAAAATAATTAAAATTTTAAAATAAAAAGAATTTATAAATTTAAAAAATCAGGTCGCAAAAAACCCAAATTTTAAATAAATAAAATAATTAAATAAGAGAGAAAATGAGTTTGAATAGTGGCATAGCCAACTCCTTAAAAATGGAGTCCTACCACCAGATCACCGCGAATTAATTTATGGTGGTAGAACGAAAGAGGGTTGACAGACTAGACTTAGCGACCAGCACGCGCGAACGCGTCCCCCTTCCGCCCTACCATAGAGAAAAAGGGGGCACAAAGGTTCCACATGGGAAATACTAAGGAAGTATAACCCATTTGCTAAGTACGGTCTGTCAAAACCGTCTGGCAATGTAGGCCAGCAACGAAATATTAATCGGTATAATAAAGAACGTCAATTTATTTTAATAAAAAAGTTTAAATATAATCATTTTATTAATATTTAAATAATATTATCCTCTTTATTATACCTATGGTTTTTAATTAAATTTAAAATATAAAACTGAGTTATATATATTTAGTTAATAAAATAGATTTATCGTTAATTCTAAATTAATAATTAATATAAATACGTCTAAGATGAGAAAAGTTAAGTATAAAAAATATCTTAATCTAGGTGCTCTGAGCTTAGAGTTTTGTGATTGAGATTTTTTGACAGTGACTCTAAAAGTTAGATCAAGTTATTTTGAGTGTTTATAGCCATAAATCTGATTATAAAATTGAAATACTTATAAATTTCATATACTTTAAATTGTTTAAAATTCACTCAAAAATAGTAACAATAAGATAGGTAAAACATGGTTTCTTTAGAGCTTTTCATTACATTTTTAATTACTACAATTATTTTTGCTTATATTCCGGGTCCGGCAATGCTTTATACGGCTGCACAGACGCTTTCTCGCGGCAGAAAATCTGGTTTGATGGCAGCATTTGGAATTTTCTTAGGAGGTTGTTTTCATATCATTGCAGCCTCTTTAGGCTTAACGACCATCTTTCAAATTATTCCAAAACTCTATGATATTATTAAGATTTTAGGTGCTTTGTATTTAGTTTGGTTAGGCATTAAATTAATTAGATCTACCTCGTCCCCTACTGTTCAGCAAAATGTTGAAAATGGTCAATTATCTTTAAAGCAGAGCATTCTGGTCGAAGTTTTAAACCCTAAAACCGCTATTTTTTATATCGCATTTTTACCTCAATTTATTAATACCTCATTAGATTTTCCAGTTTGGTCTCAATTCATCATTCTGGGGCTGATTGTGAATCTAATCTTTGTTTCTGCTGATATTGTTTGTGTGTTTTTAGCCAATTACATCAGTCAAAAATTAACTAAATCAAAGAAGCCCCAAAAATCTATGTCAGTTATGGGTGGACTCATTTTTATGGGGCTAGGCGTTTTTCTTGGCTTTAAAAACCAGTAGTTTCTACGGGTAAATGCGTACCTAATAAAGAAAAAGTCACGTCTGCAACTTCCAACGGGTCTGAACTGGTCCAAATAATATGATTCCCTTCATTTGGACTTTCAGAACTTAAATGATATTGATTGAGCTGCCGAATTAATTGCGCTGTTACAGCTTCGGAAGGCTCAATAATTTGGATATCACGGCCTACAATTTCCTGAATCGTATCTGAGACAAACGGATAGTGTGTACATCCTAAAATAATCGTATCGACTTTTTGCTCGACCAGCGGCGCCAAGATATTTTTTAAATAATCTTTAACTTCCGCTGTATGTGCTTTCCCTGTTTCAATTTTTTCGGCTAAGCCAATACAAGGTACTAAAGACACTGTGATATTTTGTGCGTAAGTTTCGATTAAATTCTTGAGATTTTTTCCCTTAACCGTCGTTGCAGTTGCCAAGACAGCAATATGCTTGCTTTGTGTTATTGCCACCGCAGGTTTTACGGCTGGTTCTATTGCAATAAGTGGAACACTAATTTGTGCTCTGATTGTTTCAATCGCTACAGCCGTCATGGTGTTACAAGCAATCACGATCGCCTTACATTTACCCTGTGCAACTAGATTTGAAATTAGATGCGTGGTTCTTGAAACAATCCAGTCGCTTTCTTTGTCACCATAAGGGACATATTTCGAGTCAGCGAAATAGATAATATCTTCATTCGGAAGTGCCTGCCGAATGTACTTAAAGAGAGACAGCCCGCCTAAACCAGAATCAATCATTCCAATCGGGTTATTCTTCTGGTTCATTATTTTTCCAATTTTAAATTCTAAAAGAAACTATATTTTTCATTATTATATTCTGTTTTCTATCAGTTTTTAAATCAGGCCCAACGAGGACCTGACCTAAATTTTGAATTTTGAATTTTGAATTTTGAATTTTGTTTTAAGCTGCCGCTTTTTGTTCCTTAATCCAATTTTTAATACGGGCATCCAATATATTTAAAGGCAATGTTCCTGCATTTAAGATCATGTCATGGAACGCTTTGATATCAAAACGATCTCCGAGCTCATGTTTAGCTAACTCTCGTAGCTCTAAGATTTTTAGTTGTCCCATCTTGTAAGCTAATGCTTGTGCAGGAATAGCAATATAGCGATCTGTCTCTGCCTGAATATCAGGCTCATCTAAAGCAGAATGTTCTCGCATAAAATCAATCATTTGCTGACGGGTCCACTTTTTATAATGTACACCAGTGTCAACCACTAGACGACAAGCACGGAACAACTCACTCGATAGTCTTCCATAGTCGGAAAGCGGGTCTTTATAGAAACCCACATCTTTACCCAACTGCTCTGCATAAAGCGCCCAACCTTCAATATAAGCGGTGTGATTCGGCTGCTTTCGGAACATCGGTAAATTTGGCAGGTTTTGGGCAATATCAATCTGCATATGATGGCCGGGAATTGCCTCATGATAAGCAGTCGCTTCCATTGATATTTTGGAACGTTCAGAGAAGTCCCCTGTATTCACATACACTTGTCCAGGTCGTGAACCATCAGGTGTTCCTTGATGATACTCTGCACCTGCCGCTTCTTTTTCTCGATATTGCTCTACAGGTAAAACTTCGACTTTATTTTTAGGTAATAAACCAAAGAGCTTCGGCAACTCTGGTTGCATTTGGGCAATATACCCGCGATAAATCTCTAAAATTTCTTCACGAGATTTTGGGAAAACAGCGGGATTTGTTTTTAAGGATTGTTGGAAACTTTTTAAGTCATTGAAACCTTGTGCTTTGGCAATTTTCAGCATTTCCGCTTCAATACGAGCAACTTCTTTTAATCCGAGCTGATGAATATTTTCAGGGCTTTCCGACGTAGTTGTATTATTTTCTACATAATAGCGATAAAGCTCATCACCGTTTGGCAAGCTCCATATACCCTCGTGTTGTCGTCCATAGGGTAAGTAATCTTTCTGAATAAACGTCCCTAGTTTTTGATAAGCAGGCCGAACATTCTGATCTATGGCCTGTAGCATTTCACGGCTTAAACGCTCTTGTTCTGCTTTCGAAATATTTTTTGGAAATTGCTTTAATGGAGAAGCAAAAACACTGTCCTTCCCTGCTGGAGCTGCAATGCTATTAATCTGCTTTGCCACTTTTTCAATTAAATATTTCGGTGGCATCAAGCCGTCTTTTTGCCCTTGTTTCGCTAACTGAATACCTTGATCAAGAATAAGAGGAATTTGTTTTAAACGAGCAATATAGTCTTGATATTGCTTCGCATTATTAAATGGAATCGAACTAATAAATCCCGGAAATTGTAAATGTAACCCCCACATTTGATTGAAAGGCATTTCATAGAGTTTCAAATCATAATTTTTAAGAGTCTCTTTTAACTGATAAGTCATTAAGTCTTTATTTAATTGATCAGTTGCCGAAAACCCTGTGCTATCAATTGCTTCAAAACGTTTTAAAAATTTTTGAGTACTTTTTTTATCTTTCTCGATCTGATTTTTTGAAAGCTCAGTCCATCGATTGTTGTAGCGTAAATCTCCTAAAGTAGTTGCAGTTTCAGGATTATTTTTTAAAGTATATTCCCACTGCTCTTGTAAAAGCTGGTTTAAAGCTTTCACCCGAACAGAGACATTACTGTTTTGTTTAGATTGTGATTTTTCGATGGTGTTTGTATTTATTTCGGGGGTTGCAGCTTCAGAAGAATGAGACATCCAAAATAAAACACTGATACAAGCAAAATGTAAGGTTCTGTTTTTCATTTAATTATCCAGAAATATTTAACAAAGGTTAAAATAAAGACAAAACAAATTACGTGCCAAGCAGCATATAAAATAGTGTAAAAATCGAGTATTTTTTTAACTCAATGATTTTATAAATTAATTTTCTTTTTAATTAAATTATTTATAGTTGCTATCTATATTCCACATCTGACTTTAATGGTTCAGACACTTAAAAAAGTGCACATGAGCGATCTCAGTGCACTTTTGAATTTCTACATTAAAAATTGTTTCTCAAGAAAACAAATATTGATAAACAATATAGGCAGCCAGTTTTGCTGTTCTATTGTCTAAATCAAATTTGGGATTGCACTCAGCAATATCTAAAAGTTTGATTTTTCCAGTCTCTTGAATATGCTTAAAAATTGCTTCAAAAGTGGCTAAATCAATTCCTTTTACAGCTGGTGCACTTACTCCGGGTGCAACCGCGGCCGCGAAGACATCTAAATCAATCGTAACGTACAAACAGTCTACTTTTTCAATAAAAGCATCAACCGCCGCAAGTACGTTGTTCAGGTTAAAAATATTAACCTCATGATCACGTAAATATGAGCAATTTAGAGCATCGGCTGTATCAAACAAAACTTTAGTATTGGCATGATTAGCGACCCCAATACATAAATAATTAAATTGTTTTTGATGTTGTTCTGAAAGTCGAGCTGCCTGTAAGAAAGGTGTACCAGAGGTTGCATGCTCTGCTTCACGCAAATCAAAATGGGCATCGAAATTAATAATGCCTATTTTTTTATCTGGCGCGTGGGCTTGTACATATTGGAACAGACCGCTAAAACTGCCAAATGCAACCTCATGTCCACCACCCAATACAATCGGTTTTAAATCATTTTGTAGGCTAGTTGCGACTTGCTCCGCCAACTCGGTTTGTGCTTGCTCTAAATTGTCATATTCACAGGTCACCGTACCCAAATCGACAATACTGACTGGACGATGGATAGGTAAATTGGCAAGCTGATTACGGATTGCATCTGGCGCATCGGCAGCCCCGACTCGACCTTTGTTACGTTTCACGCCTTCATCAGAGCTAAAACCAATCAGCGCAAATTCGGCATGTTGGGTTTTATTCATAATATGATGAATACGTTGGTGTGCTTCACCTTCGCCATCATGGCGGCCTTGCCATTTAAATGTGTGATTCATGGTGATACCGTTTAAAAAATAACTTCTTGTCCATGCTGAACGACTCGCTTAGGCAAATCGCCACCAAGCCAATAAACAATTTCAGATGGATGCTCAATATCCCAAGCCACAAAGTCAGCGACTTTACCTTGCTCTAAACTGCCGTGTGTTTGTTCTAAACCGAGTGCTTGTGCAGCATGAATGGTGACACCCGCCAATGTTTGCTCAGGCGTTAAGCGGAATAGTGTGCTGCCCATATTCAGCATTAAACGTAAAGAAAGTGCTGGAGATGTACCCGGATTTAAATCACTCGACAGTGCAATACGCACGCCATGTTTAATAAGACTTTCAATCGGTGGGTATTGTGTTTCACGCAATAAATAAAAGGCGCCCGGCAACAGAACAGCAACCGTACCCGACTCTGCCATTGCTTTGACATCGTCTTCGGTCATGTACTCTAAATGGTCGGCTGACAAAGCATGATAACGTGCTGCCAAGCTTGAACCACCTAGCGATGAAAGCTGTTCCGCGTGAAGCTTAACGGGTAAATTTAAAGATTGTGCCGTTTTAAAAACACGTTCAACTTGAGCTGGTGAAAATGCCAGATGTTCACAGAACGCATCAACCGCATCGACTAAACCTTCAGCATGCAGTTTAGGCAGCATTTCTGTACAGATATGCTCGATATAAGCATTGCTTTGATCTTTGTACTCTGGCGGTAAAGCATGAGCAGCCAAACAGGTACTTTTTACCGTCATTGGTAAAGCTTCACCAATTTGACGAATGACACGCAGCATTTTGCGCTCATTTTCGTAATTAAGTCCGTACCCAGACTTAATCTCGATGGTTGTTACACCGTCTTGTTGCATACAGCGAATGCGCTTAAGTGCCGAATTTAATAATTGTTCTTCACTTGCTTCACGCGTTGCCCGCACTGTACTTGCAATACCGCCGCCGCTTGCTGCAATTTCAGCATAGCTCACCCCTTGCAAGCGTTTTTCAAACTCAACACTACGGTTGCCACCAAATACACTATGCGTATGACAGTCAATAAACCCTGGGGTAACCCAAGCGCCTTTTAAATCAACTATTTCGGAATATGTGTCGGTAGGAAGTTGTTGTTGTTTTCCAATCCACTGAATGAGATGCCCTTCTGTGACAATTGCAGCATCTTCAATGTAGGAGTATTGCCCATTTTGCATGGTCGCAATGTGGCAATTTTGCCAAAGTTTTTTCATTAGCCTTTCCTCAAAACTGCCCAATAGTTAAACCATTGGGCAGTTCATTTGTTAGCTTTCTATCTCAACATTTTGCTGGATAGGATTACTTTCCTTTCCCAGATTTTGCTCTGGTTTTACCCATATACGATAAGCAATAGTTAAGAGTACAAGCCATGTTATACCTACATAAATTGCAGGACGTGAATCAGGGAAATAACCCATCATGACTAAAATGAACACCATAAACCCAATCGCGAACGCAGGTGCATATGGCCAACCCCATACAGGGAAATCAAGTGCTTTAATTTCAGCAGTAGATAATTTGCGGCGCATCGCAACTTGCGAAAGCAAAATCATGAGCCAAACCCATACAGTTGCAAAAGTTGCAATTGACGCAATGATCATGAATACATTTTCAGGAATCAGGTAGTTCAGCACCACACCAATCAATAGCACACCAGCCATGACCACAACGGTCATCCATGGCACACCATTACGCGATAACTTTTGGAATATGCGAGGTGCTTGACCACGGTTCGCCATACCATAAAGCATACGGCCTGCGCCGAATACATCACTGTTAATTGCTGAAATCGCAGCGGTTACTACCACAATATTTAAAATATTTGCTGCTGATTTAATGCCTAAATTTTCAAAAATTTGGACAAATGGGCTACCTTGGCTACCAATTTGGTTCCATGGGAAAATCGACATCAAAACAAAAATGGTAAGTACATAAAAAAGTAAAATACGAACCGGAACGGCATTAATTGCTTTTGGCAAAGTCGTTTTCGGATCTTGAGACTCGCCTGCGGTTAAACCAATAATCTCAATACCACCAAAAGCAAATACCACTACAGATAAACATGCCACCAAGCCTGCAATACCATGCGGCATAAAGCCATCATAAATCCATAGGTTCGAAATGCCTGGCACGATATTGCTATGATCAGCTTGGAAGCCATAGAACATAAGCCCTAAACCACCTACAATCATGGCAACAATGGCGGTAACTTTGATAATGGACAGCCAAAATTCGAGTTCACCAAAGACTTTAACGTGAATTAAGTTAATGGCACCCAAGAACATAATTAACGATAAAATCCAGATCCACCGTGGCACATCGGGATACCAGAATCCCATATAAATACCAAAAGCAGTGACATCGGCAAGTGCAACAATCACCATTTCAAACACATAAGTCCAACCTGTGGTAAAACCAGCTAGTGGACTAATGTATTGTGATGCGTAGTGACTAAATGAACCGGATACTGGGTTATGGACAGCCATTTCACCCAATGCGCGCATAACAATATAAATTGCAATCCCTGCAACAATATACGCTAGTAATACTGAAGGCCCCGCCATTTTAATGGCAGTTGCCGAACCATAGAAAAGCCCAGTTCCAATTGCTGAGCCCAATGCCAAGAAACGAATATGGCGGGTGTTCAAACCCCGCTGTAGTGTGGAGTTTTGTGACATTATAATCTCCAATCCTTGAGGATATTTAGTTAGATTCGGCCACTCCATGTGACCGTTTTATTAATCACACTTCAGATAGACTAGGGAGTAGGTTTGGAATAATTAACTCGTTTAGACAACCACTCGAAAGTAATTCACTTGCCTGTTCAATATCAGGAGCAAAGAAACGGTCTTCGCTGTAGTACGGCACTTGAGCGCGCAAGATTTTACGGGCTTGTTCAAGTTTAGGCGAGCTTTTTAGGCCTTCACGGAAATCTAAACCCTGACAAGCGCCTAACCATTCAACAGCTAGAATGCCGCGAACGTTATCGGCCATTGGCCAAAGTCGTTTACCCGCGTTAGGCGCCATCGAAACATGGTCTTCCTGATTCGCTGAAGTCGGTAAACTATCAACACTCGCAGGATGTGCTAGCGCTTTGTTATCACTCGCAAGCGCTGCTGCTGTAACTTGAGCAATCATGAAACCTGAGTTAACGCCACCATTTGCGACCAAGAACGGTGGAAGCTGTGACATGTGGCGGTCCATCATCATCGAAATACGACGTTCTGAAAGTGAACCAATTTCTGCAATTGCCAATGCCAGATTATCTGCCGCCATTGCTACAGGTTCTGCATGGAAGTTACCACCAGAAATCACATCACCTTCTGCTGCAAAAACAAGAGGGTTATCAGACACTGCGTTTGCTTCAATTGCTAAAACTTCAGCAGCCTGACGGATTTGAGTTAGACATGCACCCATCACCTGTGGCTGACAACGTAAAGAATACGGATCTTGAACTTTGCTACAGTCTTCGTGTGAATGTGCAATTTCACTTGATTCTGTTAAGAGGTCACGATAAGCCGCAGCCACATCAATTTGACCACGTTGACCACGTACTTCATGAATACGTGCATCGAACGGTGAACGTGAACCAAGCATTGCTTCGACACTTAAACCACCGCATACAGTTGCAGCAGCAAATAAATCTTCAGCTTCAAACAAACCACGTAAAGCATAAGCGGTCGAAACTTGTGTACCGTTTAGAAGTGCCAAGCCTTCTTTAGCTGCTAAAGAAATTGGCTCTAAGCCTGCAATTTTTAAAGCTTCAACTGCTGGTATCCATTCACCTTTATAACGCGCTTTACTCTCACCCAACAAAATCAATGACATATGTGCAAGTGGTGCCAAGTCACCTGAAGCGCCTACTGAGCCTTTAAGAGGAATGTGTGGGTAGACTTCAGCATTAATTAAAGCCAACAATGCATCAATGACTTTACGGCGAATACCTGAGAAACCACGTGCCAAGCTATTTGCTTTCAATAGAATAATTAAACGAACCATTGCATCATCAAGTGGCTCACCTACACCTGCTGCATGCGAAAGAACCAATGAACGCTGTAATTGTTCTAAATCTTCAGGAGCAATCTTGGTTGAAGCAAGTAAACCAAAACCTGTGTTAATGCCGTAAGCTGTACGCCCTTCATTTACAATCTGTTCTACACAAGCCACGCTTGCGTTGATTGCAGCTGAAGCACTGTCATCTAATTTAACTTTAATCGGGTTGAGGTAAGCTTGACGTAAATCAGCTAAGGTTAATTTTCCCGGTTGGATCAATAATTCCATGTTGGCTTCCTAATTTTTGGCACTATATTCTGCTGAGACGGTGCTTTTCACAATTGCAAAAAGCACCGCTAGTTTTTCCATGTGTTTTTATTGAGTGATCATTGGCAAGTTTAAGCCTTGCTCTTTCGCACAATTAATCGCAATTTCATAACCTGCATCGGCATGACGCATAACACCTGTTGCAGGGTCATTGGTCAGTACACGAGCAATACGTGCAGCAGCGTCATCTGTACCATCACACACAATCACAACGCCTGAGTGTTGAGAGAAGCCCATACCTACACCACCACCATGGTGTAGAGACACCCAAGTTGCACCGCCTGCTGTATTTAACAATGCATTTAATAAAGGCCAGTCTGATACTGCGTCTGATCCGTCTTGCATTGCTTCAGTTTCACGGTTTGGACTCGCAACGGAGCCTGAGTCTAAGTGGTCACGTCCAATCACAACTGGTGCTGATAATTCACCACTACGAACCATTTCGTTAAAAGCTAAACCAAGTTTTGCACGTAAGCCTAAACCCACCCAGCAAATACGAGCTGGTAAACCTTGGAAGCTAATGCGTTCACGTGCCATGTCTAACCAGTGATGCAAATGTTCATCATCAGGAATTAACTCTTTCACTTTGGCATCTGTTTTATAAATGTCTTCTGGGTCACCAGAAAGCGCTGCCCAACGGAATGGACCAATACCACGGCAGAACAATGGACGGATATATGCAGGAACGAAGCCAGGGAAATCAAAAGCGTTTGCTACGCCTTCTTCTTTCGCCATTTGACGGATGTTATTACCATAGTCAAATGTTGGAACACCCATTTTTTGGAAATCGAGCATCGCTTGTACATGCTTCGCCATCGACTGTTTTGCAGCTTTTACAACAGCTTCTGGTTCAGTTTTCGCACGTTCACGGTATTCATCCCAAGTCCAACCTACTGGTAAGTAACCATTCAGTGGATCATGTGCACTTGTTTGATCGGTTACCATGTCAGGACGTACACCACGGCGAACAAGCTCAGGTAAAATTTCAGCAGCGTTGCCATGAAGCGCAATTGAAATGACCTTACCTTCTTTCGTGTAACGATCAATACGCGCTAAAGCATCATCTAAATCAGTTGCTTGTTCATCTACATAACGCGTACGTAAACGGAAATCGATACTTGCTTGTTGGCATTCAATGTTTAAAGAGCATGCACCTGCAAGTGTTGCAGCTAAAGGCTGAGCACCACCCATACCGCCTAAACCAGCAGTAAGAACCCAACGACCGTTTAAATCACCATTGTAATGTTGGCGGCCAGCTTCAACGAAAGTTTCATAAGTACCTTGCACAATGCCTTGGCTACCGATGTAGATCCATGAACCTGCTGTCATTTGACCGTACATTGCGAGTGCTTTTGCATCTAGCTCGTTAAAGTGTTCCCAGTTTGCCCAGTGCGGTACAAGGTTTGAGTTTGCAATTAAAACGCGTGGTGCATCCTTATGAGTTTTAAATACACCTACTGGTTTGCCTGATTGAACTAACAGAGTTTCATCAGTTTCAAGATTTTTTAAAGTATCTACAATTTTGTCGAAACATTCCCAATTTCGTGCTGCACGGCCAATACCACCGTATACAACTAACTCTTTCGGGTTTTCTGCAACGTCCGGATCAAGGTTATTCATCAACATACGTAATGGCGCTTCAGTTAACCAACTTTTAGCCGTCAATTCAGTGCCGCGTGGCGCACGAATTTCTACATCACGAAATTTTGTTGTCGTTGTTGTTGTCACAGGCGGACTCCTTCCTTTGAGCTTACATCAGCAGAACATCACTTGTTTCTGCATTTGTATAGTAATGTATTAACTTGTATATACATCCATATACTACACAAATATTTTACGGCGTGAAGAGGCTTGCTCATATTTTTTTGCAAAAACTCAATAAGCACATGAATTAAAATAATTTATTTTTATAAACCGCATAAAAAAAGCACATATCCTTTCACTAGACATGTGCTTTTAAAAAATAACTTATTTAGTTTTAACGTTGAATTAACTCAATAACATAACAATTTTTTGCCCAATTCTGAGGGAAATGAACTGATGTAATCGCAGTGGTTTTCTCAATTTTTAAAGTCTCATTAGCAGTGAGTACAAAGGTTTTATCCTCAATCGCTACTTCAGTGTCAGAACCACCATTAAAAATGAAAATCAGGTCTGCCGAGCTTAAAAAAGTCTGTCCTTCTGTACCGTCTACTCTCTGAAAGCGGGCATGAAATTTTGCAGGATCATAAATTAAATTTAGATCTCGAATTGCACCGTCAACCAGTTCACTATGCACCTGACTTTCACCATGAAAAGCAAAAATATCGCCCAGCTTTAACGACCTAGCAGGCAGATCATCGACATGTAATTCAATACCTTTCCCATCAAGTACAGTAATGATTCGCTGCTTATTGGGAAAAGTAGAAAATGGTCCAGAAGTTGTCACATCTGCCATCGAAATTCGCCAATCAAACTCGATTTCACCTAGGCTTCGCGCAATTTCCAAAGTATAGCCTGCACCATTTTTCCAAAGCATTTTTGTATATTGGTCTGCCTTGAGTACTTCAATCATTGCGTAAATTTGCCTTCGAGATAATAACGACTGCCGGGATAAGTCAGACGGGCACTAGAAATGAGTTGCTTATTGGACCATGTACGGCGGCGAATGAGTAAACATGGTTCAGTTTTAGTGATTTTTAACCACTTACACTCTTGCGGAGATGCCAAAACGGCTTCAACAATATGCTCACCTTCTGTCACAGGTGCTTTCGCCATTAAGTATGCATTTGGAGTAATGGTTTTAAAATCTTGTTCTAAATAATCTGGAATGAGTGCTGCATCAACCAAACGATCTTCGACCTGAACTGGCACATCATTTTCATAATGCACGATAATTGAATGAAACAGCTTTTGCCCTTCACGAGTCTGCATTAATACACTTTGCTCTGCATTTGCATAAATTTGTTCTAAAATTAAAACTTCAGCATGGTGCTTATGGTTACGGGCGATAATCTCTTCGGCAATATTATTAATTTGAAAAAGCGCAGTTCGGCCTTGCCCTTCAGCAACAAAAGAACCGACACCCTGTATACGTACCAATAAACCCTCAGTCGTTAACTCTCGTAGCGCACGGTTTACCGTCATGCGGCTGCAACCGAGTTGATTGACCAACTCACTTTCCGAAGGAATTTTTTTATTTACAGCCCACGAGCCTTCATAAATCTTTTGTGAAATCAGCTGTTTTACGCGTTGATATAAAGGAACTGGACTATCAGCTTCAATCGAAAGCTCAGCATGTTCTTGTTTTGATGTTCTGGGCATAACAAATACTCAAAAAGGCAGCAGGCAAAATCATATTTTAGTTGACATGCTATGTATATACAACCACATACAATATGTTAATTTATGAATTAAATAGATTTTAAAAAGTTTAAAAAATAAACATAGCTCAACAAGAGCTAATTTAAAGTTTTATGTAGATAAATTCAAATATATAAAGGTTTTATCAATATTTATTTAATAATTATTTCTGCTATGCCTTTGCTCCATCCAAGGGCTTCAAAGTGTGGCCTTTTCGGAGTTACGAAATGATGCTTAAAAATTTTATTTAAAATAACTGATCGATAGTATTCTTCTGCCACACAGTATATTAATAAACTGGAAGCACATCGAATGCGTAATTATAAAATAGATATTCTTCGAGGAATCTCTATCCTTTTGGTTCTTTTACACCATTTTAATATTCCCTATAAACTTAAAGATACATGGTTAGGTTTTAATTTCTTAGGTGAAGCATTTAGCACTTTAATCGCAAGAAACGGAAATTATGGCGTCACCATGTTTTTTGTGATTTCGGGTTTTTTAATTACCCATCACACTTTAAAAAGAGACAAACAATTCTCCACAATTAACCTCAAACATTTTTATATCCGACGAGCAGCCCGCATTTTACCGTGTCTGGTTTTACTCATTTTAGGCGTAAGTTTACTTGGGTCATTTGACTTAAAACCCTTTGTAAACCAAGCTCCCAATGGCATTGAGGTCTCCTATCCCTTAACCATATTTGCAGCTTTAACCTTCTGGATGAATATCCTGATTATCAAATTTGGTTGGGTAAACTACGCTTTGGGCGTGTTGTGGTCACTCTCTGTAGAAGAAGTTTTCTACTTTGTGTTTCCATTATTGTGCCTACTCACGCGTAGTAATAAGGTATTTATTGCCGTGCTTATTGGGGTAATTTTATACGGCCCTTATTTTAGATCTCTACATTTTGGAGAAGAAAGCGGGGCTTATTTATATCATTATTTTTCGAGTTTTGACGGCATAGCCATTGGTTGTTTAACAGCGATATTTTCTCATACATATCGACCGGATTGGACTTATAAAAAACCTCTTTCTTGGTTCATTATTTTGAGCATGACAGCCCTTTATTTATATGCTCCCATTAAAGAAGTCAGTACATGGGGTATTAGCTTATTTGCTTTTGCCACAGGCATACTCATTTTGTGTTTTCAGCATCCAATGGGAACGCAAGCGCATAGTCTATTTACAAAAATCATGGTCTGGTTGGGGCAAAGAAGTTATGAAACCTATTTGTTTCATCTGGTTGTGCTGGGTCTTATGAAAGTTGCTTTTATTCCAGCTCAAACCGACTCGAGCATTAAAATTATGCTTTTAATTGCCTATCTGGTTCTAACTTTCATCATCAGTGCAGTGATTGAAAAATATTATTCCACCCCACTTAACAGCTACATTCGAAAGGTTTTCATTAAAGATAAATCATAAAAATAAGCCCCTTTTAAATAGGGGCTTTTCTTTGTTAAGCAATCAACATGGTTTCATCTTCTTGCTTAAAAGAATTAAACCAGCTCTGCCAAACTTGTGGACCTAAAGCCATTTCTTCATCATTTAACAGGCAACGGTCTAAGCGTTCTATTAAAGCTTGCTCATCCATTTGCATACCAATGAGAACCAGCTCTTGCCTTGCATCACCTGTTTGAGCGTCCCAAACCTTTTTAATTTGTTCGATGCTGTCTAAATCACTCGGCCAGTCTTCTTCTGCAACAGCAGCCCACCAATAACCTGCTAAGCCATGTCGAGCCATTGCGCCCGCTTGTGACCATGAATAAGCCAATGTCGGTTCAGCAGCCAACCAGAAAAAGCCTTTGGAACGGACGACTCCCGGCCATTCAGCCTGTACCAAATCATAAAAACGCTCTGGATGAAAAGGTCGGCGCGCGCGGTAAACAAAACTACTAATCCCATACTCTTCGGTCTCTGGCGTATGTTCGCCACGTAATTCTTTTAACCATCCCGGCGCTTGTGCTGCTTCATCAAAATCGAATAGCTGTGTATTTAAAATTTTATCTAAAGCAATTTTTCCAAATTGAGCAATTTCAATTCGGGCTCGGGGGTTTAAGGTCTTTAGAATTGCAGTAAGCTGCTCTTGCTGAGCTTGGTCAATCAAATCAATTTTATTCAGCACAATCACATCACAAAACTCGATCTGATCGATAAGTAAGTCGACCACAGTTCGTTCATCTAGTTCACCTAGCGACTCGCCACGTTGTTGCAGTGAGTCCAGAGAGCTGTAATCTTTAAGGAAGTTAAAAGCATCAACTACCGTAACCATGGTGTCGAGTCGAGCAAACTCATTTAAAGAATTTCCATTTTCGTCTTCAAAAGTAAAGGTTTCTGCAACAGGCAACGGTTCTGAAATGCCTGTTGACTCAATCACTAATTGGTCAAAGCGCCCTTCATCGGCTAAACGTCTAACTTCAACCAGTAAATCTTCTCGTAGCGTACAGCAGATACAGCCATTACTCATTTCAACCAGCTTTTCATCTGTTCTTGAAAGCTCCGCCCCACCTTCGCGTACTAAAACCGCATCAATATTCACTTCAGACATATCATTCACAATCACGGCAATACGGCGACCTTCACGATTATTTAAAATATGGTTAAGTAACGTGGTCTTTCCTGCCCCCAAAAAACCAGATAAAACAGTGACAGGAAGTTTGGCAAATGAGTTGGCGATTGCATTTCGCATGGCTTGTTCTCTTTGAATAATATTTAAAACTAATCATGACTAACCATTAAATATGGTCAGATGGCAGGTGTTTCTACTCTAAATCACATTAATGTTATGTTATAACGTAACTATTAGGCAAGTTTTTTATCTCTTCTTCCCTTACACCAGTAAATTAGTCTTTGAAAAAATTACTTTTAAAAGCCCTGACACATTGACGTTTTATAGTGGTGATCAGGCCCCCACGCTCTAAAACCTTGGCTATCAATATGAATTTGTCCCGAGGCATACACCCCCAATCCCATCTTGAGTGCTTGTCCTTTGGTTGCCCAGAACTGACAAATTTTGGTTTTGCTTTGTTGAATATTGAACTGGTCTAAGTCAGTCGGCTGTTCTGGCCCAATTCGAAAATCCAGCGCTGCATTAAAGACATGTCGAGAAGCATCCGCACCACCAGCACAGCGGTTTAGAGATAAAGCTCGATAAACCGATGTCACTTCAAAATCGTTTATTACCCCATCGTCAACCAATGCTTTTAAGATGCTGAGTGTCGGAACGATATTGGACCAAATCTCGCGTGGAGGCACTGCATAGGGTTCAACTCCACATTTTTGCCAATCGCGAGCAGAACGTAATAACTCATGGTCTGGAACTAAATTGGCAAGCCCTTTTTGCTTAAGAAATTGCTTATAAGCTTGTACAGACTGCCCGTGATCTGCGGATGCTAACCATGCAATATAATCCTCAGGTTGTGGCTTTATTTTGCCGACTATCCTTGAAGGCTGAGGCAAATTGGACTGCGGTTGCAAAGGAATCGTTGGCTTGGGTGTTTGAGTACTACACGCTGTGAGAGATAATAAAAGTAAACCTAAATAACGCTTCATAAATATGCTCTATCTTCACCAATAATAGGAAAGATGCTCATCATTAAATTCAAGAAATGTTATATTATAACAATAATAAAATCTTTTACTTTCTGTTGCTAAATTTTAAAAATAAAAAAAGGACGTATGAGATACGTCCTTTTATGGTTGAATCAATCTTACAAATCAGCTTCAAGTGCAGGCACAGGTTGCTCTGCTTTCAGCTTACGACGTTTAAATTGATAAGCCACCATTAAACATAGAATCCAACCAGGAATCATCATGACTGCAATACGCATATCTGGTGTTAAAGACATTACAACTAAAATGCCCAACATAAACACGATGCATAAATAGTTGCTGAATGGGTACATAAAGCTTGGGAACTTTGTAGTTTGACCTTGGCTTTGCGTGTATTTACGGAATTTTAAATGAGTCCATGAAATTACAACCCAGTTAATCACAATCGCTGCAACAACCAACATCATGAGCAAACCAAATGCTTTTTCAGGGAAAATGTAATTTAACAGCACACATAAAATAGTCACCGCAGCAGAAAGAATCACGGCATTGGTTGGAATACCGCGTTTATTAATATGTGCAAATGCTTTTGGTGCATTACCTTGTTGTGCAAGACCCAATAGCATGCGGCTACTGCAATAACTTGTCCCGTTATAAACTGAAACCGCAGCAGTCAAAATCACAAAGTTCAGCAACGTTGCAATGCCTTGACTATCTAAAGAAGCAAAGACCATCACAAATGGGCTACCGCCTTCAGCCATCTGGTTCCACGGGAATAGCGAGAATAAAACCAAAAGTGTCGCAATATAGAAAATCAAAATACGGTAGATAATTTGATTCACAGCTTTAGGTAAGGTTTTGTCCGGATCACGTGCTTCAGCCGCAGTAATACCAAAAAGTTCGATACCACCAAAAGCAAAAATAATAACCGCCATTGCCATCACTAAGCCTTCGACACCAAATGGGAAAAAGCCACCGAGTGCCCAAAGGTTGCTGATACTGGCTTGCGGACCGGCTGTACCAGTTGCTAGTAAATATGAACCAAAACCAATCATTGCCAGAATTGCTAAGATTTTGACAATAGAAAACCAGAATTCCATTTCGCCAAAAAACTTAACATGCAGCAAATTAATGCCGTTAATTAAGACAAAGAAGGTTAAAGCAGATGCCCACGTTGGAATTTGCGGCCACCAATATTGAATATAAAGACCAATTGCGCTTAGTTCTGCCATACAGACGAGGACATTCAGTACCCAGTAATTCCATCCAGACATGAACCCAGCAAATGGTCCCCAATATTTGTAGGCAAAATGACTAAAAGACCCACTTACTGGCTCTTCAACCACCATCTCACCAAGCTGACGCATCATTAAAAAAGCAATAAATCCTGCAATTGCATAGCCAAGGATGACCGATGGACCTGCTAATTTAATCGATTGTGATATACCAAGAAAAAGCCCTGTGCCAATCGCCCCACCCAATGCAATAAGTTGGATGTGCCGATTACTCAAACCGTGTTTCAGGTTTCCTTGCTCTTGTGCTGACATATGATTATTCTCATCCTTGTCACGTAATTTTTTTCCAATAAATTACGTATATCATAAATTAATCAAACTTTCATAGAGATTCATGAAAAAATAATTGCGTGACTTTTCTCATGACCGCGAATGAAAACAGAAAATACAAGAAATGACAATTATTATGAAATGTGTAATTAAATTATGTATTGCGTAATTTGATGAATTCAGTATTATAGAGACATGAAGCAATTGGTTGTGCTCGGTCTATATCAAACTCATAAGACAAAAGATGCTCTCAGCAAAGGTTAAAAACTTATTGAGTAGCTCAGTCCTAGACCGAACTTTTATTTGTATATGACCCGAGATAAAGACAAGGACGCGAAAATGGAACAAAACCTAAATTCTTTTATTGAAGTTTCACCTCAATCAGATTTCACTATTCATAATTTGCCTTATGGCATTTTTAGCAGAACTGCCGAAAGCGAACGCCAAGTCGGTGTAGCTATTGGTGATTGGGTCATTGATCTCGCTGCTCTTGAAAAGCATGGTCTTTTACAACTTTCAAGCCACGACACCTACTTTAATCAACCGACCCTGAATAAATTTATTGAGTCTGGCAAAGCAAACTGGTCAAAAGTGCGTAAGACACTACAGTCTCTTCTCTCGGCTGATAATTTAACGCTTCAACAAAATGAAGCATTACGTCAGGAAGTATTGGTTAAACAAGACAGCGTTACTTTGCATTTACCAATTCAAGTACCTGGTTATACCGATTTCTATTCTTCTAAAGAACATGCGACCAATGTGGGTTGTATGTTCCGCGACCCAAAAAATGCCTTGCTTCCAAACTGGACCGAATTACCTGTCGGTTATAACGGTCGTGCTAGCTCTGTTGTAGTCAGTGGCACTCAAATCGTGCGCCCATCTGGACAAATTAAACTTCCAAATGAAGAACGCCCAGTTTTTTCTGCAACGCGTAAACTCGATTTTGAACTTGAAACAGCGTTTGTTGTGGGTAAACCAACGCAGCTCGGTCAGCCTATCGCTATTGAAGATGCTTGGGATCATATTTTTGGAATGGTATTGCTGAATGACTGGTCAGCACGCGATATCCAGCAATGGGAATATGTTCCACTCGGCCCTTTTAACGCTAAAACTTTTGCCAGTTCGATTTCACCTTGGGTCGTGACGCTTGAAGCACTTGAACCATTTAAAGTTGAAGGCCCGAAACAAGACCCGAAGCCAATGGGCTATTTACAAGAAAATGTCGCTAATAGTTACGACATTAATTTGAGTGTTGAAATTCAAGCGCCAAAATCGACACAAACTGACGTGATCTGTAAAACCAATTTTAAATATATGTATTGGTCTATGTCTCAACAGCTCACTCACCATACCATTGCTGGTTGTAATGTTCAGGTTGGTGACTTAATGGGTTCAGGAACAATTTCAGGTTCTACACCAGATTCGTATGGCAGTTTGCTTGAGCTTACATGGAACACCACCAAGCCTTTAACACTTGCGAATGGCGAAACTCGTGGTTTCTTGCAAGATGGCGATACGCTCATCATGAAAGGTCACTGTGAGAAAAATGGAATCCGTGTCGGCTTTGGTGAAGTGAAAAATACCGTTCTTCCTGCATTAACATTCGATTTTGCAGAAACTTCGGAGCCTGACTATGAAGCTGTATAGTTACTTTCGTAGCTCTGCAGCCTATAGAGTACGGATTGGTCTAAACATTAAAGGTTTAGCTTATGAAACTGTTCCGGTACATCTAGTAAAAAACGAACAGCAAAGCGAAGACTATTTAAAGTTAAACCCTAGTGCTCTGGTCCCGACTTTAATTGACGGTGATTTAACCTTGTCACAATCGTTAAGTATTTTGGAATATCTGGATGAACAATATCCAGAAACCAAATTACTCCCAAGAGATGTGCAAGAACGTGCCAAAGTCCGTGCTTTTGCACAAGCTATTGCCTGTGATATGCACCCCTTAAATAACCTGCGGATTCTGAAATATTTAAAAAATGAGTTAAATGTTTCAGATGAGCAAAAAAATTACTGGTATCAACACTGGATTCTTGAAGGTTTTCAAAATCTGGAACAGCAATTACAAAATTCGAATGGCCAATTTTGCTTTGGACACGAAGCAACAATTGCCGATTGCTGTCTGATTCCACAGGTTTACAACGCGAAACGCTTCAAGATTGATTTATCTGCGTTTCCAAAAATTGAATCGATTTATCACCATTGTTTGTCTATCCCAGCCTTTTATAACGCGGCGCCAGAACAACAACCAGATTGGGAATAGTAAAAAGGAGTTTTAATATGACATTTGCCATTAAAAAAATACATCACGTTGCATATCGTTGTAAGGATGCGAAAGAGACTGTTGAGTGGTATAAAAAAATGCTCAACATGGACTTCATTTTAGCTTTTGCTGAAGACCATGTCCCATCAACTAAAGCTTTTGACCCATATATGCATTTATTCTTAGATGCAGGTCAAGGCAACGTTTTGGCATTTTTTGAATTGCCGACTCAACCAGAAATGGGCCGAGACGAAAATACACCTCAGTGGGTACAGCATATTGCTTTTGAAGTCGAAGATGTAAATGCGCTGATGGCTGCCAAGCAACATTTAGAAGAAAATGGTGTGAAAGTTTTGGGTGTAACCAATCATGGTATTTTCCACTCAATTTACTTCTTTGACCCAAATGGCCACCGTTTAGAACTTACCTATAACGATGTGCGCGCTGAAGAAAAAATTGCAAAAATTACTGAAGAAATGAAAGCAGAAATGCTTGAGCAATGGAGCAAAACCAAACGCGCTCCTCACCACACACATTTCTTGCATGAAGAAGAGTTAGGAACCTAATTTTAAAAGATCGATCTAAAAAGTCGGCATTGATTAGAATTGTTAAAAACAGCTCTATATCAATGCCGATTTATATTATTTAAAACTGCTAAATTTCTAGAAAATCGCGCTATAAATGAGAGCATGGTGATTTTAGAAAATTGTTGATTATTAAACATGCCAATTTCGCTAATAGAAAAAGGTGATTTCTATTTCTCACTAGGCTCAGGCATGATGTAAAACGCAGCAATTTCAATTTATGTTTTGAACATCACTGTTTAACAACTGAAGTAACTTTATTAAGGGTATTTAAATGATTGAAGAAAAAGTATCTGGGGGGGTTCAATCACTTGAAGTCGGTTTATCTGTACTAAATGCCCTTTTAGAGCACAATCAACCTATTATTCTCAAAGATCTGTCTAGTAAGCTAGAAATGCATCCTGCGAAGGTACACCGCTATCTCGTTAGTCTTATTCGCATGGAATATGCAAAACAGCTTGATGATGGGCAATATGCTTTAGGTGATCAGGCATGGCGCTTAGGTCTAAACTGTGTTCAACATAGCGACACACTACAGCTGGTACAGCATTTAATTTACGACCTACAAAACAAAATTGGTTGCGGCATACAAATTAGTAAATGGTCGCCGAAAGGCCCTGTAGTTGTTCAATCGATTGAATCAAACCACCCTATTTCGATTGTCACTAAAGTCGGCTCAATTATGCCTTTAGTCAATTCTGCTGCTGGACGTTTATTTGCTTCTTATCTTCCAGAGCATTTTGTTCGCCCCTTAATGGAAGCAGAATGGCAAAAGCATCAAGAACTTGGTCTTAATATTGCGCCACAAAACTGGCAAGCGTTTACAGAGCTTAAAGAAACGATACGTCAGCAAGAAATGTCGGCAGCGAAAGGTGACTTACTGACAGGAATTAATGCAGTGGGTTTACCTGTGTTTAATTCAAATCAGAGCATCGAGTTTTGTATTGTCGCACTGGATAGCGAAATGTTTTTACCAGTCGACCCTCACAGTAAAACGATTGAAATCTTAAAAAGTGAAGTGAAGCTCATTAATCAATATATTAAAAGTCGCTAATCAATAGCGATAAAAAAACCAAGAGATCAAACTCTTGGTTTTTTTAGATCAGAAACAAAGCTCAGCTTATTTAGTTTCTAGAACACCACGGCGAATCTGGTCACGTTCAATTGACTCAAATAATGCCTTGAAGTTACCTTCACCAAAGCCATCATCATCTTTACGTTGAATAAATTCAAAGAAGACTGGACCAATCATGTTTTCAGAGAAAATTTGCAATAACAGTTTCTTCTGACCATCTTTGGTATTACCGTCTAGCAAAATACCACGCTGTTTTAACTCTTCAGTCGGCTCACCATGCTCAGGTAAACGTTCTGGTAGCATTTCATAATACGTATTTGGCGGTGGTGTCATAAATTTCAGACCGAGGCCCTTTAACTTATCCCAAGTCGAAATTAAGTCATCACAAATAAACGCGATATGTTGAATACCTTCGCCATTAAAGTCAGACAGGAACTCTGCAATTTGGCCGTTTCCTTTGTCCGAATCTTCGTTTAATGGAATACGGATCATGCCGTCTGGCGCTGTTAATGCTTTAGACGTTAAACCTGTATATTCGCCTTTAATATCAAAGTAGCGAATTTCTTGGAAGTTAAAGATTTTTTCATAGAAGTTTGCCCAATACTCCATACGGCCTTTGTAGACGTTATGAGTTAAATGGTCAATTTCGTTTAAGCCTGCACCTACTGGATGTCTTTGGGCATCATCAAAGAAAGTAAAGTCGTTTTCATAAATATCGCGGTCAACTAAAAAGATTGGCATGCCACCAATACCTTTAATTGCCGGAATGTTAAGCTCCATTGGCCCAACTTTTGAATACATCGGTTCAGCACCAAGCTCTACTGCTTTCTGGAAAGCTTTTGCTGCATCACGTGTTTTAAAGCCCATTGCACAAGCAGATGGACCATGTTCATTAAAGAAGAATGAAGCATAAGATTCTGGCTGATAATTCAGGATAATATTGATATTTCCTTGACGCCATAAGTACGCTTCTTTCGATTTATGCTTGGCTACTTTTGAAAAGCCGATTGTTTCAAAAACTGGATCTAATTCATTTTCTTTTGAAACAAACTCAATAAATGCAAAACCGCATAATTCTAATGGGTTCTCTAAAATATCCATCTAGTTTCCCTCTGGTGATTACCTGTTCCGTTTATCTCTATTGCTGATCAATTCAGCTCCTTTCTCTATAGAATACGTATTTATTAGGTAGGTCTTTGAACCGTCAAAATGCCTTAACCCAACGCATCCTATGAGAAAAAAACGAATCACTAAAACGAAGATATGATGAGCGTGAAGCTTTTGATGATTAATTCCCGTTCCATTTGGTGTTTGTTTTCCATACACACTATCCTTTCTTATCTAAAAGTACGATTGAGATTTTTCACTAAACCCTTAAAAATCGTCTTTTCCTAAAAACCATTTATAGATTTATGGAGACCAACATCCTTGTTGGATCTCCAATGGCCATTTACCTTAAAACAGATGCTACTAAAAACAATTAAATTATGCAATACATAACTTAATTATGAATTGCATAATTTTAGTAATCTTTTAATTTGTCTGTTTTTAAAATGAATTGTCATATTCCATATTCTGTTTATGATTCTTAACCTTCAAAAATCTCACCTGCTTTGAGTTTGGAAAACTATGCTTCTAGTCAGCGCATGTTTAATTGGCGAACCTGTTCGTTATGACGGTAAATCTTGCCTAAATATTTTACTTAAGCAGCTGTTACTCAATCAAAAAGCTCATGCACTTTGTCCAGAGTTATTAGGTGGTTTTACCACTCCGCGCTTACCCGCAGAAATTGTGGGAGGTACAGGACAAGATGTGCTTGATGGCAAAGCAAAAATTACCGATTCATCTGGTTTAGATGTAACAGACTTATATTTAAAAGGTGCACACCGCACTTTAGAAATTGCACAGCAAATAAAAGCAAGCTGTGTGGTCCTAAAAGAAAATAGCCCTTCTTGTGGTAGTCAAAAAATTTATAACGGGACTTTTCAAGGAGAAAAAATTGTTGGAACTGGAATCACCACGGCACTTTTACAGCGCCATGGTTTTGAGGTGATTTCTGAAAACGAGATTGAAGATTGGTTAGCAACCCATCCTCTTTAATGGTTATCTGCTCACTCAAAATCCTCTTAATTGTTTTCTAAAATGGAAACAGGTGGCACTCAATAGGCAAGCCACTAAATAACTCAGGGCGGCCATCCACCAAAAACCATAAACTCCCATCGCAGAAATCGAGATATTCTGCCAATGCAGTCCCTTATAGGCCATCCACCAACCACCGCCTAATCCGAAAAATAACACCACGACCAAGAAAATTAGCATCGGTAAAATCGACACATCCCAACAGCGTAACAAAGAGGTCAATAACGCCATTAAGCCATCTAGAAAATGAAACATACAGACAATCAACAACAAGGATGAAGCCAAAATCTGCACGGCCAAATCATCTGAATACAACGTAACAATTAAGTCCCGCTCCAACCATAAACACAGAGACAGACTGCCACTCACCGCCATAATCACCCATATACTTTGTCTGGCAATTTTATTTGCTTCTTCCATGTTCCCGCTGCCCATAGATCGTGACACCAAAATGCTATAAGCCGAGGCAATGGAGGAAGGGATAATAAACATGAATCCGCTGGTGCTTGCGACAATTTGATGGGCTGCTGACACCACGCTTCCAAAAGGCAAAATCAGAATAGCAACCGAACAAAATGCAACGACATCCATCAACGCTAAGATCGCGGTCGGTATCCCTATTTTTAAAATCATCCGCAGACTCTGTCGGCTATCTTCAACCAAACGTTCGGGATGCTCAATAAAGATGTAGCTTTTCTCTAGAAAAAATAAGTAATAAACAGCCAACATAAACCACCGTACAATGAGAGTGGCTAACAAAGCCCCTATCGCACCGAGTGGCGGAATTGAAAATAAAGCGACACCATAAATTAAAAGATAGGACAAAATAATTTTAAGAATGAAGAAAATGCTATCTGATAGTAAAACCTTATGCGCATTTTCAGTGACCTGAGACAAAGCGGTAAATAAACGCATCAGTAAATGCGCAGGTAAAATAAATACCAAAGTCCAAATACAGTTTTTAGTAATTGAAATGACATGTTCAGATGCGCCAAACAATTTTGGTAGATCACGGAACAAGTAAAGCAAGCCAATACTAATCAATGCTGAACATAACATCAGCCAAATGCCTTGAATAAAAATTTGACGAATACGTGGTATGTCGTGGCAACCATAAGCTTCCGAAAGCTTGAGTATCACGCCTTGCAGGATACCCATTCCAATGACGTAAACCACTGTATATAAAGATAAGGTCACCGATAATGCGGCGACATGGTCATTACTAAAATGCCCTACATAAGCAATATCAATCAATCCACTTAAAACTAGAATTAAATTGCTTGAGAGCATGGGAATAAATAATTTAAAAATCTGATTCATCTAGGAAATACCTTATTTTTCTTTGCGATTTATACTCATATTCACGTTATTTTTAGTGCATCAATCCAAAGCAAAAGACATACCAGTTCTACCTTTAGCTCCCGTAAAATATGCTTTAAATGAAAAGGCCAAACTATTCGTTTGGCCTTCTTTTGTAATGTATGCTGTTTATATAGTTATTCTTGTTTGTGTTTACTTGCCCAATAAGTCGCAAGTGCAGGACCAGAAATATTGTGCCAAAGGCTGAAAATCGCGCTTGGTACTGCCGTAATCGGGGAAGCCGCAAAATGTACCGCTGCAAGAGCAACACCTAAGCCTGAGTTCTGCATACCCACCTCAACAGCAATTGCTTTGCTGTCGGCATAAGGCAATTTAAAGAAACGCGCTGCTGCAAAACCTAACAAATACCCAAATCCATTATGCAATATCACTACAGCTAAAATGAGCAAACCCGACTGTAGAATAGCCGCTTTGCTTCCACCGATAATGGCTGCCACAATTGCTACAATTGCAATCACTGAAACTAAAGGCATGACTTGAATATAGGACTCGACCTGACGTTTTAGCCATGTTCTTAAAATTAGACCAACTACAATAGGAAGCAGTACTACTTGTAAAATTGAAACGAACATAGACGCTGCATCAATTTTTAGCCACTGACTAGCAAGCAAATAGAAAATCGCAGGAGTTAACACGGGAGCTAAAAGCGTTGAAACTGAAGTGCAGGCCACCGATAAAGCCACATTGCCTTTAGCCATATAGGTAATGACATTCGAAGCCGTTCCACCGGGGCAGCACCCCACTAAAATGACTCCAACCGCGATTTCAGGGGGTAGTTGAAATAATTTACATAAGACAAATGCTAAACCTGGCATGACCACAAACTGCGCAACCACCCCAATCAACACCGCTTTAGGACTTTGTAGCACACCTTTAAAGTCGTCTACCGTCATGGTCATTCCCATGCCAAGCATAATAATGCCCAGAATCCATGGAATATAAGCTTTCAGCCAGACAAAAAATTCAGGCTGCCATAGCGCCAATGCAGCAAAAACAATCACCCATAGGGCAAAAGTTTTTTGAATAAATTGGGTAAAGCGCAGTAATGCTGACATACTTTCGTTTCCTAAAAATTAAAATACTAGAGCAATAGACTTAGCGCTCACTCAACAGATCCGTAGACTGAATACGGACAACCCCTTGTTGCTGCATGGTTTGCCATGCCTGTTCTAACGAATCATTTAAATCAATACCTTTACAAGCATCTTCAACCACTAAAGTTTTAAAACCTTGTTTGATTGCATCTAAAGCAGTCCATGCCACACAAAAGTCGGTCGCAATTCCAACCACATACACCGTATCAATGCCACGCTCTTTTAAGTAACCCGTTAAGCCAGTCATTGTGGACTGATCTGCTTCCATAAAAGCCGAATAACTATCAATATCGGCATGAAAGCCTTTTCGAATAATGAGTTGAGCTTTCGGGATATTTAAATCAGGATGGAAATCGGCATCTTTGGTGCCTTGTACGCAATGTTTAGGCCAAAGCACCTGCGGTCCATAGGCAAGTTCAATGGTTTCAAAAGGCTGCTTGCCCGAATGATTTTGTGCAAAAGATATATGATTATCTGGGTGCCAATCTTGCGTCAGAACAACATTTTCAAAACAATCAGCAAGTTGGTTAATCGTTGGAATAATTGTATCGGCATCAGCAACTGCTAAATTTCCACCCGGTGTAAAACCATTTTGTACATCAACTACGATTAAAGCCGCATTTTGTGGTTGTTTATTCATTTTCATGTCATCTTCAATCCCAACAGGGAAAATTGCATTCTATCTTGCCATAAAAAAAGCCGATATTAAGTAAGGCTCAGTTGAATCAAGCTGTATTGTTATATTTACGAACCCTTCTCACCCCTGCAATACGAATACATCCTATCTTTTCCTCAAGTTTACATAGCGATTATCCGTTAGGCGTATTGTTCTTATGCGTCTGATCAGTCATAATTTGCATAATTGTCATTCAACAATCTGTTATTGTTAGAACTGGACAATCAAAATACTGCAACCATCCCACATTTTGTTTTTCTTACCTCAGATTCGGATGGATAAATAGGATATTTTTAAAAATGACTCAGCAAGCACAGACCATTCAAGGCTCAATCGTCGCAATCGTCACACCAATGTTGAAAGATGGTGGTGTAGATTGGAAGGGTCTTGAGAAGCTGGTTGAGTGGCACATAGAACAAGGTACAAACAGTATTGTAGCCGTCGGTACTACCGGCGAAGCCTCAACATTGAGCATGGAAGAGCACACACAGGTTATTAAAGAAATTATTCGTGTAGCCAATAAACGTATTCCAATTATTGCCGGTACTGGTGCAAACTCAACCCGTGAAGCAATCGAATTAACTAAAGCTGCTAAAGATCTTGGCGCAGATGCAGCCTTACTTGTTACGCCATATTATAATAAGCCAACTCAAGAAGGCCTCTACCAACACTATAAAGCGATTGCTGAAGCCGTAGAATTACCACTTATTCTTTATAACGTACCTGGCCGTACGGGTGTAGATCTTGCAAACGATACAGCTGTACGTTTAGCAGAGATCCCTAATATTGTCGGTATTAAAGACGCAACAGGTGACGTACCTCGTGGTAAAGCTTTAATCGATGCATTAGACGGCAAGATGGCTGTGTACTCAGGTGACGACGAAACTGCATGGGAACTTATGCTTCTTGGTGCAGACGGCAATATCTCTGTTACAGCAAATGTTGCACCTAAAGCCATGAGCGAAGTATGTGCTGTTGCGATTGCCAAAGATGAACAACAAGCGAAGACGATTAACAATAAGATTGCAAATTTACACAATATTCTATTTTGCGAATCAAACCCAATTCCTGTGAAATGGGCACTACATGAGATGGGACTGATTGATACTGGTATTCGTTTACCACTCACTCCTCTCGCTGAGCAATATCGCGAACCTCTCCGCAATGCCCTAAACGATGCGGGAATTATTTAATAAGAGCAATTTATGATGCAATTACGTCTTGGTTTAGTCCTTGCAGTTTCAGCCTTAAGTTTAGTTGGTTGTGGTCGCTTCGCAATTAATAATCACTCTTTAGATTATAAAAATGCCAAGCAACTTGCCCCGCTTGAGTATCCTGCCGATGCAACTGTACGACCAGTGACACCTTTGTATCCTGCACCAACTGTTGACCAGCTCGCTATCGAGCACGCGCCAAAGTTTGAAAACCAGCGTGGTAACCGTTTTGCATTGCCACGTCCTGAACAAACACAGGATGGCAATGCAACAGCAGATGCATCTGCTCAAACGACGACTGCGCTTGGACGTCCTCAGCTTGTGACCGACGGTAATAAGAACCCATTATTAAAAGTTGATGGGAACACAACCGAGATCTGGCAATACGCCAAAGCAACGTTAAGCACTTTAAATTACAACATCATCGCCCAAGGCAGCAATCAGGCGACGATTAAAGTAAATGACAATACTTATGTGCTTAAACTCACTGGTGTTGGTTCAAGTCATACTCTTGCTCTATTTAATGTAGACAACACTTTTGCAAGCCCCGATGTGGCTGCTGAAGTGTTAAACCAGATTTACCAAAATTGGCCAGCCTAGTCGTTTACTAGGCATTTTTTTTAAAAAGGTTCCCTCATGTTAAAACAAACCTTGCTCTATACTGGTAAAGCAAAATCTGTATATGAAACAGACAATGCCGACCATCTGATTTTAGTCTTTCGTGATGATGCCTCTGCGTTCAACGGCGAAAAAATCGAACAGCTAGATCGTAAAGGCAAGGTGAACAACCTTTTTAACGCCTTCATCATGGAAAAACTTGCTGCTGCGGGTATTGAAACGCATTTTGAAAAATTGCTTTCTCCAACTGAAGTGCTTGTTAAAAAACTTCAAATGATTCCTGTTGAATGCGTAATTCGTAACTACGCAGCTGGTTCTCTATGCCGTCGTTTAGGTGTAGAAGAAGGTAAAGAGTTAACTCCTCCTACATTTGAATTGTTCTATAAAGACGACGGTCTAGGCGACCCAATGGTTAACGAATCTCAAGCGATTGCTTTAGGTTGGGCGACTGCTGAACAATTAGAGCAAATGAAAGTGTTAACTTACCAAGTAAACGATGTATTAAAAGCATTATTTGCTGAAGGTAACATGATTTTGGTGGACTTCAAGCTTGAATTCGGTGTTTTCCATGACCGTATCGTGCTTGGTGATGAGTTCTCTCCAGACGGCTGCCGTCTATGGGATAAAGACTCTAAGAAGAAACTCGACAAAGACCGTTTCCGTCAAGGTTTAGGCGGTGTTGTTGAAGCTTATGAAGAAGTTGCTGCTCGTTTAGGCGTAGATTTATCTGCTCTCTAATCGTTCAAACTTCATGAAAAACCGGGTCTTAGCCCGGTTTTTTTTACATTAGGTACTTTAGAAAATAAATAATGTAGACAGATTTGTCTATTAAAATAAATTAGCACTTGCACAAACCTAAATTTAAACACTAAAATCTAAAAAAACATTAAGCACTTCACAATAATTAAATTTAAAACCAGGGTAGACCTATGGAAATATCTAAGCTTGAAAAGAGATTAATGAATCATCCAATCCATTTTGGTGAAAATCCTTTGGTGTTATTAACTAACTTTAGCAGCTCAGCCTTAAAACAAGGCTGGACTCAGGCAGAAGTTGAATCAGTAATTTCCAAGGCTTCTCAAGGCGATTATATGGCGCTTATTCGCACCTTGAGAGCCTACACCTTTAGCTAGTATGGCTGCATAATTTGTTGCAAGCGCCCATTCCACCTCATGCTTATTTCTTGCAGACTCATAGCTTCCCTTTAATTCAGGCGGCAAATCGTCTTGTAGCACAAAGTGCTCTCAATCTTCCTTTGTATCTGGGCTGATTGCTCTTGTTCATGCATTATTTTTGCTTCTTTGCTACGCCGCATCATTCGATTTATAAAAAGACACACAAAGCTGTTAGGAATAGACTGGATTTATCCTGAACGCTGCCTTAACAATAAATAAAAATTAGAAATATAAAATATTTATTCAGTGAGGAGTAAACCTGATGGATCATAAAATAGAGGAAGAAAAAGTCGATCAAACCTTAAGTTGGCGTGAAAAAATAGCGGTTGAAGAACATGAGAAGCTGTCACCCCGTCTGGTCTATGAAATTATCCGTCGTGATGGCGCCGAGGAACTGGATCGCCCGACGGCTGCGCTGATCTTTTCAGGGATTGCCGCAGGTTTGGTCATCAGTTTTTCATTTGTATTTAAAGCGATTATTGCTTCTTATCTCCCGACTGATGCGATCTGGACCGATTTAATCACCAATATCGGTTATACCATTGGGTTCCTGATCGCAATTTTGGGTCACATGCAGCTCTTTACCGAGAATACCATCACCACAGTTGTACCTTTATTCAAGCCCTTTACCTTTGATAAATTACGAGCAGTAGGCCGCTTATGGGGGATTGTGATTCTATGCAATGTGATTGGAACAGGTTTAGCGAGTTTATTTTTTCTAACTACTCACCTGTTTACTCCCGGTATTGACCAAGCACTCGATGAGCTAGCCCATCATGTTGCTTCCTTTACAGCGACCCAGAATATGCTTAAAGGTATTATGTCAGGGCTGTTAATTGCAGCATTGGTCTGGATGTTACCTTCAGTCAGCAATAAGTTCCTGCTCATCTTTTTCATGACTTATCTGATAGGACTAGGTGACTTTACCCATGTAGTAGTTGGCTCTACCGAAATGTCCTATCTCGTCTGGCAAGGAGAGGCTTCCATTAATGAATATCTGTTTACTTTTCTAGTCCCAACCACCATTGGCAATATTATTGGTGGTACAGGCGTGTTCACGCTACTGATTTATGGTCAGGTGACTGAAGAGCTGGAACAGCATGATCATCGTTAGGTGCAACTTGATAAAACGAATAGGTTATTACTGTTCTTGCTGCCATCTACGTTGTTGCAAGCGCTCACCTTCAACTTCACGCTTGTTTCTCGCAGACTCGTAGAGTTTGGTTCCCTTTAACTCAGGCGGCAAATAGTCTTGCAACACAAAGTGCTCAGGATAATCGTGAGGATAGAGATAATTAATTCCATAACCCTGTTGCTTCATGAGCTTGGTCGGCGCATTTCTTAAGTGTAAAGGCACAGGTAAATTTGCAGTCTTATCAGCAAGTTCCAAGGCCTTATTAATCGCTAAATAGGTACTATTACTTTTTGCACTCGTTGCTAAATAAACCGCCGTTTGGCCCAGAATAATTCGAGCTTCAGGCATACCCACCGCTTGTACAGAACGGAAGCACTCACCTGCAAGTAATAATGCATTTGGGTTAGAATTTCCAATGTCTTCAGAAGCTGCAATCAACATACGTCTTGCAATAAAAACCGGATCTTCTCCGCCTTTGAGCATACGTGCCATCCAATACAGGGTTGCATCTGGATCACTGCCACGAATCGATTTAATGAAGGCAGAAACTAAATCGTAATGCTGTTCCCCAGATTTGTCATAACGTGCAATATTTTGCTGTGCTACTTTCACCACAACCGCATTAGTAATGGTATTTTCAATCTCTGGTTCAAATGTACTGGCAATCAGGTCAAGTAAATTAAGCGCTTTACGGGCATCACCAGCAGCGAATTGAATGAGAGCATCGTATTCTTCAATATGAATATAGCGTTCTTTTAAGAATTTATCGGCTTGAAGTGCATTATTAATGAGAGTCTGGATCGCCTCACTGTCTAAACTGTTTAAGGTATAAACCTGACAGCGTGATAAAAGCGCACTATTCACCTCAAAAGACGGGTTTTCGGTGGTCGCTCCAACTAAGGTAATTTTACCTTTCTCAACTGCACCCAATAAAGCATCTTGCTGTGATTTATTAAAACGATGAATTTCATCAATAAATACTACGGGTGTCAGTAAATCACCACTTTCTGCAATGACTTCACGTAATTCTTTTACACCCGTATTCAGTGCAGATAAGCTCACAAATGGGCGGTCTATCGCCTGAGCTAACAGCAAAGCAATTGTGGTTTTACCAACTCCCGGTGGCCCCCAAAAAATAATAGAAGGTAAATGACCCTGATCAATCATTTGACGCAGTGGTGCATTCTCACCTAATAAATGATCTTGCCCAATAATTTCAGACAAGTCTCTCGGGCGTAGGCGTTCGGGAAGTGGAATATGGGTGTCTGACATTTCAAATAGCTTTATCGTCTTTTATCTATAGTCTATTGTGTCTCACAGAAATCTACAATTTGAATCTATGAGACACGGCCTTTATTTACAGGCGGTTTTATCGCCTTAAGATGCTTTCTTCCTCAACCTAAGTAAGCGTGCCTTTGAACCATCTTCAATGACCCAAATCGAACCATCTTGTGCTTCATGCAAACCACGAATACGTTGCTTCATATCTAGTCTTTGCACTTCTTTCACAGGTTTATGCTGTAAATCCACAACAATAATCGCTTCGGAAGATAAGCCTCCAATTAAAGCCTTATTTTGCCATGCAGGAAATTGCTGACCGCGATAAATGATCAAGCTCGATGGAGAGATTACAGGAGTCCAGTCAATTTCAGGTGCTTTAAATTCTGGTCGAGTGTGATGATCTGGAATAGGTTGGCCCGAATAATGATCTCCATTTGAAACGATTGGATAACCATAATTTTCACCTTTTTTAATAATATTGAGCTCATCACCGCCTTTCGGGCCCATTTCAACTACCCAGAGCTGCCCTTGAGGGTCAAACGCTATGCCTAACGGATTACGGTGTCCAAGCGACCATATTTCAGCAGTTACCCCGCCTTGCTGATAAAAAGGATTACCTGTGGCCGCTGAGCCGTCATCATTTAAGCGCAAGATTTTGCCCAAGTTGCTTTTCATGTTTTGAGCAGGATCAAACTTTTGTCTTTCACCTGAACTCACCCAAAGTTTTCCATCTGCCCCAAAAACCATGCGATGTCCGTAATGGCCTTGACCTGAAACTTTGGGTACTTGCTGCCAAATCTGCTTCACATCTATAAGTTTAGGTTGATTGGGGTTGGACAAATCTAATTTTGCACGTGAAATGACTGCTCCAGAACCACCTTGTCCTTTGGTTGCATAGCTCAGATAAATCCAGTGGTTCTTCGCAAAGTTTGGATGTAAAACTACATCACCCAAACCACCTTGCCCGCCATAACTCACTGGAGGTACTCCTAAAACATCCAGGATCTGTTTATTTTTAGGATTAAAAATTTTTAATTTACCTTGGCGCTCCGTCACTAATAAACGCTGATCTGGCAAACTTGCTATTGCCCAAGGCTCATCAAAATGTGCAACAGTTTCAACCTGATAAGATTGTTTGACTGAATTAGACTGTTCTGTTTTAGCAGAGGTTTTTTGTTCAAGATTTTTTGAATTGGTATTATTAGAACCACAAGCCATTAATAAAAAAAAGCTACTACATAATAAGGGGGCTGCTAGTCGTCTCATCATTTTTATCTCCTTTTGTTTTTATTGTTATATAACGGAGATGAGCAAAAAATTTACGATAAAAGTGTTACTTTATTATACGCTGTAATTAGAAATGCCATGCCGATCTGTTTAACGTACCCAACGTACAACATAATCTTCAAGATCATCTTCATGGACATCAACTTCAGAAATACAACGTCCTGCAACCGACTTTTTCGCATTCATCACGCTTTGTCGAGAACCCGTATTTAAATAATGCCAAGAGGGTAAATTTTTACCTTCATTCAAGCGTTTATAGGCACAGCTCGATGGTAGCCAATGAATTGTTTTTAAAGACTCTGGGGTTAATTGCAAACAGTCAGGCACTTGTTGCTGACGATTAGAATAGTCCGAGCAACGACCCGTACTGCAATCGAGCAGCTTGCAAGCCACTTTGGTATAAGCCACCTCATGGGTATCTTCATCTTCAAGTTTTACCAGACAACATAAACCACACCCGTCACATAAAGCCTCCCACTCAATTTGAGTCAGTTGCTCTAGCGTGTAATTTTTCCAAAACAATGGACGAAGTGAGGTCTCGGTAGACATAATTTTTTAGCAGCAGATGAGATAAAACAGTATCTAAGTATAGCATTGAAGTGATCTGTACGAAAAAAGAAGCTGTATTCCTAACATCACAAAATGATTGTTTAATATACATTTCAACCACATAAACGACACATTCGGTGCAAAAAACACCCTATATAGTTAAAGGACAATGAAAAATAAGTAGGAGGACAGCATATGTTCCGTTGGGCAATAATTTTTGCAGTGATTGCACTCATTGCCAGTCTATTAGGGTTTGGTGGTGTTGCAGGGTTATCTAAAGACTTTGCCGTGATTTTATTAGTTATAGCTGTAATTCTTGCTGTAATTGGGTTCATTTCGCGAGGCAGGACTTAATTTAATCATGACCATATATAAAAAAGAAGGAACCAGTTTCCTTCTTTTTTTATTGCAAAAAATTTTCTAACTTTTTCTTTTGATGTAGATTCTTACATAGTTATTTATATTACTTTATTTTTTTATGCTTTAATCAAGCGTGTTTAAATCTCTTTAAATTTCAGGATTAAGGTTATGAGTACAGCAATTAAAACCCGTGAAATTCAATATACTGCACCAGATGGCAGCCATTTAATTGGTTACTTCGCTGCTCCAGATAGTGAAACACCTGTTGCGGGTGTGATTGTTGCTCCTGAATGGTGGGGTCGTAACGAATATACCGAACAACGTGCGCGTGAGCTTGCTGAAAATGGTTATGCTGCGCTTGCAATTGACATGTATGGTGATAAAAAAGTCACAACTACTGCAGCTCAAGCCTATGAATGGATGATGCAGACATTTGAAGAATTAGACACAGTTACTACTCGCGCAAATGCTGGACTTCAAACTCTTGCAGCCCAACCAGAAGTAAACGGTGAAAAACTTGCAGCTGTTGGCTTTTGTTATGGCGGGAAAGTGGTATTAGACCTTGCTCGCTCAGGTGCTCCCCTAAAAGCAGTTGCAACCTTCCATGGCACGCTAACACCTAAGGCACCTGCTCAAAAAGGCAACATTCAAGGTGAAATTTTAGTTCTTCATGGTGAATTAGACAGTATGGTCACCTTAGAAGATGTTGCTAATTTTGAAAAAGAGATGCAAGCTGCTGAGGTGAAACACGAGGTAGTGGTTTTAGAAGGTGCTAAACATGGCTTTAGTAACCCGCTTGCAGATGAAAGAGCTAAAGCGAACGGTGTAGACCTTGGCTACAATAGCGAAGCGGAAAAACAAGGCCTTGCTAAAATGTACGCTTTATTAGAACGTACTTTAAAATAAAAGAAGCGAATTTGGAGCAAATTGTTTATTTGCATTTGCTCCCTTAAATGTTTATGACTTTGCAATATTTTTACTGTATTTTTTAAACCATACTTCAATAACTATACTCCCGTTGAGCTAGAGCAAAGCCTAGTCTTATTTCCCGCACTCGGGGTTTAATGGAATAACATGAGAGGATACAACAATGACTGACAAGAAATGTCCGTATTGCGAATTTGATGAATATGACATCATTGATAAGAATGAATTTGCTGTAATTTTACCTGATTCTAATCCGCTATCTAAAGGCCACTGTGTGGTAACACCACTACGCCATGTTCGTTCTTTTTTTGACATCACATCTAAAGAGCATCAAGGCCTGCTTACACTTCTTGAAATTGCACGCCACGAAACGCAGCTTCGCCATCAACCAGACGGTTTCAATATTAGCTTCAATGATGGCGAAGTGTTCGGACAAAATTCAGATCATTTCCACATTCATGTCATTCCTTACTACAAAAACCAACCGTTGAAACTTGACCAACGTTGGGGTGTACAAAAGGATTAATCCTTTTTATACATGAAACAGAGATTGCTCATTATCAGGTAATCTCTGTTTTAACATACTCTTGCTGTTCGCCTGCTTTAAACAAAATTTCATCTAAATTTCAGCTATAATTTAACTCTTACTTTTCTTCTTTAGCTGTTCATGCCCGACTTTTCTTTTTCTGATGCCCTCTTAAACTGGTTCGATCAACATGGTCGTCATGATTTGCCGTGGCAAGTCGCAGATGATCCATACAAAGTTTGGGTTTCTGAAATTATGTTGCAGCAGACTCAAGTTAAAACGGTTCTGCAATATTTCGACCGCTTTATGGAGCGCTTCCCAACTGTAGAAGCTTTAGGTCATGCAACTTGGGATGAAGTAGCACCTTATTGGGCAGGTCTGGGTTATTACGCTCGAGCTCGTAATTTGCACAAGGCCGCAGGTCTTGTAACTCAGCAGGGAAAATTTCCTGAAACGCTAGAAGAATGGATTGCATTACCTGGCATTGGCCGCTCTACCGCAGGTGCGCTCATGTCTTTGGGTTTACGTCAGTATGGCGTCATTATGGATGGCAACGTGAAACGTGTCTTAGCCCGTTTCTTTGCTATTGAGGATGATTTAAGTAAACCCCAACATGAACGTGAAATGTGGAAACTAGCTGAAGCGCTTTGTCCAACCCAGCGTAACCATGACTACACTCAAGCAATTATGGACCTAGGTGCGACCATTTGTACGCCTAAAAAACCACTCTGTTTATATTGCCCAATGCAAGCCCACTGCCAAGCTTACCAACAAGGCTTAGAACAAGAACTCCCATTTAAAAAACCTAAAAAAACACCACCCGTTAGAACAGCAGATGTTCTTATCATTCAGTGTGAAGATGAATGGTTCTGGCAACAACGACAATCTCATGGTTTATGGGGTGGTTTATTCTGTTTACCCATTTTAGAAATTGAACACGAACGTCTTAGCTTAAGTCAGCAATTTAAATTGCAACCTCAACCGCAAACCTTTCAGATCAGTCATAGTTTCACTCATTTTACATGGTTACTTAATGCTCACACGTTCCACGTGGAACCTGATCAAAAAGAACATCTGGCAATTGAACTCGAAGGACAATGGCTTAGTCCAGAACAAGCTGTTGCCAAGGGCGTTCCAACAGCGATGAAAAAATTGATCTCGACAAGCCGTTCATGACATATTGAGTAAAATAATTTTGATATGGCAGTGACAGGGAGTATTTTGTGCGACGTTTTGTTTCTCATTTCTCACTTGGCTTTTTAATTATTCTATTGGCTGCCTGTGCCAGTGCACCTAAAAAACCAGCCCCACTCTCACCCGATCAAGTCAGCAAGCTTAAAAGTATGCAACTTGCAAATCGACTTCCTGTGCCTGTAAAAGGTGTCGACCGAGATGAGTTAAAAGATACGTGGGGAGCTGCACGCAGTCAGGGCCGTAGTCATGAAGGAGTTGATATTTTGGCTCCACGTGGAACCAAAGTGTACAGTACAACCGAAGGGCTTGTTGCAGATCTGCGCAATAACAATCTCGGTGGCAAAGTCATCTGGATTTTAGGTCCAGCAGGAACATGGCATTATTATGCTCACCTTGATGGTCACAAACGTGGACTAAATGTCGGTGACTATGTCAAAAAAGGGGATCTGATCGGCTATGTCGGCAACACGGGCAATGCACGTTATACTTCACCTCATTTGCATTATGGTCTTTATCTAGATGGTAAAGGGCGTGGTGCTATTAACCCTTATTCTTATTTACGCTAGGAACATTGTATGTCGGAAGCGCTGATCAATCGCTTAGTAGAGTTTGCCGAGTCAGGCAATCAGCAAAAGATCATTTTAAATGGCAATAGCTATCAAGGCTGGATCATGGAAATCAGCGACGATGCCCTGCTAATCAGTACCGGTTTTTCAGATAAAGTGGGCAAAGACTTTTGGCTAAAGTTTGAAGACTTAACTCAGGCTGAACTGTATTATTGGGATACGCGCCCAAATGAATGGGTGTTATTTAAACTTTAAAATTCTAAGATAAATATAAGGAGCATCATCATGAAAACTCAACGCTGCGGATGGTGTTCCAATGATCCCCTCTATATTGCCTATCATGATGAAGAATGGGGCAAACCAGAACATGATGAAGCACGATTATTTGAGATGCTTTGTCTGGAAGGTCAGCAAGCTGGCTTATCTTGGATAACCGTACTCAAAAAAAGAGAAAGTTACCGAGATCACTTCTTTAATCACCCAATTGCAGATATCGCTTCATTCACAGATGACTTTTTAGAACTAAAATTATCAGATGCGGGTTTAATTCGCCACTTAGGCAAACTTAAAGCAATTCGTGATAATGCAATTGCTTGGCAAGCACTCAAAGCACAAGTCGGTGATGTCACTACATGGCTTTGGCAATTTGTAGATGCAGCCCCACAACAAAACGATGTTGTAGATTATCGTCAGGCACCAGCACAAACCGAACTCAGTGTAAAACTTTCCAAAACACTCAAAAAGAATGGCTTCAAATTCGTTGGTCCAACTACCTGTTATGCTTTTATGCAAGCAGTCGGCATGGTCAATGATCATGAAAACAATTGTCAATTTAAAGCTTCATAACCCACCATAACGGTTCAAATCCGCTTAAGGAGTTTCCGATGAGCAATAATACAATTCAAGCTTATGCCGCTATGCAGGCAGGTGAAAAACTGGTTCCTTACCAATTTGATGCAGGTGAATTACAACCGCATCAGGTTGAAGTAAAAGTTGAATACTGTGGTTTATGCCATTCTGATATTTCTGTTCTAAACAATGAATGGCGTTCAACTGTGTACCCTGCTGTTGCAGGCCATGAAATTATTGGACGAATTGTTGCTTTAGGCTCAGAAGCCAAAGGTTTACAAATCGGGCAACGTGTGGGCATCGGCTGGACAGCGGAGAGCTGCCAAGCATGTGATGAATGTATTGGTGGTCAGCAAGTCCTTTGTACCGGTGAAAATGTAGCAACAATCGTCGGGCATGCCGGTGGTTTTGCCGATAAAGTGCGTGCAGGCTGGCAGTGGATTATTCCCCTTCCCGATGATTTAGCCCCAGAAAGCGCAGGTCCTTTACTTTGTGGCGGAATTACCGTTTTTGATCCGCTACTCAAACACAAAATTCAGGCAACACACCATGTAGGTGTAATTGGGATTGGTGGTTTAGGTCATATGGCCATTAAGCTACTTAAAGCTTGGGGCTGTGAAATCACGGCATTCAGTTCTAATCCTGATAAAACTGAAGAGCTCAAAGCAATGGGCGCCGATCATGTGGTGAATAGCCGCGATACAGAGGCTGTAAAAGCTCAAAAAGGTAAATTCGATTTATTGCTGAGTACCGTAAATGTGACTCTAAATTGGCCTGCTTTTATTGCAACACTGGCACCAAACGGAACCTTACATTTCTTAGGCCTTACGCTTGAACCCGTTCCTGTTTCTGTAGGTTCACTTATTGGTGGTGCTAAGTCAGTAACAGGCTCCCCTACAGGTTCACCTGCTGCACTGCGACAACTGTTAAAGTTTGCTGCACGCAAAAAAATTGCCCCTCAAATTGAGCTGTTTCCAATGTCAGAGCTTAATGAAGCAATTGAACGTTTACACTCAGGTCAGGCACGTTATCGAATTGTGCTTAAAGCAGACTTTGCAGAATAAAACTAACTTACTGTTTTCATCTGTTGTTGCGACCAGTCTGCCAAGTCACTAATTGCTTGGCGGACATCTGTTGTTAATTCATGACCCGCGTTTAAACGAATGAAATGCCGATAACGTTCATCTTCACCAAAAACATGACCAGGAACCACAGTAATTCCCTGAGCTTTCGCAGTGTAATACAGCGCTAATGTATCGACGCCCTTAGGTAACTGTATCCAGAGTGCATAGCCCCCTTCTGGCTGACTTAACGCAATGGGAAGGCCGTCAAACGCTCTTAAAATACAGCTGCGGTATTGCTCAACTTGCCGCATCAGATTTGGTCGTAGCTGCTCTAAATGCTCTCGATAACCACGGCTATAAATAAAATCTGCCAGACCTAATTGTAGCGGTGTATTTACGCCAATATTACTTGCCAGTAGCTCAAGTCTTAAATGCTGTAGCTTTGCACTTAGACAAAACCACCCTACCCGATACGCGCTCGATAGCGACTTAGAAACCGACCCACACCAAATGACATAACCTTCTCGGTCCCAATAGCGAATCGGTAGCGGGCGTTCATTACTGTAACCACATTCACCAAAAATATCGTCTTCAATAATAAAGCACTGATACTTTGCAGCTAATTCAGCAATCTTTTGTTTTTCTGCATTACTTAAACAATAACCTAAAGGGTTTTGATAGTTGGCTGTCATCAGGCAAACCTTAGCCAAACCCTGCTGCATTAATGATTCTAAGCGCTCAAGATCAATGCCACGATGATGCGCAGGAATTTCAATAATCTGCCGTTTTAAACTGGCTAAAAGCTGTAGCTGCCCATTAAAAGTAGGTGTCGGGATCAAAATACTATCGCCTACATCTGTTAAATGCTGAATCACTAACGACAAAGCGGGGATGCAACCATTGGTAATGAAAATATCTTCTGCTGCGATAAAAATGCCATCTTCACGCCAATGATCAGAAAGCGCTTTTCTTAATTGCTCATGTCCTTGTTTATTACAGTAGAGAAAGTCTTGTGGCTGACAATTTTTTAAAGCACGTTGAATAGAACGACGTAAACCTTCCACCGGAATAAAATGTGGCGTCAACTGGATCGAACCCAACGGTACGAGATGGCTCTGTAAGGCAGCTTCTTGAATTTGGTTATGCAACTCCAGATTTGAGACTTGCCGAGGTAAAGACAAAAAATCTGGGCTATCAGGAATAGGACTAGATTGGGTTCTGGCAACCACAAAGTAACCCGATTTCGGCTTTACATAAATGAGCCCCCTCGCCTCGAGCAATTCATAACAACTTTTTGCCGTGCTTAAGCTAATAGTGTGCTGACGAGCAAAATCTCGTAACGAAATCAGCTTCTGATGGGGCTTGAGCTCATCTTGATAAATACGATGTGCTAATTGATTGGCAAGAACCTGATATTGGAAAGTCATTCTGTGCTGCTTTTTTAAAAATTTCTGTATCTGTACTGGTTTATAGAACACCTTTACGCTATAGAAATCAACTTAAAGAGTAGCAAGATCATGAAATTAAAAGCTATATTCTTATTTACTATTGTTTTGGCAGGTTGCCAACCTCAACCAAAAAACGAACAGTACAGACATACGGTTTGCCAAAATCTGATTGAGGGTTATTTAAAAATGACCAATCAACAAGACTACAAATTGGAGCAGCGGACTGATGATGAGGCCAGTACGATTTCTCATTATCAATATAAACGTAATAGCTCAAATGAAGTTGTGATGGTGAACTCGTCCTATTCCAAATTATATTTTAGTTGCCGCCAACAGCAAAAAAGCTATTTTCTGGCCCAGCATTCATCAGAAGGACAAACCACTCCACTTCTAGAGGTTCATTTTCCAACTGATGGCTATGCTACTTTTAGAGAGCGTTTTTAAAACCATCTTTTAACTGTTCTGCCAAAAACTCAATGAATAAACGGATTCGTTTTGGTAGATGCTCTTGTTGATAATACACAGCATGGATGCTTTGATATTGATGTTCAATTTGATCTTCAAATAATGCAATCAATCGCCCTTCTTCAATATCTTTCCAAACTTCAAATTCAGATAGCCGTGCAATACCATGACCTCTAATGGTGAGTTGACGTACTGTCTCTCCACTGGAAGCTTTAATTTTTGCTTGTGCGAAAAAATATTCATCGCCAACTTTAATCGGCCAACTATTAATATAGGCAGGTCTGGTAAAACCAATCAGATCATGTTGTTCGAGTTCTTCTGGTTGTGTTGGAGTGCCCTTAATCGCTAAATAGTCTGGGCTCGCAACAATAAATAAGCGACTTTTACACACCAGTTTGGCATGTAGGCTCGAATCATTGAGTTCCCCAAACCGAAATGCCACATCAGTTTTATGTTGCAGCAAGTCAATCACCTGATCATTGCTATTTAACTCAATTTCAATATCTGGATAGCACTCGCGAAACTTATGCATTAATGGTGCAATTACATGTAAAACAAACGGAGTAGCCGAATCAATACGAATGAGTCCTGCCGTACCCTGATCAGATTTTTGTAGTTCTTCTTCAGCTGCATTAAGCTCATTTAAGATTTTACGGGCCTTTACCAGAAACTGTTGTCCTTCTTGAGTCAGTTTTAACTTACGTGTCGTTCGCTCTAACAAGGTCACATCTAACTTAGTCTCTAAGCGTGTTAAAGAACGGCTTACCCCTGAAGGCGTTTGTTTTAAATGTTCTGCGGCAGCTACAAATGAACCTGTATCAATAATTGTGATAAAGGCAACAAGTTCTTCAATTGTTGATTTCATGGCTTATTCTATTATTGACTAATCATCAAAGATATTTTGCTTATTCATCTATTTTTTCGCAACAATAATCCGAGCAAAATGCACCTCAAGTTAAACAATTATTTAAATTCAGGTGAACACATGAATATCCCACGTTTTGGCCTAGGAACTTTCCGTCTAAAAGAGCAAGCGGTGATTGATTCTGTTAAAAATGCTTTAGATGTAGGTTACCGTGCAATTGATACTGCTCAAATTTATGACAATGAAGCAGCGATTGGTCAAGCCATTGCCGAAAGCGGCATATCACGTCAGGATTTATTTTTAACCACAAAAATCTGGGTAGATAATTTTGCTCAAGATAAATTTATTCCAAGCTTAAAAGAGAGCTTACAAAAACTTCGTACTGACCATGTCGATTTAACGTTGATTCACTGGCCAGCACCAGACTTAGGCGTTTCGATTCCTGAAATCATGCAGCTTTTACTTGAGGCAAAGCAACAAGGCCTTACTAAACAAATTGGTATCTCAAACTTCAATATTGAGCTTACCCAACAAGCAATTGACACAATTGGTGCAGAGCATATTGCAACTAATCAGATTGAGCTAAGCCCTTATCTTCAAAACCACAAACTTGTGAACTTCTTACAAGAGAAGAATATTGATGTCACTTCATATATGACGCTTGCGTACGGCAAAGTGCTTCAAGACCCAGTCCTAGCTAAAATTGCAGCAGCTCATCAAGCAACAACGGCGCAAATTGCACTGGCATGGGCATTGCAACGTGGTTTTGCGGTTATTCCATCTTCGACTAAACGTGAAAACCTGATGAGCAATTTAAAAGCACAGGATATCGAGTTAACTTCAGCTGAAATGCAAATGATTGCCGAACTTGATCATAACAGTCGTGAAGTTAGCCCAGAGCCATGGGCACCAGTTTGGGACTAAGCTCATGAACACTCAATCAAATACGGCGTTCTCGTTATTGGCATTGGCAATTGGTGCCTTTGCCATTGGCACCACAGAATTCTCACCAATGGGATTGTTGCCAAATATCGCTAATGATTTAGGGATTTCAATTCCAACAGCCGGAATGTTAATTACGGGCTATGCACTTGGTGTCATGCTAGGTGCGCCTTTCATGACGCTATGGTTTGGTGGTTTTGCACGACGTAATGCGCTGATTTTACTCATGGCGATCTTTACGGTAGGTAACCTGATTGCCGCGTTTTCACCAAGCTATATGAGCTTATTAGGTGCACGTCTCATCACAAGCCTTAACCATGGTGCTTTCTTCGGGATAGGTTCAGTTGTAGCAGCAAGCATTGTGCCCGCCCATAAACAGGCCAGTGCTGTAGCAACCATGTTTATGGGCTTAACCATTGCCAATATTGGTGGTGTACCGTTGGCAACATGGGTTGGGCAAAACATTGGCTGGCGTATGTCTTTCCTTGCGATTTCATTGCTTGGTGTGATTACTATGCTCGCTTTATGGAAAGCATTACCACAAGGTATGGTTGCCCAAAAACCAAACGTGAAAGCTGAGTTGAAAGTGTTAACGCGCACTCCTGTAATACTTGCGTTGCTCACCACCGTACTCGGTGCGGGTGCAATGTTTACGCTCTATACCTATATTGCGCCAAGTTTGACTGAGTTTACCCATGCTTCACCTACCTTCATTACTTTTATGCTGATGCTGATTGGTGTCGGTTTCTCGATTGGTAACCATTTAGGCGGTCGCTTTGCAGATTTGTCCATCAACAAAACACTGATTGGTTTCTTGGTTCTATTGATTGTGATGATGGTGACTTTCCCGATTCTTGCACAAAGTCAGATTGGCGCAGCCATTGCTTTAGTGATCTGGGGTGCAGCAACTTTTGCTTTAGTTCCACCTTTGCAAATGCGTGTAATGTCCGTCGCTCACGAAGCTCCAGGGCTTGCCTCTTCAGTAAATATCGGTGCGTTTAACCTAGGTAACGCAGTAGGGGCAGCAGCAGGCGCATTAGTACTCGATTTAGGTTGGGGTTATAGCGCAGTATCATTTGCTGGTGCATTGCTGGCTGGGTTAGCTTTGTTATTGGTTTTATTGCAAATCAAACGCGAGAGCAGCCCTGCCCAAGCGTTACAGCAGTGTTCAGATTAATAAAAAAAAGCGCCTGATTTCAGGCGCTTTTTTTTAAGTTATTTATTTTAAAATATCTGGTAATTTCGGTTGTTCATAAATCGGACTGGTCACTTCGCGCTTCATTTTAAGCAACATCTGGTAAGGCTGCTGTTGAACAAACATATTCACAAAACTTAATGGAATTGCACCAGCAGGATCAGCATAACCACTGGTGGTTACTTTCACCTTATTATTTGCAAGTTTCTGGAATGTCCAGTCCCCTTCATAGCGTGTTAAGCGCACCACATCGGGTTGTATCGGATAATTTCCGCTAATTGCAGTATTTTTAATTGTCACAACGCCATTTGCAGCCTTGCTCATTTTTCCTTTTACAACGACATCACGATCTTTCAAAGGAAATGGAAAATCCAACACCATATACAGTGTGAACTCACCTTTTTTCTCATCTTGAGACAACATTTCAACTTTGCCCATATAAGGCACCCACTGATCGGCACGATTCACATCTAGAATCACGGCGACAGCGCGTTCGAGTGGCACATCAAATGTCGTTTCTGCTTTATATTGAAAGACTGGATTATCAGTCTTCTGATAGGTCCAGACTTTAATATTATTGCGGTCTAAGCTTAATTTAGCTTTTTCTGTAGAAGCAGCCCCCGTCCAGAGGCTACTTAAACAAAGAAGAGTGGTCAGGGCAATTTGTTTTTTATTCATGTTCTGCTCTATCTTTTTTTTCTCGCTACACATGGAATACGTACAGGGTTTTAAACCTGTACGTCGTTCAATCCTAAAACATCTTTCATGTCATATTTACGCGCTTCACGGCCCACAACCCATGCCGCAGCTCGCACTGCACCAGCAGCAAAGTTCATACGGTTAGTTGCTTTATGAGTCACTTCAACGCGCTCACCTTCACCAATGAACATAACAGTGTGTTCGCCAACAATATCACCACCACGGATAGTTTCAAAACCAATCGTTTGACGGTCACGCGGGCCTGTATGTCCTTCACGTCCATAAACAGCAACTTCTTTTAAGTTACGGCCTAAAGTATCTGCAATCGCTTCACCCATCATTAACGCTGTACCTGACGGCGCATCTACTTTATGACGGTGGTGAGCTTCAATCACTTCAATATCTACTGTATCGCCAAATACTTTTGCTGCAAGCTCAAGTAACTTGATTGATACATTTACACCAACTGAATAGTTCGCAGCGTAAACCACAGGTGTATGAGTGGCAACTTCGTCTAACTCAGCTTTTTGCTCATCTGACATACCTGTTGTACCAATAACCATGGCAACCCCAGCTTCACGGCAAAGCTTCAAATGCTGAGCAGTTGCAACTGGTGCAGTAAAATCAATGATTACATCGCAGTCTTTAAGAACCTCTGCCAAACTTCCTGAAACCTTCACACCCACTGAACCAATACCAGCAAGCTCACCAGCGTCAGTGCCCACCAAACTACTTTCCGGACGCTCTACCGCAGCAGCCAATTGATAGCCTGCCTGTTGAACTGCTTGAATAAGCGTACGGCCCATACGACCGCCTGCACCTAAAACACCAATGCGTGGAGCTGCTGACATAATCCTTCTCAATCTTCTGTTTTACGTAATTTGTCTACTATATCAAAACTCTTTGCTCACGATAAAAAGTAAAAATTATTTTTTGAGATGAACTGAAATTTAATCTGTTTTCACAAAAGTTAAAGAATTGATCGGCACACTACTCAGCCACGAATGAAAAAAAGATGACTATAAGGAGTTCAACATGCATTCGAGAATTATTGGCTTCACAGCGATGATGGGGATTATGAGTTCAGTGGCATTTGCAGAGCCTGCAATCCAGCCAGGAGACACATTAGAAAGTTTATCTAAAGCACGCATTACGACTAACGTAAATACTCAAACAGCAACGCCTACAGCTCAAATTAGCGTAGTAACCGATACCAATACAGACGTTAAAGTTGAAGATATTGACCCGATTATTGGCGAAACAACGACAGAAACGCCTAAAGTAGCTGTACAGGCAGAAGTAGTAGCCGCACCAGTTATCGAAAATGCGCCTACTCTTGCTTCTAGCGAACCGACTGTAAGTGTTGACGACATTGATGTTGCTCACCCTACAGAGTAAGCCGAAGTAATTTTCTTTTAAGCAGAATAAAAATAATAAGATGAATCAGCGCAATAAAAAGGCGGATATTTTATCAATATCCGCCTTCTTTTTAATTTCTTATCTAATCAAGTATTAATCGAACAAACGATCAAAGAATGATTTTTTCTTTGGTGAAGAAGCACTGTCTTCGCCATCAAAAGAAGCTTGCAACTCTTTAAGTAATTCACGTTGGCGAGCATTCAAGTTCACCGGTGTTTCTATCACAATACGGCAGAGTAAATCACCCACCATGCTGCTACGTACTGGACGAACGCCTTTACCACGTAAACGGAATAATTTACCTGTTTGAGTTCCCTCAGGAATCTTCAAGCTAACACGACCTTCCAATGTTGGAATTTCAATTTCTTTACCAAGTGCAGCATCAGCAATGCTAACAGGTACATCCATATAAAGATCAGCACCATCACGTTGGAAAATTTCGTGTTCGCGAACAACGACTTCAACGTACAAATCACCTGATTGGCCATCACGAATTGCTTCGCCTTTGCCACTCAAACGTACGCGGTCACCATTATCTACACCCGCTGGAATTGTAACTTCCAACGTTTGCTGGCGATCAGCTACACCAGAACCATGACATGCCTGACAAGGGTTTTTAATAATTTTACCTTGGCCACGACAAGTACCACATGTTTGTTGTACAGAGAAGAAACCTTGCTGCATACGCACTTGTCCTGAACCATGACAAGTTTTACAAGTTTCAACATCTTTTGGATTTTTTGAACCTTTACCATCACACACATCACATGGTGCAGGAGCAGTAAAGGTAATGGTTTTTTTCACCCCTTTTACAGCTTCTTCAAGGGTAAGTTCCATTACATAGCGTAAATCTGATCCACGACGTTGACGCTGTTGACGTCCACCACCACCGAATGCACCACCGAAGATATCACCGAACTGGCTAAAAATATCTTCTGCGCTAAATCCGCCAAAGCCGCCACCACCGCCGCCAAAGCCACCTTCGAACGCATTATGACCCATGCGATCGTACATGCTACGCTTTTCGCTATCCGATAAAACTTCATAAGCTTCAGCAGCTTCTTTAAATTTCTCTTCAGCTTCGGCATTGTCAGGGTTTCTATCAGGATGATATTTCATCGCCAATTTACGGTAGGCTTTTTTGATCTCATCATCACTTGCGGTTTTTGAAACGCCTAAAACCTCATAATAATCACGTTTAGCCATTTTTGGCGGTGCTCCTCACGGAATTTTATCAATACTCTATTGCCGACTAAATGGGGGGCTTTAGCCGAATTTACAAGGGGAAAATGTTTAAAAAATAGATATATTAAAAAACTGCCTTATTTTTTAAATATTTAGACAAGCCTTTTAACCATGCATTTAATAGAAATAACCACGCAATCGCGCTAAATACCACACCAGCAACCGTAGAGGCAGTTACCCAAAGATTACTGTCCCATGCAAAAAAGAAGAGCGGAATAAACCAGACCGCAGCAAAAATTGCCATACAAAGAAATAGAATCCCGTTTCGCATAATCCATAGTGCATGCGCATGAATCCAAACTTCCGCATTATCTACAAGTGCTACTTTGCGAGCAACCAAATAAGCAAAGGCTGCAAAAATAACTGTAAACAATGCAAGAAACATGAACGCATAAGAAATTACAATATAACGGCGATGCTGTTGGATATGGTCTTGCCCCATCTGTATTTCACCTCAATTCACTGCATTTGCCTATTTTTTATGCAGTGAAATAATCCTGTATTTTTTGTGTAAAGACAGGTGCTACTATATTGGAGTTTTCAATATTTCGCACCTTTATTCACAAAAAAATTATGTATTTTATGCGGTTTTTTTCACCTTAAACCATGCTGCGTAGAGTGCAGGTAAGAAAAATAATGTCAGTAAGGTGGCAACAATCAATCCACCCATGATCGCAACTGCCATCGGACCAAAGAAAATACTCCGTGAAAGTGGAATCATCGCCAGAACTGCGGCCAAAGCAGTCAAAATAATCGGACGGAATCGACGTACAGTAGCCTCAATAATCGCTTCCCATGTTGAATGACCTGCTTGCCTGTCTTGTTCAATTTGATCGATCAAAATAAGCGAGTTACGCATGATCATGCCAGAGAGTGCAATTGTGCCCAACATGGCCACAAAACCAAATGGTTTGTTAAATAACAATAAGAATAAAACCACACCAATTAAACCTAGTGGAGCTGTTAACAACACAATGGTCGCGCGCGATAAGCTTTTGAGCTGAATCATCAGTAATGTCATTACGACAGCCAAGAAAAGTGGCATACCCGCATTAACGGAATTTTGCCCACGTGCTGACTCTTCTACCGTTCCACCAACTTCAACAAGATAGCCACTTGGTAATTCAGCACGTAACTTGTCCATTGATTCGGCTAACTCACCAACCACTGTAGCTGGTTGTAATTGAGTCCGGATATCTGCGCGAACGGTAATGGTTGGTAAGCGGTTACGATGCCAGATTAAACCATCTTCAAATTTATACTCAATTTTAGCGATTTGAGCTAAAGGCACAGTCGTTCCATTTGTCGTTGGTACAGCTAAACTTGCCAGTGAAGCCACTTCAACTCGCTCGCTCTGATCACCGCGTAAACGGATTTCAATAAGTTCACGCTTTTCACGATATTGCTCAATCGCACTACCTGTAATTGATGCATTAATGAAATTCGCTAAATCGACACTAGAGACACCCATTTGTCGAGCACGATCTTGGTCAATTTGAATTGAAATAATCTTACTCGGCTCACCCCAATCTAAATGCACATTGGTCGTATTCGGATTTTCACTAACTAGTTTAGCGACTTTCTGTGCTTCTTGACGTACCAGATTTTGATCTTCACCCGACACACGATATTGCAACGGATAACCAACAGGTGGGCCATTTTCCAGTAATGACACGCGAGTACGAACTTGCGGAAGTAATTGCTTAATTTGTGTTTCTAACGAGCGTCGAATTTCATCACGATCATCAAGTGATGATGCCAGAACTACAAACTGCGCAAAGCTGGCTTGTGGTAATTGCTGGTCTAATGGTAAATAAAAACGTGGTGATCCTGTACCGACATAGGCCACATAGTTATCAATACCTTTTTGTTTAGACAGAAACTTTTCAACCTTTTTCACAGCTTGTTCTGTCGCTGTTAAAGAAGCGCCTTCTTCAAGTTTTAAATCAACTAAAATCTCGGCACGGTTCGAAGGTGGGAAAAACTGCTGAGGAACGATCTTAAACATCAGCACAGATAGCACAAAAATACCCACCGTCGTCGCAATTACGGTTTTACGGTAAGTCACACAAAATTCGACCATCTTCCTAAAACGTAAATAGAAGCTAGATTGATAAGGATCGTAATGATGGTCCTGTGAAATGACCACAGTTTGCGGTTGCGGTTTTTTGGTTAATCTCGCCCATAAACGGACATACCAAGGGGCCTGATGACCTGTTTTGGTAAAATCTGGTAATAGCTTTTCACCTAAATAAGGTACGAATAAAACTGCTGCAACCCAAGATACTAATAAGGCAATCGTCACCACCTGAAAGATAGAGCGAGTGTATTCACCTGTACCAGACTGAGCTGTCGCGATCGGTAAGAAACCAGCGGCGGTAATCAGTGTTCCGGTGAGCATCGGAAATGCTGTTGTTTTCCACGCAAATCCGGCGGCTTTAATCCGGCTATAACCCTGCTCCATCTTAATTGCCATCATCTCGACGGCAATAATGGCGTCATCGACTAGCAAACCTAGCGCCAGAATCAAGGCACCCAGTGAAATCTTATGCAGGCCGACATCGAATAGACTCATACCCGCAAAGGTCATTGCTAAAACTAAAGGAATAGAAAAAGCGACAACCAATCCTGTACGGAAACCTAAAGAGAAAAAACTCACTAACAAGACAATAATAACTGCTTCAGCGAGTACCTTTATAAACTCATGAATACTGCGCTGCACTGCTACAGGTTGGTCAGAAACTTTTTGGAGCTTCATGCCTAAAGGCAAAGTTTTTTGTAGTTGGGCAAATTCTGTATCGAGATTTTTGCCTAAGGCAATAATGTCACCGCCCTTACGCATCGATAGAGCAATACCAATACCATTTTCACCCATGAAACGCATACGTGGCTGAGCAGGTTGACTAAAACCACGGTAGACATCAGCGACATCTCCGAGCTGAATGGTTTTATCACCTACCAGTAAAGGCATTTTTTTAATTTCATCAATGTTTTGTAAGTGACCACTTACCCGAATCTGAATGCGGTCTGTGCCTGTTTCAAAAAAACCTGCACTTGCCATACTATTTTGCTTTTGTAAGGCATCTTGAATCGCTGTCACCGGAATACCAAGTTGTACCGCTTTGGTGTTAGAAATCTCAATCCAGATTTTTTGATCTTGTAGACCAATTAATTCAACCTTACTGACATCCTTGACCCGTTGAAGCTGTAATTGCAAACGATCTGCATATTCCTTAAGAAGTGCATAGTCAAAGTCTTTGCCTGTCAGTACATAAATATTGCCGTAAGTGTCTCCAAATTCGTCATTGAAAAATGGACCTTGTACGCCGTTTGGTAGTTCATGGCGTATATCATTGACCTTCTTACGAACGTTGTACCAAACATCGGGAATCTTGTCAGAAGTAAGTGAATCCTTGGCCACAAAAGTGACCAACGACTCGCCTGGACGGGAGTAAGCCATGATCTTGTCATACTGCCCTGTTGTCATGAGTTCCTTTTCGATACGGTCAGTAACTAAAGTAGAAACTTCTTTGGCAGTCGCCCCAGGCCAGTAGGTCTGTACCACCATTACCTTAAAGGTAAAGGGTGGGTCTTCACTTTGTGATAATTTTGAATAAGAGATCGCACCGATAATGCCAAGCAACAGCATAAAATAAAGGACGATGCCTTTATTATTTAATGCCCATTCCGAGAGATTGAATTTCATGGCTGGGTTGCTCCCTGAATTTTCACCCCACGGTTTTCACGGTCAATCGGGTGAATCTTCTGTTTATCACGTAGCAAATGTACGCCGCCAATCACAACCCAATCATTTGGGGCTAAGCCAGATAATACCGGTACGCTGTCTTTGCCATATGCACCAATCGTTACAGGTACTTTACGCAATGTCTGATTCGTATTAACAACCCATACATAAGGTTGATTATCTGTTGCTGAGACACTCGAAAGTGGCACACTCATCACATTGGTTTGAGTCGAGCTAAAAAATACGCGTGCACTTTGTCCAAGCTGAATAACAGATTGACCTTCTTTGAGTGCAACCTTGACCGTAAATGTACGAGACTGATCAGCCGCGGGAGAAACTTCACGTACATAACCAGCAAATCGGTCATTCGGTTTAGACCATAAAGTGACCCAAGCTGCTTGGCCAACCTTGATCTCGGCAACTGCTTGTTCTGGTACGCCAATGACAACTTCACGCTCTCCATCAATTGCCAGTTGATAAGCGGCTTGGCCCGCTGCAACCACTTGTCCAATTTCAATGTTTCGCGCAGTAATCACCCCATTTTTATTAGAAACGAGTTGGTTATATCCTGTCTGATTAGCAGAAACTTCATAGTTAGAACGAGCTTGTTGTAACGCTGCTTGTGCCGAGTCATATTGATTTTTTACCGTATCGTATTGCGAACGGCTAACCGCATTAATTGGTAGTAATTGCTGAAAACGCTTAAGTTCATCTGATGCCGTTTTTGCTGCTGCCTGTGCATTGTCCAGTTGGGCTTTAGCAGCATTTAACTGTAGCTGAGCATCTGCCACGTCAAGCTTTGCCAAAACTTGTCCAACCTTAACTCGATCACCGACGTCCACGTAACGTGCCGTAACTTGCCCACCGACTCGAAACGCTAAAGCCGTTTGTTGTCTGGCTTGCACATCCCCTGCATAGCTTTTTTGTTCATTGAGCGTGGTCAAGGGTTGAGCCACCATCACATAGGGTATTTCTTCTGTTTTTGGGGCTTCTTTACTACACCCCATTAATGTGACCGTACAAACAATCACCATACTCATGATGAGAGGTTTTAACAGATTCATATCTTATCGCTCTTATTCAAACTGATTTTTTAAGGCACAATATGCTTGCATCATAAATTGTTTGTTTTTTAATTAATATACTCATGGGTACATTAATTAAAGAAAAACTTATAAATCGCTATTTTTTAAATTTTTAACAGAGGGTTTTGTGCAAACAGTTAATCAAAGTGGGCGCCCCAAAGATCTAGAAAAACGTGCTCGTATCTTACAAGCCGCGAAAGCTATTTTTTTAAAATCTGGCTATCACGGTACCAGCATGAACCAGATTGCACAGGAAGCAGGTGTCACTAAGCTCACGGTTTATAATCACTTTCAAGACAAAGCCAATCTATTTATTTGCGCAATTACAGAAACCTGTGAAGAGTCTCTCTGCACTAAACAATTTGAATTAGATGTCTCGGCAGACTTTTGCCAGACACTCCACAGTGTTTGTTTACGTGCTTTGCAGATTATTTACTCACCTGAAGCGCTTAAACTCGAGCACGTTTTATTTGAACTCGCAGCAGAACAAAGTCCTCTCGCTCTACAGTTTTTTGATGCATCCCATACCCGCCTGCAAAATCAATTAGCTGAGTTTTTGCAAAAAGCGGCTCAATTAGGTTTTATTCAAACCGATAATCCTACTTATCAAACCGAGCTTCTTATGTCCTTATTGCTTGGCGTACGCCACCAGAAGGTTTTACTTGGGATCATTGCTGTACCAAATGCTCATGAGCTTGAGCAAATTATTCAAGATGCAATTACGTTATTCCTGCTCAAATATCGGAATTAAACCAAAGTCCGATTGCCAAAAGTTGCACTGAGTGCATGTCTTCTTTTAAGACGCCATAAGCGAATTAAATGTTATTTTTTAAGCAAAAATTCACATTTTCTTACGCTCAAAGCTTGGAATGTTTGTTAATCACGCTATATTCGATAAGGATAAGAACAGGAGAAAATAGCATGGTTCAGCAAATCGATGCGCCACTGCGCGAGGATGTCCGCTTACTTGGTAATTTATTAGGTGAAACCCTAAAGCAACATGCAGGACAAGAGCTGTTTAATCAGATCGAGCAAATTCGTGCCCTTGCTAAAGGTGCACGTGATGGCCAAGCTGAAGCCCAAAAGCAACTAGAACAATTATTTTTAAATTTACCCGACGATGAACTACTTCCCCTTACTCGAGCTTTTTCTCATTTCCTAAATTTTGCCAATATTGCCGAGCAATATCATGTGGTCCGTAGCCGTAGACAAGCAGAATTCGATTCGGATGCCAACTCTCCGAATCCTCTTGTTCACCTATTTGAAAAATTCAAAGATAAAAGTATTTCAACAGAAAAACTATTCCAACAAGTTTGTGATCTTGATATTGAGCTAGTGCTTACAGCACATCCGACCGAAGTCAGCCGTCGTACACTCATTCAGAAATATGATGATATCAATGCTTGTCTATCACAGCTTGATCAGCAAAAACTCACTCCACGTGAGCGTCAAAGTGCACTTGCGAACCTAAAGCAACAAATTAGTTCGGCATGGCAAACAGATGAAATTCGTCAACATCGTCCGACTCCTGTTGATGAAGCAAAATGGGGCTTTGCGACGATTGAGCAAACGCTTTGGAATGCAGTACCTAAATTTATTCGTGAGTTAAATGAGTTGGTTCAAGAAAATTGCCAACAAAACTTACCCCTTAACATTGCACCAGTGCGTTTCGCCTCTTGGATGGGTGGAGACCGTGATGGTAACCCAAATGTTACCCATCAAATTACACAAGAAGTTCTGTGGTTATCGCGCTGGCAAGCTGCCGATCTCTATTTAAGAGATATCGAAAACTTGCGTTGGGAACTTTCGATCCAAACCTGTTCTGAAGAAATGATTCAGGCCATTGGTAACCAACATGCAGAACCTTATCGTGAATATTTACGTGCAACACGAGAACGCTTAAAAGCGACTCGTCATTGGTTAGCTCAACGTTTGCAAGGACTCGAAGCAGACGATACGAATGTGATTAAAAGTAAAGATGAGCTCTTACAACCGTTACTATTGTGCTATCGCTCTTTAATCGACAGTAACCTGCCTGAAATTGCGAATGGTCAACTACTCGACTTTATCTACCGTGTGAACTGTTTTGGTATTGAACTACTTAAACTCGACATTCGTCAGGAATCAGGTCGTCACCGCCAAGCGATTTCAGCAATTACCGAATACTTAGGTTTAGGTAATTTTGAATCGTGGACTGAACAAGCACGCCAAAACTTCCTGATTCAGGAATTACAAAGCAAACGCCCACTTTTACCGAAATATATTAATGAACCTGAAGGCAGTTTGATTGGACACCCAGATGTTCAAGAAGTATTTGCAACCATGCGTACTTTGGCAGACCAACCGCCTGAATCTTTAGGAGCTTATATTATTTCTATGGCTGAATATCCAAGCGATGTTTTAGCTGTATTGTTATTGCAAAAAGAAGCAGGTATTCAGCATCCTTTACGAGTAGTTCCTCTATTTGAAACTTTAAAAGATTTAGATGGCGCTGCAACTACCATGAATACGCTGTTCAATATGCATTGGTATAAACAGCACATTCAGGGTAAACACGAAGTTATGATCGGTTACTCCGACTCTGCAAAAGATGCCGGATTTATGTCTGCCAACTGGGCACAATATCGTGCTCAAGAAGAGCTGACTGCAATTGCTCAAACACACGGCGTACAGTTGACTCTGTTCCACGGTCGTGGTGGTTCAATTAGTCGTGGCGGTGCTCCAACTCAACAGGCTCTATTTTCACAGCCACCGGGTTCGATCTCGGGTGCAATCCGAGTTACAGAACAAGGTGAAATGATCCGCTTCAAATTCGGTTTAGAAGGGATTGCCATGCAAAACCTTGAAATCTATACCGCAGCAACACTTGAAGCGACCTTATTACCACCACCGGAACCTAAAGCTGAATGGCGTGAACTCATGAACCGTATGACAGATCATTCTGTTAAGGTTTATCGTCAAACAGTGCGTGAAAACCCACACTTCGTAAAATATTTACGTACTGTCACCCCTGAGCTTGAGTTACAAATGTTGCCACTAGGCTCACGTCCGGCAAAACGTAAAGTGAGTGGCGGCATCGAGTCTTTACGTGCGATTCCATGGGTATTTGCTTGGACACAAATCCGTTTGATGTTACCTGCATGGCTAGGTACTGGTGCAGCAATTAATGAAGTGATTGCAGATCAGCAAAAAGCAACGCTTGATGAAATGCTCCAGCAATGGCCTTATTTCCAGACACTCATCGATATGCTGGAAATGGTATTGTCAAAAGCCGATGCCAATATTGCGCTCTATTACGAATCACATCTGACTGAAGATGAAGATTTAAAAGTACTCGGCAACCAATTACGTCAGCGATTAAAAGATGCTGTTGAAACCCTACTTGCTTTAAAAGATGAATCAAAACTTCTGAGTAATAACGAAGTTCTTGATCAATCTATGCAAGTTCGCAAACCGTATTTACTACCTTTACACCTTTTACAGGCTGAACTGATGAAACGCCGTCGCGATTATCTCGCTGAGCGTCAAGCAGAAAACACCCCTGTTGATCATGCGCTAATGGTGAGTATTGCAGGTATTGCTGCTGGTTTACGTAACACTGGCTAAGCTGATTTTACCGATTGTTTAACAAAGCAGTGCATTACCGATGCGCTGCTTTTTACTTACAAAGTTCCCCAGTTTTCTTAAATTTTCCCCGATTTTCTATTTTTTTAAATATTTTTTAAAAATCATAAAATTAATTTTTATAAGAAAAAAATAACTAAATACGTACATTTAGAATTTAAAAAATTATACCAATCGTTAAAAAATAATTAATTTTCACTGACATACTTCTCTCTAGAGATTAAATGCATTCTCAAGAAAGAGTATCATTGCACCAATTAAAGAATAACGAGTTTATTTTATGTCCAATTGGTTTCCAAAATGGCAGCCTTACCAAGGTGATATTGACCATCGGCCAGTCTCTACCAATGAATATCTCCCTCCAGTTCAAAGTGCTATTTTAGGTATTCAACATGCGTTTGCCATGTTTGGAGCAACTGTTTTAGCACCATTACTCATGGGTTTTAATCCAAATCTTGCCATTTTAATGTCTGGCATCTGTACCATCCTGTTCTTCTTAATTACAGGTGGTCGCGTTCCAAGTTACTTAGGATCAAGTTTTGCCTTTATTGGTGTGGTTGCAGCAGCGACTGGGCATATTACAGGTTCAGGTGCAAATCCAAACCTCTCTATGGCTTTAGGTGGAATCGTTGCGTGCGGTGTGTTTTATGCCCTCATCGGTTTTATTGTGATGCTCACCGGTACACGCTGGATTGAAAAACTTATGCCGCCTGTCGTTACTGGCGCCATTGTGATGATTATTGGTCTAAACCTTGCACCTGTTACGATTAAAGGTGTTGCAGGCCAACCATTTGAAATGTGGATGGCACTCATTACCGTACTTTGTATGGGAAGTATTGCGGTCTTTACTCGCGGCTTATTGCAACGTCTACTTTTATTGGTCGGTTTAATCTTGGCTTATGTGATTTATGCCATCACCACCAATGGTCTAGGTTTAGGAAAACCAATCGATTTTAGCCAGATCTCTCAAGCCGCATGGTTCGGTATTCCAAGTTTTTCACACCCTACTTTTGACACCAGAGCTATGCTCATTATTGCTCCGGTTGCGCTTATTTTAGTAGCAGAAAACCTAGGGCATATTAAAGCTGTAGGTGCCATGACTGGTGAAAACCTGACTCCACAATTGGGCAAAGCGTTTGTCGCAGATGGTCTGGCAACAACGCTGTCTGGTAGCGTAGGTGCACCGGGTATGACCACCTACGGTGAAAACATTGGGGTCATGGCGGTAACTCGTGTCTATTCAACCATTGTTTTTGTTATTGCTGGTGTCTTCGCTATTTTCTTGGGTTTATCTCCAAAATTTGGTGCAGTGATTAGTACCATCCCAAATGCTGTTTTAACAGGTGCATCTATTGTCGTGTTTGGTTTAATTACCATTGCTGGTGCAAAAATCTGGATTGAAAATAAAGTCGATTTTTCTAACAATAAAAACCTGATTGTTGCTTCTGTGACGATTATTTTAGGTGCCGGAAACTTTGAATTGATGTTTGGTAACTTCAATTTAGGTGGCATTGGTACAGCAACGTTTGCAGCCATTATTTTGAACTGGTTATTTAGTTTAAAAGATAAAACGTAAGTTCCAAAAGGCAGCATCAGCTGCCTTTTTTATTATTATTTTTCATCGACCTTTCTTGATCACTTTTTAGTATGATGATCTCTTACCCTTCAATACGTTCCCTGTCATGCGTTTTGATTTTTTTGATTTACAACTGGTTCTCCATATTGTCTCTACAGGTAGCTTAACTAAAGGTGCAGATCGTTCCGCGATTTCACTTCAGGCTGCCAGCGAACGTATAAAAAAACTCGAACAATATTTTGAAACTCCTTTATTTATTCGCCAGACAACAGGAGTCGAACTCACGACCGCAGGACATGCTTTTACTGAGCATGCTCGTCAGCTTTTGGCACAAAAAGATCAACTCGAACAAGAAATGCAGCGTTTTAGGCAAAAAACCACAGAATCATTGATCCTTTGGTGTAACTCTTCTGCTCAAAGTGAATATCTACCGCCTCTCTTACCGCAATATTTAGTGCTTCATCCTGAAATGAATATCGATTTGCACGAAGCAGAAAGCTCAGAAATTGTAGATGCATTAACCCAAGGAATTGCGAGCCTTGGCTTGGTCTCAAGCTTTTTTGATACCCGACATTTGCAAACGAAAGAATTTGCCAGCGACCCTTTAGTTCTGATTTGCCCTACTACCCACAATTTAGCTCAATACCAAGAGCTGAATTTGGTCGATGCTCTAAGCTATGGCTTTATTGGCCTTAAACCCCATCACTCTTTGCAGCAGTCCATCGAAACTCAAGCTAAATTACTAGGCTTTAACATACAGTACCGTTTACGTTTACCTAGCTTTGGCGCAATTGCTGAAGTTGTTGCTAAGGGAGTAGGGATTGCAATTATGCCCGCCCGCGCTGCACAGCGTTTGCAATCAGACTATGATTTTCATTCAATCCAGTTACTCGGTGCATGGGCAAATCGTAAACTGCTTTTAGCCACACAAAATTTCAATCAACTCTCTCAAAGCTACCAACAGTTTTCTGAATTTTTACTGCAACATCGCCCTTAAACATTTGGCTTAATGCAAAATCATATAAAATCCTAATGACACCAAACCAATGAAAAAGATACGGCGAAATTTTTGTTCATTGAGTCGATAACGGATTTTCTTACCTAACCACATTCCAACTAATGCAGCAAATAAAGCGGCAAAAGATAAACGATAGTCTAGCGTTATTCCTGATATAGGGTTGTGGTGTAAAAAGACTGCAAGGCAAATCGTAGAGACAGTAAAAGTCAGCCCCAAAGCCTGTACCAACTCATCACGTTTTAAATGCAATGACTGCAAGTAAGGCACTACTGGAATAATAATTACACCTGTTGCTACCGTCACTGCCCCACCAATATAACCAATGATGGGCGATAGCCAACGTTCATGCTTGCCTAAGTGCGGGAGCTTCTTCACACATAGACCATAGAGTCCATATAAAGCCAGCATACAGCCTAATAAAATCTCACTACTATGCCCATGACTTTGGCTCAAGGTGGGTAGAAAGCTCCATATTGAGCCCACCACAATGCCTACAAGTAAAGTCCAGAAACGGCGAATAAAAGCCCAAACATGTCCTTCAGCGAAAAGCTGCCAGACATTGGTCACCATTGAAGGGACAATTAAAAGAGATGCTGCTTGAAAAGGGCTCATTGCGATGGTGAGTAGGCCCATCGATACCGCTGGCAACCCTAAGCCGATCATGCCTTTAATCATGCCAGCAAAGGCAAAAACCACCATAATAATTGCTAGAAATGTCACTGTTTATCTCCGATTCCCTACAAGGCTATGCTACGGAAAAAAACAGGCTTTGCCCTATTCTTGTTTTTAGGAGAAGGCCTCAATTAAAAGTTGAGGCCGTTTTATATTTTTCTTCTAATACATTGCTAAAAATACTTTCAATCATCCAAACACGATACAAACTATTAAAGACATAGCTTTGCCCATCAATACGCAACTCTAAAACTGGTAAATCAGGCTGATGCTTATCTCTGCAAAATGCGTCATTTTGCGCCAGAATAGCTGGCACATCTTGCTCAGTTAACTGCTCAATTCCCAACTGTTGCTGTAATTCTTGGAAATGCTTTTTGAAAGATAAATCTTTACCTTTTGTCCAAACAGCCTGCAAAATCGTAAAAACCGTATCGATTTGCTGATTTTCAGGCACGCTATAGAAAAGCTTTGCCATTTCAAGCGTACTTTCTTCTGTAGGACGGCAAAAAGGGGTAAAAGCTACATCTGTTCGTTTAGAAACACGGGTTGCCAAACTCCAGTCAAACCAGTCTCGGCCTTGATAGCTTAAGGGGTAAACTTTTAATTGAATGTCATAATAATCGGCCAGCTCTTCCTTAATATAAGCAAGTAACAGCCAACTCATTGGATCTTCTAAGGCAATATATATATCGAGTTCAGGACGAAGTGTCTGAATTTCGGTGAGTGCCTCAGCATCATTAATCAAATGTTCACGCCATTCGATATGATTAATTAAAAAGATCGGATTACCAGTAAGTAACTTTTGCTGTTTTAGACGACGGGTTAAACGTAATAAATCATCTACTGCATGATACTTACGTCCACCAAATTCAAAGTACGCCGCCGGTACAGGTTCATCCGTAAAAATACGTTCTGAAAAATGTTGAGGAAGCTGATGTTTAACTGCCATGGCATGAAGAGTGCGCAGCTTTCCATATTGCTGCTGCCAAAGCATGTGAAAAATATCTTCTAGTAAATGTAAGAAATTCTGACCTTGTAATGGGGTTCTTTTTAATATGACAGCGGCTTGTTTTAAAGATTCTTGGCTTGGGATTTCTGGAAATTCATCAAAAGCAAAACGGTGTTGCTTGGCTAAAATTTTCGCATCATTTAGACAATAATTTTGCCACTCTTCATGTGACATACTATTTGGAGGTTCAGAAGCCGTATGGGAAATAATAATTTTTAAAGGCTTAAGTTCATCACTTAAAATCTCATCGAGCTGAGACAATTGCTGAACAGCCAAATAGCTATACACATCATCAAGTCGTAAATAAATACTTAAACCATTTTCCGTGGGTAACACCGCTTGACGAGAGGGTTTTTGGTAAAACCAACTCGATCGGATAGGGTCAAACCAACGGCGTAGCAGTGACATGAATAGTGCCTCTAAAAAATAAAATCCTAAGCTAGACCAAAAAACTGCTTTGATCGCAGTACAAAGTGCAGCAGAAGCTTAATATACAAAATACTGACGAGCTCTGCTTACGCAGAACAAATATCATGTTATTGCACGTGTTCCTGCATCGGTGAAGATTTTATCATCATTTTATGACAAACCCATAGAATGACTTGCAACACCCTAATCTACAAGCCTATTTTTTTCATCAGGCGAAAAAAATGCACCCTCAACACATAATAATTCATGGTGCTGAAAAGTGCATAATTTCTACTCAATTATTAAAATTGAATATTTTATAGAACGCGTACAGCTCCTTTCGCCGCACTAGTTGTATGCATTGCATAAACTTTTAACGCTTTTGATACCTTACGTTTACGTTCTTCTTTCGGATGCCAGCCTTTCGCTTCTTGAACTGTACGACGGTGCGCCATAGTCGCATCATCAACGTTCAAGTGAATGGTACGGTTTGGAATATCAATTTCAATGGTATCGCCATCTTCAACCAAACCAATGGCACCGCCTTCAGCAGCTTCTGGCGAAACATGTCCAATCGAAAGACCTGATGAACCACCAGAGAAACGACCATCTGTAACTAATGCACAGTCTTTTCCTAAACCTTTCGATTTAAGATAGCTGGTTGGGTAAAGCATTTCTTGCATACCCGGACCACCACGTGGACCTTCATAACGAATAACAACGACATCACCAGCTTTAATATCATGCCCCAAGATTGCATCTACAGCAGCATCTTGGCTCTCAAACACGCGCGCTGTGCCAGTAAATTTTAGGATAGATTCATCTACACCAGCAGTTTTTACAATACATCCGTCAAGAGCGATGTTGCCGTATAGCACAGCTAAACCACCATCTTTAGAGAATGCATGTTCTGCATTGCGGATAACACCTTTTTCACGATCGCCATCTAAAGTTGCATAGTAACGATTTTGAGAGAATGCAACTTGTGTTGGTACACCACCTGGAGATGAGCGATAGAACTCATATACGTCTGCATCTTCAGTACGAATAATATCCCACTTATCCAATGCATCTTTTAAAGTTTTCTCATGTACGGTTGGTAGTGATACATCAAGTAAATTCGCACGATCAAGTTCACCTAAAATGGCCATAATGCCACCTGCACGGTGTACATCTTCCATATGAACATCTTGTTTTGCAGGCGCTACTTTAGATAATACAGGCACTCGACGTGATAGTTCGTCAATATCGTCCATGGTAAAGTCAACTTCCGCTTCACTTGCCGCAGCCAATAAGTGTAGAACGGTATTGGTTGAACCACCCATTGCAATATCAAGCGTCATGGCATTTTTAAATGCAGCCTTTGTTGCAATTGAACGAGGTAAAATGCTTGCATCTTCTTGTTCGTAATAGCGCTTAGCCAATTCAACAATAAGCTGACCCGCTTTCAAGAATAATTTTTTACGATTAGCATGTGTCGCGACAATCGAACCATTACCCGGTAAAGATAAACCTAACGCTTCGGTTAAACAGTTCATTGAGTTTGCAGTGAACATACCTGAACATGAACCACAGGTTGGACATGCTGAACGTTCAAATTCTTCAACTTCTTCGTCTGTATAACTTTCATCAGCTGCAACAACCATTGCATCAACAAGATCAATCGCTTTTTCATTACCGCGGAATTTGACCTTACCTGCTTCCATTGGTCCACCAGACACAAAAACCACAGGAATATTCAAGCGCATCGCAGCCATGAGCATTCCCGGAGTAATCTTGTCACAGTTAGAAATACAGACCATAGCATCAGCACAATGCGCATTCACCATGTACTCTACTGAGTCAGCAATCAAATCACGTGATGGTAAAGAATAAAGCATGCCGTCATGCCCCATTGCGATCCCGTCGTCTACTGCAATCGTATTGAACTCTTTAGCAACACCACCTGATGCCTGAATTTCTGCTGCAACAAGCTGCCCTAGATCTTTAAGATGTACATGGCCCGGAACAAATTGAGTAAATGAATTGACCACCGCAATAATCGGTTTGCCGAAATCCTCATCTTTCATTCCTGTTGCACGCCATAAGCCACGTGCGCCAGCCATATTTCTTCCGTGTGTCGATGTTTTTGAACGATAGTCAGGCATTAGTGTTTCCAACAAGTTGTGCTTGAGCGAAATTTCTCCCACTCTGGCTGAATGATACTGATATAGCGTTAGATCAGTCGGAATATTGACTCATCATCATAATTTGATCATTCTCCATTCTATAGAAGCAAATAATATTCGGAAAGCCAAGAACAGTAATAGTCAGTCAATATTTAGCAAAACTTACATGAATAATTTTTTATTTTTTCATAACCTTTTTTTATCAATAAAAGTTTTTCAATAATTTTTTGTTCACTATTTAAAAACCAAATCTCTCAATAGCCATGAGTTTAGGGCTTCAAACGTTTTTCACGTATACTATCCACAAACTCTTTTTGGATTGCATTTGTGAAAATTATTTTTGCTGGCACCCCCGAATTTGCTGCAACAGCATTGGCGGCTTTATTAAAAACTTCCCATGAAATTATCGCAGTTTATACTCAACCAGATCGTAAAGCTGGTCGTGGACAAAAATTAACGCCATCTCCTGTAAAACAGCTTGCCCTTGAACATAATATTCCTGTTTATCAACCGCTACACTTTAAAGCTTCAACTGAAGAAGGCTTGGCAGCGCAACAAGAACTCGCTGCTTTAGGTGCTGATGTGATGGTGGTTGCTGCCTATGGTTTGATTCTTCCACAAGCTGTACTCGATACACCTAAATATGGCTGTTTAAACATTCACGGCTCATTATTACCACGATGGCGCGGTGCAGCACCAATTCAGCGTGCAATCGCAACAGGTGATGATGAAACAGGAATTACGATTATGCAGATGGCTGCCGGTTTAGATACAGGCGATATGATGTATAAAACCTACTGCCCAATCACCGCCGAAGAGACCTCTGCCAGCTTGCATGACAAATTGGCTGTTCAAGGGGCAGAAGCGATTTGTACCGTACTTGAATCAGAACAAAGCTTGCAGAATTTTATTGAAAAACGTGAAGTGCAAGATGAAAGCCTCACAGTCTATGCACACAAGCTCGTGAAATCAGAAGCTCGAATTGACTGGTCAACTGATGCTATTCAACTTGACCGAAATATTCGTGCATTCAACCCTTGGCCTGTTGCCTTCGTTCAGCTTGACGAAAATAATGCTCTGCGTGTTTGGAGCTCAACAATTTCTAGTCAAAACAAAGCGAATGCCCAAGCTGGTGAAATTATCGCGATTGATAAGCAAGGCGTACATGTTGCTTGTGGGCAAGATTCCTTTATTTGTCTGACCAGTGTGCAATGGCCGGGCGGCAAAGCAATGAATGCCCAACAAATTGCCCAAACTCAAAAACTTCATGTAGGACAAATTCTGCCATGAGTCAGGTTTCATCAAATTCGTCACGATTTAACTTACGTGCTCAAGTCGTCCAGACGTTATTAAAAGTTCAGCAAGGCCAATCACTCGCTAGTATTTTAAATACACAGCTGAATCAAATTGCAGAACGTGATCGTGCTTTGTTTCACGAGTTGGTTTTGGGTACATTGCGTCAATGGTTTGTGCTTAAATCAATTAGCCTACCTTTACTCAGCAAACCGTTAAATAATGAAACTGTTGAAACCTGTCTTTACGTCGGTCTTTATCAAGTTTTATGCACGCGTATTGCTGCACACGCTGCCATATCTGAAACAGTAGACGCCACTAAACAACTTGGGTTCCCAGCACTCAGCGGCATTGTGAATGCTATTTTGCGCCGAGCGACGCGTGAAACTGATGAATTTCAACAAGGTTTACAACAGGCGCATGGCTTACCAAGTTGGCTTTATAAGCGTGTGAAAAAAGATTGGGGTGAACAAACCGAGTCTCTATGCCAATCATTAAAGCAAGTCGCACCTTTAACCTTAAGGGTTAATCAACGCCACATTGGCCGCGATGTTTATTTAGCAAAATTACAAAGTTCAGAAATTCAAGCACGTGCGTGTATTTTATCTGAAGTAGGCATCGTCCTTGAACAATCTGTACAAATTACCCACCTACCTGGTTTTGAAGAGGGATGGTTTTCTGTACAAGACGAACACGCTCAGCTTTGCGCAGAATTATTGCCAGATTTAAATAATAAAACAGTGATTGATGCTTGTGCAGCTCCCGGTGGAAAAACGGCTCATTTACTCGAAAAGTTTAAACCGGCTAAGCTCATTGCCATTGACCAAGATTCTAATCGTTTAGTCCGTGTGACTGAAAATTTAAACCGTTTAGCACTCGATCAAAGTCAAACAGAAATTTTGGCAGCTGATGCAACCCAATGGGTTCCAGCGCAGCCTGTAGATTGTATTGTGCTAGATGCGCCTTGCTCTGCAACAGGGGTCATTCGACGTCATCCTGACATACGTTTATTACGCCAATCTAGTGATATAGGCCAAACGATTGAGCTACAAAAGCAGATCTTGCAGCACATGTGGCAACAGCTCAAAGCTGGCGGTACACTGCTCTACATCACATGTTCAATTTTAAAAGCTGAGAATGAACAGCAAATGATAGATTTCTTCGCAGAACATACTGATGCGAAAGAAATCAAAATTGAAGCTGATTGGGGAATTGAGCAAACCCATGGTCGCCAATTACTGCCGCAAGCGCAGTCTGGTGATGGATTTTATTATTGTAAAATTCAAAAAATTGTATAAAAAAAGCAGGCTTCGAGCCTGCTTTTTTACTTAATCAACATCAAAGCGTGTGCTGATCTTTTACATCTTCTAAAACATCATCTAACTCTTCAGGATGTTTCGACAAATGTAGAATGGATAAAATCAATCCACCCCATAAAAACACCATCGAAATCACCATCATCACGATTGCCGAAGTATTCATTATTTTATCCTCCTAGCGATCTTTCATTTTGCTTAACACGATTGCAACGACCGCACAGAAAATCACACTGCCCCAGCCGAATACACCTTGTAAGCTCATACTATAAGTATCATAGCCATTTTTGATCAAATTAAAAACAGTCATACAGAGCGTTGTTAATAAGATTAAAGATGTAATAACCGTTAAAGTGAAATCCCATCCCTTACCAACTTGGATGGTTGAGATACGATTTATATGGTCACTAAGTTCTTTAAGCGCTGAACGTTTAAACCAAGCTACGCTAATAATTGATATTAATGCGCCACCAATAATCCCGATGTTATTAATAAAGTGATCAACAATATCAACCAGTTTAATCGCATTTACACTTGAGAATAGAATAATTGATACGAGTGCACTACCACCACCAATAATCGTTACAGCTTTTTTACGGCCCCATTTCAACTTATCTTGCATTGCTGCAATAGGCACTTCCAAAATACTGACCATCGAAGAAATACCTGCGACGAAAAGTGAAGAGAAGAATAAGAGACCAAATAAATCAGCGCCTGTACCTAAACTTGAAATAATTTTAGGGAATGCAATAAATGCCAATCCAATCCCGCCACTCACCACATCTTTAACTTCAGTACCAGCAGCATGTGCCATAAAACCTAGCGCTGCAAAAATACCAATACCCGCTAGAATCTCTGTTGATGCATTTGCAAAACCAACGATTAAGCCAGAACCAGTTAAATTAGTTTTTGGTTTCAAATATGATGCATATGTCACCATGATCCCGAAACCAACAGAGAGAGAGAAGAAAGTATGGCCATAAGCTGCTAACCAAACTTTATAATCCATCATTGCTGACCAGTTTGGCGTAAAGAATGCATTCAAACCTTGAACAGCACCCGGTAAACGCAATGACTGGACTACCAAAATCGTGAATAGAACGAATAATAACGGCATGAAAATCTTATTAGATAATTCCACACCCTTTTTCACGCCACCATAAAGAATAATTAAAGTAAGTGCCCAAATTCCAACAATCGGCCAGAATAAATGACTTACAAACTGTAAATCAAAACCAGCCGCTTTTGAGGTTTGTAGGTAAGTATTAAAGAAGAAACCTTCTGGATCACTTCCCCACATTTGACCAATAGAGAAGTAAACGTAACTACCTGCCCACGTCAGGACGCTTGCATAATACAAACCGATGATGATACAGACACAAACCTGCCACCACCCTAAAGTTTCTCCGCCTTTAAATAAAGCACGATATGCTTTTGGAGGCGAACCAGTACTACGATGTCCTACCGCATAATCTAAAAATAGTAACGGTAAACCAGCAGTAATGAGTGCCAATAGATAGGGAATAAGAAACGCACCACCACCATTTTCATAAGCAACGTATGGAAAGCGCCAAATATTACCTAAACCTACAGCCGAACCAACGGCTGCAATAATAAAACCAGATCGTGACGTCCAGTTTTCACGAGAATCTGCCATAAAACACCTAATGTTAAAAGATTACTTATTTTTACTGCTATTGTTGATTGTTATTCCGCATGCAAAAAAAGAACCAAAGAATACTTTTGTGTTTGATTGAGAATAAAAAGCACCTTGTGAGTATTTTTATTTCATTTCAAACAAGCAAAAATAGAAAATTCTTCCTTAAAGATTTTTGTCCATTTTTTGCCCCTATGTAGCTGAACAATACCTGTTTTTATTTCTTTTTACTGTAATTTCCATCAGAAATTTTACGAATTTTCCAAGTTTTTTTCACAATTGGTTATTTTTCAGCTTATCTTTACGGCCTGAAGCTTAGGGTCAGACATTATTGTTCAATGATATTTTATTCCAATTCATTGAAAGAACTGTTCAATTACTCGATTTATCCAGTAATTTATTCTTAACTTTTCAGTTTTCAATTAAGATTTAAATATCGCAGTACTGTTAGATGACAAAATTTATACTAAAATTTTTATACGCTTAGTGTCATCAAAACTAATAAATAAATATTAGTTATTTGAAATACATGGATTTTTATTCAGTCTCAAAAAATCTTATAGATATATACTCGATAGGCTTATTTTTTATCAATGCATCTGTAGCAAGATGTCTATATCATGCGCTCAAAGATTTCTTTTATTCGGATGTTAAAATGAAAATATTAAAAATGTCTTTATTAACGCTCGGGATGGGCTTAAGTGGCTTTGCTCAAGCAGACTTTGTTGGAGTCAAAGGAGAAGTAGGCTACTGGTTTTATGACGGTAAAGCTAGTATGTCTTCTCAATTCCCTGATGATCAGGATCTAGATCAAAAAGGTAGTGCTCAACTCTCATTGTCAGTAGAACACCCAATCCCATTTATTCCAAATGCAAAAATTCGTTATGTAAATTTAGATACTCAAACTAAATCAGAAACTCTAGGTCAAGCTAACTATAAAGTTGATTTAGATCATAGCGATTTTATTCTCTATTACGAATTACTAGATAATATTGTGAGTGTAGATGCCGGACTTGGTGCAACTATACTAAATGGTGATATCACTGCGTATACAGGTAAGCGTGTGGATATTGATAAAACATATCCTATTGCTTATTTGTCAGGTGAAGTAAAACTTCCATTTACAGGCTTAAGTGCTAAAGGTGAAGCAACCTATACAAACTTTGACGATGCACGAATCACAGATGCATTAGCAGAAGTAAAATATAAATTTGCAGATAACCTATTAATTGATCTTGGTTTAACAGCAGGTTATCGCGTACTCAATATCGACTTAGATGACTACGATAACAATGACCTTAAATTTGAATTTAAAGGCCCATATGTTGGTTTAGAAGCTCACTTCTAAACCAGAAAACGCTCGAAATTTACCTCATACTTAAAAAGAACTCTATTAAGAGTTCTTTTTTATTCAATCATACTCACATATCTGGGATATTCTTGAATATTTAGGTATAACTTTAAATCGAAGCCACCTTCATCAGCCACATGTGTATAAGCATATAGCGCAATATCAGCAATGGTGAGTTGTGGTCCTGTAAGATAGTCGTGCTCTGCTAATACTTTATCCATAATAGATAATGCTTTATGCCCTTTTGGCTGTAAATTATAATATTCGGTTCTTCTATCTTCTGGTAAACCTAAATATTTATTAATAAAACGTGCAACTGCAATAAAAGGTTCATGGCTATATTGTTCAAAGAACATCCACTGGTACATTTTCGCCTTAATATAAGGATCTATGGGAATGAATTTTGTTCCCTCAGCTAAGTAACCTAGAATAGCATTAGATTCACTTAAAACACGTCCATCTTCCAGAGCTAATACAGGTATTTTTCCATTAGGGTTTAGGGATAAAAACTCTTCAGTTTGAGTATCTTTTTTTAAAATATCAATATGAATCCATCTATGATTAATATTTAATAAGGAAAGTAAAAGTTTAATTTTATAGCAATTACCCGAACCCACATTACCATAGATTTTCATATGTACTTCTCTCTTATTATTTATGCTTAAATAGATAATTTTCTTATTATTTATAGCACAGCTCTTTCATAATATTCCTATATTTTTATTCTACTTTTCCTTTACTCCCTAAATTCTTTGTTTTCGTCATTTAATTTAGACATAAAAAAACACCCCCTACATAGTAGGGGGTGTTTAGAATAATGAGCTGGCGATGACTTACTCTCACATGGGAAACCCCACACTACCATCAGCGCTAAGAGGTTTCACTTCTGAGTTCGGGAAGGGATCAGGTGGTTCACTCTTGCTATGGTCGCCAGCACAA